>VOFE01001617.1_pt1 | contig 436000 bp, 622 predicted proteins | sample 5384071 | NCBI WGS metagenome assembly VOFE01 (sample SAMN12384724, study PRJNA508395) | human gut metagenome | isolation source: healthy gut D | host: Homo sapiens
CCTGCAGCTCCTCTATAGATGCCACAACCGGGGTATGTCGGATCCGCGTCAGATTTTGAGCTAAAAAATCTGACATATGATCTGATACAAATACAACTGCTTCACAGGTATTTACAAGGATATCCCCTGATCTTACATCGCTCAATTCCGAGATTTAAAATCGCTCCCAGGTAGTCTCTGTGAGTCAGATCCTCAGAAAACTTTTTGTTCAACGGCCGGATACGCAGAACCGAAAAAGGATACAAAAACTCATAACAAAGAGCATCAGGTAGAAAGGCAACCATCTGACGCTCTGATGCAGCATAGCCGCCGAATGTCCCGTAGCCGGAGTACAGCTCTTCTTTCGGCAACGTATGCAGAATGTTTAATTCGTTCAAATTCAGAAAATCGCTGAACACTACAATCCCGCGCTGATATGCAGTGCGGGATAGATCGATCAGTCTTTTCTGAAATAAAAGTTCTTCTCTGTCCATACTTTCAAACAAGACGCTTAGTATCTCTTGCTGATAGAAGACACGTCAAATGAAGTATTCAAAAGATCCTGAAGATCTCCGGAAATCCCCACATTCGTAGGTGTCAGTAGGAAGATAAAGCTGGAAATCTTCTGAAGGTTGCCATCGATGGCAAATGTAGCGCCAGATGTAAAATCAATGATTCGCTGTGCGATCTCCAGATCTAGTCCTTCCAGATTCAAAATCACGGTACGTCCGCTCAGCAGAGTCTCTGTAATCTCTCGCGTCGTCCACAGAACTCGGCTTTATTACGCATACTTCCATGCCCGCCGCCTGCGGTCTACGTCCGGAACGTCTCATAGGTGTCACCTTGCTGCCTTGAGAAGATGATGGTCTGGACTCGTACTCTTCTTCCTCCTCCTGGGAAAATGTCTCTTCCTCATCGTTCTTTTTATCTCTTCCAAACAGCTTTCTTTTTGGTTTCTCTTCGTAATCGTCTAAGTCATCTTCATCAAAGAAATCATCGTTCTCATAATCATCGTCATCATCACTTAATTTCATGATATCCAAAAACTTGTCTAATACTCCCATTTTTACACTCCTATCATCTTGTGTTCTTATCTAAAGCATAATTTCTTTTACCAAAGATTCCTGTACCGACACGGACCATAGTGGCGCCTTCTTCAATCGCTACTTCATAATCATTGGTCATACCCATAGAAAGTACGCCCATATGGATATTATCAATGTTTTTTGTCTGCAATGTCAACAGATAATTTCCGAAGTGCACAAAAAATTGTCGATTTGTTTCCGGGTCTTCTGTATTCGGTGCGATCGTCATTAACCCCTCCAAAAGCACATGCGGATACTCCGGAACTTTATCGATAAACTTCATTACTTCCTCGGGAATCAGGCCAAATTTCGTGTCCTCCCTTGCCATATTGACTTCCAGAAGAACTTTGGCCTTTAACTGCTTTTTTTTGGCCGCTTCCCGGTCGATCGTCTCCAGCAATCTGAGGGAATCCACGGAATGAATCAGTTCCGCCTTATCAATGATGTATTTCACCTTATTCCTCTGCAGATGACCGATCATCTGCCATTGGATATCAGAGGGAAGCTGATCATATTTTTCGGTCAGTTCCTGTACCTTATTCTCACCAAATACCCGGATTCCGGCTCCGTACGCCTCCTTAATCATAGATACTGGCTTTGTCTTACTTACGGCAATGAGAGTCACCTCTTCCCGCTTTCTTCCGCTTCTGTTACAGGCCGCCTGGATTTTCTCCTCCACCTCTTCCAGATTCTCTGTTACCATCCCGGCTTCATAGTTTTCTTCCATCTGTCATTCTTCCTTTCTCACTATTGTCTCAGCCCTGTTTCGAGCCTTCTTCCTATGACCGTTCTCTGACTATACCAGAATATCATCATCCTTCACATCCTTTGCGTTCAGTACAATCCTGTCATAATTGGAAATCTGATTGGCAACACCGTTTCCTGTAATATAGTAATCTTCATTCTTTGCCGCAATATCAATCGAAGTAAAAACAGCATAGCCGCTGCCTGCTTCGTATACTCCGGACTGTCGGATGGTATCTGTCAGAGATCTTGTATTGTTAGAATTCTGCATCTGAATCACAGTCCCTGCCGGAAGATCCTTGGCGTCAATACATACCAGATTCTTCTGGGTATCCGTATAGTACACCTCCGCCGCCTGGAACCTGGTCTTTCCATCCTCATAGATTAAAACACCCTGTTCTCCTGTCTCACCATTGCTGACAACATACTCGGATGGAACCTGATAGCAAGTCTTTTTCACAACAGCCGATTTCGGAATTTTGAGTCCATTGACATTCTCAATCTGGATTTCAATATCCTGATACCGGTCCGCAGCATAGCGTACAAGTCCGCTGTCCAGCGTAAGATATGCATAATAGGTGTCTTTGTCTTTCTTCTCTATCTGAAGTCCAGCAACCATTTCTTCATCATCCTTGAGGAAACGGATCGTCACGCTACTTCGCTTTAAAGAGATTCTGCCGTATCAGCATCCATCCGCACGACAAGATACCATTCCTCGCCGGTAACCAGCTTATAAATGTCGTCCCCTTCACTGACTTTCTGATTTTCACGGCTCTCTGCCCTTTTATAGCCGCTTTTATCAAACATCTTATCTGTAACCTTATCCATTGTCACGTCTTCATACCCGTCGGTCTCATAAACAAGAATTCCGTCCTTTGGACTCTGGCATAACGTATAGCTTCCTTCTCCTTGTTCGCCCAGCGTCGCTCTCATACGGTCTGCCTTGTTTTGATCTGTCTTTTTATCATATAGATTTTGCACGGTATTCTTTACCGAATAGACTTCCGAAAAAGAGGCCTCCCGGTAATTGTCTACAAATGTCCGGACAGAAGACAGTAATTGTCTTTTCTCATCGTCGGTAAGCTGACTCTCCCCGGCGTCCTCTTCTTTGGAGCTTAAATCCAGCTTATCGTCAGATACCGCACAGACACTCTGTCCCTTTGCAAGCTTCGACTCCTCCGGCTTGAAAAAAAATTCAGATAACCATCTTTTGTCGATGCCACTGTCTCTTCTGAGCGGACCGCAAATCCAGTATAGGATACATTCTTTACGATGGCGCCTTCTCCGACCTCGTAGTAAGCTGTTGGTCTGTTGGTGACAGAGAGCAGGATTTCTACAATGACATAGACCAAAATGACAGCAAACAGTATGACTCCGATATTCATATTCCATTTTCTCTGGTACGTCCTGATATCTGTGGTCTTCTTTCTGACTCCCAAATGTTCTTCCTCCCGATTTCACTTTTTAAGACTAGTGAGTTTTCTAAGGCTTGTTCCACTTCCCAAGTTTTGCGCCGTCCCGGTATGCGTACATGTCTCCCTGACATACGCCACGGCTCCTCATTTCCTTTTCTACTAGCTCTTTTAGCTTCCACCAGCTTGCACCCCAGTTACAGAAAACGGCATCCTCTTTCGGAATCCGGCTGAAAAAACGCTCTACCACAATCTCCGGATCCAGAAGACGTAGAAATAAAATCAGACGCTCCATATATTCTTCCAATGTGCAGATCTGAAACTCTCCCCCGCTCATACTGCTTGGCAAAAACCGTACCCTTCGCAAGGTACAAAGAATGAATCTTAACGATATTGCTTCCAAGAACAGACAACAGCTTTGCCGTCTCCGCCACATCAGTCCTGTCATCCCATGGCAAATTCAAAATTACATGGGTACAGATATCAAACGGATATTGCCGGATACGCTGGACCGCATCCACATATTCTGCAAGGCTGTGTCCCCGGTTCACCTTTAATAATGTATGATAATTCGCAGTCTGAAGTCCCAGCTCAATGGTGATACAGATTCCGGTCTTTTGCATCCACTCATGCAAAAAAGCCAGGTAACGGCTGCCAAGACAGTCCGGCCTGGTAGAGATCGAAACTTCCACAACGTCTTTTACCTGTTCCACTTCCCGGATATAAGAGCAGAATGTCTCAAATGGGAAGTAGGTATTGGTATAATTCTGAAAATAGGCAATGAATTTCTCTGCGTGATACCGCTTCTGAATATAGTCTTTTGTACGGATAAGCTGCGTTGCCACCGGCACTTCCCTCTCCATTGCCTCAAACCCGGTCCCCTTTTCTGAACAGAACGTACAGCCTGGACCGTCCTCCCGGTTCGGACAGGTACCCGGAAGATTGACCGGAAGCTTATAAACTTTTGCATGATATTTTTCTTTTAAAACCGGCTGTATGACCGGTATAACTGCTGTTCCATGAATCCTGTCCTTTTCTTCTCCTGTATATTCTTCTTTTTTCTGGCAATACTAAAGAAAGAATTCATAAAGGAGGATTATCATATATGAAATGGTTTGATAACATTGCACTGACACTGGTCATTGTAGGCGCTTTGAACTGGCTCCTTGTCGGAGTCTTCCGGTTCGACCTGGTGGCCTACCTTTTCGGAAACCTGTCCATGTTATCCCGTATCATCTACACACTGGTCGGCCTTTGCGGCCTCTATCTGATCAGTCTGTTCGGACGGATACGTGGCTTTTCCGATAACTAACAGCCTGAAAGGCTTTTCATCCGGTACGCCGCTATTTTCCGTATTGGACCTATGCGCCGTCTAAGAGCGCATTCATATCCTCATAAAGAAGAGCTCTCGATCCGGCACCCATCACAATGGAGATGTACGGATGCCCCGCCACATTCTCGTTTAACAGAATGAGGCAGTATCCGGCTTCTCCTGTTGTGCCGGTCTTTCCACCAAGCACAGTGACCCCATCCGGCGCGCTTACAATCCCCTTTGCATAATAATTCGTCGGCGCCCAATCCTCTGTGCGGACATTTCCGTCCGCCTGGGTGATAGATGCCGTATAACTCTTTGTTTCAATAATCTTTAAAAACGCTTCATTCTGAATACAGTTCTGGAAAATCAGATACAGATCATAGGCTGTTGTATAATGATTCTCATCGTGAAGTCCGTGTGGATTCATAAAATGCGTATTGACCGCCATCAATTCTTTGGCACGGTCATTCATCTCTTCCACAAATGCTTCCTCCGATCCGGAGATATACTCCGCAATCGCCGTTGCCGCATCGTTTCCCGAAGACAATAACAAACCATAAAGCAATGTTTCCAGAGTCAACTGGTCTCCTTCGTGAAGCCCGCAAAGTGAAGCGTCCACCGGAAAGCTTGACACATCCGCATTCTTTCCGACTGTCACGACATCAGAAAGGTTTCCCGCTCCAGCGCAATCAGCGCCGTGAGGATCTTTGTCGTGCTTGCCGGGTAGAGACGATCGTGAATCCGATTAGAATATCGAACACTCGCCCCATCCACATCAAAAGTCCCGCGGCATGGACGTCTGTCGAACCGTCATAGCTGATCTCATTTTTATCATCCACGGAAACACAGAGATTGGTAGCCGCAATTCCTCGGAAAGTAAGACATTTTCCCCATAATGCTCCTTTTCGTAGGACCATACTTCCGCTTTCTTCTGGGCGTTTCCCATGACCACCGTATAGCCGGCCCCGCCTGCCGCCGTGATCAGGGCAATCGAGACACCGGCTGCGATCAGCTTCCGTCTGCTTTTTTTCTCTCCCGTCTTCCTGCTCTGGTTTCTTCTTCGTCTTTCCTTACTTTTCTTAATTCGCTCTCTGCGCCTTAGAATTTCTTCTTCCCTTTGATTACTCATACCCAACCTCTTTACAAGTTTTCCTGTCTCTTATCTGTACATTTCTCTCCAGTCCAGATCGCCCCTATCAATCGCCAAGATGATTAGTTCCGCTGTCGCAAGATTTGTAGCCACTGGAATATTATACGTATCACATAGGCGGATGACATCGTTCACATCCGGCTCATGAGGCTTCGGATTGGACGGATCCCTCAGAAAAATCAGAGCATCAATCCCGTTCTGTGCGATCTGTGAGCCAAGCTGCTGCTTTCCCCAAGCGGCCCTGCCAGGTATTTGTGTACGTTTAAGTTTGTCACTTCCTCGATCAGACGCCCGGTTGTCCCTGGTTGCGTACAGCTCATTCCTACTTAGAATTCCCCTGTATGCTATGCAGAAGTTCTGCATCAGTGTCTTTTTTTGAATCATGTGCAATGAGACCTATATTCATCTTCCTCACTCCTTATTTATATTTTTTCTGTTGTAGTCCAACATTTAACACGAGTCCGATACCGATAAACATACTGACAAGGGATGACATTCCATAGCTGACAAACGGCAGCGGAATTCCGGTCTTTGGAAAGAGTCCTGTTGCAACACTGATGTTGATAAAACTCTGAATCCCGATCTGCGAAGCAACTCCGCAGCAGATAATCCTGCCTCCCATGTCCGGTGCTCTCATCCCTATCCTCAGACATTGTATTACAATTAATAATAACAGACCAATCACAATACAGCAACCCACAAACCCCAATTCTTCTCCAACTATCGCAAAAATAAAGTCTGTCTGTGGTTCTAGAATAAAGTTTCCATTCTTCACGGAAGTTGTCGTGTTATTGTTGAGTCCCTTTCCAGTCAGACGACCAGAACCGATAGCCATGATGGAGTTATTCTGCTGATAAGCCTCGTCGCTGCTGTATTTTTCCGGCTGAAGCCATGCCAGAATCCGAGTTTCCTGATACCCCTGCAGCACGTCCACATCCGAGTGAACGATAATACTCAGAAGGATGGCAACCGTCGGGACTGTAATCAGAAGTACAACTCCAATGAATTTATAGCTCAAACCTCCTACATACATCATAATGCAGAACACCATGGCTATGGAAATGGTCGTCGAAAGGTCTGGCTGCTTGTATATTAAAAGGCACGGAATAGCGAGGAAGATCACTGCCTGAATGATGGTAAGCGGTTTCTTCATCTCATCCTGATGATTCATAATAAATTTTGCAAAAAACAGTACTAAAAGAATCTTGGCAAGCTCTGAGGGCTGAAACGTCGTGAATCCAAAGTCAATCCACCTGGTCGCCCCGTTAACATCTTTTCCGAAAAAGCGTACTGCCAGAAGCATTGCTATCGTCAGTCCGTACAAAACCCATTGCAGATTCAGAATCCACATATAGTCGATCAAAGAGACGATAACCAACGCCACAAGCCCGATCAGCAAGCCGATCATCTGCTTTCCCTGGACAGAATGTTTGGCACTTCCGATGACCATAATCCCAAGGGACGTCAAGGCAAGCACAAAGATCAACAACGAAAATTTAAAATCTTTTAAACGATATGATTTTGTAATATTCAGTATCTTCAAAGTCTTTCTCCTGTCAGTGTAATGGTGATCCGGGAACGGGTGACTGAAACATCAAAGGTTTCGGAGTGGTGTCAATGTATTTTGACACCGTCAAAAAAAGGTCTTTCTGAAACAGTTCACATACGTTTGGATTACAGTCTATCCTGTCGGATACAAGAACCGTTCTAAGCCGGTCTTTTGCGATTCCGACCGATGCCTTTTATCCATTCCTTCAAATAATCCCATCTCTGCCTCCTGATTAGTTCTTTTTGAAAAGATGGCTGAGCCGTGAGAACAGCCCTCCTTTTGTATTCATATCCATGAGAGGAACCTCCTCACCGCAAAGCCTCCGACAGATGTTCATATAAGCTCTCCCGGACGGCGAATCGTCTCCCACAACCGGTTCTCCCTGGTTGGTAGCGATGACCACCTGCTCGTCATCCGGAATCGCGCCCAGCAGATGAATTGGGAGAATCTCCGTCACATCCTCCACTGACATCATATCCCCCTCTTTACCATGTCGATCCGGATTCGGTTAATCACAAGCTCCAGATTTCGGATCTGTTTGGATTCGAGAAGACCGATAATCCGATCCGCATCCCGGATTGCGGAGACCTCAGGCGTCGTCACGACAACTGCCCGGTCGGCTCCTGCTACCGCATTCTCAAATCCCTGTTCAATCCCTGCGGGACAGTCCAGAAGTACAAAATCATAGTCTTCCTTCAATTCTGCCGTCAGCTTCTTCATCTGCTCCGGTGAGATTGCTGATTTATCCTTTGTCTGTGCGGACGGGAGCAGATACAGCCCCTCGTACCGCTTGTCATGGATTGCCGCCTGTTTAAGCCGGCATTTTCCTTCCACCACATCAACCAGATTGTAAACGATACGGTTTTCCAGCCCCATAACTACGTCCAGATTTCGAAGTCCCAAATCCGTGTCAATGACAAGCACCTTTTTCCCGAGCTTTGCAAGACCCGTCCCGATATTCGCGGTGGTGGTCGTCTTCCCGACCCCGCCTTTTCCTGATGTAATAACAATAATTTCACCCATGTTCCTTCCTCCTAAGACCAAACTTGATGAACAGATGGCAGCGCGAAACGACTACTGCCTTGCCGTCTTCTCTCTTTCGTAATGTTTTTGTACAGCATCAGTCTCCGGAAACAACAGTTCCAAGAGAAGCTGCGTGTCCTGTTACGATTTCATCTTTTTCATCCAGTCCGTAATAGTAGCGGACAATATCCCGTCCGATTTCGGAAGGATACGTAGAATTATAACCGTTCGCGATCCGGATCGCGAACGCAATGTCTTTTTCGCCCTGTCCGCCCGTGAATCCGACAAACAGGCCATGGTTCGGATGCGTCTTACTCTGCTGTGCAGTCCCCGTCTTTCCATACAGTTCAAAGTTTCCAAGACCGTTAAATGTGGAAGTACTCGTTACCATGCGTCTCATTCCATTGTGGACTGCCGTCCACGTAGAGTCTGCGACACCTTCCACCTGATTCCTGATCTCCGGCTCGTAATCCTTGACCAACTTTCCGTTGACATCCGTTGTTTTTTCAAATAGCGACAGATTGTAGACGACTCCCCATTTGCCACCGCACTAATGTAACGGGAAAGTCCTGCCGTCGTGTAGTTGTTGGTCCCCTGACCAATAGAGGACCGCACGACATCGCTGTCAGAAATCTTCGGTTCGGATTCTGTGATTTCAAGCCCTGTCGTGTCCCCCAGTCCAAATTCTTCCGCATATTTCTGGAGACGCTCAATCCCGTATGCATCATTGTATTCGTTTCCGGACGTTCCCATCCTGTAGCCCACTTCATAGAAGAAATCGTTACAGGAATGTTGGATTGCGCTTACTACATTCAGGCTTCCATGGGATCCCGGATAAATCCAGCATCTCGCGATTGGTGATATCTTATCAAAGATTCCGGTACAGGAAATCGCTGTTCCTGTACCAATCACACCTTCTGTCAGTCCGGCTACAGAGACAAGCGGCTTATATGTGGATCCAGGCGCTGTCTTCTCCTGCGTTGCCTTATTATAAAGAGGACTCGACGTCATGGAATTCAACTGCGCGAAATAATCAGAATCCATCGTATTGGCCAGCCGATTATTATCGTAACCCGGATAAGATACCATAGCACGCACCTGCCCCGTGTTAGGATCCGTGATGACAATAGAACCTGTACACGGCTCCAGACCAAGCTCTCCTGGTGTGATTTCCAGACTTTCAATCTTGCTCCGGATAAAATTATATGGATTTAAAGAACCGGAGCTAAGCTGATTGTACTGCTTTTCATTGTATTTCAGAATATTCTGCTCAAATAGAATCCGGCATACCTGGCTTCCGGTAATCTTTCCCTCTTTGATCATGTATTCATAAATAATCTTTTCAAAGGCACCGTCGTCCGAAAGGATATCTCCTACATACTGAATGATTGCCTGATAAATCTCGGAAGCACTGGAATAGCTTGCGTCTCCCTCCAGATAATCTGTAAGCCTGGATGTATCGATCCAGTTCTTGGATATCGCATAGGAAAGATAGCGGTTCACGCTGATCGTCTCTTCGTTCTTCCATGCCAGGTACATCTCATCGTTCGTATCGATCCGATCCTTTACCAGGATCTTGGAATTCTCCGTCAGAAGTGTATCCACCACGTAGTCCAGATAAGCCTGCATTCTGTCAGACAGATCTTTGTAGGCCGTTCCGTTTTCATTCTGCAGTTCTGAAAGAACAGAACTGATAGCAGCTTCCTCATTCTGGGAATAGATCTCCAGCACTCTCTTCTCCGTCGCCCCGGCATTACTCTTTGCGAAACGTCCTGTATCAATAATCTGGTTTTTGAAAAAGGCATTGTAGACGTCTCCAACCGGAATAACGATGGCGTCCGCATCTGTCACCTTGCTTCTGTCATAATCCAGACGGTTGACCATTTTGGACAGCAGAATAGCCGCCAGCTTCTCTTCCAAAATATTGTACGCCGCAACCTGAAGATCAGCATCGATGGAAAGGTAAACGTCATTACCTGCTTTCGCTTCCGTTACCTTCTCGGAATCGATCACTTTTCCAACGTTATTGACATAGATCCTGGTCTCGCCCTTTTCTCCTTGGAGCGTACTGTCCATGCTTTTTTCAATTCCTGCTTTCCCGACAATATCCGTCAGGGAATAGGACTTCTTTTCCTTTTCAGAAAGCGCATTGTACTCTTCCTGAGAAATCTGTCCTGTATAGCCGATGATAGACGCAAAATATTTACTGTTATTGTACTGACGGATCGAGCTCTCTTCAATACTGACACCAGTGAGCTCCCCTTGGTTTTCCATGATCTCCGCTACTGTCGTATCACTGACATTCGTAGCGATTGTCGTTGCAATATATTTCCGGTACTTATTCAGGCTGATGGCATAGCGGATATTGACAAGCTTTAAGACATCTGCCTTCTCATACTTTTCCTCATCAATTCCATAGCCGTAAGTCTTGTCCGTACAGAGATAATGTATGATATCATCCGCCGTATAGTTTTTCTGTTTCTCAGAAAGCTTGTCAATTGTAGCATACCCAAAAATATCGGCGATAAACCGGAGTCTTGCGGTACCCTCTGTCGAAAACTCGTACTCTCCGCTGTCATTTAATACGATACCGAAGCTGTTGATAATGGAATCTCCGTTTTTTTCAATGATGTCGATCACGCTGCAAACCGTTGCGTTGAGCTCCTTATTTTTCTGAGCCGTCGTGTCGTAATCTCCGTTATCCTCAATCGTCACCGAGTAGGCAAGGACATTGTCTGCCAGAACAGTCCTGTTCCGGTCCAGAATCCGTCCTCTGGTACCCTGAACCTCTTTTGTCTTCTGAATCTGGAGCTTATAATCGTTTAAATAGCTTTCGCCCTTTACGATCTGAAGGTAGAAAACCCTCTGCACCAGAATCGCAAACAACACGCAAAACACAACACTTGCGATAAACATTCTAGACTTAACAAGCCTGATGACTGTCTCTTTTATGTGTTCCAAAATATTAAACAAACCTGCTTGCACTCCTTTTTCTTCCTCTACAAGTTTCCGGTTTATTCTCAAAATGATCTGATATACAATCAACGTGAGGATTACCGTATAGAGCATTTCGGAATAATCAAATGTCCCAGGTAATACAGGAAATGAAAATCACTCTGCAACATAAACTGGAACACATAGATCAGAATCCCATAAGCCAGCTCGCTGCTCCCGATCAACAGCAGAGGGAGCTTAATATTCTCATCATAGTACAGCTTCTGAAAAAATCCATTGGCATAACCAACCAGTGTGTAGAATAAAATATAGAACCCGATATACTGTCCAAAACAGATATCAAGCAAAAAACCGCTTAGCACTCCAACATACATTCCTTCCCTCTTTCCTTCCATGAATCCGAAGGATGCAGTCAGAATGAGCAGAAGATTCGGCTTGACCGACGCGATCTCAAAATAATGAAACACTGTTGTTTCAAGCAGAAACAGCACAATCACCATCACCGCTTCGATCCCTTTGCGCTTTACAGCCAGCATATGGCCTCTCCTTTCTATTTTTCTGATGAATCACTCTTTGTCTGATTGCCATTATCAATCAGATCTTGCTTCGTCGTTGTAATAACGAGCACCTCCTGCAGCTTCTTAAAATCCACTGCCGGTATGATATAGCCGGATCGTGTAAGATTGTTAGAATCCACATTGACTTCGCTGACATAACCGATCAGCAGCCCTTGTAAGTACTTACTGCTGATATTGGATGTGACGATCTGCTCCCCGACCGCTACTTCATTTTCATTATTCGCAAGCTGCTCAAACTTCACCACTCCATTGTTAATGAGCTTGAGGTCCCCGCTGACAATGCACTGGTCAAAAGTCGTCATTATCATGGATGAAATATTAACCTCGTCGATGATAGAGCGTACGGTGGAGGAATGTGCGTTGACCTTTGTGACAATTCCAACCAGACCATTTCCACTCAAAACATTCATATCCTCCCGGATACCATCCGCACTTCCTTTGTCGATCGTAAAGGACGTAAACCAATTACTCCCGTCATTTGCAATGACACGCGCACCCACTTTCGGGTAATCCGAGGTATTCTGATCCATCTTATATAAATCATAAAAACGCTCCAGCTCGACTGCCTTTTGCTGAAGCTGGTTATTTTCCATCTTCAGATTGGCATTCTGTTCTTTTTAACGTTTTATTTTCTTTCTGAACACTTTTCAATGTGACAAAATTGTCCGCCACACCATTGACCCACGTCCCGATCACATTAATCCCTTTCTGCATCGGGACAACCGTATAATCCGCAATCACACGCACCGGACCGCTCTTAACACCCGCAAAAAGGTCGCCGCCATGCACAAAATGCAGGCAGCCACAATAATCAGCAGCCAGTATTTACTTTCCAAACCTTTTTGATTTCTTGTCTTCATCCTATCTCATCCACCTATAATTTTCGTCTTTCATGGAATACGCCAGATCTTCAAAATCCCTGTCCACAATAATGCTACGCACGCCCCTAGCCGCACAGAGCTGCGGCTGCTCTGCCGTATAAAACGGTACCCCTGTCTGTGCCTCCATATATCCCGTCAATCCTTTCGTACAGGCAATCCCGCCTGTCAAGCAGATTCCCTGCCGTCTGATCGCCCCAAGCACTACAGGCGGCGTCTGCTCAAGCATCAATAAGAGAGTTCGGATACAGGGCTTTAAGAACTCCTCCAGAGCCTCACGTACGATCGTACTAGGAATTTCTTTTACACCAGGCCTTAGCCGGATCAGATCTCTCCCTGCCGCCAAAACAGGAGGACGTACTGCCTCTCCAAACACATCGGTTTTCCTGCGTACCTCCTCGGCTGTGGGCCTGCCAATCACAAAGTCAAGATTTCTCCGCACTATCGTGACAACCATCTGATCCAGGAATGCGCCTCCTGTCTTTAACAGTCTGTTCAGAACAATTCCGCCTCTGGAAAGAATCGCGATGTCTGTCGTCTCACCGCCGAGATTGACGATAGCCGATCCCGGCGTCTGTCGGATATCAATTCCGGCGCCAATGGCGTCCGCAATACAGCGCTCTACAATCCGTACTTCACGCGCCCTGACTGAAGAATGGATAAACAGATCAAAAAATGCTTTTTTTTCCATCTCTGTCACATCAGTGGGAACCGCAATTACATACTCGGTCCCTCTTGTAAAGAAGCCTTCTTCCGTCCTCAGCACGCACTCCAGAAGGTACTGCATTTCTCCAATCCTGGATATCACACCTCTTTCATCGGAAACGCAATGGTAATATCTCCGGGCGTTTTTTCCAACATTTCATATGCCCGGTCGCCTACCGCAAAAATATCTGTATGGTTCCGGATTGCGACTGCGTTCTTTACCGTACGGATCCGGTCTTCTCTTTTTATCATAAATCTTTAGCTGATACGTACCAGGATCCAGGCCATAAATGGTTCCAGTCATTTTCTTCCAGTCCCTTCTCTTCTTTATACCCACCCTTTTTCGGCAAGACTTACATACGACTGATCGCCGATGATAATGTGATCCATCAACGTAATTCCGATCAGCTCCCCTGCCTTCGCAATTTTCTTTGTCACAAGAATATCTTCTCTGCTCGGCTCTGGATCTCCGCTCGGATGATTGTGGAGCAGAATGATCGACACCGCGTCTTTCTGCAATGCTTCTATAAACAGCTCTCTCGGAGAAATGACGGACATATTGACCGTCCCCTTGGAAATCCGCGTCTCGCCAAGAAGCTTTGATTTTGTATTTCACATCAGAAGTTTTAGTTCTTCCTGTTTGAGTTGACGCATATCCTCCATATAGTAAGATGCGATCGTCTCAGGTCTGTCAAAAGAAAGAGGTTCTTTTGCCTTTTCCTTCGCGATCCGTCTTGCCATCTCACAGAGACATAGAATCTGAATGGCCTTGACCTTACCAATCCCGGGAATCTTCATCAGCGCGTCTTGCGAGTAAGATGGCAGTCTTGTAAGCCCGCCCTCTCTTCCGGACGGATAGAGGATCTTTTTAGCCGTCTCAAGGACATTGCCGCCCTTTGTGCCGCTTCTTAAAAGCACAGCCAGAAGCTCAATATCTGTCAGGCTTTTGGCACCAAAACGTCCACACTTTTCATATGGACGTTCCTCTTCTAGTAACTCTTTCATTGTTTGATTCATATCTTTTGTAAACTCTAATGATCGGTTCAGTAGATTATAAGAAGCGATAAATAATGATAGAAAGAATCATGCCAACAATGCTGGCGATAGAAATATTCACACTCAGTCCCAAAGTAAGAACCAGAATCCCAAGATCCAGTATAACCGGCTGTTGCAGGCCAAACGTCTGACCGTAAGAAAGCCATCCAAGTCCAGGAATATCCTGTGCGAGCATCCCTATAAATCCGCCCAACACAATGCCTGCCAGAAGCATCAGGAGTAATCCCCATCCGTTTTTGCTTCTTGCTCCTTTCATCTGTATACCCTCCAAACTTTTTGTGTTTTACAAACCGCTTTTATTCTAACACACTTCAAAAAATGTGTATAGCCTTTTTCCGTATTAAATTTTCCTTAAGAATCGACAACGTATTTACAGAGCTTGCAGGCACTCTTGTCGTCAATGTGTCGTCAATAAAACCCTTAGTAAAACGCAGCCAGTTGTCGAACATCAGCCTCTTAAATAAAAAAGGCACCGCCAGTTTGCGATGTCTTCTTTGTATGCAGGAAAATCCACTCTTCTTTTTCTGAAAATTACTCATAAGAAAGACTGTAAATCTTATCATATAAAGAAATATTCTCTTCTTTCAAATGATGGGTAATCAAAATCAATGTAAGTGTCGGGCAGGCCAATAAGGCTTCCTCTACAAGTGCAGCGTTTTCTTTATCTAACGCAGAGGTCCCTTCATCTACGAATAAAATGGTTCTATTATGAATCAGCGCCCTTGCTATGGCAACCCGCTGTTTCTGTCCCCGGATAAGTTCTTTCCGTTCTCTCCAACTTTCGTATCCAACCCATCCGGTAGTGCCTTCAAATCATTCTGCAATGCACTCATATCCAATACTTCCTGCATTTTTTTCTTCCGGGAAGTCACTTCCAAGAGTAATATTATCCCTTATAGAGCAATCAAAAAGATACACATTCTGTTCGATATATGCCATCTGTTCATAATAAGTGTCCCCATCAAAAGAAGAAATTTCTTCTCCGTCATAGTAGATTTTCCCTTGATAATTTCCTAACTGTCCGAGCATAATCTTTATCAGCGTTGTTTTTCCGCTTCCACTCTTTCCTACAAGAGCATATTTCCCATTCTTTTCAAATGTATAATTGATATTTTCAAATACTTTCTTCTTCCCATAAGAAAAAGATAAATTTTCAAGAACAATTTCTTTCTTAAGTGCCGGAAGTTTTTTGCTTATTCTATTTTCTTCGGTATTTTTATCACAATCTACTTTTTGCAAAATATGGCCTTGAACCCGCAATTTGCAATTTTGCTGAAATCAACTGGCTGAATGCATTTCCTACTTGATTTGTAAGATTCAAACTTCCGAAAATTATTTCAGGCGCGATGATTCGCAGTACACAAAGCACAAATGTCAGAATATTTATTGCATTGATTCCAAAAATACTAATTACTGTTGATTTATAATTTTCTTTGCCCTTGTTCTTTGCAAAATCACATTTTTCTTCTTCAAATGCTTTGCCCGCTTCCATGATTTCTTTATAAAATTTCTGCGGATTTCCAAAGGATTTTAAGATGCAGATTCCTGCAATCTGTTCTTTTACTTTGTCCGTATACCGTTCCATTGCCAGTGATACTTTTTCTGCATATTTTTCCACTTTATCACTGAATCTTTTACTTACATACATAGAAATACCGGACACGACCAATGTCAATGCCAACAATTCCCATTTAATAAAAAGCAAAGAAATAGCTCCCATCAAAAGTCTGAATCCTGTATCCATATAACTGTAAAAAACTTGGAAGCCCTGGTTTTCAGCTTCTCTGACATCATTAGTATACCAGGATACATACTCTCCGCTATCTGTTCCCACATTCTTTTCAAATGATTCATGAAGTATTTTTTACTAATGTCATTTCGAAGCTCCGTATTCATGGTGGAAATAAGATATGTTTGATAATTTTTCCTTATATATAAAAGCACATAGAAAAAATATGCAAGAGCTGAATTAAAAGCCACAACAAGCAGTACTTTTTTAATTTCTCCCTCTATAACCTGCTTACCTATATACATTTGCAGAAATGCAAAAACTCGTCTCGATTCCATTTATAAAAATCATCAAAAAGAGTAATACGGCATTTTCTTTTTATAGTGCAACAGATACTTTTTCATTGTGCCACCTTCTCTCCCAGACAGTATACATTTGTATATTTCTGCATGTCTTTTTCTTCCAAATGATGACTAACAAATAGCAAAGTCACATCTTTGGGCTTTAAGAGAGCCGTTTCTATCTTCTTTGCGTTTATTTTATCGAGCGCCGAAGTTCCCTCATCCACAACAAGAATGTTTCGCTTATGAATCAATGCCCGTGCCACTGCCACTCTCTGTTTTTGTCCTCCTGAAAGACAATCTCCATTTTCGCCCACATCCGTATCAAGCCCTTGAGGAAATGATTTTAAATCCTCATAAAGTGCGCTGTTGCGTAATGCCTCTTCCAGTTCTTCCTTCTGAAACTCTGCACCGAGAGTGATATTTTCCCGAATTGTCGTATGAAATAGAAATACATTTTGTTCTATATATGCCATCTGTCGATAAAACGATTCTGTATCATACACAGCAGCATCCACGCCGTCAAAAAGTAATTCTCCGCTGTATGAAGTTAATTGTCCCAAAAGAATTTTTAATAATGTTGTTTTTCCACTCCCGCTTTTTCCTATGATACCATATTTCCCACCGACTTTAAATTTCAGATTCAAGTTTTCAAAAACCGGCTTCTCCGAATAGGCAAAGCTCAAATTCCGGAATTCAATTTCATTGTTAATCATCGGAAGTTCTTTTTTCTTTTCCGTTTCCTCCGCCATTCTATTGATTTTTTCAAAATATGGTCTGGCTCCATCCATGGCAACCCGCAGTTCAGAAAGTGTGAGGATAGAATTTTTTACCTGATTGATTAAGTTTCCTCCTCAAAAAATATTTCTGCTGGAATCACACGAAGAGCGCACATTCCGAACAACACCATATTATTGACAAAACTCGCCACGGAATTAATCCCTCTAATTTTCAGCGTTGCTTTTCCCTGGGTTTTCACATATATATATCTTTGTTTTTCCAGCTCTTTTGATTCTCCTTCAATCTGACGTTGAAATCGATCTTGGTATCCGAAATATTTAAGAACTCTGACTCCCCCTATCTGTTCTTTTACTGCTTTCGTAAATTTTTCCCATATTGCAGACACTTTTTCAGACTCTTGTTTCACATCGTTTCCAAAACGATGGGACAATACATAAACCATACCTGTTGTAATCAGTGTGCAAAGCAAAAGCCGCCAATTAATTGCTCCTAGTACAATAATGCCTAACACTAACTTAATGATTTCATCTATGGCATCATAAAAATTACGGATGCCTTTTTTTCTTCCGCTTCTTTTAAATCATTAATGTACCAGGATAAATACTCTCCGGAATCACCTTTTTTAATTGTTCAACAGATTTACTTAACATCTGATGATTCAGATTCTCCCGCATGGCTTGATTTATTTTTGCGATTACTTTCGTGAGATGAACATCGTAACTCCAAAATAAGAGGTGAAGTATCAGATAGAGAATCATGATCCCAGCAGAACAAATCAAAATTCCTCGCAAATCCCCTTCCATTACAAGCTTTGCCATGTACATCGTAATGAGCGTACTACCTAAGAGAAGTAAATTTTGAAACAGTAATTCGAAAAAATAATAGAACTTTCAAATTTGTAATGTTTCATAAAAGATTTCATTCTTTATCCCTCATCTTCAAAACTTTGGTAATTATCACAGATATAATTTTCAGTCATTATTCTTTTAAATGGACACATGTTATTTAAACATGAAAATATCTTATTGCAAGAAAAACATTTGTCATATAAAATGTTTTCGCTCCACACTTCATTTTTTTTCAAATCCAAATGTAAATTACCATATCCGTCTATATATCCTACCTCATTTTGTGATTTATTTAATGCAACCGTACATTTTTCGACTTTCCCAGTTGCCCGAATAGTAAATCCATTTTTATACGAAGCATAACACATTTCATTTCCCAATCCTATATTTCCAGTGTTATCACACCTGATTTTTAAATTATCAATATAATTAATATGATCTTTAATTAATTTCTTTCCTGTGATTGCATGAAGTAAATCAAGACTTTTAACTCCCTCACCTCCCAAATCACATACCTGACGTACAAGTATACCAAACCGAACATCTTCACCATATTTTTCATTAAGGAAATCATACCAAGAGAAATCTCTATCACCTGCTAAAATATTGTTTCGGATCATTATATTAAACTTATATGTATCTGGTAATTTATGAATTGCATCTAAATTTTCTATAATTTTTTAAAGTTGGCTGCCCATTTTTTAACAAACGTTTTTATCATGATTCCAGCCATCTAATGTTATTTGATACGATACAATTCCACTGTCATAATATTCAAGAAAGCTTTGTTCATCTAACAAATAACCATTTGTTGTCATGGTAAACGTATATTTACTTTTTATCGTTATCAACCAAACTTTTAATTAGTCTATTTATACGTAAAACTATATCTTTACATAATGTTGGTTCGCCGCCAAACCAACTTATACTTATATGATTATACTTAGCATAATTCTTTTCTAAAAACGCTCTATTCCCACGACTATATCTGTTTTCATAGTTATATTTTCATGATCTTCATAGCAATATACACATCTAAAATTGCAAGCTTCTGTAGGCATAATCGTTAATACCAAAACACGATCAAAATATGCTTTTATTTCCGAAACTTTTTTTCTTTGACTTCATTTTGATCTAACAAAATGCCTTGTCTATTTAACTCTTGCTCTAAAATTGTTTTTAAATCTTTACAGCCATTTTTCTTTAATAAATAATACTCTTTTTTTAAAATTTTCATCTGACAACTTTATTTCACTATCATACAAATTAGATTTTACTATTACACTATTATCTTCTGTCTTTTTTTCAGTACACCCAACAATAAAATACATACTCATCCTTCCTTCACATTTTATATAAAATATATGAGTTTGCATACTTAACATTGTAGCAAACTCATATATTATCATCTTCAGTTAACCGTTACATGCATTTCCACATGCTCCAGGTCCGCAATTACCATTCGTCATCATGCTAACCCTTTTTAACTTTTCGTGCAAATCGCTATTCTTCACCTGAATAATTTCCATATTGCTCCTCCTTCCTACCTGAAAATTAATTTTATATTAACACATTTTTCTATATTAGTCTATATTACATATATAAAATATGTATAAGCACTGTTTTTTCGTTATATTGTACAAATCAAAGATTGTTTTTTATACAATACAATTTTCGTCTAAATACATACTTGAAATTCTGTTCTTTCGTGATATAATTTTCGTATGGGGTATTAGCGCAGTTGGGAGCGCGCCACATTCGCATTGTGGAGGCCACGGGTTCGAATCCCGTATGCTCCATGGAAACGGCAAAAGTAGTCGGTTTATTTTGATTTTTGCCACCGAATAAAAAAAGAGACAGAACATATCGGCCTTGTTGGAAGTCCAATATGTTCTGTCTCTTTCTTTTGTTCCCATTGATTTCATAGCACAATAATTTCTTATCTGAATTTTTAGAAATGCTCTCTGCCCTTGTACCTTCTCTGCTGTGTCCATATCCTCTACAGGTGTTTTTATCGTGATCTTTTGTTTTTCTGAAGAATAATTCAGAACAATGAGATATTGCGTCCCTTCTTTTTTTTCTCACACAGATTTCACATGATTCCGGAAGTTCTATCCATTTTTCAAATGGTCTCAGGACACCTGTATAAGCGAGAAATTGCTGTATATTCTTTCGCGTAAAGGTTCCGTCAAAAAGCCAGCACTTTTGCCCCCTGTCCTTCTTTCAGAACATCATTAAAAATCCCTGTCCCAACTTCTATCCCGTTCCAGTCCATGCAGACTTTCCCATCCGCTGGTCCCATAAAGGTAAATTCTTCCACCGTTCTCCCAAAATCAGGCAACCGCCCTCTTCCACATAACTTTGTAAAAGTTCTGCCTTTTGTCTGGATAAGATTATAGGATACAGATAAATCAAAACCGGATATTTCAACAATTATTTTCTTTATCCTGTCATACAGTTTCTGTACTTCCTTAAGTTTCCAGTTATCCCGGTTGTCGTAGTCCAGAATCCCATGCCAATAGATTTCCGAACCCATCACGCTGGTTCGCCATCGAAAAAACTGACAAAATCCGCCCCATGTGCCATACTCTGCATTGCCCAGAGCATCATCTGTCCCGGCTTTGGTGCCGGCGCCTCCATACGGGTATTCCATTCATTCCCCCCGACTGCTGCTCCATGATCCCGAAATGATGCAAAATGGAATCCAGCTTATTCTGCTGTAACCGCAATTTTGATCACGCCGTCCAGCCGGTTTTCAAAGATCCGATAGGCTTCATTGATTTCCGACAAAGGAAACCGGTGTGTAAGCAATGGCGTTGTATCGATCTTTCCTTGTTCAATCAAAGATAAAATTTCACCACAATCACAGCCATCTACGCCTCCGGTCTTAAAGGTCAGATTCTTTCCATACATCTGTGGAAGCGGGAGGATCTGCGCTTCCTCATAGAGAGCAACGACGGTCACAATAGCATTAGGACGGGCACACTTCCAGGCAAGCTCAAAGGTGTCCTTTGTGCCGGCTGCTTCTATGACAACATCCGCCCCGCCATGTTCCGAATGAGCAAGAACATATTCTTCACATTCTTCCGGTGTACAGGCCAGCACCTTCGGGTAATGCTTCCGAAGAAACAGACGTCTTTCCTCCTCTTTTTCGCAGACAATGATAGCTTTCGGATTCTGAAGCATCGCGCACAGCAACGTACAGATCCCTGTAGGCCCCGCGCCGATGATCAGAACGGTATCCTCCGGCTGGATCTCCGAGATGCGGGCAGCCCAAAAGCCGGTAGCCAGAATATCCCCTACAAAGAGTGCCTGTTCGTCCGTCACACTGTCCGGAATCCGGTTCAGCCCTTGGTCGGCAAACGGCACCCGGACATATTCTGCCTGTCCGCCGTCGATCCGGCATCCAAGCGCCCAGCCTCCATTTGGGTCCGTACAATTATTGACATAACCATGCTTGCAGAAAAAACACCCTCCACAAAATGTCTCCACATTTACAGTCACTCTGTCCCCGGACAAACCGACATCACCTCGTCTCCAATCTGCTCGACAATTCCCACCATCTCGTGCCCAACCGTAATTCCTGGAACAGCCCGCGGTACACTGCCATGCTTGATATGCAGATCGCTTGTACAGATCGAGCTCATTGTCACTCGAACGATCGCATCCTGCGGATTTTGCAAGGTTGGCTTTTGTTTGTCAATCAGAGCAAATTTATCATGCTCTATATAGGTCAATGCCTTCATACGGATCCCCCTTTCTTGTTCCCGCACTCTCTTTTCTTTTACAAAATCACCGTGTTTCTTTCATCATGATCCACCGGACGATATTGCTTCGCGATCGCCTCCGCAGTCTTGATGCCGTCCATAGCCGCCGAAGTAATACCTCCTGCGTATCCGGCTCCTTCTCCACAAGGGTAAAGTCCACGAATCCCGAGACTTTGCATGGATTCGTCCCTCGTGATTCTCACCGGAGAAGATGTTCTCGCCTCCACCCCGGAAAGTACCGTATCATTTCTGGAAAAACCGTGAATTTTATGTTCAAAATCTTGGATTCCCTCCTGAATGGCCTTTGCAATGTCCTCCGGAAAAATTCCACGTACATCGCCAAACGTGCAGGCGCCTTTCATCTGGGGAAGAATCTCCCCAAATCCGGTCGAAACCTTATCTTCACAGAAATCACCGAAGCACTGGACCGGAATCTTTCCCTTTCCGGCCCGGTATGCCCGCTCTTCCAATTCTCTTTGAAAGGCGATCCCGGAAAGAGGATCCTTATTCTCCCCCATAAAGTCTTCCGGGGTTACTGTAACAATCACCGCACTGTTGGCATTTTTCCCTGCTCTTCCATGATAACTCATTCCATTGACGCACAGACGTCTCTCTTCTGAGGATGCGTTTACGACATAACCGCCGGGACACATACAAAAAGTATAAACCCCCGCCCATTTCCTGCTTTTGCCGTCAGCTTATAGGCTGCCGCCGGAAGATCCGGATGCTGTTTCGTTCCGTACTGGGACAGATTGATCTGCTCTTGCAGATGCTCTACCCGAACGCCTACAGCAAAGGACTTGGCCTCAAAAAACACCGGACTTCTTTAACATCGCGAACGTATCCCTGGCACTGTGGCCCAGAGCAAGAACTACTGTCTGTGACGGAAGTAATGAGTGGGTTCCATCCTGCTCGATTTCAATTCCGACGATGTTGTGATCCTGAATCTGTATGCCTGTCATCTTCGTGTAAAACCGACATTCCCCACCATAAGACTCAATGGACTTACGGATCTTTTGTACCACATCAATTAGTATGTCTGTACCTATATGTGGTTTGCTCTCGTAGAGAATCTCCTCCGGCGCTCCATGTTCTACGAAAATCCGCAGTACCTCCCGGTTTCGTCCTTCTGGATCCTTTACCAGTGTATTCAGCTTTCCATCAGAAAAAGTCCCTGCACCGCCCTCTCCAAACTGGACATTTGTACGGATATCAAGAACTCCTGTCTCCCAGAATGTCTCTACCGCTTTACGGCGCTCTTTCGCCGGCGCTCCCTGCTCGATCAAAATCGGACGGTATCCGTACTTGGCAAGCAGATAGGCACAAAATAGTCCGGCCGGTCCGCTTCCAACTACCACAGGACGCTGTTCCATCATGTTTCCGTCCGTACAGACTGAAAACGTGTACGATATTTCTTCTGCCCTTGATATGTTTTTGTTCTTTCCACGATTTAAGATCGACCACTCTCTTTTCATCTTTGACAGAGTCACATCCACTGTATAGACATAATAAATTTCCGGTTTTTTACGAGCATCGATAGAGCGCTTGATAATCTCCATTCCTGTGATTTCCTCTCCGGAAACGCCAAGAATGTGCCCTACCTTTTTTTTTCAGCTCTGCTTTTGTATGGCTGGTTTTCATTTTTATCTGTTCGATTCGAATCATGCCTGCTCCTTTCCCGCAGCACTCCTTCCTGCAACATAGCCGCTTGTCCATGCCCATTGCAGATTATAGCCGCCGCACATTCCATCAATATCCAGCACCTCACCTGCCAAAAACAGTCCCGGAACGATACGGGATTCCATTGTCTTAGAATCTACTTCGTCCGTCGCAATTCCCCCGGCACTGACCTGAGCCTGATCAAACCCTTTCGTCCCTGTGATCCGGGTGGAAAAGATCTTGATCACATGAACCAGACAGTCAACATCTGCCTTTGTCAGATCCTTTGCCAGAAATTTTTCTGAAATGCCAGCTCGTTCCAACAAAATACATGCCAGTTTCTCATGAAATACTCCGGTCAGAAATGTTCCCACCGGTTTCTCAGGCCTCATCTGAATCCGTGACAAAAGGAAACTTTTCAACTGCTCTTTCGTAAAATCCGGCATAAAATCAAGCTCTGCCCTTACTTCTATGGTACCTTCTGACAGCGCTTTTGCCGCAAAACGACTGATCTGAAAAACCGGAATCCCGGAAATTCCGTAATCGGTGAACTGGATTTCTCCCTGATCCAGCGCTCTTACTTCTCCGCCGCACACAAGCTCTATCTTCGCTCCGGCACGCACGCCCGAAAGCTTCGGGTAAAACGCTTCTTCGCACATCAGTTGCACCAGCGCCGGAACGCAGGGAACAATCGTATGTCCTAACTTCCCGGCCATCCGCATCCCGGTGCCATCTGCCCTTTGTACTCTGCCGGCAAGTCCCCCGGCCGTCAGAATGACATGGTCTGCCTCATAAGTCTGTTCCTCTTCTCCTACAGTCACAAGAACCGTTCGTTTTTACTTTTCTTTTCCGGTCTTTGGAGATACCGTTTCGCCGTTATATGGAAACGTGCTCCTTTTTTGATCTTCTCTGCAAACACATTGGTTTCCACTTTTACCTGTAGACGCTTTAATTCCATGACCAGCACGTCCCGTACCGCCTGCGCCTGTTCCGAATGAGGATAGAGATACCCATCCCGGTTCTTGGAGTAAAGTCCCATCTCCAGAAAGAACCGGATCGTCTCCGGCACCGGGAATCGGCTGATGACCTCCATGGCAAAATCCGGGTGCTCTCCCCGGTAAGCACCTGGCATCTGCCGGATATTGGTAAAATTGCATTTTCCATTTCCGGTCGATAAAATTTTCTTTCCAAGCTCCCCGTTTTGCTCCAGAATCGTAACCCGGGCTCCCGCTCCCGCCGCCGCAATCGCTGCCATCATGCCGGAAGCTCCGCCTCCGATTACCACAACCTTCATCATGCTTTCTCCTTTATTCAATGGTTACAACACCTGCTTCTGTCAATTTTTGAAGAGTCATTAGAATTCCGAATTTGGCGTGCTCCCAGGTAAGCCCCCTGAAAATAAACTGCATATGGCGGTTTGATCGGAGCATCCGCCGATAGCTCGATAGATGAACCCTGAACAAAAGCACCCGCCGCCATAATAACATCACTGTCATATCCCGGCATATCCCAGGGTTCCGGTGTCACATGACTGTCTACCGGTGCCGCCGCCTGAATTCCCTGGCAGAAGCCGATCACACCCTCAGCCGTTCCGAACTCGACCGCCTGGATGATATCATGCCGCTCTTCCTTCATGGACGGAATCACGGAAAATCCCAGCTTTTCATAGATACCCGCCGCAAAAATCGCACCCTTAACCGCACCTTTGACGACCGTTGGAGCCAGGAAAAGTCCTTGGTAAAAGTCTTTCATTACCCCAAGAGACGCTCCCACTTCCTTGCCCAGTCCCGGTGAAGTCAGACGGTAAGCACAGTTTTCAATCAGATCCTTTCTTCCCGCAATATAGCCTCCGATGGGAGCAAGCCCGCCTCCCGGATTTTTAATCAGGGAACCGACAACCAGATCCGCGCCTACGTCGCTTGGCTCCTGAAGCTCTACGAACTCGCCGTAGCAGTTATCCACCATGCAAATCACATCCGGGAACCGCTCTTTCATAAAACGGATCACTTCTCCGATCTGCTCCACGGAAAAGCTCGGTCTTGTCTGGTAGCCCTTGGAACGCTGTATGGTCACAAGCTTTGTGTCAGGACGCACCGTCTTTTCGATTGTCTCAAAGTCAAAGCTGCCGTCCGCAAGAAGATCCACCTGTCGGTAACTGATTCCGTATTCTTTTAAAGAACCTTTGGACTTACGGATTCCGATCACTTCTTCTAATGTGTCATACGGCTTACCGGCCACAGAAATCATCTCATCACCTGGCCGCAGATTAGCGGCAAGGGCAAGAGCAAGGGCATGGGTTCCACAAGTGATCTGCGGACGCACCAAAGCATCCTCCGTATGAAAAATATAGGCGTACACCTTCTCCAGCGTATCCCGCCCGAAATCATTGTATCCGTAACCGGACGCATACTGAAAGCACTCCGTATTAACACGGGCTTTCTGCATAGCGTGAACGACCTTTAGCTGGTTATACTCCGCAATCTGGTCGATGGTTTCAAATCGCTCCTTTAAATCCGTCTCGATCTTCATTCCGAACTCGTAGACCTTCCGTGAAATGCCTGCCTCCTCGTAATGCTGTTTTAATCGTTCCTCTATGTTATGATTCATCTTCTATGATTCCTCTTTTCCTCAGATTTTCAAGTAAAAACGCCAGGATTCTGTCTTCCTGATAATTAAAATCCTGTTTCGGCACCCAGATCACATCCCTCTCCCGCTTAAACCACGTGATCTGGCGTTTTGCAAAATGTCTCGTATCCCGCTTTAAGATCCGCACAGCTTCTTCAAGCGTCGTCTCCCCATCGAGATAAGCGAGGATTTCCTTATATCCGAGCCCTTTCATGGCGGTCATATTTCGGTTGCATCCCCTGGACTTTAACGCACGTACTTCCTCCACAAGCCCGTCTTCCAACATCTGATCGACCCTGGCGTCGATCCGCTCATACAGCCTGCTCCGTTCATCGTTCAGAACAAAATAGGCGGACTGATACGGCGACTCTTTTTTCGCTCTTCCTCGTTGTGCAGCGAAATCTTTTTCCCGGTAAGATGGTAAAATTCCAGCGCCCGGATCACCCGTTTTCGATTATTCGGATGGATCTCGTTTGCCGCTTCTTCGTCTACCTCACGGAGTTTCTCATGGAGCGCCTCCTCACCGTAACGGTCCGCAAACAAGGAAAGCTCCCGTCGGTAGTCCGGATCTTCCCTGCTTTCCGTAAAATCAATATCATACAAAAGTGCCTGAATATAAAATCCGGTCCCTCCGGCCACAATCGGGATCAGTCCATTCTCATAGATCTCCTCCATGGCCTGCTTTGCGAGCTTCTGGAAACGAACGACATGGAACTCTTCTGTCGGTTCCAGCACATCAATCAGGTAATGCTTCACCCCGTCCATCTCCTCCGGACGGATCTTGGCAGAGCCGATGTCCATATGCCGGTAAACCTGCATGGAATCCGCCGATATGATGGCTCCGCCGATTTTCTTTGCAAGCCCGATGGAGGCGTTTGTCTTTCCCACCGCCGTCGGACCTGTCAGTATGACCAGTGGTCGTTTCATGTATCTTCACCCTTCTATACGATTCGCTTAAATTTCTTTTCAAGATCATGCTTTGTCATGGCAATGATCGTCGGTCTTCCATGAGGGCAGTGATATGGATTATCCAGTTTTAAAAGCTCCAAAAGCAGCTCTTCTACTTCCTTTCTGGACAGTCTTGAATTCCCTTTGACCGCCGCCTTACAAGACATGGAAGCGATCTTCTCATCCAGAATCTCCGGTGTCATATTCGTGCTGATCTCATCGGACAGACTGTCAATCATTTCCAGTAACAGCTCTTTTTTTCGCCACACTGAACAAATTGTCCGGCACCGCACGTACCGCGAAGGAATCTCCTCCAAACGGCTCAATCTCAAACCCGATCTTCGTGAAACGGTCCAGATAACGGCGAAACAATTCCGCCTCCTGCATAGACAGATCCAAAATGATCGGTGGGCTGATATACTGGGACGTATAATCTCTTGTCTTCATCCCCTTTAAGGTCCGCTCATAGAGTACTCTTTCGTGAGCCGCATGCTGATCAATGATATACATGCTGTCATGGAACTGCACGATCCAGTAGGTATCAAACACCTGACCGATGATCTTGTAGTCCGGCACGGACGCCTCATCCAGAAGTTTCTCATCAAACAAGGTAAGCTGTTCTGATTTCTGCTGTTCCGTTCGGGTACGGTAGGAGACAGCTTCCCGGATCCGGTCCTGATTGAATGACGGTTTATGGATCTCTCCCCGCTCTTTCACCTCCGCAGAAGCAAACTGATTATGGTAAGACGTTACCCGATCCCGCATCCGTTCCATAAAATAATTCAGATCCCTTTTTTCTGGTGTTGTAACCGCGTTTTCCACTCCTGCTGAAACCTCTGGCGCCCCCGGTGTGACAGCTCCGGATTGTACAGAGAGATTTGCTGTTTTCGGTGTCCCGGTTGTATCGGATGCTTTTGGGATTTCCGGTGGTTTTGGCGCTTCCGGGGCTTCCACTCTTGGAATCAGATCACGTCCATGAAGCGCTCCCGATACCGTCTCATAGAGGAACTGATATACCTCCTGCTGATGCCCAAAGCGCAGTTCCATCTTCGTAGGATGCACATTGACGTCAATTTCTTCTCCCAGAATCTCCAGATGCAGTACGATGAACGGATATTTGTGCTGCATGGTGAAATCCTTATAGGCATCTTCAACAGCTTTTGACAAAATCCCGCTCTTAATATACCTGCCATTGACAAAAAAGTCTCAAAATTGCGGTTTCCCCTTGTGACCGTCGGATTGCCGATAAACCCGGTTATCCGGATCTCCCCGTTTTCCCGGGAAACTTCGATCAGATTGGCGGTGATCTCCCGCCCATAAACATGGTAAATCACATCTTTTAATTTCCCGTTCCCGGACGTATGCATCCGTTCTTGTCCGTTGTTAATAAACTGGAAGGAAATGTCCGGGCGAGACAAGGCAAGCCGTGTCATCAGGTCACTTACATGGCTTGCTTCCGTCATCGGCGTCTTTAAAAATTTCCGCCTTGCAGGAACATTGTAAAATAACTGGCGCACGAGAAAGGTGGTCCTGTCTCTTGCACCGGTCTCCTCCAGAGAGACCTCTTTCCCACCGGAAATCTGGTACGCCGTCCCGCAAACGCTCTCCTCAGTCTTCGTGATCATCTCCACCTGGGATACAGCCGCAATACTGGACAGCGCTTCCCCGCGGAACCCTAAAGAAGAAATATGTGCCAGGTCGTCTACTTTGCGGATTTTACTTGTGGAGTGACGTAGGAAAGCATTTCTTACGTCTTCTTGTTCCATTCCCCCTCCGTTGTCTGCAATCCGAATCAGAGAAATCCCGCCGTCCTGAATCTCTACTTCGACCGCCGTGGCTTTCGCGTCAATCGCGTTTTCTACCAGCTCTTTCACCACGGAAGCCGGACGCTCCACTACTTCACCCGCGGCAATCTTGTCGATCGTAACCTGATCTAAAACCTGAATCTTTCCCATGGCTCCTCCTTACCAGCGATTGTTCAGCTTATTCTGAAGCTGATACAATGTGTTCATTGCATCCATTGGCGTCATGTGGCTGATATCCATCGACTTAAGCTCCTCGATGACATCATGATCCGACGCTGTATCAAACAGAGAGATCTGCGCCATATCCACCACATCAAGCTTTTGAGATTTCTCTTTTCCTTTCATCTCCTGGCCCTGTACGCTCATCTGACGCACCCTTGTAGTAATATCCGCGTCAGAAAGCTCCTCGGAAATTTCCCTGGCACGAGTAATGACCGTCTCAGGAACTCCGGCAAGTTTCGCCACCTGAATTCCATAGCTTCTGTCCGCTCCGCCCTTTACGATCTTGCGGAGAAAGACAATATCATCTCCCTTTTCCTTGACAGCAATGCAATAGTTATTGACACTGTCAATCTTTCCTTCCAACTCCGTGAGCTCATGGTAATGGGTGGCAAACAATGTTTTTGCTCCCAGAAGTCTTGCGTTGCTGATATGCTCCACTACTGCCCATGCAATAGAAAGCCCGTCAAAGGTACTCGTCCCCCGGCCGATCTCATCCAGAACCAGAAGACTTTTGCTCGTAGCGTTTCTGAGAATGTTCGCCACCTCGGTCATCTCTACCATAAATGTACTCTGACCTGAGGCCAGGTCATCGGATGCGCCGACACGGGTAAAGATCCGGTCCACAATACCGATGTTTGCCTTCGAAGCCGGAACAAACCAACCGATCTGGGCCATCAGAACGATCAGCGCCGTCTGGCGCATATAGGTGGATTTTCCCGCCATGTTCGGTCCGGTGATGATGGATACCCGGTTTTTCCTGTCATCAAGATATGTATCATTGGCAATAAACATGTGGTTGGGAATCATCTTCTCGACCACTGGGTGACGGCCGTCCTTGATATCGATCGTACCCTTTTCGTTAATCTTCGGACGGACATAATGATTTCGCTCCGCCACCAATGCAAGAGAAGCAAAGGCATCCACCGCGGCGACTGCTTTTGCCGTCGTCTGGATCCGCACGATCTCATCCGCAATCCGGTTCCTCACATCACAGTAGAGCTCATATTCCAGGGCATAGAGTTTGTCCTCCGCACCCAGTATCAGATCTTCCAGATCCTTTAACTCCGGAATAATATACCGCTCTGCGTTTGTCAGCGTCTGCTTTCTGGTATAGTAATCCGGAACCATATTTTTAAAGGAATTGGTGACCTCCAGATAATACCCGAATACCTTATTGTACTTGATCCGAAGATTCTTGATTCCGGTCTTTTCCCGTTCTTTCTGCTCCAGTTCGGCAAGCCAGGTCTTTCCATCCGTCTTTGCCTTTCTCAGCCGGTCTACCTCCTCATGGTAACCGTCCCGGATGATCCTCCTTCTTTCATGGCAAACGGAGGTTCCTCAACAATCGCACGTTCCACCAGATCGCAGAGATCTTCCAGCGGATCAATCTCATTGTACAGATTTTTCAGAAGGGGACTCTTCATATCCCCCATGATACAGCGGATATGGGGCAGCATGGCAAGAGATGCCTTAAAAGCTGTCAAATCCCTTTGGGTTGGCCGACTGATAGGAGATCTTTCCTACCAGACGCTCCAGATCGTAGACGGAGGAGAGATACTCCCGGATTTCCTCTCTGAAATCGACTCCTTTAAAAGCTCTTCAACCGCATCCAAACGTTTCGTAATTTCTTCCTTGTCAATCAGTGGCTGCTCTACATACTTACGCAACAGTCTGGCCCCCATAGCTGTTCTGGTCTTATCAAGCACCCAAAGAAGCGAACCTCTCTTCTGCTTTTCCCGAAGAGTCTCACAGAGCTCCAGGTTCCGGCGCGTCGAACTGTCCAGCACCATATATTTCCCTGTCGAGTAAGTCGTAAGCTTCGTCAGATGGGCAAGGGACGTCTTCTGTGTCTCAATCAGATACTGAAGCAGGGCGCCGGAAGCGATAACTCCACATTCATAGTCTGCCACGCCAAGACTCTCAAGCGATGATACCTGAAAATGTTCTCTCAGAGCCTTCTTACAAAGATCCTCATCAAAATACCATGCGTCCAGAGCAGAGATGGCAACCTGCATCCGGTTTTTCAGATCCTCCAACTGGATACCGCTCACATAGAGCGCCTCATTACAGATAATCTCAGAAGGCGCAAATTTATAAATCTCATCGAACAGCTTTGTGGCACTGTCCGTCTCAGTTACAAAATAATCTCCGGTTGAAACGTCCGCAATCGAGACGCCATACCGTCCCGCATCAAAGACGATTGACATGATGTACTGGTTTTCGTCTCATCCATCGTCATAGAATCGATATTCGTCCCTGGCGTCACAATCCGGATCACTTCCCGCTTGACAATCCCCTTTGCCTGTTTCGGGTCTTCCACCTGCTCACAAATCGCAACCTTGTATCCTTTCTCCACCAATCTGGACAGATAGCTGTCCACCGCATGGTACGGCACGCCACACATCGGCGCACGTTCCTCAAGGCCACAATTTTTTCCGGTCAGAGTAATCTCCAGTTCTTTGGAAGCGGTCAGTGCATCATCAAAAAACATTTCATAAAAATCCCCAAGGCGATAAAATAAAATGCAGTCCTTATACTCTTTCTTTGTTTCCATATATTGCTGCATCATCGGTGTTAATTCTGCCACTTTGATTCTCCTTTTCTTTAGCTGCTTTTTCTATTTTATCTTTTTTACTTCCTGTTTTGGTATTTAGGGCGCTTCACCCTGATATTACATTATATCACTATTTTCCGGGCAAAAAAGGAAAATTTAGATTTCTTTTCCTTGCTCATTACCAAATCGGGATCCGCGGTTTCTCTTCTCCATAAAGAAGATGCAGCAGATATCCACCCAAATAAATACCGATCGTACAGAGAAATCCGAACAAAGCCATGAAAGGCAGACAAATCTGTCCAAAGAGCTGAAACGGAACATTGCTGTAATCCCAGACATTCAGATTCAGCCATTTGTTTACAATAATTCCGGTAATGAATTCACAGGAAGTAACAAATATCATACATCGGATAATCTGAATACCCAGGGGATCCCGCCATTTACCTGCCCTGCCCTGGGCAGTGCAAAACACCAGACACAATCCCCCAAGGACAAACATCGTCCAGTGGGAAAACCCCGGAATACGATCTCAAATGTATAGTAAAGGCAGCCGCCGACTGCCCAAAGAAATAAGTATTCACTCATTTTTTCATAGAAAAACGTCCTCACTTTTGTACATTTCCATACATAGTGTGGACGTTATTTCTGTCATTATGCATCCGGTGTGCCCGGTTTATTTTTCCACTGCTTCTCCGATATAATAAAATCCTTTACAAGTCAGAAGCCTCACCGGAACCAACGCTCCAATCATTTCCTTCGTACCTGGAAAATGTACCAGCAGATTATTGTCCAGCCTTCCGGTCACAAGAGACGGATCCTGATCGTTTACTTCCTCCACAAGAGCGGTACGGACTGTACTCTCAAATCTGGCACATTCTTTTGCCGCAATGGCCTGTACTTCCTTTAAAAGACGGTCAAACCGGTCTTTGACCACTTCCTGCGGCACCTGACCTTCCATCACGGAAGCCGGCGTACCCGTCCGTTTGGAATAAATAAATGTAAACGCACTGTCATAACGGACTTTTCTGACCACATCCAGTGTCTCCCGGAAGTCCTCCTCAGTCTCTCCAGGGAATCCAACAATAATATCTGTCGTAAAGAGAGATATCCGGCACAGCTTTTCGGATTTTTTCCACCAGTTCGAGATACTGCTCTTTCGTATATCTGCGGTTCATCTTTTTCAAGATCCGGGTACTTCCGGACTGTACCGGAAGATGCAGGTGGTGGCAGATCTTGGACGAATCTTTCATCACAGCGATGAGATCATCCGAAAGATCCTTGGGGTGAGACGTCATAAAACGAAGTCTCTCCAGGCCATCGACCTTTTCTATTTCACGCAAAAGCTCTGCGAAGGTCATCGGATCTTCCAGAGTTTTCCCGTAAAATTAACATTTTGTCCAAGAAGCATCACTTCTTTGACACCGTCTGACACGAGACGCTCGACCTCCCGGATGATATCTTTCGGGTTCCGGCTTCGCTCCCGTCCCCGGACATACGGAACAATGCAATAACTACAGAAGTTATTGCAGCCAAACATGATATTAACACCGGATTTGAACGAATATTTCCGATCACTCGGAAGATCCTCCACAATCCGATCCGTATCCTTCCAGATATCAATCACCATCCGTCCGGACTCAAAACGGGTGGCAAGCACCTCGGCAAACTTATAAATATTATGGGTTCCGAAAATCAGATCCACAAATCGATAACTTTTTTCAACTTTTCTACAACATGCGGCTCCTGCATCATACAGCCGCAAAGTCCAATAAGCATATGTGGATTCTTCCGCTTCACACGATTGAGCTGTCCCAAACGGCCATACACTCGCTGATTCGCGTTTTCCCGCACAGTACAGGTATTGTAAATGACAAAATCCGCTTTTTCTTCCTGGTCGATCATCTCGTATCCGATCTCCTCCAGAATTCCGGTCAGTTTCTCTGAATCTCTTGCGTTCATCTGACAGCCAAATGTCACAATTTTACAATACAATGGCCGGCCCAGTTCTTCGCTCTCTTGTTTCACATACTGTTGGCATTTTTTATAAAATAGTACTGCCGCTGTGGCTCTGTGACCGGCGCCACATCCAGATGCTCGTACTCTTCCAGAATTGTACTCCACTTCTCCTGATCGATCATTCTTAGCTGCTCACTTTCCCTAAATATAGTATAAGATGTATTTATTTTTTATATTTAACTTCCAGTATTTGATTATACCACATACTGTCTTGGACAGGCAATATGAGTTTTTCTTCATCAATTCCGTGTTCTTTAAAAGTTGAATTTTACGAATATCTAACCGGATATACCGTAAGATTTTACGGAAAAAGTAGTATAATAACACAAATACGGAGGTGTGTTCATGGCGGAAGTAGTATTAATAGTATTTCCAGTATTTATAATTGTAGTTATTTCTTTATTAATGTCAAAAAAATGGGATATGTCTGAAAAAGTTGATAAAGGAATCATGGTATGTTATTGGAAATTAAGTTATAGAAGAAAATTTATTAGAACATTATGGATGATTCCCATAGCGATTGTTATTATTTTTTATTTTCATACTACATTCCAATCCATCCTTCAGACATGCTTAGTTGCAACTCTATTGGCAATTATGCTGCTTATTCAAGCAATATATAATTATAGAAAATGGAAAAATGAAACCTGCAAGTAATGAAAATACATGAATAGCTAAAATTCCTATTTAACTATTAAATTGGTATCACGATAGAAGGCCTGTCGTATTCCTCCAATAGAGGAGCAAGACGACAGGCCTTTCGTTTCTATAATCCTGATTCAAAATCTGGTCATTCTTTTCCGGTCCTACCCAGCGTTGCTGGCAGCGATCTTCACACGACTCCAAAGATCACTGATAATCTTTTTATTTCTGCATTGTATACAAAAACTTCATCATTTTCATTATCTGTCCGCGGGATATAGGCATTAATTCCTTCATAGTCGCCTCCCTTCCCGGAAAGGTCATCCATAACTTCCTGATTTGACGAGGTATATCCTACATAACTGGAATTATCGTAAGCGCCGTCATAGTCGCTTGCATAATTGATAAACGCATGGGCCAGCTCCGGATTCTTTGCGTTTTTGGAATCACCATCGCGTCCGACCAGAGGTTCGTTCCGGTATCCGGCATATAGTACCCCATGTCCTCGTTTTCCGCCATGACATAACTTGCGTCACCGGAATAGATCAGGCCAAGCGCCTTTCTCCCCTGCGCCATATTGTCGATAATCTCATCCGTGACAATCTCGGTATCCATAGTTTCTACACATGTTACAAAGCCAATCATATGCCTCATTGAGTTCCGCCTGGTTTTCCGTATTCATGGAATACCCAAGCGCCTTTAAAGCCATCATAAAGGAATCCCTCTCAGAGTCATACAGATAGACGTCCCCTTTATATTTCTGATCCAGAAATATATTGTATCCTTCTCTTTCCAGATCTTTCAGATCCACTTTCGTCTTGTCGTAGACGATTCCAACCGTTCCCCAGAAATACGGAATGGAATAATCGTTGTCCGGATCGTATGGCAGTCCCAGAACGTCCTCAGAAAGCTTATCGAAACAATCCAACTTGGACTTATCCAGTTTCTGTAAATAGCCCTCTTCAATCAGACGCTGGATCATATAATCACTCGGCACGAGAATATCGTATGCTTCTCCATTCGCCACCTTGATATACATCTGCTCATTCGAGTCAAAGTTTTCCATGACAACCGTTGCTCCCGTCTCCTCTTCAAAGTCTCCGATAATATTTTCTCCGGTATATTCGCCCCAGTTATAGATATGAAGCGTCTGTCCCTCAAATGGGCGATCCGCTCCGCCACTACTGTGTTTTAATGTCGCCACAACAACCGCTACAACACAGCATACCGCAAGAGCCGGAATGAGTTTATGTCTGTGGCTCATTGCATTGGTCTTCCGGCTTTTCTTTGCCGCCAGCACAGGTACCAGATTAATCATCAGAAGTACGAGCGTAATGATCACCACAACGAGCGTAGAGACTGCATTGATACTTGGGTTGACACGTTTACTCATAGTATAGACTACAATACTTAAATTTTTCACGCCTCTTCCTGTGACGAAATAAGAAATAATAAAATCGTCCACTGACATAGTAAAGGCAATCAGTGCCCCGGAAAGAATCCCCGGTGTGATCTGGGGTACGATTACTTTCGTGAGCGCCTTAAACGGTGTAGCTCCCAAATCCATGGCGGCATCCGCCAGATTGGGATCAAAGAACGGATCTTCGGCATTACGGAAAGCATGACATAAGGAATACAAAAAGCAATATGCGCCAAAAGCATCGTCACATATCCTTTTTCTATTTTAAAAGTGATAAACAGCAGCATAAACCCGATTGCGGTTACAATCTCCGGATTCATCATCGGAAGATTGTTCACCTGATCCATGAGATTGCGGATCACTTTCCTGGAGCTGGACAGTCCGATGGCCGCCACAGTTCCCACTACGGTCGCAATCATGGTGGCAAGTATCGCAATACTAAATGTCGTATATAAAGCTGTCATCATATCCTGCGATTCCAGCATGTGCTGATACCAACGCAGTGAAAATCCTGTAAAACTGGTCAATGATTTTCCATCGTTAAACGAAAAGATGATCATATAGAGGATCGGCACATAGAAAAACGCGATCATCAGAACCATCAGAACTTTTCCAAAGATACGATTTTTCTTTTTCATGCTTTCTCCCCCTTTCCACCCTGATTCCGAGTTTCAATTCTGCGGACAAGCATCATCAGGAGCATCATAATCACCGCCATAATCATAGAAATCGCGCTTCCGAAGTTCCACTCGCCTACCGTAATAAACTGATTTTCAATCATATTTCCGATAAGGAAATACTGTCCGCCTCCCAGAAGTTTTGGAATGAAAAAGGAACTTACCGCGGGCAGGAATACCAATGTAATCCCATTAATGACTCCCGGTAGAGAAAGCGGAAGCGTTACTCTCCGAAATGTCTGTGCCGGACTCGCTCCCAAATCCGCACTTGCCTCCAGCAAGGAAGGATCCATCTTGCTAAGAGACGTCTGGATTTGCAAAATCATAAATGGCAGGAAATTGTACACCATACCAAGAAGTACCGAGCCCTCTGTGTAGAGAAGTTCTACATTTCCAAGGCCGAAAAATCCGAGAATACGCTGAATCATTCCGCCTTCACTGAGAAGTCCGATCCAAGCATATGTCCGTACCAGCATATTGATCCACATTGGAATCGTAATACAAAGAATCAGGATATTCTGTAGCTTTTCCCGGCTTCTGGCGATAAAGTAAGCCGCCGGATAACCTAAAATCAGGCAGATCACCGTCGTCTTAACCGCAATGACAAGAGATCGCCATAAAATCAAAAGGAAATCCGGATCCGTAAAAACTTGACATAATGATCCAGGGTCAGGGAGAAAGAAACTATACTGTTTCCCGGCTCCATGACAGAATACATGGCAATCAATGCCATCGGAAGTATCAGCATCAGCGCCGCCCACACGATATAGGGAATCGCCAATTTTGAAAATCGTTTCATTTAAAATACCTCCCTGGACATAACATGGATATCCTCCGGGAAAAAGGTAAGCCCTACCTCCTGTCCTTCCTCGGTATAATCCGTGGTGTGAATTTTAAACTCTCGTCCTGTGGTGGAGAAGGTAATCTGGTAGACACCCTCTTTCACGTTCTCCGGCTCAAAATCATAGTCAACGCTGAGATCGACAGCTTCATCTTCATTACTCAGTTTCCATGCCTGAGCGCCCGCCCAAGTCTTCAGATCCGTATCGAGTGCCTGAGATTCTGTGATCTCATCCACAGTCTTGAAAAAATTAAACGCCATGACACCTTCGTTCGCTTTCTCATTTTTGACAAAAGGCTGATCCACTACATAGATGCTCTTCTCAATACTTGTCCCGTTAGATGTGGAGAAAGTAACCGGATACCGTCCCTCTTCCTTGGAAAGCTCATACTCTACCTTGGCGATGGAGATAAATTCATCTGCGTCCGGATCCCACGCTTGGGCGTTGGAAAGGGCGATAATCTCCTTATCGTCCAGCTCTTCTACATCATCGATATCCACATAAAAATCGTTGGCACTGATCATCTCCTTGCCATCCTCACTTTTGATGTCGTGATTACGGATCACTCTCATATTGACGGTTACACTTGTCCCCGGCACTGTCTCTACCATGATTTCATAGTGAACTCCCTTAAACAGGACACTGAGTACTTCTCCTGTCATCTTTCCTGCGCTGACATCCACGATATCGATATCCTCCGGACGGATTACCACATCCACAGGCTCTTTTTCCTTGAATCCAAAGTCTACACAGTCAAAGGTAATATCATCAAACCGGACTTTATAATCCGTAAGCATCACACCCGGAATAATATTACTCTCCCCAATGAAATTCGCTACAAACCGGTTTGCCGGCTCATTATAAATATCTGGGGTGTTCCCACTTGCTGGATTTCTCCGTTTTTCATAACAACAATCTTGTCCGACATGGTAAGAGCCTCTTCCTGGTCATGGGTGACAAAGATGAAAGTGATGCCGACTTCCTGCTGGATCCGCTTGAGCTCGTACTGCATTTCTTTTCTCAGCTTTAAATCCAGGGCCGCAAGGGGTTCGTCAAGGAGCAGGACTTTTGGCTCATTGACAAGAGCTCTGGCAATGGCAACTCGCTGCTGCTGTCCACCGGAAAGTAAAGTGGTATTTTTATCTTCATATCCTTCCAAACCGATCAGCTTGAGCATTTTCATCACTTTCTGGTCAATAATATCTTTACTCATCTTCTTGATTTTCAGCCCAAACGCAATATTTTCATACACACTTAAATGAGGAAACAAGGCATACTTCTGGAATACCGTATTGAGTTCCCTTTCATAAGGTGGTTTTTTACTGATTTCTTCTCCGTCAAAAATCACAGATCCTTCATCCGCATCCAGAAATCCGCCCAGAATCCTGAGAAGCGTCGTCTTCCCGCAGCCACTTGGACCCAGAAGCGTGACAAATTCATTTTCAAAAATATCCAGATTGATTCCCTTCAGAACGATCTGACTGTCAAAACTTTTCACAATATTGCGAAATTCGATCAGTTTTTTCTCTTCCATCTCATTTCTCCTTCCTAGAATACCGGCGGCGTTGTGATCCAAAGGATCTTTGCATCGCCTGCACCGTGATTATACAGATAATGGCTTTTGACCCGTCCATATAGAATGTCTCCTGCGCCTTTACCTTGTACTTCCTGCCCCCTTCTTGTACAATCGTTACACTTCCCTTAGTACATATCCAAACTCCTGTCCCTGATATGAGGAAATCACCTGACTTTTCCGATGGGAATGAAGCGTCAGAATAATCGGCTCCATCTGGTTTTTCTGAGCATTCGGGACAATCCACTCAATCGTATAATGTTCCTGCTCGTCTACGAAAAAGTCCTGTGTCGGAAATACAATCTGTGTCTCTTCCTCTTCCCGGAAAAAATCGGACAGATTACTTCCGAGAGCCTCCAGAATATCCTCTAAAGTAGCAATGCTGGGCGTTGTCTGCCCACGCTCCACCTGTGACAGAAATCCTTTCGTAAGCTCACTTCTGGATGCCAGATCCCGAAGCGTCAGATCATTCTGAAGCCGTAGCTCCTTGAGTTTCTTTCCAATCTCCACCTATCGCACCTCCGGTTTTCTATTACTATACTTTTTGTTAAAAATATGCGAACTGAGTTTAATTATACATGCCTGCCGACAAAATGCAACAGGTTTTGATTATTTTTTGTCCCATTTGGGTAACAGTTCAGCCATGTACAAAGTCACAAAAATCTGAGTTCCAACTTGTTTGAAAACGAAGATTTTTGTGTACTTTTGTATATGGCGTTCTACCATCAGCGAGGATGTAGCCACGTAAGTGGCGATAAAAAGCCGCATAGCGGCTAATCCGAGCTGTTATGGCTGAACTGTTACCCATTTGACTATGATGCCTCCTCCAGGATTCTAAGGATAAGATCTGCTGTTCCTACCTGATAGCCGCTTGACGCATAGATTACGTTCTGTTCTCCCCTTGTCACAGCAAGAAGAGGAAGCTTTTCGTGATCCACATACAGTCTTCGTCCGACAGAAGGTACATGCTCCTCAAAATCATCATAAAACACCCTGATATCCGGGAAGAGACGTAGGATTTTCTCAAAGAGGGGATGCTCCCATGCTTCCTTGGATGAAACAAAAAACAGGATACGGGAAGCCCAATCCTCAAATCGTTCTCGTTCTTGGATCATCTCATTCAAAATATGTTCTGTCGGTTCTTCCCCTGCTTTAAGCCACAAAAAGCACATGGGCTCCGTCACCGGTGAGTACCCGTGAAGAACACTTGTCTCCATCTTCTGTATGGACCTCAAACTCCGGAAGGGATAAGGATTCCAGCATTTCCATCAAATTACTTTTCCTGGACTGTAACTGTACTTCCCTATGTTCTCCTGGAGTAAGAAGGAACTGACAAGCCGCTGCATGAACAGTTCCGTTTGGGAGTCGGGTGGCCGTCATCAGCCGGTAAGTACCGGATTCCAGAAAAATCTCTTTCTTTTGCTTTTTCCATCCCTCATCCCTCAGACGAAGAACTTTCTGCTCTGTTGCTGATATCCTGGTGAGACTCAGTTCTGAGAATACCGCCATGTTCCTGGTTCCTCGGCTCTCAAAACAAGCACACAGTCTTTTCTTCTGTTAGGATCTGCCGCCATAAACCGGCCTTGCTTCCAATACTCCGGCGTCCCGTCCGCTTCATTAAGCCTTGCCGCAATTCCAAAGCTTCTTGCCATCGCTACAAATAGCACTGCTTTTGATCTTCTGCTTCCACATCGTATCCTAAAACAGGCAGTCGGTGTTGTCAAAACAGTACTCCGTTCATGCTCCGGACATTCCCGGATCTCCTGGCAAATCCATGTCCATAAGGATTCCGGATTGTTCCGGAATCGCTCCTGCGCTTCTTTTGGCACCTCATGTTGAAACCACCTTCGGTAAGGTGTCAGAATCTCGTCCTCAGCCCCTTGGGTTTAACATATGTTTTATAAATATCTCTTCCGGTACCGTACCCGCATAAAGCATCGCACCACTCAGGTGGTCTTTTAACACATCCAGCCGAACGTCTGTCTGGTCTTTTGCTGTCAGGATCTTCAGAAGTGCCCTTCCCATCCTCTGTTCTTTCTCACTTTTTCTCTTTTGTTCGTTCACAAATACATTTCTGTCCGGATTTTCCCACGCTTTTCGCTTTCTCTCCTGCCGGGTCCGCAAGGCCGCAAGTCTTCTTGCTCCTTCCTCTTTCTGGGCAGCATCCGGTCGTCTGGCCACCGGAGTCCGGTCAGACGGCGGAATCATATCAAACTCCTGCCAAGAGTATTCTTCTATGTTTCTTTGCAGTGTCAGCGTTATACGGCTGTCCCTCCTTGTATCCAGAATCTCTTCTGCCGCTTTGTCCTGCCGTCCACAATACAGATGAAGGCTTCCTGCTCCGCAGGAAAGCCGCACTTTCCCCTCCATGTCTGTATGGCAGTTTGCAATCGGACGGAACGCGGCATAGTTGACAACTTCAAAAGAAACCGGGAGATCCGGAACCGGCCGTCCCTTTTCGTCTAAAACAAGGACTTCCAACGCCTGAACTCCATCTGCGTACCTGCGAATCTCGTTTTCCATGGTCACCATGCCCTCTGATCCGATCTCTTCTTCCCGAAGACTCTCTGGCTCTTCTGTATCGTAGTTCCACGCTTTCCTCTCCCCGTCAAAACGACGAGCATGAATCAGCATGGCTCTGGAAGCCGCATATTCAAACCACCCCAGATCCAGAAGCGGTTCCGGTTCACACGCTCCAAGATAATGCCAGTTTCCGTCCACCCAGACTTCCACCCATGCATGATTATCATCACAGTGGGACCAATACGGCGCATAAACCTGACGGGCGGGGATACCCGCGCTTCTTAGGACATTGACCGCAAAGACGGACTCCTCTCCGCACCGGCCGTACCCTCTTTTCCAGACGGACAGCGCAGATAATGTGCGGTCATCCCCCGCTTCATAAGCCACCTCCCCGGCACACCAGTAATTGATTTCCAGTACCGTTTCAAGAGGTGATTTCCCCGGATCTGTTCCTGAATCTGATGATAAAGAGTGATCTGCACGGGCGGATCTCTTCCTCGTTGACCCGATGAAATAACACATATTGCAGGTAAACGGATTCTGGGAGCTCCCGTACCTCCTCTTTTTCCTCATACAGACACACACCATGCCGTACAAAGTCCAGGTACGTCTCCACCGGATTGTTTGCGATATCGCTGTATGGCATAAACGCGTACAGATACCGCATGGCAAGAGCTTCTTCCTCAGGAAGTGTCCGGATCACCAGCTCAACCGGATCCAGGATCGCTCCCAAATCTTGTCTTACCTTCTCATATGATTCTTTAATTCTCATTCGGCTGTGTTCTAAAAACATTTGTTTCTTCTCCTTTGCCTCTTCCTATAATCCTGTTCTGTCTGCCGCCTCATCTCACAGCCGCTTCAAAACTTCCCTTGCCCTTCTCACCGTCTCACCGGAGGTGCGGTAAATCTCATATTCACTCAGCTTCGCAAGCCCCATATGGACATTCCTGTTTCGGTATGTCATGGCGCTTTCGAGCTTCTCTTTCGCCGACATATGGTAGGCGCAGATTCCCGTCTGGCGGTAAAGTGATTCGATTCCTTCCGGCGTGACGCCCCCGCCGGCCTGAATACAGATTTCCCCTGACTTTCCTGCTGCAGCGCGGCCAGTAATTTTGTTCCCTCCATACAAGTATTTTTCTGTCCGGAGGTCAAAATTGTCTGAATCCCCATTGTTTTCGCCACCGCAAGAGTCTCCATCGGTTCCTTGCACACGTCAAAGGCTCGGTGAAGGGTCACTGACATGCCGCCCCGCTCTTCCAGAAGCGCTTCCATCCGGTCCCGGTCCAGTATTCCGTCCGGCTTCAACATCCCAATAACGATCCCATCAGCTCCCCGGTCACGAAACATCCTGATCTCCTCTTTCATAATCCTCCACTCATAGTCTGTATAACAGAAATCTCCAAATCTTGGGCGAATCAGTATATGAATGGGAATATGTATCTCCTCTCTTACTGCCTCAAACAGCTTGATTCCCGGTGTTGTCCCGCCGATCATAAGATTCTGGCAAAGCTCCAGCCTCGTAGCCCCGCCCCGCTCTGCCGCCACTGCGGATTCCACTGAGTCCACACAGATTTCCAAGATAAACGACTGCATTTCAACCATTTCCTCCTCACCTGCGTTCCTGTACAGGAACGAATCTGGGAACAGTATACCGCAGTTTTGTCAAAAACGACAGACTTAACGGGAAAAGCGGCGAAAAAAATACACGACGATCCGGACAAGCCCAGAAAGAAGCAGCACTCTCCCCATCCTTTTGGAACTCATCATTTCATAGAGCCAGGATCCTTTTGGAAACCGAACGGCCAGAATCCCTATGAGATCCTCCGCAGATACTGGTTGGAAATCTTCCCGGTCATTGGCATCTCCTTTGGTAATAAATCCTTCTTCTTCTCTTCGTATGACTCTGTGTAACACCATCTGTCCGTTTCCATTCTCAAACGCAATCACATCTCCTGTCTGAACGTCCTCCTCCCGACAGCTTTGAATGTAGACCATATCTCCTTCAACGATTTCCGGCTTCATAGAGCCAGACAACACACGAACTGGACGGATTCCGAAAAAGCAGGCATCACAAAAAACAGCACAAAGGAAAGCGCGCTCAAAAGGAGCAGCGTATCAATTCTTCGAAACCATTTATCCATGCCGTCGTCTCCGCCTTTTTATCAGAAGGATACCTGTCAGTAAGGCGCCTCCTGCCATACATCCATAAAGAATTACATGACTGTTCTCCCCGGTTTTGACCGACTCCTGTCCTGCCGGAACCGTAGTATCCTCTGACACTGCCCGAAACGTCCAGGTAAGTGTGGACTCCCGCAGACGGTATGTATTATCCATGTCTTCCGGAAAACGGAGAAAGAATATGAGATTTTCTTTCTCATTTTGTTCATACGTTTCAAGGAAAGCAAATTGCCCCAAGGATTGTTCCGAAGGACTTCCTTGGCAGAGAACCGTACCATCTTCCTTTTCCACCCAAAGTTCCGCCTGTTCCAGAAGAAGTTCTTCCTCTGTCTCCAGCTTCCAGTATACATCTTCCGGCCGGCCGCTCCGGTTATCGATCTGAAGTTCTCCTTGGATGACATCTCCTGGAACCAGTGTTCCAAACTCTGCGAAAAACGTGTCCGGTACTGTTATGATGTCGTCTCCTTCCAGCACGACCCGGCACGTTCCTTTCCGGGGTGTCAAAATCCGAAGCTGGTCGCCCGTTTTCCCGGATACTTTCTGAATGACCTGATCTCCCCATGGATGCTCAGACGTAAAATCCGGCGTAAAATTTCGGCTCTGAATGGCGTCTGCTGCCACATGAATCCGGATCTCATCCTCCCTCCCTGTTCCCAGGTCTCTGGTAAAGTAAATGCTGTAAAAAGTCTCACCGTTTCTCCATGCTTTACGACATCGGTATGGTAGAAATACTCCCCTTTGCGAACACAGTTACCGGGAATCCCGGAAAAGGACGAGATCGGAATCTCCCGATTACTTTTTGCTTCCGCCGTCATCTGATAACGGATCAGGCAATTCTCACCCAGATTTTCAATCTCCGTGATCATCGTAATTTTCTGTCCCGGCAGAATATGTTCCAGATCTTCCCACCCCTTTTCTTTTTTTCTCGTCTCCATAGCGATGCATCCGGATCCGGACTTCTCCAGAACGAATCGTAGTCGTCACTTCCCCTTCTTGTACTGCCCCAGAGGCAGTCGTACCACACAGCATCCAGCACAACAGGACAGCTATGATACGTCTTTTTCTTTTTCTTCACCTTCCCACCTGCTTTCCAAAGAAATTGATCTCGACATCATTGTGACTGAACTCACTATAGTTCGTCAGCGTATTGCAGAAAGTGGCCTTTGCCGTATCGTGGTCTTTTGTATCCAGGATAACTTTCTCTCCCTCCACCTCTCCATTTTCCACTTCCCGGATACCGGTCAGCGCATAACGGGAAACCGGGATTTCCCGCACCGTCCACATACCAGCGGGAATCTTCATTGTAAAAGACTTCCGATAGATCTGTCCCGTCTGAAACTGTTCCGGCATCTCCAGAGATTCGTAGTAGGTACGTCTGACCCCGTTATAATCAGTTCCTGTAATCTGAAACAGAAAAACCGGAGTCCCAAAGTCCTCCCATTTTCCGGTCACTTCTTTTGTGATTGTCACTACCGGATTCTTTTCGTATACAGCTTTGATATGGTGATCTGCATTGACTTTTGTAAAGGAATAATCTAAGAGATGCTGATTCTTATCAATCACTTTTTGATCCACTGTGATGGATTTCAGATAGTATCCCGTCAATGGGGCATAAGAAATCCGCATACTTCCTCCTGCGGGAACTTTCAGATTGGAGGCGGTAATGGAGCCATTTTCAGCCTCCGTTGTGATTTGATAATAGAATGAAGTCCGTACTGTTTTTGACTTCTTTGGTGAATTTTGATCTACCGCAAGAGATGCCTGATTAGAAACGATATTAGAGGAACCGAATGTATAGTCTTCCCGTTTATGTACCTGAATCCGTATCTCAAAGGCGCGTCCATACATCCAGTCTGTCGATGGATCTCTCACCGATACCCGTACCTGATTGCCGGTTCCTTCTGACGTCTGAATAGAAAAATAGGAACTGACATCTGTCTGATTATCCGCGTCATACACTTTGACCTGATCCACATGAAGCGGTTCTGGAACCGGATCCGTTAGAATCAGACTTTGATAATAATCCGCCTGCTGACATTCCGGTACTTTAAAGTTGATAAAATAGGTGAATGGTTCTTCTCCATGTACTTCTTCCCGATCCACAAGCTTCGTCGGAACCGGAGGTGTAAAAAGGACCATATCCTTTTGCGGAACCGGCGATCCACCCAATCAGCGCCCCCATCTGATCTGATACGTCCGCACTTGGTTCTCCGATCAGATAATGTTCAAATCGCTCATAATCATTCTTGATTTTCTCAGGTACATATTGACTATAGGTAAAACTGCCCGGGAAAGCGACTCCTCCTCCTACCCGCAGGGAAAAAGAGGATGTATTTTTATATTGGACTTGTACACTGTCCTTATCATATTCCTCGGAATTCACATTCTGGGCATAAAAGTAATAAAACCCATCCCGTTCGATGTAATATGCTCTACTGTCCTGTGGAACGGAAATTCCAACCGGATGGTCTCCTTTTTCACTCCAAAGATTTGCCCATAATCCAAATCTTCTGCCCGGTATGTCATATCTACAGCGAGGGGTCTGCCCTGATCATCCAAGATCTCCAGTTTTGCTTCATACCAGATGTCGCTAAACAAAAGCCCATAGAAGTCTACTGTCTTTGAAAACGCGACTCCCAGAAGAGGATAGTACCGTTTCCCCTCTTCAGTGCGATACACATCCCAGTCCGTAAAGGTAATCCGAAGATTGGTATTCTTCCCTTTATAGCTGCCCATATTAGTCAAATAACAGGAGATTTTCCCTTTTTGTGTATCGCTTGTCACGATCTGCCCCCACCGTTCCACTCCTTGTCCCGTCTGCTGAAAACGCTTCGGATTAGAAACTCCGCTTGTATCTGTCCAAGTACAGGTACTTCTGTCTGTCCGCTTCAGCCGGAAGGAATAATCTGAGTCTTCCTCTTCCCCGTATTTCTTTACCGTGATAGGGGACCCCTCTTCCCTGGAAGCCTCAAGGGCGCTGACATGTTCCGCTCCCTGTACGGGAAGCATTTCAAAACAGACCGCCGCCATGACGGCGGCAATTCCTGTGATCCATCGTTTTACTTTCACGCTTCTGCCTCCTGTTCTCCCTTGATGGAAGCAAACGCTTCCCGGGCCGTGTCATATCCCTGTGCCTGCACTGTCTCCTCATAAATCAAGACGCGAAACGCGCTCTGTGTCCCCCCCTGTCGTCACATGGGTAAACAAAGGCTTCGTCTCTTCCCTTCCGCCAAGGATGCTGCGATAGTAATAGTATCCGTCCGCCTGCTTTTCTGTCCAGTTTTTTGTATCAAAATCTATGGAAACCGGAAGATTGGGCTGATCCACCTCCACAAACACCCTCACATAGCATGGAGTATGGGAATCGTTTTTCACCGTCACTTTCTTCGGATAAACAGTATCCGTCGTCACCTGATCCGGCGGTTCGAATTCCTCCTCAATATGCGATGTATTATCCCCGGTTTTCAGGACATTGTTCTTCTCATTCTGATGGGAGAAATAAGCCGATACATCCAGTACAGCCGCACTCCATGCTGCTGCCATGAGAATGGCCAAAAGCAGCACACAGAGATTCCTTTTTCTCTTTTTCATTTGTTATCCTGCCTCCCACCTATGAATTTTGTTTCAGATAAACTTGAAAGATATCGGATGGTGCTTTGGATTCCCCGATATACTCCGCCTGGATCGCATAACTTTTCACCGGAATATTGAGCGTCTCATCGTCAATCTGCCCTTCCATCACATTGGCCAAGGTAACACTGTTAAAAAGTGCTCCCGTCGTCTCGCCCTTCTTCAAAACTTTGCACTCCTGTTCGGTTCCATAGGCATAGATATATCGATGGGCTGTCACCTTACCGGATGAACTGACGTCCGACTCCTGAATCTGTACCCAGCCGTCATTGACCTTGTAAGTAAAAAGCTCCGTGTCTGCTTTAGGAAGTTTCTTCCCATCCGCTCCTACAGTAATGATATTTCGCACCGGGATCTGAACTTCCAGGAAGGCGTAGGCATCATTTATTCCGGTATTGGTGATCCTCGGATCCTTTTTCACTGTCTGATTCGGAGTCAGGTCGGTCTTTTCATCAGAAGGTACTTTGTCCCAGTCCGGCTCCTCTAGTCCGGTTTTGACGTTTCCGACAGTCAGTGTATTTGTCTTTTCCTGGGCATCTGTGAAATAGGCAGAAATCCCTCTGACTGTGGCTGTCGCGGCAACGACAAGCAACACAATGATCATCACCTGTTTCCCTATTCTTTTTTTTCCTCATACGTTTTCCTCCATGTCTTGTTCTCTGGCTGCATCATATGTGTTCAGTCAATCAAAGGCCTCACCCCCTCCAAACATGAAGTTTTTTAAATCTGGATCTCCGAAACGGATCATGTTTCGGTCTCGAATATAGAAAATATAGATAAATAGAACAATCAGAACGGGACAACGATCTGCCCCTCTTAGAAATGTTTAAAGTATATCACGCTCTTTCTAAAAAGCAAGAAAAAAGACTGCGCTCATTCACGCAATCTTCTTAAAATTTCAGACAAACTGATTTTGTCTTTCGTCGTATTCATATCCGATACCGGACAGCGGCACGCAAATCGCATCTTTTCGATTTCCAGATCGTCGCACAGAACGTCCAGCGACGGGTAGAAATCCCTCAGCTTCATATTGACGATGCTAAGAAGCATCGCCGGATCTTTCGGCAAGTCTGCCATCTTCTCTCACATCCTTTTCCTACTCGTAACACTTTTGGTCCGTCACAATGATTGCAGGACGGATATCATGCAATGCAAACGGCACTTCTTCCATTACCTGTTCTTCAAAACAGACAGCAAGAGTTTGCATTTGGGGATGCTGTTCCAGATACCGGTCGTAGAATCCTCCTCCGTAACCGATCCGGTGCCTTTTCTTATCAAACACATCACCCGTAAGCACCATCAGAACCTTGTCATCCGACTGGCTTTCGAAGACAGGGCATTCGGCCTTTGGCTCCCTGATCCCATAAGCACCACTTTCAAAATCTTCCCAGATCTTCACCCGGTAAAACTCCATCTCCTTTCCCTCAATCCTGGGACAGAAGACTTCCTTACCCATCTCCCATCCTGCCTCGATCAACATCCCGCTCTCCACCTCGGAACGAAAATTCCGGTAAATTAAAATTGAAGACGCACGAAGAAAACAGCTCATCTTGCAGACCCGATCTGTAATCTCCATGCTCTTCTGTCTCCGTATTTCTGCCGGTATCCTGTTTCTGATATCAAGAACCTTTTTCTGATTTCCTTTTTTTCCATACTTTTCACCAAGATTGATAATTGTTCCATCTTTTTCTTTGATGGAAATCTGATTAAGCTGTCCCCGTAGATTCTCCCGGAACGCCTCGATGTATTCCTGGCGCAGAATCTTCTGTTCTTTCTTCTCCGCTTCCGTCAGCCCTTCTGCTTTGGACTTATGATAAAGCTCGTTGATTCTTTTGATCTTTTCTTCTTTCATCCTCTTGTACCTTTCCTAATTAACTGGAATAATTCTCCAGAAATCCGTAAAGTTTTTCCACCGTCCGTATCTCTTTCCCATCAAGGATCTCCTGACGGACGTCCTCCGGCAAATCCTCCACCACAATATTGGTATACTCATAAATCGTCTTTTATCTGACTTATAGACGGCAATAAAGCCATTCAGATCTTTCAGATAAAAAACTTCCTCCTTACTGACGTCCCCTTCAGCGGCTATGGCAGCCTCCTCTTCCCTGGCCGCCTGCACAATTTCCTGTTTTAATCTGGCCTCCTCTTTCGCCTGATTTTTGGAGTACTCAAAACTGAACTGGTAAGCCGCCCCGATCAGGGCTACACATCCGAGAAAAAGAGCAAAAAGCCCGATACTGTATTTTTCATAGAAGCACACTCCTTTTTCATACAGTATCTGCTTTTTTTTAAAGTATACAAGTTTTCCCAAAAGCTGCTCGAACGGCAGGCCGTCTCTTTCGTTTCCTGCTTGCCCCGCCTTTTCCTGCAGACAGGCCGCCACAAAGTTATGTGCCTGAAACGCCGCTTCTTTCAAGGTCGCCCCTTTTAGTATTGCTCCGGCAAGCACAGCGTCGAATAAATCACCTGTACCGTGGGATTGGTACAGAACTTCGGTCTCTGTGTATTGCTCTACAAAACCGCCCTCAACAATCGCCATTCCGATCCTGTGCTCTCCTACATTCGTTCCAGTGATGATACCATTTTTCATCCCCATCTCGCAAAGCCGGGAGACAATAGCATGAAGCCCCTCCCCGTCATCCCTTCTTCATAAGGAACACCGCTTAATAAAGCAGCCTCCGTCAGATTCGGAAGCAACAGATCCGCTTCCCCAAAAGAGCGCACAATGCTTCTCTATAGCTGTCATCAAAATTGGAATAGTACTTCCCATGATCTCCCATAATCGGATCACAGATTACAAGAGGCGCCGGCCCTGTCTTTAAAAGCTCCAAAACCGTTTCTACCATCGGAATATTTCCCAGATATCCTACAAACACGCAGTCAAACGTGATGTTCTCTCTTTGAAAATGCCGCAGACTCTCTTTCAAATAGTTTCCCGGCACCGGGAGGATCTCCGGTTTCCCGAAACCTCCGGTATGGGTAGATAACAGCATGGTCGGAAGCGGACAGACTTCAATCCCCATTACGCTGAGGACGGGAATCATATTCATCATGGCCGCTTTTCCTACTGAACACAAATCGTGGATCAATAACATTCGTTTCATCAATCACCCTCTATTTCAGCAAATGTACTTTCTGTAACATTCTGGCAATCTTTGCTCCTTTTGGAAGTGCCAGGATTTCTGCTTCTGTCAGGCCGCCGATCGCGAGCAGGCTGATCCCATAGACGCAAATTCCAACTACAATGGCACTCAATGTCGCAATCGCGCTGCTGATAACCAGCGCCAAAACAAATTGTAGCACAAAGACAACAATGCCCATGATCACAGCAGCTACTGCCGGGTAGACAAAGGTTCTCTTCTTCTCCTGCACATATCCGACCGCCTCCCGGAGATTGTATGAGTTCAGGATACACATGGCCAGACCAAAGATTACCTTACTTGCTACTACCGCATAGATACTCCAGTGGAAGAATACCAGCATCACAAAAAGCGCGGCAATATGTATCACAAGAGATGTCGCCGCGTTTTTACTGGAGCCATCATCCGGTTGACACCCTGCAACACTGCATTGGTCAGTGTGGATGCCGCATAGAAGATGATGGAAATCGATCCAATACGGAAGAGATTTGCCGCCACCGTGTTATCGATGGAACCCCAGATCAGATCCAGCATCGGCTTTGGAATGACGAAAAACGCAACCGCGCTTGGTACGGCAATGAGCATCGTCACGCGCATTGCCATCTCGATCTTCTGATGTACCTGTTCCTTGTTCTGCTTCTCATAGGCACGCACAAGCGGCGGCACGATAGACGAACCAAGCGCGTTTGCCATAAAGAGCGGCACATTAAACAATGTATAGTACTGTCCCAGACTTCCAAGCAAAGCGGCACAGTGCTTTTCTGAAAATCCCTGTGCAGACATAATGCTGCTGAACATAGCGCTGTCAATGACATTCTGAATATTGTAAACAGTAGAACTCAAAATAACAGGTGCGATCGTCAGAATCAGTACCTTGAAAATAAAACCAAAGCTCTCCTGACGCGTTGTCCTGTCCCTGCGGATTCTCTTGTTCAGCTTTCCTTTGTACGCATAGAAAATCAGCACAAGAAAGAGGAGGGCAATCAGGCCTCCGATAATGACTCCTAAAGTCGCTCCGGCTGCGGAAAAGGCCGGTGCGTAGAGATCATTTCTCTGATCGGAACTGACGGTTTTTCCGTACTGAAGCAGGACATATGCTCCAATGATGCTGACAATGGCGTGGATCACCTGCTCCAGAATCTGGGATACCGCAGTTGGAACCATCGATCCCTGCCCTTGGAAAAATCCTCGAAGCACACCCATCACAGACACAATGACAAGTCCCGGCGCCAGCACCCGAAGGGCATAGGCACTCATACTCATCTTCATCACGCCTCCCGCAAGCAAATCTGCCCCGAAGAAAATGATCAGGCTGATACCGCCTCCAACAACGATGGCAAAAGGAGCGCCGCCTTAAAGATTCGGTATGCGTTCTTTTCCTGATGCCTGGACAGTCTGGCCGAAACCAGCTTGGAGACTGCAAGCGGCATACTGTAGGATGTCAGAATCAACGCGATACTGTAGATCTGATACGCCACCTCATAAAACCCCTGTCCGGTCGTCCCCATAATGTTTAAAAAGAGGAATCCGGTAGATCATTCCTATGATTCTGGAGATCATTCCGGCCGCCGCCAGAATTCCTCCCTGCACAAGAAACTCATTTCCGTTTTTCTTTTTTACCCATAAAACACCCCTCTATTATCTTTTCTCATTTGCAGTTTGGAACCTGGAAATCCCCAGGCGCTCAGAATTTCATTTTGCTTCTTTTCCATCACAAGCCTCTCCTGCTCCTCCATATGGTCATAACCGAGCAGATGCAGCATACTGTGGGCAATCAAAAGGCATACTCCCGAAGGGGGAATGTCCGTATTCCTCAGCCTGGGAGATTACCTTTTCCTTGGAGATCACGATATCCCCAAGAAGCGCTTCGCCGCTTTCCGGATGAAAACACTCTGGCTGATTCTCCAGAAAATCAAATTCTCCCGCCGTCTCATATTCAATCATAGGAAATGACAGTACGTCAGTCGGTCTGTCTATCCCCCGTTGCTCCCGGTTCATCTCTCGAATCGCTTCATTGTCCGTGAGCAGGATCTCGACCTGCGCTTCATAAGGGAATTCCTCATAATCAAGCGTCTCCTCCACAACCTGCTCTGCCACTTTCCGGCAGTCAACCAGAAGCCGGATTTCAGATTCTTCTTCTAAATATATCGTCATATTAACCTCTGTATTTCTTACTTTTTCTCCTGGTTCCCCGTCTCTGGCTTTCCTCTTTTTTCTCATAATTCTCGTAAGCCTTGACGATCTTCTGTACAAGCGGGTGGCGCACTACATCCTTGCTTGTCAGGTGGCAGATGCTGATGCCGTCCAGACCGTTTACTACCCGGACCGCCACATCCAGGCCCGACGTCTGTCCCGACGGCAGGTCCTTTTGTGTCTCATCTCCCGTGATGACGACCTTCGACCCAAAGCCAATTCGTGTCAGGAACATCTTCATCTGAGCCGGTGTTGTATTCTGTGCCTCATCCAGAATGATGAAAGCATTATCCAGGGTTCGCCCTCTCATATAAGCAAGGGGCGCCACCTCAACGAGCCCTTTCTCCGAATTTTTCAGAAAGCTTTCCGCTCCCATAATCTGGTAAAGGGCATCATACAGCGGCCGCAGGTACGGATCAATCTTGCTTTGAAGATCCCCCGGAAGAAATCCGAGCTTTTCCCCTGCCTCTATGGCCGGACGCGTCAGAATAATCCTTGCGACCTCATTGTTTTTAAATGCCGCGATTGCCATGGCCATAGCCAGATATGTCTTTCCTGTACCGGCAGGGGCCGAGTCCAAAGACAATCATGTCTTTTTCATTGCGTCCACATAGCTTTTCTGTCCCAGCGTCTTTGCCTTGACAGGCTTCCCCTGAACCGTATAGGCGATCACTTCTTTATCCATCTCCAGAACATCGCCCGCCTCATCCTCCATTGCAAGCGAGATGAGATAGTTTACGTTCTGTTCGGTAATCACATTCCCTCTGCGGGACAGTTCAGAAGCTTTTCCAGAATCTCCTGTGCCCTCTTCGTCCTGCCCTCTTCCCCCATGATCTTGATCTCGCCGTTGCGCTCGATCAGTGTCACATGGAACGTGCGCTCTATCTTCTTTGCATAGGTGTCCAACTGACCGAATACATTCGCTTCATGCTCAGTTGGTATCTGCATTGTTCTCTCCAAGATTCCCATGTTCTGTCTTTCTTTCCTTTCCGCATGATTCCAGAAGAATCATTGTTCCTTTGCTCTTGCACTTTGCGTGTCCTTGTATATTTTAACATCATTCTCAAGAATTTGAACCCCTTTTTTCTTAAATCCTCACAGAAGCGGTCAAATTCCAAGCTCAAGATCTCCTGATATTCTTTTTTTGAGTACGTTTTTTCACTTCTCGATACGATACTTCCTCCCGGATTCCAAAGGAAAATGGAAATGGAAAACTTAAGGAAAACCCTGGACGGATCTCCGAGGAGGATACTTCCCGTCCTTTTCCCTCCTCAACTTTCTGCCCCAGCGTGTATTCTTTTGTGCTGTCCGGAGGAAAATCTGGCGTTTTTCTGCTTTTCATATTTTTGACCGTATAAGATAGGTCCAAAACATCCTCATAGTTTTCCTTTGTTTTTTATCTTGATGTCGGCATCCGCATTCACATACTGATAGCCTACAACCTCCTGGCTGTCGTTTTTGATCTCCACGCGTCCGGACACAAGCAGGTCCCCCGCCTTCACTTCATCCCCCGCATGAACCATAGGAACGCCGGACCGGGTCACAATCTCCTGGATGACACCATCCTTTTCCGCAATGAGATCGTTTCCCTCCTCCACTGGATTTTCTTCACTGATTTCTCTGGAATCGCTGTTTTCCTTGACGTCAATGTGGATCTGGCTTCCTTTTTATCGAAGCTGATACCCAGATAATATCGTCGTATTCTTTTCGAATCATCCGGGCAATCCCGGCACAGTCCACCGAAGAGGCCATCATTCCGCAACGAACATTCTGTTTTCGCAAAAAAATGACAGAATCGTCTCATCTGTTCGGACATAGTTGCCGCTGATTTCGATATTCAGATGAAAAGGAAAGGATATATACGAGAGCGATGCATCCAAAAGCCCCCGCAAAAAAATCTTCCTTTTACGGTGCCGGAACAGGAAAAAAGGAAGACCGTTTTTTCAAGAATTCGCAGATTCGTGCCGGTCTTTTTTAAAATCGGTTTGAGCTTTTTCATGCCGGCAATCGTGATATTCATATCATAAAAATTACGGCCCGGTAACAGTCCCCAGACCGGAATCTTCCTGTATTTGCACAGATTCAGAAATCGTTCGGGAGAATATCCGGTAATCCGTATCCGGACATATCCCTTTATATACCGCAGGATCCGTGTCAGCAATATGCCTCCTCCTTTTTTCAAACTCCACCTTCCAGATCTTCCCGGTAATTTTCATCTCATCGTTCATATAGTATTCTATACACATTCGTTTTCCGGTAATCCGGATCGTTCCGGCTTTTGTTTTCACCCGGATTAATTCCTGGGTATATTCCTGAATCCCCGGTAATTTTCTATGGAGACTTCACACTGTCCGGTCAGATGGATCAACGGAAGCCCCATAATCACATCTTTTGGTGCATTTGCCGTCTCCGCGATCCTCTGCCGGATCCCGTCTGCGCGCGTCTCTTCCTGCCTGTTCTGGTTTCTTCGTCTGCTCCCCATCTGTTTACCGCACATCTTGTTTTACTGGCAATATATGCAAAGCTTCCGTTTCCTATACGTTCTCACTTTGTCCTGTTTCTTTTGGCTTTCTCTCTTTTCCTGTGAAGGACAGCACGTCAATGCAGTATACATCCGCCGCCTTCAAAAGTCCTTCATCAAACGTATGCTTGGCCTCTGGCGCCAGATGTTCCATAATCTTTTCAAATCCATGCAGCTTTTCAACGGCTTCTGTCAGTTTCCGAATCTTCCCGGTTCCCATGACGCTCTGATAAGCAAAAGAATAAGAACAGGTATATGTTCCTCTGATGACGCCTCCTTCCCGGTCCAGTTCCAAGGCGACAACCGGTTCGCGGGAAAAAGCGTCCGCTTTCCGGCCTTGTGACGCAGAATGAAAATACAACTTTAAGGATGGTGCACTGTCTTTTATATCCTCCCATTCGTATCCGTAATTGACCGGAACAATAAACATTCCTTCCTTATCCATAGCTCCAATCCGCACAACCACACAGTCGTCAATCAGCTCCCTCAGTGTCTCCTGATCTTTGATTTCCCGATTTTTTAATCTCATGCTTCTCATGGCAATCCCCCTCTTTTTGTCATTATAAAGATGCTAAAAATGCAATCGCTTTGCGTATTCCTGCAATGTCTCCGTTCGATAGATCTGCCGGATCTTTTCCCGCTCCTCAGGGTGACAAAGCGCACGATAAGTCCAAAATTCTTTCAGTCTCGAGAGTACGTGCTGTTCGTTTCCGATCTCTTTCTGGTATGCGACATACAGCTCATACTGAAGATCTTCCCATGTCGCCGTTTTTCCCTTCGTTCTCCGGATTCTGGAAAGTAATAACGGATCTCCCAGGACGCCCTGCCCAAACATGACCGCCCTGCTTTTTGGAAATGCATAATCCCACGCCTCATATTCTTCCAGAGTAAACAGATCCCCATTATAACAAAGCGACAGACTACTCTTCTCCCTGGCAAATCGATATATTTCCCAATGTACCGTTCCGGTATAGAATTCTTTCGCTGTACGTGGATGAATGATAAGTTCGGAAATCGGATACCGGTCAAATACTTCCAAAAGCGGACCGAACTCCTCCGGATCCTCTACCCCAATCCGTGTTTTTATAGAAATCCTCATCCTCGTCCCGGAAAAGATCGTATCCAGAAACCTTTTTAGCTTCTCCACATCTCCCAGAAATCCGGCCCCTGCCCTTTGAGACGACGCATCGAGACGGGCATCCTAGATTAAGATTGACCTCCCGGTATCCGAGTTCTTCCAGTTGTCGGGCACCATTTAAAAACTCCTCCTCCTTATTCGTCAGAATCTGTGGAATGACATGCAGCCCTTCATTGTTCTCTGGAAGCACGTCTCTTCGCTGCCGCCTAGACAATTTTCCGTTTTTATCTGGCGTCAAAAACGGAATAAAATAAGCATCCATCGGCTCAAACAAACGGTGGTAGGTATTCCGGTAAATATAATCCGTGATCCCCTCCAGGGGAGCAAAATAAAACGTTCTGTTTTCCATGTTCTTCGTAACAGTTCAACTAGAAATCATAGCAGTGAATTCTGAGATGCCATGGATGAACTGTTACCATTTCCACCACCTTTCGTTCTTACTTCCATCCGTACTTCTAAATCCTTTGTCCATGACATAGACTGAAATCAACAGTGACTTCGGGAATCAAATATTATGAAACATCGTCTCAACCTAAAAAAAGCTGCTCTTTTGCTCTTGCTTTTTGTCGCCGCTTACTGCGTAGGAACCGGAATCGGTATCCTGTTTCCTTCAAATCCTTCGAAAGAAACACAGGAAACTTCTGCCCAGGCGTCGGAAAACTGGGGACTGAGTTTTCCAAAAGAGGGCGAACGCCCTATCGGAAACGCTGAAATTTCCGAGCTCTCCACCTTGAATGCCGCCTACTGCCAGGACACAAAAAGAAAAGGTCATCTATTTAACCTTTGACTGTGGCTACGAAAACGGAAACAGCGGTCAGATTCTGGATGTACTCAAAAAGCATAAGGCTCCGGCTACCTTTTTTATTGTAGGCACATTTCTGCGTGACAATCCAGAGATCGTAAAACGGATGATAACAGAAGGGCACACTGTCGGCAATCATACGTGGCACCACCCTGACATGTCCGCCATATCCACGGAAGACTCTTTCCATGAGGAACTGGAAAGTGTGGAAACACTCTTTGAGAAGACAACCGGAAAGAAAATGAGTCCTTACTATCGTCCTCCTCAGGGGAAATTTAGCACGCGCAACCTGGAAATGGCAAAAAATCTAGGATATTACACCTTTTTCTGGAGTCTCGCCTATGTAGACTGGTATGAAAACGACCAGCCGTCCAAAGAGGAAGCCTTTGAAAAGCTCCTTGGCCGAATTCATCCCGGTGCGATAGTACTGCTCCACAACACCTCATCCACCAACGCACAGATTCTGGATGAACTCCTGACGAAGTGGGAGCAGATGGGATATCATATTGCTCCACTATCCAATCTGGTGGAAACACAGTTTTAAGAAGAAAGGAGGGATATGGTCTGTTCAACCGTATCCCTTTCATTTTGACTTTTCATTATAACGCACCTTTGCTCCAATTACAAATCTTTCCCCCTCTGAATTCTCCCCTTTTTCCAGATTTGGTTCAATCCAGTGTTTCTTTGCATAATTCCACAGGACTTCAGATCCTTCCGCAGTTCTGTCATTTCTTTTCAAAATCTGATCTAGAGAAACCCCATGCTCCATCCACGCTTTTCCTTCGGTACATGCATTGAGAAATAACGGCTGGAGATTGTCCATCGTTCTTGCGAATTTAGCCTCAGGCGTTTCCCCTGCCTCAAACTCCTTCCATAGTTCCATCAGAAAAGTGCCCCGGTTCTTTGGGAGAAGCCCGAAAATCCGATCTGCCGCCTTTTGCTCCCGCTCCTTTTGTGTCTTCTTGGCTTCCTCATCGTAAGCGTATGTATCCCCCGCGTCAATCTCTACAATATCATGGATCAAAAGCATGGAAATCGTCCGAAGCACATCGATTTTTTCGTTGGCAAATTCACTGAAAAGAAGGACCATCACCGCCATGTGCCAAGCATGTTCCGCATCATTTTCTTTTCTCATCCCGTCTGTGAGATAGGTCTGGCGACCTATCAATTTTTCCTTATCAATCTCCTTGATAAACGCAAATAACTGAGTTAATGTTTCCTCCATTTTCGCCTCTCCTCATCCAGTTCTCTTTGATTTGTTATGTGTACCACTTTCGTTTTATATTCGTCCAGAATCCGTTGGTACTCTGCCTTTTTCTTTCTGGTTCTCCCGTCCCGTAAAATCCAGAGTACAAATCCCAGATCCAGCTTTTCCGGACATCCTTCTGTCATAGACTCCCTTGTTCTTCCCGGTACCTTCGGCTCCGTGTCCATGCCCGGTACAAGCAGACCAGACGCGGAAAATCGAGGAAAAGAATCTGATCCGCCTCCCGCATCCTGCGTTCATATTCCAGACTGTGGTAATTCCCGTCAATGACCCAGGAGTCATGGCTGTCCAAAAAACTTTCATCATCTGTTCTTTCTCGTCTTGAGGCCGCTCCTTCCATCCCGGCAGCCAATGTACCGTATCAAGATACAAAAGCGGAAGCTGATTTTTCTTGGCAATCAAGCCGCAATCGTTGACTTTCCACAGCCACTGTATCCAATCACTGCTACTTTCATTTCTGTTTTCCCCCCCCTGTTCCACTGTCATTGTAATTTCTTCCGGCGCAAATCTGCTACTTATTTTCCCGCATCACACGGCAGGGAGCCCCGTATGCAATACTGTCACTTGGTATATCTTTTGTAACTACACTTCCTGCACCAATCACAACATTGTCACCAATTGTAACTCCCGGCATCAGAATCGCTCCTCCTCCGATCCACACGTTATCGCCAATAACTACTGGAGCTGTCTGTGTTTTACAAAATTCAAATGAACCGTCCTCTTTTGATTCTCCAAACCGGTCAGACGCATTGGTTGGATGAAATGCAGTATAGATTTGTACATTTGGCGCTATCAACGCATTGTTTCCAATTCGTATCTCATTGTCATCCAAAAATGTGCAATTCATATTTACTTCGCAGTTATTCCCGAAATAAATATTGTTACCATAATCAACATAAAATGGAGCTGTAATCCAGAGATTAGTTCCTCTTCCTCCCAATAACTCGTTAAGAATCCGTTCCTTTTCCTGTAAATCAGCAGAATCCGTATGATTGTAATCCCGCATCAAATCTTTTGCTTTATGCCATTGTTCCAACAATTCCAGGTCTCCACAATCATAAAGATCTCCTGCCAACATTTTTTCTCTTTCTGTCATAAAAACCTCCTGCCAACTTTTTATTTTTCTTAATAAGACTGCAGTCTCCCATAATACACAGCCGTATGATTCCCCATTGTCAGTATTCCGTCTCTATTATATTTCCGGTACAGATTCTTTAATGCTTCCAAATACTCCTCAAACCCGTCATCTCCCTCTTTCAGCGAGTAGGATCCAGATAAACTTCTCCGAATAAAGGTTTCTTCCGTGTAAGACAAAGGGTGATCAAATGACCGGTATTGATAGTGTCCTTCAAAAAAGGTCTGTATTCTCTCATCATCCTTTTTCATCCCACCGCTAAATCCTTGAAACCGCGGACAAAACGTACGGTAAATCGCAAAGGTCTCTTGGTTCAGTTTTTCCCCATATCCCGCACATTCCAGATCAGGTACACCCGGCCGTCCGGCTTCAGGATCCTCCGACATTCTTTCTGAAATGCAGTGACATCGAACCAATGGAAAGCCTGAGCCGATGTAACAACATCCACCGCATGCTCTTTCAGTGTAGTCTTATTTGCTGTTCCTTTGACAGAACAAAAATTTTCTCCTTTTAGGAAATTCTCTTCTGCTTTTTTACGCATATCATCATTTGGCTCAATTCCATACACAAAACAGCCCATCTTTAAAAGCTGCTTCGCGAATTTTCCTGTCCCTGATCCAATATCCGCGACAATCGTTTCTTCTGAAAATCCCTGTTCCAAAGCCAGCCACCGCACAAACTCCTCCGCATAGGACGGCCTTCCCGCCACATAATCATCCGCTCTTCCACTGAACTTCTTTAACGTATCTTTCATATTAGTTTCCCTTTCCGCCCGACTCTGCGTTTTCTTTCTCCAGTGTCTTTTTAAACCGGAAGAAAAACAGGCAGGCTGTAAACATAACGGCGATGACATCCGCAATCGGCTCCGCCATATAAACTGCTTTTGCCTGATCCCTTTCAAAAGCATTGGCATCAGATAGATCAGAGGGATCAGCAGTACAAACTTTCTGACGACTGCTACTGTGATAGATTCCACTGCATTTCCAAGGGCATTAAAGGTCATCTGACAGGCAATCTGAATACCGAAGATGACACAGGCTGCCATATAAATCCGAAGCGCTGTCCTTGTAAAGATCATCAATTCCGGATCGGATGTAAACATGGCGGCAAACCCCTGAGGGAACAGCAAAATGAGAAGCCATAAAACGGTTGAATACGCCAGACTGGATTGCAACAGCAACCGAAAAGTCCTACGAACCCGCTTCATATTTCCGGCTCCATAATTATAGCTGATAATCGGCTGGGCTCCTGACCGAGTCCCTGAAGCGGCAGCATCGCGAACTGCATAACACTGGTTAAAATCGTCATGGCCCCGACCGCAATATCCCCACCATATTTTTGCAACGAAGAATTAAAGCACACGGAAATCACACTCTCGCTGGCCTGCATGACAAAAACCGAAACGCCAAGCGCCAGACAGGGCAAAACAACCTTGGGAGTGATCCCGATATTTTTTCTTCGGATTTTTAATGTCGTTTTCTTCCCGCAGAGGAACCATACGACCCATATGCAGGACATCGCCTGAGAAAGAATCGTAGCCAAAGCCGCACCTTGTACATCCATGTCAAAACCAAAAATAAAGATCGGATCCAGAATAATGTTGGCTACTGCGCCAATCAATACGGAGAGCATTCCCGTCTTAGCAAATCCCTGTGCAGTGATAAATGAATTCATTCCCAGCGTTACTTCCACAAATAAGGTGCCGAGCGCATAGATACTCATATACCGTACGCCATATTCTATCGTATTTTCACTTGCTCCAAATGCCATCAGAAAATCTCGATTCCAGATCAGCAGGGCCACGGTCAGAATGACGGAAATCAAAATCTGAACGGTAAAACAGTTGCCAAGAATCTTTTCAGCCGCTTCATTATCTTTACGCCCCATGGCAATCGACGCCCTTGGCGCTCCCCGTAGCCGACAAGCGCCGCAAAAGCTGAGACTATCAAAATCAACGGCATACACACGCCCACTCCGGTCAGTGCCTTTGCTCCAATCTCCGGAATATGTCCGATATAAATACGGTCAACAATATTATATAACATATTAATCAACTGTGCTGCAACTGTTGGAAGTGCCAATCTTAATAGTAATTTCCCGATTGGCTCCTTTCCAAGAAATTCCTTATCCTCATTCATGTTTCTTCCTTCTTTCTCCTTTTTTATTGCTGACATTTTCCAACATTCGCTCCCTCATCCGAAGATACATTTCATACTCTTCCTCCGAAAATCCCCCATACAGAAGACCCAGAAAGGCTTCCTGGGTTTTTTGAATTTCCCGCGTCACAGGAAATGCCTCCTTTGTAAGTTTTAAGTGAATCTTTCGCCGGTCCGTCGGATCTGCTTCCCGTTCCAGCATTCCTTTCTGGATTAGGGCATCTGCTCCCTTTGAAACTGCCGCTTTGGACAACATTCTCAGTTCAACAATGTCCGCCGCTGTATCCTTCTGCGGATTGTTTTTTAAAAACGCAATGATATCAACCTCTACCATAGAAAGCCGATACCCATCGCAGACTTCTCTCATCATCTTTTCATAAAGACGTACCATCCTTTGAATTCCCATCCAGAATTCAGTAAAATTATACATGTCTTCACTCCCCTCTGTTTTTATGCAAGCAAATAGTTCACCAAGAAACTGTTTCTTAGTGAACTATTATACCCTTCTTATTTCTTTTGTCAAGTGTACAATTCGGATACGATATAAACCATTTACAAATCACATCCGCTAGATTTTCTCAAAATCTGCCGCGCCATGTTTGCAAATCGGACACACGAAATCAGCCGGAAGCTCCTCTCCTTCATAGATATATCCACAGATCCTGCATCTCCAGCCGGTCTTTTTGGTCTGTTGCGGCTTCGGCTTGATGTTACTCTGATAGTACGCGTAAGTCGTGGATGGCGTCTCAGAAAGCACTGCTCCATCCTCTACATCTGCCAAAAACAAGGTATGAGTGCCAAGATCCACAGATTGTATGACTTTAGCAGAAAGCCACGCATTGGTTCCCTCTGTCACTACATACAGTCCATTCTCCACACGGACCGCCTGTTTAAAATCAGCAAATTTATCCGTGTCTTTTCCGCTCTGGAATCCGAAATGACGGAAAAGATCAAAAGACGCCTGTTCCGAAAGAACAGATACATTAAACTTTCCGGTTCTTTCAATCATTCCATGTGTGTAGTTTTCCTTGTTGACTGCAAGGGAAATCCGGTTTGGCGTGGATGTCACCTGCATCACCGTATTCGTAATACAACCATTATCCTTTTCTGCCTCCTTAACCGTTACTACAAACAGCCCATAACTTAATTTGTACATTGCTTTTTTATCCATTCTTTTTCTCCTTTCCAATCAACTCCGGGTATTTCTGCATAAATACCGCTGCCGCCCCTGATGAGGTTGGCGTCTTTTGGTAACTGCATGTCCTTACCGCAGGAATAACCACCTTCGTACCGGCGGTCTCTTCGACCGCTTTTGCAATCACTATAAGACGGCTTTTCACCTGATCTGCAAAATCTTCCTGGCTGCTGATTCCTCCGCCAAGCAGAATGAGCTCCGGATCATAAACATGCTGAATATTAAAAATCCCCTCAGCAAGTTTCATGTAGAAGTCATCGACCGCCTTCTGACAGTTGACGTCACCTTTTTCCGCCTCCTCAAAGACTTTTTTTCCGTCCCATTCCTGAGTCGGATAAGCAGCCTTCACTCTACGGACAAGAGACATAGTAGACGCCTGGAGTGAAAAAGTACTCAGATTTCCTTCTCGATCCCGCATGACCATGCAACCAAACTCGCCGCCATATAGATTGGCACCACAGCAGATTTTCCCATCTATCACGACTGCGCCGCCGATTCCGGTGCCACAAACAACAAAAGCAAGATTCTTGTATCCTCGAGCATTTCCGAATGTCACTTCCGCCATCGCGGCACAGTTTGCATCATTTTCAATACTGGAAGGCACTTGGAATCTGCGTGTCAGCTCCTCTGTCCAGGAAAGACCATGAATACACAAAACCGCGCTCCTGCCTCCAATTACACCTGTAGATATATTCACTGCCCCTGGTGCGCTCATGGCGATCCCAATCATCTCGCCCGATTCTTTTGCCTTGTTTACATACTTTCCGATCTCCTCCAGCAACTGTTCAATATCCTGATGAATCGAAAGGATTTCCTGTGCACCAAGTCCTCCTTCCATATCACAGATTCCTGCTTTTATTGATGTGCCTCCAATATCAATACACACAAGTATTCGTTTCAACTTCTGCTCTCCTTCTATCCTTTAAAGAAAGGTCTGGTAATCCTCGTAGTTTCGTTTCAAAAGCTCCGGTGTATTCAAACCATACGGACATTTCTTCATACAGTTTCCGCAATGCAAGCAGTCTTCAATCTTCTTCATCTTCTCCTGCCATTCCTCAGATAGCCATGCTTCTTGTGGAGCTCTTCTGAGCATCAGACTCATTCTGGCACAGTTGTTAATCTCAATTCCTGCCGGACAAGGCATACAGTATCCACAGCCCCGGCAGAATTCTCCTGCAAGCTGGTCTTTGTCTTTTGCATTTCTGTCTTTAATTCCTCTGTAAGCTTTGGAGACTTATCCTGATAAGATAGGAATTCATCCAGTTCCCACTCTCTTTGTACGCCCCAGATCGGTTCCCATGGGAATATTCAGGCTGACACATAAACGCATATGCCAGGGCTGAATTATGAATAAGCCCTCCCGCCAGCCCTTTCATCGCAATAAATCCGGTATTAGTCTCTTTACAAAGTTTCACAAGCTCCTTTTCCTCCTCTGATGCCAGATAAGAAAACGGGAACTGTAATGTCTCATAAAGACCGGATAAAACCGATTCTTTTGCCACTGCAATTCTGTGATTTGTAATACCGATATGACGGATTTTCCCCTGCTCTTTTGCTTCCAGAGCTGCCTCATATAACCCCGTGCCATCTCCCGGCTTCGGACAAAAGGCCGGATTGTGGAACTGGTACAGATCGATGTAGTCTGTCTGAAGCTTTGAAAGACTCTCCTCCAAGTCTTTCCAGAATTCCTTCGCATCCTGCGCTGCTGTCTTTGTACTGATGATGACCTGATCTCGTACGGCCGCAAGAGCCGCCCCCATCTTCTCTTCACTGTCCGAATAGGCTCTTGCGGTATCAAAATAATTGATTCCGTTTTCAAATGCTTTTTTCAGAAGCTTTCCTGCCTTCTCTTTGGAGATTCTCTGAATCGGCAGTGCTCCAAAACCATTTTTGTTGACCTGTAATCCGGTTCTTCCCAATACTACGTATTCCATCTTCTTCCTCCTTCGTTATCACGATGAAAACTCGTGTTCATGCTTTTTAAAAAATTTATAATATGCTTTGATATTTTCCAGCTCCGTCCAATGCTTCACATCCACAGGATCTTCATCCAGGTCGTAAATCTTCGCCCCTTTCATGGATAACACAAAAGGCGAGTGGGTAGAAATCACAAACTGGCATCCGTAAAATCTGACGGAATCCTCAATAAAACGCACCAACTCCTGCTGTCTGACAGGAGACAGACTGTTTTCCGGCTCATCCAGCAAAAATAATGCCTGCTCTGTAATCTTTTCCGAAAAATACAAAAACGCACTTTCTCCGTTTGAGTACTCCCGGATCGTATCCATCAGCTCAGACCGCACAAACCGGGACTGGGTTTTGCTTCTGGCTTTATTTACTTTCTTTAATTTCTCATAGTCATCCAATGACCTCATCTGAAAATGTGAATACTTTGCATCCAGATATTCCTCAAAAGACTCTCCTTCTTCCGGTCGATTCCCTCATTCATACTGCGAATATTCAGCATATAATCAAACACATCGTCGCTTGTGATAATCCGGCTCTCACCTGGGAGCGGGACGCGCGCTTCAAAGTCACACCGTTCCAGATAATCCCAGAAGAAATTGGATCTATTAAACGCACTGTCCCGATCAAGCCCGAGTTTTTCCGCAATCACATTGATGGCAGTCGTCTTTCCCGTCCCATTGCCTCCGTACAAAATGGTGACCGGGGCAAAATCTATGCGTCGGAAATGGTGTCTGGAAAGAATCTGAAACGGATAAAAAGAATCATAGCAGGTACGCTTCTGCCTCATAAAAAAATCAAATTCCACCTCTTCGTCCGGAAAGGTAAACCAGTCCAGATATATCATAGCTTTTCCTCCTTTTCCGACTTCTGCTCGCTTCAATACTTATATTGTAGCACTGGTATCGGATTTTTGCTATCTTTTTCCGTGTTTCTGCCACCTGCTCAACGAATTACCGGAAGTGTCAAAAGCACATCCCAGGATTGCGGGCAGTCGCCAAGGTTTCTGGAAAGCCTGGTCTAGCTCGTCGCCAACAAAAAAGGAGTACGTTTCTGTACTCCTTCTGACTCTTACTCCTGTATGCCACTGCATTGTATTCCTTCCTGCGCTGGATCATCCAGAAGATTTCCTTCAACATCAAAGCGGGAACCATGGCAGGGACAGTCCCAGGTTTGTTCATCCGGATTCCAGGACTACTGACATCCCATATGAGGACAAACAATATCAACCTGCCTGATTTCTCCTTCCTCTGTTTTATACACGCCCACTTTTCCCTCGGATGTTGTGACAACGGCGCCCTGCCCTCTTTCCAGAGAAGAAATAGTCTCATCCGGAATCTGAAAAAACCGTCTCGTCAGTCCCGCAACCGCCTTTTTTCCATCTTTTACGATATGTGGAATCTCCTCCGCTGAAAACCGTGACGGAGAAAACACATCTGCAAACGGATTTTCCCTGTTGCAAATCAAATCTTTCAAAATCAAAGCTGAAACCATGGAGGAACTCATCCCCCATTTCTGAAATCCGGTCGCCACATACCAGTTCGGTCTATCGGATGTATAGATTCCAATAAACGGATGCCGTCTGATGTAATACAGTCCTGTGCAGACCAGGCTGCCGCCACATGGCTCCCCGGATACAGCTTTGCCGCCGTTTCTTTCAGTCTCATGTAGCATCCGCCTTCCGGTTCTCCCCGGTCCGGTGTCCCTCGCCGCCAAGCAGAAGCCAATCCCCATATTGCCGAAAGGAGAACTTTTCCTCCCCGTCTCCAATATACATACCGTGGATTTTTCCTGCCCCTTCCAGTGCCAGCACATAGGAGCGCTCCTGATGCATTCTCGCAAAATACATTCCGGGAACTTTAAAACGGATAATGTACCGCAAACACAATCTGGGCTGCCAGCACATTCCCGCCAGATGTTCTGATCAGATGATCCTCTACTTCTGTCACTACCGTATCTTCATAAATCTGAAGTCCATTTGCCAACTCGCATATAAATTTCAACGGATGAAACTGAGCCTGACCGAAGAACCGAACCGCTCCTGTACAATCCACAGGAATCTCCAGATGGCGTTCCAAAGACACATCGATCCCAAGCCTTTTTGCCGCTTCTGCTTCCTGCATCAGCTTCCCCTCATCTTTAGAATAAACAAAAGCGTCTGTTTCCTCAAAATTACAGTCTATTTTTGTTTCCTGTATGATTCTTTTGTATTCCTCCACCGCCTGCTGGTTCGCCTGCACATATTTTCTGGCGGTCTCTTCTCCTTTTTTGCAAGAAATGTATGACAGAACATCCCATGCTGGGATGTGATCTTTGCTGTTGTGTTCTTTGTCTGGCCCCCTCCTATCTTATCTGCCTCCAACACTACAGTTCGCACTCCAGCCCGTTCTAACTGCCATGCTGTCAAAATTCCTGCCATGCCTCCGCCTATAACAGCGACATCAACTTCGATGTCCTTTGACAGGGCAGGTCTTTTGTCAACTCACATGTTTGGCTCCAAATTGATTCCATCACGTTCCTCCTGTGGTCTTTTCTATATAAGATTTCCCACCGGGAACGCTTTATACTAATTTTTTCTGCCTTTCCCCAGATCCGGGACTGTCAGACTATTTATAAAATCAGTCTAGCAAGAATGTTACAAACACGGTTTTCCATTTCCATTTTAATTTAACTGTCGTTGAAAGATTCTCTTCTGACTAAAAAACAACAAGGTGTATGGGAACAGATCCGATACACCTTGCTATTCTTTCGTTGCTAAAATATAATGTTACATCATTTTCTTATCAAATTCAGGATTAAAGTAATAGTAGTTCTTTTCATCTAATTTTTTCTTTTTTTTTTCCAGTGCTTCACCAAACCTCTGAAAATGCACAATTTCTCTTGCTCTTAAAAATTTCAGCGGCTCTCTTATTTCCGGATCCGGAATCATCCGCAGAAGATTGTCATAAACAGTACGGGCTTTCTGTTCCGCAGCCAGATTTTCTGTCAAGTCCGTAATTGCATCTCCTTTGGACTGAAATTCCTTTGCTGTAAAAGGTATCGAGGATGCGGCCTGTGGCCAGATTCCTGCCGTATGGTCAATATAATAGGCGTCAAATCCAGCCGCCTTCGCCTCCTCAATGTCTAAATTTTTGTAAGCTGATAAACCATCGCACAGATGATCTCCATATGAGCGAGTTCCTCCGTGCCAATATCGGTTAAAAGACCGCCTACTGCTTTCAGAGGCATCGTATAGCGTTGAGAAAGATATCTCATGGAAGCTGACAATTCGCCATCCGGTCCTCCATACTGACTGATAATGAGCTGTGCCGTCTTTGGACAGGTCTTTGTGATCTTAACCGGGTATTGCAACCTTTTTTTTCATAAATCCACATTAGTAACACACTCCTTCCCAAGGAATCGGGCCCTCCTGCCAGCAATAGCATGTGGACGAAGGATCCCTTTCATAAATCCCTTCCATACAGTCCATTGTCAACGGATAAAACTCTGTGGCAAAATCAGACAACATCTGCTTCCTCTGACCAAGCACACGCTTTAGCATTGCCAGAGCATCCAGATCATCCGGATGTGTGTCCAGGTACAGTCGCAGGTCATCCATCACAAAGCTGACTTTTTGTATTTCCATCAGTCTTTCATTACATTTTTGCTCTTCGGGGCTTTTTAACGCATCTTCGCTGGAAGTCAGAGAAGCACGGATCTGTCCTGCAGCGAAAAACGGCAAATCCAGTTCTTTGAAAATGGTGCCGGTCTTCAGTGCGTCATCCTGATTATAGAGTTCACCCCAGCTCTGGACAGGAACCGACGCAATCGCCAAATGTTCTTTTCGTATCTTCACCACCAACAACTCCCTTCAAAAATGAAATTGGCTTCCTGATTATTATTTGCAAATTCATTTTTAATGTTTCAAGGGAATTTTTTCATTTTATATAGACATTTCTTCTTGGACTTTCTCTGTATAGACGGCAGAATCCGCAAAATGGTTAGTTACAAAACTTACTGCCCTCTCCTTATAACCTTTCAGACATACATTGTATTACTCCAAAAAAGAATGACTCATAATATAAAATGCTTCTTGTGCATGGGTATATTTACGTTCTTTCTGAGGTAGGGTATCGTCATAGGCAAGCGCGTCTTCAAGAGAAACATCCATCACCGGACTATCTTGATAGTACCACCTCCGGCCATCCAGCACACCTTCTTTTAGCTCTTTTACTAGCATAGCTGCCGGAAACTTCTCCCCTTCTACACAGATATTATGTTTTTTACAACTTACAAATCCACTGGATATAGTTACATGGCATCCCAAAAATAACTACAGTATCATATCCCATCGATACAGCTTTTTCAAATGAGTGCTGCATCAGCAGCTTTCCATAGCCTTTGCGCTGATAATCCGCTTCTATACAAAGCGGTCCGAATGGTAAAATATGTTTCATATTTCCTTTTTCATCTGTCAATGTCGCCCTCGTGTACATGATATATCCCACGACCTTATTATCAAGTTCCAAAACAAAGTCCAGTTCAGGAATAAAATCTTTATGCTCTCGCATTATGTGAACAAGATAGTGTTCCATGCATCCGGGTATATATAAATTATAGAAAGAATTTCGTGTCATCCTTTCAACAATTTCATAATCCCTAGGTTCCTCATTACGGATTGTAAGCATTTCTGTCTTCCTCCTTTTTATACCTCTATCCTGTTTACGTTTTATGTTAGGATATGGGTCTGTATCCGGTTTTTATATATTCTATCAACGTCTCTACATCATCAAAGTCGTCATAATCACCATTTATCTCATCCCGGTGATACATAATACCATTTTTTCGCTTCTTTCAAGACAGTTTAAAAGAAACTCTTTACCATATCTTCTGGCAAATTCAGTAAAAGCATATGGTTTTATTTTACTAAGTAATCCCTTTCTACATTTTTCATTGCACTCATAACAATGTTCTATTTTTTAGAAATAGAGCATTGCCTGTTTTCACACCAGTCTTTGTCTGGACATGTACCTGAATCACAGCCATCACATGTCATATTTTCAGAACAAAAGCAACAGGCAAGCCCACAGCGAGCAATTCCTAATTCTCGTTTCATTATATCCTCCTGGTTTACAGGCAGAAAATTTACTTATTCTGTGCAGAGACTGTCCGTCAGCCGATTCCAGGCCCTATAAAACAGGTGCCCATATACTGCTCCGAAAATATTGTGGAAAATCCTAAAAAATACTGCTCCTGGAAATCCCAGAATCCCTGCCGCCACAGACATGGCGCCCAGAGAATTAAACACAGACTGCCAGCCGTAAGTAGCGGAAAAGCCTACTCCGATCCCTCCCAACATTCCCAGGTAGGGGAGAAAGCCTTTCGGAAGTAGTAGAAATAAAAGGCTGAACAACAGTCCCCCGACCAGGTTTCCCGGAATCCTGCCTTTTATTCGTTCTTTCACGTCTTTTCAAAAGGAACCATTACCGACATGACAGCAATCCCTGCCCACATACCTCTGGGAAGTCCCAGGCACTCTACGATACAGATAGCAGAAGCAATACCTAAGGCCATCGAAAGCTGCCATCTTGTGCGAAGAGAGGTAGGACGCAGTTCCTTTACAATGCTGAAAAAGGTTCTTTTATAGGTCTGCTTTCTGTGCTTTCTGTAATATACGATTTCAGTAAGCATTGCCCCCAAGAGCAGTCCTGCCAGACGAAGCACATAAGCTTTTCCTTCCGCGTCGTAGCCGTACAGCAGCAGATAGCTCAAGACCAATGTGGAATGATTGGCCATCATCACATGGTGACAGCCAAACAGCAAGATCAAAGAAATGGAAACCACATGGACGATCATTCCTGCTCCAGACGGGACTATATTTGCCAGTCTGGGACCAACTGCCAGGATAAAAAATTGAAGAAACAGTATCGCCAGTCCCGAACCCGTCTTGACTCCGAAATCCGCAAATCGGAACACCATCAGGCAAAGAAGCACCACTACACCTACAATGCTGTTCTCACTTCCGAAGATCCCGCTGTATGCGGAAACAAAAGCGACACAGAATACGATCGTAAGAAAAATTTTGAACAGATAGACCGTCGTATGCCGAAGTTTATTTTTTATACCTTCTGTATTTTGGATCAGTTTTTTGGATCCGGCCTGGTCTAATTGCAGTTCCTGATAAAAAGTCATATACAACATCACTCCTCTGTTTTTACCGGAGAGGAAGTATACCAGCTCATCTTCAAGATGTCAAATAAAGAATTTCTAAACTACAGCTCCTCATAACGTATCTATGCGAGATTTAATGAAAATCAGCAGTAATAGCTTGTCTCTCGAAAATATGTAAACCATTTCTGAACAATATCAGTACTACGCACTTCGATCATTTTCGTCATACTAGGCAATGTCTGTGAAGATACTCAAGTAAATATATTCTTCTGGTGTAGGTGTTCTGTTCCCAAAATATCGTTTGAAGTTCAACTGCATATTTACCCTTAGTTCCGATACATGAATCCTGTTTGCCTTTGAGTTCTATCATAAATGTTTTCTGATAATTATTTATAATTTGTATATTTCTTTTTCACCTTTCATGTTTCAAAGAACGCCAGACACCCCAAGGGGAGGTACATAAATAAAGTCCCAACGAAAAGCGAGGCAAATGATAAGCACATAAAGCCAATGGCAGAACCATAACCATGTATTTTTTCGGAAAGACTATTCAGACTTTTTCCTTCCCCAACAGAGAATCCCCCCTATTTCATAAATCACCAATATGAAAAAAGGATTACTGAAATCGGTCTTGAACTCTGTGAAACAATCTCATACATTTTGAAATTGATGACTGCTAATGTAATTCCAAAGGCTACCAGCCATGTATTATGCAACATGCTTTACGATTTCGAGAACGCTCATAACCTGCGTCAAATGATGATCCCCTTTATAAGTAGGTGCTAAGATAAAGGGAATGACCAAATCTAAAATCAAAACTATCGGTAATATAATCATAATGTTATTCCTCATCATTAATACCACTATTTATTATTCTTCTTCATTTGAAGCGCCCCTCTTTTTTAAATGAAATACGACATCTGCTCTTTTTACGATTTCATTAGAATGAGTAACAATAACTGCACATTTATTCATTTGGTGCACGCTGTCCTCCAGTATTTGCATAATTGACATTGCCGTATCTTCATCTAGGTTTCCTGTGGGTTCATCAGCTAGGATAACAGGCGCTTCAGAAGCCAGTGCTCTTGCAATCGCCACACGTTGCTGTTGCCCGCCGGAGAGTTGTAAAATATTTCGCTTCATTTCTTCTTTTGTCAGCCCCATTTTCCCTAAAATAGGCTCTGGTGGTAATTTACTTGTTAATTTTACATTTTCTATCGGCGTCATATAATCAATGAGATTATATGCTTGAAAAACAAATGAAACATGATTACGACGGTGATTTTCAAGCCCTCTTTCCATAATATCTTTTCCGTCAAAGAACACTTTCCCTTTTGTAGGACTGTCCAATCCGCCAAGTAAGGAAAGAAGTGTTGTTTTCCCACATCCAGATGTCCCAAAAATCGCATATATTTTACCCAATTCCATTTCTGCGTTGATGTTATGAAATACATTCTTCTTTTTGTCGTAACTGTAACTTAAATTTGAAAATGATAATACGCTCATTTTAATATATCCTCCTAATCCATTTTTGTTAAAATATCTTTTGGTTTTAATCGAATTACAGCATAGGAAGCAACGAACACTGCAAAACAAACAAGCAAAAGACCAATGCCGTATACTCTTACCATATCAGAAGTTGCGATAGATACGGTTATATCTGTTACGTTTTCTCCTGCCTTACCAATGATGTATCTGCCAATTTTATCCGTCAGAATACTTGTTAAACAAGTTGTTGCACCCATAGAAAGCACCCCTATTAAGATGTTTTCCGATAATAATTGTCCTGTTATTTCTACTTTGCTTCTCCCGATCGCAAGCAGAATACCAATTTCCTTTTTGCGACCTTTTGTCCAAAGCATAAGAAGCAGAATAATGACTAAACTTCCGATAACCGTAATCAATAATACTGCTGTATCAATCATGTTTCCAAAAGAGGAAAGTGGCGTTGATACTAAATCAAAATCTTCTGTATTAACATTGAATACAAATGTTTTTCCCTTTACTTCCGGAAGGTTTTTAATTGTTTCCATCAGCTCTTTTGCTTCTTCCGGAGTATGTGTATAAACATCAAGATAATCATAGCCCTGTAATTCGTAAATTTCTTTTAAACTATTCACATCAATATATCCAAGATTAGCAGGAATACCATCTGGTGTTATTGCCGAATGCGTCAATCCTTCCGTTCCACTGAAAATTCCTACGATAGTAAACGTAGAGGTTCCATCTTCATCAATCCCATTTTGAAATGTAATTTTATCATCAACGGTAAGATTATTTTTGTCCGCCAGTTCTTTTGAAATCAGAGCAACGTATTTGTCATCTGGTTTTATATGCCGTCCTTCCTCTAATTTGTATGTCCCATTCAGAAATTTAGTATCTAAGAACGAGTCAAGTAAAGACTGATACGGTGTTGCCAGTCCCGAAGCATTTATCATACCGGGTAAAGGTTCAAAAAACTTTGAGGTATTCCCCAAAATCCTCGGAACTTTTTGCATTATATCCGATAACCTTACCAAGAGCAGCGATTTTATCAACTATTTTTTGTGTAATAAAATCTCCGTTATAGGTATAGCCAGAAGCCCCATTACCATAATCTTCAGCAGAACCATAGTTATTCATGTCATTTGTATCAATTTCTATACGAACAGAAGCTCCAACCGTTTCTTTTATCTGCTTTGTTCCCTGCTGAACAGCTTTCTCGCTGGAAATTGCAATTAATACTGTTGTCGACAGTAAAGTAAAAGTTAAGAAAAGCAATAAACTGCGAAGTCGCTGTCTAAAGCAATATTTCATGGCTCGTTTAAAAAATTCATCTAAAAAATCCTCCTAACTCATTTTAGTCAATATTTCTTTCGGTTTAAGAGAAAGCACCATTGCACTTGACACAATAACTGTTAATGCCGTCATACCTGTTTCCGTCCCCAATAACAATATTGTTTTATAAAAATCAAGCTGTAGATAATTTGTATTCTTTGTTGTCAGTTGAATATCCTTTATGGTTTCCTGCATGACTGTAGCAAACAAGTGTGTATTTAGCATAGTAGATACAGGAATGAAAATAATAACATCCAACAAAAAGCCCATGAACAATACAAGAACAGCTTCTATAACAAATTGTCCGATAATCTCTTTTTGCTTCTGCCTATGGAAAGCAAAATGCCCGCTTCTTTTATCCGTCCTCTTATCCTCAATGTCATCATCAGCATTAAGATTACAATTCCCAGAACAGACACTATTACAATTAAAGAGGTAACTATATTCTGTATTGTCTGCAACTGAGCGGAAATCTTTGAAAACTTGAAATCATTCTTTTGCACAATATGATTATTCCATTCAATCGAAGTTAAATTTTCAACTTTCTCTGTTATTTCATTAAGAAGCAGTGGGTCAGAAATAAAAAATGACAATTCACCCTCATAAACATCTTGTTTTTGCTCTTTCAAATCAAAAAGTAATTGTCTGTCGGAGAAAATCATATTTTCTGCTTTTTTTGCAGTTGGATTTAATCCGCTGTCAGTCATGTTTTTAATTTCAAAAATCCCTTTGATTTCCACAGTAGCAAACGCAGTCTTTTCCTTAATCAGATCAATGTAATCTCCATTTTCACTTCCTAATTCCGCATGGGTGAGTTGAAGTGTATCTCCGACAGATAACTGATTTTTTCTTGCAAGTTCTTTACTAATAAGAATTTTATTTTTATCTTCCGGCTTAATATGACTTCCCTCTATCAGCCTGCATTCTTCATTAAAAAATGTTTTTGTTAAGCTGGAGTCTCTCACCGCAATCACTTCTCCCATGTTACTGTCTTCACTATGTCCCATTCCGGCAATAAATGAAAGATTTTGTCCTTTTGCGAAGCCGTGGTGCTCGGTGTTGTACGTTTTCAGTTCCGTACTAATCACATCTAATATTTGGCGAATAGCACTTTCATAAATGACAGGTGTTCCATTACTGGAAACTTGACCGTTTTCTGTCACGAATTGTTCATAAGGTCGAATATCAAAAGAAGCTCCAATATTAGAACGCAGGTCTTTAGAAATCTGTGAAGCACCTGCAAACACCGAAATTCCAGCTAACACTGAAAATGAAATAAGGAAAAAAATCCCACATAGGATAAGGTTTTTCCCCTTTTTGCGAGTTAAATATAGGAAAACCCGCTTTCCAATATGCATAAAAACACCGTCCTTTCTTTTATGTTTCTATAATAAAAAAGGACGGTTTTGTTTTGATTTAATTTCAATTTAATTTTGATTTGGATTTTGAGAATTTATTGTGATTTTAAAGCAGACTCCATTTTCATCATTATTTATCGTATATAAAAGACCGTGTTTTTCTAAAATATTCTTAACTAGATAAAGCCCTAATCCACTGCCACCGGTTAATTTATTATGGGACTTTTCCACACGATAAAATGGTGTAAATATTTTATTCAAATCTTCCTGCGGAATTGTAATTCCCTCGTTTTTAACAAGCAATTCCTTATCTGTAAGAGTAACATATACATTTGTTTCAACAGGTGAATGGCGGATTGCATTATTGATAATGTTATGCAATGCTTTTTCAAAGAGGGACTGATTTCCGATAACCTGCACATCTTCTGTTAACCTCTGATAAATCGTAATATTTTTTCGTCAGCTAATGGCTTCAAATATTCGCAGACACGTTTTACTATATCTGTCACGGGCAAAGTTGACAGGTTATCTATTTCTCCCAGCTCTAATTTTGAAATTGACAAAATTTCTTTTACGAGATTTTCCATATTTTCAATCTCATGTAATGTCTCTGGCAGGATTTTTCTTGTATCTTTATAACGCCCGATTTCCATAATCATACTTTCTACTTGCCCTTTAATAATGGTTATCGGTGTTTTTAATTCATGCGAAGCCGTAGCGAAAAAATGCTGACGCTGTTTATTCAGTTCTTCAATGTGTTCCATCTCCAACATCAGTTGTTCGTTGGCAGTTTCAAGCTCATTCATAGTATCAGACAATTCTTTTGACATTGTATTTAAACTATCTGCAAGTATCCCGATTTCATCAGAACGGGTAATCGTACATTTCCATGTCATATCCAGTTTTGCCATTCGTTTCGATACTTGACTGATTTCTATGATCGGCTTTGCAATCAGTCGGCTACAAAACCATGCTCCCAAAAAACGAAACAGCAAATATGATTATCAAAAGAAATGGCAGTAGCTTCAACAATGCGTTATGAAGTTCATGATTAGATGAAATAGGTACAACAATATTGATTACATAAGTTTCAATGGTATCTGCAAACTTAATTTCTTGAGCAAAAGACATCATTTCTGAACTATTTGAAGATAAATTTGAAGAATTACCATACTGATTTTTTCGCCATCATATTGAAATATGATAGTAGCCTGATTATTTTCACAAAATTGTTCAAGTATATTTTCCGCATTTTCTAATTTTGTTTCAGACAGTGTTTCTACCAATCTATCTATTTCCATATTAGTCTGTTCTGATGAAACAGCGACATAACTTTTAGGAAGAAATAACATAATACTTCCGTAAATAAGAAAACTACAAAAGAGTAAAGACCCAGCGATTAATAAAAATACTTTTATGCTTAAACTGCTTTTAATTTTCGCTTTCAAACTTATATCCCACCCCTCGTATCGTTTGAATACAGTCAACATCTAATTTACGTCGTAAATTCATAATATGAATGTTTACTGTTTTTCATCACCTGCAAAATCATACCCCCACACCTGTGAAATAAGATTATCCCGTGTAAGGACTTGATTTTTGTGTTTCAGAAAAGTCAATAACAACTCGAATTCCAGTTGGGTTAATTTGACAGGGATACCATTTTTACATACTTCATAGCTATCTACATTTAGTTCAATCCCATGAGAAGTCAATATTTTTGATTTCCTGTTTTTTCTTTTATGCGTCTAAGAACAGCCTCTATTCGCATTAATACAAGTTTGAGGGAAAACGGCTTTGTAATATAATCATCAACTTGCAATTCAAACGCCCGTATCTGTGCTTCTTCTTCGTCCATAGCAGTAAGCATAATAATGGGGATATCAGACTCTTTGCGCATAAGCTCACATACAGCGTACCCGTCAATTTTCGGCATCATAATATCTAAAAGAATAAGAGCGAATGACTGTGACTGAAAAAACGAAAGCCCCTCTAAGCCATCACTGGCTAAGGATACTTCATATCCAGCGTCCGTCAACAAATCATATAAAACATCCTGTATCGCTTTTTCATCTTCAATAATCAGTATATGTTCTTTCATGTAAGCACCACCTAAAAAGATTACCCCAATTTTAACATACAATTATTTAGATTTGATTTAGAAACATAAAAAGCGGTTGATCTCGAAAAGGGTAACCGCTTTTACTGTGAAGTATGATATTGTTTAAATTGAGAAGTTATTCTTTCAAATTATTCAAAGCAGACGGATTATTTAATTCAGCCCATAGCTTCGCAGTCTTTTCTCGCAATTCCTGGTCGTCATTGATCGTCGCAAGATATGCGTCACATTTTCCACAATCCAGTCCGCAATATGCAATCATTTCTTTCTGCGTATGTACCTCCTCAACGCCTAATTTTGTATAGGGCAGCATGACAATTATTACTTTTTATTTGGCTTTCTTTTAATGCCTAGCAATTTAATAAAAACAAGTATTTTCTAGTATAACATTTCTTTTTTACAAGTATATCGGGGTAACCCATGACTATGTTTTCCATATTCAATCGCTTCTTTCGGGCAACGATTGATACACGCCATACAGTGCGTACAGTTTTCCGCCCATACAGGTTTCTTGTTTTCCATCCGAATATTATTAGTAGGACATACATCAATACACTTTCCACAAGAAATGCAAGTATCGGTTACATAAAATTTTTTGGCATGAACAAATAAGGGATAGAATAGATCATTTATAATACCACTGCTCATTCTATCCCCAATAGAAATTTTTGCCTGTGGAAACTCCTCGCCATTTCTGATATAACTTGCCACCTTGTCTATGACAACTTCTGCCCGTTCTATAATCTCCATTGCCTGTTCTTCTGTTGGAGTAGAAAACAGCGCAATATAGTTCTCCGGCATTACAATTTCTGCACAACCATAGTAATTCATATTCTTCTGGAGACATAACTTTTTAAGATATTTCCCTGCATTTCCAATATTTTCACCGCAGGTCATAACAAAATAAATGTCTTTACTCCCAGTAAATTCTGTATTCTCTATCCAGTTTTGTACAATATGCGGTATCCTCCATGCATAAGTGGGCACAACAATGATCCATGAATCTTCCGAGTATAATTTTGAATTGTCCTTATTTCTTATTTTTTCAAATAAATTTATTACGTCATCCATTACTTCTTTTCCAATTCGTTTTGCGGCATACGCGCTGTTGCCTGTTCCCGAAAAATATAAAATCATAAATCACTCCTCCGTTATACTAAATTGTTCTCCTCTTAAAATCCTCCATTATTATAGGCTCTTGTTATCACATAAGATGGTTCATAATATGCACTGCTATTGTAATTATCAATTGTATTACATATTTCATCATTGTATACCCGAATCATTCCATCGATATAATCTTCCTCTGGCTGTAACGTTGACAGAATCAGCCTTGTATATACTTTCCCCATCTGTGTTTCTGATGGGATCTTGTCTACTAGTTCTAAATCAACATCCGTAATATCAAAATTCCCTGTTGTCAGCTTATACTCTTCGATCCATTCAGCTTCAATTTTCAAAGGATTGTCGCAATGCAACACATTAGCAAGACTGAAACAGGCGCTCCCACTCTTCTTTCGGTATAGAATTAACAACATATTTATTCTTCTGATGTAATTTTCGTGCAACACGTTCTACCATATAGCACAAAAAATAAAGATCATTCTCGGAAATTTGTTCTTCCGGAAAAAATTTATTTGTCATAGCGAATAACTCCCTTCGAATTTGATAGTCTGTAATGCTTTCTCTGTACAGAATACAATCTGATGTGTCGGATACTTAAACTTAACCAGTTCCCAGAACGCCTCTTTCGAAATTCGTTCAGCTATATAGTCCTCAACATAATCCCAGATTGTATCATCTGCCATCGGACCCTCTACAACATCATAATCATGTTTTAAAGCAAGCCGGCAGTTTACAACAAACTGCAGCCATTCTTCTGTCATCTTACTAAACGTTTTAATATCCAAGCTCTTATCGGGTAAATACTCATAAAAATTTACAATATGCGTTCCGCGTTTTGTCAAAGCCCAGCGTTTTGCCTGCTTTTCTAAAATTGTACAATAAAATCCGTATCCAAAATCTTTGTAAAAACCGTTTTCCAAAAAATCTTCGGTTCCTGGACTATAACATTGCTTCCATGATATAAAATCATACACTTTTTACTCCTTCACAAATTAGGTAATATTACTCTGTTCAACTCCATGATAAATGGAATTTGAAGTTTAAAACTCGTATCTTGTTCCATGTGAAAGTAACAGTCCGTCCGTTAATTCCACACATAAAATTATGGTGTTTTCATCATCAAAATTATTATGCCCATTATCAATCCATTCGGCAAAAACAACTTTTAGTTTCTCAGCAATTATACGATTTTCTTCTTTTCCAAAATACCTAAATTTTTCCCCTTACCGTGTGCGGTAAACCAGTCACCTGCTATCGCAACGTTTGGGTTCTCTTCTATTTGTTTTATTTTGTTAGTAAGTGCGTATGTAATAATATAAAATGAACCATCCTCATAATATGCATTTACATTCCGCACATACGGCACTTCATGTTCCGCTGTTGCTAATGCGATCACCGTGTCTTTTCCAAAACGTTCAATCATAATTTTTTCAACATCTGAACCTAATTTTCTCATATAATTATCTCCTTCACAAAAAGCAAGTTGTCAAACTGCTTTAAACTATTATATCACCCTGAATATTCCTCTGTCATTCTATTTCTCTCTTAATATTAAAAAGAGAGAGCGGAACATCAGATGTCCACTCTTCTACAAAACGCACTTATTTGTGATATGGTTCTCCATTGATAATCCGATATGCCCGATATATCTGTTCCAAAAGGATCACCCTCATCAACTGGTGTGGAAACGTCATTTTAGAGAAGCTCAGTGCATAATCTGCGCGTTTCCCTACCTCTTTTCCAAGACCAATGGATCCTCCGATGACAAAGCCGATACTGCTGTTTCCCTGTACACCGAGCTGTTCGACCTTCCTTGCAAACTCTTCTGATCCAAGCATCACTCCGTCAATTTCCAGAGTAATAACATACATATCATCGTGGATGCATTTCAGAATCCGCTCTCCCTCCTTATTCCGAATGTTTTCCTCCACAGTTTCGCCTGCCTGATCCGGCGTCTTCTCATCAGCCACCTCGGCGATCTCCAGCTTGCAATATCTGGAAAGGCGCTTACTGTACTCTGCGATGGCATCTTTTAAATATTTTTCTTTGATTTTTCCTACGGTAATCAATGTAATTTTCACGCTGTTCTCCTTTTCTTCTGTCTATGTAATCATTACAGAACAATGGCCCGAAACACCGGAATCTTTTTCAGAATCAGTACTGACATAACAGAGATCACATAAATCACAAACGGCATTACAAAGCGCCACCATCCAGATTCCGTTCCAAGCTTTGTCAGATTTTGCAAAGTCTGCAATACCAGCATATGTGTCACATATACGCCCAGCCCTGTACTGGCAAGTGTTGTAACTGCCCTCCGAATTCCCGGATTTTGTTCCAATTTTTCCATGGCCCATATTTGACTGCCACGAACACTCCGACAGCCAGAAATACCGTCGGGAACGATAGATATCCCCAGAAAGCATGATTCAGTCCTGAACTATTCGTTGACCAGGCCACAGTACTGATATACCGGATTCCGGCTCCTGTAGCACCAAGTATACAAAGAAACATCCGGGTTTTCTTTGACATATCTGTTGTAGAAAGCAGATACCCTAAAATCACATACAGTAAATATCCTCCCGCCACCGGGAACTGGATATTTCCATTGAATGAAATTCCCAAAAAGTACAACACACTGGATAAACAGAATAAGCTAAAAAGGCCATCGCTGTCATATAAGCCAAAATCTGCTTGTAATCTTTTAATAAAGACAGAACAGGTATACAGAGATACATCATAAATAGCGGAATGAAAAACCAGTATACCTGTTCCGCAGTTGTATTGGTAAACAAATCGATCATACCAGACAAACTTGGTCGAAACTCCATCTGTCCCAAAGCAACCTTTAATACCAGATTGATCAGTGTCCACGTAATAAACGGTAAACCTGTTTTTAAGAAAACGCTTCTTAAAATAAGCACCGGTCTGATACCTCTCTCTATAGTCAAACAGAGTCGCTCCTGATATCATAAAAAATACCGGAACCGCCCAGTAAGCAATCGTTTCAACAAACATCCTCTGGCGATATACCGAAGTATCTGTATACGGATCTGCAATCCTGTTGCACTGCATGTATATCACACAAAGACAGGCGAGTATTCTGAGAATATCGATATAGAAATAATGCTCTTTTGATTGATCTTTCTCATCCCTTTCCCTCCTGTCAGGCTCAGATTCGGCAAACCTCCAGTTCGTGAAGCGCTCTTGTCGCACAGATATATTCTGCCTGCCTTGTCATTTTCGTCTCTTCTTTATGCGCCACAGTAAACACCTGGTCAAACTCCAGACCTTTTGCCATATAAAAGGTCGTCACGGTCAGTCCACGCCCAAATCTGGAGCTGTCACGATCAATATAGTATACCTGATCTGTTTTCTTCCGAATCATCTCGTACCATTCTCTGGCTTCAGCTTCTGTCATCGTAAGCACTGCCGCTGTCTCATACCCTTCCGGTCCTGTCTTGACATGCTCCAGGATATGACTGATCATCTCTTCTTTAGATCCATACTCCCGCTCTGCAACCGCTTTCCCGTGGCGGTTCAGAAGCTCTGCATCATCCATCCCAACCAGTGTCCTTGCATATTCGGCAATCTCCACTGTATTCCGGTAACTTTTGTTCATCTCAATCTTCCGAAGCTGTTTCCCAGTATCTGAGGAAGGAACCGTGTCACATCGTTTTGCTTTTCCTCCATTGTCTGGGAACGGTCTCCGAGAATTGTCATCGGACACTGAAATAAAAGCCCCAGAATCGTATATTGCAGGTAGGAATAATCCTGCATCTCATCCACAACCACATGTCGTATCTGATCTTGTCTTCCTACACCAAGTAACCGATATTTCAGATACAGCATCGGAAAAACATCTTCGTACTCAGATAACGTCTGTCATACGGTACCTCTGGAAGTTTCGGGAAATGCTGTTCCTCCAAAAACCAATTATAAATCCGATATAGATCTGTAGTCGTGTACATTGCCTGAAACCTGGTCCGCAGTTTCTCCACGTCTTCCTCAGAAAGTGTCATGCTGTATCTCGTCTCGTACTCATCCACCACATACTCCATGACTGCATCCATCCGGGCCAAAACCGGAACATCCTGAAATTTAAAGTAAAACAGACGAATCATCTCTTCTTCAGTCTTTTCCATTCCCCGGAAATAAATTCCTTTCAGATTGACGAGCCACTCCTCCATCTGCGCCATAAATCCTTCGACCGCACCAATCAGTTCTTTTGACTGTTTAAAGCGATAGCGGCTCAAGTCGTCTTCCTTTATTCCGGCAATGTTTTTTCTATCTGATGATAGCGGTCCTCGCAGTCCGGTACGGCAGATTTCAATTCCCGGTATGCGAAAAGATCCAGGCTCATCTCCCGGATGTTCTCTTCCCCAAGTTCCGGAAGGATATGGGAAATATAATCCGAAAACACACTGTTCGGAGATAGAACGAGCACACCGGACGATTTCAACTTCTTTCTATCGTGATAAAGCAGATAGGCAATTCTGTGAAGTGCCACCGATGTCTTCCCACTTCCCGCTGCTCCCTGAATTACAAGAATTTTATCCTTTGTATTACGTATAATTGCATTTTGCTCTTTCTGAATCGTCCGGACAATGTTTTTAAGCTGTATGTCGCTGTTGCTTCCAAGTTCCTGTTTCAGAATCTCATCATCAATCTTTACATCGCTCTCAAATCCATAGACCATCTTCCCTCTACGGATCTTGTACTGCCATTTCGCCTCGATTTCCCCGCACATCCGACCTGCCGGAGCCTCGTAAGACGCCTCTCCTTTGTCAAAGTCATAGAACAGAGCACTTACCGGCGCTCTCCAATCATAAATCAGCGGAATCCTGCCAGCCTCCTCGGCAAAATTCCCGATTCCGATGTAGAAAATTTCCGGTTCATCATCTCCATCGTAGCGAAAATCTACTCTTCCGAAAAACGGCGAATCGAGCATCTTCTTATAACGTGACCGGAGGCGCAAAGTATCCTGATTGGCATTGATACGCTGGAGCAGTGCCTGCTGGTTATCGTAGTCCTCGTACCCATACTGGTCCATCTCCGTATAATTCTCCCAGTAGTACTCATGCATACTCTCGATATCTTTCTGTCCGGCAAGAATCTCCTGATCCATCTGGACGATTTTCCTTTTCAGCTTTCGCACGATCTCTTCTAAAAATTTCATACCTTCCAATGATGTTTCCTTCTTTGCTGTCACCCTTCTTACCTCGTTCTTCCTTCTGCCTGTTCTAGTCTGTCCTGTTTCTGATCTTTTCTTTCATACCATCATAAAATTGCTCGGAAAGTGGCACTGCAACGCCAAGATTCCTTGCCCTTTCCAGAAGATAACCTCCAAACGTCTCCAGCTCCGACGGTCTTCCCGCCTCCACGTCCCGCTTCAAAGAACTTGTGGATCCCTTTACTCAGTCTCATAAATCTCTGGTATTCCTCTTCTATATAATGCTGCCGGATGTGTACCCCGTCAGCCTTGGCCACCTGAAGTGCTTCTTTCAGCAGCATATGAAATTCCGCTCTCCTGTCCTCGTATGCCCGTATCTCCTCCACATTTCCCAAATAATATGCCGTAATGACATTATAGGCGCAGTTAAAAATGTATTTCTCCCACACGGCCTGTCTTACATCCGATGGTATCTCGTATTCAATCCCTGCTTCTCCCAGAACACCGGCTGAAACTTTCGCCGCTTTATGTTCCTCTTCCCGCACAGCTCCCAGAAGAATTCTGGTGTACTGTCCGAGCTGTGTGATAGAGTAATCCTCGTTTGCGGAGGCAGTCGTGTAGATCACTGCATCCACCACAAGTCCTTTCCCCAGATACTCCCTCACTCTCTGGGCTGTATCCACCCCATTCATTACCGGAACAATAATCGTATGGTCATCTACACAAGATCCCAATGTCTGGCACACGTCCTCCAGTGCATAAGTCTTAACACAAAGAAAAATCAGGTCCTGAATCTCCTCCACTTCCCTCGCACACTCCCGTATCACACCATCTTTTACGATTTTCTCTCCATGAAAATCACTGTGCAGCACTACACCATGCTCACGCAGTTCTCACCTCGTTTTCCCCTCGCTATCAATGTCAGATTCTTATATTTTTGTCCGACCATCCCTGCGATGTATCCTCCAACGCCCCCGATACCGACAATCATTATCTTCATTTCTTCTCTCACTTTTGGTCACCCCTGGTATGATGATATGTATTCTATTTATTATACCTTATTTTTCTCTCATTCAAAGAAAAAAATGAAGCTGCAGATTTGAATCTACAGCTCCATGCTTCTCTTTTGTAAAATTCCGCGTGGGATTATTTATTTTTCAGATATTCGTCGATACCTTTTGCACCAGCTTTACCTGCACCCATGGCAAGGATTACCGTTGCCGCTCCTGTTACAGCATCTCCTCCGGCATACACGCCTCCTTTGGATGTCTTACCAAACTCTTCATCCGCAACAATACATTTCCACTTATTGACTTCCAAACCTTCTGTTGTGGAAGAGATCAGCGGGTTCGGTGAAGTACCAAGGGACATAATCACAGTGTCCACTTCCATCTCAAATTCGGAACCTTCGATGACAACCGGACGTCTTCTTCCGGATGCATCCGGCTCACCAAGCTCCATCTTTACGCATTTCATGCCTTTTACCCAGCCGTCTTCTGTCACAATTTCTGTCGGGTTTGTCAGAAGATCAAAGATGACTCCCTCTTCTTTTTGCGTGGTGTACCTCTTCCACACGCGCCGGAAGCTCTGCTTCACTTCTTCTATATACAATGTGAACCTCTGCGCCAAGGCGGAGAGCCGTTCTTGCAGCGTCCATAGCAACGTTTCCACCACCGACTACGGCTACTTTCTTTCCGGCAACAATCGGAGTGTCGTAGCTGTCGTCAAAAGCTTTCATCAGATTGCTTCTTGTCAGGTACTCATTAGCAGAAAAGACACCGTTTGCTGTCTCACCCGGAATACCCATGAATTTCGGAAGTCCGGCGCCAGAGCCGATGAATACTGCCTCAAACCCTTCTTCTTCAATGAGCATATCGATCGTTGTAGATTTACCGATTACCACGTTAGTCTCGAACTTCACGCCGAGCTCTTTTACCTTCTCGATCTCTTTTGCAACGACTTTCTGCTTTGGAAGACGGAACTCCGGAATACCATATACAAGTACACCGCCAAGTTCATGGAGCGCTTCGAATACTGTCACGTCATACCCCATCTTTGCAAGATCACCTGCACATGTAAGACCTGCCGGACCGGAACCGATGATAGCAACCTTGTGCCCATTCTTCTCTTCTGCTCCTACCGGCTTAATATCATGCTCCAGAGCGTAATCCGCAACAAATCTCTCAAGCTTTCCGATAGAAACTGCTTCACCTTTAATTCCACGGACACATTTTCCCTCACACTGGGATTCCTGTGGGCATACACGTCCACAGATAGCCGGAAGTGCGGAAGACAGACCAATGGTCTTATATGCGCCCTCGAAATTTCCTTCTTTTACCTCTTTGATGAATGCCGGAATATTGATCGCTACCGGACATCCCTGAATACACTTTGCATTCTTACAATTGATGCAGCGTGTCGCTTCTTCCATTGCTTCTTCTGCATTATATCCAAGACATACTTCTTCAAAGTTTGTCGCTCTTTCTTTCGGATCCTGTTCCCGAACCGGTACTTTCTTTAATACGTCTGCCATCTTAGTTGTCACCTCCACAATTTCCACATCCGCCGTGATGTGTATTGCCCTCCTGCAGTCTTAACATCGCTCTTCCTTCTTCTGTCTTATACATAAGCTGTCTCTTCATTGCTTCGTCAAAATCTACAAGATGACCGTCAAATTCCGGTCCGTCCACACATGCGAACTTGACTTCGTCTCCTACATGCAGACGACAAGCTCCCACATTCCGGTTCCGTCTACCATGATCGGATTCATGCTGACAATCGTCGGGATTCCAAGATCTTTTGTCATCAGACAGGTAAATTTCATCATAATCATTGGTCCGATCGCAACACAGACATCATATTTCTTGCCTTCTTCTTTTTACAAGCTTTTCCACCATAGAAGTAACCATGCCTGCATGTCCGTAGCTTCCGTCATCCGTACATACATACAGATTTCCGGCAACCGCTTTCATTTCTTCTTCAAGAATCAACATATTTTTCGTTTTGGAACCTACGATTACATCCGCGTCGATTCCTCGTTCATGTAACCATTTCACCTGCGGATATACCGGTGCGGCGCCAACGCCTCCGGCAACAAAAAGCATCTTTTTATTTTTTAAAGCTTCCAGGTCTTCATTTACAAATTCGGACGGACATCCCAGCGGTCCAGTAAAGTCGCGGAAAGAATCTCCCGCTTTTAACTCTGCCATTTTTAACGTGGATGCTCCGACAATCTGGAATACAATGGTGATTGTCCCTTTCTCTCTGTCATAGTCGCAGATGGTCAGAGGGATTCTCTCGCCCTTTTCATCCATTTTTACAATGACAAACTGCCCCGGCTCGCAGTGACGAGCAACACGCGGAGCTTCTACATCCATGAGAAAAATCTTATCTGCAAAAGTTCTTCAGCTTTTAAAATTTTGTACATCTCTCATGCCTCCTAATTGTTATACTCCATTTATCATAAGATATTGTAGATAAAATATCAAGTAGATTCTGACAGGGAAATCGTTTTTTCGATAAAAGATTCACAACCTGGTATAAAAACCGCCGCTTCCGAAAAAGCGACGGTCATAACCGGTTTAGAAGTCAACTTCTGTTCCGTAATATGTGCATGTAAAGAGTTTTTCCATCTCGGCCGGAGTAATGCTTCTCGGATTAGACCCTGTACAGGCATCGCCGACAGCAAGTTTTGCAATATTGGAAATTTTTTCTTTAAATTCCTCTTCGTTGATTCCGAACTCTCTTAATGTCTTAGGAATTCCAAGCTGTACATTAAATGCATCGATCTTTGCAATCAAGCTATTGATAAGCGCTTTCTCAGAAGTTCCCGGAAGTCCCATTCTGCGTGCGATCTCCGCATAACGCTTTGCCGCTACAGGATCTTTTGCATTATACTGAATAACGTACGGAAGGTAGATTGCATTTGCGCATCCGTGTGGAATGTGTCCTGTAGAGAATGCGGCTCCAGTTTTATGAGCCATGGAGTGGACGATACCGAGCAGTGCGTTGGAAAATGCCATTCCTGCCAGACACTGCGCATAATGCATCTGCTCTCTCGCATCCATATCACAACGGTAAGATGCCGGCAGATAATCAAGTACCATCTCGATTGCCTGAAGTGCAAGTGGATCTGTAAATGGTCCGTTTAATGTGGAAACATATGCCTCAATCGCATGGGTCAGAGCATCCATTCCTGTGTAAGCAACCTGTTTCACCGGGAGACCTGCTACAAGATCCGGGTCAACAATGGCGATATCCGGTGTGATATTGAAGTCAGCAAGCGGATATTTCACACCTGTCTGATAATTTGTGATAACGGAGAAAGCGGTTACTTCGGTTGCTGTTCCGGATGTGGAAGGGATCGCCGCAAATTTTGCTTTCTGACGCAGTTCCGGGAAATTAAAGGGTGTACAGAGATCCTCAAATGTCGTATCCGGGTACTCATAGAATGCCCACATTGCCTTTGCGGCATCGATCGGGGATCCTCCGCCCATGGAAACGATCCAGTCTGGCTCAAACTCTCTCATAGCCTCAGCACCCTTCATAACTGTCTCGACGGACGGATCCGGCTCTACCCCCTCAAAGAGTTGAACTTCCATACCTGCTTCTTTCAAATAAGAAACCGCCCTGTCCAGGAATCCCTGACGCTTCATGGAGCCGCCTCCGACAACAAGGATTGCTTTCTTTCCTTTCAGGTTTTTCAATTCTTCGAGGCATCCTTTCCCATGGTAAATGTCTCTTGGTAAACAAAATCTACTCATAGCTCGTCTCTCCTTTTCTACCATTGATATTTTTTAACTATCGTTAGTATACTCCTGTTTTTTAGTTATTTCAATGCATTTTTCCGGTTTTTAGAATTTTTTATTGAATCACTGATTTAATAAGCTATATCTATGGCAAAAACATCTTAGGATTTAACAAGCAGATTATCTTTCATCCAAAGCTTCAAGCGTATATTCATGCAGTGTTTCCTTCGGTATTCATCCAGTTGAAGCATCTGAGAATACAACATGTCCACCATAATGAGAATCGGGAACTGTGGAGAAATGGCTTTCCCCTGTTCTAGGTTTTCTTTCAGCGCAAACAGCATGATCTCATCGCAGAATTCCAGAAATTTCTTCCCGGTGTGTGCCGTCATAAGAATTACTTTCGCTCCGCATTTTTCGCAATCTTCATGGATTCCAGAACCGCTTCGGTCTTCCCGCTGACACTGATCCCGATTACCGCACAGTCTCCATCCAGAAGGACGGAATTCATTTTCATAATATGTTCATCTGTAATGGCCTCAATATTTGCGCCGATCCGCATAAAACGGAACTTCATTTCCATAGCTGCCAGACCGGAACTTCCCTTTCCGTAAACATAGATTCTCTTTTTCTTTGATAACATGTCCACAATCCGGTTAATCTGCCCTTCATCCATCAACGAATAGCTTTTATTCAAAAGCTCCTGATAGCTGTTCAGAACTTTCTTGATATGATGGCTTGCGCCTGACCGGGATGTCGTGCCAAAAAGCTCTTCTGCTGATAGCGAAACAGAAACTCTCTGTATCCGGTGAATCCACATTTCTGGGCAAACCGGGATACGGGAGGCTTCGAGACGAAAAGTCTTTTTGCTACATTTTTTAGAAACCAGGTCCGCTTTTCCATCATAGTGAATAAAATAATCCGCGATTTTTTTTCCAGTGCAGTAAATTTATCGTAAATTGCTTCAATCTGAGGTATGATATTTCTTTCGTATTCATCCATTGTTTCGTCCCCTTTCAGAGTTTTCCTAAACCGACTGAAGGGAAGACTACTGTCTTCCCTTAAAGTTATAAAATGCTCCGAACAAGCCCGCCTGATTCTGGTTTTCGGCAAAGACCAGCCTTGTATGATCTGCAACCGACGGAATCAGATGTATTTTTCCAGACTTTTTTCTTGATCCCTTCTCCAGATAGCTTTTCTGGGCCATGATTCCTCCGCCTAATACAACCACCTCCGGATTGATCACATAGCAGATATTTGCAATTCCCATTCCCAGAATCTCTACCATCTCATCGATGGACGGATACAGTCTGCATCGCCTTTTTTTGCCTGTTCAAAAACAAATTTTCCATTAATGGAAGCAGGATCGATTCCTTTGTATAATGCTGTCTTCTTTACGAGAATACTGCTGGCTCCCAGATCCTGAAACTCTCCACCTGGTAGATGCATATATCCGACTTCACATGCGCTGTTAGAATCCGTGGAACACCTCGCCATTCAGCAAAATACAGCCGCCGATTCCGGTTCCGATCGTCAGCATCACAGCCGCCTTACTCTCCTGCCGCCGCTCCTGCTTTGTACTCAGCAAGTCCTGCACAATTCACATCATTTTCCACTTCACATGGAATTCCGAATCGTTCTTCTACCGTTTTTTGAATGCCGTTCCGATATAATTCGGGATCAGTGGTGCCGAATAGAAATTTCCTTTCTCAATGTCAACCATACCGGCTGTAGAAATACAAATTCTGCGTCTGCCTCTTCTTTTAATGCTTCTACGATACCGATGACTTTATCAAGGATCGCCGGTCCGCCTTTCTGCGCTTCTGTCTTCATTTCTTTCTTTAACAATACTTCTGCATCTTCGCTCACAATACCATATTTGATTGCTGTGCCGCCGATATCAATACTAATATATTTTTTCATCTCTGCTTTGCCTCTTTCACTTTCCTTCATTATACTCGTTCAGAAAAGGGCAAACCGTTCTTTTTGGTTTGCCCTCGACTGTTTTGATTAAATCTTTACTTTAAATATTGCCTTTTTATGGTTTCCGGTTCATGAACCTGAACCGCTGTTCTGTGTCCGTCACTCGGATAACAGATCAGGAAATCTCCATCTGTCAGGACTACGGAAGAATATCCATTTTCCCCATCCATCGGAAGAAAATCATCTTTTTCCACAAAATCTTTTAATTCCATATTCTGAATGAAGTTCAGATCGATCTGTTCATTTCCATGGATCATTACATGGACGTCCAGATAATTTTTATGTGCTTCCCAGAAACGTTCTTCCGGTGTTGTTGTTGTATATTCTACGATATTGACAAACAGTCTGTCACCATCGATTTCATGACTTCCCTTTTCATAAGATGCAAGGTCGTGTGTCTTTGCATATTCAAAGCACTTTTTACCTGTTCTTCTAAGAATGGGAATTTGATAAATTATTGATATTTCCAAAAATCACGAAAATCGTCCTTCCTTCTTAGTTTTTGTAAATGGTTGTGTTAGGAGCAGGTACGGAATTGTCTCCTTTTGCCTTTCTCCAGATGATACTTGCCGGGATACCAATTACCAGTGATACTACAATTGAGATGATTGAGTATGACCAGATTGATACGTGATCAGCAGGTACGAAGTATTTGATGTATACCATTACGCCTGATGCAACGATGAATGCACATACTGCACCAAATGTATTGGCAACCTTTGTAAATGCTCCAAGGATAAATGTTCCGATCAGGATACCAAGTACCAGTCCCATGAATCCATTGAACCATTCGTATGCAGATTTTACTCCGCCGTTAGCCAGTACCATAGCAACTACGATTGCGAAGATACCAACGATCAGAGATACATACTGTCCGATCTTTGTCTGTTTCTCAAAGCTTAATTCTTTCTTAGAAAGTCTTGCCTGGATATCCAGTGTCCAGCTTGATGCTACAGAGTTCAGACCTGTAGAAAGTGTAGACTGTGCTGCTGCATAAATAGCTGCTAACAGAAGTCCTGTTACACCAACCGGAAGCTCAAATGCGATGTAAGATGCGAAGATCTGGTCCTGAGCTGCTGCCGGTGGAAGTGTATTCTGCTGATAGAATACGTATAATCCTGTACCGATCAGGTAGAATACTGTTGCGATGAAGATTGATAATCCTCCGTTTGCAAGCATCATTTTGTTCAGTTTCTTTGTATCAGTTGTTGTTGTAAAACGCTGTACAATATCCTGGCTTGATACGTAAGATGCCATTGTATTGAATCCGGCACCAACGATCATGATGAATACGCTGTCTTTAAAAATGTTAGCATTGAAAATCGGCTGATCTACAGCAAGGAACTTATGCTCTGTTGTCAGTGCATGTGCGATTGCTCCAAATCCACCATCTAAGTGTGCTAACAGGAAGATCAGTGCAAATGTAACACCGATCAGAAGTACAGATCCCTGGATGAAGTCTGTCCAAAGTACGGATTTCAGACCTCCTGTGTATGAGTAAATAATAGCAATGATACCCATGATAATGATCAGTAAGTTTACATTGATTTCAGTCAGACTGGAAAAACCATACATGGAAGATACATTATAATAGACATACGCCCTACCTGGTAAATGATGAACATTACCGCTCCAAGGACACGAAGTCCTTTGCTTCCGAATCTCAGTTCCAGATAATGATATGCTGTATCAATATCCAGTTTGCTGTAGATTGGCAGGAAGAATTTGATCGTAAGCGGAATTGCCAGCAGCATACCTAGCTGCGCGAACCACATGATCCATGTTCCCGCATAAGAGTTTCCTGCTAATGACAGGAATGAAATCGGACTTAACAGTGTTGCGAAAATTGATACGGAAGTTACCCACCACGGTACAGTTCCGTCGCCTTTAAAATACTCTTTTCCCTTCATTTCCTTTTTTTGCGAAATGAAGACCTGCAAACAATACTGCCGCAAGGTAGATAATCAAAATAACCAAATCAATTACTGTAAAGCCTTGCATGTGTTCTCTCCTTTACAGAATTTTTTTACAGATACTTTTTTTTGCTTCTTTTACCATAACAGCAGCTTTTTTTCGCGAACCGCCTTGTCTGCTTCTTCAACGAAGATTCTTCTTAACGGAAGGCGTCTCTTCCGCCGATGTCCAGTTTTCATTGACACTTTAACATAGCTTTTGCCACTGCATACATGTTTGCATGGCTGGAACACATTTTGTAAATGATCTCATTAATCGCGTACTGCAGTTCTGTCGCTTTTCCATCTTTCGGCTCGAAACAACTCGTTCAATTTCAGAATAATTCCGGCATCACACCGTATGTACCGCCGATTCCGCCGTCAGCGCCAATCGCCCGTCCTTACGAACTGCTCGTCTGGTCCGTTAAAACGATAAATTCTCCTTTGCCTGCTGCCTGCTTTGAACATCTGAATGTCCTGTGTTGGCATGGATGAGTTCTTTACACCAACCACGTTGGGATTTTTCATCATTTCATCAAACAGACTCATGGTCAAAGCCTCCTGCAAGTTGTGGAATGTTGTAAATCACAAAATCTGTGTTTGGTGCTGCCTGCGCTGATTGTGTTCCAGTATGCAGCAATAGAATACTCAGGAAGGTGAAAGTAAATCGGAGGAATGGCTGCGATTGCATCAACACCACACTCTCTGAATGTTTTGCAAGTTCTGCACTGTCCCTTTTGTGTTATTACATGCAACATGGTTGATGACTGTCAATTTTCCTTTTGCGACTGCCATTAACATTTTCGATAATCGTCTTTCTTTCCTCTACGCTCTGGTAGATACATTCTCCCGATGAACCGTTAACGTATACACCTTTACACCTTTATCTACGAAGTACTGTGTCAGTGCCGTACGCCTTCCGGGCTTACGTTTCCTTCGTTCGTCATAACATGCGTAGAATGCCGGGATTACGCCTCTGTACTTTTCAAGATTTCTCATTTTCTTTCTCCTTTTCTTTGTCCTTTTTATATAAATTTAATTTTTTCCAGTTTTGCAATTTCCTCTGTAAATGATTTTGTGATCAACTGCGGACGTGTGATGATCGATCCTACAACAACACTGTAACAGCCCAGTTCAATAACACGTCTTGCCTTTTCTGGTGTATTGATGTTTCCTTCCGCAATCACAGGATGTTTTGCTTTGTTCAAAATCGTTCTGATGATTTCGAAGTCATTGGTTTCGATTTTGTCACCCTTACTCTGTTTGGTAACCAACCATCGTAGTTCCGATAAAATCAAATCCGAGCCTGTCTGCATGAAGCGCTTCTTCTACAGTAGAACAATCAGCCATCAATAACTGATCCGGATATTTTTCGGATAGCCGCATAAAAAATCGTCCAGTGTGATTCCGCCCGGTCTTATGGATTCCGTCGCATCCATAGCGATGATCTCCGGCTTTACTTCCATCAGTTCTTCGATCTCTTTCATCGTTGGTGTAATGTAAACAACTATCTTCATAGTCCCGCTTTATAATTCCGATGACTGGAAGATCTACCTTTTTTCGGATTTCTGCAATATCTTCTTTTGTATTTGCACGAATTCCAACTAGCACCCCCTTTTGCAGCCCAGTGCCATTCTTCCCATAATGAATGAAGAATGAATGGTTCATCCGGTAATGCCTGACATGATACAATCAGATGCCCTTTGAGATGTTTTAACCTTCCTTCCATGATTCTCTCCTTTCTACTGATTTTTGAAACTACGCACAGTATAGCACTTTAGAAAATTCTTTCAATAAATTGAAATTTTACAGAAAAATTTTTCATTTCATTTTCAGATTCACCTTTTCGTGCAATTTGTACAAGGAATGAAAGATCTTTCACAACGAAACTTGCGAAAATCTTATAATGAAAGAAAATCGCAGAAATATATTCTGCGATTTTCCTCTTCATGTTCCTGTATCAAGAACGAATCTGATATTTCCTTGTCGTGATCTCACTCTTCTTTCCATTGCCGTCAATCAATACTACATTGAGTTCCGTGTCCTGATAAAGCGGGAAAGCACCGGTATATTTGACCGACTGATCTGACGGTTCGCTTCCATCCGTCGTATAATAAGCCGTATATCCTTCCGGGACCTGTACCTCAACACTGATTGGTTCCTTATACTGACCTGTTGTCGGCGAGACTGCCGGCGCTTCTGCCACAGGGAATCGAATCATATAGGTTTTTGCACCTCTACACTTTCAATCCCCTTTTTATTGACAAAAATCGCTCTGACGGTTGTCTTTCCTTCCTTATTGATTTGGATCGGCTCCTTATATTCCGTGCCTTCGGTAGTCGCTTTACTTCCGTCCACAGTATAGTAGATCGTGCCGTCCTCCTCGCTTGAGAGAGTGAGTTCCTGCACATTATCGTATTCTTTCTCATCATCCAGACTGAATTCCGGAACTCTGGCGACATAATCCTGAAGTTCTGTCAAAATCTGACCGTTGGTACAGGTACTCATCAGATAAGCGATTTTTTCTGTCTGATCCGTATCCTCGTAGTATTCTACCATAGCTTGATAAACGCCGACACTATCCGGATGGCTATCCACTGCTTCCTGTAACAATGCATCCGCGTCGTCATCCTTGTTCTGGTCGTGATAGAGAGAAGCCAGTCTGAAATAGGCCTCTTTCTTTTCCCCCTTTTTCTCAATCGCTTTTAAATAAAGCGCTTCCGCTTTTGTATCATTCCCGTTTATCTCGGCTCTTTTTCCCCGGTTTACTACACCGGTATATGTATTTCGATAAATCAGAATTCCCGCTCCGACTACCGCCGCAACAATCAGGATCATTCCCAGAATCACAAGCCTACGCAGTCTTCTTTTGCGTCGCATCCGTTCTGCTTTGGCCCGTCTTCTTCTCCTTCTGATCTCTTCCTCTGACAGTCTGTCCCCTGGATTTGTCATTCTTTGCATGGTACCCTTATTCTCTCCTCTTTTTCCGTGCCGCCTCCACACAGTTATTCATCAGCATCGCAATCGTCATCGGCCCTACTCCCCCTGGGACCGGTGTGATAGCCTCTGCCTTTTCTTTCACCTGTTCAAAGTCCACATCTCCGCAGAGTTTTCCGTTTTCATCCCGGTTCATCCCTACATCGATAACAATGGCTCCTTCCTTAACGTCGCAAGCCTTAATTATCTTTGCCTTCCCGACCGCCGCCACAAGAATATCGGCCCTTCTTGTGATCTCTCCTAAATTCTTTGTCCGTGAGTGGGCGATCGTGACCGTCCCATTTTCCTGGAGCAAAAGAAGCGCCATCGGCTTTCCTACATGATTGCTTCTTCCGACTACGACGCACTCCTTGCCTTCGATAGAATAACCGGAACGCCGTATCAGCTCAATCACGCCTGCCGGAGTACAAGAACGGAATCCCTCCGTTCCAAGACAAAGCGCCCAATACTATCTGCAAGAAATCCGTCCACATCCTTCTTCGGAGAAATCATCGTTGTAATCTTCTCTTCATCGATCTGCCCCGGCAGAGGAAGCTGTACTAAAATCCCGTCTACGTTCTCGTCTTCATTAAGGCTCGTAACAAGCTTTTCCAGCTCCTCCTGCGTCGTATCCTCCGGCAGTTCGTAAGAACGGGATTCGATCCCGACATACTCACATGCCCGTTTTTGTTCCTTACATAAATGGCAGATGCGCTGTCGTCTCCGACAAGTATGACAGCCAGACACGGTGTAATCCCCTGCGCCTTCATCTCTGTCACTTCCTGCTTTAATTCCTCTTTGATCTTTGTGGAAATTACTTTTCCGTCTATCAATACTGCCATAGTCTGCCTCCTTTTAGAACAGTCCTGTAATCTTTCCGTCATCTGTTACGTCAATATGATTTTGCCGCAGGAACTTTTGGAAGTCCCGGCATCGTCATCACTGCGCCTGTCAGCACAACGACAAATCCAGCCCCCGCACTGACATAAACTTCTCTTACATGGATGCGAAATCCTTCCGGACGTCCAAGAAGTGTCTGATCATCAGAGAGGGAATACTGTGTTTTTGCCATACAGACCGGCACATTTTTAAATCAAGCTCTTCGATTTTTGCAAGCTGCTTTAATGCGGCTTTATCATAATCCACGCCGTCCGCACCGTAAATCTCTCTGGCAACCGTCTCGATCTTGTCTTTCAAAGACAGATCGTCCGGATAGAACGGATGGAATTGACTTTCTTTCGTCTCCAGTGTATTTAATACTTTTCTTGCCAGCTCTTCGCCCCCTTCGCCGCCTCGTGCCCAAACATCCGCAATGGCAAATTCACATCCTCTTTCCTCGCAGAATTCTTTGACAAATCCCTTTTCCGCCTCAGTATCCGCAGAAAACGCATTCAGGGTAACAACAACCGGTACGCCGAATTTCTGAAGATTTTCAATGTGTTTTTCCAGATTGACGATTCCCTTTTTCAAAGCCTCCAGATTTTCTTCATTCAACTCATTTTTCGGCACTCCGCCATTGTATTTCAATGCCCGGATCGTGGCAACCAAAACAACAGCGTCCGGCTTTAATCCGCTCATCCGGCACTTGATATCCATAAACTTCTCCGCACCGAGATCAGCGCCGAATCCCGCCTCAGTGATCGTGATATCACTCATCTTGAGCGCCATCTTGGTAGCCTGCACACTGTTACAGCCATGAGCAATATTGGCAAAAGGTCCGCCGTGTACCAAAGCCGGTGTGTGCTCCAGTGTCTGAATCATATTCGGCTTGATGGCATCCTTTAACAGAGCCGCCATAGCGCCGGTAGCCTGGAGATCATCTGCTGTCACCGGCTTACCGTCAAAAGAATAGGCAACAATGATCTTCCCAAGGCGTCTCTTCAGATCGGAAAGATTGTCCGCCAGGCAGAGGATCGCCATAATCTCAGAAGCGACGGTGATCACGAAATGGTCTTCCCGTACCATGCCATCCATCTTGTTGCCAAGTCCTACCACAATATTTCTGAGGACACGGTCGTTCATATCTTCACAACGTTTCCAGACGACCTGTCTTGGATCAATACCAAGCTGATTCCCCTGTTGGATGTGATTTTCCAGAAGGGCTGCCAGGAGATTGTTGGCGGAGGTAATTGCATGGAAATCACCGGTAAAGTGCAGATTCAGATCCTCCATCGGCACAACCTGCGCGTATCCGCCGCCCGCTGCACCTCCCTTGATTCCAAAGCAAGGACCAAGAGACGGCTCACGCAGGGCAATCATTGCTTTCTGTCCGATCTTTGCCATTGCCTGTCCAAGTCCTACCGTCACAGTTGTCTTCCCTCTCCGGCGGGTGTCGGGTTAATCGCTGTCACAAGGACGAGTTTTCCGTTTGGGCGGTCCTTAATCTTGTCCCAGAGCTCAGCAGAGAGCTTTGCCTTGTACTTTCCGTACAATTCCAGGTCGTCTTCCCCGATTCCGATCGATGCCGCCACATGTTTGATCGGCTCCATTGTCGCTTCCTGTGCAATCTGAATGTCTGTTTTCATTTTCCTTCCTCCGTTTCTTCCCTAAACATGTTCCTCTATGTACTGGTCAAACTGTTCCTTTGACATCAGAACCTTTCTTGGTTTGGTGCCCTCTTCCTCTCCGACGACGCCTGCTTCATATAGCTGATCCATAATTCTTGCCGCACGGTTGAATCCGATTTTGAACACCCGCTGTAACATACCGATGGATGCTTTTTCCTTTTCGATGATAAAATATCCCGCATCCTGGAAGTAGACATCCCGTTCTTCTCCCTGGCCACCTGCCCCGGATCCGGCCGCTCCGCTTGAGGCATTTGCCATATGCGTCTGAACCTCCTCATCGTAGGCAGCATTTCCATTATTGTCAGCAGATAATCCACCACTGCCTGCACTTCCTTATCCGATACGAAAGCTCCCTGTACACGGGCCGGCTTCTGGTAGCCTGCCGGATAGAAGAGCATATCACCCTTTCCCAGGAGCTTTTCTGCTCCATTCATATCGATAATGGTCCGTGAATCTACTCCAGAAGATACAGAGAAAGCAATCCTGGACGGCATATTGGCCTTGATCAGACCTGTGATGACATTGACCGACGGCCGTTGAGTCGCAAGCACCAAATGAATCCCTGCAGCACGGGCAAGCTGTGCCAGACGACAAATGGATTCTTCCACATCCCCTGGAGCCACCATCATCAAGTCCGCAAGCTCGTCTACGATAATAACAATCTGCGGCATCTTCTCCGGCCGCTCCTCCTCGTTGTCAATATCTTTGACACTTTCCACCTTTGCATTGAAACCATCCATATCACGCACCTTGTACTGCTCAAAGAGCTGGTAACGCTTCATCATTTCGGCCACCGCCCAGTTCAAGGCGCCTGCCGCCTTCTTAGGATCCGTCACAACCGGAATTAACAGATGCGGAATCCCGTTATAAACGCTTAACTCCACCACCTTTGGGTCAATCATAATCAGCTTCACTTCCTGCGGGGAAGCCTTATATAAGATACTCATAATCAAAGTATTGATACAGACGGACTTCCCCTGATCCCGTCGCGCCCGCAACGAGAAGATGCGGCATCTTGGCAATATCTGACACTACCGTCCGTCCGCTGATATCTTTTCCGACAGCAAAGCTGATCTTGGATTTTGCGGCTTTGAACTCCTCACTCTCCAGAAGATCCCGAAGCTGTACGGTGGAATTGCCCTTATTCGGCACCTCAATACCGACCGCTGCTTTCCCCGGAATCGGTGCCTCAATCCGGATATCCGCCGCTGCAAGATTGAGCTTTAAATCATCGGCAAGACCTACAATCTTGCTGACCTTTACTCCCATCTCCGGCTGAACTTCATACCGGGTCACCGCAGGGCCGCAACTCACATTCGTCACGGTCACATTGACACCGAATGTCTTTAATGTCTGCTGTAGCTTAGCTGCCGTCTCTCTCAAATGCGCGTCGGAATCGCCTGTCCCCTTCTTTCCATGGGTCAGCAGGCTGATCGGAGGCGCATGATATACAGAGACTGGCCTTGCGATGGATTTCTCAATCTCAGCGGTTACATGCTCTCTTGCCGCTGCCTCCTGCTCCTTATTCTCAGCTTTTACTCTGGTCCTGATCTTTGCCTCTTCCTTTGGATTCACAGCCTCTTTAAAAGCACTGATTCCCTCTTCCGGAAACTCGGAGAGATCCGGAACAGCCTCAAACGCCTCCGTCAGAACCGGTTCCCCGGTTCTTCATAGGAAGGATGCTCTTGTAATCGTAAGCTCTCCGACCGGAGCTTCTTCCTGGGTCTTTGGTGCCGCCTGTTGTTCCGTCTCCTTTGCCCTCTTTTCTGCTTTCTTTTTCAGCTTTTTTTTCTTCCGTCACAACAAGCTCCTGGATCTCGGACTGCGTCCTCCAAAGTCGTATCAAAAGAAACTCCCGCCACCTTATGCTCCTGCCGCTTGGCTTCTTTGACCTTTTTCTTCTCCTTACGCTGTACTTTTCGGTGCTCCCTGCCAGTCTTTGCCTTACTTTGAAGCGTTCGTCCGGCGTTCTGCACACTTTTTAAAAGCGAACGCTGTGTAATCAGAATCAAACAGATCATCATCAAAATCACAATAATCACATACGAGCCGACTACGCCCAGCGCCGGGACCGTTAAATGCGCAATCTTCTCGCCAATACTGCCTCCCGCCCGGTTGACAAGCTCCAAAAAGGCACAAATCAAGGCTACAAGAACTACCGCGGCGCCAAGCTTCGTGTATGCTTTATGATTCCCCCGATTGGATAGGAAAAATGTGACGCCTGCAAAAAGCAGGAATGGGAACAAATACGTCATCTGTCCGAAAAGTCCCTCCATAAAGTCCGAAATCACTCTTCCTGCTGCTCCCGCAAGTCCAAAATTACTAATCAAAAGAATGATCGAGACCGCCAAAGATACCAGGATTACAATCTCCTCTCTGACGATCGTCTCCCGCTCCATCTGAGCTTTCGTCGCTCTTGTAGAACGGCTGGATTTGGACCGGGTGGATCTGGTAGTCTTTCGCCCTGCTTTCTTTGCTGTTGTACTTTTTTTCTTCTTCTGTGGCGTCTTCTGGGCCATGAAATATCCCCCTTATTACTTTCCCGCTTCAGACGGGCCTTTCCCATTTTCACTATATTTCATTATAGCATTTTTAAAATATGCTGTCATTATCTATTTTTGTGCTCTCGTTCCCCGATTTCCTTCTGATTCCGCCGTTCATCAATCAGGGAGTAAATCTTTTCAAAGGCCTCGTGGATCCCTCCCACTTCGTCGATGATCCCTCCCGGACCGCATCCTCACCCTCTAAAAGCGTCCCTACATCTTTTACCAGCTGAGAAGTATCAAGCATCAGCTCTTCCAGACGCTCTTTAGTAATTCGTGAATGACTGGAAATAAACTTGGTAATCCGATCCTGTGTACGCTCCATATTCCGGTAACTTTGGATCACCCCGATAAACATCCCGTTGGAACGTACCGGGTGTACAATCATAGTTCCGCTCGGCACAATAAACGAATAGTCCGAGGAAACAGCAAGCGGCCCTCCAATGGAATGGCTTCCTCCAAGGACAAGAGATACGGTCGGCTTGCTTAACGAAGCGATCATCTCGGCAATGGCAAGTCCTGCCTCCACATCTCCACCTAAAGTATTGAGCAGAATCAGTACTCCCTCGATCTCATCACTGGATTCGATCTCGGCAAGTTTCGGGAGCAGATGCTCGTATTTGGTTGCTTTCGTACTGCCAGAGACTGCTTCGTGCCCTTCGATCTCCCCGATAATAGTCAACAGATAGACCTTATAGTCCCCGTGCTTTGTCTCCAGCTCCAGACTCCCCGTCTCCTTGATCTGCTCTGTTTCTTTCTCTTGTTTTTCCTGATTTCCCATAAAAAACACCTCCACATTTTTTGCTTAGTATGCGGAGGTATTTTTCTAAATATGCATTATACGAGGGCAAGTGCCTGTTCCAGATCCGCGATGATATCGTCTGCATTCTCAATTCCAACGCTAAAACGGATCAGATCCGGCTGCACTCCTGCTTCCAGGAGCTCCTGATCGTTCATCTGACGGTGCGGATGGCTCGCTGGATGAAGGACACAGGTTCTAGCATCTGATACGTGGGTCACGATTGCTGCCAGCTTCAGACTGTCCATCATTTTGACAGCGACATCTCTTCCACCCTTTAATCCAAAAGTGATGACACCGCAGGTGCCGTTTGGCATGTACTTCGCTGCCAGATCATGGTATTTATCCCCTTCCAACATAGCACAATTCACCCAGGCAACCTTTTTTATGTCCTTTCAAATAGGAAGCCACCTTCTTTGCGTTCTCACAGTGCCGCGGCACGCGAAGATGCAACGTCTCAAGGCCTACATTCAAAAGGAATGCATTCTGCGGCGCCTGGATGGAGCCCAGATCTCGCATGAGCTGTGCAGTCGCCTTGGTAATGTAAGCACCTTTTCCAAATTTACGGGTATATACAATACCGTGGTAAGTCTCGTCTGGTTTGGTAAGCCCCGGGAATTTTTCGGCGTGGGCTTCCCAGTCAAAGTTTCCACTGTCCACGATCGCTCCGCCGACTGTCATGGCATGTCCGTCCATATATTTGGTTGTGGAATGGGTGACGATATCAGCTCCCCACTCAAAAGGACGGCAGTTTATTGGTGTTGCAAAGGTGTTATCTACAATCAACGGCACACCATGTTCGTGCGCTACCTTCGCAAATTTCTCAATATCAAGCACGGTAAGCGCCGGATTGGCAATTGTCTCCCCGACGACAGCTTTCGTATTGGGCTGAAATGCCGCATTTAACTCTTCTTCTGTACAATCCGGATCCACGAATGTAGCCTCTACACCCATTTTACGGATCGTGTGGGCATACAGATTATAGGTGCCGCCGTAAAGAGCGGAAGAACATACGATATGATCTCCTTCCTCGGCAATATTCATCACCGCATAGAAATTGGCTGCCTGTCCGGAAGATGTCAGCATGGCCGCATAGCCTCCCTCCAGGTCGCAAATCTTCTCTGCTACCGCATCATTGGTCGGATTCTGGAGTCTCGTATAGAAATATCCACTGTCCTCCAGGCCAAACAATCGTCCCATCTGTTCGCTGGTGTCATACTTGAATGTCGTGCTCTGATAGATCGGAAGAATCCTCGGCTCTCCTTTTTTTGGTTTCCAGCCTGACTGGATGCATTTGGTTTCAATGTTAAACTGTTCATTCATATCCTTGTTCCTCCTGTTTTTCTCTGCGGATCAGGAGAACAGATAGTCCTGCTCCAGATCCTGAATCATATTTGTATATACGGTTCTACACGCCGCAAGCTCTCCTGCCTCGATCAGATGGATGCATGGATTCAGATACTCTTCCCAGATCTTTTGGTAGATAACGTCGGCTTCTTCCATTCGTTCGATCCGTTTTACAATCGTCGGCGCAATATTATAGTATTCCCGGATGGTCTCCTTTCCCCCCTCGGAGGAAACAAGATACCCGTCCCGGTACTCTCTGAGCAATTTGAGCTCGTAGCACTCATCCGGCTTCTGTAAGGACCGGCAAACCGCGGTCGTCACATAGCAAAGACGCTTACGGAATCCCCGTTGATCTCCTCAAAGGTAGATTTACCCACTTTCATCGTCACCGTATCAATCCGGTTCCAGGAGGAAATCATCTCGTCCGCCACCGCCTCCAGCTCGGGATCCCGGCTGTAGAGCAGCAATGGAATAAAAAATGTCACCAATGCCAGATTGTAATCCAAGATCCGATTTTCTCTCTTCCTCTTGTCCGAAAGCTTATGAAGCTGCTCGCTTGCATACTCGGAACCTCTGTTCCAAGAACCTGAATGAGCTGCTTTCTCCTTCCTTCGTCCTTCTCCCGGATCTCTTTTAACATCCTGGCAAGCTCCGGGCGTCTTCTCTCAAAAAGCCACGGAAAGTCGGCTCATATGTAGCCTTTTTAAACTGTGAGGAAAGCTCTATCGCTTCTTCAAACATGGATATCATCTGTTTTTCTGGTCCTGTCTGCATAAGACGGCCTCCCTTACTGCGAATTCCGGCCTTCTCTACTCTTCCCAGTTATGATATACTTCCTGCACATCATCGTCGTCGTCAAGAAGGTCCAGTGTCTTCTGGATATTTTTGATATCTGTCTCATCTGTCAGCTCTACATACGTCTGCGGAATCATAGTGACCGAAGCCTCCATCATCGGAATTCCTGCCTCCTCAAGCTTTTCGCGTACTTCAGAGAAGCTGTCCGGATCAGTAATGATCTCAAAGCTGTCCTCCTCTTCCGCAAAATCCTCTGCACCTGCGTCAAGAGCCAGCATCATCAGTTCGTCCGCATCCATCTCAAACTCTTCCCGGTCAATGAGGATCTGTCCTTTCTTATCAAACATAAAGGAGACGCATCCCGGTGTCCCGATATTGCCGTTTCCTTTTGTGAAGGCACTCCTTACATTGGAAGCAGTACGGTTCTTATTGTCCGTCAGAGCCTCCACGATAATCGCGGTACCGTTCGGCCCATATCCTTCATATACAACTCTCTCGTAATTGTTGGCGTCCATGTCTCCAGCCGCCTTTTGATACTCCGCTCAATGTTGTCGTTCGGCATATTGTTTACTTTTGCCTTTGCGATCACATCACGGAGTCGGCTGTTGTTCGCCGGGTCCGCTCCGCCGCCTTCCTTGACAGCTACCGCAATTTCACGGCCGATCTTTGTAAAAATCTTTCCCTTTGCCGCATCGTTTTTTTTTTTATGTTTAATATTCGCGAACTTGGAATGTCCTGACATTTCTTTCTACCTCTCTTCGTATGTAATCTCTCTTCCTTTTTCAGGAAAACTCATGTTCTTCATTTTATCATTCTTTCGTTTCTGTGGCAAGTTCCGTTTTGGTGATCTTCACCTTCCGGATGATATTGTTTATTACCTGCTGGATTTCAAAAAGATAACCCTCATAGAAAACACTGCACTCTTCCTTCTCCGCCGGAATCCGCTCAAGCTTCACAATCAGGAAACCATTAAGTGTCTCATACTCATTGTCCTCATCCTCATCTTGAAAGACGATGCCAAGGACGTCTGAAAGCTCCGTCAGGCCACAAAGACCGTCAACCAGGTAAGAGCCATCCTCGCTCTTGCGGATCATCTCTTCCTCCTCATCATACTCATCCCGGATATTTCCCATGATCTCCTCAATAATATCTTCCATCGCCACCAATCCGGAAGTCTGTCCGTACTCATCGATCACCACACAAAGATGGGTCTGGTTGGCTTTCATCTGCATAAAAAAGTCGGCTGATCTTTCTCGTCTCCGGAATAAATCCCACAGGCATAAGTGCGTCCCCGATCTCCTTTAACTTTTTCCCCCGCATGTCCGGATCCAGATAAAACTTCATAATATCCCGGATATGTACAATCCCCAGGATATTATCGATTTCCTCCTCGTAGACCGGGAACCGGGAATTCTTTTGCTTTGGATGCAAAGGCCGCCGCTTCCTCCAGCGTATCGTCACAGTTTAATGCCACAATATTTTTCCGGTGAGTCATAACATCTTTTGCGTCCTGATCCATGAAAAAAAACACGTTGCGGATCATTCTGTATTCCATCTCTCGGATACTTCCGTCTTGTTCGCCCTCCTTGAGAGCTCCCAGAACCTCTTTTCTGATTGTGTCCCTTTGGTCCATATCTTCTCCTTTTATGTAGAAAGTGCGATACTGATTCTCAGGGCCTCGTCAACCTTCTGCATGATTTCCTGATCCAGATGGCATACACTTTCTTTCAATCTCTGCTTGTCGATTGTCCGGATCTGCTCCAGAAGGACAACCGAATTTTTACGACACCATACCTTCTTGCGTCAATCTCCACATGCGTCGGAAGTTTCGACTTGTGCATTCTCGAAGTAATAGCCGCACATATCACGGTCGGGCTGTGTCTGTTCCCCATTTCATTTTGTATCACAAGCACCGGACGAACGCCCCCTGTTCGGAACCGACGACCGGGCTTAAATCCGCATAAAAAATGTCTCCTCTATGAACCTGCTGCACTTTCTTCACACTCCATTTTCTAAGATATAATGAGTATTTCCATCTTTCCTTTGAAGTATTCCAAAAGCCGTGGGTCTTTTATGCGAAATAGTCGACCTGCTCGATGACTTCTCCATCTTTTACATATTCTCTCGGAATCCTCTTGTCGAGGTCACAGAGAAATTCATAATTAAATCTTCCGGACAGGGCGCTTAAGTCATCCACGGTGATTTCTTCCCGGCCGCTTTTTTCCTACCAGCACCACTTCATCCATAAATGCTGCCTCGTCGATCTCCGTCACATCCACCATCATTTGATCCATGCAGACTCTGCCGATAATCGGGGCCTGTTTCCCGCGGATCAGCACATACCCCTTATTGGAGAGGCTTCTCGGATAGCCGTCCGCATAGCCGACCGGAATGGTAGCCACACGTGTTTTCTTCTCGGCACGGAAACATCCTCCGTAACTGACAACCGCCCCTGGCTCGATCCACTTTGTATGAACGATACTGCTCACTAAAGAAAGTACCGGCTTTAATGCGAGATCACGCTTTCTCACCTCATCGGAAGGATAAAGCCCGTAGAGTGCGATGCCCGCACGCACGAGATCCAGATTAGCCTCAGGGTGGTCGATGATAGCTGCGCTGTTAGAGCAATGCCGGTACTGTGGCTCAATCCCCCCGTTCTTTCAGCTTCCTCGTCATAAAAAGATACTCTTCCATCTGTCGGTTGGTAAACGTCTTATCCATCTCGTCCGCTTTGGCAAAATGGGTAAAGAGTCCTTCCATCCGGATTCCCGGCAGATAAAAGATCCTTTCAATTTCATCGATAGATTCCTCCCCGTCTGAAATCCCAGTCTGGACATCCCGGTATCGAGCTTCACATGAATCCATGCCGGTTTTTTCAGCTTTCCTGCAAGCTTTGAAACTGCGTTTGCCGACTGTTCTGTGTAGATCGTCATACGGATCTCGTGGCGGATGGCCTCCTCGTACTGCTCCGGAAATGTACATCCAAGCACCAATATCGGCTTTTGCACTCCAGCTTTTCTCAAAAGCACCGCCTCATCCAGCGTTGCGGTGGCATAACCCCATACACAGTCCAATCTTTCCGTCTCTTTAGCAATTCTTGTGGCGCCATGTCCGTATCCGTCTGCCTTCACCACCAGAATCATGTTCGTGTCCGGTGAAATATGATGCCTCATCTGCTCTATATTGTATGTAATATGATTCAAATTAATTTTCGCGCACACTCTGCTGTAAGTTTTCATTTTGTAAGAACCTTTCCTCAATGGATTTCCCGCAGCACAATCGGTGTCATTTCAATCAGATCTGTCGCAAGTACACTGTGAGCCCCATAGCGGTCTCTTGCTTCATCCCCGCACAGTCCATGGACAAACACGCCAAATGCCGCCGCCTCAAACCGCTCCATACCAAGCGCAAGGCATCCCGTGATCATTCCTGCGAGAACATCCCCGGATCCGGCTTTGGCCATGGCGGAATTTCCGGACAGATTCAAATACGGAATCTTCCCCTTTCCTGCTACTACGGTTCTGGCATCTTTTGCTGCTAATATTATATTATAGGTTTTGGCATACTGTTGTGCAAGTCCCATCCTGCTTTTTTTCGTTTCCTCTGTCGTTTTTCCAAGAAGTCTGGCGAACTCTTTCACATGAGGAGTGAAAATCAAGCGACTCCCCGCACCGAAAAGCAACATTTCCCTCTTTTTTTGTTCCATCCCCGCAATATTGTTCAAGGCGTCCGCATCAAGGACGCATGGCTTCTCATGGTTTTCCAGATAGATAAGCAATGTCTCCAGGACTTCTTTGGTCCGCTCATCCATCCCCAGACCGCATCCGGCACAAATAACGTCAGCCCAGTCAAGCAGCGTTTCCATCTGTCTGGAAATCTCTTCCTTGTAAGGCGTAACGATGACTTCTGGCAGCTTCGCCTGTAATACTGCCTGGTTACACCTCGGCGTCAGAATCCTCACCAATCCGCTTCCCATCCGATAAGCTGCGCTTGCTGAGAGAATTGCCGCTCCCGCCATTCCTTCACTTCCTGTAATCATCAAGACTCTTCCGTACGTGCCTTTGTGGGCATCCGCGCCCCGCTTGGGGCAGAGCGTTTTGATATCCTCCCGTTCATAGGAAAGATACCGCGGTCCTTCCACGCCGTCCCGCAAATAGATGCCGATATCCCTGACTTGCACGTTTCCTGCATAAAGCGCGCCTGGGAACAGTACCATCCCCGTCTTCAGATAAGCAAATGTCACCGTCAGATCTGCCTGGAACGCCGTCCCAAGCACCTCCCCGTCGAAGAATCAATCCCGGACGGAATGTCCACCGCCACTTTGGCTGCTTCCATCTCATTCATCCGCTCCAGGATCCCGGCATACCGTCCTTCCACCTTTCGAGAAAGACCGATTCCAAACAGGGCGTCAAATACTGCCGTGTAGCTTTCCTGTGGAATTTCCCGTTCCACAGTTCCGCCGATTGCCTGAAAGATGCGGATCTGTTCCTTTGTCTCCTCTGTGCAATGATCCGGAATGCCTGCGAGCACCACCGTCACCTGTGCCCCTTTCTCCAACAGGAGACGTCCTACCGCAATCCCGTCTCCGCCGTTATTTCCACTGCCACACACAATCAGGCTTCTGGTGATGTCAATCTTTTCCTTTTTGACCGTTTCTACCACTTGCAAGGCCGCCCGCTCCATCAGTACAAGGGACGGGATCCCGATGGTCTCAACCGTGTAATGGTCTGCCGCTTTCATTGTCCTGCCGTCTATAATATAGTTCATCCTTATCGCTCCTTCCTTTAAGTTCTGGTATCCGGACAGAAAAAAGGACGTGGAATCCGCAGCTTACTACAACTCTCTCACGTCCTTCTTGCTCTTATTTTTTCTTCTGATGCTTCTCCTCATAGCGGAGTACATTGTAGGAGAGTCTCATCAGACTCTCGGAAAGATGTACGTTTTCCACGACAATATGCTCCGGGAGATTCAGATCCGTATGGGCGAAATTCCAAATTGCCCGGATACCGTTTTCCACCAACATATTTGCCACAGCAACCGCCTTTGTCTTCGGTATAGTCAGGATTGCGATCTCAATATCATTATTCCGGATAAAGCTCTTCAGCTCGTCCATCATGCGGATCTCAATCCCTCTTACCGTCACACCGGCCAGCGTCGGATTGACATCAAACAGTCCTTTCAGCATAAACCCGCTGCGCTCGAAAGCAGTATAGTTTGCCAAGGCCTGTCCCAGATTCCCCGCTCCGATGATAATCATATTGTGCTCTCTGTCCAGTCCCAGAATCTTTCCTATCTCCGAATGTAAATACTTCACATTGTATCCATACCCCTGCTGCCCGAAACCGCCGAAATTATTCAAATCCTGACGAATCTGGGAAGCGGTGACTTTCATGCGCTTGCTCAAGTCGTTGGAGGAAATGCGCTCTACACCGTCTTCCAGTAACTCTCCTAAGTATCTGTAGTATCGAGGCAGTCTTCGGATGACTGCCTGAGAAATTCCTTTTCCTTCCACTTCCTGCACCTTCCTGTTCTTCTCAATATCCTTATTATATGTAAAACCTGATATAAAGTCAAACTTTTCATGGGATTTTATGTTGTATTTTGTATAAATTCCGTTATAATGAATACGGAACTTTTGATTTATCAAGGGAGGATTTTATGATACTTGCATGTCACAATCTGGAAAAATCATTTGGGGACCAGGTCATTGTACGACATGGCTCTTTTCATATAGAAAACCACGAAAAAGCGGCGCTGACAGGGTTAAACGGCGCCGGAAAATCAACAATCTTAAAGATGATCACCGGGAGCTTCCATCCGATTCCGGTGAGATTATTCTTGCAAAAGGGAAGCAGCTTGGCTATCTTTCTCAGCACCCGATGACAGACAGTACCCGGACTATCTATGAGGAACTCCGCACATCCAGACAGTATCTTATTGATCTGGAAAACCAGATTCGAAAGACAGAGGAGGAACTTGAGTCTTTAAACGGTGATGCTCTGACAGAAAAGCTTTCCTCTTATCACAAGATGACGTCCCGGTTTGAACGAGAAAACGGATATGCTTATGAAAGCGAAATCACCGGAGTGTTAAAGGGGCTCGGCTTTACAGAGGAAGAATTTTTAAAGCCGGTCTCCTCCCTCTCCGGGGGCCAGAGAACCCGCGTCTCGCTTGGCAAACTTCTTCTGACAAAGCCGGATATCCTGCTTCTTGACGAGCCCACCAACCACCTGGACTTAAACTCTATCTCCTGGCTTGAGACTTATCTCCTGAACTATCCGGGCGCCGTTCTGATCGTCTCCCACGACCGATATTTCTTAAATCGGGTCGTTACAAAGATTATCGAGATCGAGGCCGGAACCCTTACCATGTATCTTGGCAATTATCAGGATTTCGCCCAGAAAAAGCAGATGTTACGGGATGCAAGACGGAAAGAATATCTCAATCAGCAGCAGGAAATCCGCCACCAAGAGGCCGTGATTGAAAAGCTCCGCTCTTTTAACCGGGAAAAATCCATTAAAAGGGCGGAAAGCCGGGAAAAGATGCTTGCAAAATCGACCGGATCGAAAAACCGATGGAACTGAAAACCGATATGCACTTAAAGCTGGAGCCATCCATCATCAGTGGCAATGACGTCCTAAGTGTCAGCCATCTAAGCAAATCCTTTCCGGAGCAGACACTCTTTGAAGATATCAGCTTTGAACTCAAACGTGGAGAACATGTTGCCATCATCGGAGATAACGGCACCGGTAAGACAACGCTTTTAAAAATCTTAAATGAAGTACTGCCTGCAGACGGTGGGACGTTTACCCTTGGTTCTAACGTTACGGTAGGCTATTATGATCAGGAGCACCATGTCCTGCACATGGACAAGACGGTGTTCGATGAGATCTCGGATGATTATCCTCATCTTACCAACACTCAAATCCGCAATATGCTGGCCGCATTTCTTTTTACCGGTGACGACGTCTACAAACTGATCGGGGATTTAAGCGGTGGAGAGAGGGGCAGGGTCTCCCTGGCAAAGCTCATGCTTTCTGAAGCAAATTTTCTCATCCTCGACGAGCCGACCAACCACCTGGACATGGCGTCCAAGGAGATTCTGGAACACGCGCTGAACGATTACACCGGGACTGTGCTCTATGTCTCCCACGACCGGTACTTCATTAATAGGACTGCCACACGAATCCTGGAGCTGGTCAATCAGAAGTTCGTCAACTACATTGGAAACTATGATTACTATCTGGAGAAAAAGAGGAGCTTACAGCCGTCTACGCTGCTCCTGCCCCGGAGGCCACGGCCGAAAAGGACTCCTTTATCCTCCGGGAAACTGGACTGGATAGCCCAGAAGGAGGCACAGGCAAGAGAACGGAAACGACAGAATGATCTGCGGCGTACAGAGGAAACGATCGAAAAGCTGGAAGGACGAAGCGAGGAGATCGATCATCTGATGACCCGGGAAGATGTCTACTCCAATTCCGTCCGCTGCCAGGAGCTCGCAAAAGAAAAAGATGAAATTACAGCAAGACTGGAGACTCTTTATGAGCAGTGGGAAACACTCGCCGAGGATCCGGAAAATTGATAAACAAACATAGAAACGTAGCTAAGGCGGGGTCAATTTGATCCCGCCTGTTTTTGTTCGCCTATATTTGATAGATCCGCTTTGTTTCTTTCAGCAATCCTCAGAATATCTTCCTTATCTTGCGTTGTATATTTATTCCCCTTTTTCCTGATCAAATCAGAATATTTACCAAACGCAAACACATAGCCGGTTAAAACAAGCGAAAAATCAATTCAAAAAAATAACAATCTAAACCTTATCCAATACAATGCTCAAGTATCTTTTTCCTCATACTAGAATAATAAATAATGTGCTGAATAGTTTCTTCAATCTGTTCCGCTCCGATTTCCTTTTCGTCAGATCCACAATCAATACCTAAAACACGTTTAATATTATATTCCAACCATTCTAATCTACCGTTATTGCAATCATATAGCGTTTCCCAATCTACAGGTAATTCGCCGCCTGCGTTTGCATATCCCTGCAAAAAAGCCTGAAACAGTCCAAAATTAATCCGGCAGCCCTCATACCCTGACCAGCACAACGCCAATTCAAACAATTCGATAAATGGATTGCCGTAAGCTAGACATTCCAAATCAATTATACGGTAATCATCTCCATTCCAAAGAACATTTTTACAATCCATATCGTTATGACAGATAGATACAATTGGGGGCAGTTTCTTTCTTGCCAGATTGCCCCTATTTTGACTATCTTTGATTACCGGCAAACAATCTTTCATCATTATATAAAGCCCTCTATTGACTTTTGCCATTTCAGCAAGATAGAACTCCCAATCAATAGGTGTTTCAGAAAAGTTTTCGTTCTGAAACTTCTTGTCTATACTATGGATTTCAGCAAGTACCTTTCCCATCTCTCTGCAATGATATTCTGTTATCTCATCGCTCTTTAAAGAATTACCGTCAAAATAATCAAACAAATAAAAGTATGTACCGTCTATTTCCTGCATTTTCTTTCCCCTAAAGATAACGCAGGAAGAATACGAATATCTTGCTGCTCCAATAAAACTTCTATCTGTTCAGCGTTTGTGTAATTCGCCATGGCTGTTTCTCTTTGCATAACAAATGGGTTCAGTAATTTAAGCGCGTAAGTACCTTGCTCAGTTTCAATCTTATACATCTTGTGCATAAAACCGCCATTCAAACTGACAGGCTCACCCTTTAATTTCCAATTATATTTTCTCTCTATCTGTGTAAATATTGACATAATGGCTTGCTCCAGTTCTAGTTTGCTTATTGCTCATAATGATACATCAAGGCAGTACTATTCTGTCAGTCTCTTTGCGATGGCTTTGATGAAATCCTCGCTGTTTAATACGACCGGATCCGGGATAGTGGTAATCAGCGCCAGATCCTTTGTCATTTCTCCCGCCTCGATCGTATCGATGGTAGCCTGTTCCAAACGGTCCGCAAAATCCTGAAGTTCCTTGTTCCCGTCCAGTTCACCGCGCTTTCTTAATGCTCCGCTCCAGGCAAAAATCGTAGCGACAGAGTTTGTGGATGTCTCCTCACCCTTTAAATGTTTGTAATAATGGCGCTGTACGGTTCCATGTGCAGCCTCATACTCGTAGTATCCGTCCGGAGATACGAGTACTGACGTCATCATGGCAAGAGAACCGAACGCTGAGGAAATCATATCACTCATTACATCCCCATCATAATTTTTACATGCCCAGATATATCCTCCCTCAGATTTCATCACACGAGCTACTGGATCATCGATCAGTGTATAGAAATAGGTGATGCCAGCCTGTTCAAACTGATCTTTGAATTCCGCATCAAAAATTTCCTGGAAAATATCCTTAAACGTATGGTCATACTTTTTCGATATGGTATCCTTCGTGGCAAACCAGAGATCCTGCTTTGTATCAAGTGCATAATTGAAGCAGCTTCTCGCAAAGCTTGCGATGGAACCGTTTAAGTTGTGCATCCCCTGGATAATACCAGGGCTGTCAAAGGTATGGATCAGCTCTCTTGTCTCGCTTCCGTCTTCCGCTGTATAGACAAGCTCTGCCTTGCCTCTTCCCGGAATCTTCATTTCTGTCCCTTTATATACATCGCCATACGCATGTCTTGCGATCGTGATCGGCTTTTTCCAGTTGCGCACGCACGGCTCGATGCCTTTTACGACAATCGGGGTACGGAAAACGGTTCCGTCGAGCATGGCACGAATCGTTCCATTCGGGCTTTTCCACATTTCTTTTAAGTTGTACTCCTTCATGCGCGCTGCATTCGGAGTAATCGTCGCGCACTTTACTGCCACCTTGTATTTCTTTGTCGCCTCAGCGCTGTCGATCGTCACCTGATCATTCGTTTCATTGCGGTACTCAAGCCCCAGGTCATAGTATTTTGTATTCAGATCAAGAAACGGAAGAAGAAGGTGATCCTTGATCATCTTCCAAAGAATCCTTGTCATCTCATCTCCATCCATCTCCACGATTGGTGTCTGCATCTGTATCTTTGCCATTCATACCATCCCTTTCTTTTCTAAATTTCTTCCAGGTGCAGATTTAAAACAACGTGATGAATGTGCTCTTCCATCAGCCGCTCTGCCCTGTCCTCATCCTGATCCCGAATTGCCGCCAAGATCTGCGAGTGCTCCCTGAATTGATTTTTCCGCCCTGTTTTCCACCTTGACAGACATCCGCCTTGCCATCTGCACATAACGGTGAAAATCCGTCAGCACATTTTTCAGCATCCTGCTGCCGCAGGCCTCGTACAAAATAAATGAAATTTGCCGTCCAGATTGGAGAGCTGTTCTGTCATCCCCTTTTTAAGATAAAACTCTGATAAAAAAAATCATCTCCTCCATCTCATTGATCTGCTCCGGTGTAATTCTTCTGGTGGCTAGCCGTGCAGCCAGCCCTTCCAGCCTGGACCGGATCATATAGATATCCTGCACGTCATCCCTGGAAATACCGTTGACATAGGTCCCTTTATTCGGGATGCTTGTCACCAGCCCCTCCAGTTCCAGTTTCCGAAATGCTTCCCGAACCGGAGTTCTGCTCACGCCAAGCTCCTTTCCTACAGTCACTTCTCGAAGCTCATCGCCTGTTTGATATTTTCCGGAAAGGATCTGCTCGCTCAATGTACGAAAGACCTTTCCGCTTAGCGAATAGTCCTGACTCGTTTCCATCACGCTTCCTTTCTTCGTTATAAAATGATTTCCTTTTCCCGGCAGATTTCAGTGATCTTCTGCACCATCTCTTCATCTGTCATTACAGTCACACGGCCGTCGTCATACTGCTCATCCACCCACATTTTAACCGCTGCGACAAGTTCGGAATCCTTTCCTACTTTCCGCTCATCCGGAAGTTTATAATATGTATTGATCCAGTGTGCAATACCCGCAATTCCCGATGTATTGGACACAGAGACCACAGCCGGACGGTTCAGGAACTTACCCGTATCAAAAATATTGTAAATCTCCTCATTTTTCAGAAGTCCGTCCGCATGGATACCGGCTCTGGTCACGTTGAAATTCTTGCCGACAAACGGGGTGTGCTCCGGGATCTGATAGCCGATCTCCTTTTCATAGTACTCAGCAAGTTCCGTAATGACGGTCGTGTCCATACCGTCAAGACTGCCACGGAGCTGTGCATATTCGAATACCATTGCCTCCAGCGGTGTATTACCGGTACGCTCACCGATACCAAAAGGGAACAGTTCACGCCGCAGGCACCATAGAGCCATGCTGTCGTGGCATTGCTGACTGCCTTGTAGAAGTCATTATGGCCATGAAATTCAATGAGTTCGCTCGGCACCCCTGCATGAACCATCAAACCGTAGATGATACCCGGAATAGACCGAGGGATCACCGCTCCGGGATAGTTGACGCCATATCCCATCGTATCGCAGACACGGATCTTAATCGGAATCCTGTACTCTCCCATCAGATTCATCAGCTCCAGGCAAAACGGTATCACAAATCCATAAATGTCCGATCTGGTGATATCTTCCAGGTGGCACCGTGGACTGATCCCGATTTCCAGGCAGTCCCGGACAATGGAAAGATAATGCCGCAACGCCTCTCGTCTTGTCATTTTCAGCTTATAGAAAATATGATAATCAGAACAGCTTACAAGAATTCCTGTCTCCTTGAGACCGATCTCTTTGACAAGCTCAAAGTCCTTTTTGCTTGCGCGGATCCAGCTTGTCACTTCCGGAAATTGATAGCCCTTCTCTAAACACTGATAGACAGCGTCTCTGTCCTTTTTACTATATAAGAAAAACTCGCTTTGGCGGATCTTCCCTTCCGGGCCGCCAAGTCTGTGCAGATAATCATAGATCGTCACGATCTGCTCCGTCGTATACGGTGCACGGGACTGCTGTCCATCCCGGAATGTAGTATCCGTGATCCAGATCTCATCCGGCATGGAATGTGGCACAATACGGTCGTTAAACGCAATCTTCGGAACCTCATCATAAGGAAAAAGATTCCGGAATACGTTCGGCGTATCAACATCTACCAATGGATACATATGTTCTTCGAGCTGCAATAAATTATTATGGTAGTTCATGTAAACTTTTCTATTATCCATTTCCTTCACTCCTTTTCATTTTGTATAATTGTATACAATTATACAAAATGTGTCAACCCAGAATATAACATTTCTCCAATAAGACGTGAAAAAACTCCCCACCAAAGATCCGGTCATATGACCGCCCGGTGGGAAGCTCTTTATATTCTTCTGCGCTCATATTTGATTTTTGTTCTAAGACACTGTTCCAGATCCAAAAACATTCTGTCCGGATCGCTGCTGTCAAGTGTATAATCCAGACTCTGCGCCACTGTTTCCAGTACTGCCTCTGTCATTTCCGAGCGATTCTGCTGCAGCAGAATCAGCTTCTCTTCATTGAGTCCGCATTCAGAAAAGCATAAAGAAGCCCTTGTTCCGGATCCTCTCTGGCTTTCTGAAACTCTTTTGTAAAATAAGGTACCGTCACTGCCTGCAAAATTTGCGTCTCCTTCTCCTGAAAGATCAGAAGCTCCTCTCCGGTCTGGCAGTGTCTTGCCATGCCAAGATACCGATAGACAGTTCCTGACAGGCTGTGGTAAATTCCACCTTCCTCCGGCCGTAAGTTTTCCACGGCGTTCCCTCCTTTACAATTTTCTTTTACAGTCCCATCTTAATACAGTTTTGTCGTAACAAGCTTCGGACGGAATCCATTGTTTTCCAACGCTTCCAAAATCTGATGTTTATGCTCGGTTCCAAATGCTTCCATCGTCACCCTCAGTTCTACTGCCGCATTGCGATTTGTGCTGACAAACTGATTGTGTTCAAGTTTAATGACATTGCCCTGGGCGTCTGCAATCGTCTTTGCCACCCGTACGAGCTCACCCGGCTTATCCGGAAGCAGGACGGAGACAGAGAAGATCCTGTCTCTCTGAATCAGTCCATGCTGTACGATAGAAGCCATGGTGATGACATCCATATTTCCACCGCTTAAAATGCAGACTGCCTTTTTCCCTTTCAAATCTAATTGACGCAGTGCCGCAACAGAAAGAAGGCCGGAATTTTCTACCACCATCTTGTGATTCTCCACCATGTCGAGGAAAGCACCGATGAGTTCATCATCATCCACCGTCAGAATCTGATCCACATTTTTTTCTTTGCGTACTCAAATGTCAAGCTTCCTACCCGTTTTACTGCAGTACCATCTGCAATCGTATTTGCGCTCGGAAGTGTAACCGGCTCTCCTGCTTTGAGAGCAGCTTTCATGCTGGCCGCTTCAGACGGCTCTACACCGATCACCTTAATCTTGGGATTGAGCATCTTGGCAAGGGTGGATACTCCCGCGACGAGCCCGCCTCCACCTACCGGTACAATGATATAGTCCACTGTTGGAAGTTCCTGCACAATCTCCATAGCAATACTTCCCTGTCCGGTGGCTACCTCCAGATCATCGAACGGATGAACAAACGTATAGCCATGCTCTTCTGCCAGTTCATAAGCTCTGTTGCAGGCATCGTCATATACATCGCCATAAAGTACGACATCTGCCCCTAGATTCTTCGTGCGATTCACCTTAATCAGCGGAGTAACTGTCGGCATGACAATCGTCGCCTTGCATCCAAATAGCTTTGCTGCGTAGGCTACGCCCTGTGCATGATTCCCCGCGGATGCGGTAATCAGTCCCTTTGCCTTCTCTTCTTCGGTGAGGGTACTGATCTTATAATATGCACCCCGAATCTTATATGCGCCTGTATGTTGCATATTTTCCGGTTTTAAATAGATCTTGCCTCCAGTCTCTTCACTTAAATACTCACTGTACACAAGTTTTGTCGGATTTGTCACTTTTTTGACAAGCTCACTTGCTTCTTCAAATTTTTCCAATGTCATCATCGCTGTAACCTTCTTTCCTTCCGTGTCACTGTTTCCTTTTACTCTTCTTCCCAATCTTCCTCATATGAATCCGTTGTAAACAAGGCGTTTACAAACTCTTCCGAATCAAACTTCTGCAGATCATCGATTGTCTCACCAACTCCGATATATTTTACCGGAATTCCAAGTTCGGACTGAATGGCAACCACAATTCCCCTTTTGCGGTCCCGTCCATCTTTGTCAGTACAATTCCTGTAATCTCCGCTGCCTCCGCAAACTGTTTTGCCTGAGACAGTGCATTTTGTCCTGTCGTCCCATCCAGAACGACCAGAGTCTCCCTGTAGGCATCCGGATATTCCTTGTCAATGATCCGGTTGATTTTTTAAGCTCTTCCATCAGATTCTTCTTATTATGAAGACGTCCTGCAGTATCACAGAGCAGTACATCTGCATTTCTCGCTTTTGCGGCAGCCACCGCATCGTAAACGACGGCCGCCGGATCTGAGCCTTCCTGTCCCCCTATAAATTCGGCATTAGCCCGATCTGCCCACTCTTTAAGCTGGTCACCCGCTGCCGCACGGAATGTATCCGCCGCCGCAATCACAACCTTTTTTCCCATCACTTCGAAGCTTGCCCGCAAGCTTTCCGATGGTAGTGGTCTTTCCAACTCCGTTGACACCAATCACAAGCACAACGGATTTCCGATTTTCAAACTCATAGGCCGTCTCCCCGATCTGCATCTGGGCTTTGATACTGTCAATCAGAAGCTGCTTGCAGTCGGCTGGCTCCTTGATGTGCTGTTCCTTTACCTTCTCTCTAAGATCATCGAGAATCTCATACGTTGCTTTGACTCCGAGATCTCCCATGATAAGAATTTCTTCCAGTTCCTCATAAAACTCTTCATCAATACTTGAGAAACCATGAAACAGGCTATCCAGACCAGATACAATATTCTGCCTTGTCTTTGTCAGACCAGATACCAGACGCCGAAAGAATCCTTTTTCTTCTCCTCTGCCATATCTCTTTCACTCCTTTATTCTTTATTTACTAAGCTGGTTTTCCAAAGATCAACTGAAACAAGGGTAGATACACCCTTCTCCTGCATGGTAATTCCATACAGTCTGTCCGCCGCTGTCATTGTTCCCCTTCTGTGGGTAATAACGATAAACTGGGTATTCTTTGTCAGCTTGTGGAGGTACTGTGCAAATCTTCTTACGTTCGAGTCGTCAAGAGCCGCCTCTATCTCGTCCAGCAGACAGAAAGGTGATGGCTTTAAGTTCTGAATCGCAAACAGCAGCGCGATCGCAGTCAATGCCTTCTCTCCTCCGGAAAGCTGCATCATGTTCTGAAGCTTCTTTCCCGGTGGCTGGGCGATAATACGGATCCCGGCCTCCAGGATATCCTCATCCTCCAGAAGCTCAAGTGTTCCTTTCCCTCCACCGAACAACTGCTTGAATACACTGTTGAATTCTTCTTTGATCTTTGCGAACTCCTCTTCAAACTGTCTCCTCATAGCAGTATCCAATTCTTCAATAATCTGCTTTAATGTCACTTCCGCTTCAATGAGATCCTCATGCTGGTTCTTTAAGAACTCATAGCGTTCCTCCAGATTTTTAAAATCCTCAATAGCATTGACATTGACATTGCCAAGGGCGCGGATCTCAGAGCGGATTCTCTGGATCTCCTTTTTCATAAACAAAAGATCCCCCGGCTCTTCTTCCCGATACTGAAGTGCATGATTATATGTGATCTCGTATTCCTCCCACATATAATTCATCTGCTTTTCCATCGTCTCAGATAGGCTGTCCTGCTTACCTCCGAGACGAAACGCCTCTTTATCCAGATCGGACATCGTCTCAGAAATGACGTCCCGTTTACTCAGAAATTCCTTATGTCGTCTGGAGAGCGCTTCTTTCTCCTTTGCGCTTTCCTGTAATTCCTGTTCAATCTCTTCGATCAGCTCCCTGGCATTCTCTATTTTCTGCCTTGCCAGCCCCATCTCCTGCTCTTTTTCTTCAATCTCCCGCTTGTTGTCTCCCTGGTTATCCTCCAACAACTTCTTTTCCTGTATGTATTTCGTATATTCCTGTAAAATACGATCCTGGTTTTCATTTAGGAAGTTTTTCTTTTTGTCCCAGCTCCACAAACAGAAGATGCGCTTCCTCCGCCCTCTTTTGCAGAATCTGTTCTTGTTCTTTTTTCTCCTCCAGTACCCTCTGTTCTTCCTCGGTCTCCCACTTTAACTTCTTCTCCAGTTCTTCCGAAGTGCCAAGTTCAATCTCAATCGAGTCCTGATTCTCCTGAAGTTCCCTTAATTGGCTCTCAGTCCTTCATTTTCATGAAGAAGGACGGATTTCCGCTCCGTAATGGTCTTCTGGCGGCTCTGCACCTGGGAAAGATTCATCCTGGCTGTATTCTGCCGGACATAGATTTTCTGCATCTCTTCTTTGAGTGCATCCATCTTTGTATAGTATCCGGCACGTTTCCTGCTTATGGGTCTCCAAAGAAGCGATAGCCTCATCCAGATCTTTCTTTAACATCTGCACCGTCTTTTCAAACTCCTCGATCTCCCGACGTCTGCTTAAAAGGCTGCTGGAATTCTTAAAGGCTCCACCTGTCATAGATCCACCCGGATTTAACAGCTCGCCCTCCGGCGTCACCATCCTTACACTCTGGCGGTATTTCCTCGCCAGATAGATTCCCACGTCAATATTTTTTACGACAACAGTACGTCCCAGCAGGTTCTTCATCAGATCATGTAACTGCCTGTCCGTCTCAACCAACGTGTGAGCCAGTCCGCTGACGCCATCTTCTCCCAGAATCTCCGGCTTTAGAAACTCCGATCCCCGGACACTTGTCAGCGGGAGAAACGTCGCCCGCCCAAATTTATGTTGTTTCAGAAAGGAAATCATCCGCTTGGCTGTCTCCTCATCTTTTGTCACAATATTCTGTATATTGCCTCCAAGAGCCGTCTCCACCGCCGTCTCATATCTTTTATCCACACGGATCAGATCTGCCACAACACCTAAAATTCCCGTCTCCCGGCTCTTTTGCTCCATCACCCGGCGGATACTATTTCCGTATCCTTCGTACCGTTCCGTCATATTTTTCAGCGATTCCAGCCGGGACTGCTCTCGGTGGTAAGCGCTCTGTCCGATTCGGATCTGTTCATTTTCTCGGGTGATTTCCTGCTGAAGACGGTTGATCTCGCTTTCATATCCGGCAATCGTCTCCTGACAGGTACGAATCTCCTGAGACAATGTCTTCCATTCACTTTCGTATTTCTCATAATCCGTCCGGTACACCTCTGTCTCCTGGGTAATCGCCAGAAGCTGCTTGGCAAGCTCCGCCTTCTGTACACGAAGCTGCTCCCGTAAGGTGTGAAAATGCTGTAGCCGTGCTTTTGTGGAAGCACGTCCGAGAGAATCTGCATGATCTCATTTTTCTTCTCCTCTGTAGAGAGACTGATTCTTGCAATCTCTTCCTGGAGATTGGTAAGCGTTTTCCTCTCTGACTCGCTCTGGGCTTCCTTTTCCCGCATCTGATCTTCCAAATCCTCCCGCTGAGCTTTCAGATCGCGAAGCTCTTCCTCCCGCTTCTGAATCTCCACCTCTACGGTCTCTTTTCGCTCCACGTAATGGGCATCGCTCGTCCGGACACTTTTGATCTGCTCTTTTAGCAGATCAATCCGGTTTTCGTACTGCTGTCGAATCAGCTTCGTATCGTTTAACTGCTTTGTGGCAGTCTCCATCGCAAGATCGATCTCCTCGATACGGCCTTCCACTTCAGCGTATTCTTCTTTCATGGCTTCATACTGCTTCTTTGTCTCCGCCAGCTCTTCCTCGGCTCTTGAAAGCGCTTCCAGCGTCTCTTTTTCCTGAGCCCGTAACGTCTCCGTCTGTACAAGAAAAAGATTGATATCCAGCTTTTTCAGCTCTTCCTTCTTTTCAGATATTCCCTGGCCGTCTCAGACTGTTTCTTGAGCGGCCAGTACTGCTTTTCCAACTCCGAGAGAATGTCTGTCACACGGACCAGATTCTGCTGCTCTTCTTCCAGCTTTTTCAGAGAAGTATTCTTTCTCCTCTTAAATTTTACAATCCCGGCCGCCTCATCAAAGAGCTCTCTTCGCTCTTCTGGCTTTCCGCTTAATATTTTATCAATCTGCCCCTGGCCGATGATGGAGTAGCCTTCTTTCCCGATTCCGGTATCATAGAAAAGCTCATTGATATCCTTGAGTCTGCAGCTTCTCCCATTCATCAGGTACTCTGACTCCCCGGATCGGTAAAGTTTTCTCGTCACCGTCACTTCTTCAAAATCAACCGGAAGTTTGTGATCGGAGTTATCCAGTGTGATTCCTACCGATGCATAACTTAGTGGCTTTCGGTTCTCCGTCCCGGAGAAAATAACATCCTGCATATTGCCGCCCCGGAGCTGCTTTGCCCTTTGCTCACCAAGTACCCAGCGGACCGCATCCGCAACATTACTCTTTCCACTTCCGTTTGGTCCGACAATCCCGGTGATCCCATTATGAAACTGAAAGACAATACGATTGGCAAATGACTTAAACCCTTGTACTTCAATGCTTTTTAAATACATAGCGCTCCTACTGTTTCTCCTGTAATCTCAAAATCGCCTGGTACGCAGCCTGCTGCTCGGACGCCTTCTTTGTCCGTCCTTCCCCTTCGCCGTAGGTGCGGCCCCCGATCCTGACCGCTGTGCAGAATGACTTATTATGATCCGGTCCTTCTTCCCGGATCAGCTCGTAGGAAACGTGCTCATCGGAACTTCCCTGCACGATTTCCTGCAGGATAGTCTTGCTATCAAATAAAAGAGCTGCTTATGCTCCATATCATTTAAAATAAAATTGTGTATAAACTCTTTCGCATTAGCAAAACCACCATCCAGGTAAATCGCCCCAATCAACGCCTCCATGGCGTCTGATGTGACAGAATCTCTCTTTCTTCCTCCGGTTGCATCCTCGCCCTTGCCAAGTAACAGATACTCTCCCAGATCAATATCTCTGGCGCAGAACGCAAGAGCAGGCTCGCAGACCATACTTGCCCGCTTCTTTGTAAGCTCTCCTTCCGGCATCGTCTGATGCTCAAAGAATAAAAATTCGCTGGATACCACCTCCAGAACCGCATCTCCCAAAAACTCCAGCCTTTCATTACATTCGTGCTTTTTTCATATGTTTTTCATTGACATAGGAACTGTGGCGCAATGCATGTTTTAGCAGTTCCTGATCCTGAAAACAGTATCCGATTTTCTCTTCCAGTTCTCTAATTTTTCTCATAAAACCCCCAATTACCACGAAAAAAGCCCTCACGGGCTTTTCCGCATATATGTTTTAGTTATTTGCTGCCGTTCTGATCTGCTCTACCGCATCTCCCACTGTCACATCTTCTCAGCGTCATCGTTATCGATCTCGATATCGAACTCTTCTTCAATTCCCATGATGATCTGGAAAATGTCCAAAGAATCTGCTCCCAAATCGTCAACAAACGTGGTCTCCATTGTAATGTCTGAGGCGTCCACATTTAATACATCTGCGATAATCCCCTGCAATTTTTCAAATTCCATCGTTACATTCCTTCCTTAAAAAGTTTATTCTTTCTCTTTCTGAATGCTGTCTCTGATCTTCTCATTGATCTTCTGCTTTTTAAATGTTACACACTGGATAATGGAATTGCAGACCTCACGTGCTTTGGAATTGCCGTGTGTCTTTACTACCAGACCATTCAGTCCCAGAAGCGGCGCTCCTCCGTATTCCCCCGCGTCAAATCCCTTCATCGTCTCTTTCAGTGCCGGCTTTACAAGAAGTGCCCCGATCTTTGTCCGAAGGCTCTTCATCATGCCTTCTTTGATCTTATCAACGAGTATGCCTCCCACGCCCTCATAAAGCTTCAAAATGATATTTCCCGCAAAGCTTCGCAGACAACAACATCCGCGTCTCCATATGGAATATTACGCGCCTCAATGCTCCCGGTGAAATGAATCTCCGGGCATGCCTTCAGCATCGGGAACGTCTCCTTCACAAGTGCGTTACCCTTCTCCTCTTCGGCTCCAATATTGACAATCGCAACCTTCGGATTCTTCACACCCATGACGTTCTCCATATAGATCGAGCCCATCTTCGCAAACTGAACCAGATGAGATGGTCTGGCATCCACATTTGCTCCGCAGTCAATCAACAGAGAAAATCCTTTCTTCGTAGGTAAAAGCGGTGCAAGCGGCGGCCGTTCTACTCCTTTGATCCTTCCCACGATCACCTGACCTCCCACAAGGATAGCTCCGGAACTTCCTGCAGACACAAGGGCGTCCGCTTCTTTCTGTCTAACCATATTCATCCCGACGCCAAGCGATGAATCCTTCTTTTTCCGGATCGCCATCACCGGCGGCTCCGCTGTCTCAATCACCTCACTGGCGTTTCTGATCTCGATCTGTTCTTTGTCGTAAGTATATTTCGCAAGTTCTGCCTTTATGATATCCTCTTTTCCGACAACCACCACACGGATATCCTTACGTTTATTGACCGCGTCCACCGCACCTTTGATGATCTCTGCCGGGGCATAATCCCTCCCATGGCATCAAGTGCCACTTTTGTGTATTCCGCCATGCTTCTACCTCCTAGCATTCTACCAGTAATTCTACTAGACATTGTTATAAAAATCAATGCTTTTCTGATAACCTTCGTGTTTATGAGTTCTTAGTTACACGAAATTCCCGTTTTAATGTGCTCATTATGACCCTGGATACAACATCCACGATATTGAATCCAAATGCAATCGCAAGACACGTAGTCGCGAGCAGCACCCTTCGCTGGATATCAGAGCTGAATCATTGCTGACAAATCCATACATCATATAGTATAGGTTCGGTCCTGGAATCAACGGGAATACAGATGCCGTCAGAAAGATCGTTGACGGCGCTTTATTAACTCTTGACATGATAAATGCGTAAAATCCAACAAAGACAGCCGCAATCAGCGTGGCCAGGAAATTGCTCGGTTCAATCTCATAAATCAAAGCATAAATTCCCCATGTAATAAAAGCTCCGACTCCGGAATAAAAAACTTTTCTCCCCGTACCTTAAACCACATGGCAAACCCAATACACGCAATCGTACAGGAGATAAGCTGCATCGGAATGCTTGGGGTCAGCATAAATCCTTCTTCCAGCCGCTCGTGAAAAAGCAGCATTGCAAGAGCGATTCCAAGTGCAATTCCGTAGCTCCTAAAATAGAATTCAGAATATTAATGGATCCTGAAATGAAATCTCTCTGTAAGAGTTCTCGAAACCATTCGTTGTGCCAAGGCCACTAATCAAAAGCATGACGATTCCGATCATAATCCGATCCGGGTGAGTTCCGATCCCGTTTCGAGTTGCCAGGATAATAATGACCTCCGAGAGAAATGCAAGAATTAAGTTATAGATCATCAAGTTGCCTTCCCTCATACTCAGCCATTTTCCGACAAACACAATCATTAAAGAAACAATAACTGCTACGATCGCATCTGCAAATCCACTTCCAAAAAATACGGCAAATCCAGCACCCCCCATAACTCCAGCTACATAGCGCAGAATCTCCGGCTGCTCCGGGAGGCTGATGACTTTGTCAAATTTAGCCTTGAGATGATCCGCATCCGGCTTATGGGCGCATACATATCTGGAAAGATCGTTCAAATGATCCAGTCTGTCAAAATCATTCTCAAATGACTCGATATGCCGTATCTGCGTGATTAACTCTCCTTCCGGCGTCTTGGCCGAAACCTGAATATTGCTCGGAATGACAAACACATCGTATCTGATAAAGCCATAACTTTTCAACATTCGATAGAGGGCATCCTCCAGCCGATAATTCTCCGCCCCGCTTTTTAGCATTTCCTCTCCAATATCCAGGATTCCTTCAATGATTCTGTGATAATTCATCCTCCTACCTCACTCCACTTCTTCTTTTTTCTTCTTGAATCCTCTCATATTTTAGCAAAAAACGCGTGCTTTTTCATCCTTTTTCTAAAAGATTTTTCGTTATTTTCCCAGAAAAACAGCAACCATAATGGTTGCTGTTTTTATCTTCTTCCTTAAGCCTTTTCTTCTTTTTCAACAGATCCGTAATATTCTTCTTTAGCATAAAGAGAATCAAAATCGCTCCTACATATCCGTTGATAACATAGATCACATTAACCAATGTTCTGAACGGAAGGAACAGACCGACAATCAATCCGACAACCGCAAGAATCACAGTCAGGATACGGAATTTTGACGTTCCCTCTTTTGCGAAGCGGGATGCCGGATTGTAAAGCAACGGAACTGCTGTCGTATAAATACCGGCAAATACAACAATTGCAAAGATCGCTGAGAACGGTTTCCAGATCTTCATGGCAAGGATCAGGTTCGGAATATCCGCATTCCATACAAATGTGCTGTCGCTGCCTGAAAGCGGAGTGTTGATATTTGCGATCTGAGCAAAGGAAATCAAACCAATCGCCACACATACTGCAACGGTTCCGCCGATAATACCGTAATTGAGATCTTTTTTCTTGTTCTTAGAACCAAGAGCTGCCGTGAAACTTGCAAACCACAAAAGAACGAATCCAGCGTAAGATGCAGCAGAGATAAACCAGTTTGCTCCTGCGTTCTTGATCGTCTCTCCACCTTCTGCTCCCGCATAGGCGCTGTTCTTGATCACATCAAGACCAGCAGCGACATTGCCGCCATCTTGGATACAGGTAACAAGACCAATAAAGATACAAAGGACAACGATGACTGGTCCCACCACACCGATGGCGTCAACGAGAGAATTCAGTCCGCCGATTACGGTGATGGTCGTCAGGATGGTCAGAATCACTGCGCCTGCCCAGGTAGGAAGTCCGTACTCCTGGTGCAGTGTGGATGCCGCTCCTCCGATCATTACCCAAAATGACATATAACAAAAAACCGTGGAATAGTAATCGCAGAATGTACCTACGTATTTTCCGCAGAAATATTTGTACACGTCGTTCCCATGTTCAAAATGCTGCTCCGCACCTGCTTTTTGCAAAGTTGAAATTGTAATACAAAAATGCAACCGCAAATCCAAGAATAACCAAAATGGACTGCCAGCCATAGGCTGTAAAATACTGAATAATTTCCTGTCCGGTTGCAAACCCGGAACCGATTGTAAACGCAATCACGGCTCCAGCCAGAATCAGAACTCTCTTCCAGTTCACCGCACCGCTTTCTTTGCCCATAGAGTCCCCTCCTATCCTTATAAATTCAATGTGGGTACAGTACAGATGCACCGTACCCACAATTTCCTGTCTGTTGTTTATTTAGAAGTTATCTTTTTCAAATACAGTCTGACCGTCTACTTCTGTCTGAAGTGCTTTTTAATGCACGACGAACCATTCTCTTACGTATCTTCTTGGAATCCACTTCGCCCTGAGTAGGATCACCCAGCGGATACGGAATACCAACGCCCGGAATAATTCTGTTTGCTCCAATTGTAAGGGAAATCGGAACAACCGTCGCCATATGTACGACAGGAACCCCATATTTTTCGATTCCTTTTACCATCGTTGCGCCGCAACGAGTACAGGTACCTCATGTGCTGACAAGGATAACGCCGTCAACATGCTCCTGTTCTGTGAGGATCTTACCAATCTCATCTCCAAATTTTGCAGCGGATCCGGTAGCTGTTCCGGTTCCGGTTGTTGTACAGAAGAAGTTTACAAGTTCACCGAACTCTCCATCTTTTTCCATTTCGCGCAGTACATCAAGCGGAACAACCAGGTTCGGATTCGCCATGACGAACTGACGGTCGTATCCACCGTGGATTGTTGTGAAATCGTCCGGAGACAGGGCGTCCATTCCTTCGATAGAGTACACACCGTACTTCGTCGCGTTGGAAGACTCAATATGATCCGGGTTTCCTACCGGAACAACTCCACCGGATGTAACAACAGCGATCTTTGCGTGTTTGATATCTTTGATCGCCGGTGCAGGCGGTACCCTGTCGAACTTCGGCATCGGAAGGTCTGTCTCAAACGGTTCACCTTTCATCTTCTTAACGAGCATCTTAATCGCACGAGCGGATCTCTCTCTTCCGCAAAGTAGTTGACACGGATTCCTCTTTCGTGATAGTTCTCCTCCGCAGGTCCAAGGATCTCTGCTCCTGTAGCCATCTTTTGAATCAGATTGACGATGGAAGGTAGGACTTTTCTCATCGTAGCGGCAGAATTTCCTGTCTTCACTGTGATCACGTCCTTACGGAACATATCAACACCAGGGTTCTCCTCATATGCTGCTGTCAGCACCGGAATACCAAGTCTCTCTTCCACAGCTTTACAGATCGTACCGCAGGCAACACCGTAACGTCCGGCATTGAATGCAGGTCCTGCAAAAAATACATCCGGTTCATATTTCTTTACCATATCGATAATCGTATCTGTCGCTTCATCCAGGTTTTCACCGAAATAGTTGTCACCGCAGATCACGGTAGCTACGATCTCGTAATCCTCACCAAGAGCCTGTGCAAGAGCCGCGCCTGGTCCGAGTGCTTCTTCTCTTACTTCCGGTTTGTAATCTGCCTTTTCTTCACCGCCGATTCCGGCAAAGAACTGGTTAATATAATGTACTATTTTATATTTAGCCATGTTGGTTCCTCCTTCCAAATATTAATATCCTTTTGCCGCAAGGTGGTTGAAGCCATTTGCAATCGTAGAAGCGATGATAATCTGAAGCTCTGCTTCAAAGGAACCATCCTCATTGACACATCCTGCCCATCCGCCGATCTGGCTTTCGATATAATCCATCGTACCGATGACCTTATCCATTACCGGGAACTGTAATGTTGCGTTTCCCTGTCCGCAGGAAGCAAGTGCGTCTGCTTCATCGCAGGTATCTGCAAGTGACTGGGATTTTCCGTCTTTGCCTGGGAACTCGTCTGTAATCAGAACGACTTTGACGCCCTTCTTCTCAACTTTCCGACAGTTCATCATCAGGTCAGTATCCGGATTTCCATAGCCTTCTTCTGTGATCAGCACGCCGTCCAGTCCCATCCACTCTGCGAGCTTTGCTACCATGTCGGAGTGTCTCTCTTTGTCGGCAAGGAATACGTTCTCATTGGTAAGGATTACGCCCATAAAGTTGATATCTTTTCCATGGTGTTTGTAGCAGTCCTCAATCACCGGATTGTGGAAGTGGTGGTATGTCGTAACCTTATCACATGGGGCTACACAGTTACCGGAAACGATCGCACCGTCCATAATTTCGGTCGGGTACATAAATGTAGGAACAAACTGTTTTGCGTCAACACCATAGTAATATGTATCGTGGAGAAGTCCCTGAGACTGAAGCATGTGGATATATCCAACCTTCGGGAGATCCGGGTACATTGCTGCCTGCTCGAAAATCGGCTTTGTCTCGAATGTCTCTAAAGTATCCGGCTCTACATTTCTTCCGGCCTCTCCGAGGTATGCCGCAACTTTCAGTCCTGCCATTCTTCCGGCTTTCTCATATACGTGTGTCTCAAGTCCTTCCTGAGGTTCGATTACTACACAGAGATTTACGGTCTTGGAAAACGGGCAATAATCCGCTGCAGGCCCGCTCATGTCAATGACACCTTCCTGGAATCCGACAATCCGTCCAACGGTAACAACGCAGCATCCGTCTAGCGCATGCGTTCTTCCTTCTCCGACTGACGGCGTTACTTTTCCAACAACTCCTGGGAATATCTCTCCGCCCGATACTTTTACCCTTGGTTCAATGACATCCTTCACAGGGGTGATGCGGGTGCTGTCTCCCGGACGCGCGATGTCGAGGCTACATCCAATTAATTTGTCGTCTTCCAGAACAAGCTCTTCCACTTCTTCCTTCTTGACATAGAGCACATGATCTTTCACATATGTCTTTTCTGCAAATTGATATCGTCGATCTTAATCTTACCTAATTCCAATTTCATAGGTAAATCCCTCCTTCTTTGTAATCGCGATAACATTAAGTCAAAAAAAAAACTTTGTTATCTTTTTTCATGTTCTTTATGTCCATTATATGCTGTTGTCTTACAATTATCAAGCTTTTTTATACATTTTATCTATACATTTTTTCGATAACTTCTATAAGTACAGCAATTCCGCCAAAAAGAGCAGATTCCGGCCTGTTATTGCTTTCCCGAAACCTGCTCTTCGTTAAATTTGATACGCTTTATACCCTTTCAGATCCTTTGCCAGCATTCGAACCAGGTCCTCAATATCACGGATAAACTGACGTACTCTTGCATTTACTTCCTCTTCTTTGATTCCATCATCGCAGACTGTTTTAAAATATCCTTTGAACAAAAGACAGACCATCCGATTGAGAGATACCGCATTTTCATACCCAATGGCATTGGAACGGATACATTTTCTGCACATTTCAAAATCACGCCCCATGAAGTCCGCTGTCTGGAGCATCTCATGAAAAACCCGGTTGGACAGCTCCAGATTTTCAGGAAACATCTGATAGTACTCCCGGATAGAAACCCTCAGCTTCGTGTTATTGTTGGCAAAAAATAACAGATTATATGCTTCCGGTTTCCGGAATGCCTCCATAGAGTAGCAATACCACACCCCAACATAGATATCCCACACATTCCTCCAATGCTTTTCTGCCGCATTGAGCCGTCGGATATAGTCATTCATCTCACCTAATTCCGCATAATACAGTAGTTCATCCCGGCTGTCAAAATACCGGTACAGGCTCGCTGTTGAGCATCCCATCTCCTTTGCGATCCGCCGAATAGTCACTGCCTCGATTCCCTCCCGGTGGATAATCTCATTTGCCTTGGCAATATAATCCCTTCTCGTCAGTCCCTTAAAATATTTTTTCCTTTCCTCCATACCTGTCGCCTGCCTTTACATCAGCCTTGGCACGATATTCTCAATCACAGACAGATCGATCGTCTTGAAATCTTCCGCTACTGATTTCTGATAGTTGTGCGGTGTGGCCGCGATCTCCTGCCACTGGTCATATGTCTCAATGCATTTTTCGATCAGCATGATATCTTTCATATTGTCCTCTTCCCCTTTCGGATATACCATGATGGACCGATATGGCGTCTGATTCGGCTTTAGGCTGGATGCCTGCGGATGAGTCAGTAGGATATGACGGTCATAGACCAGATCCCGGACTTTCAAAAAAGAACGTCCCTGTAGGAGTCCAGAAGCAGCACTTCCATATCCTCTCTATATTTTTCATAGACTCTGTCATTATTTGTCACCAGAGTCACTTTTTCCATATTCCACATTGTCATGCGCCTCTTTTCGTTGGTTTCATTTCATCTTAACATAGAAAAGAGGGATGGACAAGGACTTCTTTATGCAGTTCTGCCATTTTGGAGCATCCGTATGGAAAAGGAGAACGTCCTGGTTTCTTCCCCGCTTAACCTATAAGGTTTATGTGCCCACGCTCCCCAACTATTGTCTCCTCCTACCCCGGTCTGCTGCTCCAGAATCCTCAGAACAGATGCATACGGTTTCGGAAGCTCAAACCAGTGTCTGGCTCCCTCCAGCTCGTGACAAGTATAAGGAAGAACGGAAAATTCAAAAGGCACCGTACTCTCCACCCGGATCCCTGTGTCGGAAGAGTCTGTCAGGGTTACCCACCTCGTCTCCACATGATTCCCACATTCCTGCGGAATCAGATACGGCGTACAGCTTAAAGCAGAAGTTGTTTCAAACCGCCCCAGTCTTCCTCCAGCCTGACGATCCCGATAGGTTTCCTGAGGTCCTTTTCCATACCATGTGATGTGGGAAAACGCTTTCGGCAACTTCCAGGAAACGCCAAAACATGGCAGATCAGGAAGATTTTCCATACCAGTATACGACTCTGTCACATCCATATTCCCGTCTCCGTCAATCTGTATCCGTAATCTGCACTGAGCAGTTTCTCCCAGCGTATAGATGGTATCGATCACCGCATGATGGTCTATCGTACCGCACGTGACCTCTTTTACTTTCGGATATAAAGACGCCATCTTCCAGAAATAACATTTCTCCGTCATGTGGTATCCTTCATCGTTATCTGTCGGCGCTCTCCAAAATTCCAGCGACAGCGTATGTACCGGATCGTACACCAGCTCTTTCTCCCCGATTTTCCAGGAGACCAGTTTTCCAGTCGCTTTCTGGAAAGTAATCCGAAAATCCGCTCCCACTACGGAAAAAGAACTATCGCCATCCACTGTTCGAAGCAGAGGATGCTTGTTTTCTTCTCTTTTGCCTTTCTCTTCTTTTTTTTGTTCTGTGGTCTGACCGAAGCAGATTTCCTCCCCACGTTTCACATAAGGAGTGTCTCTCTCCATGACAAGAGCTGCTGTTCTGACATATTCTCCTGCCTCTGCCTTTTCTGGAATCGAAAGGTCCGCCTCTACGAAAACCGTACTCTCCGGTTCGATCACAAGCGGCGCTTCTCCGGATTTTAATACCCTTCCTTCTTTTTCCAGCCGCCAGACGATTCGGTAATACTCTCCGTTCTCAAAAAGCTGTAAACTTCGGATGGTAACTCCTGTCTCTGAAGGCGTAAGTTTATAAGGCTGATACAGATACGACACCTCCTGCATCTTCGGAGAGATGGTCCGATCCGCGAAGATTACACCATTCCCGCAGAAATTATAATTGGTCGGGCGATCTCCAAAATCGCCTCCGTAGGCCAGATATTCCTTGCCGTTTGGTCCTGTCTGGTACAGTGCTTGGTCAATGTAATCCCATAGAAATCCTCCGCTGTACTGCGGATATTTGTCAAATAGTTCCATGTACTCCCGCAGATTTCCGCAGGAGTTTCCCATGGCATGAGAATACTCGCACAAAAGGTACGGCTTTTCTGGATGATCTTTCAGATACGCTTCTGCTTCCTCAGGCGAGGCGTACATCCTGCTCTCAAAATCTGGTGTCCTACCCCATCTGCGGTCATGGCATACATTTTCGTAATGAACCGGCCGGCTGTCATCTCTTTTCCTGAAATACATACTCATCTCATACAGGTTTTTTCCGCTCCAGGATTCATTCCCTACACTCCAGGAGAAGATACAAGGATGATTTTTGTCCCGTTCCAGCATCGCACGGGCTCGGCTCATCACTGCTTCATGCCACCGGGGATTGTCCCCTGGCAGCGTGTGTTTAAATTGTTTCAGATGCCAGGTACCATGAGTTTCCAAGTTCGTCTCATCCATCACATAGATGCCAAAGCGGTCGCATAGTTCATACCAGTAACTCTGATTTGGATAGTGGCTCGTCCGCACCGCATTGAAATGGTTCCTCTTCAAAAACCGGATATCCCACTCCATTTCCTCTTTCCCGATTGCCCGTCCTTTTCGGGCAGAAAACTCATGCCGGTTCACTCCATATAGACGCAGACGCCTGCCGTTAAAAAGCAACACCGAATCCCGGATCTCCACTTTCCGAAATCCAACGTCCTGCGGAACACTCTCATAGATTTCTCCCTCTTTGCCATACACCGTAAAAACAAGCCGATACAGATAAGGTCTCTCCGCACTCCATAACTTTACATCCGACACACATACTGTCATCTGGATATCCTCCCGGTCTATCAGCAATTCTCCGGACATGATTTTCTCTGTTTCTTCAGATCCGGTGTGTTCCATGCGGATCTTTCCATTCAAAAGTTTCCAGATAATCTTCCCTTTTCTGCTTTTCAATACCGCCGGATCTCCTTCCAAATCAAACCGGACCTTAAGTTTTGCCTCTGTCATCTTCTCATCCAGACAGGCCGTTACCTCCAGATCCCGAATGTGAAGCCCCGGAACCGCAGTGATAGATACATCCTGCATGATCCCTCCCATCCTCCAGAAATCCTGATCTTCCAGCCAGCTCCCAGAGGAAAAACGCGACACTTCCACTGCAATTTTATTTTCCCCGTTTTCTACAAACGGGGTAATCTCAAACACCGATGGCGTATAGCTATCCTCCCCATATCCTACATAGTGACCGTTAATCCAGCAGTGAAAGGCCGTCTCCACTCCCTCAAAGGTAAGCAGTAGCTTTTTCTTTTTCATCTGCTCCGGGATAGAAAAATACCGTACATAGCATCCTGTTGGATTGTAGATCTGCGGGATGCCGTGAGGCGTGACCTCCTCGATCCCGTCCCACGGATAGTCCGTATCCGTATAATGGGGACGTCCATAGCCTTGTAATTCCATATGGGCTGGGACAGAAATGGTATTCCATCCATCGCAGGAATAGTCGTTTCTTTCAAATCCATCCGGTACACTATCCGGATTCGGAGCATAGAAAATTTCCATGCTCCGCCCAAACTCATCCGAAGACGCATTTTTTCTTTTTTTCAGCGCCTCCTTTTCCGTCTCATACCACATATGATCTGATACCGGCCGTAACCGGTTCTCCTCAAAAAATTCCGGATCCGCCAGATGCTGTTTTATTTGTGATCGTTCCATACACATTCCTCTTTCTGATCCTACTTGACAGATCCCATCATACTGTTGACAAAACTTTTCTGCATCAGGAAAAAAATAGCCGCTGATGGGATGGTCGTGATGATGATTCCAACCATAATCATTCCGTAATCCGGAGTGTACGCAGTTCCTAGGGAACTGATCAGAAGCGGAAGCGTTCTCTGATCTTTGGTCTGTAACGAAATTAATGGCCACATATAGTTGTTCCAGCTTGACATAAAGGTGATAATGGCCGCTGCCGCATAGGTGGATTTCATCATTGGCATATAAATCTTAAAAAAGATCCCTGAATTCTCCCAGACCGTCAATCCGGGCCGACTGGATGGTCTCCAGCGGAAAGTTTTTTGTGTTCTGCCTGAAAAAGAAAATTAAAATGCCGTACTAAGAGCAGGAAGCACCACTCCTAGTTTTGTGTTGAGCAGATGCATACTGTTGAACATCTTAAACATCGGAATGACAAGAGAAGATGTCGGTATCATCATGGACAGCAAAATCAATGAGAAAAGAACTCCTTCTTTTTGCTCTGGAAGATCACAAAGCCGTAACCCGCAAAAGAGCAGATCAATATACTCAAAACCGTAATGAATACACTGAGAACCGCAGAGTTTTTCAGGCATGTCAGCAGATCTCCCGCCTCCAGAAGATTTTTTCAGATTGTTAAAAACTGATTCCCCAAAGACATCTTTCCAAGGGTAATATCCATGCTTTTGTTTGTCGCCCTGATCAGCATCCATAGAAACGGGAACACACAAACAATGGAGACAACGATCAAAAAAAAGGTATTGGACGCCGTAAATTACTCTTCTTTTGCTTTTCCACTATAGATTTCTGTATGTCTAGTTGTCATTTCGGTCACCACTCACTTTCATCTGAATCAAAGACAGCACCGCAACCATAATAAAGATTGCATAGGAAACAGTCGCCGCGTATCCAAAATCCGGGGCGTATTTAAAGGACAGGTTGTAAATATACTGGGAAATCGACATCGTACTGTTTGCCGGTCCGCCGGAAGTAATGTTCACGACCTCGTCAAATAACTGTAGCGTCCCTGTTGTAGACATAATCGCAGTCAGAAGGATGACTGGCTTTAGCAACGGAACGGTAATATACCAGAATTTCTGCCATGCCCCTGCACCATCGATCTCTGCCGCTTCATAAACCCCCGGTCAATATTCTGCATACTGGACAGATAGAAAATCATATTGTATCCGGTCCATCGCCAGGTGATGGCAAAATAATCACCACCTTGGCCCAGAATGTCTCCAAAAGCCAAGGAATCGGTTCACTTACGATATGTAGTGACACCAACACCTGATTGATAATACCGTCTGTCGCGAACATGCTTTTGAACAGCAAAGAATAAGCCACCAGGCTTGTCACGCACGGCACGAAAATAGCTGTACGGAAAAATCCGCGGAATTTCAGCCTTGGATTATTCAGGATCGAAGAAATAATCAACGCCAACACAAGCATGACCGGAACCTGGATAATAAAATATGTAATCGTATTGATCGTACTGCTGATAAATACCGGGTCCTGAAACAGGCGGATGTAATTATCCAGTCCCGCAAATTCTACGACTGTTCCTTTTCCTTTCTGCAGCGACATCAAAAGGCGCTGATCATCGGCCATAAAACAAGCCAAAGGAAGAGGACAATGGATGGGAGCACAAACGCCCATCCATTGTTTGCAAGCCGGAACCATTGTTTTGATGATCTTTTGTTCATAACTTATACTCCAACTCCAAATCATAGTTTACTGTATCTGTGATTTCACAAGGTCTTCTACTGTTTTCAGCATATCCGGAATACTCGTGGAATCGTTCAGGACATTTGCCATCTGCGTCACAAGCGTGGAATCCACCTCGTCAGAATAGACTCCGACTGAAATCGGTGGAACGTGCTTTGCCCATTCCGCAAAGTTAGCCCAGATCGGTTCTCCACTGAAGTATTCTACCGGTTCCTTATACGCTTCGCTGGACTGCGCCGGAATATAAGCGCCAATCGCCCCGATTTCAGTCAGAATCGTCTCATAGAATTCTGTATCGTTTGCATAGATTTCATTTAAAAAGTCCGCCGCGATATCACTGTTCTTTGCATGTTCCAAGACAAGCCAGTTGGAACCTCCACGATTCCCATAATTCGTACCCTGCTCAATATTTAAGCGTGGCATCCTTGTCACTTCCCAGAGTCCGGACTGATCTTCCTGTGCGGTGATGGTCGGTACAATCCAGCATCCGCTCACGATAGAAGCGACATCCCCATTATTCAGGGCAGCCGCCATATCTCCCCATCCAGTTGTAAGTTTGATCACTCCACTGTTCATCAGTTCTTTGTAAATACGGCATCCTTCCTCAATCACCGGATTTTCGGCGATATTCAGATCTCCGTCTTCTTTAAAGTACCAGGTTCCCGAGGACTGCATAAAATCACGCATAATCGTCATACTGTTCGGATCCATTGTCATCAGGTCTTTTCCGGTCACTTCTTTGACTTTCTTTCCGATTTCAATCAGCTCATCCCAGGTAATATCCGTCAAATCCTCTTTCGTGTAACCGGCCTGTTCCAGATAATCTTTCCTGTAAAACAGTCCTTCTGTCCCGATATCAAACGGTACTCCGTATACGCCATCATCCATGGTCAGAACTTCCACTTTGTATTCCGCAAAGTTGGAAAAATCCACGATATCTGACATATCCTTGAATTCTCCCGGATAGGACTGGATGTACTTCTGGACATTTGCATCCTCACTTAAAATGATATTCGGAAGTCCGTCTGTGATACCGGAACTCAGATTCGTGTTGAGTTTCTGAGTAATATCGTCATATGCATATTCCATTATTTCGATGTCGACATCACTGTGCTTTTCTTCATAACGTTTTGCAGCTTCTTCCATCACCGGGATATTGTATTCCACATCCCACGCCCAGACGACAACCTTTTTCTTGCCATCAGAGGAATCCTTCGCTCCATCTCCGGATGAAGAAGTTCCACATCCCATACAAAGACCGGCTACCATTGCCGAAATCAATAAAGCAGATATTACTTTCTTTCTCATCTTCTCTCCTCCTGTATTTTCTGTCGGTTTCTTTGTTTCCCATGGCCATGTATTTAGATAAAATATTATCGTCTTTCTGCACAAAATTATAGAATCTTTTTCTTTGTTTTTCGGATTTATTTTTGCTTTTTGTTTGGTATCTGTCATTTTCTGATTATTTTTTGATCTTTTTCTGAATTATTTTGTTATCTTTTGGCAGTCGGCATTTTTTCAAAGTGATTCGATGTTGGAATCTTTTTCGTATGGTATAATCAAAAAAAAAGCGAAAAGGAGCGTGCCAGATGAGACGTTTGATGATTATAGACGATGAATTTATCTTCCGCCAGGGTCTGAAATATATGATGGACTGGGAAGCAAACAATTATACGATCGCCGGAGAGGCTTCGAACGGAAAAGAAGGTCTGGAACTTTTTCTGAAACTCCAGCCCGATATCGTACTCTGCGACGTTGTCATGCCGGGAATCAGCGGCATCCAGTTTGTCGCAATGCTCCGCCGCTATTCCAAAGCCCCGATTGTAATGCTCAGTAATTTCAATGAATTTGACAAAGTGAGGGAAGCTTTTCAATACGGGGCTTCTGACTATCTTTTAAAAAACCGGGTGACAAAAGATTCTCTGCTTGAATGTCTGAACCGATTAGGCCCAGCAAAGGAGTCGCTCCTATCCGGTCAAACAGAAAAAACCTTCGGACTTCTGGCAAGAAAAGTACTGGACGGGTATGCAAATGGGGATTCGGACTCTTTCTCATCTTATGTTAAGAAACGACTTATAGGGCAGTATTACTGTCTCGCTCTTCTCGCTTCTCCCAAACCGGATTTTGAAAGTGAAGAAGATCTGCAACAGATGCTGGACCGTAGCAGTACAGAGGTACCGGCTCTCTCATGCTTTACTACTCAGAACCATGCCGTCGTGCTCTGGGCCTTCTCTTCTTCCGATGCGAACATCCGGCCTCTTCTTAACTTGATGGCTTTTAGGCTGCGTCATACAAGCTGTGTAGTCAGTGCTCCGTTTCAAGATCTGTCCTTGTTTCGTGAAAGGGCAGAAAAGCTTCTGGATCTCTGCGGTTATTCTATTTTATATGAGAATCAGCTTTGCTTTTTGAAAATGATCTGCTTTCTTCTGAAGAATCCGCCCCTCCATTTCAGCAGGAGCGCTACACCTGCTATGCCGAGCATGGATGCTGGCAGGACGCCTGCGATTTGCTTCTTGCTTATATGATGGATCTGAAAAACAGCACGAAAATGAATCCATTCCGGTTTAAAAAGTTTGTGGAGCATACCTTTTACAGCTCCCTGAGATACGCAAGAAACCAGGCGCAGAATTTTTCGGAAATCTCCCGGATTGAATTGAAGCTTTTAAACAGCTAGACTACATTTTCACCTTTTCACAGTTCTGCGAAGCTGTCACATCTGCTTATGGGGAACTGACTGTACTGTGTTCCGGTTCCCAGACACCGGATCTGATCTTTACAGAACTGGAGGACTACCTTGAACAGCATTATATGGAGCAGGTCAGCCTATATGATCTTGCTGACAATCTCCATATGAACTATTCCTATCTCTCTGCCTACATCAGCAGAAAAACAGGGAAACATTTCAGCGAACATCTGAATGATACACGTATCCGCCATGCGAAAGAGCTTTTAAGTGTCACAAATTTCAGCATTAGCTATATCAGTGAAACGATCGGATATGCTGACCAGAGTTATTTTGGAAAAGTATTTAAAAACAAGTGGGTATGACCCCCTGCAGTTTCGCAATCAATACCAGAGAAAGGACTGACATTTATGCACCGTACAAAAACCATTTTCCTAAATTTAATGCTGCCGATCTTTGCGGTCACCATCCTACTATTGCTGTCAGCCTCCTTCACTTCATCCAGGATTTACATCCACCAGACCAAGCGGGCCGCTGTTTCCTCCAATCTGGAAATTTTAAGCCAGACTGCCACCAGCCTTAGTCTTGTCAATGACCATATTTCCGGCATTGCTGTGGAAATCCAGAACACCCCCTTGCTTGGGAGGGCTCTTTCCTCGGATCTTAATGATATCACAGCCGAGTGGGAGGCTCGCCAGAATCTGAGCCGGATCTTCTCCGGAATGCCAGCCGCCATGGTCGATTATGAGCTGGTTCTAGTGGGAGCAAATGGAATTGTCGTCGGTTCCGGAAACGGCGGCGTCACCTGCCCGTCTTCGGAACTGCTCACCCTTCCTGCGCTGCAGACCGCAATCCACACAGACCGCATCGCATATGAAGGAAGAAAAGAAGGTTTTACCTTTTTGACACAGCATATCCCTGTTATCTACGGATGCAGGCCACTGACCGACTCTGACGGCTCGTTGTACGGCGCACTGTTCATCCTTATACCGGAACAAAGTCTGAGACAGTTCTATCAGAGCTTCAGCAGTCAGAGCACCAGTATTCTTCTTCTCTCCTCAGATGGTACGATTTTATCAAGTAATCTGACTGACGATATCGGAGAAAAAAACCAAAGCCTATTATTTTCTGCCAGGGAAAATCAGAAGCGGGGCCGTGAGTACTCTGACCTTTCTGGTAGTTGGATTGTTTTATCCCGTTATCTTCCATATTACGATGCATACATTGTCAGCCAGATTACTTCCTCCCTCCTGCTCAACGAGTTCTGGCCAAGGATCCAGTCCATTCTGGTGATCTGTACGGCCCTTCTGCTGCTCATGTTACTTTCTTTTTCATCATCCGGAAAAATCTGCTGCCTCTGCGCACTCTGGCAAATCATATGAAAGATGCAAAGGGGATTCCCGATCCTATTATTCTGTCTGACACCTCAGATACCACAGAGATCCAAGGAATCGCTTCGGCCTATAATCAGATGATTACTTCGCTGAACTCTTATGTCAAAGAGATAGATGAGGCACACGAACGGCGGCGACAGGACGAACTGAGTATCCTGCAAATGCAGATCAACCCACACTTTCTCTACAATACACTTGATAGTGTCAAACATATGGTAGAAATGAAAAATACTTCAGAAGCTTGCAGGACGATCGATTCTCTGATCTCCCTATTCCGAAGTACATTGAATAAAACAAACAAAAAGTATCGGTCTCTGATGAATTGCAGAATATCCGGAACTATATTTCTATTATCTCACCTCGATACGGTGGACTGATCCAGGCCGATGCAGACGCTATGCCGGACTGTGCCGATCTGGAGATTCCGAATCTTCTTTTACAGCCCCTTGTGGAAAATGCGTTTTTCCATGCGTTTCAACAGACGAAGAGCGGGAGCATTCATATTTTTATCTATCAGAACAAGGGGAAGCTTTACTGTGATATTACAGATACCGGCGACGGGATGTCAAAAGAGCAGGTGGCGATGCTTCTACATGCTTCTTCTACGTCCGGAACCGGCAACCAGATCGGCATTTCCAATGTCCGTGACCGACTGGCGATCCTCTATCCGGAAGAAAATGGCTTTGAGATTATCAGCGAACGGGGATATGGAACTCATATTATGCTCAGTTTCCCGGCAAGGAGGTGTAATAGCTGAACTCTCGGATTGCTATTACTACATCTGCAATCAGATTGTTTTTAACACAAGCAGTTGCCAATAACGGATTCCCATTTGAAATCAAGAGACTAGAACGTAATCCATATGCATTTATGGACGAAGAAATGTTATTACAGAAACTGGAAAAATCACGGGAAGACGCAGTATTGGGAAATTATAAGGATGCTGATACTGTTATTGTTATTGCGAAGATGAAGTGTGGTAAATCCCCACGAAAAAAGGAGCTTGCATTTGCAAACTCCCTTTTCATTGTTCTCATTAGTCTTCTACAGTAATGATCTCCTTTTTGTTGTAAGTTCCGCAAGCCTTGCATACTCTGTGCGGAAGCATCAGTTCTCCACACTTGCTGCACTTCACAAGGTTCGGAGCAGTCATCTTCCAATTAGCTCTTCTCTTATCTCTTCTAGCCTTTGAAGATTTATTCTTCGGACAAATTGACATCGGTTACACCTCCTTAAAATTCTTAAACAGATCGCGGATAACTGACATTCTTGGATCAAGACCCGTGTCTTCACAGTCACAGGTACCCTCGTTTAGGTTCTGACCACATACACTGCAAAGTCCTTTGCAGTCTTCCCTGCACAGGGTTTTCGTCGGCCATCCTATCAAAATCTCATAATAGAGTAATTTGTCGACGTCAAGATGATATCCGTCAATATAATCTGATGCTTCGTCTGTCTCCTCAGCCTCTCCACCTACAATGGCACGCTTCTCAAATGAAATCTCCATCGGAACTCTCACCTGACTGAGACAACGGTCACACGGAATCACCGCAGTCAGACTGCAATTTCCCGAGACAGCGATCTCTTTCCCTTTTACATGCTCCACATGAATCTGTACGTTGCTCCTCTCCTCCAAGGGATATGAACCTCCCGGCAGCTTCATCGTGTTAATTTCCAGTGGAACAGCCGCATCAATCGGACTGTGCTGGTCGGACAGTACGTCGGATAGGTTTAACAGCATATTCATTGCTCCTATTCATACCTTGACTATTATATCATGTCACATTTTTTTTGTCAACAGTTTTTTATAAGGAAAGAGATTATACCAAAGCCTTTGTCTCGCGTGCGATCGCAAGCTCTTCATTTGTCGGAATGACATATACTTTGACTTTGGAATCCGGTGTGGAGATTTCTTCTTCTTTTCCACGAGCCTGCGCATTCTTCTCACTGTCGATCTTCACACCCAGGTAGCCGAGATATTCGCAGATTTCCTCTCTCATCTGAGTATCATTTTCGCCTACGCCAGCCGTAAATGTGATCGCATCCACGCCGTTCATTGCCGCTGTGTAGGAACCGATATATTTCGCCACACGGTATCTGTAAGCATCCAGTGCCATAATCGCACGTTCATTTCCCGCGTCAGCCGCCTCTCTTACATCGCGGAAGTCGGAAGATACCCCACTCATTCCAAGGACACCGGACTTCTTGTTCAGGATGTTAAGCATCTCATTTACATCGATATTCTCATGGTTGCAGATGAACTGCAGAACAGCCGGATCCAGGTCACCGCTTCTTGTCCCCATAATCAGACCTTCCAGAGGTGTCAGTCCCATGCTGGTATCGACACATTTTCCTCCAATGGATGCGGAGATGCTGGCACCGTTTCCAAGATGGCATACGATGACTTTCGCATCGTCTTTTCCGATTTTCTTTAATGTCTCACCGGATACGAACATATGGCTTGTACCATGGAAGCCGTACCTTCTGATGCTGTATTTTCATAATACTCATATGGGATCGCATACATTGCTGCTTTCTCCGGAATCTTCATACCAAACGCAGTGTCAAATACCGCTACATTCGGCTTTCCTGGCATTGCCGCTTCACATGCCTCAATTCCGATCAGGTTCGCCGGGTTGTGAAGAGGGCCAAGGTCAAAGCAGTCACGAATGACTTTCTTAACGTCTTCATTGATTAACGTCGCATCGCTGTAAACCGTTCCTGCATGAAGAACTCGATGTCCGATTGCCGTAATCTCCTCTGTGCTTTCAATTACGCCGTGTTCTTTATCCATCAGAGCGTCCAGTACAAGCTGCACGGCAACCTTATGATCGCCCATTGGTGTCTCGATCGCGTAATTCTCTTTTCCTGTTGGTTTGTGAGTGAGTTTGGACCCTTCAATTCCGATTCTTTCACAAAGTCCTTTTGCGAGAACGCTCTCATTTTCCATGTCGATGAGCTGATATTTTAATGAAGAGCTTCCACAGTTAATTACTAAAATTTTCATTTTCTTTCTTCCTTTCTACTTTGACTGGCACTGTACTGCCGTGATGGCAACAACACCTTCAATATCTTTTGCGCTGCATCCCCTGGAGAGGTCGTTGACCGGGGCTGCGATTCCCTGGTCATCGGACCATAAGCTTCTGCCTTTGCCAGCCTCTGCACTAATTTGTAGCCGATGTTTCCCGCATCCAGGTCAGGGAAAATCAAAACATTGGCCTTTCCTGCTACCGGACTTTGCGGAGCCTTGGATGCCCCTACGGAAGGAACAATCGCAGCGTCTAACTGGAGCTCTCCGTCCAGCATCAGATCCGGCGCTTCCGCCTTTGCGATCTTGACTGCCTCTACAACTTTTGTCACATCGTCGTGCTTTGCGCTCCCCATGGAAGAATGAGAAAGCAGTGCTACTCTCGGCTCTGCCCCTACAAGCTGCTTAAAACTCTCTGCGGAAGAGATTGCGATTGCTGCCAGCTCTTCCGGGCTCGGATTCTGGTTTAGACCGCAGTCGCCGAATACGAATGTACCATTCTCCCCATCTCGCAATCCGGCACTACCATGATAAAAAATGCGGATACGAGCTTGGTGCCCGGTTTCGTCTTCAGGATCTGTAAACACGGACGCAAGGTATCGGCTGTAGAGTGGCAGGCACCGGAAACCATTCCATCCGCGTCCCCCATCTTCACCATCATCACGCCGTAGTACGGGTAGTTCGTCAGAAGAAGCTCTCTTGCCTGCTCCTCTGTCATACCCTTCTTCTGTCTTAATTCTACCAGCTTCGCGATATAGCTCTCCGTCTTCTCGCTCTTTGCGGGATCCACAATCTGTGCTCCGCTGATATCGAAATTCCCCTTATTTTTTGCGACTTCCTCTTCGCTTCCGATCAGAACAAGCTTTGCTGTCCCCTTTTAAAATGGCCTCAGCCGCCTCGTAAGTCCGGACGTCTTCTGTCTCCGGAAGTACGATGGTCTTGAGATCGGCTTTGGCTTTTGTCTTGATTTCATCAATAAATCCCATGATTTAATGACTCCTTTCCATTTTTCTCAGATGCTATTATTATAACGTAAAGGGAAATTGTATACAAGAGATAATCTGTCTCTTTTTTGATACAATTCCCCTTTTCTATAACTCACAATCGAAACATCAGCGTTACAATCGCAAAATAAACAAGTATCGTACCCGTATCCAGAAGCGTCGAGATCAAAGGCGTCGCCATCAGTGCCGGGTCAAGCCCGATCCTCTTTGCAACAAGCGGAAGGACGCATCCCACCACCTTTGCCATACAGACAATCGCAATAATCGTGATACCGATCACAAACGCAAGCTTCATATCCTGATACATAACATAAATTCTGATCCCATTGGCAACAGACAGTACCACACCGACAATGAGCGCAATCCGGATCTCCTTAAAAATCACCCGAAAAAGATCCTTGAACCGGATCTCACCAACGGCCAGTCCCCGGATCATCAGGGTAGAGCTCTGGGAACCGCAATTCCCGCCGGTACCCATCAGCATTGGGATCAGGGTAATTAAAATCGGCATGGCCGACATTGCGTTTTCATAATAGGCAAGCAGAAGGCCGCTTACCGTAGCTGACAGCATCAGAAACAAAAGCCATGGGATTCTGGAAAGGGCATGTCGCCAGACGCTCGTTCCGAAGTAGGAATCATCGTTCGGGCTCACACCGGCCATCATGCTGATATCCTCCGTTGCCTCTTCCTGTAAAACGATCATAGCGTCGTCAACGGTAACGATACCGACCATACATATCTCATAGTCGACAATCGGAATTGCTACAAGTCCGTATTTGCGGATCATGGTAGCCACTTCTTCCTGGTCATCGTGGGTATGTGCATAAAGAATGTTGGTATCCATGATCTCCTCAATCGTTCTACTCTCGCTGGAAGTCAGGAGGTCCTTGATATCCACCCATCCGATGAGCTTCTTCTTCTCCGTCACATAACAGGTATAAATGGTTTCCCGGTTGATGCCAACCTGACGAATTTTGAGAATCGCCTCCTCTACCGTCATCTCTTTTCGGAAACTGACATAATCAATATTCATCACGCTTCCGGCGCTGTCTTCCGGATACTGTAACAGGGCGTTAATCTGCACCCTTGTCTCCTCATCTGTTGCCATCAGAAGTCTGTCTACCACATTTGCCGGCATCTCTTCCAGAACGTCCACCGTATCATCGACGTACATCTCGTCCATGACTTCTTCCAGCTCCGAATCTGTCAAGGCATTAATCAGGAATTCTCTTGTTTCACTGCTCATATCCGTAAAGTCTCCGCCGCCTCTTCCTTGCCGAGCAGACGGAAAATCAGTATCATCTGTCTTTCGTCTACCTCCTCCAGCAATTCCGCGATGTCAACGGGGTACATATTTCCCAGTTCTTCTTTTAATTCTTTAAACTTTCGTTCTTCCAAAAGTGCCAACAGCGCTTTCTGGTCCATGTGTATCCCCCTTTCGTTCCACCAGATTTTTTTGCAAGCGGATTCCTTTTATAGTATAATCACAATAAGGAGGATATTACAAGGACATTATGAAAATAGTTGGTTTAATTGCAGAATACAATCCTTTCCACAATGGGCACGAATATCATATACAAAAGGCAAAAGAAGTGACAGGAGCGGATACTGTCATTGTTGTGATGAGCGGTAATTTTGTACAGCGCGGCGCTCCTGCCATCATGCCAAAACACCTAAGAGCCAAAGTAGCTTTAAAATCCGGGGCTTCTCTCGTCCTGGAACTTCCGGTATGCTTTGCCACGGGAAGCGCGGAATATTTTGCCCAGGGTGCCGTGGCCCTTCTGGACAGTCTGGGCTGCGTGGACGCCCTGTGTTTCGGAAGCGAATGTGGAGATATTCAGCCACTCACCCGGATCGCTGAAGTGCTCTCCGATGAGCCTGAAGAATACCGGGCTCTCCTTCGTGCTTCGCTCAAAGAGGGGCTTCCCTTTCCATCTGCCAGAGAACGGGCTCTGCAGGATTATCTTCACGATCCTGCCCTGTCCCGGATTTTGGCAAGCCCGAACAATACACTGGGAGTGGAATACATCAAAGCACTGATCCGGCAGGAAAGCACAATCCGGCCTTATACCATTCTCCGGAAAGACTCCCGGTATCATGCTGATACCCTAGAACCGGCCGGGAATTTCAGCTCCGCTACCGCCATCCGCAGACTTCTCCTTTTTCAGGAAGTTCTCTACGCACAGTGGAAGACACACCTTACGACGAGCCAAAGCTCTCCTCCATTTTGGCACGGCTGGAAGATCATGTGCCGCGGGAATGTGTCAACCTGCTGGAGAGGACTCATCTAACCCGCTACCCGATATACAGCAATGATTTTTCCCTGCTTATCAAATATCAGCTTATGCGGGAAAGCCGCGGAACGCTTACCCGATATGCGGATGTCTCCGAGGAGCTTGCCAATCGTATTATGAAGCATCTCAACAGCTATCAGAACTTTGACCAGTTCTGTGACCTGATAAAGACAAAAGAGGTGACCTACTCCCGGATCAGCCGTTGTCTGCTTCATATCATGCTCGGCATCCAGGCTTCTTTTCTGATCGTGTAGCCGCCGACGGCTTTATCCATTATGCCCGGATGCTTGGCTTCGTCCAGAAGGAAAAGGAAATTCTTTCCTTTATCAAGAAGAATTCCCGGATTCCGCTGCTTCCAAAGCTCAGTGATATGGACTCCCTTTCCGAACATGGACAGCAGATGCTTCATCTGGATATTTTTGCGTCAAATCTGTACGAGTCGGTCATTAGCAATAAGTTTAAGACTCCGTTTTGCAACGAGTACAGCCACCCTCTCGTCATCGTATAAATACCGGATTCCCCTTCTCTTGGAAAAGATAAAAGAGCTCTTTACCGAACGAACATGAGGCCCGTCAGAACCTCCTGTCCGGTAAAGAGCTCTTTTTACAACTGATACAGTTTCCTGTCAGTCTGTTTTCCTTTTACACTGTCAGCACTTTGGAGCACGCTACTGCCATTGCTCCCGGCCCAATATGACAGGCAACGCTAAGAGAAAGCGGATCCATATCCACCTCATATTCCGGGAAACGATCCTCGATCTCCTCTTTCCACTTCTGTGCCTCTTCCTCAGAGCAGGTATAAGCTGCTTCCAAATGAACCGGCTGCTTTCCGAAACGGTGCAGCATATCCTTCTCAATGGCGTCCAGCATCGTCTTCTTCGCCTGCTTCCATCCGCGAACTTTAGCGTAAGCGTCTAGCTTCTCGCCCTGAATCTGAAGCACCGGCTTTAAATTCAGAACTGTACCAATCGCCGCTGCCGCCGGCGTAATGCGTCCGCCTTTCTTTAAATACTTGAGCGTATCCACAGTAATATAAATACTGGATTCCAGTTTGACCTTTTCCAGAATCTCTTTGATCTCGGCCGCATTCTTTCCCGCGTCCCGAAGCTTCAGCGCGTCCAGCACCGACTGCCTCTGTGTCACGGAAATACGCTGGTTATTGACTACCTGTACTTTTCCGTCATACTCTGTAGACAGCATGATGGCCGTCTCACAGGAACTGCTCAGACCACTTGACATCGGAATGTAGACAACCTCATCATACTCTTCCAAATACTTGTCCCACATTCCCATCACGTCTCCGGGCGCTGGCTGGGATGTCTTAACGTCATGGTTTGCTTTCAAACGCTCATAAAACTCCTTCTGGGATAAGGTGATCTCTTCAAAATATTCTTCTCCGTCAATAAAAACGGCATTGGAAGGATTCCTACTCCCAGTTCCTTCCCTGCTGCTTGTGTGATTCCACTGTTGCTGTCAGTTAAAACGGCAACACGACTCATATCATCCTCTCCTTTTCTTCCTAAACAGTGATAATTTCCGACCTGGTATCCCGTTTGGCTACCATGATCGGGATATCCTCTCCTTTATACGGATTGTTACCAAGAGTGACTTCCAGCTTCACAGTCTCATAAGCCAGCTCTGCGTAATTATTCTCTTTGCTCAAATGCCCAAGCATCACGCATTTTAGATCGTCGTGCAGAATATCACACAGAAGTCTGCCTGATAACTCATTGGAAAGATGGCCCTGCTTTCCCATTACCCGCTGTTTTAAATAGTATGGATAAACTCCTACCTCCAGCATATGTATATCATGGTTTGCCTCTAAAAGGATAGCGTCCAGACCCTTCAGATTCTCCACAGTATAATCATCGTAGATTCCAAGATCCGTAGCTACGGCCGCTGATTTTTCACCATTTTCAAACCGATATCCGGTCGGTTCATTTGCGTCGTGGGAAATCCGAAACGGACATACTGTCAGCTCCTTTAAAGTAAAAGGCTCGTCTGCACGGATCTCGTGCAGAAGTCCCTCCGGCATCTTTCCAAGACTCCGGTAATCTTTGATTCCCTCGATGGTGCCCTTTGTAGCATAGATGGGGATCCCATATTTTCTGCTGAATACACCCAGCCCTTGAATATGATCCGCATGCTCGTGGGTAATAAAAATACCATCCAGCTCATCCCCTTTGACGTCCAGATCTTTTAATCCCTCTTCGATCCGCTTCTTGCTGATCCCGGTATCCACCAGCACATGGGTATGCTCATCTCCCACATAAATACAGTTTCCACTGCTTCCGCTGGCTATACTGCAAATTCTCATGTTCTTCTTCTCCTTCACGGTTTCTAGTACGATTCTAACGCTTTTGGATCTGGATACAAGTCTCTTTGAAATCCTCTCCATTTTCTATGACTCTGTCACACGCTTTCAGAAACTGTGTTTCTGACTTCTGATTCTGCATAATTCCTTTGATCCGCTCATCCGAATATCCCCGGCTTTCCCTGAGACGCCTTCTCCGCACTGCCTCCGGGGTACGAATGTACCAGAGCTCATCACAGATTTCCTCATAATGATCTTCGAGCAGAAGCGCCGCTTCTATAATAAAAAGCTTCGTCCCGGCCCGTTGCTCTTCTTCCTGTTTTTGCGGATCCATTCCTTGACTTTAGGATGTACGATCCCATTCAGCCGTTTTAATTTCTCCACATCGGCAAAGACGATGCTGCCAAGCCGTTTCCGGTCGATGGTCTGATCGTCACACAAGATCTCCGGTCCGAATACTTTCAGAATCTCCTGATAGCAGCCCTCCCCGGCCTTTGCAGTTCGTGGGCTACCTTGTCCGCCTCACAGACGGAGGCCTGATATGTTTCTCGTAAGAAGTCTAGGACCGTACTCTTCCCGGCCCCTGACTCCTCCTGTAATTCCTATCGTTTTCATCTGACACCCATCTATAACCTATTTTGCCTCATACCAGTTGGCACCCACGCTCATGTCAGCAATCAGCGGGACTTTCAGACTGGCGGCATGCTCCATCTCTTCTTTGAGAATCGCTTTGACCTGCTCAACTTCCTCGTTCTTGGCCTCCACTAAAAAGCTCATCGTGTACCTGGATAACGATTCTCGATTCCAGATTTTCCTCCTTGAGACGTCTATTGACCCGAATCATGGCGATCTTCATAATATCTGCCGCCGCTCCCTGGATCGGGGAATTCATCGCCACCCGTTCTCCGAAACTTCTCTGCATGAAATTGCTGGAAGAAAGCTCAGGAACTGGACGTCTGCGCCCGAACATCGTCGTCACATAGCCGTGTTCTTTGGCAAATGCCACCTCGCCCTCCAGATATTTTTTCACACCCGGATAAGTCTCAAAATAACGGTCGATATACTCTGCCGCCTCTTTTCTGGTAATGCTTAAATCCTCGCTCAGGCCAAAGGCGCTGATGCCGTAGACGATTCCAAAGTTGACTGCCTTGGCGTTTCTCCTCTGAAGATCCGTTACCTCCTCGAAAGGGGTGTGGAACACCTGGGACGCGGTCGTGCGGTGAATATCTTTTGCCTCCCGGTATGCCTGGATCAGCGCCTCGTCGTCTGAACAGTGTGCCAGAATCCGAAGTTCAATCTGAGAATAATCCGCATCCACAAATTGAAAACCCTCCTTAGGGCACAAATACCTTCCGGATCTGCCGTCCCAGCTCCATCCGGATCGGGATATTCTGGAGGTTCGGCTCGGTACTGCTGATTCGCCCCGTAGCTGTCACAGTCTGATGAAAGGTGCCGTAAATCCGATTGTCATCCTGAATAAAATGCGCCAGTCCGTCCGCATAAGTCGATTTTAATTTTGTAAGCTGACGGTATTCCAGAATCTTCGCAACGATCGGATACTCCGGCGCCAGCTTCTCCAGAATGTCCGCCGCCGTCGAATAACCGGTCTTCGTCTTCTTCCCATGCGGAAGCTGTAAATGCTCAAAGAGCACAACTCCAAGCTGTTTGGGGGAGTTGATGTTGAATTCCTCCCCCGCCAGCTCAAAATCTCCGTTTCCAGCTTTTCAATCTGGACACCAAGCTCCTCTCCATAGGCTTTCAGCTCTCGGGCCTCCACTTTCACACCTGCCTGCTCCATATCAAACAAGGCAAAGACAAGCGGCATCTCAATTTCATCAAAAGCGCCTCCATACCGCTCTCTTGCAGCTTCTCCCGGAGGATGGCCGCTCCCTGGTACATGGTGTACGCCTCATAACAACGCTTCTTCTCCTCAGAGAGTTTCCCGTCAATCGTCAGATCCAGATATTCTCTGGCGACATCATTCGGCTCATAAGAGCTTTTCAGCGGATTTAGCAGATATGCCGCCACATGAACGTCAAAGACATTCTCCGGTCTGCACACCCGGAAGTTTTTCATATCCTGCTTCACATCGAACATGGAAATTTCTGCCCTGCTCTCCGTAAGTGCGGAAATCTGCTTCAGCAGCGCTTCCGCTGTCAATGTGCCTCCTACCAAAATAGAGACGACCTCTTCCTTGCCGTCATGGGAAAAAGCGAATGCCGCGCCGGTAATTTCACTTCCCATGGAAAAGAGTGGAAGCATATTCTCCCTGTTTTTCTCCAGTGCGATACCCACTGTCTTTGCGGACGCGGCACGCCCCAGCACTGCCTGGGCCTCTGCCGGATCTGTCACCGTCCGGAATCTATCTTCAATGGCATTGGCCGGCACCTGAATCTCAAACTTTCCGAGCAGATTTTTAAACTGAAGTCTCTGAAACCACTCGTACGCCTCTTTCGTAAAGAGATTCCCGATCCGTCCCTCCTCCACCTCATAAGGGAAATCCGCATGGACGTTGATGGTGGCCAGTTCTTTACTCATCCGCGCCATATCATAATGTTCCTTCAGGGCTTTGGACGCCCTTGGAGGCTTGATTTCCTCTACATGGGCATACGCATTTTCAATCGTTTGGTATTCCACAATGATTTTCGTCGCCGTCTTCTCTCCGATACTTGGCACCCCGGAATATTGTCGGAAGTATCACCCATCAACGCTTTGACGTCAATAAACTCCTGCGGAGTCACCTGGTACTTCTCCTTGACGTCCGCCGCCAGATAGTCCTCTACTTCGGTCCTGCCGCCTTTCGTCTTGGGAATCCGGATCTTGACCTTCTTTGTAGCAAGCTGTAAGAGATCCCGGTCTCCGGAAAGGACAACCACATCCATCCCCGCCTCCTCACAGCGCCTCGAAAGCGTCCCGATCAGATCGTCCGCTTCCAGTCCCGCCTTCTCAATCAGACGGATACCCATGGCCTTTAAAACATCTTTCATCAGGGGAACCTGTTCACACAGTTCCTCTGCCATCGGCTTTCTTGTTCCTTTATATTCCTGATACATTTCATGCCGTAACGTCGGTGCGTGGACGTCAAACGCAACGGTCAAAAATTCCGGCTTTTCCTCATCCAGTATTTTGAACATAATATTCAGGAAACCATATACCGCATTCGTATGAAGTCCTTCCGAATTTGTCAGATCCGGAAGACCGTAAAACGCCCGGTTCAAAATACTGTGTCCGTCAATCAGAACGATTTTCTGATCCTGAAACTGTTTTTCACTCATCGTCAAACTCCGTTCTTTGTTAAAATACTTCTTTTATTTTACTTCGTTTTGTCCACTTTTACAACGCTAAAATATTCCAAGATGCTCAAAGAGGATTTTCAGACCGATCAGAATCAGGACAATTCCCCCAAAACACTCTGCTTTGTTTCTATACTTTGTTCCAAAAACCGTACCGATTTTCAGTCCTGCCGCCGAAATCGCAAACGTCAGGCAGCCGATAAACGCCGCTGCCGGAGCGATACTAACGTCCAGAAAAGCGAATGTTACACCAACTGCCAATGCATCGATGCTGGTGGCAACCGCAAGTGCCGTCATCTCTTTTACATCAAAACGGGCTCCCCACATTCTTCTTCTCCTCTGGACTCCCGGATCATATTTCCTCCGATGATAGCCAGCAAAATAAACGCAATCCAGTGATCCACACTCTCGATGGCTCCCCGGAAATTGACTCCTACAAAATAGCCTATCGTCGGCATCAGCGCCTGAAATCCTCCAAAATACAGTCCTACGCACAACACGTATTTTGGCTTTGCCACACCTACGGACAGTCCTTTACAGATAGAGACGGCAAAGGCATCCATGGCAAGACCCACCGCGATAAAGAACAGCTCTAAAAATCCCATTGTTCAGTTTCCTCCTGCTTCTTCTTTTCTTCCTTTGAATACGCACAACCTGTTTACAAAAGGGCAAAAAAAATCGAGTCCTACCCATATCATCGTCTGATACAGATAAGTCTCGCTGTTTCATACAAAGCCAGGATCTCTCCAATATGTTGACTTTGTCACACTGTAAAAGTGCCAACTACTCCCTTATGTTTCCATTTTTCTTTGTGCCGGCGTTTCCGCCAGATTGTATTATAACCGACATTGCCCGTTCTTTCAACTGTTTTTTGTAATCCTTTCTGATAACGCAGTTTCCTATAAAACGAGAAAAGCGGCTGGAGATTTAGTCCTCTCCATGCCGCATGCCTTGCCGCCATAGCATATTCTCTGGCATTAAGATGGTCTTTCCGGTGGTGATAGATGGATCCGGGATCAGCACCTGCTCATTCCCGATCCTCTTTAACGTGTGCTCTGATATACAATCTGCCCGTTTATCATCGTACAAAGTACTTTTGCATCTGTATCCAATCCCAGCCGTCCTTTCACCAGAATTAAATCTGCGTCTTTTCCCTCTGTAAGAGTGCCGATCCGCTCTTCCACTCGAGAATCTTCGACGGATTCACCGTTACCATTCGAAGAGCCCGCATCCACGGTACCCCCTCCCGAACAGCCTCTCCGATGTGGTGATACAAAGACTCTTCGCTGAGAATCGGAGAATCCGTAATCAGCGCTACCGTAACCCCTCGCTCATCCAATGTCTTTACCGCCTCAATATCTACCTTCCTTCGTTCTCCCACGCAGCGGTATGTCCCGATCGGCCCATAACAGATGTCGCACCCACTCTCTACAATCTCATCCATATAATCTGTGGCGCCCCATGCATGTTCCAGAGAAAAACGTACCCCAAAGGCCTTCGCCACTTCGATCGCTGTCAGCATATCATACTGGGTACAGTGGATCTTGCACGGGATCTCTCCACGAAGTGCCAAAAGCATCGCCTCCATATCCGGGTCATACTCCAAGGCTTCTCCTTTTTCTTTTGCTTCCTGATAGGCTTTTGCCTTTCCAAAGGTTTCCCAGAGCACCTTTGCCACGCCCATCCTCGTCATCGGAAGCTGGTTTCGATCCCCGTAGGTCCCTTTCGGATTCCCCCAAGAGCAATCTTCACCGCACATGGCGCTTTGATAGACATGTCAAATACATTGTCACCATATGTTTTCAGGGCAAACGGCAGACCACAGAATACATTGCCGCTTCCCGGTGTCAGAAGCATGGTTGTAATGCCGTGCTCATATGCCACCCGGAATTCTTTTGCCTTGGGGTTGACACCGTATCTGGCGTCCACGGACAAAGTGACAGGCCCCGTCATTTCGTTAGCGTCGTCGACCGAATTCTCACCGTTAAAATCAAAGAGTCCGATATGGGAATGTGCGTCAATCAGTCCCGGAAAGATGTTCATTCCGGACGCATCCACCACTTTCGTATCAGACGGCAGTGTTGCCGGACAAATCTCTTTTGCGCTGCTTTTGATTTTTCCTTCTGCGACAAGCAGATCTCCCTGAAATGGTTCTGTTCCCTCTTCCATCGTATATAATGTCCCGTTTTGAATCAATATGTGTTCCATCAGAAGACCACCTCCCCGTTGATGATACTGTGTTTGACTCTGGCCGCATATGTTTTCACCGGATGTCCCGTATAGATAGAAAGATCGGCGTCCATTCCTTCCCGCAGCGCTCCAATTCTGTCTCCCACGCCAAGCATGGCGGCCGGATGTATCGTCATCATCTTTACCACTTCTTCTGCATCCACGCCGGCGCGGAATACCTCAATGGCTGTCCAGAGGAACACTTCTCTTCCTTCGGAAGAGCCACTGCTGGAATTGGTAAAAGCTATCTTGTTTCCGTTTTCTGCGAATTCCTTTATTTTACCAAGATCCATTCTATGCTTTGCAATCCTGTATCCATCGTTTACATTGCCAAGGATTAGTCCCGTATGCTGACGCTTCATATCTTCTATGACATCTCCAAACTCATACCCGTCCACCAGGACGAATGGCACCTGCTTTTCTTCCATCAAATGATGTAGACCTGCGATCTCCCCGATCCGCTCTGCCGCCGCAAAGACTGGCATCTTTTTTTTTGTCAAAGACGTCCTGGATCACCCGATCTCTCTCTTGATTTTCTGTACCTCCGCCACTTTTTCTGATTTTCGGATTGCCTCCTCAAGCATCCAGAACGATCCCATCCTTGTCATCGGCATCTTGTTTTGCTTCCCATAAACCGATTTGACCGACGCCGTAACGCTGCATTTTAATGCCGCTTTTTCTTTCACTATACGCCTGCTCATTTTCATAGGCGCAGTTTTCACCACCACAATCTGTCCGCCCATGATATTAGTATTCCCCGGAGCCAGTCCGACCGTGGTGATTCCGCTTTTATAAAATTCCTGTCCGTTTAGTTCGTCAGGATCTACGGAGTACTTGACATTCAGCTCTGGTGTGATAGGATCGGATTTTTCCTGGTTATCCAGACTTCTGGATGGAATTCCAAGCGCTCCAATCATCGAATGTGGATCGATAAATCCAGGAAATACCTCGCAGCCCGACGCATCGACCACCTCAGCCTCGGGACAATCAAGTCCCTGGCCAATCTTTTGGATCGTTGATCCTTTTGTTAAAATATCGCAGTCCTTCAGAATCGTGCCGTCCCCCACATGGACAACGCCGTTCTTAATCAGGTACATCTGCTTTCCCTCCTTCTCTTTTGAAAAAGGCCAACCACCCGCTTGTGATTGGCCTTCTGATCTGTCTGTTCTCTACTTTTCAATCGATACCTGTGAAAAATCCACTGTTCCATTTGTCGTTACAAAATAGTTTTTCACATAGTTTTTCACATAGGTCGGTGATGCCTCCAGGTAAGTCGGCGCAATCAATGCATTTCCGACAACCAGATTTTCCGCCTCCAGATAAATCTCTGCCTTTTCTTTGTCGTCAACGATATTTTTAGCTTTTTCAAGCAGTTCTTTATACTGTTTGGACTCTTCATTTGTCCATCCTGTTTTTGCAGAGTTGAAATAACCATTATCCGGATCAAAAAGCTGAAGAAATGCACTCGGCTCATTATAATACGGGCCCCATCCGCCTTGGGCAATATCGTAATCCCCTGCATCAATCTTGTCCCACATAATGTTCCATTCCATCATATCAATCTGTACATTGATACCAAGATTTTCTTCCCATGTCTGCTTCATCCACTCCCCGATTTTCTTAGACAGTTCATCTGTTCCACGGCTTGCATAGCGAATCGTTACCTGAGACGGGTCTGTGCTTTTTCCAAGCTCTTGCAATCCCTCCTGGAGAAGCACCTTCGGATCCGGATACTGCTCCTGCATCTCGGAAACAAAATGGTTCTTTCCATCTACCAGCTCCGTATATGTCTTTTCCCCTACTTTCATTGTATCCGGCATCAGAGAATAGATCGGTTCAGATTTTCCATCACGCAGAGCATCCACCATCTCCTGTCTGTCAAAAGCAATGGAAAGCGCCTGACGGATCTTTGTATTACTCAGGTATTCATTTTTCAGGTTGAACATGAAAAATTCCGGTGCGTTTGTCGGAACTGTGATCTCTTCGGAATCGCCTGCCGCTGAAATTGTCTTGCCCCAGTTCGTATCAGAGGTGCTCACTACATCCAGTTCACCATTAATAAATGCCTGGACAGCGGTGGAAGGATCCTGAATAATCCGAAGATTGACTTTTTGAAGCTTCATATCGTCTTTTCCCCAGTACTGATCATTCTGCTCCAGATTCATTTCCGTGTTCTGATTCCAACTTGTCACTTTCAGAGGTCCATTGTAGACAGTTTTGTCCGGAGCTGTGCCGTAATCGGAACCGAACTCTTCATACTTTGCCTCATTGACCGGATAAACGGAACCCGCTACCAGCTCCAGGAAATAGGAAGCCGGATGCACCAGTTGGATTTCCAGTGTATTCTCATCTGTCGCTGCGACGCCGATTTCGTCCGGCGTCTTTCCGTTATTATACAACGCCTCAGAGAAATTCTCAATAACCCCATCAAACAGCCATGCATTTGTCGCGGCCGTATTCGGATCGGCCATCTTCTTGAACGTAAACTCAAAATCGTTTGCCGTCACCTTCGATCCATCGCTCCACTTCGCGTCCGGATTCATATGAAAGGTGTACGTCAGCCCGTCCTCACTCACGTCCCAGCTTTCAGCGGCTGCCGGCACGATCTCATCCGTATTGTCCTTTGCCGAACGATCCCGTACAAGCGGATCATAAATCATATTGTGAGCTTTATTGTCCGGTCCCGTTGTGTTGACCAGCGGATTTAAGCCGACTACCACACTGTTAGTAGAAATATTCAGCACCTGCTCGGCAGATCCACCACCTCCGCCGCCTGATTTTTCTTCGCCCCCGCACCCCGCAAGAAGCCCTGCTGTCATGGCAGCAGCAAGAAGTCCCGCCAGCACTTTTTTCCTCAGTTTCATAATATTCCTCCTTTATTGAAAAATTTTATTATCCTAAATCCGTACAGCTTCGGATTTGGAATCATAGAACTTGCGCTTCTAATGCTCGTCACATAAGATCTCCTCTCTTATCAGATCTCCTTTACCCGGTGGCAGGCCACATAATGTCCTTCTTCCATCTCCTCCAGTTTCGGCGTCTCGCTGCGGCAAAGTTCCGTCGCATATTTACACCGTGCCGCAAACCGGCATCCCGGCTTTGGATTCAACGGACTTGGGATCTCACCTTCGATGGGAATCCTTGTTTTCTTCTTCTCTTCTTTCGGATCTGGGATCGGGATGGCCGACATCAGAGCCTTTGTATAAGGATGCAGAGGCTTGCTATACAGCTCATCACTGGACGCGAATTCCACCATGTTTCCAAGATACATCACTCCCACCCGGTCTGAGATATGTTTGACCATGGAAAGGTCATGGGCAATAAAGAGGTAGGTCAGATTCCTTTTCTTTTGCAGCTCGATCAGCAGATTCACAATCTGTGCCTGGATCGATACATCCAAAGCGGAAATCGGCTCGTCACAGACAATGAATTCCGGTTCAATGGCGAGCGCTCTTGCAATTCCGATCCTCTGCCTTTGACCTCCCGAAAATTCGTGCGGGAAACGTAGGGCATGTTCCCTGTTCAAGCCCACCAGTTCCAGCAGTTCGTAGATTTTCTCCTGCCGCTCTTTCCCTGTATACAGCTTATGGATATCAATTCCTTCCCCAATAATATCCCCCACTGTCATTCTTGGATTCAGGGAAGAATACGGATCCTGGAAAATAATCTGCGCTCTTTTTGTGAATTCCTTTTTCTCTTTTTTATGAAGACTATGAATCTCGACTCCGTCAAAAATCACTTCTCCCCCGGTTGCGTCATAAAGTCCCATCACGGTTTTGCCGCCTGTCGTCTTCCCACAGCCGGACTCCCCGACAAGTCCCAGCGTCTCGCCTTTGTAAATCTTGAAGCTGACCCCGTCCACGGCTTTTAATACCTGATGGCGTCCTACCTGAAAATATTTCCTTAAGTCTTTGACTTCAATCAGAACCTCTTTCTCATTCATTACTGATTCCCCTTCTGACCATATTTTCCGGAAGTCCGCTGACATCCGCCTTTGGATGATGAAGCCAGCAGGAACATTTCTGAGAATGACTGAATTTCGTCTCCTCAGGATACTGCATCCTACAGATTTTCATGCCATATTCGCAACGTGGTGCAAAAGAGCATCCTTTTGGAGGATTGATCAGATCCGGAGGGGTCCCCTTCAGAGAATACAAAGTTTCTTTATTATTCGTATGAATTTTCGGAACAGAATTCAAAAGCGCCCTTGTATATGGATGAGTAAAGTGGTAGAAAATTTCGTCCACCGTACCCCTTTCCACAATCTTGCCCGCATACATAACCTGAATATAATCTGCCACACTAGCCACTACGCCAAGATCATGTGTTACAAGAATGACTGCCATATCTAATTCTTTCTGAAGACTTCCGATCAGCTCCATAATCTGTGCCTGAATAGTAACATCCAGCGCTGTTGTCGGCTCATCTGCGATCAGAATTTCCGGCTTACATGCAAGAGCAACCGCAATCATGGCTCTTTGCCTCATTCCTCCGGAAAACTCAAACGGATACTGTCTCATTCTCTTTGGTGCATTCGGAATCTTTACCAACTCCAACATTCTCTCTGCCTCTTTCATGGCATGCTCCTTTGATGTCTGAGTATGGATCAAAATACTTTCCGCAATCTGCTCCCCGATTCTCATTGTTGGATTCAAAGATGTCATCGGATCCTGGAAGATCATAGAAATTTTACTTCCCCTGATCTCTGTCATCTGATTTTCCGTATAGTCCAGCAGATTATCTCCCTGAAAGAGAATCTGTGCTCCATTACTTTTATCAATCATGGTATTCTGAGCAGGCAAAAGCCCCATAATCGCTTTGGACGTGACAGTCTTTCCGCATCCGGATTCCCCGACAATCACAAGTGTCTCTCCCTTTCTCAGACTGAAATCCACTCCTCTTACTGCATGTGATATCCCGGCATAGGTTTTAAAGGAAACATGCAGATTTTTTACTTCCAATATATTTTCACTCATCACGATGCCTCCTATTTTCTCAGTTTCGGATCCAATGCGTCAGAAAGTCCGTCTCCAATCAGATGAAACGACAACATGGTCAGGACAATCAGAAGACATGGGAAGAATAACTGGTGGGGATAAAACATCAACTGCTGCTGTCCTGCGGACGCCAAAGCTCCCCAACTCGTCTCCGGAGGTCTGACTCCAAGACCGATATAACTTAAAAACGCTTCACTGAATACAAATCCTGGAATTGACATCGTAATGTCTACCATGATAATTCAAGTGTATTTGGTAACAGATGCTTGATAATGATTCTTCCCGTGGAAGCACCAAGTGCTCTTGCTGCCTGCACATAGTCCTGTTCTTTGATCTGAAGAATCTGCCCTCTTACCATTCGGGCTGTGCCGACCCATGCCGTAAGGCTCATGGCAAATACAAGAGAAAACAAACTTCTTCCCATCACCATCGAAAGGATCGTGACAATAATCAGATATGGAAGGTTTCCGATCAGCTCACAGATACGCATGATAATATCATCCACAAGACCCCCTTTCAATCCTGCCAAAGCCCCGGCTAAAGCTCCGATCACAAACATGACCGCTGTACAGCACAGACCAATATAAATCGAAATCCGTCCGCCGACACAGACACGTGTGAAAAGGTCTCGTCCCATATCATCTGTTCCGAACCAGTATTCCGAATTCGGGCCTTGATTTTTCAAAGCCGCATTGATGTATTGATAATCTTTTCCGGAAATCACCGGGCCAATAAACAACAGCAGCACAATCAAGGTAAGAAGTATCAAACCAAAAATCGCCAGCTTATTTGCACGAAATCTTCTCCAGACATCCGCCCAGTATGTAAGCGATTTCGCTCCGATCTCCTCCCCGAGAGTCCTTCTGTTCCGATTCTTTTAAACAAGTCCTCCGTATCCCCAACGGATATCTCGCTATTTCTCTTTTCTTTCATTTCCATAATGATCACCTCATTTTCTATTTCTTGCCTTTTGCCACACGAATTCTAGGATCCGCGATACCATATAGAATATCTACCACAATCAGCGCTCCTACAAACAGGATTGCAAAAAAGATGGTAAGCCCGATAATCATGGTGTAATCATTGTCGGATACGGCTTTTTACATAATAAAAGCCAAGTCCCGGGATGGAAAACATTTTTTCGAGAATAAAAGAACCGGCAAACACTCCGGAAATCGCAGGCCCTATCATAGTAATGATTGGAATCATCGAATTCCTCAGAACATGCTTTTTGACGATCCGTTTTCTCTTGCAGCCTTTCGCCTGTGCGGTGACAATATAATCCTCTCCAATCACAGAAATCATGCTGCTTCTCGTGTACTTCGTATAAGAAGCGATTCCGCCGATCGCATAGGCCGCAACCGGAAGGATGTAATGTTTTAACTGTCCCCAGCCAAATACCGGAACAAGTTTCCACTTAAATGCCAGGAAATACTGAAGCACGGCGGCAAATACGAAGCTCGGGACACAGATCGCGAGTACGACCAGCACCCGAATCACATGATCGACCGGCTTCCCCGGTTCAGTGCCGCTATCATTCCAAGAGCCACACCGATTGTCACCTGAAACAAGATGGCAAGAAGACCGATCTTGGCGGATGTCCACGTATTTTCTTTGATCACATCATTGGCGGACTTTCCTGTATAGACGATGGACTCTCCAAAATCTCCAGTAGTAATCAGATTCTTCATATAGGTTGTGTAACGCTGAAATACCGGCTTATCCAGCCCATATTTCTTCTCAATAATTTCCTGCGCCTGCTCCGGCATCTGTCCGACCTTTGCCGCAATCGGATCTCCCGGTGCCCCTGCCACAAGAAAGAATGTAGCGGTCGCAATCAAAAATAATGTAAGAATTGCGTACGCCAGTCGTTTTCCAATAAATTTCAGCATCTTTTTCTCTCCCTTCTTTTCCCGTCAGCTTGCCTCTGACTGTCTTTTTCTTCTGAAGCTCCTGGAACAGCGTCTCCGGCACGATCATATAATGCCGGCGGATCTTTTCACAGATCTCCTCCACAGACTTGGCCCGGAACGCATCCAAAATCTTCTGGTGGTTTTGTTGAATATATTCATATGGCATCAATGATTCCGATCTCATGGTGTAGTATGCTGCTGTATTCCCACTTTCCAGCGACTTCCAAACCTTGTAGAGCTTTTCACTGTGGGATGCCATCACCACGTAAGAATGAAACTGTTCATCCAGTTCGATTACCTGGTAAAGATCCCTGGCATCCGCCGCTTTCCCGATTTCAACCAGATTCTGCTCCATTTTGGTATCAAGCTCTTTTGAAAGCTTTCCGGAACACATACGGACTGCCAGGATTTCCAGTGTGGATCGTATCAGATAAGCTTCCTGCATCTCATCATACGTCATCGTCTTGACGACACAGCCCTTGTGAGGCTCGTAGACAACCAAACCCTCTTCCTCGATTTGACGTAGCGCCTCCCGAACCGGCCCCGGCTCATCTGAAGCTCCCTTGCCAGATCAGCCTCTACAATCCGTTCCCCAGACTGAATATCTCCATTCAGAATCTTTTTCCTTAAAATCTCGGCTACCTGCTCTCTTAATGTTTTTCTTGATATGGGTGTTTTTGTCATAGTGCTCTCCTTTTTCACTTTACTTTGTGAAAATCCTTATGCTCATTATACCCCCCCCCGTGTTTAAAAAGTCAACTGTTGACAGTTACCTTTTCCGCAGAATAATTGACAAATTTTTTACTTGATTTTTGTGCAACAAATACAATTATTCTTTAAAACTAAGTTTTTAATTTATGCAATTATATCAATAGATGAATAAATATCAATGACAACAATACAGTGTGTCACTGTACTGCAAAAGAAATTATTTTCTATAACGAATATCAAAATATCTTTTTAAGTATTTTATGAGATATAAAAAGAATTACTTTTTTGAAGGATAAAATCAAAAGAACTTTATAAACAAATAATATACTACAGGGGGCAGAAGGGAGAGATCTCTCCTGTTCCCTTTTAAGATTACAGTTCCATGATTTTAGATCTAATAACCACAAAAAATAGAGAGCCTTCTGTCACGTTTGGCTCTCTTTCCGTATATTATAATCACAAAATCGTGTTCAAGGGTTATACTATGAAACAATGTTCCAATCTGTTCTATCTTTCTACCATCGCCTGCAAACTTTCAGAGTGTCTGTCAGAGCAGGAACTTACCATGCTGGCCGCCGATCTTGTTGTCCTGAGTGATATGCTGGCTAATCTTCTCGCTCATCAGGATATATACGAAGATGCTTCACAAAATACCTTGTAATCGAGATAGTCTTTTACAGCTTCTTCCAGATCTTTCGCATCCTTCTGGAGTGTCGGAGCCTTTACATCCCTAAGCTCTACAATCTGCCTTACCCTGTCTTCACCATCATAGATCGTCTCAGCATAGGTAAATGGCAGGTCCTGATAATAGGAAGCACCAAATACATCCTTATATGAGATTCTAAGCAGACAAAAAACATTTGTATTAATATCATAATCAAACACAATGCTGGTAGCTTCTTTATCTGTCAGACGTCTTTTGCCGGATAAAAAGCACTTCCAGAAGCAATCTTTTTCCCGTTGACTGCACATCCCTCAATCTGAAAATCAAAAACACAATTATGATTGATTGTTTTTATCTCAATCTTCGAGCAAATTTTCTGTTTCAGGCAGAAAAACCACTCGTTATCACCCCTTCTTCTGTGATTGTCAAAATGAGCTCTGGATCTGTCTCACTCATAATAACTTCAAATCCTAAAATCGGCATATATTCCAGACGTCTGTTCTCCTCATTGCTCTCTTTCTGATGATAAAGCGTAATGAGGACTCCTATCAGAGTAAACGCGCCCCCAAGTACTGCTCCAATGAGCCCGATCCACATTTCCCTGCTGCCCGGAACATGGATTTCCAGATATTCAAATACAGCAACCATTCCCAGCAGTAGTAAAACAATTACCACTGATATCATCATGCAGCCTATCGCTTCTTTGACATATTTTCTGTTCAAAAGTCTCACCCTCCTGAAATCTTGTTATCGATCATTGTACCTTTCCTTAATATACAAAACAGCGAAATCCTCAAGATGAATGGTTCCGCTGTTTTGTCTCTTTTCTTTTATGAACGTCCGCACCGAAAAAAAGAGCGAATATATCATTTTATCGGCAAGTGTGCAGGCGCATCTATCATCTTTCCATATCAGCTTAGCTACAATATTTTCTTTCATTTTCATGTACCTACACTCCAAAGATTTATAAATGTATTTTATTCCTTATACGTAAACTTGCTTTATGTGCATAATCCAATGTCTTGAAAACGGCATTTGGATCAGTCCTCGTATATCTTTATTGCACCAATAATCAATCAGCCAAATCGCATTTTCATGATTGCTTACGACATTTAGCGATTTTAAGTATTCTTTTCTTTCTTTCGATACCTTCTTTTTCATTTCGTCATAAGACAGACTTTTGAGTATCCTTTCAGTACTTGCTTTTACCTCAAAAAATATATGAATAAAGCTCTTTCAAATTAAGCTACATTGAAAAATCCGCAATCTGCTGTTTTTCAAGTTCATTGCCTGTTGTTATTATGGGTGAATTGATTCTCTCCTGATAACCCCCTGTGCAAAACACCTGTTCGTCTTCGTTTATCAAGATATGCGCAACTATATCTTCGATACGAAATATATGCCAGATTGAATATGCAATGGTTTTGCTATGATAACCGTCTGCATTTAGAAAAGGGATGGCATTAAATTCTTCTCTATTTAATTCGCTATAGAATACGGTTAAGATTTTCATTAACCGATTCCACAGTTCAAATAGAGTATCGATACCCGCCTCATAGGTATCATTCTTCCTAATTTGTGTTTGCATTGTTTTGTTAAGTTCCGACCATTCTTTATTCACAATCAATCCTCCAAATCCAGGTTACTATTTCTTGCCGCTCACTTTTCCTCATCCAATGGCATGACCTTTCCAATCCCTTCCGTAGCCGACGCCGTCACAATCAAGGGTGTGAAGCTTCCGTTGCTTCTCCTGTACTGTCCGGATGTTCCTGATAAACTCATAGACACGCACTTTCTTCGCATATCTCCATTATACAGAATAATTGCAAAACGCAATTATCAAAATGCAATTCTTACAAGATTCCGTGGTATATGGTAACTCTCCCAGAACCAAAAACGCCTTTCTGACCGTCGTCAAAGTCATTATGACAAAAACGGCGGTATCACTCACGATACCGCCGCTTTTGCTTTAGCACTAAAGGTATACTAAAAATCCGAATCCGTTCCCGATTGGAACCGGGTTCGGATTATCATTATCTGGTGCCGGTGGCGGGACTTGAACCCGCACGTGGTTGCCCACAACAGATTTTGAGTCTGCCTCGTCTGCCATTCCGACACGCCGGCTTTTCTCGGCTATTGAAGCCGAAAATTATTATAGCATAACTTTTCTTTGATTGCAAGAAATTATTTTCACATTTATTTCCAAATTTTATTTGACTCTGCGATCAGCTCTTTTCCAATATCAAAGCAGTCAAACGTCGCAAAGTAGTCTGCCGGCGTCTCCGCACGGCGGATCAGCTTGGCACTTCCATCTTCTTTTAGCAGAACTTCAGCGGATTTCAGCTTGCCATTATAGTTGTAACCCATGGAGTATCCATGAGCTCCGGTATCATGGATCACGAGCAGGTCTCCCATATCAATCTGTGGAAGCATCCGATCGATTGCAAACTTGTCAGTGTTCTCGCAAAGGGAACCTGTAATGTCATATTTATGATCGCACGGAGCGTGCTCTTTTCCCATCACAGTGATATGATGATATGCGCCATACATTGCGGGACGCATCAGGTTCACGGCGCAGGCATCCACACCGATGTATTCCTTATGAGTATGCTTCTCATGGATCGCTTTTTGTCACCAGACATCCGTACGGTGCAAGCATGAATCTTCCAAGCTCGGTGTAAATCGCCACATCTCCCATTCCAGCCGGAACAAGGATGGATTCGTATGCTTTTCTTACGCCTTCCCCAATCACACGGATATCATTTGGCTCCTGATCCGGACGGTAAGGAATACCGATACCACCGGACAGATTGATGAACTTGATATGCACTCCGGTCTCTTCCTTTAAACGGACCGCTGTCTGAAAAAGGACTTCTGCCAACATCGGATAGTATTCGTTCGTCACGGTATTGCTTGCCAGGAATGCATGAATTCCAAACTCTTTTGCTCCTTTTTCCTTCAGAATACGGAAAGCGTCCGTGATCTGCTCCGTTGTCATCCCGTATTTGGCGTCTCCCGGATGATCCATAATATCATTGGTAATCTTGAACACTCCGCCCGGATTGTAACGACAACTGATCGTCTCCGGAATATGGCCGATGGCTTTCTCCAAAAATTCAATATGGGTAATATCATCCAGGTTGATAATTGCTCCCCAGACGGTCTGCAAGACGGAACTCTTCTGCCGGCGTGTCGTTAGAGGAAAACATAATATCCTCTCCTTTCATACCGATCGCGTCAGAAAGCATTAATTCCGTAAAGGAAGAACAGTCGCAGCCGCAGCCGTACTCCTTAAGAATCTGAATGAGAAACGGATTCGGCGTCGCTTTCACCGCGAAATATTCTTTATAGCCTGGGTTCCATGCAAACGCTTCTTTCAGTGCTTTTGCATTCTTACGAATCCCTTTCTCATCGTACAGATGAAATGGCGTCGGGAACTCCTTTATGATCTCTTCCAGTTTTTCCTTGAAACAAATGGTATCTTTTCCATCAGTTGGTTTCTCCTTTCGTAAGCTCAATTACTTTTATCTCGTTCGCCATCGCCTCTTTGAAGATCTCCACAAAGTTGCGCTGGCTTGTATACAGACAGGTATTGCGATCCTGATTTCTATATTCGCCGCTCAGAATAAAGGAGGAATCTACAATCATTCCCATCTGTCCTTTTCTGTCCGCAGTGTAATATACCTTCCCAGGGCCGACATACGCTTCCCAGTCCGTAATAATGACGACCTTTTTCCATCTCCGGCAAACTCGGTAAGCTCCGGCAGAACTGCCTCCAGAAAAGCCTGTCCAGAAGACAGATACACCCTCTCTTTTGCCCGTTTCAGAAGAGCTCTTGCTTTCGCCTCAATGGTCTCCTGCCCGGAAATCGTAATATAACCTTCCTCTTCTTCTTTCCGAACCGGTGCATGCATTACAAGCCAGTCCTCTTCTTTTTTTCAACTGGTCAATCTTGTCCTCGCAAAACTCCTGTACCGGCACAGAAAGATAACGCTTTCCATTCTCACTCGCCTCCAGATAGGCCGCTCCCTTTTCACACAGGGACGCAAGCGCCACATAGACATTCGAACGGGAAATCCCGGTCAGCTTGGCGGCCTCATATCCGGTCAGCTTTCCATTCTCCAGAAGACTCTCATAGACTGCGGCTTCCTGTCTTGTCAAATCAAATTTCATCAAATGTTCCTTAAATTGTTCTTTGCCCATTTTCTCTCCTTAGTAGCTCTTTATAGTACTACTATAGTTGGTTCTCCTTAGAAAGTCAAGTATAAATCAGGACGGATCTGTCCGATCCGTCCTGATTCAGTTTCTTATTCAATTACCGCAATCCGCATCATATTGCTCCCACCGTTACCGGAGTAGGAATAAGTTCCCATTGGCGCCGGAAGTCCTGCTGTCAAAACAACAACATCTCCTGGCTCTACGAACTGCTTCGCCTTCACCATCTCCAGGGCATTCTCACAAACGTCTTCCGTAGAACGAAGGGGAATCGATTTCAGCGGCCGTACTCCCCAATAAATCTGCATCCTGCGGAGCGTCGACTCATCCGGACTGACGCCAATCACGTCCGCCTTTGGTTTAAACTTGGATACAACTTTTGCTGTCGCTCCAGACATCGTTGGGGCTACAATACACTTTGCATTCAGATTGTCCGCCGTTGCCACAGTGGAAAACCCAATCGCACTGGAAATACTCTGTTTTCTATGCTGCTGCGCTTTTTTTCAGAAGGACTTCATAATCCAGATGGCTTTCTGTATTCTCCACAATCTGCACCATCATCTGAAGTGCCTCCACCGGGTACTTGCCCTGTGCAGTCTCACCGGAAAGCATCACTGCATCTGTCCCGTCATAAACCGCATTGGCTACGTCCGTTACCTCCGCACGAGTCGGACGAGGATTACGAATCATGGAATCCAGCATCTGCGTTGCTGTGATGACCGGCTTAAAGTTATCGTTACATTTCTTTATGATTTCTTTCTGAATATACGGCACTTCCTGAGCAGGAATCTCCACGCCCATATCTCCTCTGGCTACCATAATACCATCTGCGCTTCGGATAATCTCATCAATGTTACGGATTCCTTCTGCGTTTTCGATCTTGGCAATGATCGGGATGTACGGAGCATTACATTCTCTTAACCAGCTTCGGATCTCAATGATACACTCTGCATTCCGCACAAAGGATGCTGCAATGAAGTCAATCCCTGAGTGACGCCGAACTTGATATCTTCTCGATCCTTATCTGTAATCGCGGGAAGACGTACCGGTACATTCGGCACATTGATCCCCTTCTTTTCACCGAGCTCTCCGCCATTGATGATCCGGCAGACAATATCATGGTTCTCAATTCTCAGAACTTCCAGTTCGATCAATCCATCATCAATCAGAATCTTACGTCCCGGCATGACATCTTCTGTCAGACCCTTATATGTGATAGAAACCCGTTTCTGATCCCCTATGATTTCCTCAGACGTCAGGGTAAACTCTTGCCCTGCTTCCAGCATGACTTTCTTACCGTCTTTTAATACACCGGTGCGGATCTCCGGTCCCTTTGTATCCAGAAGAATCGCAACCGGAATCTTTTCCTCCTCCCGGATCTTCTTCAGCATATCCATGCGATACTTATGTTCCTCATAATCTCCGTGTGAAAAGTTGAATCTGGCGATATTCATCCCGTTTTTCACGAGATTCCGCATCAGCCCCTCGTCGTTGGCATTTGGCCCCATGGTACATACAATCTTTGTCTTCTTCATCTCTTCCATTCCTTTCTGGTCGTAAACTCAGCTGCATGTTTCTACTTTACATGTTCATGTGTAAATAAGTGATCCTGACAATACTCATAGTTTCCGTTGCATTTGGAACAATATCTGAATTCCAGTTCCGGGTGATCCAGCTCGGTCCTGCCGCATACAGCACAACGGTGTCTCGGCACCCGTCCGTCCGGCTGTGCACTGTAGTGATTTGGCTCTCTTCTTTGCATCTGCTTTTTGAACTCCCGCCTTCTCTTCTGCTGCTTCGGAGAAATCTTTGCGTAATTTCTCGTCGAAAAATAGAAAATCAAAAAATTCAGAAGCGATACAACCGCCGCAAAAGCGCTCGCCCGGTAGCTGGAATATGTTCCCCGTATGACGGGAGAAACGCCTGAACAACGGTCCAGACGAAGAATACCCCATCAAACCATGCCAGCCACTTTGCCTTCACCGGAATAAGATAAAACAAAAGGAACTCCATATCCGGATAAACCGCTGCAAAAGCAAAAAACAAAGACAGGTTCAGATACGTCGTCCCTAGCAGATAAACCTGTCCTGTAAACAGATAAATAAGGAATGCCGCAATCACGTGAAACAGCACACCCGTAAAAAAATACAGGTTAAAGCGGAACGATCCCCACGTCTGCTCCAGTGCGTTCCCGATCATATAGTAAAAGTAAAGTGCAATCAGCAAAAATATCGCATTGTCCGACGGCGGCTGGATCAAAAGGTAACAATCCTCCAAATCTGTCCATGCAGAATCTCCGAAACATTCAATGACAAATACTGGATATAAAAATAGGGATTGAGAATGTTCAGCAAAAAGCCGACCGCATACAAAATGATGATCACATACATCAGATTAGGGATTGCGAATCTGCCGAATCTACGCTCTAAACGTGAAATCCAATTCATTTTTTCTCTCCTTTCATACTCGATTCCCATTGTAGCTTCTGAATGTTTTTTTGTCAATTAGCTCAGAAGACTTTACAAGAAATTCATTTTTCCTTAGGAAGATTTTATTGTATCTTGCTTCTTTTTGTCGTATAATAATCGATGTTGCAAAAATATATTAATCATAAGAAGAAATACATCTACAGGTACAAAATAGAAAAGGAGTAACGTAATATGAGCCAAAGGGATTTATTCACTCTGGGAATTGACATTGGCTCTACGACCGTCAAGATCGCAGTACTTGACGAGAAAAATGAGCTGTTATTCTCAGATTACGAACGACATTTCGCAAACATTCAGGAAACCCTTTCTGATTTGCTTGGAAGAGCCGTCCACCAGCTCGGGGCGATCCACGCCTCCCGGTAATCACCGGAAGCGGCGGGCTGACTCTTGCAAAGCATCTCGGTGTTCCGTTTGTCCAGGAAGTGATCGCCGTGTCCACTGCCCTGCAGCATTATGCACCGCAGACCGATGTTGCCATCGAGCTCGGTGGTGAGGATGCCAAGATCATCTATTTTGAAAATGGAAACGTGGAGCAAAGAATGAACGGAATCTGCGCCGGAGGTACCGGTTCCTTTATCGACCAAATGGCCTCTTTGCTGCAGACAGATGCTGCCGGCCTGAATGAATATGCAAAGAATTATACTGCTTTATATGATATTGCCGCACGCTGCGGTGTGTTCGCCAAGACAGACATTCAGCCTCTCATCAACGATGGAGCCGCGAAAGAAGACCTGGCTGCTTCCATTTTCCAGGCGGTGGTCAATCAGACGATCAGTGGACTGGCATGTGGAAAGCCGATCCGGGGGCACGTCGCATTTCTAGGCGGTCCGCTTCATTTCCTCTCCGAGCTCAAGGCTGCTTTTATCCGCACCTTGAATCTGGACGACGAGCATACGATTGCGCCGAAAAACTCCCACCTCTTTGCGGCGGTGGGATCTGCGCTGAACTCGAAAAAGATCTGGATATCCCGATCATTGAGCTGCAACAACGTCTGGCGGATCATATCCAGATGGATTTTGAGGTAGAGCGTCTGGAGCCGCTTTTCTCTTCCGAGGATGATTTCCGGGAGTTTAAAGACCGCCATGACAAACACCAGGTTCCTGTGAAGGATCTGGCAAGTTATCAGGGAAATGTCTACTTGGGCATCGATGCCGGTTCTACCACTACAAAGGCTGCTCTGGTCGGCGAAGACGGAACACTTCTTTATTCCTTCTACCATGGAAACGACGGAGACCCGCTTGCCACTACGATCACAGCACTTAAGGATATTTATTCCAAGCTGCCGGAGGGCGCACGGATCGCTTACTCCTGCTCCACCGGATACGGAGAGGCTCTGATGAAGGCTGCCTTTCTTCTGGACGAGGGCGAGGTTGAGACCGTATCCCACTACTATGCAGCTGCTTTCTTTGACCCGGAGGTGGACTGTATCCTCGATATCGGCGGACAGGATATGAAATGTATCAAGATTAAGAATCATACAGTTGACTCTGTACAGCTCAATGAGGCATGTTCCTCCGGATGTGGTTCTTTCATAGAAACCTTTGCCAAGTCGCTGAATTATTCCGTAGAAGACTTTGCGGATGAAGCACTTTATGCAAGACATCCAATTGACCTTGGTACCCGATGTACGGTATTCATGAATTCCAACGTAAAGCAGGCGCAGAAAGAGGGCGCTTCCGTGGCGGATATCTCCGCTGGTCTCGCTTACTCCGTTATCAAAAACGCCCTCTACAAGGTCATCAAGGTTTCCGATGCTTCCGAGCTTGGCAAGCATATCGTTGTACAGGGTGGTACCTTCTATAACAACGCGGTCCTCAGAAGTTTTGAAAAAATCGCAGGATGTGAGGCAGTCCGCCCGGATATCGCCGGTATCATGGGTGCTTTCGGCGCGGCGCTGATCGCCAGGGAGCGTTATCATACATACGACTGCAAAGAGACGACCATGCTCTCTATCGAGGACATTGAAAACCTAACCTACGACACTTCCATGGCAAAATGCCAGAGATGTGCTAACCACTGTCGTCTGACCATCAACAAGTTTACCGGCGGCAGACGCTTTATCACTGGAAACCGCTGTGAACGAGGTCTGGGAAAAGAAAAAACAAATACGGATATTCCAAACTTATTTGCGTATAAGAATGAACGCTACTTCGGCTACAAACCATTGGCCAAAGAGGATGCGCCTTACGGAACGATTGGCCTTCCTCGTGTACTGAATATGTACGAGGATTATCCATTGTGGTTTACTTTCTTCACTGAGCTTGGATTTTCCGTTGTCCTCTCTCCTGCTTCTTCCCGAAAAATCTATGAGATGGGCATCGAATCCATCCCGAGTGAGTCCGAGTGCTATCCGGCAAAGCTGGCGCACGGTCATGTGACATGGCTGATCCGGCAGAATGTGGACCGGATTTTCTATCCTTGTATTCCGTACGAGAGAAATGAATTTCCGGATTCCAACAATCACTACAACTGTCCGATCGTTACCTCCTACGCGGAAAATATCAAGAACAATGTGGACGAGATCGTCCAGGGGCATGTCGATTTTATGAATCCGTTTCTTGCCCTGACAACAGAAGAAATCATGGCAGACCGCCTGGTGGAAATCTTCCGGGAGAAATTCCAGATTCCGGAGGAAAAATCCGGGACGCCGCCCACAAAGGCTGGGCAGAGCTGGAAACCTGCAGGGAGGATATTCGAAAAAAGGAGAGGAAACCCTTGCTTACCTGGATCAAACCGGACGCCACGGTATTGTCCTGGCAGGACGGCCATACCACTATGATCCTGAGGTCAACCACGGAATTCCGGAGCTTATTACTTCTTACGGAATCGCGGTCCTGACGGAAGATTCCATCTCCCACTTAAACCCGGTGGAACGTCCGTTAAATGTCATGGATCAGTGGATGTACCACTCCCGTCTCTATGCGGCGGCAAACTATGTCAAGACGACGGAAAACCTGGATCTGATCCAGCTTAATTCCTTCGGCTGCGGGCTAGATGCCGTTACTACAGATGAGGTATCCGACATTCTCACCGGTTCCGGAAAGATCTATACCTCACTGAAAATTGACGAGGTCAACAACCTGGGAGCGGCAAGAATCCGGATTCGTTCTCTTCTGGCTGCGATCCGTGTCCGGGACGCCAAGAAGGAAAAACGGAAGTTCACAGCGCCGCGATCCGGAAAGTACCGTTTACGAAAGAGATGAAGAAGAAGTATACGATCCTCTGCCCGCAGATGTCACCGATTCACTTCGACCTGATTGAACCGGCCTTCCGCGCATCCGGCTATAAGATTGAAGTTCTTCCAAATGATAATAAAGACGCAGTCAATGTAGGACTGAAATACGTGAATAACGATGCCTGCTACCCGTCCCTGATGGTCGTCGGGCAGATCATGGACGCGATTCTCTCCGGAAAATATGATACAGACCATCTGGCAGTGATTATCTCCCAGACCGGCGGCGGCTGCCGTGCCTCCAACTACATTGGATTTATCCGTCGTGCTTTGGAAAAAGCCGGAATGGCGCAGATCCCGGTCATCTCCATCAACTTAAGCGGATTGGAAAAGAATCCAGGATTTAAGATTACACCGATGCTGGCGCTGCGCGGTATCTATGCGGCATTGCTCGGTGACGTCTTTATGAGATGTCTGTATCGTATCCGTCCGTATGAAGCCGAAAAAAGGCTCTGCCAATGCTCTCTATGAGAAATGGGCTCTTGTCTGCCGGAAATTTGTCTCCGAAGGCTACCCTTCCAGACGCCGCTTCAAACAGCTTTGCCGGCAGATCATTCACGATTTCGACACGCTTCCGATTACGGACGAGAAGAAACCACGTGTCGGTGTTGTTGGAGAGATCCTTGTCAAATTCCTTCCGGCGGCCAACAATTATCTGGTGGGTCTTCTGGAACATGAAGGCGCTGAGGCTGTTGTTCCGGATCTGGCGGACTTTTTACTGTACTGCTTCTACAATACGAACTTTAAGCATACTCATCTGGGAATGAAGAAGTCCTCCGCTCGGCTTGCCAATCTTGGAATCAGCGTTCTGGAATGGTTCCGGAAACCGGCTGTGGACGCTTACAAAAAAAGTAAACGTTTCACCCCGCCGTCCAGAATTGAGGACCTTGCCTCCATGGCAAGCGAAATCGTCTCTCTTGGTAACCAGGCCGGTGAAGGCTGGTTCTTAACCGGGGAGATGCTGGAACTCATTGAGAATGGAGCCAGGAACATCGTCTGCACGCAGCCGTTCGCCTGCCTGCCGAACCATGTGGTCGGCAAGGGTGTCATCAAGGAACTCAGGCGACTTCATCCGGAATCCAATATCGTGGCCATCGATTACGATCCGGGTGCCAGCGAGGTAAACCAGCTCAACCGTATCAAACTGATGCTCTCCACGGCAAACAAGAATCTGGAAAAAGATATCCAGGCGTCCATATGACAGAAATAGGGATTTGTTTATAAAAGCAAAAGACCGTTCGATCCGTATCCTCCATCGATACGTCCGGCGGTCTTTTTACTTTCCAGTCATCGTCTCTTTCTCTTAGACGCAAAATGCTGTATGCGAGATACGACGTATCCGCATACAGCATTTCATATAGGGCATATATAAATTTTAAAGAAGGGGCGTAAATTATTTTACTTGTGCAAGGAGCTTCTCTACACTGACAAGCTTAACGCTCAGTGTAAAGACTTCCATAGCCCGCTTGATCTCATCCAGAGTCGGATAAGATGGCGCAATACGAATATTACTGTCATGCGGGTCTTTGCCATACGGATACGTCGCTCCGGCGTTTGTCATAATGAGTCCTGCCTCTTTTGCCTTTGCCACAATAGCCTTAGCGCATCCGTCCAAAGAATCAAAGGAGATAAAGTATCCTCCTCTTGGAGCAAGCCAGCTTCCGATTTCAAGACCGCCCAGCTCTTTTTCCAAAGATGCCAGTACCGTATCAAACTTCGGTCTCATACTTGCCGCATGTTTCTTCATATGCTCAACCATGCCGTGAATATTTTTGAAATATCTCGCATGTCGGAGCTGATTGAGCTTATCATGCCCAATCGTCTGGATCTTCATCTGCTCGCGGATCTCTGCCAGATTGGCATCGGATGCCGCAATCGCCGCAATCCCGGAACCAGGGAAACTGATCTTGGAAGTAGAAGAGAACTTGTAAACCATATCCGGGTGTCCTTCTTTCTTACACTCCATCAAAATCTCGATCAAATAGTCCTGTTTATCCTCGTAGAGGTGATGAATTCCATAGGCATTATCCCAGTAGATCCGAAAATCCTCTGCTGCTGGATTCAATTTTGCAAAGCGGTGAACCGTTTCATCCGAGTAGGAGATTCCCTGAGGATTGGAGTATTTCGGCACGCACCAGATACCCTTGATGGCCGGATCTGAGCTTACAAGCTTCTCTACCATATCCATGTCCGGACCCGTAGGGGTCATCGGAACATTGATCATCTCAACGCCAAAATATTCTGTAATGGAAAAATGTCTGTCATAGCCCGGAACCGGACATAAGAATTTTACCTTGTCAAGTTTGCACCATGGCGTATTTCCCATTACACCATGAATCATCGAACGTGCAACGGTATCATACATAACATTCAGACTTGAATTTCCAAAAATGATCACATTATCCTTTGGTACTTCCATCATATCTGCAAGAAGCTGCTTTGCTTCCCGGATTCCATCTAGTACTCCGTAGTTCCTGCAGTCTACACCTTCCTCACAAACCAGATCAGAACTGCTTGTCAGTACATCCATCATTCCCATCGAAAGATTGAGCTGCTCTGTAGAAGGCTTGCCGCGGGACATATCCAGTTTCAGTCCCTTCGCCTTTACCTCTTCAAATTTCCTGGTCAACTCTTTTTTTCAAAGCCTTCAGCTCGTCTTTACTCAGATCTTTATACGCTGTCATGGTTCTACCGCCCTTCCTCTTTTTCACTGAATATTATTCTATCTATGTTTTGACTATCCGTCAAGACTTTCTTGCAATTTTCTTGCTATTTTTTCAATTTTTCGCAAATCTGCATGTCTAAAATGAATTTTTATTTTAAAATTTATTCATTATGTTTCCTTTCAAGATGCCTTCGGACACATTGGCACACGTCCTTTGATTCTGACAAAAAAGAACCGAAGGGAGTATGCCGCTCTGGCTTTCCGCTTCGGTTCTTCCTTATTTTCTTTTATCTTGATCTTATTTTTTAATCAGCAGAGAGGAGCCTGTCATCTCTTCCGGCTTTTTCATTCCCATCATCTCAATGAGAGTCGGTGCGATATCCGCTAGGCATCCGCCTTCCCGTAATCCATAGGATGGATCTGCATTGACGATGATAAATGGTACCTGATTCGTTGTATGTGCGGTAAATGGCTCTCCTGTCGTCTCATCAATGAGCTGCTCTGCGTTTCCATGATCCGCACAGATAAACATCTGTCCATCCACCTCTTTGATGGCATCCACAGTCCGCCCGACACATTCATCCACAGCCTCAATAGCTTTCACCGCCGCAGCCTCCACTCCGGTATGACCAACCATATCTGGATTTGCAAAGTTGATAATGATGACGTCGTATTTCAAAGATCTGATCGCTTCTACCAACTTGTCACACACTTCATATGCGCTCATCTCCGGTTTCAGGTCATAAGTTGCAACCTTGGGGGATTTTACCAGGATTCTGTCTTCTCCCTTATTCGGTTCTTCTACACCACCGTTGAAGAAGAAGGTAACATGCGCGTATTTTTCCGTCTCTGCAATTCTTGCCTGCCTCATATGGTTTTTGGCAAGATATTCTCCGAATGTATTTGTAATCTCTGTCTTATGGAACGCAACCATCTTGTTCGGGATGGTAACGTCATACTCTGTAAAGCAGACATACGTCGTACGGACACGTTCTCCTCTGTCAAATCCATCAAACTCGTCGGCACAGAATACTCTTTGTAATCTCCCTTGCACGATCCGGGCGGAAATTAAAGAAGATGATGGAGTCGTTCTCCTGAATGGTCGCAACCGGTTTTCCTCCTTTTGTGATGACTGCCGGAACAACAAATTCATCCGATTTTCCATCGTCATAGGAATTCTGAATCGCCCCCACAGCGTCCTTGGCCTGGTTACCCTCTCCATATACAAGCGCCTTATAAGCAAGCTCCACACGATCCCAGCGGTTATCTCTATCCATCACATAATAACGTCCCATGACAGACGCAATCTCACCAATGCCGATCTCTTTCATCTTATAGGAAAGTTCCTGCACATAATCCTTTCCGGATTCCGGTGGAGTGTCACGTCCGTCCAGGAAGCAGTGTACATAGACTTTGGAGATACCCTGACGCTTTGCCAGTTCCAGAAGTCCGTAAATATGCGTATTATGGCTGTGTACACCACCGTCTGATACCAGACCGTACAGGTGCAGGGCACTGTCATGCGCTTTTACATTGGCACAGGCTGCAAGCAGCGCTTCATTCTCAAAGAAATCTCCGTCCTGGATAGCCTTCGTGATCTTGGTGAGATCCTGGTAAACAATCCTGCCGGCTCCCATATTCAAATGTCCGACTTCGGAATTCCCCATCTGTCCTTCCGGAAGCCCTACGGCCATACCGCTTGCGTTTCCCCGAACAAACGGATACTCTGCCATTAATTGATCCATAACAGGAGTATTGGCCTCCGCAACCGCATTTCCGTTCATTTTATCACTCAATCCGTAACCATCCAGGATCATCAGTACTGTTGGTTTCTTACTCATTGTTTTCTCTCCTTTATTTCTATTTTCCAATTTTACATGCTCTCCCCTTTTCTTTCAAGCGCAGGAAATCTGTCCCCGTCAGGGGGTACAGGCAAATCTCATCCCGACTGGGCTTTATACATAGAGTTCCTTTACTGTCTCTCGCTCCATGAGCCGAACCGGAATTCTGATCTCTACCTTCTTTTCTTCCTTTTCTTCCAGTGCCTGAAACAAAAGCTTGGCGGCCTCTCGTCCTTTTCGCCGGCTCCCTGCCGGATCGTTGTAAGTCTAGGATAGGCAAGTCTTGACATCGTAAGATCGTCAAACCCTATCACGGAAATGTCCTTCGGAATCCAGACGCCGTGATGGCGGAAATAATCCATTGCCTCCAAAGCATACGAATCCCTGCTGAATATCACTGCCGTATAATCAAAGATATGACCAATGAGGGACTGCATCATGGTAAGCTGCTTTTCCGCCTGCATACTGCCCCTGTATACGTGCTCCTCGTCGAACGACAGGTGTGACTCCCGAAGCGCCCTTTGATAACCCTTTAGCTTTCTTTCCGCCCCGTCCATCGGCCGTTCGTTCTCGTCATACGGGCCATCCGTGACAAAGGCAATCCTACGGTGTCCCTTTTCAATCAGATAGGATGCTGCCAGATAAGCGCCTTCTTCATCCTCAGTCCCTACATTTCTGTATCTCTCATCATCCCGGAAATAGCAGTCCGTAAATACAGCCGGCATCTTAATCTCCTGGCCAAGTTTGCGGCAGATCTCCGTCGGAATCCCAATCGTCAGCAGTCCGTCCACCTTCCACGTATGGATCAGATCCCGGATCTCCTTCTCCGTAGAGGCCGAGTACAGCATCAAATAATATCCCCTTGCACGTACTTCCTTCTCAATCTCACCGATCATTTCCGCGGCAAGCGGATGATACAGTGTCTCATGCTCTGTATCCGACAGAAAGTTGGAAATCACCCCGATAATCCTCGACTCGTTCTGGACGAGCATCCGAGCTCCCATATTTGGGACATACTGCATCTCCTCCATGATCTGTTCGATCCTTTCCTTTGTCTCCTTGGAAACCTTTTTTCGTCCTCCCATGTATGACGTTGGAGACGGTCATAGCGCTAACGTTAGCCGCCTGTGCAATATCTTTAATCGTTACCATCTTACTTTCCCTTCCCCGATTCCGGCTTTACCCGTCATCATCCGACCCTTTTATTGTACTATCCCCAGTCATATTTTGCAATATTTCCGTAACAGTTCAGCCATGCACAAAGTCACAAAAATCTGAGTTCAAACTTGTTTGAAAACAAAGATTTTTGTGTGCTTTGTATATGGCGCTCTGCCATCAGCGAGAATTTTGCCACGCAAGTGGCGATAAAGCCGCATAGCGGCTAATCCGAGCTGTCATGGCTGAACTGTTACTTACACTTCCGGGAAAAACCACTACACTAGTCATCTCAGGGACGAGCAAACCCTGCGGAAACAAATCCGCAGGGCAGTCTGTCTTATTTCCAGTTTACGATTTTACCGAAATCCGGTTTCAGAGAAGCTCCTCCAACCAGTCCGCCATCAATATCCGGCTGTGCGAATAATTCCGGTGCCGTGGCAGGATTTACAGAGCCGCCATACTGGATACGGATTGCCTCAGCTGTCGCGTCGTCATAAATTTCTCCGATACATGCCCGGATACCTGCACAAACCTCCTGTGCCTGCTCTGTTGTTGCTGTCTTTCCGGTTCCGATCGCCCAGATCGGTTCATATGCGATTACCGCTGTCTTTGCCTGGTCTGCCGTTACATTCTGGAATGCAATTTTGATCTGCATCCGCACGAAATCCATTGTCACACCCTGTTCTCTTTGTGCAAGAGTCTCTCCGCAGCAGATGATCGGTGTAATATCATGCTCAAACGCCTTTAATACTTTCTTGTTGACGTCCTCGTCCGTCTCTTTGAAGTATTCTCTTCTCTCGGAATGTCCGATGATAACATATTTGACGCCAGCGTCTGTCAGCATGTCCGGAGCGATTTCTCCTGTATATGCTCCCTTTTCCTCATAGTACATATTTTCTGCTCCGATTACGATGTTGCTGCCCTTTGCAGCCTCCATAGCCGGGATAATATCGATAGCCGGAACACAGAATACAACATCTGCTTCCTCTGTTTCCACCAGCGGCTTTAACTCATTTACAAGGGCAACCGCCTCTGACGGAGTCATGTTCATCTTCCAGTTGCCAGCAATAATTTTCTTTCTTGCCATGTTAAAAACCCTCTTTTCTTCATTATCCACCCGCTCCAAGCGGCGCACTTTCGTGCTTGCTTTCGCTAAGTGTCCGCTTTCGCTTTTCTTTGGTTTGTCCGCCTCCGTACGCCTCATACATAACTTCGGCAACTTCGGCGGACTAAGTAAACACTAACCTCAAGCGGCGCACTTTCGTGCTTGCTTTCGCTAAGTGTCCGCTTTCGCTTTTCTTTGGTTTGTCCGCCTCCGTACGCCTCATGCATAACTTCGGCAACTTCGGCGGACTAAGTAAACACTAACCTCAAGCGGCGCACTTTCGTGCTTGCTTTCGCTAAGTGTTTACTTATCGTTAGCTGCGGCTACGCCCGGCAGTTCTTTGCCTTCCAGGAATTCTAAGGATGCGCCGCCGCCTGTGGAGATGTGTGTCATTTTATCTCCGTATCCAAGCTGATTGACAGCCGCCGCGGAGTCTCCGCCACCGATAATCGTTACGGCATCTGTATTTGCAAGTGCTTCTGCAACTGCTTTTGTTCCGTGAGCGAACTTCGGCATTTCAAAACATCCCATCGGTCCGTTCCATACAACTGTCTTTGCATCTTTGACGGCTGCAGAAAAATTTCTTCTGTCTTTGGTCCGATATCCATTCCTTCCCATCCGTCCGGAATCTCTCCTGCCGCTACAGTCTGGGTATTGGCATCGTTGGAAAACTGATCTCCGATGATATTATCAACTGGAAGAAGAAGTTTCACACCCTTTTCTTCTGCCTTTTTGACCATATTTAATGCGTAATCCAGATAGTCGTCCTCACAAAGAGAAGTACCAATCTTTCCTCCCTGCGCTTTAGAAAATGTATAAGCCATACCACCGCCGATAATAAGGGTGTCTACCTTGTCAAGAAGTCTCTCAATCACAGAAATCTTGCTGGATACTTTTGCTCCGCCAAGGATAGCTACGAATGGTCTTTCCGGATGCTCTACTGCATTTCCGAGGAAATCAATCTCTTTCTGCATCAGATATCCGACTACGGCAGTGTCCACAAATTTTGTCACGCCGACATTGGAGCAGTGTGCTCTGTGAGCAGTTCCAAAGGCATCATTTACAAATACGTCGCAAAGAGAAGCAAGCTCTGCACTGAATGTATCCTCATTTTTTGTCTCTTCCGCACGGTAACGTGTATTTTCGAGAAGTACCACATCTCCTTCATTCATTGCTTCAACCGCTGCCTTTGCATTTGCCCCAACCACTTCCGGATCTGCGGCAAACTTGACTTCCTGTCCTAATAATTCAGAAAGTCTTACTGCAACCGGCGCCAAGGATAATTCCGGCTTCGGTTCTCCCTTCGGTTTTTCAAGGTGAGAACAAAGGATCACCTTTCCGCCGTCAGCAATCAGCTTCTTAATTGTCGGAAGCGCTGCTACAAGACGGTTCTCATCTGTGATCTTACCGTCTATCAGCGGCACGTTAAAGTCGCATCTTACCAGAACTCTTTTGCCTTTTACGTTGATATCGTCTACAGATTTTTTTATTAAGCATTGTCTGTGCCTCCTTTTATTCTGACAAAAGGGTCCGGCCCCACTGAGACCGGACCCTTCGTTGAGTCTTATTCCGGCAGGAATTCCCGCCCTACTTATGATTCGGAAACGAAAGATTATAATAATGTTCCGAAGTGCTTGATTGTTCTCACCATCTGGCTGGTGTAAGAATTCTCATTGTCATACCAGGAGACAACCTGAACTTCTGTTGTTCCGTTGTCCAATGGCAGAACCATTGTCTGTGTCGCGTCAAATAAGGAACCATATTTCATTCCGATGATATCGCTGGATACGATCTCATCTTCGTTGTATCCGTAAGATTCGTTGGACGCAGCTTTCATCGCTTCGTTGATCTGTTCTTTTGTAACATTTCCCTCAACAACAGCTGTTAAAATTGTTGTAGATCCTGTCGGTGTTGGTACACGCTGAGCGGATCCGATTAATTTACCGTTTAATTCAGGAATAACTAATCCAATGGCTTTTTGCTGCTCCTGTAGAGTTTGGTACGATATTCACTGCTGCTGCACGGGATCTTCTTAAGTCACCCTTTCTCTGCGGTCCGTCAAGAGTCATCTGATCTCCTGTGTAAGCATGGATTGTACACATGATACCGGATTTGATTGCAGCAAGATCATTTAATGCTTTAGCCATTGGAGCCAAGCAGTTTGTTGTACAGGAAGCTGCGGAGATGATGTGGTCATCTTTTTTAAGCTGTTTGTGGTTTACATTGTATACGATAGTAGGAAGGTCATTTCCTGCTGGAGCAGAGATAACAACTTTCTTTGCGCCTGCTTTGATGTGTGCAGAAGCTTTCTCTTTGGATGTGTAGAATCCAGTACATTCCAGAACAACGTCGACTCCGATTTCTCCCCATGGAAGCTCTTCGGCGTTCGCTTTTGCGTAAATTTTGATTTCCTGTCCGTCAACTGTGATGGAATCTTCTCCTGCTTCTACTGTATCAGCAAGAGCATATCTGCCCTGTGTTGAATCATATTTTAATAAGTGAGCAAGCATCTTCGGGGAAGTAAGATCGTTGATTGCAACAACTTCGTATCCTTCTGCTCCGAACATTTGTCTGAATGCAAGACGTCCGATACGGCCAAAACCATTAATCGCTACTTTTACTGCCATGATTAATTCCTCCTAAAGTTTAATTTAGTTTCTCCTCTGCATAACGCAGCAATGGTGATTTCTCCTTGTTAAAGATTCATCAACCATAATGATTGTACTAAAAAAATACCAGAATTCAAGTCTCTTTTCTATTTTTATCCAAGTTTTTCCCAATTCTCTTTTGCGATTTAGACCTCAAAAGTCTTTTGTTCTGAATCGCAAGACAGCTTAATTGATCTTCAAAAATTTTGGCTTTCTGCCTATAAATATCGTATAATACCGGAAACCACACTGTTCCAGAATCCGACCCGCGTCCTCATACTGGTAGGCGATGTGATCCGGCTGATGCGCATCAGATCCTACGGTGATAATCTCCCCGCCAAGTTCCCGGTATCTGCGGATGATCTCAGGGTACGGATGGCAGAAACCAAGCCCATACTTGAATCCGGCCATGTTCATCTCGATGCCTTTCCCGTGCTCGATCAGCCATCTCAAAATCTCGTCGATCAGATCTGAGCAGTTTTTCCAGTTATACTCCTTTGCCTGGTGTCTGCCGTACCGCACAATATAGTCCATGTGTCCCAGGACATCAAAGTCCCGGATGATCCGAATGTTTTCCATCGTCTCCTCAAAGGACTGCTCATAGACCTTGGCATCCGTTTGATTCTCAAACAGCACACCGTTATAAGGGTCTCTGCCATCCACCACATGGGTGCTGCCAATTATAAAATCAAACGGATAGGTATCTGCCAGTTCCTTATAATATGGCCCTAGATGTTTCTGGAATCCGATCTCGACTCCCATCTGAATGGAGATCCGGTCCCGAAAGTCTTCTTTCAGTTTTCGGATTGCCGGAAGATACCGTGGAAAATCGATACGAAACTGACTTTTATCCTCCGGATAATCCCAGTCATGGTGATCTGTGATACAAATCCATCGAAGCCCCTTTTTGATTGCTCCAAGCGCCATTGCCTCCGGCGGCGTATCAGAGTCTGAAGAAAATACGTGTGCATATGGTAATCTGCTTTTATCATTATGGTTCTCCTTTTCGGATCAAAGGATCCGTCCTCCTCCCAGAATATAACCGTCACCATAGAGGACAAGAGCCTGCCCCGGCGTCACCGCCCGCTGTGGTTCTTCAAAGGTGCAGGTGATCTCATCCGGCCCGGTCACTTTCAAGGAACACCATCCGCCCCGATGATTATAGCGAATTTTGGCAAACAGCCTGCTGCCTTCCATCTCCTCAAAATGTTCCACTCCCATAGCGTTTAACAGATGTGCCCGCACGGTTGTGGTCAGGGATTCCTCGTCATTTCCGAGTACTATTTCATTGGTCTTTGGCCGAATCTCAAGTACGAACGCCGGGTATCCGAGGGCAATACCAAGCCCCTTTCTCTGTCCTACCGTATAGTGAATCATTCCCTTGTGTCTCCCAAGAATTTTACCCTGTCTGTCTACAAAGTTTCCTTCTGCCGGTACATTCCCTGTGTAATTCCGGATAAAGGAAGCATAATCCCCGTCCGGGATAAAGCAAATATCCTGACTGTCCGCTTTCTGTGCCACAGAAATCCCGGCTTTCTGAGCAATCCTGCGAATCTCGTCCTTCTCATACGTTCCGATCGGCATCAGGGTATGAGAAAGCTGTTCCTGGGTTAGATTATACAGTGCATACGTCTGATCTTTTCTGGACACATCAGCATTCGCCACTGCATACCGACCGTTCGGAAGAGTAATGATATTCGCATAATGCCCGGTGGCAATTTTATCCGCGCCGATTTGTCCAGCCCAATTTAGGAGTGCCTCCCACTTTACAAAGCGGTTGCAGACCACACATGGATTCGGTGTACGCCCTTCCAGATATTCTTCACAGAAATAGTCCATGACACTGGCCTTAAATTCCTTCCGAAAGTCCACTGTATAGTGCGGGATCCCGATTTCTTCCGCTACCTTTTTGCGTCTCTTGATGGATCCTGTCCGCACTGTTCCTCGTCGCAGGTGATCATCGTCACTCCGGTTACATCGTATCCAGCTTCTTTCAGAAGATACGCCGCCACGGAAGAATCCACTCCGCCGGACATGCCGATGACTACTTTCTCTTTCTTCATGCTTTCTTTGCCTGTCCGCCTTCCTTTAATATTCCTCGTCTTCCTCTTCTTCTCCTTCGTGGATATCAGACTTTGGTTTCTCCAGTCCGTCAATCTCGATGCCGTTCTTCTGAGCATAATCCCAAAGAGCCGCATGGATCGCCTCCTCCGCCAGAAGAGAACAATGTACTTTCACCGGCGGAAGCCCGTCCAGCGCCTCCATAACGGCCTTGTTCGTCACCTGCATAGCCTCTTTGATATGCTTTCCCTTTACCAGTTCCGTGGCCATACTGCTTGTTGCAACTGCGGCTCCGCAGCCAAATGTTTTAAACTTTACATCCTGAATGATCTGATTCTCGTCAATATCCAGATAAATCCGCATGATATCGCCGCACTTTGCGTTTCCAACCGTTCCGACGCCGCTTGCGCCTTCAATTTCTCCTACATTTCTCGGATGCTCAAAGTGATCCATTACCTTTTCTGTATACATATGATGATTTCCTCCTAAGTCCGTTTCTTTATTTTGTCTGCTTCTTTATAAAATCTTCGTAAAGCGGAGACATGGCCCTGAGATTTGAGATAATCTCTTTCAGATGTTCCACCACATAATCAATATCTTCTTTTGTAATCTCTTCGTTTAGAGTCAGCCGCAGGGATCCGTGAGCAATCTCATGCGGAAGCCCGATCGCCAGAAGCACATGGGACGGATCCAGAGAGCCGGATGTGCAGGCAGACCCACTCGATCCACAGATTCCTGCCATATCAAGGCTTAGCAGCATGGCTTCTCCTTCAATAAACCGGAAACTGAAATTTGCATTGTTTGGAAGCCGGTCGGTCGGATGGCCGTTCAGCTTCGTGTAAGGAATCTCCTTTAATACGCGGTCAATCAGGTAATCTCGGATCTCCTTTTCCAGTTTTGTCCGTTCTTCCATCGTACGGATGGCCCGTGCCACCGCAGTTCCGAGACCCACGATTCCAGGCACATTCTCCGTACCGGCACGGCGCTTTCTCTCCTGCGCTCCGCCATGGACGAAATTCTTCAGACGCAACCCCTTTCTGATGTAGAGGAATCCGATTCCTTTCGGTCCATTGAGTTTGTGACCGCTGGCACTCAACATGTCGATATGCAGCTCATCCACCTGAATCGGGATCTGGCCAAATGCCTGTACCGCATCGGTGTGGAATAAAATCCCGTGTTCCTTTGCAATCTCCCCCGATCTCTCTTACCGGTTCCATCGTTCCGATCTCATTGTTGGCAAACATGATGGAGATCAGAATCGTGTCCGGCCGGATAGCCTGTTTCAATTCTTCTAAGTCCACCACCCCATTTTCATCTACATTCAGGTAAGTCACCTCAAATCCACGGCGCTCCAGGTACTCGCAAGTATGCAGAACCGCATGATGCTCAATTTTGGATGTGATAATGTGTTTTCCTTTGGACTCATAGGCTTCCGCTGCCGCCTTGATTGCCCAGTTATCACTCTCCGTGCCGCCTGCAGTAAAATAGATCTCGTTCGCTTTGGCGCCCAGTGCGCCTGCGATGATTTCCCGCTGTCTCGTCACCGCTTCCTTACTCTTGGACGCAAAACTGTAAACGCTCGACGGATTCCCATAATATTCTGTAAAAACGGGAGCATCGCCTCCACCACTTCCGGTGCTGTCTTTGTTGTTGCTGCATTATCTAAATAGATCAGTTTACTCATGGTCTTCTTCCTTTCCTGTTTCTTTTCTGGAACCGCCGCAGAGCGCTTCCGGGGAAATCTGTCTGTGGCACTTTGCCTTATTCTTTCTGCTCTCTTCCACAAGCTGCGCCAGATAAATCCGTCCACTGTCGTACGGATACTCTCATTGATTCTTTTCCAGACGTACTTGGTCGCACAGATATCCTGTGCCTCGCAGGACTCGTCCTCATGGAACGCCGCACACGTCACGGCTTCCAGGCTTCCCTCTAACGCACGTAGGATGTCCCCTACGGAAATACTGCCCGGATCTCCATGTATGACATAGCCTCCGCCCGCACCACGGATACTCTCTACCAGCCCCGCCTTTTTCAGCTTGGCCATCAACTGTTCCAGATATCTTTCTGAAATTCCCTGACGTTGTGAAATACTGCTGATGGAGACCGGTTCTGTCTCAGAAAACTCAGCCAGATCGATCATTGCGCGCAGCCCGTATCTTCCTTTTGTTGATAATTTCACGTTGTCACCTCATTTAATCCTACTTTTTTACTAGGGTTTCCCCTTTTGTAGAATAGCACCCCATCTGGTTCTGTCAACCCATATCCAAGAATATCATAGTAAAAACAAAGTCAGGTATCTTATGCATCTTTCCAGCCGTAAAAAAATATTTTTAAAGGGAGCTTTTGTCCTGACGCTTGTCGGTCTGATCTCAAGGGTCATTGGATTTTTCTTCCGGATCTTCTTGAGCCGCTCCTTTGGTACGGAAGGGATTGGAATCTACCATCTGATCTTTCCCGCCTACGCACTTTGTATTTCTTTGTCTGCCGCCGGGATAGAGACTGCACTCTCCCGTCTGACCGCCCGGTATGCTTCCCTTGAAGGCCTGATCTTTCCAGGGCATCCTTTCAGACCGCCCTGTTTCTTTCTACTGTATTATCTTTGCTCTGCATGGTCTGCATCCAGATTTTTGCACAGGACATTGCCGTGTTCCTCTTGAATGACAGCCGCTGTGAGCCTTTATTAAAAAGTCATGTCCTATGCGCTGCCTTTTGCCAGTGTCCACTCCTGTATCTGTGGATATTCTCTGGGATTAAAACAGACGAAGATACCCGGGATCTCACAGCTTGTAGAACAGTGCGCCCGTGTCCTTGGAGTCTATCTGCTCTACACCGCCGCCATGAAGGAGACGGGATCGGCCGGGATTATTCTTGCCGTGTGTGGACTCGTTCTGGGTGAGATCGCAGGAGCCTTTTTACAGCATTTTTTGCCGTCCGACGGATACTTTATACAAAAAGTACCCTCTCCAGACGTACGATTTCCCTCTATCTGGAATGTCTTCGGGATATTCTGAAACATGCCGTTCCTGTCACAGCCAACCGGATCTCCCTGAATCTCCTTCAAAGCGTGGAAGTCGTCTCTATTCCAAGAAGCCTGATGCTCTACGGATTTACGCGTTCCTCAGCCCTCAGCCACTATGGAATCTTAAACGGCATCGCCATGCCGTGTATTTTGTTCCCTTCCGCCATCACCAATTCCATTTCCATGATGATGCTCCCTACTGTGGCTGAAATTCAGGCTGCAAGCCAGAACCGGACTCTTCGTCAGCTCATCCGCAAGGTCAGCGGTTCCTGCCTCGTGCTTGGTTTTCTCTGCACTCTTGGTTTTCTGGTTTTTGCCGACTTTCTTGGCGCTGCGGTTTTCCACAGCCCGGAGGCGGCTTCCTACATCCGTGTTCTCGCTTTTATCTGTCCGTTTCTCTACACAAACTCAACCTACATCAGTATTCTGAACGGTCTCGGACATACGAACATGGCGTTTCTGATTAATTTTACCGGTCTTTGCATCCGGATTGCCGGTGTCTTTCTCCTGATTCCACAGACTGGAATGAGCGGATATCTGACCGGACTTCTTGCAAGTCAGATCTTTGTGTTTGCCGCGGCAGTACGAGTACTGGTCCGCACGGTCTGAATTTCATCACCGGAAGTATCAAAACACAAAACGACAGCCCTTGTTCCACTTATATGGAAACTCAGGCTGTCGTTTTGCAGCTTACAATGTATCCAGAAACATCTGCATGAGAATCGGATTCACATAGGCCTCCGTAATCAGCCCTGCCGCCATAAAGAGAAGAACAAACAAAGTCTTCCCCAAATTCCACCTGGACTGAGGAACAGTAAAGAAATACCACAGCACGATCAGATACGCAAAGGCATAAAATAAAAACTGAGGAACCATGGCGATCACCCAGAACACAATCCCCTGGATGCCCATATTCAGAATTCCCGCACAGACAATCGTCCCAGCAGAAAACCCTGCCCATGCGAATACAACGATGCTCAGTATTCTCCGCACCCTGGTCTGTCCCAAAAGCGCGATCAGCGCAAGAGGAATCAGTCGGATTCCGCACAGATACAAAATATACTCTCCCGCCTGGATATCTGACTGAGCATACTGTTTTAGAAAATAGGGGTTATAGATGCCGGACGTCGTCACATAGTCCCGCACCGTCAGATTAGCGAACAGGATCCCCCTATAAATCCAGCCATGAATGCCACCGCAAAATACTGCTTTGCTCTTTCTATTCTCACAAGCTTTGTCCTCCTCATAAACAGATACTAATACATATTCACCTGTCCGATTTTGTATTCCTGAATCTCCCTGCGAGAATATATCTTGTGTTACAGTTGAGCCATGCACAAAGTGACAAAAATCTGAGTTCAAACTTGTTTGAAAATTTCTTCTCCTATCTGCAATACTTCGCATCATATGCAAGAATAGAGGCGATGGTCTTAGAATCCTCGATCTCTCCCTGAAAGATCTTTTCTTTCAGTTCCTCTACTGTATACCGTTCCAACTCAATATACTCATCCTCATCCAGATTCTGATGGGACGGGATCAGATCTCTTGCCACATACACCTCAATCTTTTCATTACAGAAAGCAACTGTCGTGCGAATGTTGATGAGCCAATCCAGCTTCTCACAGCGAAAGCCGGTCTCCTCCTCTAATTCTCTTCCGGCACAGACGATTCCAGGTTCCCCAGGAAGTCAAGAGCACCTGCAGGAATCTCCAGCGTATACCTGTCAAGCGCATTGCGGTACTGGCGCACCATAATCAGTCTGCCATCCTTGTCCACTGCCACAACAGCCGCCGCCCCTTTGTGCTTGATAAAATCCCATTCTGCCTTGTTGCCGTTTTCAAACTCCATATGATCTGTATATACATCCAGAATTGCCCCCTTATATTTCAGTTCTCTTCCAACTCGTCTAATATTTTCGCTCATTTTCCTGACTCCTCCTTTGATTGATGGATATAAAAGAATCCCCCGACCTACTTTACAGTAGATCAGGGATCCCTACTTTTACAATATCGACTCTAATATCTATTTTGCGTAATCCGTGACTCTTGACTCTCGGATTACATTTACTTTAATCTGACCAGGATATTCCAGCTCGAACTCAATCTGCTTGAAATCTCCCTTGCCAGTAATACCATATCGTCATCTGATATTTGTTCTGGAACTACCATTACTCGAATTTCTCGTCCCGCCTGAATAGCAAAAGTCTTATCGACCCCTTAAATTGGTTTGCGATATCTTCCAACTGTTTTAATCTGTTTGTATATGTTTCAATGTCTCACGCCGCGCACCCGGTCTTGCCGCCGAAATCGTATCGGCTGCCTGTACCGCGCAAGCAATCAGTGACTGTGGCTCCACATCGCCGTGATGTGCTTCCACAGCATTGATGATAATCGGTGATTCCTTGTACTTTCTACACAAATCCACACCAATCTGAATATGGGAACCTTCCACATCGTGATCGATAGACTTTCCGATGTCGTGCAGAAGTCCGGCTCTCTTTGCCACCCGGACGTCCAGTCCGATCTCTCCTGCAAGAAGTCCGGAAAGCTGTGCAACCTCAATTGAATGTCTCAGAGCATTCTGTCCATAGCTTGTACGGAATTTCATACGTCCAAGCAAACGAATCAGCTCCGGATGAATTCCGTGTACGCCGACTTCCAGTGCTGCCGCCTCTCCCTCTTCCCGAATCATGGATTCTACTTCCTTCTGTGCCTTTTCGACCATTTCCTCAATTCTGGCCGGATGAATACGTCCGTCCACAATCAGCTTCTCCAGCGCAATTCTCGCTACCTCACGACGAATCGGATCAAATCCGGAGAGCACAACTGCCTCCGGCGTATCATCAATAATCAGCTCAACGCCGGTTAATGTCTCGAGGGTACGGATATTTCTACCCTCACGGCCAATGATACGTCCTTTCATCTCGTCACTTGGAAGCTGGACTACGGAGATCGTCGTCTCTGCCACATGATCCGCGGCACAACGCTGAATCGCATTGACAACGTACTCTTTCGCTTTCTTTTCCTGCTTCCTCTTTTGCCTGATTTTCCAGCTCTTTGATCATTCTTGCTGAATCATGCTTCACATCGTCTTCAACAGTTTTTAAAAGATATTCTTTTGCTTGTTCGGAGGTAAATCCTGAGATTCTTTCCAGTTCCTGTACTCTTTGTCTGTTTAACTCGTCTGCCTTCGCTTCACGCTCCTTGATCTGCTCTTCCTTCGCTGCAAGATTCATCTCCCGGTGTTCGACCACTTCAGAACGCTTATCCACCGCTTCTTCCTTTTCCAGGACGCGTTTCTCATAACGCTGAAGCTCTGCTCTACGTTCTTTCGTCTCTTTTTCCAGTTCATTTTTGGTCTTGATCGATTCCTCTTTCACTTCCAGAAGGGCTTCCTTTTTCGTCGTCTCAGCTTTTTCAGTGCATCATCTATGATTTCTCTCGCTTTACTCTCTGCATTCCCGATCTTGGATTCTGCATTCTTTTCAAGTTGGAAACCGTCACATAATAAGTAACTGCCGCTGTAATGACAAGCGTAATCACGACTGCAACGATAATATAGAAAATTTGCACAGGAGCACCTCCTTATTTAGTTTTCATTGTACAATTACAACACTTAAATTTTATACTGTTTTAACAAATATGTCAAGCACCGACTCTTTTCTTTCGTGGAAACCGTAACAATTCAGCCATAGCAGCTCAGATAAGCCGCTGTTCGGCTGAACTGTTACACGGGCATCTATTCTTCCATCGCAGCCAGATCTATTACCTCTTTGATCTCCCGGTAGGAAAAGCCCTTCCTCGCAAGATATGCGTAGACTTTCTGCTTTTCCTCCATGGTTGCCTGCTCTGGATCATAATGTCTCTTTTTCAGGAAACGGCGGATCGCTTCCCCGGAATCCTCCGCATCATAGCAGCGCTCCATCATCTCGTCCACAATGGCTTCATCCACCTGCTTTCTGGAAAGTTCGGCAAAAATTTCCCGTTTACTTTTACGTCCTTTCCTGGAAAGAATAAAACTCTCCACATATCTTCTGTCATCCACATATCCAAAAGACTCCACGTAACGGACAGCCTCATCTGCTATCTTCTCCGGAAAGTCCTGGCGCAAAAGGCGTTCCCTCAGCTCGCTTTTCGTCCGGTCCATACTCTGAAGAAGAGAAAGCGCTTTCTGCTTGGCACGCTTTAGTATGATCCCTTTGAGAATCACTTCCACCTGCTCGTCGGAGATCTCCTCCCCGTCTTTTTACTTTACAGGAAACCAGTTCGCTTTTGTATAATACAAAAGCGAACTGTCCATCTAAATAAATCCGAAACCGGGTCTTCGTAACCGGCTCAATTCTGACTCGTCTCATCGTTTACTCTTCGTTTCCGGCCTCGCCGGCGCCCTCAACTTCTTCCTTTGTTTTCCCGGTTCCTCCATCCAGACCATAGTGGGCGCGTACCTTTGCTTCCAGCTCATCCATCACCTCCGGATGCTCCTTTAGGTAACTCTTCGCATTCTCCCGGCCCTGACCGATCTTATTATTCTTATAGGCGTACCACGCACCGCTCTTATTGACGATATCAAGTCCCGCCGCAAGATCCAGTACGTCGCCCTCCCTGGAAATTCCTTTACCGAACATGATATCAAACTCTGCCTCTTTAAACGGAGGCGCAATCTTATTCTTAACGACTTTGACTCTGACGTGGTTTCCTACCATCTCTCCGCCCTGCTTGAGCGTCTCCGTCCGGCGGATATCCAGGCGGATGGAGGAGTAAAATTTCAGCGCGCGTCCACCTGTTGTCGTCTCCGGATTCCCGAACATCACGCCGACCTTCTCACGGAGCTGATTGATAAATATAACGATACAGTTGGATTTACCGATCACCGGAGTGAGCTTTCTGAGTGCCTGGGACATTAGACGTGCCTGTAATCCCACATGGCTGTCCCCATATCCCCCTCAATCTCCTGCTTTGGTACAAGCGCCGCTACCGAGTCGATCACGACGATGTCCATCGCTCCGGAGCGTACCATCGTCTCTGTGATCTCCAGTGCCTGGTCTCCGCTGTCAGGCTGAGAAATATAAAGCTCATCGATATCCACACCAATATTGCCCGCGTAAACCGGATCCAAGGCATGTTCCGCATCAATAAATCCGGCGATGCCGCCTCTCTTCTGTACCTCTGCGATCATGTGCAGCGCCACCGTCGTCTTACCACTGGATTCCGGTCCGTAGATCTCCACAATCCTTCCCTTCGGCACGCCTCCAAGTCCCAGTGCGATATCCAGGCTCAATGCTCCTGTCGGCACCGTCTCCACTGCAACCTGCGCCTTCGGATCGCCAAGACGCATCACGGTCCCTTTTCCAAAATCCTTCTCTAATTTGGCTATTGCAGCCTCCAATGCTTTCTTTTTATCTTCATTATTTGCCATGTCTTGATCTCCTTTACGCACGAACAAACGTTCGTTTATAATATTAATAGTAACTGATTCTCATTTTGCTGTCAAGATCATTTTTGAAATTCCGGGCGAAACGCCGGATAGAAAACAGTATGACCACTCTGCCGCACAGAAGCACGACAGCACTATCACAGACCGAAGTCCCGATCTCCACAAACTTCAGCAGATTTCCGTATTTATTATACAACGTCCTCATGGATTCTTCTAATAAAATTTTTGTAAATCCATCCAGCATAAAAAGGGGCTTACAACCTGCAAGCCCCTTTTCCGAAAACCGCCTCTGTTCCGGCAATCGGTATTCCTTATTTTTTCAGCTTTGCTGATTTGCAGCGCCCCATGCAATTACTGCTTCTCTACAACTTCCCCTGTTTTTTGTAGATGCTTCCTGCCCCTACATAGCCGCGCACCATGGAAAGAGGATAAATATTGGTGTCTCTTCCTACAACGGTTCCCGGATTCAGAACACTTCCACAGCCCACTTCCACATAGTCTCCGAGCATGGCACCGAATTTTTTCAGTCCGGTTTCCATCTTTCCTTCTGGTGTATTTACCGTGGCAAGTGTCTTATCCGATTTCACATTGGACGTAATCGATCCCGCTCCCATATGGGACTTATATCCAAGAATCGAGTCCCCCACATAATTGTAATGGGGTACCTGAACCTTGTTAAACAAAATGACGTTTTTCAATTCTGTAGAGTTGCCCACTACAGCGCCCTCTCCTACCAGGGCATTCCCTCTGATAAAAGCACAGTGCCGGATTTCCGCATCTTTTCCAATGATAGTCGGTCCGTTGATACATGCCGTCGACGCCACTTTGGCAGATCTGGCAATCCAAATATTTTCTCCTGCCTTTTCATACTCGTCCTCTGGCAGAGTGTTTCCCAGATTCACGATAAACTCCCCGATCTTCGGCAGGACCTCCCAAGGGTAGGTAATCCCTTCAAAGATTGCACCTGCAATCGTCTCATCGAGATCAAAAAGCTCCGTTACTGTCAGTTCTTTCATACTGCTCCTCCTTTTCCTTATGACTTTTTAGATGTTTGATATGTTGTTTTATAATAAGGGGACACCTTATCGTAGCAGGCCTTCAGTTGGTACTGATTGTTCAGTCCGATAACACCGTTTGTCCTGCCGGCGATAAACTGTTCCAGTTTTTGCATGTACTCTTCCGAAGTAATCTCCCCGTTTGCCACTAACGTAAGCCCCTTCTCCCAGCTCGCCGTCAGCTCCGGGTTTAACAGAGAGCGGATCGAATGATTCACCGCATCATAGATCAGCTCCCCCATCAAAGTCGGGGTGATTACCTGAGTCTTTTTATTCAGTGTCAGATACTTGATGTGAATCAGTTTTTTCAAAATCTCTGCCCGCGTGGCGCTGGTCCCGATCCCACTTCCCTTAATCTGTGCCCGGAGTTCCTCGTCCTCGATGAGCTGTCCGGCGTTTTCCATGGCAAGAATCATGGATCCGGAGTTATACCGCTTTGGCGGCGACGTCTCCCCTCCCGAATCTCAAAGTCCTCCACCAAAACCAAATCGCCCTTTTTCAGCTTCTGAAGCCGATCAAAAAGCTCAGAGTCGGGAACGCTCTCCTCTTCTTCGTCTGTTTTTCCCTTTTTCGTACCGGGAATCCCCGTTACCTTGTAAAAACCTTCCTCCGCCAGAATCTTAAAATTGGAGAAGAAATGTTCTCCTCCCACTTCCAACTCAAGCATCATTTTCTGGTAAACCGCCGGCGGATAAAAATGAAAAGAAACCGCCGCACAATCAGGTCGTACACCTGCCTTGCTGTACCGGATACTGCCTGCAGGGCTAAAAGTCCCTGTCCCGTAGGAATGATGGCGTAGTGATCTGTGATCTGACTGTCATTGACATAGCGGGTTTTTTCCAGCCCCTTGTGGGTCCTCTCTTTAGCAATGTAACCAAGAAGCGCCGCCGTAGGCTCATATTTGGAAAGTCCGTTTAAATTTTTATGGATCTCCTTTGCCACGGCTGTGGAAAGCACCCTTGCGTCAGTACGAGGATAAGTAACCAGTTTCTTTTCGTACAGCTCCTGAACAATCCGCAACGTCTCATCCGGACTGATCTTAAACATCCGGGAGCAATCATTTTGCAGCTCCGCCAGATTATATAACAGCGGCGGATTTTTCTGTTCTTTCTTTTTCTCAACAGAAACAAGCTTTGCTGTCCCACCACTTCCTTTGAGATCATTCACCAGCTCCTGTGCCGCTTCCCTCGTTTTGAATCCATTTTCCCGGTAGAGCTTTGGCGAGAATTCATAGCGTGACCCCTTCACTGCCTTCCATTCGCCCTCAAACCTTGTCTGGTCCGCGGCAAACTTTCCGATCACCCGGTAAAAAGGCGTTTTTACAAACTCCCGGATTTCCCGTTCCCGTCTGACTACCATTCCAAGAACGCAGGTCATCACCCGTCCCGCCGACAGCACCACATAATTTTTATGCAGAAATCCAGCGATGGTGTTTCCATATTTCAGTGTCAGAATACGGGAAAAATTGATGCCCATCAGATAATCTTCCTTGGCGCGCAGGTAAGCGGAATCGGAAAGATGGTCATACGCCGAGAGATCCTTGGCCTCCCGGATTCCTCTTAAGATCTCTTCCTCCGTCTGAGAATCGATCCAGACCCGCTTCCTCTTCTTACCTTTTACATGAGCCATCTGTTCGACCAGACGGTAAATATACTCTCCTTCCCGTCCGGAATCAGTACACACATAGATGGTATCCACATCTTTCCGATTCAAAAGTCCGCTTACGATATCAAACTGTTTCTTCACATTCGGAATGACCTCATAGAGAAACGTCTCCGGCAGAAAAGGCAGCGTACTTAGACTCCACTTCTTATATTTCGGATCATAGACCTCCGGATAGCTCATCGTAACCAGATGACCCCACACCAGGTCACAACGCTCTCGTCGGATTCCAGCCATCCTCTCGTCGCTTCATGTTCTGTTTTAATGCTTTTTGCAAATTCCTGCGCCACACTCGGCTTCTCTGCTATGTAGAGCGATTTCCCCATTGCCTTGTTCTCCTTCTTTTATCTGCGAAAGATGCCAAAGAGGACCTCCCTGAATCGAGCGTTTCGCCGGCTTTTTAACCGCCGCGGCCTGAACTGCCTCCTGCATAAACACCTCCTGGGCGTCCACAAACGGCTCCCCCTGCCCCATTTTTAAATACGTTCCGGCAGCATCCAGAACCCTTGCTTTTACATTATCCTCCAGCATCACCTGTAACATGTGGTTCAGTCTTGCCCGGAGGTCCTCATCATAGACCGGGCATGCCACCTCCACACGCTTTTCTGTATTTCTCGTCATCATATCGGCTGAACCGATATACAACTTCTGGGCGCTCCCCTTCCGAATGAAAAAATTCTCGGATGCTCCAGAAACCGTCCCACAATACTTGTCACACGCACGTGATCCGTATACCCTTCCACACCAGGACGGATACAACAGATGCCGCGTACAAGCAAATCTACCTCCACCCCCGCACGGCTGGCCCTTGAAATCTGTTCAATAAAATCTACACCCGTAACGGAATTCATTTTCATAATGATCCGCCCGTTTTCCCCTTTCCTGGTCTCCTCCTCAATCAGTTCCATCACCTTTTTCTTGAGTGAATACGGAGAGACAAGCAAATGACGGTAACTACCGCCAAGATTTCCCATGCACATGTTCTGGAAAATGCGGCCCCATCCTGTCCGATTTCCCGATCCGCCGTCATCAAACAAACGTCGGTATACATGGCAGCCGTTTTTTCATTGTAATTTCCCGTCCCAATCTGGGTAATATACTGATACCCGTTTCTGGTCTTACAGGTAATCAGGCAAATCTTCGAGTGAACCTTGTAGTTTTCGAATCCATAAATCACCCGGCATCCGGCATCCTCCAGACGCTCCGACCAGTCGATATTGTTTTCCTCATCAAACCGCGCGCGCAGCTCGATCAGAACCGTGACTTCCTTGCCGTTTTCCGCAGCCGCACACAGATATTCTACAAGTCTTGCCCTCTTTGACAAACGATAAATCGTAATTTTGATCGTCACCACGGAAGGATCCGTACTCGCTTCTTTTAAGAGCTTTAAAAACGGCTCCATAGACTCATATGGGTAGGAAAGAAGAATGTCTTTCTTTCGGATCTGGCGGATCATCGATGTCTCTTCATCCACCATAGCGGACTTCTGAGGTACAAACGGCTCATATACCAGCGTCCGTCTCATGTGCTCCGGTACTTTCTCCGCCACAGAGAAAATGTACGATAACTTCATCGGCATCTTTGTACGGAAAATCTGCTTTGGCGTGATGCAAAACCGATCGCAAAAATAACGCTCCATATTTTCTGTCAGGGGATTCGCCGTCTCCAGACGCACCACTGCCATCTTCCTCCGTTTACTCAGCGTCTTTTTCATCAGGTTACGGAAATCCTCATTGATATCAAGAGCTTCGTCGTCCGGTGAAACGTCCCCGTTTCTCGTCACACAGATATAATTTTTGTCTGACACTTCATATTTATCAAAAATGATTTCCAGATATTCCATTAGAATCTTCTCCATCCGGATATAACGGATATCATGTCCCGGAAGAAGAAGGATTTCGGAGAGGTAGGTCGGAACCGGGACCAGTCCGAAGAGCTTTTGATTGCCCTGTTTCAGACTCGCAATGACATAGATTTCCTTGTTCAGGAGATGGGGAAACGGATGATTCCGGTCCACAATCTGTGGCGAGAGCACCGGAAGAATCTGTTCTTTGAAGTATTTTTTAACATATTTTATCTCTGGATCCTGAAGCTCCTTGAAAGAAAGACCACAGATACCGTATGGACTGAGCCGTTTTTAATCTCCGAGTAGGTCTTATCCCGCTCCTTATAAAGAGGCTCCACCGCCTCGTAAATCCGTTCTAGCTGCTCTTTTGGCGTCATTTTGGAGCGTCTGTCCAATTCCATCTCTTTCAAGGACGCCATGTCGTACAGACTGCCGACCCGAATCATAAAAAACTCATCCAGGTTGCTCGTAAAAATCGCCACAAATTTCATCCGCTCCAACAGGGGCACATCCGGATCTTGTGCCTCCTCCAGTACCCGCTGATTAAATTTCAGCCATGAAAGCTCTCGGTTCTGTGTATACTTGAGAAGTTCCCCGTCCATTTGTGATTCCTCCATTTTCCTTTTCTCCATTTGATCTGTAGTAACAGTTCAGCCATGCACAAAGTCACAAAAATCTGAGTTCAACCTTGTTTGAAAACGAAGATTTATTGTGTACTTTGTATATGGCGTTCTGACTGAACTGTTACGATCTGTAAGCCTGTTGTCCCTACTATTTTACATGGTTCTGTCAAACGTGCAATCAGGGACGGGTAAAATTTCCCGTCCCTGACGTAAATCCTCTTTCTGAGGCCACTATTCTTTTGACTGGATATAATTCTTCGCGACAAGTGTCTCGGCACAGAGAATCGCTCCTCCGGCCGCCCCTCTTACAGTATTATGGGAAAGACCTACAAATTTGAAATCATAAAGACTGTCCTCTCTAAGGCGTCCTACGGAAATTCCCATGCCGTTTTCATAGTCCACATCTAATGTTACCTGAGGACGGTTATCTTCCTCCAGGTACTGAATGAACTGCTTTGGCGCGCTCGGAAGAGAAAGCTCTTGCGGAAGTCCCCGGTAATCTCTCAACTTTTCAATGAGCTGTTCTTTCTTCGGCTTTTTCTTAAAGTTGACAAAAACAGCCGCCGTATGTCCGTCCAGTACCGGGACACGGATACACTGTGTCGTAATCACCGGTGAAGATGCTTTCTCAATCTTTCCGTCACACACCTTACCCCAGATACGAAGCGGCTCCTTCTCCGACTTCTCTTCCTCACCGCCGATATACGGAATGATATTGCCAACCATCTCCGGCCAGTCCTTGAAGGTCTTGCCGGCTCCGGAAATGGCCTGATAAGTCGTCGCCACAACTTCTGTCGGCTCGAACTCCATCCACGCCGTCAGGACCGGTGCATAACTCTGGATCGAACAATTCGGCTTGACTGCTACAAAACCACGGGTCGTATGAAGTCTCTTCTTCTGCGCTTCAATCACTTCAAAATGCTCCGGATTGACTTCCGGAATCACCATCGGTACGTCCGGTGTCCAGCGGTGAGCACTATTATTTGAAACAACTGGCGTCTCCGTCTTTGCATAGGCATCCTCAATCAAACGGATCTCCTCTTTCGTCATATCAACCGCACTGAATACAAAGTCCACGGTGGAAGCCACTTCTTCTACTTCGTTGACATTATGTATAATCAGCTTTTTTCACACCTTCCGGCATCGGTTTTTTCATTTTCCAGCGATCCCCTACCGCCTCCTCGTATGTCTTTCCGGCGGATCGCGGCGATGCTGCCACTGTCACGACCTCAAACCATGGATGATCTTCCAGCAGAGAAATAAATCTCTGTCCCACCATCCCGGTCGCTCCTAAAATTCCAACACGCAATTTCTTTTTTTCCATGCTCTGTCCTCCTACTCACATCCCAGTTCCTTTTTGTATATCGCGATTGCCTCCAGCATGGCGCCTTTTCCCGGCGCTCCTTTCGTCAGCCGCTTTTCCACGCAGGTTTTCATGCTGATGGCCTCGTAGACGTCCTCGTCAAACACCGGACTGATCGCCTGATATTCGTCCAGTGTCAGATCATCCAGGGCACATTCTTTCTCAATACAGGTCAATACCAGACGGCCGACAATTCCATGTGCGTCCCGGAACGTTACGCCATGATTCACCAGATAATCTGCCGCATCCGTCGCATTCGTAAAACCGCGCTTTGCGCTTCGCTCCATCACGGATATTTGAAACTTCATCGTCCCCAGCATCCCTGTAAAAAGCGGCAGACACGCATTGACAGTATCCATAGCGTCAAATGCCATCTCCTTGTCTTCCTGCATGTCTTTATTATAAGCCAGCGGAATTCCTTTCATCGTTGTCAGCATGGACATCAGCGCCCCGTAGACACGCCCGGTCTTTCCTCTGACAAGCTCCGCAATATCCGGATTTTTCTTCTGCGGCATAATACTGCTGCCTGTACTGTAGGCATCATCAATCTCCACAAACCGGTATTCATTGGAGTTCCACATAATGACCTCCTCTGAAAAACGGCTGAGATGCATCATGATCGTAGAAAGTGCGGACAGGTATTCGATCACATAATCGCGGTCGGATACAGAATCCATACTGTTGAGCGTTGCTCCTGAAAATCCAAGAAGCTCCGCCGTATAGTCGCGATCCAACGGGTATGTCGTCCCAGCAAGTGCGCCGCTTCCAAGTGGGCACACATTCATTCTTTCATAGATATCAGCCAGACGGCTTCGATCTCTTCGGAACATCTCATAGTACGCACCCATGTGATGTGCCAGTGTGATCGGCTGTGCTTTCTGAAGATGGGTGAATCCTGGCATGATCGTATCCAGGTTTTTCCTCCATAATATGCAGAATCACTTTTAGAAGATCCGTCAAAAGCCCCTCCGTCTTCTGGACCTCCTCTCTGACATAAAGCTTCATATCCAGTGCAACCTGGTCGTTTCGACTGCGTCCTGTGTGCAGCTTCTTCCCCGCATCCCCGATTCTGTCAATGAGATTTGCCTCCATAAAGCTGTGTATATCCTCATATTCCTTCGTAATCGGCAAGGAGCCATCCTCCACATCCGCCAGAATTCCAGAAAGTCCCTGGAGAATCCGGTCCCGCTCCTCCTCCGTCAATATCTTTTTGCTTGGCGAGCATCTTTACATGTGCCATACTTCCTTCTATATCCTGTCTGTACAGACGCCTGTCAAATCCGATGGAGGCATTAAAATCATATACCATCTGATCGGTCTTTTTTTGTGAAGCGTCCTCCCCATAACTGTGCCATCTGTCTTCCCCGTTTCTTTTTGATTTTAATGAATTAAACTATTAAAACATAATTTACCAAATTTTATTCTGTTTGTAAAGCAGTAATTCTGTCTCTTTTGAAAACACACAGCCACAGTAATCCTGTCGGTAAAGTCCGTATTCTTTGGAAAGCTCTATGGAGCGCTTGTATCCGTTCTTCTTTTTAAAGTCCGAAAACAGATAGGAAACTCCGTACGTTTCCTGCATACTGCCTCCAATCTCATTGAGCTTCTGGGCGTTTTTCATCGGACTGATGGAAAGCGTCGTTGTAAAATAATCCATTCCTCTCTTCTTTGCCTCTGCTGCCGTGCGTTCCAGCCGCATGGCATAACAGTGAAAACACCGTTCTCCTCCTTCCGGCAGGTGCTCCATTCCCTTTGCCATCTCAAAAATGTATGGGCATCGTACTCACCCTCTAAAATGGAAACTGGGTATTTCAGCTTTTCATTCATCCGTTCAATGAGACGGCGCTGCTCTTCGGCACGCTTCCGGTATTCTTCCTTATCCGTAATATTCGGGTTAAAATAAAAGACAGTAATCCGGAAAAAATCCGCCAGATACTCCATCACATAACTGCTGCACGGACCACAGCAGCTATGAAGCAAAAAAGTGTCGGAACCCGCTCCTCTCTCCAGATCGCTTCCAGTGTTTTCTCCAGTTCTTTTTGATAATTGATTTTCTGCTGTCTCATTCGTTCTCCTTCTTCGCCTAAAATCTACTAATAGTTATAATTCACATCTTTTTTCTCTGTCAACATACATTATGGTATACATGGAAGGAGGTCAGCAACATGGACACAATACTGAATATCCACCAGATCAGCCATTCCTATCATACCCTGAAAGGAGAAACTCCTGCTCTATGTGATATTTCTTTTTCGGTAAATCAAGGAGAATTCCTCGCCATCGTCGGTCCCTCCGGCTGTGGCAAGTCCACCCTTTGTTTCTGATTTCCGGCCTCTTAAAACCGGAACAAGGAGAAATTCTTCTTCATGAAAAACCTGTAGAAGAACAGAAGGACAAAATTGGATATATGCTACAGCGCGACGAGCTGCTTGAATGGCGGAACATCTATCGGAATGTGCTGATTGGTCCTGAAATACAGCGGTCTCTCACTCCTGAGGTCCGCAAAAGAGCCCACGAACTCCTGGACGCCTATGGTCTTGGTCAATTTAAGGATTCCCGCCCGTCTGAATTATCCGGGGAATGCGCCAAAGGGCTGCTCTTGTCCGCACCCTGATTTTAAATCCGGAAGTACTCCTGCTTGACGAACCATTCTCTGCCTTGGATTATCAGACCAGGCTAAATGTCAGCGACGATATTGGCCAGATTATCCGCCGGGAAGGAAAAACCGCCATTTTAGTGACCCATGACCTATCCGAGGCCATCAGTCTCGCAGATCGTATTCTCGTTCTCTCCGGGCGCCCCGCACACTTGAAAAAGACAGTCTATCTGCATTTTGCATATCCAGACGGTACAAAGGATACCCCGTTGCTCCGGAGAAACGCTCCGGAATTCAAAACCTATTTCAATCTGATCTGGAAGGAGCTGAACCAACATGAACATCAAATATCCTGATCTTTCCACTTCCCAGTCCGCCTACCTTGTAACAATCAGGAGGGAACATCAGCTTATTCTGTTTCTGCGGGCCGCTGTCCTTATTCTCTTTCTCGTTCTCTGGGAGTGGACTGCAAACACTGGAATCATTGATTCTTTTGTTTTCAGCAGTCCTTCTAAAATCGGCACCTGTTTCTTGACGATGGCGAAAGACGGAACCATCTTTCCTCACATGTCCGCCACGCTGTATGAAACCATCCTAAGCTTTCTTCTGGTGACCGGAATCAGTATTCTGGCCGCCGTTTTTCTCTGGTTCTCCAGGAATCTCTCAGCGGTGCTGGAGCCTTACATTGTTGTTTTGAACAGTCTCCCAAAATCCGCACTGGCGCCGCTGCTCATTGTTTGGCTTGGCGCCAACCGCACAACCATCATTGTAGCCGGAATGTCTGTTGCGATCTTTGGCAGTATTATGACGCTCTACACCTGTTTTATCGGCACCGATAAAAACAAAATCAAACTGATCTATACCCTTCACGGCACCTCTGTTCATGTCCTCACAAAAGTGGTACTGCCTTCCGCCGTTCCTACAATCATCAGTCCCATGAAAGTCAACATTGGTCTGTGCCTTGTAGGTGTTATCATCGGGGAATTTCTGGCCGCCAGGGAAGGGCTCGGCTATCTGATCATCTACTCCAGCCAGGTGTTTAAGATGGATTGGCTTTTGATGTCCATCGTATTGCTTTGTATCATGGCAATGGCGTTGTACGCAGTGATCGGAGTAGTGGAGAAAGTATATCAGAAACACTTTTGAATTTTGTTAAAACCTATAATACCCTCAGACTGTTCTATAGTGAAACCTGTCTGAGGGTATCTAATTTTTTTCTGTATACTACAATTTTATATTCTCAATTTCGATCTCACGATTTCCAAACTTCTCTGCTTCGTTTCGTCTACTGAAAAACTTTTAACTATTTTATCCATCGTTTCCGCACTCCAATATATTTTCAGCCGTTTCTTTGCACGCGTAATTGCTGTATAAAATATACCATGAGTTATTTTCTCCGAATTACTGTTCGGAATGATGATTTTAACAGAATCATATTCCAAACCTTGTGCTTTATGAATAGATACCGCATAGGCAAGTTGAAACGGAATCACCGATCTCATTCGGGCAAGTTCTTCATCCTGCTCAGACACACTGCTTTCATAAGTATATACTGTAAATCGTATGCGAGTGGAATTCTCAAGAGCGTCAATATATTCCAGTTCTTCTCTCTTACATTCTATCTCCGTCAGATTCATCTCGACATCCACAGTAAAAGTAATTCTATCAGCATATTTATCTATGCTTACGATGTGCCCCTTTAAATTGTTATACAAAATAGGAAAACGTTTTGTCTCATTAAAGAGTATCGGATCCCCGGCTTATAACTCCACTCTTTCCAAAATACAGCATTTCCCTCTTTATTTGCAGTTTGAACATAATTGTTCATATTATTCAGTCCAAATTTTCCGTCGTAATTAAGACATAATATTACCTCGTCCTTTTCTTCCCTTCTCAATACATTGGAACCTATATTTTCTGAAAAAGGGCCATCAATAACAAGTTTTTCCGTAATTAATGAATTACGCCTCCTTACTTCATCCCAAAGGCTGATCAACGATTCATCGTCTGTACGCCACGTATTAAGCAATTCAACTTTAGCTCCGCGTGTTTTTATAATATCTTTTGCGTAAAAAAACCAATTTCCAAAGTCAATAGATTCAATCTGATAAACATCTCCGGCCAGAACTAAAAAGGTATCAGGATTCAATTTTTCGAGAAATACTTTCATTGTCTGATTATCGATTGTACTACACTCATCAATGAAAACAATATCATATTCTGAAAGGGTCACTTTTTTTTTTTGTAAAACTGTCAATACTCAAAAAATCATATGAAGGTCCCGGATTAACAATACGCCTTTTCAAATTTTGTAATGCCGTATGAGTTTTTGTAAGAAACAATTTTCGCTGTCCACCCATAAGGTTAGAAATATAGTTAATAAGTGTTGTCTTCCCTGTTCCCGCTGCTCCGTAAATCATCAAAAGGCGAGAATCAACAAAAGCTTCTTTTACAGCCTGTCTTTTCAACGGATCATCTGAATAAACAATTCCCCATTTCTGATAAAGCTCTGATTATACTGTTTTTGCCCTTTATTTCCGCTTTGAGAAAACTTTATAAGCTTTTCAAGAATACTAATTGTAGTCTTTTCGTATAGCTCTATACCTACAAATCCATTTTCCTGTTTTATTCTATAACCTTGTGCGCGTTCCCACGAATCTAACTGTGCATTATATGCATTTATATCATCCGTTTCTACAATTCCATCTTCAAAATATATTTCACCTGTCTGTTTTATCGCGTTTCTGATCAGCAAATACGGACGAACCATCTCCATCCTGTCATATCCTACCGCTCTTGCAACATGCTGGATATGATTTACTTCACTTGTTTTGCTTCCTGATAAATTAGATATGAACGGATTTTTTTCAAATGGATAACATCTTCTGGACAAGGTCAGATTGCCACACATACATTTTGGTTTATACTTTGTAGGCAATACATTTTCTATCGTTTCCTCTCTCAGGTTCTGTAACAAATACCTGATTACATTCCTCCCCGGTCTTTGCGAACCCGAAGAATAATGCTCTTTCAATTCCACCAGAACTTTTCTAAATTCCGAAGTATTTGTTCTGTTGTATATAGGATCAATCAATCTATAAAACTCAACTTCCTGAAAATCTATCAAATCAAGAAAATTGATACCAGTTCTTGTAAGAAAATTCATCAACTCTATATACTCTCGGTATTGTGAATTGAGTCTCATAGGTATCTTAAGTATTTTAGCAAGTTTATTTAAACATACTGGATCGAGTGATACTTTCCAATTTGTAATAACTTTAATCTTTGTATTTATACCCCACAAATTAATCTCAGCATCTGTATAACTTATCTGAACAGAATAATTTGTTGAAATATTTTCTGTTGTATAAGCAGTTATCCTATTGTATTTTGTAGCATAGACTCCTGCCAGTTGCAAAGTGACCTCATAATATCTTTCTTTCCCGACAAAGAAAGGAGTTTTTTTCTGCATATAAAATCTTGAAGACTCTACTGCCCTATAACTTTTGTCAACAGAATCAACTGCCGCAGATATCAACTGATAATATTCCTTATCCGTATTGTCTATACAAAGGGGAAAGTTCTCCAAATTGCGCAATACTTTTAACCCATTATTTTTCCTAAAGGATTCTCTGATCTGCCAGAGGAAATCATAATATTTAAGCATCAGTCGTTCTGACTGTCCTTCCCTAGGGATTCTGTATCCGACATATTTTAAAGCTTTATAAAACACCCCAAGATACTTTGTTTCTATGCTCAGCAACGAGCGTTCCCATGCCAGACGAATACTTATTTTTTCATATCCCGCATTTAATGCATTAAGGAGCAGTGCAGCAACACTTATATCCTTCAGTCGTGTCAACATTCTCCTTGACACATCATCACGAGTTTCATTATAAATTTCCATTCTGTCAATACATTCTGTAATCTGCCTATCACATTCTTTTATAATGCTAAATATATCATTCTTTGAATAATCTGTATCATCTAAGTGCGCCACAAAGGAATGTTGGCTTGCAATATATTCTAGTTTATCGCAAAATTTATCAATACTTTCCTCTGTATTCTCTATTTCCTCATCTGCTGTAAAATAAATAGTGGCACTATCCTTATTAAAGTCAAGTGAATGAAGAAAATCTACAGACATATATTTCCAGAATACTCTTTCATATCCACGTTCATCAGGATTAATTACAACAAAAGAATTCCTGGATCAAGCGTGACTTGATAACGCATAAATGCAGGGAAAGCCAAACTTTTTAATAAATACTTGATTCCTCCATCTTTTTCTGTATATGTATGAGTTCCTTTAATTTGGACAAAGAAATTTTGTTCCGGCTTTCTTGATATATAAGGCTTCGGTACAAACTCAAATGTACCATCTGTGTTCGGCCATTTATCGTCACAAGAAAAGTCTGTATTTATTTTACCATTAGACCTTAAAAAATCCTCAAAATATTAACTGCCGCATGATCTTCAGCAGAACGTTCTGAATGCGTCTTAATGTGTCTTTCAATATTCTTTCTCTCCGTATCTGACATATACATCTGTTTCTCCTCATTAATCCTTAACTGTGTTCCGCAATTTACACTATTTCTACACCATGTACAGACAAAAATTCTTTTATCAGTGGAAGAATATATTCAACAGACTGAAGCTGTGCTTGTGCTTCATCTACAGAAGCAATAAAGAAATCGCTGTAGTCGCTCTCTTCCCTTTTCATTTTCAATCGAGCCAGTCGTCTTCCCATTTCTCCTGGGAACTTCCCTCTGGCAACGAATTCTTTATTAAAGAAAGCTACCACATCTTTATGCCGTTTAAAGTCTATACTTTCTAATGCCAAGACAGCCCGTATCGCGTAAAACACCGCATAATACGAACGATTGATGCAATCCCTGTAGAACCCGTTATCAAAACACATTTTCGCATTATTATAAGTCTGTTTCGCCAAAGAATACCTGTACCTTGACAATTCTATATCTTTATTGATATCATGCACTAAGCTTTACCCCTCATCTCTTACACTACGATAGTATGGCAGATTATCTGCCCAGTAGTTAAAATGATCTACATTGATTATCACCGGCGAAATATCTGCCCCGAATCTCATCAAATATTCAAAAGCCATATCACTGATCTCATCAGATATTTTCTTTTATCTTTTCTTCTGTCAGAGAAACCAGAATCATAACATCAATATCTGAAAGTTCAGAATAATCTCCTCTTACATAGGATCCATATACAATGACACTATCAAGAGTATTTCCCAGAAGTTTCCTCACACCACTGGCAAACTGCTGCATAATATCTGTAATATTTGACGGCATCTGACCTCACCTCTTTCAGTTTAAAGCCTTTCTATTTTCTTATTCATTATACCGTATTCATTAAAATTTGTATACCTGACATCTCCAATGTTTCTCGTCATTATTGTCAGTTACCTATATCGTTCAGGCGATGGTACTGTATGCTGTCATTGCGCTTTTGGAAAAAGTGTATGTGAAACGATTTTGAAATTTGACGCAAAACAAGCATACCCTCATACAGTTCTGAAATAGAAAACTGTGTGAGGGTATGTGTATTCTTATTTCGTCCGAAAAGCTGTCTGTCCGCTGGATGGTCCCGGTTTTCCTTTTTCTACAAGCTGAATCTGAATACCTTCCATCCGTTTGCTCATCCCTTCGGTTCCGGCCTTGGCTCCATTTTTTCGTCCAGCCAAGCCATCCATACGTCTGGACATGAGCACGGTAATAAATATCATATTTTTCCGCCATCTTTCCGGTCAATTTAATCTGAACTGCCTCCATACGGCGGTACTGCCCGGTTGTCCCGGCCATTTCTCCATTGCTTTTCCAACCCTGCCATCCGGTAGTCTGAAGATGCGCGCGGTACTGTACTCCGCCTGAATATTTCGGATTTTGAATCTTGATTTTCAAAGCTTCCATCCGTTTATATTGGCCGGTCACTCCTCCGGTTGCACCATTCATTACTTCACCCAGCCAGCAATACGTTTGCATATGCGCCTGGTATACAATATTCTGAGGTTTCTCTTTCTCTTTAAATGAGCCGGATGTGCTTCCTGGCGCCGCCCCACCTTTTTCTACAAGCTGAATCTGAATACCTTCCATCCGTTTACTCAGGCCTTCCGTTCCGGCCTTAGCACCATTTTTTGTCCAGCCAAGCCAACCGTATGTTTGAACATGAGCACGGTAATAGATATCATATTTTTCCGCCATCTTTCCGGTCAATTTGATCTGGATAGCTTCCATTTGACGGCTTTGTCCGGTTGTCCCGGCCATTTCCCCATTGCTTTTCCAACCCTGCCATCCGGTAGTCTGAAGATGCGCGCGGTACTGTATTCCGCCTGAATATTTTTTGTTTTCAAGACTGATTTTTAAAGCTTCCATTCGTTTATATTGACCGGTCACTCCTCCGGTTGCACCATTCATTACTTCATCCAGCCAGCAATATGTCTGCATATGGGCCTGATATACAACATTGGTAGTCTTGGATCTGTCTTTATAGGCGCCAGATGTACTTCCAGGCGCTGCCCCGCCCTTTGCTACAAGACGGATCTGAATTCCCTCAATTCTTTTATTATATCCATTTGTGCCCGCACTTGCTCCATTTTTTCGTCCATCCAAGCCAACCGTACGTTTGCGTATGAACACGATAATAAATGTCATACTTTTCAGCCATCTTTCCGGTCAGTTTAATCTGAACCGCTTCCATTTGAAGATTTTTTCCGGTAGTACCGGCAGTAGCACCATTTTTCACCCAGCCCTGCCATCCTGTATTCTGAACATAAGCACGATAAGAAACATCGCCACTATACTGCGGATATTTCAGGTTAATTTGCAATGCCTCCATCCGTTTGACTGACCCGTGATACCTCCGGTCGCTCCGTTTGCTACTTCACCCAGCCAACAATATGTCTGCATATGGGCTTCATAGCCAATTCCTTTCGTCAATGCTTTTTCCTTATATGCATTTGATAAGGCCCCGGAGCTGCCGCTCCTTTTGGAAGAATCATAACTTGCAGTGCTTCCATTCTTTTTTCATAACCTGTCGTCCCTGCTGCTGCTCCGTTTTTTGTCCAACCAAGCCAGCCGTACGTCTGAACATGGGCACGATAATAAACATCATAATTTGATGCTTTTGAACCAGTCAGTTGAATTTTGACTGCCTGAACCGCCTTGCTCTCTCCGGTCGTCCCGGACGTTTTTCCACTCGTCACATAAGCTTGCCATCCTTGATCTTCCACAAAGAAGCGTATCGGATCCCCAGATCTCCATAACCGTTTCCAATCTTAATCTGGAACGCTTCGAGTCGCTTAGATTGTCCTGTTACACCAATCTGATCACCGTTCTGTACGGACGCGGTCCAACCGTCAGCCTGCACATGCCCTGTACTTGAAATGATATTTCTGTCTATAGCAGTACTTGTATTAGAATTTTGCGGATCTCCCATCCAGAAATTTAGATCGACCGCTCCATTGATTCCCGCGACACTTCCTGTAGAAGTACACTGCCAGATATCGTAACTTCCTTCATAAGTACAGGATGTGTTATACTGAGCTACCCATTTAGACCATTTTTCATTCTTAAATACAGAGGAGGTTAGTCTTTCTGTCCACCAATATTTGCTGGCATAAATACCAACTTTGTAGCCTGCTGACGATAACTGATCGCAAAAAAGTTTTGGCAATGGTACCGATAGTTGTATTGCTCACTCTTCCTGTCGTATTTTCATCTTCCAGATCATAGTAAATTCCATACGCCGGTTTATGCCCCTTTAAAAGCCGCAGCGCATGAGCCGCTTCACTTTTGGCATCTTCTATATTTTCAGAATAAGAATAGAGATACACTCCATATGGAATTCCAAGTCGTTCACATTCTGTCACATTTCTTACCCAGTACCTATCATCATAGGACTGATAATCCCCGCCATAACCACAGCGGATGATTGCAAAGTCAATCCCATCTTTTTCACTTTTTCCCAGTCAATAACGCCCTGGTGATGGCTGACATCGATTCCTTTCTTCGTCGCCCCTTCAATTACCTGACCGATGCTGTTCATATACTTCCCATTCACCTTCTGCCACGCATATGGATAGGATGCTCTTGAAAGTGCCTGCGGCTCGAAATCAGTTCTCCGTTCTGATAACGGAAACTGTTCTCCTTTAACTCCTCCGGCTCGGTCTCTTCTTCCGAAGCCTTAGTAATATCTTCGTCTTCTACTGTCTCATTATCATCGGTTTCTCCCTCATTGACAACAGGATCGTCTTTTGTCTCAGTCTCCGGTGTAGTCTTTCCGTCCTTCGGGGTCGATCCCGCCTCCTCTTGTCCGGTCAGCCCCCTGTTTTGTCCCCGGTTTCCTCAGATAAAAGATCTGTCTCTGAAGCAGGCTCCAAATCATTCCTTGAAACCTTCTCATTCCGAGTTGCTGTCGTTTCCTCTGCCACATTACCTGAAAGCTTGTCCGCTGCATCTCCTGTCAGCGCCGGAGTGATGCAGGCTCAAGCAACAGGCAAGCGCTGAGTGCAATACCACAAAACCTATGTATCTTTCTCCTCATCTTTATGTCCATTCCTTTCCTTTATACTCTCGGTTCCTTTCACGCCCTATCTTATCATACAGGCCTACTACTGTCAAAATGACTTTTCATCTATCCAGATTTTTCCATGTCAGACTCTACATCCGGCTTTATTCGTTAAACTCCATTGTAACATAAAATCCCCGGTCTGTTTCTTTAATTTCTTTTATGATGCCTTTTCTGGATTTTAAACGATCCCAGCTTTTGTAAAGCCCACTCATTGCCACAGATGGCTCAATCAGATAACTATATCCTCCAAGTGCCTGAAGTTCTGTTACTTCTGCTTCCTGCCCCTCTTCAATCAATCCGGACCTTTCCATTTTAAATTCCATTTCTCTCATATACTGCCTCCTCTTTTTTTTCAAAAAAACATTCCAGAAAAATTGTAGTTAAAAACCTGTTTTTTTGTCAATAGGATTTTCCTGTTTTTCCCAGAGTAATTTATACAAATGTTCATATACTATGACTGTAACAAAAAGTTACACAAAACCACACGACGATAAAGGAGGACATTAGCATGACAAATCGTTCATCAAACAAAACAGCCGTACCTGAAGCAAAGGGTGCATTAGACAAATTCAAGTACGAGGTAGCAAACGAGCTTGGTGTTCCGTTATCAGATGGCTACAACGGAGACTTAACATCAAGACAGAATGGATCTGTCGGAGGTTATATGGTCAAGAAAATGATCGAACAGCAGGAAAAACAGATGGCAGGTAAATAACTCTTTCTGAACAAAAGAATGTGAAACGCCAAAAAGGGCATCCCCGTTTTCATAAAAGGAAATAGGGATGCTCTTTTTCATCGTTATCTTCGTCTTTAATGAAACCGTGTAAACGAAAGCGCTAAAATGATAAAGATTCAGCCATACGACTTAAATTCGCAGTTTATGCTACTTTTTTGCTGCTTACGCAGTTAAATCTTTACCTCATATAAAAAAATGAAAAAACAGTTGCAAATTTTTTAAAAATGTATATAATAATACTTGTGCCTGTTGGAAAGACATCGTGTAGGGACATCGTACAGCACAAGCCGAAATAGCTCAGTCGGTAGAGCACTTCACTCGTAATGAAGGGGTCGTCAGTTCGAGTCTGATTTTCGGCTTATCAAAAAAGTACCGCAATTTCAAGGGATTCTCAGTATTCCCGGAGATTGCGGTGTTTTTTTTTTAAGGATATGGCGGGTATGAAATAGGTATCACCATATCCTTTTTCTATACGGTTTCATTGACTAAAAAAACAACCATAGAAGATTACCATCAGATAAACCGCTTCCTTACAGTACATGAATATGATCCTGGTTTGCTCTTGTAAATACCGGAGATTCCCGTACTTCTTTCATTGTTGCCGCTTCCGCCGCCATCTGCAGGATTTTTGCATCCTGGAAGACATCGCCAAGCCTGAACTCCATAAGTCCGCTCTGACGGATGCCGAAAAGGTCCCCAGGCCCTCTCAGCTTCAGATCCTCTCCTGCAATATAAAATCCATCGTTGGAATGATTGAGAATATCCAGCCGCTTTTTCGTCTCTTTCGTTTTGGATCCTGTCATAAAAAATACAGTAGGACTGAAACGCTCCCCTTCCCACGCGCCCCCGGAGCTGATGAAGCTGTGCAAGTCCAAAACGTTCGGCATTTTCCACCATCATCACCGTAGCGTTTGGAACATTAATTCCAACCTCCACAACAGTCGTCGAAACAAGAATCTGAATCTGATTATCCGCAAACCGCTGCATGATCTCATCCTTTTGCTGCTGCTTCATTTTCCCGTGGAGGTATCCAACCGTGATCCCTGTCCCTAGCTTCTCGGAAAGCATGGTAGAGTAATCCATGACGTTTTCCGCCTCCATTGCTTCGCTTTCCTCTACCATCGGGCAGATCACGTAGCATTGTCTGCCCTCTGCCACCTGATTTTTCATAAACCGATATGCAGTCTCCCGATACCCGGTATCCACCACACAGTTTTTAACCGGCAGGCGGTCCTTGGGGAGCTCGTCGATCACAGAAAGATCCAGATCTCCGTAAATAATAATGGCCAGAGTTCGAGGAATCGGCGTTGCGCTCATGACAAGAATATGTGGCATCCTTCCCTTTTTTTGCCAGTGCTTCCCGCTGCCGCACTCCGAAACGATGTTGTTCGTCGGTGATAACCAATCCCAGATTGTGATACTGAACCTTATCCTGAATCAATGCATGAGTCCCGATCACCACATCTGCCTCCCCACTCTCAATCCTTGCGTAAGCCTCCCTTCTCTCCTTTGCCTTCATGGAACCTGTCAGCAGCTCTGCCCGGAACCCGACGCCGTATTTCTCAAACATGTCACAGACAGACTGGTAATGCTGTCTTGCAAGCACCTCTGTCGGCGCCATCATCGCTCCCCTGATATCCATTATAAGCCGCCTCCAGAAGCGCCAAAACGGCTACGATTGTCTTACCTGAGCCCACATCCCCTGAATCAGCCTGGACATCGTATCATCGCTCTGTAGATCCTTTCGGATTTCCATCCATACTTTTTTCTGTGCATTGGTCAGCTCATACGGAAGTCTGCCAAGGAAATCATCCACTTCTTTTGCCGGCTTCATCCGACACCAATTGACGCTTGCTTCTTTCTCCTCTTTCATCTGGCGGACCGCCAGAATAAATTCAGAAATTCCTCAAAGACAAGCCGTTTCCTTGCCTGCATATACATCGTTTTATCCGTTGGGAAATGAATTCCTTTCAGAGCATAATTGTATTCGCAGAGTTCAAAGATCTGACGGATACTTTCCGGCAATGTCTCCTTCTGCAGATGTACATGCTCCATCACTTCCCGCACAGCCTTGCTCACAGTCAGATTCGACAGTCCGGCAGTAAGCGGGTACACCGGCTGCATCGTATGAAGCTTTTCCTGATATTTGCCTGCCGGCTGAAAAATCTCCGGATGCTCCATCACAAGAGAACCTCGCCTGCTTACCACCCGGCCCCTTACAATGATATGGCTTCCGGAGCGCAATGTATTACGCAAAAACGGCATCCGAAACCACAACACTTTCAGTGTTCCGGTCACATCTTTGATCATGGCGGTCGTCGTCTGAAGTTTCCGGTTCGGCGACACCTGGATATTTCCGTAAACACAGCCTTCCACAGCAGCTACCGTACCTTCCTCCAGCTCACTGACCGTTACCGGATCCTCATAGATATCATAGGCCCTCGGATAAAAACGCAGAAGATCTCCCGCCGTATTTACTCCCAATTTCTGAAAGAGCGCTTCCGTCTTTTCTCCAATACCCTTGATCTCTCTAATGCTGGAATCTTCATCCATATTTTATACCTCTTCACATGGGAAAAGGATACCTTTTAAGTATCCCTTTCCTCTCTTTCTCTATTCTACTGACATAACATAGTAGTAAATCGGCTGTCCTCCACAGTGAGCATCCACATCCAGATCTGGATATGTCTCCTCCACGGAAGTCACAAATCTCTCTGCCTCTTCCTCGGAAATATCCTCGCCATAGTAAATACTGATAAGCTCGGATTCTTCTGTCACAAGATTTGCAAGCAGGTCCTTCGCCGTATCGGAAATATCTGTTCCCACAGCGAGAATTCCCTCGTCGCCGATTCCCATGATATCCCCTTCGTGAATCTCCTTGTCCCCGATCTTCGTATCGCGCACTGCATAGGTAACCTGCCCGGTTCTCACCGCCTGAATCGCTTCTGTCATCGCAGCTTCATTTGCAGCCGTATCCTCGTCCGAAGAGAAGCTGATGACTGCCGTAATTCCCTGCGGCACCGTTTTGGTCGGAATGACAACAATCTTCTTATCCTTTGTCAGATCCCTGGCCTGGTTGGCCGCAAGAATAATATTTTTATTATTCGGCAGAATGAAAATCGTCTCCGCATTCACTTCATCAATGGCCTGTAACATATCATCCGTACTTGGATTCATCGTCTGGCCGCCCTCAATAATATAATCCACTCCGATCTCCCGGAAAATCTCATTCATTCCCTCTCCGATGGAAACGGCAATGAAGCCGGTTCGTTTCTTCTCCTGCGGCTTCTGCCGTTTTTCCTGAGCGGCAAGCTTCTCTGCCTCCTGAATGACTCTCTCATGGTGCTCCTCCCGCATGTTGTCGATCTTCATCCTTGTGAGCTGTCCAAAACTCAGCGCTTTCTGAATCGCAAGACCCGGATCATTCGTGTGAACATGAACTTTCACTACCTCGTCGTCCGCCACACAGACAATCGAATCTCCGATAGATTCCAGATACGCTTTAAACTCCTGCTCCTCCTGATCGGAGAACTCTCTTCCGGTAAGGATGATAAACTCCGTACAGTAGCCGAACTTAATGTCGGTCTCCTCCATCGGTGCCTTCCCAAAGGATGTCTTTGGCCCCTTGGATGGTTCGATAGAAGAATAATCGATCTCCTTCCCAAGAAACGCATCATACGCACCTCTTAAAATCTCCAGAAGTCCCTGTCCGCCGGAATCCACAACCCCCGCCTCTTTCAGCACCGGAAGCAACTCCGGGGTCTGCTCGAGCACTTGCTGTGCGTGATCCAGAATCTTCGGAAAGATTTCCTCCAGATCTTCTGTCTCAAAGGCAAGCTCTTCTGCTTTCTCGGCAATCCCTCTTGCCACGGTAAGGATCGTCCCTTCTTTTGGCTTCATAACCGCCTTGTAGGCCGTCTCCTTCGCCCGCATGCAGGCTGCCGCAATACCGGCCGCGTCAATCTCCGTCTCTTCCTGAATCGACTTTGTAAATCCTCTCAGAAGCTGGGAAAGAATAACGCCGGAATTTCCTCTGGCGCCGCGGAGGGATCCACTGGAAATCGCCTTGAGAGCTCCTTCATCCCCGGATGTTCCAGGGCTCTTACTTCCTTTGCTGCCGACATGATCGTCATGGACATATTCGTACCGGTATCTCCGTCCGGGACAGGAAATACATTCAACTCGTTAATGTACTCTTTCTTAGCCTCTATATTCTGTGCGCCTGCCAAAAACATCTTCGCAAGCATGTCTGCATTTATCGTTTTCATAGCCACCTCAAAGTTCCTCCCATATTAATCGATTACCCGTACGCCTTCAATGTAAACATTGATCTTATCAACCGGCATATTGGAAAATTCCTCGACTTTATATTTTACATTACTGATCAGATTGTCCGTAACAGCTGAAATACTGACCCCATATGCAACAATGACATGGAAGTCAAGGTGAATCCTGTTATCTTCCGTGAGCTCCACATGGATGCCGTGGGTCAGGCTGTCTTTTTCAGCAGTCTCACCAATCCGTCTTTCATATTGACTGCCGCCATTCCGACGATACCGAAACACTCCACAGCAACAGATCCTGCATATTTCGCAATCACTTCCGGTGAAATGGTGATAATTCCCAGTTCTGTACTCATGCTGCCTTTCATACTCTGATACCTCCAATTCCTATCTATCCTTGATTTCCGTTCTTTCCACGAAGTATTCTGTTTTATTATACCTTGTTTACGCATATTTTACAACATATACTCTTCATGTTATCCCTAAACAATGAAATTTTTTCTCATTTCCCGAAATAAACTCTTGCATTTCCAGAATATATCTGATAATATAGTTAGTGTTGTGAGTTCTCTTATATGAGGACTAGTAAGAGCGTTAGGAGGTGTAATCATGGCGAAATGTGCTATTTGCGAAAAAGGGGCTCATTTTGGAAACAATGTCAGCCACTCTCATAGAAAAACACCAAAAATGTGGAAATCTAATGTAAAATCTGTTCGTGTTAAAACAGAAGGCGGAGCAAAGAGAATGTATGTATGTACATCCTGTTTAAAATCCGGCAAAGTAGAAAGAGCATAAGTTCTGCATACACAAGAACCAGGATCGATCGTCCTGGTTTTTTTGTTTCCTATTTAACAGCAGAATAACACATAGCCCAACACCAGAAACACGGCCGTGATAAAGATATCCCAAACCAAACCCGGCAGGAACATCGAAAGAATCAGTCCTGCCGCGATCATAAAACACGCAAATCCTACTACTCTTCTCATACGATATCCCTGCCGTTTTCTTCTTTGTTCTTATATCTGCATTTTTTCTTCTCTTTATTCGTCCTGCTTTTTTCCCTTCATCCAGAATCTCGTTGACGTCTTCTTCTGTCACCTTCGTCTCTTCTTTGGTGCGGAAACGGTCTACCAGATCTGGAACCATGTCAAGAATCTTTGTGATCGTATCCTGATTTTTAATGTTTACCAGCCTTGTTGTCCCATTCTGGATCACAAGCACCGCGCACGGCGTCATCTTTCCGCCCAGTCCGCCAGCTCCTTTTTCATTTTTCTCTGCGGTAAACGATCCTGCCCCTACGGAAAAGACACGTCCACAAGCGGGAGGATGATCGTATCTTTTATGTGGATCGCCTCGCCCACCACCGTCTTGGATGAAATCACGTTATCCATTCCGTGAAACAATGCTTCCATCGTTGATTTGAAATTACTCTCTGACATTTATACTTCCTCCTTTTTTTCTGCCGTTTTAACAGACGCAGCACCTCTTTTGCCGTACTGCGGATATTCTTGTCTGCCGCCAGCCTGACGGCCGCCCCTGCCAAATGATCATCCGGATATGCCCCCGGATGAACACCCGCCCACGAAGGGTAGTCTTCTCAAAATCAGGCACAATCTGAAGCCACTGTCCAAAGAATGGATAAAACAGAGCAAGACCGGCCAAAATCTTTCCTGTATAATAAGGATCATCAAGTCCATACTCGATCCTTCCCCAGCCGCTTTCTCGGAAGCCATGCTTTCAAAAAGACGAAATACGGTTTCTTTTCCTTTTTCTGAACGCCGCCTGGTGTACTTCATCTTTGATAACCGTCTCCACCCGGCTCTTGATATCGGACAGTGCCTTTATCTTATCACAGATCCTGTGAAATGTATACTTGATTTTCTCGAGAAACCGCTCAAAAACAGTCGCTTTTGCTTCTTTCTTCTTTTCACTTTCTTCCTTTGCCTTACTTTCCTTTTTCCCCGCTTCGCCGGATACAGGACGCTTCACCTCTGGTTTCTCTCTTCGCACCTTGTCCTCTTTTTCCGGATCTTTGTTTTCACTGCGAATCGCTCTTACTTCTTCCGGGCTCTCTTTCTCCTCCCGTTCTAAATCCATCTTGCCGGAAATTTCTTTCTCCGGTTTCGGATTCTCCTGTTCTTCGGTTTCTTGCTTCTCTTCTTTATCCTGCCCGATCTTCTTCCATGCAATTCTCACATACCGCCAAAACTTCTGGTTTTCATAGACGGTGTGAAAGGTGATCAGCCGAAAGAAATACCGGATGGAAACGCTTACCCGGATCTCTTCCGGAGTATGAATATCTCCCTCGGCACTTAGTTCGTACCGCACAGGCACAAACAGCAGAATCAATATTCCAAGCAAAAGCAACCCCAAAACAAGTAGAAGCAATATGCCTGCTATCTTTAGAATCCATAGTAAAATATGTACAATGATCATTCTAACTTCCCTGCCGCTTCCAAATATACTGCCTGACATCTGCATCCCCGGTCTCCCGGAACACCTGATCGATAAGCTCCCTGACAAGCTCCAGTGCCTGTAGATATCCTTTGGCCAGACCTACCACAAATACATCTTTTTCCCTGTACCACGTTTGATTCAGCATCCCGCTATGGTATATTTCCAGTTGATTTCTCTCATTTTCCGGCAGGGCGATCAGATAGACCCTGAACTGGAATTCTTTCTTTCCAGATGCTCGATGATCTCCTCTTCCCTGCCTTTTAGCTCTTCACTGACATACAGTTCTTTCCAATACCTCATTTTCAGAACCTCTATTTTGCATAATACGCCTTAAAAATCTCCTCGGCAATGTCTGTCGCTACGTCTCCAGTACTGTCTGAATTCTCAATGACAACTGCCAATGCTATATCCGGATTCTCTACATTAGAAAATCCGATAAACCAGGAGTGCGTTTTCTCTTTATCATCACTGTATTCACTCGTTCCGGTCTTTCCGGCAATAGAAACACCAAGAGAATGTAAGGAACGGGCTGTACCGTACTCTATAACACCCTCCATATATTCGGTAAGCTGTGCCGCCTCTTCGGAAGTCATCAGTTCCTTATAAGATTCCGGCACGTATTTCTCTACTGTCTCTCCCTGGGCACTCGTAATCTGATCAACCAGATAAGGCCTCATCAAAATCCCATTATTTGCGATCGAGGAAGTCAGCATTGCCATATAATATGGACTGACCTGCAATTTTCCCTGTCCGAATGCCGTCATGGCAATGGCTGCATCTCCGTCATCCTTCTTAAGATTGAACTTACTCTCATTATAAATAAGCGGGCAAGGCAATTCCGTGTCAAACAAAAAGATCCTCTGCTGTCTTTCGGAACTCATCCACATCCAAACTGAGACCTATGTTGGAAAAAGAAGTATTACAGGAGTATGCCAGGGATTCTGCCAGATCTACTGTTCCATGTACCTCATTTCCATAGCAGTGAATCTCATTTTTTCCCGGCTGTGATCTCTCCGGTACAACGATACGTGTAGTTTTTGTAATCCGGATTCTGGCGCATATATGCCAACGTTGTCAGTACCTTGAAAGTAGATCCCGGTGCATACTGGCCCTGCGTGGCACGGTTCACCAAAATCCCCTCTGTATTCTGGTTCAGGCTCTCCCAGTCTTCCACAATCGTGTTCGGATTATAGGATGGCTTAGAAACCATCGCCAGAATCTTTCCCGTGCTCGGCTCGATTACCACCGCCGCACCTCTGTTGGATCCTAAAGCATCATACGCCGCCTGCTGAATATTCGTATCCAGCGTGGTAGTAATATTATTTCCCTCACTTTTTCGGCCTCTGAGCTCATTCAGCAATTTCGTCTGCAGCGGAACATCCGAAGTCTGAAGCTGGAAGTTCTGTGCAGATTCCAGGCCCGATTTTCCTTTATCTGCGTACCCGACCACATGGGCGTACAACTGCTCATACGGGTATTCCCTTGTCTGAGTACCGTCCTCATTTTCCCTGGACTTTGCAAGCACGTTTCCATCCTTATCCAAAATCGAGCCACGCAGCACCTGATTTTCATAAAGACTCATTCTCGGATTCCTGGAATCATTGATGATATCCCTGCCCTTTACCACATTGAAATAAGAGAAATATCCGATCATCCCTACGAATAGCAGTACGAAAAAGTAAGTCACAAAGACATACTGTCGGTTGGCTTTCTTCTTTCTCTTGTCCCGGCGGCGTTCTTCCTGCTTCTCCTTTTTCTTTTGTGCTTTTCCCGGCTTGTGCGGAACCGGTCTACGGTCTTGGTACACGCTGTGATCCCCGGCTCTTAGGCTTTCTTCTTCGATCTCCCGACGAAGCTCCCGCTGAAGACCTTGTTCCATTTGATCGAGGTCTTCCGGCCTGCTGCGCCTGTCGTCTTCTCTTTGCCCGTAATTGTCTCTCTTTCTGTCGCTCAATATCTTCTTCCTCATCTTCTCTTAATATATACAGCCCCTGGATGATCGCAAACATGATCATCGTACTTAAAAGGGAACTTCCTCCATAGCTCACAAGCGGAAGCGTTACACCCGTGGATGGGATGAACTTAATGACGCCTCCGATCGCGAGAAACACCTGGAAAATATAACAGGTTCCAAGTCCCAGCGCTACCAGCTTGTAGAAGCTGTCTCTGATCTGCATCGCAATATTCAGAAACATGATGTAACAACTGACACAGATCAAAATGATGCAGATCGCAAAGACAGCTCCCAGCTCTTCTGCTATAGCAGAAAAGATAAAGTCCGTCGTGACCACCGGGATCTTATCCGGAAGTCCCTGGCAAAGTCCAAGTCCAAACCAGCTTCCCGTACCGATGGCAAACAGAGACTGCGCCACCTGATATCCCCCATTGCTGTAAACAGCAAACGGATCTTTCCAGACCGTTACTCTCGTTCTCACATGAGAAAACAGAAAATACGCGGCTACCGAAGCAAGACCCCCTGCCCCTAAGCCTGCCGCAATATAGATCGGCTGTCTCGTAGCCACATACAACATCACAAGGTACACGACAAAGACAATCAGCGCCGCCCCCAGATCCTTTGAGGCAACAAGAATCAAAACGTGCAGAGCAGCAATCGCAGTCGTGATGACAACATTGTTCGAAAATCCCTGATTCTATAGAGGCTGGCCGCCACAAAAAATACAAAATAATCTTCACAAGCTCAGATGGCTGAATACTGATTCCCCCAACCTCAAATCCAAGCATGGCACCGTATGACACACGCCCGACGATAATAACCGCCACAAGCGCCACCACTCCGGCCACCGCATAGAAAATCTTTAACCGGGAGAGAAACCGTGCCTTACGGATAATGACCGGTACGAACAATGATAATACCGCCGATACCGCTACAATCAACGCCTGCTTGACGGCGTTACTGTAAGATAACCTTGTCAGCATGATGAACCCGACTGCCAAAAGCATACACATATTGTTGACAACAAGTCTTGATACTTTCGGATACAAAAAACCATAAAGCAGGATAATCGATCCCAAAAGCGCCACCTGTATCACATAAAATACTAGAATCCTGGCCTCCTTCATCCGTAAAAACAACGTCAGAAACGCTAGAAAATGGATCATAAAGATCCAGATGCTCTGCCTTCGTAAGATCCACATCTTCGTGTAGGCATCGTGATAACCGAACACACTGAAACACTCAAACGTGTAGATTACCATCATCAGCAGAATCAGATATTTTGAAATTTCCATTATGATATTAAACAACTTGTCACCTACTTTATTCCCCTTTTATAGTGTCCTCTTGTAAAATCAGCAAATACCTCTGCTGCCGTAAGAGTTTTCTGTCCCCTCCAGAATGCATCTGCGTAAATCCGGATCACCCTTTTGTCTCTTCTGTATCCTCTATCGTAAAATGAAGCCGGATCTCGTGAATTCCCATCTCCTCGATCTCCCCTATCTGTTCCAACAAAACAAGCGGCGCCGTATTATAGATAATATTATAACATGTATCACAATAATTTTTTACATAAAATGTCTTCTGATAGCGGTCTTTGAGTCTCGTGATGCTCTCTTTACCATCACAGCGTCCGATGGACTTTTTACACACCCCGCACTGATCATCATTGGTGCGTAGCCATATACCACCATCTCCGATGCCGGGGTACATATCTCACGAATCTCCTGACTATTTAACTCTAATGATATTGTTGTACCATTTATCCCTGCCTTTTCAAGAATTCTACTGCTTTTTTTGTTCAATGTATACAAATGATGGTCCGCACGAACCGTGTTTTTCCAGCCTTTTTTTGCAAATATGCCAAAGACTCCACGTTTCTTACAAGAGCCCCCTTCCACGGAACCTCACAAATTGCCTTCCATCTGCTGTCAAGCAGGCGCTTCGCCCGCTCGCGGAAAATGTGCGGCAAAACAATGTACCACGGAATCTTACTCTCTTCATAGAGCCTTTGGATCTCTTCTCTTTCCTCCTGATTGGAACACATAGCAGCCGCCAGATGGCTTTCTACATAAATTCGCCTCACATCTTCGGATCGTGCGGCCACCCGGAGCTGGTTTTTCGTCTCCACCAGTACAGAAAGCACGTTTTTTTGTCCCTCCCTGGAGATCAAAGACTCACCTTGAATCTCTTCCTGTTCTACCATCGGTACCCTCTTGCACGACCGTTTATACTGTTTCAGAATTTCTTCCTCAAGACGCTCGGCAGCCGTTCTCCGCAGCTCATTGACTACCTGCATTGGAATAAAAATACCGTCCTCCATCTCCATCTCCAGAGACTCGATCTGAAACGGCGTATTCCCCATCTTCCGAAGCTGTCTTTCCACTCTTGCCCGGTCTACCGCCTGCTTCTTTGCAGCTTGCGGAGAACTTCCTTCTACACGTACCGAATATGAACCGCTTTTCAATATCAGTTTGATGGCTCGTCCATACAGAACATTGCTTTTTTGCCTGAACCGGACGTCGGACCTCGGCCGTCCGGATCCGCTCCTGAATCTCTTGGATCAATCGTTCATTCCGTACTCTTGCCAGAATCGTGCGTGGCCGGACTGTAGTTCCTTTTGCCACAAGGAGCTGAAACTGCCCGCCCTTTTTTACATCCTGTCCAAGGGTGACATTTTCCTTTGGAGAGATTTCCAGCACGTCCCCTTTCTGGAGCGGTACAAGTGCCTTTGCAAGAAGGCTTCGGCCTTTCTGACGCTCCACGCAGGCAGAGTGGATCCCGGCATGGTTCGACCTGTCCGGCGTCAGCATCTCCGGCCCGTTCTGTACATGATAATATCCCCGGCAGCTACCGCCCCGGTTGTAACGATCCATCAGGCGCTGCTTATCCTCCTCAGATACCTGGTATCCGGCTCTTCCCTTTTTTCAGATAAAGATCCGTATACTTCCGATACACCCGTACCGTCTCTGAAACGTATTCCGGCTTCTTCATCCTGCCCTCGATCTTAAAGGAATCTACCCCTACCTCGATGAGATCCGGAAGATCCTCCAATGCCATGATATCTTTGAGACTCAGGATACAGGAAGGCTTTTTTTGCCCTTCTGCCTGATATTTCAGACGGCACGGCTGAGCACACTGTCCCCGGTTCCCACTACGTCCTCCCAGCATACTGCTAAAAAGACACTGCCCGGAATAGGAGTAACAAAGCGCCCCTTGGACAAAACACTCTATTTCCAGTCCCGTTTCCTCTTTCATCTTTCTAATTTCCGCAAGGGAAAGCTCTCTGGCCGGAACAACCCGCTCCACGCCATATTGCTTTAAAAATCCGGCTCCTAATGCTCCCGCCACGGACATTTGCGTGCTTGCATGGATTGCAAGATCCGGAAACTGCTCCCGTATAAATGCAAGCGCCCCCAGATCCTGGACGAGAACTGCATCCAATCCATTTTCATAAAACGGCTTTAGAAACGAAAACAGCCTTTCTTTCATCTCACGTTCCTTAATCAGAGTATTGACTGTCAGATACAACTTCCTCCCGTACAGATGTGCCTCCCGGATGGCCCGGATCATCGTTTCCTCATCAAAATTGCCCGCATATGCCCTGGCTCCGAACAGATTACCGCCCGCGTACACCATCGGCTCCGGACCGGATCGCCGCCTCAAACGCCTCGTATGTCCCCCGCCGGCGCCAGAATCTCCACTTCTCTTCTCTTTTTCTATTCTCCATGACTCTTGATTCCTGCCTTACTTTTGAAAAAAGGCTGTCCTTCGACAGCCCTAATTTTTTCGGTGATTTTTCATTTCCGTTTCCAACTGCACAATCTTCATCTGCAGTTCCTGGTTTTCCTCTTTCATCTTCTCCATTGCCCTGTCCGCATTTTCCAGCTTAATCTGTGCGGAGATCAATTCGTGCTTTAAGTCATACATCTCTTTATCTTTCGACTCCATATCAATTTCAAGAGACGTGCCCTGCTCTTTTGCTTTGAAATAATCGTCCGCAATGTTCAGTGCGAGAAGGATGCTTTTCGTGTCGCTGCTCTGCTTTTTATAGCTCTCGTTCTCACTACATTCTGCTATCTTGTGATTCAGATAGTTGGATACTTTCTGGAGATACTCCTCGCTCTCAAAACCACTCAGCGTAAATACCTTGCCATCAATGATAACTTCGGTATAATTTCTTGATGCTGCCATAGCCAGTGCCTCCTCCTTCTAAAACGAAGTCTCTGATAATTATTATAAACGATCCCGTCAGAAAAACCAACCTTTTTCTACGAGATTCGTAACGATTCCATCGCTGTCCTGCCGTACGGCCTGAATCGTTATTTTAACTGTCCCTAGAAAGTGAAAATCCCAGATGCTGGTAGGCAAACGAAGTAGCCACCCTTCCTTTTGGTGTTCTCTGCAAAAAACCGTTTTTAAAAGGAAAGGCTCATAGACGTCCTCCAGCGTTCCGGAATCTTCCCCGATAGCCGCTGCCAACGTCTCAAGCCCCACCGGGCCGCCGCCAAACTTCTCGATCATCGTCATCAGAATCGTCCGGTCCGCATAATCCAGTCCGAAACGGTCCACCTCCAAAAGATCCAGGGCATAGACCGCCACCTCTTCTGTAATCACCCCGTCGTATTTCACCTGGGCAAAATCCCGCACCCGCTTCAAAAGACGGTTCGCAAGTCTGGGCGTCCCTCTGGAACGTCTTGCGATCTCCATCGCCCCTTTCGGATCAATCTCCACACCGAGCATCTGTGCCGAGCGCTGTACAATCGTTCGCAGCTCCTCCGTCGTATAAAATTCCAGCCGGTTCACCACACCAAAACGGTCTCGCAGAGGCGCGGTCAGCATCCCGGCTCTGGTCGTCGCTCCCACCAGCGTAAACTTCGGCAAATCCAGGCGGATCGACCTGGCTCCAGCTCCCTTGCCAATGACGATATCGATCGCAAAGTCCTCCATCGCCGGATAGAGGATCTCCTCCACCTGGCGGTTCAGGCGGTGAATCTCATCCACAAAAAGCACGTCCCGTTCCTGTAAATTGTTCAGAATTGCCGCCATCTCGCCCGGCTTCTCAATCGCCGGCCCGGAAGTGACTTTGATATGCACTTCCATCTCATGGGCAATGATGCCGCAGAGCGTCGTCTTTCCCAGTCCCGGCGGCCCGTAAAACAGCACATGGTCAAGCGCCTCTCCCTGGCCTTAGCCGCCTCGATATAAATTTTTAGCGTCTCCTTCGCCTTTGTCTGTCCGATATAATCCTCCAGATACTGCGGACGCAGACTTCCCTCAATCTTCTGGTCTTCCTCCAAAGTTTCTGTTGTAATAATTCGTTTCTTCATTGTCTCATTGCCTTCCACAATCTCGTTTTCTGACCATATGGCCGAATCGTTACCATGTTCCGGTGACGATCTTTAAAAGCCGTACCGCTAAAACAGCGACATCTGGCGGAGTGCCTTTTTAAGCACCTCCTCCACCGTACTGTCTCCGTCGATTTCCACGCTTCTGACTGCCTGGAATGCCTCAGTACTTCCATATCCCAGTGCCACCAAAGCTTCCACTGCTTCGCCCTGAATCTCTCCGGTTCCCGCCGACTTCTGCAAAAGCGTCTTTCCCTCCGGCTCATTTCCACCAGCCTCGGTAAGCTCCAGTTTGTCTTTCAGCTCCAGAATCAGCTTTTCTGCCGTCTTTTTCCCTATCCCCTGAGCTTTGGAAATAGCCTTTACATCTCCTGCCAACACAGCAAACCGAAGGTCATTGGGTGTCATCTGATTCAGGATATTCAGCCCGCCTTTCGGTCCGATCCCGCTGACACCGATAATCAGGCGAAAGACCTCCAGTCCGTCTCTGGTCAAAAACCCAAAAAGCTGCATTACATCCTCTTTCACATGTAGATATGTATTTATCTTCACTTCCTGACCCGTGGACGGAAGTCTTGCTATATCACTGCCGGACATAAAAATCCCATAGCCGACTCCCCCAACGTCAATTACCACCTGGTCTTCTCTCACATCCGCAAGCTCCCCACGAATATATGAAATCATCTCATTTCCTCCATCCTGTTAAAATTGCAGTGACCGGATTCTTTTGAGCATCTCACCGGCCGCTAACCCGATGACAAATCCGGTCAAAAGTCCGGAGATCAGCAGTACAGGCAAATACGAAAAGACACCATATGTCTCCACCATCAACGCCGCCGCCAAAAGCTGCCCTACATTGTGGAATACCCCTCCCGCAATGCTCACGCCCAGAATACTGACGGAACGGATCCGTTTCATCCCCACATAACCGTCAAACTGAGAATACCTCCTGCCAGACTGTAAAGAATACTCATCAGATTACCAAACAGAAATCCGGTCAGAACAACACGCACTCCAGAAAGCAAGTACACCTCTCCCACCGGCATCCGGTAAAGGGCAATCACAATGACCAGATTGGCAAGCCCAAGCTTCACCCCCGGAATCCCGATCTGAAATGGGATTAGGGTCTCAATATAAGTGAAAATCAATGCAAGCGCCACAAAAACTCCAAATGACGCCAGCCTTGCTCCTTTTCTCTCCACGTTTCACCTCATCTACTGTACTACTGCATCCACATCCGTATCCTCCCCTTCTTCGATCGACACCACGATCTTGTAAGGCAGACAGATAATATTCTCTCCGTTTCGCGAAATCGCCTTGTGCCGGACACAAATCTGATCCGGACAGCGGGCTGTTTCCATCCGGGCGCTTCCATCTTCAATGCGAAGTGTATTCGTTCCGCCGTTTATCTCCACGGTTCGGTCTTTATCCAGGCGGTAACGCCCTTCTTCCTCCCCGTCCACATAAATGACAACAGCGCCGCCGTCATGCCCGGAGAGGAACGTATATATTCCAAACGCCGATCCTGCCACAAGCAGAATCACAAGAACAAGTATGATATCCCCTTTTTTCATCGGCCCCTCCTTCTTCCGGTCTATTTTAGCACATCCTCCTCGGCACTGCAACCGTACGTTCGACTCCTGCGGCAGACAAACGAAAACGATGGTGCTGCTTTGAAAGACCGCTCCGCCGTTTTACTTTTATCATTTTAATATCCGTAATAATATCCTCCGGATGTCGTTCCGTAAGAAACGCTTCCGATCATGACAACAAGAATCAGGAACACAATCAGAAGTACAACCAGTACTGCCTCAATAATCAGAGCCGCACGGCAGAAATTTCTCCGGTGAAGATTTCCCTGTTTGGCAAAAGCCCAGTAACAATAGAGAATAATGCCCCCACAACATGGAATAAAGGCCGCCAAAAGTGTCAACAGCCAATCGCCCATCGTAAGCGGTGTACTGTCCCACTCTCCCTGTGATCCATGGTCCTGTGCCTGATATGGCGCTCCTTCTCTACGATACTCACCATAAGAATACGAAGTATCCTCCCTTGATCCCTCTCTCCTGGTTCTGATTCATGGAACGGTGTCTCCGGCGCCACGCTGTTTTCCTTCATCCCATGATCTGTATTCTCAAGTTGATTTTTATTTTCTTCCATGACTTTGACTTCCCCTTTCGCTCGCTTTATTTTATCACGCTTTTTTATCAACACAATATGTCGCGCCCCGATTTCACAGAATATACATCCTCTCTACCTATTCAGCACTTGAAACGCCTGAGCAATACGGCTCAGAAGATTCCCCGGATAATAGCTCATGGGCGGTTCTCCCGGAAAGTAACGGATCATCCTGTAGATATAACACACAAACATTCCTGCCAAAAGAAAGATCAGCCATTTCTTTAAAGATCCCGTCTCTTTGTGCAGAATATATCTCCGGATCACAAAAACTGCCGTCAATAAACCAATTCCATAGATAAACGGATGCAGGTACCATGCCTGCAGAAACTCTCCCCTCAGAATAGAAAAGCCCGCCCTTGAAAGCCCACATCCCGGACAGGGAAATCCCGTAATCATAACAAACGGGCAGGAAGAGTAGAATATATTCCATGCAAGAAAAAATAGATTCCCAGCACCAAGATGACATACCGGATACTCCAAAGATCCCGCCTGATCATCCTCATACTCTCTTTTATCCATTTCTTTCTGTCCATCATTCTCCTCTTCCTGCCCGCCTTTTCTCATCCTGTCTTCTTAACTGATGATCTTCTTCGGACATTTCTCCGCGCATTTTCCACAGTTCGTACATTTCTCCGGATCAATATGCGCCACATTATTTGTCACAGTTACCGCGTCAAACTCACAGACTCTTTCACACATCTTACATCCGATACATCCTACGGAACATACGCTCATAACGTCTTTTCCTTTATCTTTTGAGCTGCACTGTACGAGATGCTTCTGTTCATAAGGTACAAGCTCGATCAGATGTCTTGGGCACGCCGCCACACATTTTCCACAAGCTTTACATGCATCCTTGTCAACCACCGCAATCCCATCCTGGATATGAATCGCGTCAAACGGACATGCCGCCACGCAGCTTCCCTCTCCGAGACATCCGAATGTACATGCCTTCGGTCCTCCGTTCTGCATCATATTCACCATGACACAGTCCTTCGTACCTGTATATTTATAGTTTTCTTTTGCCTTTTCACATGTACCCGCACATTTTACAAATGCGGTCATGTGAACAGTCTCACCGGCTTCCTGTCCCATGATTGCTCCTACCTTTGCGGCAACCGGGCTCCTCCTACCGGACAGGCGTTGACCGGAGCTTCTCCCTTCACAATCGCCGCCGCAAGACCCGAGCAGCCCGCATATCCACAGCCTCCGCAGTTGTTGCCCGGAAGCACGCCTGTGATAGCCTCTTCTCTCTCATCTACTTCCACTGCGAACTGCTTTTGCGATACTCCAAGGAAGACACCGATAAACAAACCTACACCACCGACAATCGCGGCGGCAACGAGTATACCTGTCATATTCCATTTCCTCCCTTAAATCAAACCTGAAAATCCAAAAACGCAATGGACATCAGCGCCGCTGTAAGCAGAACAATCGGTGTTCCCCGGAAAGATTCCGGCACATCATTGTGCTCTGTCTTTTCCCGGATTCCCGCCATAATAACGATGGCGATCGTAAAGCCAACCGCTGTCGCAAAGCCGTTCACCACGCTGCTCAGAATATTGTACTCATACTGCACATTATTCAACGCCACACCAAGTACGGCACAGTTTGTTGTAATCAACGGAAGATACACGCCGAGGGCCTGGTACAGTCCCTGCATCGTCTTCTTTAAGAACATCTCTACGAACTGCACCAGAGCAGCAATCACGAGAATGAACACGATCGTCTGCAAATATTCGACATGAAACGGCTGCAAAATAAATTCATAAATCAAACTCGTGCAAAAAGAAGCGATTGTGATGACAAAAATAACCGCTCCACCCATACCGGCCGCTGTCTCAATCTTCTTAGATACTCCAAGGAACGGGCAGATTCCAAGGAACTGGCTCAGCACGACATTATTGACAAGCGCAGAGCCAACGGCAATGATAAATAATTCTTTCATCTGTTCCCCCTCCTATTCCTTGTCCTGTCCGGATGAAAGGGAAGAAGCACATCCACCGCAGGAAGCACATCCGCCTTCCGCACAGCCACCTTGAGGCTTTACGACTTTCTTGCCCTTTTTTTCCATGTGATTCATAATCTTGTTTCTCGCCGCCACCAGCATGGACAACACGATAAACGCACCCGGCGCCAAAATAAATATCGTAATCGGCTCGTAAGAAGACGGCATGATCTGAAGACCAAACACTTGCCCAGCTCCAAGCAGCTCTCTTACGATACCAATACAGGTAAGTCCAAAGGTAAATCCAAGGCCCATTCCAAGTCCGTCAAACAAAGACGGAAGGATCGGATTCTTAGAAGCGTAACTCTCCGCACGACCAAGGATGATACAGTTTACAACAATCAGCGGAATGTAAAGCCCAAGCGAATCATAAAGGCTCGGTACAAACCCTTGTAGAAGAAACTGAACAATCGTTACGAAAGAAGCAACCACTACAATAAATGCCGGAATCGAACCGAATCCGGAATGATTTTCCGAAGCGCGGAAATCATAATATTGGATAAAACAAGCACCACCGTTGTGGAAAGTCCCATCCCGATTCCGTTGATGGCGGATGTCGTGACCGCAAGCGTCGGACACATGCCAAGCATCATAACAAACGTCGGATTCTCTTTGATAATTCCATTATATAAGCGTTCCACACATCTATTCATCTGCACTGCCTCCTAATACATTCTGAAAATATCCAAGAGACGAGTTCACAGCTCCTGTCACGGCCCTGCTTGTGATAGTAGCGCCGCTGATCGCATCGATCTCTTCGCCCTCTCCTCCATCTTTAGAGACGTAAAAGTGATCTGTCTGTTTGCCGGAATACTGCTCGTAAAAATCCGGTTCCGCCGCCTTCATACCAAGACCTGCGGTCTCACTGATGGAAAGGATCGCAATACCGCTGACAGTTCCATCGCTTTGAATACCGACAGACACCTGGATATCCCCTCCGTATCCGTTCGGGTCAGTGGATGTGATAACATATCCAATCGTTTCGCCGCCCTGTATTGCTTCTACTGCCTCATCAATGACAGCGCCGTCGTCCACACCTGCTGACGCAACCGCATCCGCAGCTTCCTGGGCATCCACTTTTAACACTTCAAAAGCATCCGCATCTTCAAATACCTGCTGATACGCCTCCTGCTTCGCCTCTTCCTGTGCCTTTGCGATCGGCTCCTTTGTAATCTGATAGACGCCGCCTAACGCCACGCCGGAAACCAGTGTGATGATTGTCAGAATCACCGTATTTTTCAAAATCTTGTTCATTATTTCTCTCCTCCTTTACCAAATGGTTTTGGAAGAGTAACCTTCTCAATCAGCGGAACGAGAATGTTGCCGATAATAATCGCGTAGGATACTCCCTCCGCGGATCCCCCATAAAGGCGGAACAGTCCGGTCAGGACACCAAGAAGGATACCATAAACGATCTGCCCTTTCTTAGTAATCGGGCTTGTGACATAATCAGTCGCCATAAACCAGGCGCCGAGCATAATTCCACCGCCGCACAGATGAGCGGTAATAAAGCTCCAATCAAAACCATGACCACCGAAAATCGTGATAAATACCACAAAGCTTACCAAGTAACTGCCCGGAATTCTAAGATCAATGATTCCCTTTAAAAGCAGGATAATTGCACCGATCATAATTGCGATCACGGAAGTTTCCCCGATCGTTCCCGGAATCTGCCCAATAAACATTTTCATAGTATCTACATTCGCAATCGAACCATCCGCGCGCATCGTAGCCAGAGGAGTCGCCCCAGCCACACCATCGTATGTAAAGAGGTCATTCTCCCGGTAAAGGAAATCAAAAGAAAGCATCTTGCCGCAAGGGCCGGGTTCATAAAATTCTGTCCCAGTCCTCCAAAAAGCTGTTTTACGATCAGAATCGCGAACACTGCTCCCAAAACGCCCATCCACCATGGGGCAGAAGGCGGAAGATTGAGCGCCAGCAAAGCCCCGTCACTGCGGCACTCATATCCTGAATCGTCACCTTTTTATGCATCAGTTTTTCGTAAACAAACTCCGTCAGCACAGCCGCTACCACTGTCACGATCACCAAAATCCACGCATTTTGATCCCGGAAATTCCAAATTCCAAAAAGCGTCGCAGGCAGAAGCGCAATCACAACCCACAGCATGATATTTCCTGTGGAGTCCTTGGCCCGGATATGCGGAGATGCCGAAATATTAAACTGCTCGTTCACTTTGTCCACCTCTCACTTTCTACTTTTTCTTCCTGTTTGCAAGAACGGTTTTTCTCATGGAACTGATCCCCTGCTTTAGCTGCCGCTTCGCCGGACAGACATAACTACAGGAACCACACTCCATACATTCTACACCGAACTCTTTCTCAAATGCCGCCTCATCATGGCGCTCTGCGTAATCCGCAAGCCTGGACGGAATCAGGCGGCTTGGGCATGCCTCAATGCACCGGCCGCAGTTAATACATGCGGATGGTTCGTACTTTGCCACCTCGTCTTTTGTCATACACAGAATCGAGGAAGAAGTCTTTGTAACAGGGACATCCAGTGTAAACATTGCAAATCCCATCATCGGACCGCCGGAAACAATCTTCTCCGAGTACCCTGAAATCCTCCCGCCATATTGACCAGCTCCTGCTGGTTCATGCCAAGCGGAACTTTGAAATTCCCCGGATTCGTGATTCCATCTCCGCTGACCGTTACCACACGGTCGATGCACGGTCTGCCGTTGACAACCGCATCGTAAATGTGGATGATCGTCTCCACATTGTCCACTACGCACCCAACATCGGCTGGAAGCATGGAAGAATTGATCGCTCTTTTCGTCACCGCATAGATTAACTGGCGCTCACCGCCCTGCGGATATTTGGTCATCAGCTTGGCTACTTCCATCCGCGGCTCACCGCTCGTCAGTTTTTCCAGCTTCTCAATACAATCAGGCTTATTATCTTCCACCGCAAAGATCCCCTTCGCATTGTCAAAGAGCTTCAGAATGACACGCATACCTTCTACAAGATCCTCCGGGTTTTCCATCATTCTGCGGTAGTCCGCCGTCAGATACGGCTCACACTCTGCGCAGTTTGCAATTACATATTCAATCTTTTCCGGTTCCTTGGGTGAAAGCTTTACATGTGTGGGGAATCCTGCTCCGCCCATTCCGACAATCCCTGCCTCAGCGATTAAATTCAGAATCTCTTCCTTGGAAAGCATCTCCAATGGTCTGGTAGAAAGTCGCTCAGCCTCTGTATAGGCCCCATCATTCTCCACGATAATGGATGAAACCTTTCCCCGGTCGGTGTAAAATACGGAGCAATCGCTTTTACCTTTCCGGAAACCGAGGAATACACCGGAGCAGAGACAAACCCTCCGGCCTCCGCAATTTTTGTCCTTTCAGAACCTGATCTCCGACCTTGACAATCGGAGCCGCCGGCGCACCAATATGCTGAGAAAGCGGAAAGACCAGATCTCCTTCAGGCAGGACTTCGACAATCGCCTTATCCTTTGCCAGACTTTTTTCCATCATTCGGATGAATACCACCCTTGAAAGTTAAAAGTCCCATCTTTTTTCCTCCTCGTTCATTTTTAACATATACTTAAACATGAAAAAATAGAGACTAAAGCGAATAGCCTCTATTTTTACAATGCAACATCTATACGCTCATCAAAACCGGCAAATATTACTCTGCCGCCGGAGTTTTCCTCTTTCGTCTCCTCAGCAGCCGGCTCTAACGCTTTCATGCTCAGACTGATTTTCTTTTCTTCTTCGTTTAAGTCCACGATCTTTGCTGTGATTTCCTGTCCGACTTTCAGTACATCCGCCGGCTTCTCAACATGAGCTCTGGAAATCTGTGATACATGAAGGAGTGCGTCAACGCCAGGTACCAGCTCTACAAAAGCACCAAAATCTGTCATTCTGGCCACCTTACCTGTTACAATATTACCAACTGCGTAGTCCTCAGCCGCATGGAGCCAAGGATTTGTCTCCGGGAATTTCAGAGATAACGCAATCTTTGTATCATGCACATCTTTAACCAGTACTTTTACTGTATCTCCTACATGGAACAGCTTTTTTCGGATTGTCGACACGTCCCCAGGACATCTCAGAGATATGAAGCAGTCCATCTACTCCGCCAAGATCGACGAACGCACCGAAATCTGTAATATTTTTCACAATACCTTCCACAGTGTCTCCTGCATGAAGATTTGCAAAAAGCTCTTTCTGTTTCTCCGCTTTCTCAGCTACCAGTAGCTGTCTTCTGTCACCAATGATACGGTTTCTTCTCGGATTGAACTCACTGATTACGAACTCAATCTCCTGTCCCTGATACTTGCTCAGGTCTTTCTCATATGTATCTGACACAAGACTTGCCGGAATAAACACTCTTGCCTCTTCTACAACAACGCTCAGTCCACCACCAAGAATCTGAGTAACCGGAGCCTTTAATACTTCTTTATTTTCATAAGCTTCACGAAGTCTCTCATTTCCTTTTTCTGCGGCAAGTCTCTTGTAAGTAAGTAATACCTGTCCTTCTCCATCATTTACTTTTAAAACTTTCGCTGTCAAGGAATCTCCTACAGTTACCATGGTAGTCAGGTCTGCATTCGGCTCATTTGTATATTCACTTCTGGAAATAATTCCATCTGCCTTATATCCGATGTTCAGGATAATCTCATCCGGCTTTACATCGATGACTGTACCTTCTACAACCTCTCCATTGTGTATTGTTTTAAAAGATTCCTCTAACATTTGTTCAAAAGTTAAGTCTGACATTATTTTGAACCTCCTCAATTATATTATTGGGCGTGGATGCCCCTGCTGTAATACCTACTGCTTCCACGGACTTTAACTTTAATTGATTCATATTCAAATCGTCAAGAGTCTGTATGTAGTACGTATTTTCACATGCCTTCTTACATATTTCAAACAATTTCTGGGTATTGGAACTGTGTTTATCACCGATCACAATCATTGCGTCCACTTCGTTTGCAATATGCTCAGCCTCTGTTTGACGCTCTTTTGTGGCATTGCAGATTGTATTTAAAACACTTATATCATACCTCGTTTTCAAAAGAATTTCAACTAAATATTTGAATTTATTGTAATTAAATGTCGTCTGCGAGACAATACAGATTTTATTATCTGACTCATCATCTAATTCTGTATTCCTCAGGCAAAATTCCCTTGCATCTTTCTCATTTTCGATCACACAAGCCCGCTTTCCGGCCCATCCACGGATGCCGATCACCTCCGGATGATTCGGATCCCCGATGATAATAATGTACTTTCCTGCCTCGCTCTCCCGCTTTACAATGTTATGTATTTTCTTCACAAACGGGCAGGTCATATCGATATATTCCAAACCCTTTTCCCGGATCGTCTCGTAGATATGTTCTCCGACTCCATGAGAACGGATAATCACAATACCGTCTTCCAGGGTTTTCAGTTCCTCCTCTGTCCTGAGTACTTTCACTCCTCTTTTTTTCAGGTCCTTCACCACTTCTTCATTGTGAATGACCGGACCAAATGTATAAATATCCGGCACCTGCTCTTCCCCCGGCGTCCAGGCGTTCCTCTCTCTTTTGTGCCTGCTCGTAAACCATATCTACGGCACGCTTCACCCCAAAACAGAATCCCGCGCTTTTTGCAAGCTTTATTTCCATTTTTGTTTCCTCATTTCTGATGTTTTTGTTCCCTATTTCTACCTATAATAATAGCTGCAAGCGCTGAGGCAAACAGAATCCCCGTCAGCGCTCCTGCTGAATCAATCATTACGTCAGTCACCATGCATGCACGCCCTGGTACAAACAACTGATGAATCTCATCTGTTGCCGCATACATTGTACTGATCCCCCAGGCCGTCAAAATCATACACTTTCTATTCCATTTTTCTGATACTTGCATCTTACCAGAACCAGGATTCCGAGGACCGCATATTCTGTCGCATGTGCCGCTTTCCGAACCGGATAATTGATGGTCTCCGCAAACGCCTCCTGTTCCTCCTTTGTCCACTCGCCAAAATCTTTCATAAAAATCTGACCGATCATCCGGCCCACAAAAAGACTTTCCTTAGAAGATTCATCCGCAGGCTTTGCTGAAAACATAAAGATCACGACCATCCAGATCAGCACTATCGCTGTCCAAATTCTCTTTTTTTTCTTCTCCACAGCCTCTTCCCTTTATACGTTTCTCCGTGTATTATAACGGAAAAAGCAAGAGCACGTCAAGAGACTCTCAAAAAAAGCCAGTGATCTGGACTTCAGAAAAATTCTCCATCAGTTCCGCAAACAGAAAGTGGTCCAACAGGATCATTTGTGTTTTTACTAACTGTCTTTGATAACCACTTCCTTGTGTGTTGATTCACTGTATGTTCATACTTGGAATAATTCCCCGAATGGGGTGATCTTTCGGCAGACATCGCGGATCATGTCCGATAATGGATTGTAAGTATACGTCTGTCTTTTGCATATGTCAATAAAGAATGATAAAAGAAAGTTTTAAAAGCTCTGATAGTCTCAAAAGAAATGTCCGAACTATTTGTCAAACTTTTTATAGATGAAGCGTGTTCCTATTGGAACACGCCCCACCCCTAAAATAAACTATTGATTTGCGTTTTCAGCCGCTGCTTTCTGCGCCATCTTGTCTGAGAGTTCGTCTTCAAACTCGTTTTCACGTCTTTTCTGTCTGATGACGTGTACTACAAAGACTGCGATGATTGCAATCAGTACAATCAGTGCCGGAATATCCCAGAAGCAGAAGCCTAACTTTGTGTGAACAAATTCATACATACTGTTTGCCTCCTTTTTTGCAAGTACCTGTTTCCCTACACAGTTTCATCGAAATCTGCCAATTCTCTTCTCAGTTCAAAAATTCTTTCCTGACGTTTTTTCCGATCATGGGTGTAAATCAGTTCCACGATCAGCGCCAATAAGAGAAGAATGAAATGGAGGATACAGCACTTATGGTCATCGTCTTTTCGAGATCCATGTTTCCAAGCGGTGTGCTGTCTTCATCGATGGTTTCTGTTCCAGCATCACGTTCTACTTCATTTAAGTCGTAATCGTCTGTTGCCGTCTGTGGATCATCAACGACAACACCATCTGCGTAAACCCGCGCGGCCGGTGCAGCCGTCTGTGGCGTCACTGGAAGCGTCGGCGTCACAGTGGTTCCCGGATTTGCAGGTGTGACAGGAAGTGTCGGCGTTGTCGGTGTTGATGGTCTTGCAGGTGTCGTTGGAGTCGTTGGATTTGTTGGTTCAACTGGCTCTTCGCCACCATCCCCCGGAATAACCGGAATTGCAGAAAAGCTTGCTGTAAACGTCATGTCTCCAGTGACTTCATATTCTGCTGTCGGCGTTCCTGGACTCCATGTCAGAGAATTCTGCGCATAACCGACATTTGCTCTTGCCGTCGCGATCTGATCTTCTGTCAGATAACCGGTTCCATCTTCTGCAGGCTGTCCGTTTCTCATAAGAGTAACAACTGCCGCGCTTCTGTCAACCGTACCATTCACTGCTTCAAATGTTACAACTGCCTGATATCTATCCGGTACATTGTCCGGTGTATCCGGGTTTTCAGGATCTGTTCCGATCTCATCTGTGTAGTATACGAAAGTGATCGTTACATCACTGTCGTCTATTGTCACTTCCTGAGATGCAGGAGATACTGCATAACCTTCTACCGTCTCTGCAGTGATTTCTCTTTCTGTTCCAACCGGCTGATTTTCAATCGTATAGTCATCTGGCAATTCTGCCTCTCCTTCTTCACCATCCGCGAACTGATGCACTACGTTGATATCATAGACATCTGCTACTTCTGCCGGTACATCCGGTGTAACAGGGTCTTCGCCATCGCCTTTTCCTTCATCATCCGCAATTGCAGCATTGGTAATCGTGCTGCCACGGTCCTCTTTGAGAACCGTATACTCACAATGAATGGTCGCGCTTTCGCCCGGTGCAAGAGAATCCAATGTCACAATTGCCCCATCGATTTCCCCATCTGCGCCTTCTACGCCTGTGATCACAATGTCTCCGGCTGCCTGAAGCAGATCCGTTACACGAACATCATTCTGTGTTACGTTACCATTGTTAGCAACTGTGATTTCGTATTCGATGACGTCACCGATCTCATACTCGTCTTTTTTCCTCAACAATGCTCTTGTCGACTGTAAGACTTGGGTTTTCCGGATTGGTTTCATCTTCTGTTTCACCTGGAGTAATGACAGGCTCTTCCGGGCCTTCGGCTGTTGCGGTTGCCTCGTTGACAACGCTGCCGTTATGGATATCTTCTTCTGTCACAACATACTCTGCTTCAAATGTTTCACTTACGCCTGGTGCAAGTGTCTCAATGATCCACTCATCACCTGTCAGCTCATCTGTTACAACGACGTTGTTCAAAGTTACATTTCCATCGTTGGCTGCAATGATCTCATACGTAATGGTATCACCAAGATCATAAACGCCGTCTTCTCCCGGATCGCTTGTTGTAGCCTTATGGATGGTCAGATGCGAATCTGCCGAATCCGTTGGAACGGTCTCTTCACCTTCCTGATCAACCGGATCTTCATCCGGGTCAGTTCCCTCTGCTGTCGCTACGTTTGTAATAGATCCTGCCAGAATATCTTCTTCAGTTACAGTATAAGTAGCATGATATTCCTCACTCTCACCCGAGTAAGACTGTCTAACTGCCACTCATCGCCTGTCAGTTCATCCTTCACAGTAATATCATTCACCGTAACATTTCCGTTGTTTGTAACCTTAATGACGTAATGAATTTCGTCACCAAGATTGTAAACGCCGTCTTCATCCGGCTGTGCCGTCTTTTCTACGAACAGACTTGGTTTTTCTGTCTCAGTAGGCTCTTCTTCTTCACCTGGATTTACCGGTACATCCGGTTTATCCGGATCCGGACTTGTTCCCTCTGCTGTCGCAGTGTTCACAACGCTTCCTGCAAGAATATCCGCTTCGGTTACTGTGTAAGAAGTATCAAATTCTTCGGATGCGCCTGGTGCAAGAGAAGCGATCTCCCACTCATCACCTGTCAGTTCATCCACTACTTTGACATTCGTCAAGGTCAGATTACCGTCATTTGTTGCAGTAATTTTATAGGTAATTGTCTCACCTAACGCATAGCTGCTTCCATTTGCCGGTTCACTCGTCGTTACTTTGTCGATGGTCAGGTGGCCTTTCGGTTCCTCGATCTCATCTACCTGATCGTCATCCTCGAATGGTGTATCTTCCTCACCACTGAAGGATGCAGTTACAGTATTAACAAATTCGCCTGCAAGAACGTCAGCTTCTGTGATGGTATAAGTTGCAGTTGTTTCAACGGTTTCACCCGGCTGTACATCAGCAAATACTGTGTCTTTCAGGGTTACACCCGCAATTTCGTTTAGAGTAATGGTCTTCACTTCATCGTAGATGTTCGTTGCTGTCACCGTAAACGTAACAACATCGCCAGCTTTGTAGACGCCGCCTTCCGGTGTACCATGTGTCTTCTTCACAACATCCTCTGGATTAATCGGCTCTTCTTCGGAACCATCAGTAACGGTAAGTGTACCAAGTGTTTCTTTTGTCATGTAATAATTGCTTGCCTTTGCAGTGTAATCGTTACCTTCTTCTGCCCAAGTCAATTCATATGTGTTTCTACTGTTTCCAACTAAGGTTTGAGAACCAGTTAACTTAAATCCATAAGATTCACCAAGTACAATTCCTTCAACTGTACCACCTGCTGTTAATGGTGTTCCGTCGTATGTCTTTGTCGCATTTTCTGTTGTCAGCTCGATCTCCCGTGGGTTGATCTTCAGCTCTCCGTTTACCTTCGTTACCTGGAACTGTTTCGTGACATCGTTCTTCTCCGCGTCCAGAACCTTGGCTGTTCCTGTTACCTCTGATGGGTAACTTCCCGCGTCTGTTCCTTTCGCTTCCGCACTCAGCCCTTCTACAGTATACGTCACTCCGTTCACTTCGAACGTCGTCTTTTCCAGACCGCTTACGCTCTGCTCGCTTCCATTATACTCGGCTGTCTTGCTGTTGGCTTTTACTTCGATCTTCAGTTCCTGGCCTTCCTCACGGTCTGTAACTTTCAGCTTTCCTTCTTTGGTCGTGATCGTGTAGTTCTTTGCTTTCGTCTTGTCGTTCAGCTCGTAACCTGTAATGATATTCTTGCCTTCTCCTACTAACGTCTGGCTTCCTTCTACTGTCACGCTCTTCAGGCCTTCGCCTTCTACAAAGCTTCCTTTGGTGATATCATAGCCGCTGTTTGTCAACGCTGTTCCGTCATACGCTTTCTCATCACTCTTCGCTGTCAGCTCGATCTCCCGTGGGTTGATCTTCAGCTCTCCGTTTACCTTCGTTACCTGGAACTGTTTCGTGACATCGTTCTTCTCCGCGTCCAGAACCTTGGCTGTTCCTGTTACCTCTGATGGGTAACTTCCCGCGTCTGTTCCTTTCGCTTCCGCACTCAGCCCTTCTACAGTATACGTCACTCCGTTCACTTCGAACGTCGTCTTTTCCAGACCGCTTACGCTCTGCTCGCTTCCATTATACTCGGCTGTCTTGCTGTTGGCTTTTACTTCGATCTTCAGTTCCTGGCCTTCCTCACGGTCTGTAACTTTCAGCTTTCCTTCTTTGGTCGTGATCGTGTAGTTCTTTGCTTTCGTCTTGTCGTTCAGCTCGTAACCTGTAATGGTATTCTTGCCTTCTCCTACTAACGTCTGGCTTCCTTCTACTGTCACGCTCTTCAGGCCTTCGCCTTCTACAAAGCTTCCTTTGGTGATATCATAGCCGCTGTTTGTCAACGCTGTTCCGTCATACGCTTTCTCATCACTCTTCGCTGTCAGCTCGATCTCCCGTGGGTTGATCTTCAGCTCTCCTCGGCCTTCAAGTATTGTTTTCTTTCCATCAACAGTAACTTCTTGTTTAACTTGAACAATATATGTTCCTGCATCAACAAATAATGGATTCTGTTCTTTCGTCCATTCAGTCCAAATGTTTCCATTATCTTGAGAGTAACGATACCAAGTTGTTCCTTCAGTAATAAGTTTCTTGACTTGTTCCTTAAGATCATCCGGAAGTGAATTGTTGAAAGTTATTTCATCTGTAATTGAGTGTCCCTTCCCATCATAGTCCACTGTTGTTCCTTCTACATTCAGATTCGCCCATAATGCATCCAATGTGTAACGATTTGGCTCCTTATATGGATACATTACAGTATCTCCTGCATGAACTATGGCGGAATTATTTTCTCCTGCTTTTTTCTGATACCATCCAAGGAATACATCACCAGCCTTTACAGGGATATCATTAATAACGGTAAATCTATCTCCATACTCAAACTTTGTTTTATATGGGTATTTTGGTGATGTTCCAGATGAGTTATCTTCCAGTCCGTTCGGAATGCCATTAGTCCAGTTTCCTCCACCAAGATTATAGCCAGCGATCCCCTCTTTTTTCTACAAACTTTGCATAATAAGTGGTTTCTTTCCACACATTCTCTGGTTTACTCGGAATATATTTATTATTAGTAGAAACTGGTGCACCTGTACACTCCTCATTATTGTACCATCCGACAAATTTATAACCCTCTGCTGCTTTTGCAGTTGATCCTTTTGCTTCTCCAGTATCTGGGTTTAAAATTTCAAATTGAGGATTGACACTTCCGCCTTTATTACCAGCCACAGCATAAGAAATCTTAACACTATTTTTCAATTTCCATTGGGCATATAAGGTTACTGTGTTCAACTTATCAGCAGCATGGTTCGCATCAACATAATCCTTAGTTAATGTAAAACTCTCTCCAGGTTGATACGAAATTCCAGTCCCGTCAGGTTTTGTGTTCCATTCCGTAAATTCATAACCCGGACGTTGAAGTTCCTTCCATTGGCCATCCTCGAATCTTCCAGCTTTTCAACCTTTACGTTAGAATTTGCTTTGTATTCCTGACCATCAGGCCACAATCCTGTATATCCAGATGTATTAGGGCTGTAATCTACATAGTAATTTTCAATATTACGAATTACCCCATCAATATGCCATCCTTCTGTATCGCTCATGGTTTCGTACTTAATAACGTACCATTCAATATACTGTTTATCCCAGTCTATTTTAGCGTGTTTACGTACATATTGAAAAAAGTGATCAGTCAACAACGGTAAAACATTGCTGTTTCCTACTGCTGTTTGTGCAGGGCTAATCCAATCTAAAATATTATTTACCCGATAATGCCACATGTCCCCAATCTGTGTATATGAACCTGTACTTTGATTTGCAGGTTCGGCTGGGACTGTACCATCATTTCGCGTAGTAATCCATAAATAGTCTGACAGCTTACCTTCTGTCTGGGCCCAAATTGCATATAATGTAACATCTTTTCGGGAAGAATACAGATCGCCGCCTGGATAGATTGTCTGATACCCAGAATTTCCTTTCGAAGTAATCATTCCACCCTGTTTAGATTCACTCCATCCAAGAAATTTGTAACCGGTACGTGAAAAACCGTCGCCTGTAGGTAACTTAACATCATCGTCTCCAGTTACTTCGATTGTTTCAGGCTTTGTACCTTGGCCTCCATTCAAGTCAAACCGAATATTGATTCTTCGATCACTTGGTTCTTTAACAATATATGTTGCGATTACTTCTCCATCACAGGTAATTGTTACAGGTGAATTAGTAGCTTGTTTTGCAGTTACGTTTTGAGTATCCTTTTGTCTTCCCAAGAAGCCGCTCTTCTCTGTGGTTACACTAACATAATTAGGATTAGAAGATTTCCAATCGTGTTTATGTCCGCTCATTATTCCGCCATGATTACATTTGACTTCAGCTTTATCTCCAATATATAGAGTTTCATAGTCCTGTGCTCGGATTGCTAGAGCATTGCTCTGCGTTTTTATTATACTGTAAGAAACAAAACAACCGTATCTTTTTTGGCATAGAAGCTATAAACGTCTTCCTCATCGTGGGATATTTCTGATTCTTTTGAAAAAACCTGATCAACCTGATATCCTTCATCAACTTGAATTGTAAATTCTACTTTTCCATTTTCATCAGATAGAAGAAATGCATCATCAGTTATCTTATTTCCTTCAGCATCATAAATTGTTCCATGCGGTTCTTCAGACTCAAAAGAAACTTTAAATTCAGTCATTGAATTCTGGTCAGAAGAAGTATTCACTCCGTCATCTTCACCAGATTCGTTTCCTTGATTTCCTGTCTCCTCTGTTACCTGATCTTCTGTGTTCACATCTTCCGCTTTCTGACTGTTATCCTCCCCACCGTCCTCGCTGTCATTTTTTGCAGGAATCTTCTGGTATATGACTTTGACAGCCGTATTCTTTTCTACCTGCATTTCGTAGTAGCTGTCTTTCACCAGTTTGAGCGGTGTCTGTTCGTCAGGCATCTGATACACTGCCTGCGCCTGATATCCGTCGTCAGGTTTAACTTTAAACTTAACTTTTCCATTCTCGTCAGTTTTTAAAGTTTTACCATCGATTACTTCTTTTCCGTCCATGTCGATAATTTTACCATGCTTTTCCGGCGTCTCGAAGGTGATATCATAGAAAACCTTCTCTTCCTCATTTTTAGAAGATTCCTGTGTATCTTTAGGCGCATTGTCATCCGTACTCTGTGCTGTCTGACCTGCTGTAGAATCTTCATCCTGATTCTGAGAAACGGCGTCTGACTTGGAGTCCGTCTGCTTCTGGTCACCTGGGTCAGTACTCTGCGAGCTTTCATTCTGTTTCACCTGCTCTTTGCTCTGTGAAGCTGAGGTGCTGGTGTTGCCCTTCGTGTCAGATGCCTGGTCCTTTACGCCTCCCGATGCATCGCTTTGGGAATTAAGAGATTCGGCACCCTGTTGTGTGGTCGTAGTGTTCGTATCCGGTGCCGCATATGCGACATTAGATAACACCATCGCAGCCGCTACTGCTAATGCTGTAATCCTTTTTGCTCGTCTCATCTCTTTTCCCCTCCTTTCCTTTTAGATTTTTTCACCACTGATGCCTCACGGCATAATGGTACGCAGGGCACAAATTTCGCCCTACATTATATAAAGACGTAACGCAATACTAAAAAGGTTCACATTTTCTTAATTTTTTTTACATATTTTTTTCTTATTTACAAAAGGCCTGTATTTCCAATGTGACTTTGTACTGCAGTTTCATAAAACTGGAAATATTTTCCTTTATTTGTGGCGAATCCGCACATCTATATACTTTTTTCACTTTTTTTCGGATTTTGTGAACCTTTTGCAAGTTTCCTGCGTCTAAATATTATATAAGGGCAAATTTTGATGGTTTTCCTGCATTTTAAGTTCCATTCCTCATCCAGAACCTCTGAAGCAGGGATTTGACAGATCGTTTTGTTTTATTTATCATGAAACCTATCAAGAATACCGATTGTGTACATGATGACCCGATACCGGTTTTTCCGGATACCTTAGACCATCTTTTGGAAAGGAAACGTAAAACTATGAGACACGAAGAGAACAACCGTAACAACCAAACATCTGAAACATCTGATTTTCTTCACGATAAAATGAATACAGGCCAGCTTTTTGAGTGTATTATGACTGACCTGGATCTGGATCCTTCCTGTTCCCCGTGTTCCGGCATGAAATACAGAGCACGGTTTATCCGGCGCTGTCTAATCAAGGGTATGCTCGCCGCCGCAGCCGTCGGGCTTTTCGTCTTCAGTGGAACAGGTATCGTTCAGAAGCCTTCGATCTCCAGTGTCAAAGCCGCTCCATCATCGGACGCTTCCAGCGCAAAGGTCACCTTCCATGTGGACGCGCTCTTCCCTGTCAGCCAAGTCAATGCTTCTCTGAATGAGAAAGATATCGACGTAGATGTACTTGGCAATCAGGACTACTCCCTCGAAGTAGAGGAAAACGGATATCTCCTTCTGGACGTCGTTTCGATCTCAGGAATTCACGCTACCCAAGAGATATCGATTGATTCCATTGATGACCAGGCTCCCGTCATACTCTCCCACTCCCATGCAGGGGACAATATTGAGATTCACGTGAAGGATATCGGCGATTCCGGCATCGACTATAACGGAATCTATGCCAGAACAGATTCTTCGGACATGATCCGCCCGACCTGTTGTGAACCATCGGAGGGACTTGTGGTATTCCCTTATCCTTCCGAGGATATGTACATTGTGATTCCGGATCTCAACCAGAATCGGCTTGTCTCTGTTTTGCATCCGGGAATTGGGACAGGTGCGGAAGAATAAAAAGAAAACATACAAGATGCAAGGCGGGAAAAGAGAACCGATTTTTCCTGCCTTGTTTTCTGTTACTTAAGATGATATACTAAAATAACATCTTATGGTTTTGACAGAATTTTACTTTAGAATGTCAAGAGGTTTAACGATGATACATAAATCATTTGACGCCAAATACCTTACTTATCTCGCAAGGTTTATCCGTAAACGTGATAAAGAAGCGTTCGCGGAGCTTTACAATTACACACATAAAAAGATTGATCAATACGCACTACAGTTTTTGAAAGATCCTCATCTGGCACAGGATGCAGTGCAGGAGATCTATATTCTCATCTACAAGAATATAGATTCTCTGAAAGAAGATTCACTCTTTTTGTCATGGATGAACCAGATCACCTACCATGTCTGTTGCGATTTTCTCCGCAAGGTACGCAGCCAGTCATATGAGCAGACAGATTTTTCCAGTGATCCGAAGGTTCTGAATATTCCGTCGGACGATGACTGTTTCCGGGACATCTCGGATCGGGATTTTCTGGAACACTACCGTGAAGCACTGGATTCGCTTTCTTATCAGGAGCGCCAGACGTTTCTTCTTCGGTACGACCATGATTTCAAGCTTGAAGAGATTGCGGACTTCCTGAATTGCTCGCTCAGTTCAGTAAAGCGTTATCTGAAATCTTCCAAACGTCATCTGGCTGAGAGGCTGCGGTCTTTTCAAAATTAGGAATGGAGTTTTCTTTTATGAAACCAAAACATAGACTTCTGCTTTTGTGCGGGCTAATCTTATGCCTTGTCCTTATCTGTTCCGGCTGTTCCCAGAAAGGAGACTCCTCCCTTCATGGCGCAGAGGGAAAGAAAAACGGTACCCGCCCAAATGCCCCGCACGTGTATGTCCCTGAGGCGTCAGGAACCGCTTTGATTGGCAGTTCGCCCCTGACTCTGGATATTTCTCATATCGATCAAGGATATCTTATGGCACTGTATGACGGCTCTGCCGCCAAGGCTGTCGTCCAGATCACCGGACCGGACGGGATTACATACAAATACTTTATTTCCGCTCAGGATCAACACGTCACCCTCCCCTGACAGCAGGAAGCGGCTCATACACAGTGGCGGGATATGAGAATATTGTGGACAATCAGTATGCCTCATTATACAAGGAAAGCATTGAGGTCAGTTTGTCGGATGAGCTTCTGCCTTTCCTATATCCGAATCAGTATATTTCTTTTACTCGAGATACCCAGGCAGTCGTAAAAGGCATCTGAGGTGGTAAAGGGCGCCTCTTCTGATCTTGATGCAGTTGGCGAGGTCTACCACTTTGTCATTGAACATGTGACGTACGATGATAAGAAAGCCGAAACTGTTCCTTCGGGTTATCTCCCGGATGTAGATGAGACCCTCTCCACCGGGAAGGGTATCTGTTTTGACTATGCCGCACTGACGACCGCCATGCTACGCTCCCAGAATATTCCGACCCGTCTGGAGATCGGCTATTCGGGAAAGATTTATCACGCATGGATCAGCGTATATATTGAGGATATCGGCTGGATCGATAATCTAATTGAGTTTACCGGGGACGGCTGGACAAGGATGGACCCGACCTTTGCCTCCAGCAATGATAACAGTGAAAATATTCTGAAATATATCGGCGATGGTTCCAATTATACGATGCAGTATCTGCACTAGATTTCATCGAAATGGAGAAAGGAGCATTATGAAAACATTATCCAACACCGAATTAACGACGTTTTGCAGTCAGTTTTCCCTGATCCTAAGATCCGGGATTTCCTCCTTGGAGGGTCTGTCGATTATGCTGGAGGATACACCGGAAGGCGATGGTACCGTACTGTTAAAAGGGATGATTGCGACGATGGAGGAGACCGGAAGTCTCTATGAAGCGCTTATTACATCCAAAGTCTTTCCCCTTACCTTTGCAGTATGGTAGAGATCGGAGAGCAGTCCGGACGTCTGGACGACGTCATGGCTTCTCTTTCCGAGCATTACCACAGAGAAGAGGAAATGGCAAGAAATATTAAAAGCGCCGTCACCTATCCGCTTGTCATGCTTGGTATGATGATGGTAGTCATCTTTGTGCTGATTGTAAAAGTGCTTCCGGTTTTTAATGAAGTATTCAGGCAGCTTGGCACCGGGCTTACCGGGATCTCCGGGACGATTCTCTCCCTGGGAAATACGATCAGTCGCTATGCCGCCCTGCTTGTCATACTGGCTGTCCTGCTTGCCACAGTGTTTCTCTACTTTGCTTTTACAGCGAAGGGGCGCCATCAGATCGGCTCTTTTGCCCGTTCCTTTTTCCTCACGAAAAATCTGATGGAAAAGATCGCGTGCTCCCGGTTTGCAAGCGGAATGTATCTCTCTCTTTCCAGCGGACTGGATACAGATCAGAGCCTGGAAATGGTTTCCCGGCTTGTAGAACATCCAGTGATCCAGGCGAAGATTAAACAGATTCAAGAGCTGATTCTGGAGGGAACGTCTTTTGCAGATGCAGTAACCAAAAGCAGTATATTTTCCGGCATCTACACCCGCATGGTCTCCATCGGGTATAAGACCGGATCTATGGATGATGTGATGAAGCAGATTTCCGTACAATACGATGAAGAGATTGACGCCCGGATGACAGATCTCGTCGCGAAGCTGGAACCTACTCTTGTGGCAATCCTTTCGATCGTTGTAGGACTGATTCTTTTATCCGTTATGCTCCCACTCATGGGAATTATGTCCAATATCGGATGATACGTTGACAGGAGGAGTTTATGAATCGATTTATGAAGCGTCCCCGGCATCTTGCGGGGGCTAAATATCTGATTTCAATCGTAGTTTTCGGCATTGTCCTCTTCCTCTTTTTTTTGACGGACTTTCTCCCATTACCCGGACAACTTCCGGGCAAGAGCTCGAAAGTCTGGAGCGGGCAGTCCGCAGAAGTACCGTCCAGTGTTATGCCTTGGAAGGATTTTATCCGGAAAGCCTCTCCTATCTGGAAGAGCACTATGGTCTGACCTATGACGAAGATAAATATGTCGTCTCCTATGAGGTGAGCGCTTCCAATTTGATGCCTTCTATCGATGTGATCGCTTTGAAGCAAGGAGGAGGTGACGGAAAATGAAAAAGAACTGGAAAAATCAGGGACATATCGTGGATTTCTTCTTTACTTTGTCCTTGTTTTGCCTGTTCGCCGCATCAGCTCTGATCGTGGTAATCATTGGTTCCGGCGTTTACCGGAATACGACCGTGCAGATGGAGGAGAATTACGTTGCCCGTACCGTCCTCTCTTATGTGGCAGAAAAGGTACGCCAGCATGATACCTCCGGAGGCGTCCGCCTGACAGAAGAGGAAGGAGAGACAGTGCTTGTGCTTCAAAATACAGAGAATACTACCGATACTGATTATCTGACTTATATTTATGCGTATGACGGATGGCTCTGTGAACTGGTTATCCGAGATGACGCCCCGTTTTCCAAAGCCCAGGGCGAACGGATCCTGGAAATAGATACGTTCCGTCTCGTAAACGAGGGAAATGGATTTCTAAGGATCACAGTCTCTGATTCTGGTTCCTCTTCTGCCTCCTGCCTGCTTCATCTACGCAGCAGCCAGGAACACCGAGAAAAACCATAACGAAGGGGGAGTACGATGAGTATACGAAACAGCAGCAAATCCAGTTTGTTTTTAATCGAGCTGATAATCGCTATCTTGTTCTTTGCTATTGGAAGCGCTGTCTGTGTGCGGGCTTTTGTCAAAGCGCACGATCTGAGTATGCGTGCGAAAGATCTGAGCTTTGCTTCCGCTCAGGCGTCTAGTGCGGCTTCGGTGTTGGAGTATACGGATGGTTCTTTTTTCATCCTTTTCCACGTATTTTCCGGATGCCGAAGAACGTGGAGATGCGTTTCTCGTCTATTATGACGCTGATCAGTCCCTCTGCTCCGGAAACGACGCTATCTACACGATGCAGATCAAGATTTCCGATGAGGATGGGATGCGTCACGCAATGATCTCTGTAGCGTACACGGGGAAGGAGCCACTCTATGAGCTTCCGATCCGTTTCTTACCGTCTGCCAAAAAGGAGGTGGCTGACGATGCAGCCTAGAAGAAAATCTTTTCTCAGCACAGGAATAACCTCGATCGTCCTGATCTTCGTTCTCCTCTGTCTGCTGACGTTTGCGGTACTCTCCGTGGTGAGTGCCCGGGCAGACTACAAGCTGAGTGAAAAGAATACGACACGGACGACCGAGTACTATGAAGCAGAAAATACGGCAAATGATATTCTTCTGAAAATTTCCACTGTCCTTTCAACGCACGCAGGGTCTTCGGCCTACCTTGACGACGTTCGGACAGATCTGGATGGAACTGATGGAATCTCGTTCTCATCCGCAAGCCAGCTTCAGTACTATGTCACCATCAATGAGAACCAGCGTCTGTTTGTCTCACTTCTGCTTACAAATGCATCTTCGGATACATCATCGGATACCGCAGGTCTGTATCAGATTAAAGCATGGAAGGTAGAAAACACCCATGAGTGGAACAATGATACACCGGTTCCGGTTCTGGGTAGTGATGAGATGAATGAGTTATTATCGGAGGAATAGGAAATGAATGTACTTGATATTTTGACACAGACGACAAAGGAAGGGGCTTCAGATCTCTTTATCGTGGCAGGGCGCCCGCTCTCCTACAAGAAAAACGGCAAGATTCTTCAGGCCGGTGAGGAACGGATGATGCCGCATGACTGTGAAACGTTCGTGCGTGAGATCTATGAACTGGCTGGAAAACAGGATATTTCCCGATTTCTTGCAACCGGAGACGATGATTTTTCCTTCGCGGTACAAGGACTCTCCCGGTATCGTGTGAGCACATACCGTCAGCGCGGTTCTCTCTCCGCTGTGATCCGGGTCATTACTTTTGAGCTTCCGGATCCATCTGCTCTTGGTATTCGGATCCCATCATCCGTCTGGCAGATCAAAAAAAGGGACTGATCCTTGTGACAGGTCCTGCAGGAAGTGGAAAGTCCACTACCCTCGCCTGTATCATTGACGAAATCAATCGTACACAGGAGAAGCATATCATCACTCTGGAGGATCCTCTGGAATATCTCCACCGTCACAAGAAAAGTATCGTAAGCCAGCGTGAAATCAGCTCCGATACCGAGAGCTACCTTACTGCTCTGCGCGCTTCCCTGCGCCAGAGTCCGGACGTCATCCTGCTTGGTGAGATGCGGGATTTTGAGACCATTTCCGTTGCTATGACTGCTGCCGAAACGGGACACCTGGTACTCTCCACCTTGCACACGCTTGGTGCGGCCAATACGATTGACCGGATTATCGACGTTTTCCTCCAAACCAGCAGCGACAGATCTCTGTCCAGCTTTCCTCGGTGCTCCATGCGGTTGTCTCCCAGCAGCTTGTACCGTCCCAGGATGGAAAACTGGTTCCGGCATTTGAATTGATGACGACCACCTCTGCCATTCGGAATATGATACGTGAGAATAAGATCCATCAAATCGAAGGACTGATCTATTCCTCCTCCGGGAAGGACATGATGTCCATGGATAACAGCCTTTTGGCATTGTATAAAGCAGGAACAATCTCAGATACCGAGGCGTTAGCCCACGCCTCAAATCCGGATATGCTGAAACGAAAATTGTAAAAAACAGATCATGCGGACATATGTCAGACAATCGTCATCTGTTAGGTAATACCGTTTTTTCTAACAGGTAGAAGCAGGTGTGATTTTCCATAAAATCACACCTGCTTCTGTTGTTCCAATTTCCCTAATTTTCCGACAACTCATTTCCTGTTTATTCCTGCAAAAGTCTGGCAATTGTAATTTTAACACTTCAAAGTCGATCGGTTTGGAGATGTGTGCGTTCATCCCTGCCTTTTCGTCAGGGCAATATCTTCAGTAAACGCATTAGCTGTAGCCGCAAGGATCGGAATCGTCTTTGCGTCCTCCCGGTTCAGATGACGGATCTGCCTTGTAGCTTCGCATCCATCCATAAGCGGCATCTTCATATCCATAAGTATCAAAGCAAATTCATGTTCCCTGCTCTTCTGGAAGATTTCAAGTGCTTCTTTTCCGTTCCATGCTGAGACGACTTTAAACCCAAACATCTTCAAAATCTCAACCGCAATCTCCATATTGATCTCATTATCCTCGGCAATCAGGACTTTCCGTCCCTGACCCGAAAACTCTTGCTCCCGTTCTACGTTTCTTTCTCCCTGGGCGGCCGTTTCCTCCGGTGCAATTTCCAACGGCAACATGACGGTAAATTCCGTTCCTTTTCCCAGAATACTGTTCAGCTCTATCGTCCCCTGCATCCTGATAATCAGATCATGGACAATCGGCATCCCCAGACCGGTCCCTGCAACGTTTGCTGCACCGAATTTCGTCTCACGCTCAAACGGAACGTAGATTCTATGCTGGAATTCCTGACTCATACCAGCTCCATTATCCTTCACCACAATCCGATATTTTCCGTACTTACTGTTATTATCCTTCTGCTCTGTGATGGTCAACCAGATCCTTCCGTCTGTTTTGGTGAACTTAAAAGCATTCGAAAGCAGATTATCCAAGATCTGCCGGATCCGGTTCCAGTCGCTGTTGACCCATTCATCCAGAACATCGATCTGAACGTCAAACTGTTTCTTCTTTCCAACGATCTGAGCTTGATAGATAGAAACCAGTTCTTCCGTGTTCGTCCGGATATTAAACTTCTGATTACGAATCTCAAGTTTTCCCTGCTCCATTTTGGAAATCTCCAGTATATCATTGATTAGAGATAAAAGCTGGTTACTGAGATTTTTAATCTTCTGAAAAGAATCCTCGACTCGGTCCGGATGATCCAGATTTCCGAGCGCCAAGTTTGTCAGGCCGATAATTCCATTAAGCGGTGTACGCATATCATGGGACATATTGGAGAAGAAAATATTCTTCGATTTTGCCATCTGATCTACCGACCGAAGCGATTCCTGCATAAATTCCATGCGGGAGAGTTCCTGTCTCTTTGCGTCATCAATATCCTTAAAGCCAAGAACGACCGTATCCTGCTGCAAAGACTCATCATAGAGCATCTGCACATGGACCCATCGGTATTCCTGATTAAAAATCCGTTTGAAATCTCCCCGAAATCACGGACTCTTTTTTCGTCAGTTCCATCATATTATCGCAGGCAAAGGCTGCCCGAAACTGCTGGTATGTATCGTCCTCCACGATCTCTCTGAGCGCATCCAGCAGATCATCATAGCTTCCCTTCTTCGGCAGGTGTTCTCTGATATAATCTGAACCTTTCAGCATAAAATACTGGTTCTGGCTCAGGTCAATCATATAGAGCGCATAGTACGAATTTCCAAGCACCCGCATGATGTCATTATAAAGCCCCGCCTTGCGTTTTGCCCGGTACTCCAAAATTAAAAACATTACTAAAAGCAGAAAGAAAATCAGCATCACAAGAAGGAAGATTCCCCAAGAATCCTTCATCGGCTCCAAAAGCTTGGAAAACGGAATGGTAATCACGGAATACCAGCCATTATCCAGAATAAAATAGTACACGCCCCTCTCTTTTCCATCCATTCCTATGATGGATGAATCGTATACCTCATGCTTTCCCGCCTTGATATCGGCAAAAAAGCTATTATATTTCTCCTGAACCTCTTCTCTGGAAAGCCCCTTTGTACTGATATGCCAGTTCAGCAGGTTCCCCTCGCCGTCAGAGAGATAATAGTGACTCTGCTCCGGCAGATCCTCCAGTATACTGGTTGTCAGATCACTCGGATAAATATCCGCTGCCACTACATTGTCCGTTCCGTCGATCCGCCTGGACATGGTAACTACTTCCTCTTCCAGACGCGCATCCTCGTACACATTTGTATAGTAGACACCATCTGTCTGCAACGCCCCTGATACCACTCAGTACTGGCAGCATCATAAGAAGCGTCCCCTTCCCACGGCGTCGCCGCAACAATCTTTCCATCAATATACCCGTACAGCTCGATCCCCTTTAAATCCATGGTCTCGTCAGCCATTTCGAGAAAATTTTGCATAAACTGTTCAAGATCACTAATCGCATGGCCATGTCGCAGTTGATATTCCAGAAGATTCAGTATGTATTCATACTGCTCCGTATACATTTCTTCTCTGGAGCCGTATTTGGACGCACTTTCAGCCCCCATAGACTGACCGCTCTTTAACAGGGTATCCTGCATTTTATTTACACTGAACGGAAATACCACCGCCGCAATGATAATACACAGAATCAGCGTCCAGTAGACATTTCTTTTCCTCTTCATATACTTCCTCCTGCTTCCTTCAAAATGAATGTCAGACATTCCAGAAGTTCCGGATTGAAGCATCCACACTCTCCACCCACAATCATGGACGCCGCCTTCTCTGCGGAGTACGCAGGCTTATAGACCCGCTCGTTTGTCAGCGCGTCGTAGACATCAGCCAGAGCCACCACTTGAGACCAGATCGTTGTCTCATCGCCTTTCAGCGCGTCCGGATAACCTTTTCCGTCCCACCGCTCGTGGTGGTGACGGCATATATCATATGCATACTGGTATAATGGATTTTGATGATATTTGGGGATCTGGCAAAGCAGATCACAACCTTTGAGAGTATGTTGTTTCATCACCTCAAATTCCTCTTTGGTCAATTTCCCCGGCTTGTTCAAAATGTGGTCTGGTATCGCAATCTTTCCTACGTCATGCATAATAGATGCGAGAGAAATCATCTCAATCTCGTCCTCACTGAATTGGTATTTTTCAGGCCTTATTTCCATCAGTCTTCTCAGGAACAGACCGGTCAGCTCCCGTATCCGCTTCACATGGGCGCCGGATTCCCCACTCCGGAATTCGATCGCTGTGGACAAAGTCTCGATGATGGCATTATTCAACTCGTAGATCTCCATCTCCTGAGCCAAAAGTCTTTGATGCTGCTTATGCACTGTATTACTCAGGCGCTTTCTGGCATGAAACAGCTCTACTACACTTCCTACACGCTTTTTCACAAAATAAGGAACAATTGGCTTTTCAATAATATCCATGGCACCAAGCTGGTATCCCTGCTGTGTATTCTGCTCTGAACTGTCTGCCGTGATCAGAAAGACCGGGATGCTCTCTGTCAGGCCGTCTTTATAAAGGATCTCCAGCAGCTCCAGCCCATCCATCTCAGGCATTACAATGTCCAGCAGAATCGCTGAGATTCCACCCGGTTCCCGCCGGATCAGATCCAAGGCTTCTTTTCCATTTTCTGCCTCCAGAATCTTATCCTGATCCCGAAACGTTTCACTCAATATCATACGATTGATTTCATTGTCGTCTACAATGAGGATTGCTGTCTTTTCCTCTGTCTGTCCATCTTCCTGTAAATTCATATCCTCACCAATCCTCTCTTTCCCCATACCGTTTTTCAATGCTTCCCGCCGCTTTTCGCTTTTGTTTTCTTTTAAACTGCTTCTTGTATTGCTGTTACGATCCGCTCATACAACCGCTCACATTCCTCAAAAAGCTCTTCCGTCTGTTCTTTATGATCCTCGCGCACTGCTTTAACAATCTCATCGCTTTTCTGGCTCAGTGTCTCAAATCCCAGATTGGCACTGATCCCTTTCAATGTGTGTGCTTTCGTCTCTATCATTGAAAGTCTCCAGCTTCCATCGCACTCTTTAATTCCTCAAATGTCCGATCGTCAAGAAACTTATTTATCAGGCGTTCGTAAAGCGTTTCCATTCCGCCCAGTCTCCTCAGCGCAGCCTGTAGATCACATCCTGTTCTCTGAGATAATTGTTCTACATTCATATCCGGCCACTACTCTCCTTCTCTATTTTATAGAATTTGTCAGCGGAATTACCGCTGACAAAAATATTTTTATCTATTTTATAGTGTAACACAACTTTCTGCCCGCGAAAAGACCTCTTACGGCCGAAAATCTCGCCTAACATGTAACAATTCACCTATACAGTCCAGATTCCCAGCTTGCCTCTCTTTTCATTTTTCTTTATAATTAAGGAAAGAAAGGAGCATCTCCTATGAAAAAAGAAGGTTATTATTCTGCCGGAGAATTGATGAAACTCGCTCACATCACGAAAAAACAATCCGGTATTATGACGAACACCATATTTTAAAGCCCTCCTATGTGGAGCCGAACACCCGAACCCGTTTTTACACGGATGACGACTTGGCTCGTCTGCAGCAGATCCTGCTTTTCAAGGCGCTCGGTTTTCTCTGTCCGATATTATGGAAATGACAATCAACGAGTCCGATACGCATTTCATGGTAGATTCCCTGAATCTTCAGAAAAACTGGTGGAAGACCGCATTGAACAGCTTCAGATCGTGGCTCGGACAATTCAGGAAACGACACAGCTCATCTCCAGCCACCAGACCGTCAACTGGACCAAAATGCTCAACCAGATCCACGATCTCGGTATGGAAACAAGCATGAAAAGGCAATACCAGAATGCTTCCAATATTTCGGCACGCATCCATCTTCACTCCTTGTATTCCCATAATAACCAGAGCTGGTTTTCCTGGATCTTTGATCAGGCTAATTTTTCCGATGGGCAGCGAGTGTTAGAGGTAGGCTGTGGAAACGCCACATTCTGGGCTGAAAACTACGCTTTCATTCCGGACCGTCTGGAAGCAGTACTCTCAGACATATCTGGCGGGATGCTGCGGGACGCCAGACGGACCTTGGGCCAGGTAATTGAGAAGGAAAGACAGACCGGAGCCGGTCTTACGGACAATGTCTGGGATTCCAGATTTTCTTTTCGTACTTTTAACTGTGAGACAATTCCCTATGAGGACGCCTCCTTTGATCTGGTACTCGCAAATCACGTTCTCTTCTACTGTGAGGACATTGACACAGCCAGCGCGGAAATCGCAAGAGTCTTGAAACCAGGCGGCGTCTTTTTGTGCAGCACTTACGGCAAGGAACATATGAAGGAAATCTCACAGCTCGTCTCCTCGTTTGACGACCGCATCGTTCTCTCCTCCACCAGTCTGTACGATTGCTTTGGGAAGGAAAACGGCACTGACATTCTGGCCCCGCATTTTTCCCAGATTACCTGGAGGCAGTACGAGGATTACCTGACAATTCCGGAACCGGAACCTCTGATCTCTTATATTCTCTCCTGCCACGGGAATCAGAACCAGTACATTTTGGAACACTATAAGGAGTTTGCGGCTTATGTGAAAAAAAGAAGACCACACCGTCCCTCCATGTGACAAAAGACGCCGGATGTTTCCTCTGCACAAAATAATAAAACTTTTTGAAAAAATACTTGCACGTGCCCTTAGGACACCTGATATGATAGGATCATCAAGACAACGTATACCGTCAGAAACCATGAGTTTACTATAGTTAAAGGAGGTTCATATGAAAGGAATCATTCTTGCAGGCGGCTCAGGAACCCGCCTCTATCCATTGACCACAGTCACATCCAAACAACTGCTTCCGATTTACGACAAACCGATGATCTACTATCCTATGTCTGTTCTTATGAACGCAGGCATCCGTGATATTTTAATTATTTCCACTCCACAGGATACCCCTCGTTTTCAGGAGCTCTTAAAGGACGGAAGCCAGTTCGGTATCCACCTGTCCTACGCTGTACAGCCAAGCCCGGACGGACTTGCCCAGGCATTTATCATCGGCGAGGATTTCATCGGAAACGATTCCGTTGCCATGGTTCTGGGTGACAACATTTTCGCCGGTCACGGACTGAAGAAACGTCTGGAAGCTGCCGTAAAAAGGCGGAAGCCGGAAACGGGGCCACAGTCTTTGGCTACTATGTAGATGATCCGGAGCGTTTCGGCATCGTGGAATTTGACTCTGAGGGAAAAGCCATCTCCATCGAAGAGAAACCGGAACATCCGAAGAGCAATTACTGTGTGACCGGTCTGTATTTCATGATAATCACGTCGTAGAATACGCAAAGAACTTGAAACCCAGCGCCAGAGGAGAGCTGGAGATCACAGACTTGAACAGCATTTATCTGGAAAAAGGTACTCTGAACGTCGAGCTGCTCGGACAGGGCTTCACCTGGCTCGACACCGGAACCCACGAAAGTCTCGTAGACGCCACGAACTTCATCAAGACGATGGAGACCCATCAGCACCGCAAGATTGCCTGTCTGGAAGAGATCGCCTACTTAAACGGCTGGATTTCTAAAGACGAGGTCCTGAAAGTATACGAAGTATTAAAGAAAAATCAGTACGGCCAGTACTTAAAGGATGTGCTGGATGGGAAATATCTGGACGCTCTGCGTTAAATCTGAAATGAGGAGGAAACAATCATTATGAATATTATCGTAACCGGAGGAGCCGGTTTCATCGGTTCCAACTTCATTTTTCACATGCTCAACAAATACCCGGACTACCGGATCATCTGCCTGGACTGCCTGACCTATGCCGGAAACCTTTCCACTCTTGCACCGGTCATGGACAAACCGAACTTCCGCTTTGTAAAGGAAAGCATCACAGACCGGAAAGCTGTCTATCGATTTTTGAGGAGGAACATCCGGACATGGTGGTCAATTTTGCGGCAGAAAGCCATGTAGATCGTTCCATCGAAAATCCGGAGGTCTTCCTCGAAACCAACATTATTGGAACTTCCGTCCTTATGGATGCCTGCCGTAAATACGGAATCCAGCGTTATCATCAAGTTTCCACAGACGAGGTTTACGGAGATCTTCCTCTTGACCGGCCGGATCTTTTCTTCACAGAGGAAACGCCGATCCACACAAGTAGTCCATACAGCTCCTCGAAGGCTGCCGCCGACCTGCTCGTCCTTGCCTACCACCGGACCTACGGCCTCCCCGTGACCATCAGCCGCTGTTCCAATAACTATGGCCCCTATCATTTTCCGGAGAAGCTGATACCCCTGATGATTATCAATGCCCTGCACGATAAGCCGCTTCCGGTGTACGGAGAAGGTATCAACGTGCGTGACTGGCTTTACGTAGAAGACCACTGCAAAGCTATCGACCTGATCCTTCACAAAGGGCGAATGGCGAGGTTTACAACATCGGCGGACACAACGAGATGAGAAATATCGATATTGTAAAGATCATTTGTAAGGCACTCGGAAAACCGGAAAGCCTCATCACTTATGTCACAGACCGGAAAGGACACGATATGCGCTATGCCATCGATCCTACCAAGATTCACGAGGAGCTTGGCTGGCTGCCAGAGACAAAATTTGCGGATGGAATACAAAAGACCATCGAATGGTATCTGACAAACAGGGAGTGGTGGGAAACCATTGTTTCCGGCGAATATCAGAATTATTATGAAGAGATGTACGGAAACCGCTAAGGGATCCGCATCCCAAAAAAAAGGAGGTCACTATGAAAAAGTATTTGTAACCGGTGTAGCCGGACAGCTCGGACATGATGTAGTAAATGAACTGACCTGCCGCACCGAAAGCGGAAGATCCTCATATACTTGTGTCGGATCCGACCTGGCGCCGTACTACAGCGGAGCCATGGACGGTACCGCTGTCACACGGACTCGATATGTCTCTTTAGACATCACGGATTCTGATACTGTAGAGCGGGTACTGCTAAAGGAAAGTCCGGATATTGTCATCCACTGCGCTGCCTGGACTGCTGTCGATCTTGCCGAAGAACAGGAAGAGAAAGTCCGCCTTGTCAACACGGTCGGAACGCAGAATATCGTAAATGTTGTGAAGGCACTCGACGCCTCCAAGCCGGAGGGCTGCAAAATGGTCTATCTCTCCACCGATTATGTATTTAACGGACAGGGTACCGCTCCCTGGGAAGCAGACTGTAAGTCCTACGCTCCGCTCAATATCTATGGGGAAACCAAACTGGAGGGAGAACTTGCCGTCTCCGGGCAGCTGGAAAAATATTTCATCGTCCGCATCGCCTGGGTATTCGGGCAAAACGGGAAGAATTTTATCAAAACGATGTTAAACATCGGAAAGACACATGAAAAACTGACGGTTGTCAACGATCAGATCGGCACCCCAACCTACACCTATGACTTGGCACGTCTTTTGGCCGATATGATCCAGACAGAGAAATATGGTTATTATCATGCCACGAACGAGGGCGGATATATTAGCTGGTATGATTTTGCGGTTGAAATCTTCCGTCAGGCCTCTGAACTTGGCCACCCGGAATACGACGCTGACCATCTGACTGTGGCTCCGGTCACGACAGAAGAATATGGCGCGTCAAAAGCCCGCAGACCCTTTAACAGCCGCCTGGACAGATCCAAGCTGGCCGCAAATGGATTCACGCCGCTCCCGGACTGGAAAGATGCGCTCCACCGTTATCTCATGGAGCTGAAATTTTAGAGTAACTATGATTGTGAAAGGAGATCGATGGATATGGGACAGATCACTGTAGAAAAAATGTCGGCGGTATTGAAGGACTCTGCGTCATCACCCCGGCCGTCCACGGCGACAGCCGCGGATATTTTATGGAAACATACAATCAGAAAGACATGGAAGAGGCAGGACTTCACATGGAGTTCGTGCAGGACAATCAGTCCAGCTCCACGAAGGGTGTGCTGCGCGGCCTGCATTTTCAAAAAAGCAATTCCCACAAGGAAAACTGGTGCGCGCCATCCGAGGATCCGTCTTTGACGTTGCTGTGGATTTGAGAAAAGACTCCGAGACATACGGAAAATGGTTCGGTGTAGAACTGACAGAAGAAAATAAGAAACAGTTCTATATTCCGGAAGGATTCGCACATGGTTATCTCGTTCTGTCCGACCATGCTGAATTCTGCTATAAATACACGGACTTCTATCATCCGGGCGATGACGGCGGACTGGCGTGGAATGATCCGGAAATCGGAATTGAATGGCCGCAGTTAACCGGAACGTATCCAGGGAATGGTGCATGTGCAGGATATACACTCACTGACGGCACACCACTGAATCTCAATGAACGGGATCAGAACTGGCCGGTTCTCAAAGACGCGTTTCAGTTCTAAGTAATACACATAGCACTGAATATAGAAACAATAGGATCTACAGAATGATTTCAGCCAGGAAGCTGTAACTTGCTGCGGCGCCCCTTGCACCGCTTTCTTTACAGACTCCTGGTTTCTGACTGTAAAGAAAGGAACGAATCACATGAAACTCCATAAAACACGCTGGATTGCTCATGCCGCAATGATCGCCGCTATCTATATCATTGTAACCTGGCTCTTTGCACCATTTGGCTTCGGTGAAATCCAGGTCCGCATTTCCGAGGCACTCACAATTCTTCCCGCTTTCACCCCAGCCGCTGTACCGGGTCTCTTCGTCGGGTGTCTGATCGGCAACATCCTCGGAGGCGCGATCCTGCCGGATATTATCTTCGGCAGTCTCGCAACCCTGATTGGAGCTGTCCTCGTATACCGGATGCGGGACAAGCACTCTTTCCTGCTGCCTTTGCCGCCGATCCTCTCTAATACGCTGATCGTACCGTTTGTCCTCCGCTACGGATATGGGGTAGCACTCCCTGCTCCCACTTCTGATGTTCTCTATCGGAATCGGCGAACTCATTAGCTGTGGAGTCCTTGGCATGATCCTGCACCGCGCACTTTCCCGATATCGGAATACACTGTTTCACTCTGGCCAAAATCAATAGGCTCTGTAGCGGTCTGCGGGTTTCCTGCGCCTCAGACTTCTGAGAATATGGAAAACACACCATCCGGCCACTGCGCCAAGCACATTGTTAAAAATATCGTCGAATTCAAACAAACCAAGCTTGAATACAAGCTGACTGAGCTCAATACACCCGCTGACCGCACCTGATGCCAAAAGAACCGCCCAAAACGGACATCTCCGAAGAGCATCCGTCAAAATAAACCCAAATGGGAAGAATAAGACGATATTATTCAAAATCTCAAGTCCAAAAGTCACACTTCCTCCAGAATCCACTTCCGATACGACCAGAACAACTCCAGCTCATAGGTGTGGGAATCTCCCTGCTCCCGGAAGAAAATCGTAAACCAGGCAATCGCAATGATCTCCACGATCAGGCATATAATTGCTACTGGCTCACGCAGGACCCGAAAAACCGAATATTCATCCAGTGCATAAACAAAATATAAAAAATACAAAACAAGCCAAAAACGCTACCAAATAGCGGTATTCCCTTACGTACAGCTTGAGAAACCAGACCGCCTTTTCCAAGAAGCTCTGCCACATCATAAGTTTCTCCTCTTTTCTCTGCTCGCCGCCTTGGTATACTCCCCGTAAAAGCGACTCCCTTCTTTTGGTGTTTTTTATGATATACCGAATCTCGTAAAGATTCAAGAACAAAACACCAAAGATTTCCTTAAATGTTTGTGAATGAAATATTGCATCAGGTTAAGGAAAGGGAAATTTTTTAATTGATAAAGCAGAAAGGACAACATGATTATTGCTCCTGAACGCTTCAATCATATTGCCCTTTCTTTTTCTTATCGTTTGCTTTTTATAGAGTTTATTTCCCGATATACCGTCCAATCATAAACAGATATGCAGAAGAGCCCCTCTGTTCTCTTACATCATATACTCTGACAACCCCATCTCCGGCCGCAGTTGCTTCTAAGATTTTTCCATCTCCAAGGTACAATGCTGAATGATGGATTTCATTCCAGTTATCCTTTTCATCACTTACTCCTTCATACTCATAGTCTCTATAGAAAAAGATATCACCTGGTTTCGCCTCTTCAACAGAGTCTATAATCTGGAACCTTTCCTTATCATAATATGCCTGATAGGCCTGACTTCCGCATAATCTAGGAATTTCAATTCCAGCTTCGCGGTAAGCAAACTGTACAAACATTTCACAGTCAAATCCTTCTCCCTCTGTATGACTGTACGGTGTTCCCAGTTGTTTTAACCCCCACTGCAGAGCCTTTTTCATTCTGGAATCTCCCATTTCCTTTAATGAAACCACACCCTCTTCGTCAATATGATACTGTATACCTTCGATTGTAATATCTTCATTTTTTATCATTTCAAAAGTAACCGGATCAAAATAATATAATTTATCTCCAACAGAATATAATCCGCTCTTTGCCTGATAGTACCATTTATCAAAATAATACTGTTTTCCGTCGATTTCCTGCAGCCCTGTCAAAACGCCTCCATCCGAGCAAAGTTATAATAGACTCCATCTGAAATTTCGACAAGTCCTGTCTGCATTTTACCGTCTGTCTCATCAAAGAAATATCTCTTCCCGTCTATATTCTGATAACCATACAAAAGTTTTCCATAATAGGAAGAAAAACCATATATTTCCTCTCCAATTTTTTGCACCCCTCTCACTCTTCCCTTTTCGTTCAGGTAGTAGGTGTCTGTATCAATTTTGACAAATCCAAGCTGTCTGATTCCTGTTTCCAGATCAAAGTAACATTCATTCCCTTCAATTTCGGTCCATCCTGTTACCTGTGTTCCACCATCCGGATGAAAATAATATTGATTTCCATCCCCAGTTATAAACCCTGTGCCCATCTTTCCGGTTATTTTGTCAAAGTAATACGTGTTTCCAGATACAGAAGACATTCCAAACAGTTTTTCCCCTGTTTTTCATCAAAACCAAATATATCGTCCCCTATTCTCTGAATACCTGTTTTCATTTTACCGGTTGACTCATCAAAATAATACTCTTTATTCTGGATCTTATATACTCCTGTCACCATACCATATTTTGCATCATAATAATATGTTCCATTTCCATCCTTCACAAATCCAGAAAGTTGTTCTCCGGATTCCTGGTCAAAGAAAAATGCCGCGCCTTCAATCTGTACTTTTCCGGTAATCATATAGTAAAGCGTAGGGGAAAAATAATAGTTTTTTCCATCTATCGTTTTCACTCCTCCTTCTGCTTTTCCATTTTCCCCAAAATAGTATATCTGTTGGTCAACTTCCACTTTTCCGGTCTGCATTTTCCCATTGATAGGGTTAAAATAATATAAATCATTTTCATTCCAGAATAACCCTCTTTGAATGGTTCCATCTGAGTTGAACCAGTAGGTTCCATCCCCTGTTTACAGCCTGCAAGCCATTTACCCTGGCCCCAGTAGTCTCATCAAAGAAACACGTTTTCTGTCCAATACTCTGTTTGCCTGTCTTCATTTCTCCGGTGATTGGATTGAAATAATAGTATTTTCCGTCCACTTCCTGTAAACCGGTCATACAGTATCCTAATTCTTCTGAATAATATTTCTTGCTATTCCCAACAGTCTGGATTCCTGTCAACATTTTACCTGTATCCTGATCGAAAAGATACTTTTTATTTTCGATAACGATTTCTCCTGTTTGCATAAGACCTTTCTCATCAAAATAGTACTTAGCGTTATCATATTCTATCATTCCGGAATAAAATCCACCATAACCGTTAAGGTAATACGTCTTCCCTCCATCTTTCACCAAACCACTCTGACTCATTCCTGTCTCTGAGTCAAAGAAATATACCCTGGATTCTATAAAAACCAGGCCGGTCTGCATTTCTCCGGTATCAGACAAATAATACCAGGCATCGTCAATCAAAGTCAATCCTGTTTGCATCGTACCGTTTGCGCTAAAATAAAATCTTTTTCCATCGATATCCTTCCAGCCAGTTTGCATAGATCCATTCTCAAAATAATATGTTTCGCCTTCAATCGATACAAATCCGTCATGGTCTTTATTAAGTTCCTCTTCGATTTCATCGACATTGGACAATCTGCGCCCATCTTCTGTATAGTAATACTTGCCTCCGTCTATTTCCTGAATTCCAGTAACGGCATAGCGGTATACCGGATCAAAATAGTAGCGCTTCCCGTCAACACTTCTGTCACCAGTCAAGGAAGCTCCATTTGTAGACGAAAAATAATATAACCTTCCGTTAATAGTCTGAAGACCCGTTTTGTAAGTTCCATCTTCCTTTAAATAATAGGAATATCCATTCTGGGCATCTACCAATCCATAAACAGCACATCCTGTTTCCGGATCAAAGAAATATCTCTTATCATCAATGATTTTCAATCCGGTACTCATAGTTCCGTTTGACGAAAAATAGTATTTATTACCTTTATACTCCTGGATACCAGTTTTAACGCTGTTTTCTCCATCAAAGTAATATGTATATTCTTCTGTATCATTGACTTTCACTTTAAAAATCCCGGTAAGAGCCTCTCCTGATACACTATCAAAATAGTATTTCTCAGTATCTGATTTTTTTACATATCCACTTCTTCGTACCCCATTTTCCATAAACGAATAGAGCTTTCCATCTATCATCTGGAAACCTGTTTTATAGTTTCCTCCCTTTTCCAGGTAGTAATAATATCCATTATTTTCTACCCAACCATACTGCGCTGTACCATCCTGAGTATCAAAATAATATAAAGTGTCATTTTCTGTATCTCTGATCAGACCTGTCTGCATCACTCCTGTACTTCCAAAATAATAGGTCTTTCCGTTATACTGCTGTAGTCCCGTCAGCGCACCGTTTTTCCCATCAAACAGATACTTTGCACCATTCGCACTTATTAATCCTGTCTCTGCCTGTCCTGTTTCCTGATGAAAGAAATACCTTGTATCTCCTATTTTCTGGAAGCCGGTCTGCATGATTCCATTTGAATTAAAGTAATACAATTCCTGGTGGATTGTCTGTAAACCTGTCTGTGCCTGTCCTGTTTCATCAAAATAATAGGTATATCCATTTACGGTTATCAAACCTTTTGCGGCACTACCATCTTCTGGTTGAAAATAGTATTTTTTCCCATCCAACTGGATAATACCTGTCTGCTGGACTCCAGTTGTACCGAAATAATAAAGTTTCCCATTTACTGTGACTAAACCGGTTTGAGCTCCTTCCTCTCCCTTAAAGTAGTAAACATATCCATTCCCCGGATCCAAAATTCCTGTCTGTGCACTTCCATCTTCTCCAAAATAATAGGCCTTCTCATCCAGTCGGTAAAATCCTGTCCTTCTGATACCATTATTTCCAAAATAATAAAGCTGATTACCTATTTTTTTAAGCCGGTTGCCATTCCGCTTTTCTCATCAAAGTAATAAAAGTGTCCTTCTGTTTCTACCCATCCATTTTTTCCTGTCCAGTTGTATCAGCAAAATATCGTTTCTTGCCATCTACATCCACAATCCCGGTTTGCATTTTCCCATCTTCCTTGTCAAAAAGATAATGCTCATTTTCAATCGTCTGATAGCCCGTTAACATTATACCATTTTCATCAAAATAGTATTTACTTCCTTCAATTTCCTGGAATCCGGTCAACACTACATTTGTCTCCGGTTCTACATAGTATGTTTTTCCGTCAATCGTCTGCCATCCGATATATGGCATTCCAGATTCAGAGAACAGGTACAGCTTTCCATCTATTTTCTGAGCTCCGGTCAACACGCCTCCTTCTTTTAGAAAATACATATAGCAGTTATTACCAAGATCAATTAAGCCTGTCTTCATTTTCCCTGTCTTCAGATCAAAATAGTATCGTTTGCCATCAATCCTTGTAAGACCTGTCTGCATTTTTCCAATATCGGAAAAATAATACGTATCATTTTCGATTTTCTGAAGTCCTGTTTTTGCTCCGTTCTTTCCATCAAAATAATATACATATCCATCACTGAGTTGTTTAAAGCCTTTATATGCCTGTCCATTCTCTTCATCGAAGTAGTAATACTTATCATTTATATTCTGTAGACCTGTAAGCATTGCTCCTGCCCCAGAAAAATAATATGTTTTTCCGTCGATTGTCTGCAAACCTGTCAATGCCCCATTTTTCCCATCAAAATAATATGTATACTCTCCATCCGAAAAAGCCACCGTCTTAAATCCAGTAATCGCATACCCCGCCTTTTCATCAAAATAATACCGTTTATTATCAATATTCCGGTATCCTGTCATCATCACGCCACCTGATGAAAAATAGTAAGCACGATCTTCAATGATCTGAAAACCTGTTAAATACTTTCCTCCTTCTTGAAAATAATAGGTATATCCATTGTTCGCTTTAATGAGTCCATATTGTGCTTTTCCCGTCTCCTCATCAAAATAATATTTTCCGCCACTAATAATCTGAAATCCTGTCTTTTTTGTACCTGAGGATGACAAATAATAGGTATCATTCCCTATTTTTTGTAAACCAGTTAAAATTCCGTCCTTGCCATTAAAATAAATGGTAAAATCGCCATCTGAAAACGTAACCGTTCGGAAACCGATAACTGCTTTTCCTGTTTTCTCATCAAAATAATATTTCTTGTCCCCTATTTTTCTATATCCAGTCATCATTACGCCGCCTGATGAAAAATAGTAGGCATCATCCTCTAAAACCTGTAAGCCGGTTAAATATTTTCCATCTTCTTGGAAATAGTAAGTATATCCATTATTAGCTTTAATAAGGCCATATTGTGCTTTTCCTGTTTTCTCATCAAAATAATATTTTCCGCCATTAATAATCTGAAATCCTGTCTGTACTTCTCCCATAGACGATAGGTAGTAGGTACCTCCATCAATTTTTTGCAAGCCGGACAACGTCCCTTTTTCACCAGCAAAATAAAATAAAAATCTCCATCAGAAAATGTGACCGTAATAAATCCTGTCATAGCTTTACCAGTTTCGGGATCAAAATAATATCGGTTATTATTCAGCTTTTGATAACCCGTTTTCATAATACCATCTGAATCGAAATAGTAAGTTTCTCCATCTATCTTTTGAAAGCCAGTTAACGCATATTTTACTTCCGGGTCAAAATAGTATTTCTTTCCATCGATTGTTCTCCATCCGGTAAGACTCCTCCGGTCCCCGCAAAATTATACCATTTCCCGTCTATCTCCTGTAAGCCTGTCAGCCACTTCCCGCCCTCCAGGAAATAATAGGTGTATCCGTTCCCGGCATTAATCAGTCCGTACTTCGCTTCTCCCGTCTTCTTATCGAAGTAATATCTCTTCCCATCTACAATCTGAAAACCAGTCTTTTTCTTCCCGTTCTCATCATAATAATATAGTTTCCCATCTTCTTCGGTAAGTCCCGGCACAATCTCTTTTTGCAGAACTCCATCATCACTGAACTGATATATTACACCATCGATCTTCTTGATTCCCGTTACCGCATATCTTACTTCCGGGTCAAAATAGTATTTCTTTCCATCGATTGTTCTCCATCCGGTAAGACTCCCTCCGGTTCCCGCAAAATTATACCATTTCCCGTCTATCTCCTGTAAGCCCGTCAGCCACTTCCCGCCCTCCAGGAAATAATAGGTGTATCCGTTCCCGGCATCGATCAGTCCGTACTTTGCTTCTCCCGTCTTCTTATCGAAGTAATATCTCTTCCCATCTACAATCTGAAAACCAGTCTTTTTCTTCCCGTTCTCATCATAATAATATAGTTTCCCATCTTCTTCGGTAAGCCCCGGTACAATCTCCTTTTGTAGAACTCCATCATCGCTGAACTGATATATTACACCATCGATCTTCTTGATTCCCGTTACCGCATATCTTACTTCCGGGTCGAAATAGTATTTCTTTCCATCGATTGTTCTCCATCCGGTAAGACTCCCTCCGGTTCCCGCAAAATTATACCATTTCCCGTCTATCTCCTGTAAGCCCGTCAGCCACTTCCCGCCCTCCAGGAAATAATAGGTGTATCCGTTCCCGGCATCGATCAGTCCGTACTTTGCTTCTCCCGTCTTCTTATCGAAATAATACCTTTTCCCATCTACGATCTGAAAACCGGTCTTTTTTCCCCGTTTTGGTAATAATATAGCCTTCCATTTTCTTCAATTAACCCATTTTTTTCTTTTACTGAATTTGCAAGATCTGATTCAATCTTTTTGTTTTTCTCTGTCACGGATGTCTCTTTCTGATTTTTTACAGATCCTTCAAATTCTTTTTTTTCCATTTTCCTTTTGTTTCTCTTCTTCACTGTTTATACTTTGCTGACTTTCCATATATAAATTCTCATCTGCTGCATTTGTAACAATATGAGAACCTTCTATAGAATTTACTAATGTTAATAACAATAATAATTTCGCAACTTCTTTTCTCTTCATAATTTCTCCATCCCTATTTTCTTAATATAGATAAAATAATACCCTTTTGTTTAAATATCAAAAATAAAATAACAGTTCCATAAACCAACGTAATTATATATCTCAATATCGTATAATTATATAAAATCATTATTCCAAACATTGCTAGAAACAAAATGAGCAACGTACCAAACAACAATTTTCTATCAAAGATATCTTTATATCCAAGCCTTTTAACATAATTATAATGGTAAAATAATAAACATATGTATCCAATTAATGTTACATATGCCGCCGCACGATAGCCGAACGCATGAATGAAAATCAGATTCAGTACGATGTTGATCGCTGCGGAAGAGATGGTTCCAATCGCAACTCCTATTGTTTTCTTTTCATAAAATTCCACCTGTACATACATTGTATAGACGAACTGTACAACACACCCCATAATCAATGGTGGCAAAATAAAAATTGCATCGAGGTAAGCTTTTCCCCCTAAAATCAGAATGACTTCTGGCCCTAGTAGAAAAATTCCTCCCGCGATTGATACAAATAAGAGAAAATACGGCTTTGTTACTGGTTTCACATTACTATAGTCTTTCGAATGTAACGTATCAAGAAACCATGGAGCCCATGCTTTATTCATAGAATCCAATAAAATAGATACAATATTCGCACAACTATGTGCAATACTGAACAAAGCAGCATATTCGGCTCCGGAAATTCTTCTAATTAATATTCGGTCTGATGACGATAAAATGTTCATTGACAGTAAATGTGGAACTAACGGAATACAAATTACCAGTGCATATTTCCAATATTTGATCTGAATTCGTTTTCCTTTGATAGCAAGAAAAATATATAGAATCAAGCTTAAGATCGCTGCCGGAATATACTGCCCAATAATTCTTCCCATCAATTTATCATTCATCATCACGACCAGAATAAGAGAAGTCCCAAGTGATAATGCTATAGATATTCCTGTCATAATAGAAAACACCCTATATTTATAGAATGCCCTGTGTTTTGTTACAAACATGCTATATGCAGGTGCACAGAACAAATAGAAAAACATTATGTGAATATATTTTTTATCAATCGCTAGAATACTATTAAAAATAAAGTCGTCAAAGACTAAAAACACTACATAGAAAAACGCAGTAATCAGTGTTGTCAATCCAAGCATGGAAAAGATATAACTATCAATATCATCCTCAAATTCCAGCTTACTTCGGATAATGGAAGTTTGCAGATCGCAGGATGTGATGATAACAAGAATCGACATCCAGGACGCAAAATTACTAAAATCTCCGTATTCTCCCTTTGTCAATAATCTGGTAAATACCGGAGTAGTTATAAATGCCATCCCTCGGAAAACAAAATTGCTGACCGTATACCATATTCCTGCTTTTAAGACTACCCCTGATGACTTCTTCTTTGTACTATTGTCCATTCTTCGTTTCCCTTCATTTCCATTTGACTTTTCTTTTTTTCACAGCCTTTTGTAACTGATCCAGACTGCCAGTGCTCCCCAAAAAGCTTCTGAATACCAAAATGATCCTGACAAAAACAATTTAGTCACACTGACAAATAGAATCATATAGATGTCTCCCCACTCTTTCTCCTGGGCAAAAACATGATCTTTATAGATGCATAAAACATTCTCAGGCAGAAAATTCCTCCTAACAGAATCCCAAAGTCAATCAGAATTTCCAAAATGATATTATGGCAATATCCGACAAAAGCGATATTTCCAATAACATACCGATCCCCATAAGCGCCATATCCAAATAAACCGCCATTCCGTATCATCTGAATTGCAGTCTCATAAATTCTGCTTCTGTTATTGTCATCGGCGATTTCTCCTTGCAGAAGCATATCAATCGTTCTGGAAGAAATTCCTAAACTTTTGATAATAGATGATACCCACTGTAAAATGGTTTCCAGACCTATTCCTACAAAAAGAATGAGCGCAAAGATGCTTGCCACGATTAAAAAACTCTTAACCGCATATCCATTTCCTTGAAGAAACGTAAAATCAGGAGGATCCCAAAGATACCCACTCCCACCAGCGGCCCTCGTGATCCTCCTAAAATGATTTCTAGTACAGAAATTCCGCAAAGAATCCAGTAAAAAGTTTTTTCTCTTTCATTGCAAAATATCCGAAAATTGCCATAACAAGTAAATGATTATAACCATAATTCAAATTATAACTCCACTTTTCCACCTCGCCTGTAGAGTTATACAGCCAATATCCTACCGATAGCGCATGTAATAGCTGATAGCTATAATAAAGCAACAGGATATAAGCCGTTATCTTTAATGTCTTTAAAATATCCTTAGGATCCTTAATGACACGAAAAAACAGGTATGCAAAGATGCATTGATCTGGTCTGAAAATCACAGTCTTGATCGGATAGGAACCTTCAAAAAACCATTCGTAGTATTCCGGATGAAAAAGATAAGTAACACAAAAAAGGCGGCTATTAGCGCCATTAAAACATAAAAATCCTTAACATCCCTTTTATCTCCCTGAAAAACAACATTGCAATAAGTGGAAGATACATCACAATGATTGTAAATATCCTTGCGGTTCCGCCTCCTCCAAAAGCAATGGAGAAAATCGCGTAAATCATTTCCTGCAACAGATATAACGACAATGCAATACAAGGAAGTGTTCTTTTATTTATCCTGATGATATAATGCAGTTTTAATGTCAACATAGAATCAAGCACCCTCCATTAAGCTTTTCTTAACTCATTCCAGCGTTTTTTAAACCGCCGTATGTGTCCTGAGGTCCTCCAATTTCCCAATCATCATTTCCTTCCAGCAATACAGGGCCCTTTTCTGTAATCACTATATCCCAGCCAATAGACTGCAGGGAATAGAATTGTGCATGAGCGTTTTTAACCAAGTCCACTACTTCTTTCCAAAAGGTATTTCATATCCTGCAAATTTCACCCCGGTAAGAGGATGCTGCTCTTCTTTTAAGCCGAACTCATCATGGACGAATCCATACTTCATTAAAACCCCTTTTGATAAATCAATTCCTACGCCTAGTCCTCCCTTAGCCCTATTATCAACAAAAGAATCTTCCGACGCACCTAAACGTAAAAATGCCGCAAACACCTGAATCCTTCCGGATTTTCCTCGAATCGTAATAATCCGAATTGTATTAATACAATATGGATTTAACTCTGCAATTTTATGATGTTGTTTTAAAACTTCCTGTACTAAAATTTTATCTCCCGGGAACTCGCGCAAATACGTTTTCCAATCTATTGTTTTGCCTCCTTTGACAATCTTCCCCTTCTGCACAGATACCAAGGCTACACCTTCTGCACATTCGCCATCAATCAATTTAAAAACAACTGTCTTATCTTCTTTAAAAAATTCTGACGTCAAAATCCACTTTTTCATTCTTGCATCGTATACACGGCTTCCATTTATAAAAGCGATCGTCTCCGGAAGATATTCCGTTCCCAATGTAGAAGACAAATAAGCTGAAAAAAATATATTTATCTCTTAAAAGTGCAATATAGTTATAGGAACCAGAAATTGTATTTTTTACTCTTTGATTTCCTATATTTCTTTCCCTACAAAACTCATGTCTCGGAATAAACTCATTTTTATTCCTAAAATTTTTACATCCAATCCGTAACTTGTATAATAGGGATTTAATTCGTGATTTTTCAGCAGCCACAAAAAGTTTTCAATCCACATCGTATGTTTCGATTTTCTTGGCTTTTCCGGGTAATAACTTGGCTTTTCAATGACTTTTTGAATATTGGAAATTTGTTTCGGCAAACGGAATGTGGCCAGAGCAACAAATTTAATTTCTCTGAGCCTCTCTATTGTCTGATTTTTCATATTGTTCTCCCCTGAAACTCATTGATTCTTTCATCAATAATCATTCCATGATTCATAATAAGCGCCTGTGTCAGAATTGGATTTTCCTTTCTTTCACACAAATCATCCAGATACTTCCCAACTTCTTCTGAAATTCCCTGGGATGCGGTCTTATAAAATAAAGAAGGAGTATGGTCTACAACATAATGCAGAATTCCCTCTACTTCATATGTTGGATGATCGATAGTTGTCGCTTCACTTGTTTCTATTCCTCCATGAGCATCACAACTAATGTCAATAATCATCGCTCCTTTTTTCATCCTTTTAAGATCCTTTTTTGTAAATAATATGGTCTTTTCGCTTTGTATCCCAAAGAATTCCATTCACAATCACATCATATTGACCAAGCTCTTTTTGAAACAAGCTTTCTGTTCTTCGGTCATAAACAGTTACATCAGCGCCAAGTAATGTCAGAATTTTTAACGCACCACGTGCTACATTGCCTTTTCCCAAAAGCGCGACTTTTGTATTATATGGCATCAGGCCGTGACAGTGAAAAGCATTCATAATTGCCGCTTCTCCAGCAATCTCATTATTTCTCCAAAAACAGTGACGTCCTTCTTCAAACATATCTTCCCATGCATAAGCGGTCAGTTTTCTATCAAGCAAAATATCGGTGATGTCCTTATTTTGAACAGCATGAATCCATCCGAAAATAGTTTTTCCTTCTTTTACCTTTTTCAGATACCCCGCATCTCCGATTTTTGCATCACAAATAATATCCTTATCTAACACTTCTTCATGTTCTGCCAGATGGCATCCACATGCCACATACTGTTCATCATCGATTCCAAGAACCTTTCCATATCCTTTTTCAATATAAATGCACTCCGGATGTCTGATTTTCATCAAATCTGTTGGCAAAATTGCTCTTCTATTTTCATTTTCTTTATCACTAATCGGAAAACCTATCGTTCTCATTTACTTTTTCCTCCTCTACTTTTTTCTACAGCTTTTAAAATCGGTACATACATTGGCCATTTTCCCTTTCCGTCCGGCATCTGCGTTACGTCCGGATCCGCCATACAGTTTCCTTCTACAATCATAACCTCTCCGTTTTCTCCGAGCGCAATATCCCATCCTACATACCGGACGGTTGGAATAATTAATGCCGCTTCACGAACCGTTTCTTTAATCTGCTTCCAGAATGGAATACAAAACCAATAATTTGCTTCTTGCTGTCCGGATGAACAATATATCTTCTTCTGTTTTTATCGATCCCCATCGTATAGATAATTCCTGTATCAACATCAATTAAAGAAGCAATCCCATTATGATGAAAATTATCCGCAACTTTTCCCTTTCGTCCAAGACGCAGATCCGCAGTCATAATCTTCACGTTATTGTCCGGACATAATACCGTCACAATTCTTAGTGTGTTGACCGATGTTGGATTAAATTCTGAAAGCTCGTGATGCTGAGTGATACATTCTTCTAATAGTGCCTTTTTTCTCTTGGAGCTCTCTCCATACTTGATCAAGGGATGAATCATCCTCCACATTACAGATACCTGCACCGATTCCAAACCATCCTTCTGCCGGTTTTACGAAAAACTTCTTATGTTTCTCCACAAATAACCGAAAATTCTCAAAGGTGTCATTTTGAGTATCAAACCAGTCTCTTCCTAAATACTTTGTAAATACCCTATTAAACTCTGTTTTATTATTAAACAGTTCACAGTCTTTCGGGTCATTCATAATCCGATGAATGATTTCCCTACGGTTTTCATCAATAAATTCTCTTCTTAAATAATTTGGCTTTTTATAATATTCGTACTGAATATAATCACTCATTTTGGTCTTATATCGTATCTTCTCTAAAAAGGAAATCCGTCAAAATTCGAATGGTCTTTCTCTTTTTAGGATAGTCGGTCACATTTTGATTGATCATATCTATAATTCTTTCATATCTTTGTTTTACAGATAATTGATTCATTTGTAATCCCCTCCCATATGTTAATCTGCACTTCCTTTCAATGTCTTTTTCACAAATACCTCTTCCAAAATCTGATCTGTCAGTTTCCCGAAAGTCGGTCCACAGGTAAGCTGATTCTGTTCAGGTGATACGTTAAATTCAATCAATACCGGTTCTCCTTCTCTATCAATCGCAAAGTCCCACCCGATAATTTTGAAATACGGAAGGTATTTATGGTTCTTTTTATCGTTTCCAGAACACGATCATATGAAGGTATTTTTATTTCCTTAAAAAGGAAACCATTGGGATGTCTGCTGATCCAGTTTCCGTATTTATCAGATCCTTTTTCATACAGTGTTCCATCCATGTGAATCCCACACTGAATTCCTCCTGCGGAAACATTGTCCACCATAGAGCCTTTTTGCCCCATACGGAGAATAGCAGACAGAATGTGAACCTCATATTGAAAAAAGATACTCAATACTCTCATAGAATTTAGGGAAGATTCATTCAGATTACTTAAAATTTCATGCTGTTCTACAATTTCCTGTACAATAAAATTATTCTGATAAAATGAAAAGATTTTCTCTATCTTCTCTTTTGTATCCCTTGTTTTGTCATAAAAATGAATATCTTTTCCCGCACCTCCGCCTAATGTAGGTTTTTGCGATAAATTTTTCTTCCTGTATGCAAAGTGTAAGCGCCTCTTTCTTTGTAATGACATTTCCTTTCCCATCATAAAAAAAATTCCAGCACGGTTTTTTACAACTGTTCTCGGCTGCTTGACTTCCGGAATCAAAATATCAAACATCCCTTTATCCGCGATTGCTCTTTTAAACATCAGGTTATTAAAATAAGGCGTAATTTTCTCGTACCAAATATTATCCGGAATAAAATACTTGTTGTAGTGATTTTCCCCTGACCGAACCAGTCGAACCAATATTTTTCTGGCTTCAATCCAAACCTTCGCCAGTATTTTAAAACCACTTTCTGAAACTCTTTCTCAGGTGCCCTGCATGGATTTTTTACAATGCTTTACATTCGTACGAACTTCTTTTTCTCTCAACAAAATCCGATGTTTGAATGTTAGCCAAACATAACATCGTTCTAGTACTATTCCTCTTTTTGCTCTATTTCTCATTTCTGCTCCTATTGCTGTATTTTACAGATACTTCTCTTAAATTTTCGGAACTTAACACCGGAATTTCGTCTACATACTCAAATTGAATCTTTACGTCTCCGACAACATTTTTCACAAGCGTATATAACTTAGCTTCATCGTACCTATCCTTTTCTACATTCATCCGAATCACATATTCTGTCCTGGACTCCTGAATAATCTGATATTGTTTAATATCCGGGAACTCCCAGAATAGTACTCCCCATGTTGATGGTGATATCGGTTCTCCTTCTGCTGTATACGTGATATCTGCTTTTCTTCCTTCAATTCTCTCAAGACAGATCGTATTCCATCCGCAATCAGATGTTTGTTTTCTAACTGCTAAATCTCCCGTGTCATAGCGGATCATCGGCATAGCATAATTAAACAAATCAGTAATGACCACTCTTCCCAATTCTCCAAGTTCTGCCTTTTCATCACTGTTCAGCTTCAATAATTCCAAATAAAAAGAACTGCTATTCCAATGAAATTCTCGATGACAGGCACATTCCTGTGCTAACATCCCATTTTCCTGATTCGAATAAAGAGAGACAACTGTACATCCAAATACCTTAACTAGTTTTTCTCTTGTACTTTCCATCAATGCTTCCGCACCAGAAATTACGCACCGGATATGAAACATGTCCGGCGTATCTCCGCATTTCAACAGATACGATGCAAGATTTTCAAACGTGCTCGCATATCCGAGCAACATTCTGATCTTTTTATCCTGTTTTAGTCTTTTCCGGATCCGTTCCAAGTTACTTTCATCCAGTCGGAGCACATCCTCCATCACAAGGTTTCTTGCAAATGCTGTGAGTCTGCTTTTTTTGGTTTGTCTCTGTCCAAATTCGGAAAAAACATACTTCATACCGATTTCATATCCTGCTTTTTTCCAGAAATACATCATCTCGGCATTTACCCTATCCCGCTTATTTCGATCCTGAATAATTGCAAACGGGGTTCCTGTGGAACCACTAGTATGAAGACTGATCGTATTTCCTGTTCTACATAAATTAGACTGAAAGGCTTCATAATTTTCCTTAATGATATTTTTATTAATTACCGGAAAGTCAGACAATTTCTTATATCCCTGATACGGTTTATATGCCTCCACTTCATTGACCGCAAAATGCAAAAGTTTTCTCATATTTTTATTAACCTGCTGTTTGCAATAGGCCATATCGTTTAACTGCTTCTCTATATCCTGATAATGTCTCCTGACATTTCCTCCCTTGCAGGCATCTAATACCCAAAATGCACTTTTTCTGCTAATTTCACCTAACATCACTATCTCCTTAATTCGTGTAGATATTTTCTCTTTTCAGCACAGTAGAAACGGTCTTAAAAACGATTTTTAAGTCCAGTGCAAAGCTGATATGCTGTGCATACCACGCATCCCGCAATCTTTTTTTCCCGCACACTCAAATTGTTTCTGTAATAGGCTTGAGTATAACCTGTTATACCCGGGCGAACCCACATTTTAGGCAGCTCATCTTTTTTATACGTGTCCAACACATAGTATTCACTCGCTCTTGGCCCTATCAGACTCATATCGCCTTTTAATACATTTAAAATCTGTGGTATTTCATCAATACTCGTTTCTCTTAATAATTTTCCTATTTTAGTTATTCTTGGATCATCCTGGGCATTGTATGTGCTCCCATCCGCATTTAATTTGTTTGGGGCATGCATTTTCATCGGGCGGAACTTCAACATATCAATCTGTTTACAATCTTTTCCTATCCGTTTTGCATGATAAAAGATACTTCCTCTGTCTTCCAGCCAAATTAATGGTGCTACTACAAGGAACAATAAAATAAAAAAGGCAGCACACAAAGTGCTACAGCCAGATCCAGAATTCTTTTTATTTTGTTCTGATACATCATTTATCTCCTCAAAATACTATTATCAATTTCCCTCAGAGCATTCTCTTTTTTTTCTGCATATTCCAGTACCTCATCTGTCGCCAGAATGTATCCTCCGCCGTCCAGATTCGTATGATACTTATGGATTGTATCTCCTACTTTAAGATGGTGAAAATCTCTACCCCATATTTTGCTTCAATATGTGAAAAATCAGGAAGTTTTTCAATCACCCCCGGCGTCAGTGCCAGCAATCTGGTCGCTACCGCCATATTTTTATGGAGAGGTTGATGATTCGTGCTTTCTCCAACAGCCTGCATAATCATCTCTTTTGCATAGTCTCTTCCGGTAGCTTCGGGAATAATATGAGAATATATGATATTTCCTCCCATTCTTGCGCCAAGATCCACGATAAATATTTCCTCCCCGTTCACAAGATAATCCATATTCACTGCTCCATGCGTAATTCCAAGACTTTCCACTGCCTGTCTCAGCTTTTCTTTGATTTCTTTTTCATTCTTCAATCCACTTGGATAGTAATGTCCCAATTCCGCATAGTCTGGTTCTGGAGTAATGTGCTTTCCAAGAAGTGCCATGACTTCAACCATCCCATCGTGTACGAAGATGTCTGCTCCATACTCTTTCCCAACAAAAAATCCTCAACCAGAACTTTTTTGATTTTGAAAAGCGATATGCTTCCTGAAACGCCTCCAGCAGCCCATCCTTGTTTTCCACTTTTTCTACACCTTTACTTCCAGACCCATCACACGGTTTCACAATCACAGGATAGCGAATTTGCTCTCTTAGTTGAAGTGCTTTTTCTTCCGTATCTAATTCGAAAAATTGGAGTTCTTTGTTTTGACTGATTTTTTTCTGATCAGATATTTATTTTTTACTGTTTTGGCAATTTCATAAGAAATTCCTGGAAGATTCATCGTCTCTGCGATTCTTGCTACTGTCAAAATACCATAATCCGTTGCCGCAGTAATGACGCCGTTAATTTCTTTTTCTTTTGCATACTCCAGACATTGCGTTTCATCTGTAATATCAATACATTCCCACTCATCTGCATAAAAAAATCCTGGTGCGTTTTGATCCCCGTCAACGGCAATCGTATATAATCCACATTCTTTTGCCTTTTTAATCAAAGGCACCTGTAAAAATCCTGCCCCAACAATTAAAATTTTTTCATTCTCTCCCCATCCCCCATTCGTTCAATACATGACCGATATATTTCATTTCCTCTTTACCATATCTCTGGTCACATGGGATCGACAAAATCTGATTTGAAAGATTTTTTATTTCCGGACTAACACTTTTTGTTCCTCTGAGAGTCTCCAGTGAACATTGCAATAAATTTTATTCCGAATCAAATACCGTAGCAGATCATCCCGATTTTGTGTACAAACCGGCATACAAAATGGTACTTCCCCTTCCTCTAGTTCTGATACAATTTCAAACTTCCCATTTTATGAATCAGATTGTGAAGGATCTCATAATTCTCTCTTCTCTTCTGACTGGCTTCATTCCAGTCTATAATTGCAAAGCAAATGTCTCGAAACCTGATCCATTTCTCTAATAGAATAATCTTCAAATAATTTTGTGACTCCCTTGTTCATCCATTCCAAATACTTTTTCTTATCCAACATATTGTTTTTTAAATATTCTGTCTTCATAATCTGAGAAAGAAAATAGTAAAATGTGTATTCACTGATTCCGCAAGTCATTGGAACTGATGGAAGACTATGATTAGACCAAACACAGCCTCCTGAAGGAATCGGAAACCATTTTCTAAGGCTGGCAAGCATATAATCTGCAATACTTTCTTCTGTACGTTTTGTCATTATACTTTGAGTACAATCTTCTATTAAAACAAGCTCTGAATATGATTCTTTAAGTCTTTTCAAAAATTTCTGAGATTGATTCTTACCAAAATAGTCAATAAAAAATAAAACCGGATATTCCTGAATTTTTTCTTCGATCTCCTCTTCTACAATTTCCAAATCTTTACTAACAGTATAATACTGAAACTTCCAGCCGGCCCTTAATATTGCATCACTGATACTGGAACACAAAAATTCTGGCAGTAAGACAACCTTCTTATCTGAAGAGATACAAACCGAAAGATATACTCCACTGCATTTCTTCCAGATTCAAAATATCGCACATTCTTCTTCGCAAATTGTTTTTCCAAATTCGGATATACAGGGGTATCATACAATGAAATTTGAAACAAATCCTGAATATCGATCTGTAAAGCGCTTCCAACTTCTTGAAACATTTTTCTATCTCCATTTTTCTATAAATTCTTCAAAAAGAATACTATAGTAGCATCTTGAAACATAATGATTCTGATAAAACAATTCGTCTCTTAGAATACCTTCTAAAACAAATCCTACTTTTTCATATAACCCTCTGGCGGCCTTATTTTCTACATCAGTATAAAGATATATTTTATGAAGTTTGAATTTTTCAAACATATCTTTTAAAAAATAAAACCGTTGCTTTTTTGCAATTCCTTTTCCTTGATACTGTTTTTCTCCCACCGTGATATAAAACCCTGCTTTTTGATTCGCTCTATCAATCTCAAACAGTCCGATAATTCCTACCGGAATTTCCATATGCCCATCAATAAGCCAGATGACATATTCCTTTCTTGTATCACTTTTTTTGATCCTTTGTAACCAGTTCAGACTGTCATTTATATTAAATGAATCTGTATAATGCAGATACTTTCTGATTTCTGGATCATTATACCAGAGAACCTTTTTCTCAATCTCCTGTTCTGTTAATGGAAGAATCTTTACATCATACTGCCGCATCTTTCTCACTCCTGGTTTTATAAATATTGTTTCACACATTCCACATATTTTGCCGTCACATACTCCACATCTTCATCAGTCAGCAACGTATGTAATGGCAAAGTGATTTCATTTTCAAACTGTCTGTATGCATTTGGATAATCTTCGATTCGGAATCCAAGATTTTTATAAGCAGTTAAAAGCGGCAACGGTTTATAATGCACATTTGTCGCAATTCCTTCTTCTGCCATCTTCTCTATGATATGGTTTGCTTCTTCTCTTCCAATCCCCGGAATCCTGGTCAGATAGAGATGCCCGGTCGATACATGTTCTTTCTCATAATGATTCAGCGTTTGAATCCCAAGTGGTTCAAAGGCTTTATCATAAGTCTCAATAATCTTCCTTCTCCGGTTCAGCAGCCCCTCGTACCGCTCTAACTGTGCCAATCCAATCGCTGCCATAATATCTGTCATATTGCATTTATAAGATGGTGCCAGAATATCGTACTCCCAAGCACCGAGTTTTGTCTTTGCCAAAGCGTCTTTCGACTGGCCATGAAGTGAAAGGAGCATAAACTGTTTATATATCCACTCATTGTCAATTCCAGGAATCTCTTTCCAGGTCAGCGCCCCTCCTTCTGCCGTCGTCAGATTTTTTACCGCATGGAAGGAAAAGCTTGTAAAGTCTGCGACAGATCCGCACCGCTTCCATTCCTCTTGAATATTCTTCCTGGCGCCAAATGCGTGCGCCGCGTCTGCGACGACCACAATTCTTCCTATTGCCTTCTGAATCTCATTTTCCGGCTGAAAGAGTGCTTTTTTCCCCTCTACAATCTCAAAGATGCGTTCGTAATCACAGATAATGCCTCCCAAATCTACGGGAACAATCGCTTTTGTTCTTTCCGTAATTGCCTGTTCCAGCTTGTCATAATCCATTTCATAGCTGTCTTTTGCAACATCTACCAGAACAACGTTTGCGCCCACATGGATTACCGGACTTGCCGATGCTGTATAAGTATAGGCAGAAGTAATGACCTCATCGCCCTCTCCAATCCCAAGAAACCGCAAAATGGACTCTTCGCACGCAGTAGCGGAATTCAGACATACCGCCTTACTTGTCCCGCAAAATTCCGCAATCTTTTTTTCAAATTCTTTTGTCTTTGGTCCGGTCGTAATCCAGCCACTTTTTAATGCTTCTACCACCCCCTGTACTTCGTTTTCCGAAATATCCGGTGGCGAAAATGGGATATTTTTTCTCTTCGTCATCTTCCCTCACTCCTTTTCCTGCACTAAAAAAAAGCCTGGAATATTCCAAGCTTCCTTTTTCTATTATCTTTTTTCTACAATCTCAAGGCCGGCCTGTGTCTCCAGGATTCTTCCGAACATCGGAATCTCCAGGGAGGCTTTGCGTTTGTGCCGGTCGATTTTGCGAATCATGTCCTCCCGCCCTTTCAGCGGACCGTCTGTGATATGGACACAGCCGTTTTCCAAAATTCCTGTCGACATTTCGACCACCTGCCGTTCTTTTCCAAACGCGGTCAGGAAATCTACCTCTTCTTTCTTGAGCGGAATGACCTCTCTTCCTGTTCCGATCAGTTTGGTAAGTCCAATAATGCTTTTCAATTCGAGATAGAGTGATTCTACCTCATCGGTAATCATAAAGACGTATCCGGAAACAGGATTTTCCGTTCTAGGTGCCATTCTCCTTTGTACTTCTTCATTGCTTCATAGTAAGGGACAAAGCAACGCTTTAAGATCCCGTGATCGATCTTTTTTCACATTGTGTGATGATCTCTTTCTCGGTACCGGTGCGTACCTGTACTACATACCACATAGAAGTCCTCTTTCTTCAAATGTGGCTTTGCCGGATAAAATCCAAAGAGCTTGTAACGGAAAAGTCTGATTGTATGAAAAAAGCATACTCTTTTTACTTTCCAAATCCCTGAAAAGTAAAAAGGGTATGCTTCGCCATTTCACCTGGAAAAATTCCAGATGAAGCACGATATACAATAATGACCACTTTCCCATTCAAACGCGACAAAGCGACGATTTGATTTGTTTCAGATATTTTATGTCCGTTAGACTTTTTCCTTTAGATAGATATTAATCTTCTTTTTTTATATCGATACGTTGTTACAATCTCAGACACACGCTCTTTTACGTCTGTCACTTCTTTGTAACATGCATCTTTCAGTTCTGCGAGCTGCATGAGGAATCTGTCGTCATCCATATCAATCGGTTCCCCGATAAAAATAAGATTGTTATCTGTTTTATGCAGTCCTTCCTCTGCCATCAGAAGCTCTTCGTAGAGCTTCTCCCCAGGTCGTAAGCCCGTGAATTTGATTTCAATATCCACTCCCGGTTTGAGTCCGGAAAGTTTAATTAAATTCGTGGCAAGATCCAGAATCTTAACCGGCTCTCCCATATCCAGAACAAAAATTTCTCCTCCTTCCGCATAGGAACCTGCCGTCAGCACCAGGGATACTGCCTCCGGAATTGTCATAAAGTACCGGATAATATCCGGATGTGTGACAGTGACCGGTCCGCCCTCCGCAATCTGTCTTTTGAACAACGGAATAACGCTTCCGTTGCTTCCGAGTACATTCGAAACGTACCGCCGCAAAGGTCGTGCCTTTGGAATGGCGGGACATCATCTGAATCACCATCTCGCACATCCGCTTGCTGGCTCCCATGATGTTTGTCGGGTTGACAGCTTTATCCGTAGAAATCAAGACAAATTTCTCTGCACCGTATTCATTGGCAAATCTTGCCGCATTATAGGTACCAAATACATTGTTTTTAATTGCCTCATTTGGGCTTGTCTCCATAAGAGGAACATGTTTATGCGCCGCCGCATGGAAGATAAGCTGTGGATGGTAAGTGGAAAATACTTTTTCCAGACATCCAGTATCTCTCACCGAGCCGATCAATGCCACCAGATTCATGGAAGGGTATTTTCTGCGAAGCTCCTGTTCAATATCGTAGGCATTATTTTCATAAATATCAAAGATAATGAGCTGTTTCGCTCCATAGGCCGCAATCTGCCTGCAAAGTTCGCTTCCAATAGAACCGCCTCCTCCCGTGACAAGTACGATCTTGTCTTTGACATAGGCTGAAATCTCCGCAAGATCCATACGGATGCTTTCACGTCCGAGAAGCTCTTCGATTTCAACCGGACGGATAGAACTTACCTTCACTTCACCATTGACAAGCTGATATACCGCCGGTACAATCTGCATCTCGCATCCCGTCTCTTTACAAATCTCCAAGATCTTCTTCTTCTCGGAAGCAGAAATAGTCGGAATCGCAAAGATAATCTTCTGTATCTGGTATTTTTTTACCATTTGGGGAATATCTTCTCTTGTTCCAACAATCGGAATTCCATCGATGTAACGGTTCTTTTTGTTTTTATTGTCATCGATGATGCAGCAGATTTTTGTGTGCATCTTATCACCGCTTTTGTTAAACTCGCTTATAATCGCACGCCCTGCTTCACCTGCCCCGATGATCATTGTATTCTTGATCTCTCTGGATACCGATGCCGCTGTTGTACGGATCTTCAGCATCCGGAAGATCCGGTAGGAAAACCGGATACCCGTGATCAGGATATACTGCAGGATTCCACCCATCACATAATAGGAAATCGGCATTCTCTGGAATACGACGGTTGTCCCTACGATATGGAGTGCCATGGAAATGGCACACACAATACTCGTCCGGGAAAGTTCATCAAAACTCGCAAACCGCCACATACTCCGATACAGTTTAAAGGCAAACATCAGGATCAATGTGCAGGCCGTATGGATTGGAATGTATTTCACCCACGTAGTGAGATAGTCATACGGTATATCAGAAAACCGGAAATCAAATCTGAGCCACAGAGCCAGTCCGTAGGACACATTCATCACGATAATGTCATAGATAAACAGTAAGATGGAAATCCATACCCAGTGATAAAGAAATAACTTATCCGTCATCCATTTTCTCATAGCACTTTACTCCTCATTCTTTTCCACAGTCATCACTGTGTAATTTTTTCTCCGCCTAAGATGCGGTTGATTTTGCTGGAAATGCTGCTTACAGAAACCTCGTTTGGATTCATAACATAGAGCATCTGGCTTCCAGATGAATAACAGGTGTTGGAATCTCCTGTTCCAATAGCATTGTCTGTGAGAATACTCCAGTTTCCTCCTGAGTTCAGCTGCATCTGAATCAGCTTGGAAAGCTGATCCATGGATACGTTGGTCTCCACGCAGTCGTCCAGTTCTTTTACAATATCCATCGCCTTTGTCAGTATGGACGGATCAAGCATCTTGTTAATGATGGCTGTAATCACAGCCTCCTGGTTCTTTCCACGCTGGTTGTCACCGGACGCAAAGCTGTGACGCTCTCTTGAAAATGCAAGCGCCTGCTTTCCGTTCAGGTGGTTGACTCCCTTCTGGAATGAATATCCCTGAGCCCCGAAACGAGTCTCAAAAGCATACTCGGAATTCACATCGATTCCTCCCAGTGTATCTACAATTTCAATCAGCGAAGTAAAATTAACTCTCGCATAATAGTTGATATCCGTATTGTAAAGCTGCTCCAGCGTAGCCATGGAGACATCTACTCCATAGATTCCCGCATGTGTCAGCTTATCTCTCTGATTTCCGGAAACACCCGGTAAGAGCACGTAGTAGTCACGCGGCGTAGTTGTAAGAAGTACCTGACGTGTCTTCGGATTGACCGTCGCAATGATATTGACATCGCTTCGGCTGTTCGTGGAAATCGGTCCATACACGTCGATTCCACTGATATAGACATTAAATGGTTCCGTCACACTCTGATCTACCTTCTCCAGTTTCGTATCGATTCCATATTGGTAGAGAATCCGGATCTGGTCTTCATATCCTTCAATATCATCTGCAATCAGACTGTTAAATGCCTCATTATAGATTGCAGCCTCAATTCTTCCATCCAGAAGGGCCTGTGCTTCCTCCTGAATTGTAGTAAATTCTTTTACATTTGGCTCCTGACCGATCAATGTCGTCAGTTTCGTAAGCATTTTTTCATTATTTGTCCTGTCTGCCGCCGTCTGGACTCCAAAAAATATAATTCTCCGTATCCAGAATTGACTGAGCGCTGTCCTCTTTCTTTACGACTACAATCATATTGTCAGTCTTATACTCAGCTCCCCCAGATTACTGATTGCCTTGTGCATATTCATAAAGTAATAGGTTCCAAACGCCAACGCGGCGCTGATCAGAATACTCAGTATCACTCCGATAAGATTTACTTTACTTCTGGCAAACTGAAGTCCGAATGTCAGTGCAAACAGCACGAACAGGACCGCAGCACCTGCTGCCAGATATTTCATCGGAATCATTCCACTGTTAAATAAAATTCCCACAAAAATCACGGAAATCAGAAGCTGTATAACCGCTAGGACCTTCCCCAGGGTATGTTTTCCCCGTTTCTCATCGTAATACTGATGAGAGCCTCGGTGTCTTCTCCGCTCTCTTTGTTCCCTTCTCTGCGGCATTTCTATTCACCCCTTTTTACCTACTGTACCGTCAATGTAAACTCTTCAATATTTGACGTATTATTGTTGGTATCCATCACATAGTAACGGATCGTATATGTACCTGGGACAGAAGTATTATACTGTCCATCCGCATGAATCCGTCTGGAAAGAACCGATACGTCATCCTGGTCATCCACAACCTGATCAATCACAGAAAGAATGTCAAACGTCTCTCCCACTTTGATTGTCCTTGCAGATTCTGTCAGACGGATCGCCGGGTTGACACCGTTTGGCTTAAGCTCACCTTCATTGGTATTCTCCGCGTCCGTTTTATCCTTTGAAGTATCTTCTTTCGTATCTTCTATATTCGTAGTATCAGAAGCGGTATCTTCCTTTTTTGCTTCCTCTTGTTTCTGCTCCTCGCTCTTTGCCTCAGACTGGTCTGAATTGCTGTCCTCGTTGTCTGCTGTCTGACCTGCATCCTGTCCGCTTTCTCCCGTGCTTTCATAATCGATCACTCGGGTCTTGATGCCGACATTATTGCTCTTATCAATCACAGCATAGCGGACAATCGCTCTTGTCCCATCGCTTACCGCAGTAATGCTGTCGACAAAGATTTGATCCGTCACATCCCCGTCTCTGTTATCTTTGGCAGTGACGCCATCCAGAAGCTCCGCATAGTCGTCGCCGTCTCTGTAAGTAATTTCTTTATCCTTATCTTCGATCGTGATGACCGGTGCTTTTTATCCTCTGCCATGGTAAGAATCGCAGACACGGCAAAAGGGCCGCGCACCCGACTACCAGAGCAAAGGTCAATAGCCTTTGTCTCATCTTACGCTCTCCTATTTTGATTATTTATCGCTTCCGTAATGTCCGTAGTATTTGCCATAGTATTTGCCGTAATACTTATTCTGTTTCATAGATACCTTGTTGAGCACCACGCCAAGGATATTACATCCGGTCTTTGCGAGCTGGTCTTTTACAGAACGCGCAAACTTATAGCTGATCGTGTTGGCAGAGATGACAAGGATTGCCGCATCGCAGACAGCCGATACGATGGCACTGTCGATCACACTTCCAAGCGGAGGAGTGTCGATAATAATATAATCATAGATGTTTCTTGCCTCTTTTAAAAGGGCCGCAAACTTTTTGCTTCCCAGAAGCTCCGCCGGATTTGGCGGTACCGGGCCTTCAAAAATAACAAACAGTCCCTTTTCATTCGTCGTGCATAAGATCTCAGAAAGATCCCCCTGTCCAGAAAGGAAATGGGTCAGCCCCTTCATTTCACCTGAAATCTTATAACGTCCGGTCAAAACGGACTTTCTTAAATCCGCGTCAATAAAAAGTACTTTCTTTCCCGCTTCAGCAAGAGAATATGCCGTTGACAAAGATACGGTACTCTTTCCTTCACTCGGTGTGCAGCTTGTGACCGCAATAATTTTGTTCTCCTCTCCGGAAAATTCAATATTTGTACGCAGTTGCTTGTAGGATTCATTGATCCGATAATCCTGCATACTCTTTAAGTTCAATGCGATTTCTTTCATCTTCAGACCTCCCAAACCTTACTTTTTCGCAGTCTTTTTCTGGAAATTGCGGGCTGAGAGCCTTTTACACGTTTTTTTGTTCTTTGCGCTTGTTCCATCGTATACCGGAATGGACGCAAGTACGTTCAGACCAAGATAAGTCTCTACATCTTCCGGGGTCTTCACAGTATCATCAAGCATAAAGACCAGAATAATGATACCTGCCGCAATCAGGATTCCAAGGATTGCTCCGATGAGCGTATTTTTCATTCCGCTCGGGCTACTTGGATGATCCGGCAGATTGGCGTTTTCTACTGCCTGTACAGAATCTACATCCATGATCGCTTTGATCTGAATACTGACTGCCTGACGTACTGCGTCCGCAATGTCTCTTGCCTGCTTCGGCTGCGGATCTTCCACATTGATGGACATGACACGGGTGTCTGTCGGTGTGGTAACGGTAATTTTCTTAGCCAGTTCTTCTGTTTCCATATCGAGATTCAAAACGGAAATGACTTCCTCCAACACCGGGCGGCTCTTAACCAACTCCGCATAATCCTTCGTCAACTGGGTTCCGGTCTGCAGGTCGTTGTATGTCACGCTTCCTGTATCCGATGTCTTATTCAGCACATAAAATTTGGTCGTCGAAGTGTAAATCGGTGTGAGAAACAGCTTTGTTCCGACGAATGCCAACAGTCCCAACAGGATTCCTGCCAGGATAATCATGTGAGCCTTGCTCCATAATGTCATAAACAATTCGGTAAGATCAATCGTAATCTCATCATTTTCTTTCACATTCTGGTTTGTCCCTTCCATAAACACTATACCTTCCTAAATTCATTCTCGTTTAGTACTCGTCGATCTCTTCATTTCGAAGCACTTTCTTGGCGTTCTGGCCAAAGATCTGATCTGCGTACTCTTCTCCGCAGCGCTTTACCACTTCCTTGTATGCTTCCTGCATCTTCGGCGTACGCCGCTCGGAGCCATGGGCGTCTGTCCCTACAAGCTGTACCAGATGCGCTTTTAATACTTCTCTTAAAAATTTCTTTACGCTTCTTCCATAGCTTCCGGTAATGCTGCCCGTGTTCACCTGAAGATAAGCTCCCATTTCCCGTAAATATTCTACATTAGAAATATCTTTTCTCAGGCAATTATAACGCTCAATATGAGCAATGATGACCGTATGACCGCTCATCTGAAGCTTTCTCACTGCATTGAGGATATACTGGAACTCATCACCCGGTGAAAACTCCACCAGAATATATCTGGATTTCCGGATGCTGACTACCCTTCCTTCCTTTAAAAGCTCGGGCACATCTTCCCCATAGTAGATCTCCATTCCCAGACAGATCTGCATTTTGGGATGCACCTCTTTGGCAAGCTTTCTCGTCAGAAGTAACTGCTTTTTGATCAGTTCGATATCATTTTTCCCTCTCTGCTTGTGATAATGAGGGGTTGCCACCATGATCTGAATCCCCTCGTCCCATGCCTTTTGAAGCATGGCTTTGGTCTCTTCCGGAGTCTGGGAACCATCGTCCACCCCCGGAAGAATGTGACAGTGAATATCTACAAACTGGTTCATCTATCCTACTCCAATCTTTTTATGCGATTGCTCTTCACTTATTATAAGTTACTGACTTTTCTCCTTCAAGCACAAGTTGCAATCGTCTCTGTCTTTCTACTCTCTTCGTTCCGAAGTGTGACGGCAACTCCTCCTTCCCGGTTTTGGTCTGTTTATTCTGATTCCCGGCAGAACGATTCTATTGTCTCCACAACCTCTTCAATCGTCATATCCGAGCTGTCAACAAGTCTCGCGTCCTCTGCCTGACATAATGGGGAGATGTCTCTTGTCATATCTCTTCTGTCTCGTTCTTCAATATCCGATGCGATCTTTTCATAGTCGCAGGATTCTCCCTTTTCCAACAATTCATTGTACCTTCGTCTTGCTCTTGTGTCAACACTTGCGGTCAGGAAGATTTTGAGATCCGCATCCGGAAGAACGCTTGTTCCGATATCTCTTCCATCCATAACCACGTTCTCTTTCTCAGCAAGATCCCTCTGTAATTCCAGAAGTTTGGCTCTTACCGCCGCAATCCCGGAACTTCTGGACGCCATATTCCCAACTGCCTCTTCCCGCAGATGGCATGTGACATTGACATGATTTACATAGATCTGTTGAATTCCATTTTCATAGGCAATGTCAATGCTTACATCATTGCATGCCTTGGCAATGGCTGCTTCCTCCTGCGGCTGAATCCTCTGCTCAGAAAATAGTAGGCAAGTCCCCGGTACATTGCTCCCGTGTCTACATAGACAAACCCCTTCTTCTTTGCAAGGAGCTTTGCAATCGTGCTCTTACCCGCGCCTGCCGGTCCGTCAATCGCTATCTGATACCCCATGAAAGTAAACCTCCGATATTTGTATTTATTCTCAGGATCTCCCCTGATTATTCGGTAAATGCACAAGAGCCCGCCGCATTTCCGGTCGACCAGGCAATCTGCAGATTGAATCCGCCGGTCATCGCATCCAGATCCAGCACTTCTCCCGCAAAATACAGATTCCCTACCAGTTTGGACTCCATCGTTGCCGGATTCATCTCCCGCACAGCAACACCGCCTTGGGTAATGATAGCTTCGTTAAATCCCCTGAGCCCTGTGATAGTAATCTCCATACCTTTTAATAAAGCGGTAAGCCTTAGCCGCTCTTCCTTTGTGATCTCGTGAATCTTCTTTTCCGGTTGGATCCGGCTAAGCTCTACCACAACTGGAATCAGTTTCGATGGAAGAAGTTTTGACAGTGTGTTTTTGAACTGCCTGTTTTGATTCTCTTCAAAATCCCGCAGGATTCTTGCGTCAAGCTGTTCCGGTGTCAGCGCCGGCTTCAGATCGATCCTCAGCTTCAGTGTCCGCTCTTCAAGCTTTTTCCCGATAAAGGAACTGGCGCTTAATATCATTGGGCCGCTCACACCATAATGGGTAAACAGCATCTCACCAAAATCCTCGTAGAGTATCTTCCTCCCATCCAGGATCGTGATAGCCGTATTCCGAAGGGAAAGCCCCTGAAGGTCTTTTACAAACGCCTCTTTCGTCTCCAACGGCACCAGTGCCGGCCGGATCGCCGTCACACTATGACCCAGCTCTCTCGCGAACCGATAGCCGTCTCCATCTGAGCCTGTCGTCTGGTAGGAATTACCGCCGGTAGCTATGATGCAGGCATCCGCCTCCACCTTCGTACCATCCGCGAGATACAGTGCCGAAAACCTGCCGTCCTTTTCCACAATCCGGCGAACCGCCGTATGCAGACGTACCCGGACTCCAAGCCGCTTCATCTCTTCACTCAACACCCGTATCACATCCGATGAATGATCCGATTCCGGAAATACCCGGCCTCCTCGCTCTGTCTTCATTCTGAGGCCGATTCCCCGAAAAAAAGTCCATCGTCTCTTCGTTCGTAAACCCATAAAAACTACTGTATAAAAATTTCTTATTTGTCACTACGGCTTCAAGAAGCTCTTCCATCTCGCAGGAATTCGTCAGATTACATCTGCCCTTTCCGGTAATGTAGAGTTTCTTGCCTAGCTTTTCATTTTTCTCAAATACTTCTACATGATTTCCATTTCTTGCCGCGAAAATGGCTGCTATCATGCCTGCAGCTCCTCCGCCTACAACTGCTATTTTCCCCATTCGGTTCTCCTTATTCTTTATCCGGAAAGCGGATTGACATTTGATCCCTGACCGGATTCAACTCATCATTTGAATAAATCTGGTACTCATCCCAGATCTCCTCCAATGTCACAAGAGTGTCCACAACCTCTTCCTGCTTTTTTCATACAAAGTGCAACCACAAGCGCGTTGATTACACTAAGCGGCGCCACAAGAGAATCTACAACAGACGCCATATCACTGCGGGCAATCAGACTGCAGGACGAATACAGATTCATCGGAGAATGGATGCTATCCGTCAGCGTAATGATCTTTGCTTTCCGGTTATTTGCAAATTCCAATGCCTTTAATGTCCGCATGGAATATCTGGGAAAACTAATGCCGATGATCACATCCTCCTCCGTAATCCGCACGATCTGCTCAAAAATCTCGCTGGAACTGTTTGTATCCACACTGATAACATTGTCCCGGACGAGATTCAGATAAAATCCAAGGAATCTCGCAAGAGCGGCACAGCTTCTGATCCCCACAATATAAATTTTCCTTGCGTTTAAGATCATATCCACCGCCGCTTCAAAGGAATTCTGATCAATATGCTCCATCGTCAGCTTGATCTTCTCAATATCCGACTGTAGCACACTCATCAGAATCTCTGACTGGCTTACCCTTCCGTAAGTCACCTCCATGCGTTGAATAAAATTCAGACGGTTACTCACCAGCTCCTCCAATGCTTTCTGGAACTGAGGATACCCCTTGTATCCGAGAACAACCGCAAATCTTACCACTGTAGACTCACTGACGCCAACCACTTCCCCAAGCCTGGATGCCGTCATAAAACCGCCTTCTCATAAGAAGCACGGATATAGTCCGCGAGCCGCTTCTGACCCTTGCTCATCTTATCATACCGATCCTCAATTCTCTCTAGCAACTCATTTTTTACCTGTCACAATTCATTTCCTCCAAAAGTCCACAATAGCTAGTTCAGTATACCGCTTTTTCTAATGAATTACAAGCTTTTCACAGGAGTCGACAAAAAGAGGACAAAAAAATTTGTAACATATCGTATTATCGTTCTGCAATTTGAAAGGGACATGTCCGGTATCCCGTAACATGTCCCTTTGAAAATCTGTATGTGATTCCATGAAAGGAAAACGAGGACTCTGTCTTTTTCGGACTAAGCTCTGCGATTATACTGGGTAACTTCCGTTTTTGGTGTCCGCAATCGTCTCGTCCATCTTCGTCTGCTGTGCCTGACGGTATTTGAAGTAATCCACAGCCACCTGCGGAAAGAGAGCGTAAGTGAGCACGTCTTCGTCCTGCTGCTCCCACTGTTTCATTTCGTTTTCCAGCGTTTCCAGCTCGTCTGGAATCAGATCCGCCGGCCGACAGGTAATGCAGTCGTTGATCTCATCTCCAAGACACTTCTTCTTGACGTCCTCGTTGAACGGGCGAACGGTCTCACCGTATTTACCTTTCAGAATGTCTTTTTGTCTCTTTGGTCGCCATCTTGTATCGTTCACCCATCAGGACATTGAATACGGCCTGCGTTCCTACGATCTGAGAAGATGGCGTGACAAGCGGCGGTTCTCCAAGATCCTTACGGACTCTCGGCACTTCTTCCAATACGTCGTAGTACTTGTCTTCCGCTCCCTGCTCTTTTAACTGAGAAGTCAGGTTGGAGAGCATCCCACCCGGCACCTGGTAAAGGAGTGTCTTGATGTTGACGCCGAGGTTCTTTGGATTGAGCAGTCCGCTTTCCAGTGCATGATCCCGGATCGGACGGAAATAGTCTGCGATCTCAGATAGAAGCTTCTGGTCGAATCCGGTATCATACGGCGTGCCTTTGAATGTCTCTACCATGACTTCTGTCGCCGGCTGGGATGTTCCCAGCGCGAACGGTGACATTGCGGTGTCGACCACGTCCACGCCAGCCTCTACTGCCTTTAAGTACGTCATAGAAGCAACACCGGACGTATAATGGGTGTGAAGCTGAATCGGGAGGCTTGTCGCTTCTTTTAAAGCTGTCACCAGTTCCGTTGCCCGATAAGGAAGAAGCAGACCCGCCATATCTTTGATACAGATGGAATCCGCCCCCATCTCCTCGATTTCTTTTGCTTTACCAACCCAGTATTCCAGGGTGTAAGCATCTCCAAGTGTATAGGACAGCGCGACCTGTGCATGAGCCTTTTCTTTATTCGCAGCCTTGACTGCGGTCTTCAGGTTCCGAAGATCATTCAGGCAGTCAAAAATACGGATAATATCGATACCGTTGGCCACAGATTTCTGTACGAAATACTCTACCACATCGTCGCCATACGGACGATATCCAAGGATATTCTGTCCACGGAACAACATCTGAAGCTTCGTGTTCTTGAATCCATCGCGGAATTTACGAAGTCTCTCCCACGGATCTTCCTTCAGGAAACGAAGAGAGGCATCAAATGTAGCGCCGCCCCAGCACTCTACCGAATGATATCCGACCTTGTCCAGTTTATCGACGATCGGCATCATCTGCTCTGTTGTCATTCTTGTTGCGATCAGAGACTGATGAGCGTCACGCAGAATCGTCTCTGTTATTTTAATTGGTTTTTTCTCAGCCATTTCAATCTCCTCCTCGATCTTATTTCACACCGAATATCGCCATAAAAGTTCCCGCCGCAACCGCAGTTCCAATAACGCCTGCTACGTTCGGTCCCATCGCATGCATCAGAAGGAAGTTCGTCGGATCTGCCTCCGCTCCTACCTTCTGAGAAACTCTGGCTGCCATCGGTACCGCGGAAACACCGGCGGAACCGATGAGCGGGTTCACTTTGCCGCCGGTTGCGTAACACATAATCTTACCAAAGACAACACCAGCCGCGGTTCCAAAGGCAAACGCGATCAGTCCCAGGATAACGATCTTGATGGTATCCCAGTTCAGAAACGCCTCCGCGCTTGTGGTGGCGCCGACAGAAGTTCCAAGCAGGATAACAACGATGTACATCAGGGCGTTAGAAGCTGTCTCTGTAAGCTGTCTTACCACTCCGGATTCCCGGAAGAGATTACCAAGCATCAGCATACCGACAAGTGGTGCTGTTGTTGGAAGAATGAGGCAGACAACGATGGTAACGATGATGGGGAAGAGAATCGTCTCCAGCTTGGATACCGGACGAAGCTGTTCCATCTTGATCTTGCGCTCTTTTTCAGTTGTCAGCAGCTTCATGATCGGCGGCTGGATAATCGGAACCAGCGCCATGTAGGAGTAAGCTGCTACTGCAATCGGGCCAAGCAATGCGGTCTGCTGAAGCTTTCCACAGAGGAAAATGGAAGTCGGGCCGTCCGCGCCTCCAATGATAGCGATCGCCGCTGCCGCCTTGTCAGAGAATCCCATTGCCATTGCTCCCAGATATGCCGCAAAGATACCAAACTGAGCAGCCGCACCCAAAAGAAAACTCTTCGGGTTAGCAATCAGCGGACGGAAGTCTGTCATCGCGCCTACACCCATGAAGATCAGGGACGGAAGAATCGACCATTCGTCCAGTTTATAGAAATAATACAAAAGTCCACCGGTACCGTTTTCTGCGTCCTCAAAAGACAACATAATGTCCGGATAGATATTTACAAGCAGCATACCGAATGCAATCGGAACAAGAAGAAGGGGCTCAAACCCTCTGTTAATCGCAAGGTACAGGAAAACACATGCCACTGCAATCATAATCAGGTTGCCAACCGTCAGGTTCAGAAATGCCGTCTGCTCTACAAGACGCCCTAACGTCTCTATTATATAGCTCATGTTCTAACCTCCATTGTCAGTTGTCATTAATTTAATGTTGCAAGCAAGGTTCCGGCTTCACATGCATCTCCTACCGCCAATTCAATGCTCGCCACTGTACCGTCTTCCGGGGCAACAACCGGGATCTCCATCTTCATGGCCTCAATGATGACAACTGCGTCTCCCCTTTTGACCTTCTGCCCCACAGAGGCCTCGATTTTAAATACCTTTCCGGCTGCTCCTGCCTCGACACGTATATTTCCTGCTCCCTGAGCGTTTTCGGCGCGGCTTTCGGTGTTGCAGGGGCCTTCGGTGCTGCTTTCGGAGCCGCCGGAGCCTTAACTGCCCCGCCGTTTTCTTCTACCGTAACGTCATATACATTGCCATTTACTGTAATTGTATAGCTTTTCATATTTGCTTCCTCCTATTTCCACTGACTGTTTTTTTCTTCTTTTTTAATGGAACGCACTACAAATCCGTCTGTAGAAGTGCCTTCACTTGCCGCGATTGCCGCGGTAATCACCGCTACCAGTTCCAGATCGTCTGTCAGATCTTCTACCGTCTCTTCTGAAGCTTCTGTTTCTTCCGGCTCCGGATGGTTCAAGACTTCCGCCTGTTTTGGTTCCGTCTTTTTCCGCTGTGTCTTTCCGATCAGACCAAACAGAGAAATAATAAAGGAAATGAAAATCAGTACGACAAATACCGTTCCCATTCCAAGTACGGTATTCAATCCCGCCTTTTTCAGAATCTCTCCCATCGTATACTTGGCTGAAGCTGTAAAGCTCAGCATCTTGGAATCTTCGCTAAATTCAATTGTAATCTCGGCGTCTCTGTCCTTGTATTTTGCATCTGATGTCAGCATGATGCTGCCGGAACTCTCTTCTACTTTAAAATCATCATGCTCTACATAGTCGCCGCACTCCTCGACTCCTGCTTCCCAGGCATCAATCATCGTTGTAAAGTTGGCCGCATCTACATTAAATCCGGACTGAAGCAGTGTCAGATTCAGCTGCAATTCGTTCACATCTTTGAAAGCGTCCAGCTCCTCGGACGACATCTGACTGAAACTGGAGATGAGTGCGTCCGCCTGACTGATCAGCGTCTCTTTGTCGTAGTCTGCCTCAGAACTTTCGCTGCATCCGGAAAGGGCAAACACGAGAGCAAGGAGGACTGCCAATAAACTTATTCTCTTCTTCAACTCGTCTCACCTCTCTATATTGTTCCGTGCTTTTTCACCGGATGATCCTCTCTTTTTGTAAAGAGCATCTCCAGCGCTCCAATGACATATTTCCTTGTATCTTCCGGAGCGATCACGGTATCCACATAGCCTCTTGCCGCCGCGGAAGCCGCGCTCTCCTGAAGATTCTGGTAAACTTCCGCCTGCGCTCTTTGCTCTTCTAAAGATGCATCCGGACAGAGGATCTTCGCAGCCAAAGACGCATTCATCGTGCCAATCTGGGCATCAGTCCAAGCATAAACCATGTCCGCGCCCAGCGCCTTACTGTTCATCACAAGGTAGCCGCTTCCGTATGCCTTTCCTGTCACCACATTAATCTTCGGCACTGTTGCGGAAGCGAACGCATAAACAAGCCTTGCGGCCTCTCTTGCAAGCGTCTTCTCGCCGCACTTGGACGCCTTGAATCCATCTACGTCTGTCAGCGTCAATACTGGAATCTCAAAGGCATCACAAAATGTCACGAAATCCGCTGCTTTCTTACATCCTTTGGAGGACAGGGAACCGTCAAATTCCTGCTGTGTCTTTCCTTCTTCATCGTAGACTTTCGAACGGTTCGCCACAACTCCGACCGTCACACCGTTCATACGGATAAATCCGGTCACCATCTCTTTTGCATAGTCCGCCTTGACTTCTATCAATTTCTGATTGTCAGCAATCATGGACAAAACGAGAGCAGCATCATCGGAACCGTTTTCAATTCCGGCGCACACGCGATTCAGATCATCTGTACATTCCCCGTAAGAATCGTTATCTTCGTTATTCGCTGGAATTATGCAGATCAGGTCCCGGATCTGTGAGAGAATCTCTCCCTCGGTTCCACAAAAATCTACATTTCCTGCTTCCTCAGCCTGAAACCTCGCGCCGGAAGTATCACATATTTCCACACGATTCCCCGGAATCGCGTTAGGAGAATTGACAAAAAGCTTTCCTTTTTCTTCCATAAAAGTAAAATCAGAAAGACCGGAAAGGATTGCCGCACCGCCGCCACAGGTTCCGAAAACGGCTGTGATCTGCGGAATCACACCAGATGCGAGCGCCTGTTTCGCATAGATCGTACCAAACGCCTGTAAAGCGTCCGTGCCTTCCTGAAGGCGCAGTCCCGAACAATCAATCAATCCTATCACCGGCGCTCCCATCTTCATGGCCATGTCATAAAGTGCAGTGATCTTTCTTGCGTGCATCTCTCCAATGGAGCCGCCGAAAACGGATGCGTCCTGGCTGTAGACGTATACCAGACTTCCGTCAATGACTCCATATCCGGTGATCACCCCATCGCCCGGAACTTTGCTTTCCTGCATGTTGAAATCCGTACTTCTTGCCGTCACGGCGCCGCCGATTTCAACAAAGCTGCCGGCATCCAGTAATTCTGAAATCCTGAAAGCTGCCGGCGTTTTTGCTGCTTCGTTACTCATAAACCTAGCCCTCCATTTGTATTATATTACTAAAAGTTAAACCAAATTTTAGCCAATTATATTATAGGTTCTACAGCTTCATTTTTCAAGTGCTTGTGTGAAATTTTTGACAGTTTTTTTCAGCAATGTAGTACATTATCATTTTAAAGTGCTCATGTTTTTTCTGTATATTTTTTACCTCTTTTTTATTTTATCCAATTCATTATTTTCTTTTTCCTTTTTTCTGTCATTTTTTATAAAAATTTAATAATTTTAAGGTGTGTTACAAAAAATTCATTGTCTCGACAGTCAAATTGTGTTAAAATACTTCATACAGGGATGTCATTATGTTATAAAGGAATTCCAGAAGAGATGACATCTTTTGTCTTTTTATGGCAATCAAAAGTGATTCCGAGTCAAAAAGCAGATCTGTCCTGACTTTCTCCCAGGTCAGGAGGTAAGGGCAGATCTGATGTTCAACCGGGACAATTTTTTGTCTCGCATCGCTTTTCCACCGTCCAGGTGGATGGATCTTACAGAGCTGGGCTAATGCAGTACCTGGATCTGTCAGATCGCGGATATTATCCAGATGCGGAGCAGACCGGATCTTTTCACAGCATCTTCTGCCAAGAGCAGATCTTTTCGATTCTGTGAAAAAGTTCGGGCCGGTTCGGTAGCTGGATGAGAAAAGGGAATTTTTCCTCTTCCGTCCTGCCAGTTTGTCCGATTATTCTGACCGGGCAAAGACAAGGAGACAGATCATTCCCTGACAGCCTTTTTAGACTGTTCACTCTGTCTTTTGATGTTGTTCTTCTGCGAACTATCATTCCTTTACATAGTCTTTTTCCAGCCGGTATATTATGGATGCTGATTTCATAATCTGTAAAAAGACATCCGCCGTAAGGCAGACTACCGTCTGATCCGATTCTGACATAAGCTGCTGCATCAGTCCATGTCTGTTTTCAATTCAGACATCTCTTCGTGCGTTTGCATGTAGAGTTTTTTCCTTAAATCTTAGGAAAAGGCCTGGATGATTTACGTATGAGAAATCAAAAAATTTATTGGAGGGTTTTGACTATGGGAAACACAGCAACTAAATCCAAGAAAGGTTATCCTTTTGGTTTCTACGCTTGTTCTCTGGGATTCACATTTGAAAGATGTGCATTCTACACTGTAAAATGGCTCCTTGCCATTTGGCTTGCTACAGAGACAACAAGTAAGATGGGTGGTATGGGACTTACTTCTGTTGAAGCAGGAAAAATCTCCGCTTACTTCGTAGCAGCAACTTACATTACCCCGATGATCGGCGGATACCTCGCTGACTACTGGGTAAGCCCGAGACTTTGCGTAGTTCTTGGTATGATTCTTATGGGTGCCGGCTATCTTGTCGGATGGCAGGCAACAAACTTAACACTGGTATGGGTAATGATTATCCTCGTTGCCGTTGGTACAGGTTTATTCAAAGGTAACTTATCCGGTGTCAACAGTTTGATGTTTGATGATCAGGATGAACTGAACTCCGCGTTCTCCGTACAGTATTCTTTCGTTAATATCGGTTCTTTCATCGGAACGACATTCGTCGTACTGCTTGCGGATTCTCAGGGATATCAGTTCCTGCTTCTGATCGCTGGTATTCTCCTTCTGGTAGACGCTGTTTGGTTCCTTGCAAACGGTAAAGCTCTTGGTAACAAGGGTAAAGAGCCGTTCAAGAAAGACCAGAGATCTTTCGTTGACAAAGACAAGAAAGCTGCGGAAGAGAGCAAACCGCTTACAACAGGCGACAAGAAGCGTGTATTCGCTATCATTATTGTTACTCTTCTTTCTGCAATCTTCTGGATCGCTTGGTATATGTCCTACAACGTAGTTTACTACTACTTCGGATTCGGTGACAGCTCCGAATTCCTGAACTGGGCAGACTGGAGCCTGTTCGGATGGAAGATTCCTCAGACATCCTACTTTGACTCTCTGAATGCTCTGACATGTATCGTTCTAGGACCTGTTTTTGCCATCGTTTGGGCTAAGATGGCTGCAAGACCGAAGGGTGACATGTCCATGTTCAAGAAGACAGCTATTGGTATTTTCCTTGTAGGTCTTTCCTACGTAGCTATGGTATTAGCTAATATAATCCGTGGCGACGGACAGTGCTCTTGGTTCTGGGTAATCCTGATCGCACTATTAATGTCCGTTGGAGAAATGATTTTCTCACCACTTGGAAACTCCTTTATTTCCATGTTCGCACCTGCGAAACTGATGGGTCTTCTGTTAGGATTCTGGCCAATCGCTGTATTTATTGCTACACTGATTTACCCGAGTCTGTACGGTGCATTGGATGCTGGTTCAAGAGCTGGAAAATTCAATCTCTACTACGGCATCATTGCTGCAGTGGTTATTGTCTGTGCGGTTCTACTGTATGCATTCAGTGGTAAACTTGACAAACTTGCAGATGAAAAATAGGAATGATTTCCAGAAAGCGGTATGGTAATTCCATACCGCTTTTTTTATACAATTTTAAGTTTTTCACACTTCCCACACATAAGATTTGAACTCCGGTCTAAATAGTGATAAAATATGGATAGCTAAATTTATTTTAGAAAAAGGAGGTTTTTCTCATGACTGTTGTAGCAGACAGAATTGCCAGACTTCGTGCTCTGATGGCCGAAAAAGGAATTGACGCCTATGTCGTTCCGACCGCTGATTTTCACCAGAGCGAATACGTAGGCGAACATTTTAAAGCAAGAAAATTTATTACTGGATTCAGTGGTTCTTACGGAACAGCTGTAATCGCAAAAGATGATGCAGGTCTGTGGACAGATGGAAGATATTTCTTCCAGGCAGAGCATGAAATGGAAGGAAGCGGCGTCAGACTGATGAAAATGTTTGTCGGAGATACCCCGTCTGTCACTGAATGGCTTGCATCCTACGTCCCGAAAGGCGGTAAGGTCGGATTCGACGGACGTGTCCTCTCCATGGGCGAAGGACAGGAATACGAGGAAGCACTTACGAAAAAGGTATTCAAATCGATTACTCAGAAGATCTCATTGATCAGATCTGGGAAGACCGCCCGCCACTTTCTGACAAACCGGCATTTTTCCTGGAAGAAAAGTACAGTGGAGAAAGCGCTTCATCCAAACTAAAAAGAGTACGGAAGGTCATGGAAGAACAGGGTGCAACCGTACATATCATTGCTTCTTTGGATGACGTCTGCTGGCTGCTCAATGTGCGCGGCGATGACATCGATTTCTTCCCGCTCCTGCTCTCCTACACGATTGTAAAGACAGACAGCGTAGATCTTTATGTGGATGAAACCAAGCTGAACGACCAAATCCTTGCGGAATTTGCAAAAGTCGATGTTGTTCTGCATCCGTACAATGATATTTATGAAGATATCAAAAATCTTTCCGAAAATGATGTTGCCATGATCGATCCGATGAAAATGAATTATGCGCTTTATAAGAATATTCCTTGTAAGACCGTAGAATGTGCAAATCCGACGATTCTTATGAAAGCAATGAAAAATCCTGTAGAGCTAGAAAATATTAAAGAGGCTCATATCAAGGATGGCGTAGCCATCACGAAATTCATGTACTGGATCAAAACCAGATACGATAAAGAGGTCATCACAGAGCTTAGCGCTGCTGACAAACTCACAAGCCTCCGTGCGGAACAAGAAGGGTATATCCGCGACAGCTTCGAGCCCCTTTGCGCTTTTGCGGATCATGCTGCCATGATGCACTACTCTCCTTCCAAGGAGACGGATGTACAGCTCAAAGAAGGAAACCTCTTCCTCAACGATACTGGCGGCGGTTACTACGAAGGATCTACGGATATCACCCGTACTTTTGTACTTGGGTCTATCAACGATGAACTGAAGAAGTACTTCACAGCCGTTGTCCGCGCCATGATGAATCTGGCACGCGCCAAATTCCTCTATGGCTGCTATGGATACAATCTGGATGTTCTGGCAAGAGAGCCAATCTGGGAATTAGACCTTGACTTCCAGTGCGGAACCGGACATGGTGTAGGATACCTCGCAAATGTCCATGAACCACCGACAGGCTTCCGCTGGTATATCGTCCCGAGCAAGAATGAGCATCATCAGCTCGAAGAAGGTATGGTCATCACAGACGAACCAGGTATTTATGAAGATGGCAAATTCGGTATCCGTACTGAAAACGAATTCATCGTCAGAAAAAGGAACCGCAAACAAATATGGCCAGTTCATGTATTTTGAGACGATTACCTTCGCCCCAATCGATCTCGATGGTATCGATCCGCAGTACCTGTCCAAAACAGAAAAGGACTGGCTCAATGACTACCACAAACAAGTATATGAAAAATCGCTCCACATCTAACAGATGAAGAGCGGGAATGGCTCAAGACATATACAAGAGAGATTTAAGGATTGATTTTTGGGGATGTGTTCCAATGCAGCGAAACACGTCCCCCAAGTTTTAAAAACGAAAGCTCAAAGTGCATAGCTCTTCCAAAGCTGCCTGTAAATCCAGAGCAGATTTTTCTTTTGGATGCTTTCTCCACTGACAATCGGCTTTTCATCGAGTGTCTCTCCGTTCAGTAAAATTGTCACCGTTCCGAGTATATCTCCGCTCTCTATGGGTGCTGTAATCTCTTGTTTTTCCTCAATCTGTACCTGAATGGCCTCTGTTTTTTTTTCATTAGGATTCTTTTTTTCCCGATCCTGGTCGTCAATATTTAAAAATGTATTTACTGTCCCGTCCTGATAAAGGTTTCCATCTTTAGCGGGGGCATCTTTTACGGTCCTTTTCTTTCCTGCTTCCAGTATCCGAATATCCTGATCCTGCAAGGCATCCTCCCAGTAATTACAGTACCCGTACTGATCCAAGCCGTACTGTACCAGTGTTTTCATATCGGCCCACTTATAGTTTTTATTGTTCGGCCAGCCAAATGCCAACAGTGCGACAATCAATGTCCGGTCCCCCTGTCGTACTGCACCAACATAGCAATATCCTGCCTCTCCTGTAAAACCCGTTTTTCCGGTCAGTGCTCCCTCCATCATATTAAGAAACGCATTGTGGTTATTACATACATACTGTTTCTTCCCTGTAGTATCTTGAAATGTTTTAGACTTTGTCTGTGTAATCTGCAAAAAGCATCTTTCTGCGGTGATTCCATAATGCAGTATTTCATAATTCTTGCAAGATCCTCCGCTGTAGTATGGTGAATACCATCTGCATCCTCTCCATCCAGACCATTAGGCGTCACAAAATTGGTATGGCCGCATCCCAGGTCCTTTGCTTTTTGTCCATCAAATCTGTAAAGTTTTCCACTGATCCGGCAATATGCTCGGCTATCGCCCAGGCGCTGTCGTTGTGCGATTCCAGCATAATGGAATATAGAAGATCCTCCAGATAAAACGTGTCCCCCTCCCGCATCCCCAGATGCACCTCCGGCTGGGCTGCTGCTTTTTTGAAACTGTGACAACATCTGTCCCTTTTCCCAACTCCAGGGCAAGTATACAGGTCATAATCTTTGTTGTACTGGCCATCGGCCGCTCTACTTCTCCGTTTTTCGCAAACAGCACCCTTCCGCTCTCTCCATCCATCAAAACCGCTGACTGCGCATAGAGCTTTAAATCATCCGGTGTTTTTTATCCGCTGCCTTTACACATAATAGCGTCTCCGTCATCCTTACGGACACCCCAAACACAACAATGATGCATAGTATGATTATTTTCCGATATCCGCCATTTGCCATATCCTGTTGACCACTCCCGTCCAGACTATCTAAGACAACTTTATGAACTTTTGAAAATCTTTATGCCAAAAACACCCTGATCCGGACTGAAATCACAGATTTGTCTTGATTTTCCGCTCCCTTTGTTTTACCTGTACCTTACAAATTTTTTCTGTATTCCTTTTTTAAGGCAAAAGAGAGCAGCACACTACCGTTAAAAGTGTATACATGATCGCTCCTGTCTTTCCCATATGATGCCAAGCACAACGATTCCCCACCGCTTTCCAAACTTCTCCTGCAGCGGTTTCTGCAAGAAGCCTCTCCATGCATATTCTTCTCCCCAATACTGAGCTGCTCCCACGAACATCACCAGCGCCGCCTGGACCAGCACAAGCAAATTGGAGAAGACTGCTATGTATTCATGTGAGTAGGCGAAAACCGCAAAAATATTTCTGCCCAATAAGATTAGGATAAACAAAATGATTGCTTTACGTATTTCCCGAAATCCATCAAAGGTACTGCTTTTCTTCTTTCCATAATTGTAAAGCCACAGCAATCTTAAACTTCCTATCACCATTACTGCACCTGCTATTACATTCGCAATTCCAGAACTGAGAATCCCTAAGATATCCAAAACAAGAACCATGCAATAACAGCCAAACAAAACATAAAATAATCTTTGGATTTCTTCGTATTTTTCATCACAGCTTTTCGTCAGCGCCGCTCCTACGGCTGGCACCACACACATGGCGATTCCTGCTATCTGGCCGTCAAAATGCAGAATTCGAATTTTTCCAAAAAAAGCAATACGGAAAAAAAAACAGCCTGCGTGAATGTTGTAAAAACAGCGAAAACAATGTAACTTTTTTCATTCCTTTGACCCTTGTGTCACTTTCTTAATGATCCTTCTTTTTATGATAGGTTAAGTTTATTTTCCCAAACCAGTTCGTAAGATTAACATTCCTCCGCTATCTTTCTGATCAGGTATTCCGTATCTTCCCAGCCGATGCATGGATCAGTAATAGACTGGCCATAAGTCCGGTTTCCGGTGATTTCCTGCCGTCCCTCGATGAGGTAGCTCTCCACCATGACTCCTTTGATAAGTTGTTTCAGATCCCCATTATAATTTCTGCTGTGCATCACTTCGCTGACGATCCGAATCTGCTCTTTGTACTGTTTATTGGAGTTGGAATGATTGGCGTCCACCACAACTGCCGGATTTTTCAATCCGGACGTCTGGTACATGGCGCTTAAACGGTAGAGATCCTCATAATGGTAGTTCGGAATACAGGTTCCGTATTTGTCCACGCCTCCCCGGAGGATGGCGTGTGCCAGCGAATTTCCGTTTGTCGTAACGTCCAGCGTCCGGTAGATGAACTGATGAGCCCCCTGAGCTGCCTTGATCGAATTCAGCATCACCGAAAGATCGCCGCTGGTCGGATTTTTCATTCCCACCGGGATATCCATACCACTGGCTGTCAGACGGTGCTGCTGATTCTCCACAGACCGCGCCCCGACCGCCTCGTAAGAAAGAATGTCGTCCAAGTAGCTTCGATTTTCCGGGTAAAGCATCTCATCCGCCCCGGTCAGTCCGCTGACTGCAATCGCATGCAGATGAAGTTTCCGAATCGCAATCAGTCCCTCCAAAAGGTTCGGCGCCTGATCTGGTTTTGGCTGGTGCAGCATCCCTTTGTAGCCCTCTCCTGTGGTTCTTGGCTTATTCGTATAAACCGAGGGATCAAAATCAGCTTGTCTTTTACTTCCTCATTCAGTCTGGCAAGCCGTTCCACGTATTCGCAGACAGAGTCCTCATTGTCCGCGGAACACGGGCCCACAATGACGAGAAACTTGTCCGAATATCCAGTGAAAACATTTTGGATCTCACCGTCCCGTACCGTTTTTTTTTCTCTTTCATTTCTCGTGTCATCGGATATTCCTGTTTCAGATCTTCCGGCTCCGGAAGTCTGGTTTGTATTTTCATTGCCATAATGTCTGTCCTTTCTTTTCCCTGTCCAGCCCGCTGTTTGCCATCATTTTACTGTTACACATGCAACTGGATCTTTGCTTCGTCTTCCGCCTCTTCTTTAAAGGATTCCATCTGTTCCGGGCCGATTCCCGGAAGATCCTCCAATTTCTGGACACTGAATCTTCGTAAAAACTCTTCTGTCGTTCCAAATAAAAGCGGTCTCCCCGGCGCGTCCAATCTTCCTACTTCACAGGCAAGATTATACTCCACAAGCTTATTGACCGCATGGTCGGATTTCACTCCCCGGATCTTTTCGATCTCAATCTTTGTAACTGGCTGCTTATACGCGATGATGGACAAAGTCTCCAGCAAAACATCAGTAAGCACCTGCTTTTTCGGCTGCTTTGCGATTCGAATCAGATAGTCATAAGCCTCCGGTTTCGTACACATCTGATACGCTCCCTCCAGCTCTACGATATTGATGCCCCTGTCTTCTGCCCGATATCGTTCCTGCATGGCGGCAATCGCCTCACGGATACGCTCCTGCGGTTCTTCCAGTGCCCCGGCAAGCCGGCCAAGCTCCACGCTTCCGCCCATAGTAAAGAGTATCGCCTCAATGATCCCCTCTAGTTTCCGTATCTCCACCGTCTTTGTCCTCCTTGTCTTTGGATAGAATCATAATTTCCCCGAAGGTGTCCTCCTGTCTGACCGTAATCTTCCCTGCTTTCATCATCTCCAGCACCGCAAGGAATGTCACAATCACCTGTACTTTGGATGTCTGCCGCATCAGGAGATCCCGGAACCGAAAAGAGCGGTGAGTCCGTGTATACTCCGCAAGAAACTCCATCTTTTCCGGCAGCGTCACCTCTTCTTTCTCGATCTTCCCGAACCGGCTTCTCACCGGGTCAATCTTGTCATGCTGGCGGCGTATGACTTCCCGGAAAATTTCATGGAGCCTGGTCAGTGTCAGATCTCCTATCAGCTCGTCCAAATCCACCGGCTGGGAATATTGTGCAACCTCTGTCGGAAGCGGAGCGTCCCGGTAGAACCTCTGTCCTCCCAGCACTTCCCGGTCCCGCAGCTCATAGGATATATATTTGTACATCTTGTACTGCAACAACTGCTCGACAAGCTCCTGACTCGGATCTTCCTCCTCTCCTTCCTCGTTGACCTCTTTCGGAAGGAGCATCCGGCACTTGATGTCCAGGAGCGTTGCCGCCATCACAAGGAACTCGCTCATAATATTGAGGTCCTCCCTTTCCATCTGACGGATATACTCCATGTACTGGTTTGTAATCTCTACAATCGGAATATCATAAATATCAATTTTATTTTTTTCAATCAGGTGTAGGAGCAGCTCGAGAGGCCCCTCGAACACCGGAAGCTTTACCGGTATACCCATTGATTTCCTCTTTCTCTTTGCGTCTTGTAACCGTTTTATTATACCTGATCCGCCCGTCTTTCTCAAGACTTTTGGCGAACGACGATGACTTCCGCCCGGTTAAAAAGGCGGATTGGAATACTATGTCCACCTAGCCCTTTACTGACAATGATGTCACAGTCCCTGAAACGGGAGTGCTCCCCGGAATATTTGGGAAACAGAGTAAGCTGTGGAGAGATCACGCCGCCAATCCCCGGAAGCCGCACGACGCCTCCGTGAAGATGCCCGCATAATACAAGGTCCATCCCCCATCCTGCGTACGTTTCCGCATAAAGTGCCTGATGAGCCAGCAGAATTTTTGTACGGGCCTCCCTCTGAAACCGGCCGAAGATCAAACTGTCCCGGCATCTGTTTCTCCGGGCTCTCCTCCCGATATGTTTCATGGTGTTTCCAGGAAACTGTTTGGTGAAAAAGGACACCGGAATCTCAATCCGCCGATCTGCATCCGCTGGCCCCGAATCCAAATCGTATCAGCCTCGTTTTCCAACATATGAATTCCGGAATCTGCCAATCTTTTGCGATACTTTCGGTAAGCCTCTCCGTAAGTTTCCTCACACTCTTTCATCTTCTGCTCGTGGTTTCCATTGGCACAGTATACCGGAGCAATGGCAGGAAGCCTCTCCAGAAACGCAGCTGCGTGTTCGGACTTCTCCCCGGTACTACGGATGAGCATATCCCCGCCTACCAAAATCAGATCCGGCGCTTCTCTTCGGATCGCGTCCAGAAGCCTTTGGTTGCCAGATCCGTATTCTTTATTGTGAAGGTCGCTTAAAAATACGATTTTCCAGCCTCCCTCATCCTGACTTCCCATCTTTTTTTTCACTTCATAGTACCGCATGACAAAAGTATGATTCTCATAAAAAATCCGAAAGCTCAAAAGTACCACAATGAGCAGAAGAATAAGCAAAAGCCCGATCATCTTCTCCCTTCCTCCATCTCCGTCCGAACGGCTTCATAGAGATCCCGGATCGTGTCAAAGCAGTAGTCCGGTTTCCAGATGCTTGTCCGCACCTCCTCTTCGTCCGCCTCTCCGGTGTAAACGACCGCTGTCTCAAAGCCAGCGTTGATGCCGCAGGCAATATCAGTATACAGCCTGTCTCCTACGACAAGGAATTCCTCCGGCGTACCTTTGCACTGGCTGGCGCAGAGATCCACGATCACCCGGTTTGGTTTACCGATAAAGTATGGCCTCTTCCCGGTCGTATCCTGGATCATTCTACAGATAGCGCCACAATCCGGGATAAACCCAAAGGGTGCCGGACACCTCAGATCCGGGTTCGTCCCCAGAAAATCTATTCCCTCTCGAAACAATAGTTCGCACGCCTTTATGAGCTTTTCATATCGAAGTGTATCGTCAAACCCGGCGAGGACGCAAACAACATCATCCTCCGCCTCTTCTGTCACCTGCACGTTATGGCTTCGAAGCTCCTCCAGAAAAGAAGGCGTTCCCAATACGAACACCTTCTTCCCTTCATAATGTTCTTTCATATATAAACAGGCGGCATACGATGCGGTCATAAACTGTGCCTCTTCTGTGGTAATACCCCACGCCGCAAATTTTTCCACATAATCTTTTCTGCTTTTTGTGGAATTATTTGTAATATAAAACACCGTCCGCCGGTTTCTTCGATCCAATCCAGGAATTCTTTTGTCCCGTCATATAATGTCGTCCCGACAGAGAGCGTTCCGTCAATGTCAAATAAAAAATATTTCTTCTCTTTTAACATGATTCCAGCTCCTTTTCCTAGACATTATATAATTTTTCTTTCCCTTTTACAATGAAAAGCTGTCTAAAACATCTTCGATTGCTTTTTTCAAAGACATCGCAGGTACTTCTTCTGTCGTCACAAGATCCACTTCTCCAATCGTCTTTCCTCCCAGAAGATACTGAACCTTTCCGGCTTTCTGCCCTTTCTTTACCGGAGCTTCCAGCGAATTGTCAGGCAGTACTTTCTTTTCAATCCCGCTTAGATCCGTGCCGCTGACATCAACGTAGGAAAATCCCTGTTCCTGCACTGCCTCCACCTGATCGGTCTCCCCACGTTTTACCTTCACGGCCTTTTTCAAGGATTCCCAGTCACGATCCTCGTACTTTCTGCACACGGAAAATCCATAGTTTAACAGCGTCTGTGCGTCTGCAAATCGGGCTTTCACATCAGGCGCGGCCATGATAACGGCAATCAGATCAATCCCATCTTTCTGAGCCGTGGCGCTTAAACAGAATTTTGCTTCTCCGGTAGAGCCGGTTTTCAGTCCGGTCGCATAGGAATACTGCCGGATCAGCTTATTGGTGTTGGAAAGGCCGAATTCCGACTCTCCTTTTTTTTGTTTTATGTATAATAGTGTCCATCCAGATCTTCGTATACTCATATACATCGGGATATTTGGTAATCAATTCTCTGGACATCAGGGCAATATCCCTGGCCGTTGTCACATGACCATCTGCGTCCAGTCCATTACAGTTTTTAAAGACTGTATTTTTCATACCAAGACCTTTGGCACGCTCATTCATCTGCTGGACAAAGGCTTCTTCTGTTCCGGCAATCAGCTCTGCCATGGCCACGCAAGCGTCATTGGCGCTGGACACGATGATGCATTTTAGAAGTGTATCTACCGTCTGCTCTTCCCCAGCCTCCAGAAACACCTGGCTTCCGCCCATAGACGCCGCGTATTCCGATACCGTCACCACATCCTCTTTATGGATTTTCCCTCAGAAAGGGCATCATAAATCAGAAGAATTGTCATTACTTTCGTCACACTTGCCGGAGGACGCTTTGTATCCGCATCTTTTTCAAAAAGCACTTTTCCGGAGGACGCCTCCATCAAAAGAACAGAAGGGGCTGTAACGGTCACTGTTCCTCCGTTTTCTCCTTCTGTCTCATCTTCTGCCATGACGGCAAAGCTCCCGGTCAGAGCCAGCATCACTGCCGTCATCAACACCGCAATCCACTTTTTCACATCTTACCTCTTCACCTGGCATTTATTATATTGTAAGATCTCCCATCCCAAAATATGCCTGTCCCTGTCAGGAAAGAATCGGAAAGCGCAGGCAGATGGAAAACCAATTTCCCTGAAGAAGCGCCCGGATTTCCCCATTCATATACTCGGTGAAAGCTTTTTGCGATAGATAACCCAAGACCGGACGATGTTCTGCTTCTGGCCTCGTCAGCTTTATAAAACCGCTCAAAGACCTTCTCTACCTCAATCTCCTCCGGGTGCTCCACATAGTTGATACACTCTACTACCGCCCACTGATCCTGCCGTTTCAGGGTGATCCTCATCTTCCCTGTACCGTGATCCATTCCGTTCTTGATGATATTTTGTAAAGTTCTGCGAAGGCCGGCAGCATTGCCTTCTATTTTCATCTGTTCCTCTGAAAAGTCAATCTCCGGCTCGATTCCTTTCTCCATCCAGACATCATAGTAAGAGAAAACGGTTTCTGTCACAATCCGGTTCAGATAAAGCGGCTCCATCTCGAGCACATACGTCTCATTTTTCAGCTTGGTATATGTAAAGAGTTCCTCCAGCATCTCCTTGAGGCTGTTGATCCGCTCCTCAATGACACTTAAATATCTCGCTCGTTCCTTCGGATCCTCGCTTTCCTCCAATAGCCGGAAATAGCCGTTTAAGGAGGTGAGCGGCGTACGGATATCGTGGGATAGATTCGTGTAGGCGTCTGAAATATCCTGCTCTTTTTTCAGATACCGTCTTCTTTGTTCTCGTTGACGGTCCAACATCTCATTGAGCTCGTCCATCAATTCCCTCAAAGGCCCGGAAGCCTCCTGCCCGGTAATCATCAGATTACTGTCGTAGTCTTTCAGAAACGTCAACTGGCGGCAGATATCCCGTATCTGCCGCAAAATGCCAACCAGTTTTAATAATAGTAGAATAAGAAATGCTGCCAGAATTCCTATGATCCATTCCATTTATCTGATATCCCTTCTCTGAAACACAAGCGCACTGACTGTGGTAAAAACCACACCGTAAATTACCGCCACCAGCGAGGCTTTAAACAATGCATCCGAGCTCCCGTGAGCCTGTAAAAAGCTGATCGATCCCGTCACGGTATGAGTAACCAAATCCACGTTTTTATCAAACAGGGAATGGATTCCTTTCTCGATCATTGCGTAAAGAAGCATCGTCATATTCATACACATCAAAATCGCAAGCGTCATACTGATCAGGTTGTTGGAAATCATAATTGCGATTGCCATCACAATGAGAGCAAGCGCATAATGAAGCAGTATCTGAACCGCGACATACGCTGACAGTTCCGACACCGGACCGATCTCCAGATAGCCGAAGAAAATCTGATTGGAGACGGCCTGCACAAGGAGGGCAATTACAAATGTCAGTACCGTGTAAATCAACAGATTCACTGCCTTGGAAAGTACAAGGGAACTTCTTCTTTTGCACTGTCCTCCTATATTTTTGATATAACCGCAGCGGATATCCGATGTGGCAAAGAGTACGGCAAAGATCACCACAAAAATGGCCTCCACCTTGCCTTGGACATTCCCATAGAACAGGTCATAAAGCGTTGCTTTCTCACCCGGTTTGGTCGGAATTGTTACATACATTCCCAGGTTTTCCGCAGATTCTCCCGCCTGATCCTGGATCGTCGCCCAGTTCTCGGCGCTGGCCTTGGGATCCCGGAATTCCGACCCCATCGTGGCGGTAGTTAAAATCAACAGCCCCGCCATCACAATCCAAAGGATATACTGGCTTTTGGATCTCATCATTCTTGCGAAATCCATTCTAATGATATTCAGCATGACTGCCACCTCCTGTCAGATTTAAGTAATAATTTTCCAGTTTTTCGCTGCAGAGTTTCAATTCTTTGACGGCAATCCCCGCCTGGACAAGCTCGCGATTGATCGTCGTGCTTTGATCAATGTCGTCAAAGATCCAGACATGACCGGAATCCACGATCTGATACCGCTTGATTCCCATCGTATCCAGCACAGGCACCACCATCTCCGGTGTATCCGTAGCAATCTCCAGACGTTCTACACAGCGCTTCATCAATTCTTCTCTTGTGATCTCCTGGATCAGCTCTCCGTGATGGATAATTCCGTAATCAGTCGCAATCTTGGAAAGCTCCTCCAAGATATGGCTGGAAATCACAATCGTCATATTACGCTCCTGATTCAGCCTCATAATGGTATCCCTGACCTCCACAATTCCCTGCGGATCCAGCCCATTGATAGGCTCGTCAAGAAGCAAAAGATCAGGTTCTCCCACAAGAGCCAGCCCAATGCCAAGTCTCTGCTTCATTCCAAGGGAAAAATTTTTTGTCTTTTTCTTTCCCGAATCTGACAATCCGATTAGTTTCAAAATATCTTCGATGTATCCTTTCTTGCGGATTCCAAAAAAAACGGCATTTCAGATCCAGATTATCGTATGCGGTCATGTTTCCATAGATTCCCGGGGCCTCGATCAGACATCCGATCCTGGATCGGACAGCTCCAAGCTCCCTGCCTTTCCGGCCGAACAACTCAATCTCTCCTTTCGTAGGAGCGGCAAGCCCTGCCAGCATTTTTAAGAAAGTTGTTTTTCCGGCTCCGTTCCTTCCGATCAGTCCGTATACGGCCCCCTTTCGAACCCGCATACTGATCGAACTGACCGCTCTATGATGACCGTACTGTTTTGTCAGTTCCTGGGTTTTACTATCATCTGACTCACTGTATCATCTCCTTTTTTTTTATTTGCTTTTATCCTACACCTTCTTCTCTAATCCTTCGCAAATAAAAAGTAAAGACTTCGTAAAGATATCATCTGGAAAGTGTATATCCGATCCCCCAAACCGTATCGATAAAAGACCTCTCAGAAATTGCCTTCATTTTCTTACGAATATTACTAATATGGACGTCGATTGCCTTCGTCTCACCCATAAACGGCTCTTCCCATGCCGCCTCAAAAATCTCTTCCTTGCTGAATACTTTTTCGGCCAGCGAAGAAAGAGCTGTAAGATGAGAAATTCCTGCCTCGTAATCCCTTCCAGCCTCACGCCGTCCACATAGATCTGGTGCTCCACCGTATCCAGAAGCAAGCCATTATGTTCCAGAACCTTTTTCTCTTCCTGTCCGGTGCGTTTCCGACTGAACCTGGACTCTTGCCAGCACTTCCCGGATTTCAAACGGCTTTACCACATAATCATCCGCGCCGCTAAGAAGCATGTCAACCTTAGAATCCATCTCATCTCTGGCCGACAGGACAATGACCGGTACCGCCCGCTTTGTCTGCCGGATCTCCTCCAGAAGCGTCTCCCCTGACATCCCCGGAAGCATCAAGTCCAAAAGCACCAAATCCGGCTCCTCCTGAGATAAGACAAGTCTGCCCTCTGTCCCTGAAAACGCCTGGATGCAAGAATATCCCTCCTTCTGAAGCGCTACTTTCAGCATCTCATTGATATTGACATCATCTTCTACAATTAGAATTGTACTCATATATTTCTCCTGTCTCATTCTTACTTTTCATAGGTTTCCATGTGTCAAAGGATTCCTGTGTGATAGAAAAAACAGGATGCCAGTCGGCATCCTGTTTCTGCACATCTTAGTTATATTTACGTTTTCTGGCAGCCTCAGATTTCTTTTTACGTCTTACGCTTGGTTTTTTTCGTAATGTTCTCTCTTACGAATCTCCTGCTGGATACCAGCTTTGGCGCAGTTACGTTTAAATCTGCGTAAAGCGCTGTCTAAACTTTCGTTTTCTTTAACGATTACATTTGACATAATCTCACACCTAACCTCCCCTCCAGTCCTGTATTGTGCATCATACGACTGTTCGGGTATTTTATTGCACTACAAGTATTATACCATAATTTCCTTATCCGTCAAGGTATTTTTCATAGCTTTCCGGAAAAATCAGTGCCAAAGACACTACGCCAGTTGCTCTTTTGCGGTCTCTTTTGCCTTTGCCAGTGCCGCGTCCACGCCGTCCGGATTCTTTCCGCCAGCCTGAGCCATGTTCGGGCGTCCACCGCCGCCCCCGCCAACCAGTCCTGCGATAGCCTTAATGAGATTGCCTGCATGGGCACCTTTCTTCACCGCGCCATCCGTCGCGGTTGCCATCAGGCTGACTTTACCGTCCGCTACAGACGCAATCACAATCACGCCCTCTCCCACTTTCTCTTTCAGCTGGTCGCCAAGGTCACGCAGTCCGTTCATATCCACACCTTCGACCTTTGCGGTGATCACGGAGATCCCGTCAAGCACTTCTGCCTGGTCTGTCACATCTCCCATCGCGTCCTTGGCAAGCTTGCTCTTTAAGCTCTCTACCTCACTTCTAAGCTCCTTGTTCTCAGACTGAAGATGTCCGATTTTCTCTTCGAGGTGCTCCGGCGTCGTCTTAAGTGCCTTTGCCGTCTCATGGAGGATCTGCTCCAGATTTGCGTAATAGTTCATCAGACCCTGGGATGTCAGAGCCTCAATTCTCCGCACGCCTGCTGCCACACCGGACTCAGAGATGATCTTAAAGGAGCCGATGGACGCGGTATTGTCCACATGGGTTCCGCCACAGAATTCCTTGGAAAATTCTCCCATGCTGACTACCCGTACAATATCCCCGTACTTCTCGCCGAACAGCGCCTGCGCTCCGGTCTTCTTCGCCTCTTCAATCGGAAGATTCTCCACTTTCACCGGAAGGGCGTCCGCAATTGCTCGGTTGACAATCTCTTCCACCTCTTTGATTTCCTCCGGTGTCAGGGCGGAGAAATGGGTGAAATCAAAGCGCAGTCTCGCGGCGTCCACATAAGAACCTGCCTGCTCTACGTGGGTGCCAAGTACGGTACGCAGCGCTTTCTGAAGCAGGTGGGTCGCACTATGGTTTCTTCCGGAAAGGCGGCGGTTTTCCTCGTCTACTTTCAGAACCACGTGTTCCCCGGTACGGACCATGCCTTTTACTGTTGTTCCGATATGAGCAATCTTACCGCCGAGAAGTTTTTTCACATCTTTTACCTGGAAGACAAAGCTTCCATCCTCAGACGTAATCACGCCATGGTCCGCATTCTGTCCGCCGCTTGTGGCATAGAATGGCGTCTCCTCGACGAAGATCGTTCCCTCTACCCCTTCGGTCAGTGCATCGGTAATCTCGCTCTCTGTTGTCAGCACTGTCACTTTTGACGTGTGGATCAGTGTCTCATAACCCACAAAGATGGAGGTCACAGACGGATCAATGGACTCGTACACAGTCACATCTGCTCCCATATAGTTGGTCACTCCCCTTGCCGCACGGGCCGTCTCACGCTGTACCTGCATCGCTTTCTGGAATCCCTCTTCATCTACAGAGATGCCTTTCTCCTCGAGAATCTCCTTTGTCAGATCAAGCGGGAATCCGTAGGTATCATAGAGCTTGAACGCATGATCGCCGGACAATACGGTCTCGCCCTTTTCTTTCATTTCACCTTCCATCTCCGCAAGGATACCAAGTCCCTGGTCGATGGTCTTATTAAACTGGTCTTCCTCTTTGCTGATGACATTGAGGATAAAATCACGTTTCTCTTCCAACTCCGGATAACCGTCTTTTGATCCCCCAATCACGGTCTCGCACAATCCGGATAAGAACTTCCCGTCGATGCCAAGAATCCTTCCATGGCGGCAGGCACGCCTTAGCAGACGGCGCAGCACATAACCTCTTCCCTCATTAGACGGCATAATCCCGTCGGAAATCATAAAGGTCACGGAACGGATATGGTCTGTGATGACGCGGATGGAAATATCCGATTTTTCATCTTGCTTATAGATTACACCTGCCAGACGGCACACGTGGTCACGGGCGCTTTCATCGTATCGATATCAAAGATGGAATCCACGTCCTGTACAGCAGAAGCAAGACGCTCCAGTCCCATTCCGGTATCGATATTCTTCTGCTCCAACTCACTGTAATTGCCGTGGCCGTCATTATCAAACTGGGTGAAGACATTGTTCCATATTTCCATGTACCGGTCACACTCGCAACCTACAGTACAGTCTGGTCTGCCGCAGCCGTATTTTTCGCCACGGTCATAGTAGATCTCAGAGCATGGACCGCATGGGCCAGCACCGTGCTCCCAGAAATTATCCTCTTTTCCAAACTTGAAGATCCGCTTGGCCGAAATCCCAATCTCTTTGTTCCAGATCTCAAACGCCTCGTCATCATCCAGATAAACAGACGGATACAGGCGATTCGGATCAAGCCCTACAACCTCAGTAAGAAACTCCCAGGACCAGTGGATAGCCTCTCTTTTAAAATAATCACCAAAAAAGAAAAGTTGCCCAGCATCTCAAAAAAGGTGCCGTGTCTTGCGGTTTTTCCTACATTTTCGATATCACCGGTACGGATACACTTCTGGCAGGTCGCCATCCGACGCTTTGGCGGAATCTCCTGTCCGGTAAAATACGGTTTCAGCGGCGCCATACCGGAATTGATGAGCAGTAAACTCTTATCATTGTGTGGCACCAGTGAATAACTTTTTTGTGAATAAGATGCTCTTTACTCTCAAAAAAATCAAGAAACATCTTTCTTAATTCATTTACCCCATAAGTCTGCATGACTTTGAATGCCTCCTCATTGTATCTTTCAATCTTCTCTTTTTTGTCTATCTTATTTATCATAATGGATCGTGCCGGGTGTGTCAAGCAGTCGCTGAGCAAAGTAAACGGACTGCATAGCGTCCTTTCCGTAGAAATCCGCTCCGATCATATCGGCATATTCCTGGTTTAAGACGGCTCCGCCCACCATCACCTGGCAGTCCGGCTTCTCTTTGCGAAGCAATCGGATCGTCTCTTCCATGTTAACGACCGTTGTCGTCATCAGGGCGCTTAATCCCACCAGCCGGACCTGCTCGCTCTTTGCTGTCTCGACGATTCGTTCCGGTTCCACATCCTTTCCAAGATCAATCACGTCAAATCCATAATTTTCCAACAGTACTTTGACGATATTCTTCCCAATGTCGTGAATATCTCCCTTGACTGTGGCAAGGATGATCTTCCCTTTCTTATCCTGCACGACGCCGCTTCGATCCATCGTCTCTTTCAGCACCGCAAAAGCTTCCTTGGCGGCATCCGCACTCATCAGAAGCTGAGGCAGGAACAGCGTTCCTTTTTCGAAGCGTTTCCCTACGATGTCGAGTGCCGGAATCAGATCCTCATTAATGATAGCAAGCGGATCTTCTGCTGCCACTCGATCTTTTGTCAGTCGGGACGCCTCTCTTTTAGCCCCCGCTCGATGGCGTATTGCAAGGTCATCTCCCCCACACTTCCCCGGAAACCGGCTGGGTCCCTACGGCACGGACACCTTCCGGCTGGGTATAGCCTGCATAAGCCGCAATATAGCCCTCGCAGTTCGGGTCAAAATTCATCAACGCCAGATACGAGCGGTATGCCATCATCATCTCCTCAGATCCAGGATTGATAATTCCGGCAGTCAGCCCCTTTTGCATGGCAAGGGCATAAAACACCGAGTTCACTGCCGGCCGGTATGGAAGTCCGAATGAGATATTAGACACGCCAAGGACTGTACGGACGTGATATTTATTTCGTACCATCTCCAGGGCGTTCAGTACGGTAATGGCTCCCTCGGGTTCCCGAACTGATCGTCATCGTCAGCACATCGATGACAATATTTTGGGCCGGATTCCATATTTCGCTGCCTCCCGGATAATCTTTCCGGCAATCTCCACCCGCCCTCGGCTGTGTCCGGGATTCCTTGTTCATCCAGCGCAAGTCCGATCACAACGCCGCCGTATTTTTTGTACGAGCGGAAAGACCATATCCATGGACTCCTGCTTGCCACTGACAGAATTGACCATGGGCTTTCCGTTGTAAACCCGCATAGCTCGTTCCATCGCCTCCTGATCCACCGTATCAATCTGAAGTGGGAGACTGGTAATTCCCTGCAGTTCTCTTACGACTTCTTCCATCATAGATGGCTCGTCAATATCCGGAAGGCCTACATTCACATCCAAAATATGCGCGCCCTGTTCCTGCTGCCGGATTCCTTCTTTTTAAAATATAATCAATATCATGCTCTTTTAGTGCCTGTTTAAACCGTTTCTTTCCGGTCGGATTGATCCGCTCTCCAATGATCACCGGACAGTCACCCAAAATCACGGCCTGTCCATAAGAAGAAACCACCGTCTCCTCCTTCTCGGTCTGCTTCTGTACGGCCATATCTTTGCAGATATCCGTCATCCTGCGGATATGCTCCGGCGTCGTACCACAACAGCCGCCCACGATACAAGCCCCGGCCTTTACGATCTCCTGCATCCATCCGGCGAACAGTTCCGGTGTCACATCATAGTAAGTTTCCTGACCCCGCTGCTTTGGCAGCCCTGCATTTGGCTTCACAATTACCGGAATACTCGCATGCCTGCAGATCTCCTTTAGAATCGGGAGCATCTGCCGCGGCCCCAGACCACAGTTGATACCAAGAGCGTCCACACCCAGGCCCTCCAGCAGAGCTACGGTACTTAACACGTCTCCACCGGTAAGCAGTTTGCCTTTCTCATCGAAAATCAATGTCGCAAAGACCGGAAGATCTGTCTGCTCCTTTGCCGCCAGAACGGCTGCCTTACATTCATAAGTATCACTCATCGTCTCAATATGGATCAGATCGGCGCCGGCCTCGGCTCCCAGTCTCGCGGCCTCGGCAAACGCCTCGCAGGCTGCGTCAAATGACAAGTCTCCCATCGGCTCCAGAAGCTTTCCGGTCGGTCCCATATCAAGCGCCACGTAATGTCTGCCGTCGTCTTTTCCCGCCAGAATTCTGGCTTTCTTGGCGTTTTCCACTGCTGCGAAGATCACGTCTTTCAGCGGCCAGGTGTCATCGTGAAATTTCTGTGCATTAGCGCCGAAGGTATTGGCAAGCACAATGTCGCTTCCCGCTTCATAATACTGTCTGTGTATCTCTATGATCTCCTCAGGCTTTCGGATATTCCATGTCTCCGGAAGCTCTCCCGGCTGCAGTCCCCGCTCCTGCAGAAGGGTTCCCATCCCGCCGTCTAAAAACAATAACTCTTTTCCAAGCCGTTCTCTCATCTTTTCACTCCTTATCCGTTCCTGACTTTTATGCTCTCCGATAAAGACAATCTGCCTTTTCACACACCTCACACCCCTGCCGGTGACAGGGAATCTGCTCCCGGCTGATTCCGATCAACGCTGTAACCGATTTGGTCGGTGTAAGCATACAGCTTTTTGTCATCGTCAGGCCGATCTTCTTATCCGCCTGCAAAAGCGCAAGCAGCTTCTCCTGGTGCCGGATATCAAAGTCTCCGTAACCAGGACTGAATCTTGGTCTCAGATACCAACCCTCGCAGGATAGCTCTTTTGCGATCTCTTCCTGGCAGTCGTCGCAGTACTCCTCCAGAAGCGCCGCCGCACAGGACTGTAAGACCACTGCCTTTGCCATCTCCATAACAGATGCCCTCCTGATCATCTGATCCGCTTCCGTCCCCAGAGTGGCCGCAAAGGCCGCCACACGGCCACAGCCTTTTAAGTTTCGGGAAAGACCTTTACTTTCAATGGTCCAGTCTCCGATTTGGAGGACTCCGTCTTTCTGGGATAATTCAAAAATGCGATAGATGAATCGCTCTCTTACTTTGGCTTTCAGCTCCTCCATGGAACACTCCACCAAAGCAAGTGTCTGCTCATCTATCGCATGTCTTCCATATCCAAGATAACGGATGGCCTCCCTTATCTCCCTATTCATCTACAATCTCCGATAGATTTTCCATGATCGCCTTTGCAACCTCCGGCTTATTCATAGAATAAATATGGATGTTATTGATACCGTTGGCTATCAGATCGATCACCTGATCTGTGGCATAGGCCACTCCTGCCTGCCTCATCGCTTTCGGGTTATCCCCAAAACGATCTACGACCGCCTTAAAACGCTCCGGAAGATAGGTTCCGGATAAGGAACAGATCCGTCTGATCTGACTTTTATTGGTAACAGGCATGATACCTGGAAGCACCGGAACGGTAATCCCCGCCTCCCGGATCTTATACAGGAAATTATATAAAATATGGTTATCAAAAAACATCTGGGTTGTCAGAAAATCCAGACCGCAGTCCACCTTTTCCTTCAGATAACGGATGTCTTCCTTCTGAGTATCGCTCTCCACATGTCCTTCCGGATAGCAGGCGCCGCCAATGCAGAAATCCCCGCTTTCTTTCAAAAGCTCGATGAGTCCTGCCGCATGTTGGAACTTATCTTCCGCAGGGTATGCCATCCCTTCCGGAATGTCGCCCCGAAGCGCCAGTACATTCTCAATCCCTTCCTGCTTTAACTTGTGAACGACCTCACGCACCTCCGCTTTCGTCGAGGACACGCAGGTCAGATGTGCAAGGCTCGGAACGTGAAGCTCGTTTTGAATATGGGAGGCGATCCCCACAGTGTTCTTACTTGTGCCACCGCCTGCCCCATAGGTCACACTGATAAAAGACGGGCGGACAGTTGCAATCTCATCGACCGCCTTCACCACGCTTTCGTATTTGTCATCTGTCTTTGGCGGAAATACTTCAAATGATATATGTACATTTCCCGATTGTAATTTCTCTTTGATTTTCATGTCTTACTCTAAGCTGTCTTTTGTATTGCTGAACCTACAGACTCTCGTAGAGATCCACGTACTGCTTCGCGGAATTCTTCCAGGAGAAGTCCCTGCTCATTCCCTGCTCCACGATCTTGTTCCAGTCACGGCGTTTGTCGTAGTAGATCTTCTCCGCATACCGGATGACTGCAAGCATCTCATGTGCGTTGTAGTTTGCAAAACTAAAGCCGGTTCCCTTCTTTTCAAATTCATTGTAAGGCTGCACCGTATCTTTCAGACCGCCTGTCTCCCGGACGATCGGCACAGTGCCATAGCGCAGGCTCATTAATTGACTCAGACCGCAGGGCTCAAACAGGGACGGCATAAGAAATGCGTCCGATGCCGCATAGATCTTATGAGAGATCGGCTCGGAATAGTAAATATTGGCCGAAACCTTGCCCTGGTACTTCCACGCAAAATGGCGGAACATATTTTCATAACGCTCTTCTCCCGTTCCAAGCGCCACAATCTGCACGGCATCCTGACACAGATCGTCCATCACATAAGCAATCAGATCGAAGCCCTTCTGATCAGTCAGACGTGAAACGATACCGATCATCATCACCTTCTTGTCCTGATTGAGTCCAAGCGCCTCTTGTAGGGCGAGCTTATTCTTTACCTTTTCCTTACGGAAGTTGGATGCGTCGTAGTGGTGCTCGATCATCGGATCAGTCGCCGGATTCCACTCATTGTAATCCAGGCCGTTTACAATACCGGACAGGCAGTTCGATCTTGCATTCATTAGTCCATCCAGACGCTCACCGTAAAACGGCTGCTTGATCTCTTCAGCGTAAGAACTGCTGACTGTCGTCACCCTGTCCGCATAGACGATACCTCCCTTTAAAAGATTGGCATCCTTATAAGCCTCCAGCTTGTCCGGCGCGAAATAGTAAGCCGGAAGTCCTGTGATATCCTTTACTGTCTTCGTATCCCATACCCCCTGGAACTTCAGATTATGTATCGTCATGACCGTTTTGATGCCACGGAAGAACTCATTGCCGTACCGGAAATTATCAAGGTACACCGGTACAAGCCAGTCTGCCAGTCATGGCAGTGAATGATGTCCGGGCGGAAATCAAGAAGCGGCAGGGCGCTTAATGACGCCTTGGAGAAAAACGCAAACTTCTCAATATCCCACTTTGTGTCCCCATAAGGAGTGAAGCCGTTGAAGTAGTATTCATTGTCAATAAACCAGAATGTAATGCCCTCATGGACAAGCTCTAAAATTCCGACGTACTGTTCTCTCCAGTTCAGATCCATATAAAAATGGGTCTTATATGTCAGCTTTTCCTTCCACTCTTCCTTCATGCACATATATTTTGGAAGCATCACTCTGACGTCATACTTTTCTTTGTCAAAATATTTTGGCAGGGAACCTACAACGTCTGCCAGCCCCCTGTCTTGATAAATGGAACCGACTCAGATGCTACAAATAATATTTTCTTCATAAGTCTTCCTCCTGAATATAAACATAAACTATGGACTTATTATACCGCATTTTCCGATATTTGCAAAGAATTATCGATGTTTATATTCTAATCGGATGGTGTCCGCCACCAGGGCGATGAACTCGGAGTTGGTCGGTTTTCCTTTTCCGTTGCTGACCGTATATCCAAACAGCTCGTCTAACACATCAAGCTTCCCTCTGCTCCACGCCACCTCGATGGCATGGCGGATGGCACGCTCCACCCTGCTTGCCGTCGTCTGATGTTTCTTGGCCACAGTCGGATAGAGGATTTTCGTGATAGCATTTAAGACGTCCATATCCTCCACCGCCATAATGATGGCATCCCGTAAGTAATGATACCCTTTGATGTGGGCCGGGATGCCGATCTCGTGGATCATATCTGTAACGCGGGTCTCCAAAGGCTTCCTCTCTTCTTCCCGTTTCCGTACTTCCATGGCCTGCATGAAGGGCTCCGCATGTCTTTTGCACCTTGTATTTTTAATTTTCTCGATCAGTACTTCGTTCCGAAATGGTTTCATAATGTAGTAGGCCGCTCCTTTACGGAATGCATCTTCTGTGATCTTCTCCTGTCCGACCGCTGTGACAATGATAAAGTCCGGCCGTTTCTGGATCGTCTTGTCCTTATTTACCATATCCATGACACTTAAGCCATCGACTTTTGGCATAATCAGATCCAGCAAAACGACATCAGGTTCTTTTGTTTTTATAATTCGGTACACATCTTCTCCATTGTTCGCCTTTCCTACAAGGGAAAGTTCCTTGTCCGATGAAATAATATTTCCCAAAAAGTTCCAACATTCGTTCATTGTCGTCTGCGATCGCTACATTCACTTGATCCATGTTCCTTTCAACCTCCGATTTCTCCCATTCTTTCCTAAAAAACGCTACGATCACTATTATAAATTTCGTATTTTGCCAAATCAAGAATTTGCTGTCGTAACAATTCGACAGATGGCACCACTATTTTCCCTTATTTGACATGGTTCAACATATTGCCGATGTAGATACCGTACCCCATCCTGGCGTCCTGAACGAACACATGGGTGACAGCCCCTATCAGTTTCCCGTCCTGGAGAATCGGGCTCCCGCTCATTCCCTGCACGATTCCGCCGGTCATGTCAAGGAGTTTCGGATCCGTCACCTCGATCACCAAGGTCTTATTCGACTCCCTGGCATTCCAGTCGATTTTTGTAATACGAATCTTGTACTCTTCCACTTTACCGCTCACAGCACAACGGATCACGGCGTCACCGGTATGAATCTCATCCTTGGCAGCGACCGGAACCGGCTCCTGATTAGAAAAGAGGGCGTCGATCCGGTCTACCGTGCCATAAATGCCCTCATCTGTATTCTGGGTGATGGAACCTAAAATATTATAATTATTATAGACAATGACTCCTTCCATGCCACCGGGATTTCCGGAAGTACCTTTCTTGATATCCTGGATGCTGGTCGTGTAAAGACGGCCGTCCCCGATCTCCAAAAGCTCATTCGTATCCGTATCCCGGATCCCATGCCCCAGTGCGCCAAAGTGACTCTGGCTGTCCAAAAACGTCACGGTCCTAGCCCTTGTTCATTGTCCTTGACCCAAATGCCGAGTTTTTTCCCTTCCCCACTGTCGATCAGCCCCGTTTTTACATCCAGGAACTCTTCGTTTCGCCTGAGGTGCAGAACGACCTCCTCCGCTTCTTTTTGCTCCTATCACCTGCTGGCGTTCCTTTTTTGTCCCAATCGTGTTGTCATCAACCCCTACAATGTAATCCCCCGCTTTGACAAGGTGTTTGGCCGGCTCCTTTTTCGTCCCATCCTCATCCTCCACGGCTTCGGTCCCAAGCACCATCACACCGTCCGTCTCAGATAAAGTCCCACCGGCATCCCGCCTGGGATCACAAGATTCTCATCCACCTTCGATGTACTGACCTCCTGTTCAAACTGTCCCTGTTTCCACTCGAGGAAACAATAACTTCCTCCCAGAAGCATAAATGCTACCAGTACGATCAGGACGCCCCTTCGATACCATTTCACCCACATATCACGCCTCCTAAAACAGAATATTCTGAAAATGATTTTTTGGGGACATGTTCCGATCAATCGGAACATGTCCCCAATAGTTTAGTGCAGATCCCTGTTTTCTATTCTGCGAGGTGTTTACTTTTCATGTTTTCAGCCAGTTTTTTCATCTCTTTTGCCGTACTTTGAACCGCCTCAGTGATCTTGGCGCCACCTAAAATCCTGGAAAGTTCCTGGATGCTCTCGTCCTCTCCGAGAAGCCGGATCTCCGTGGTAGTCTTATTGTCATTTATCTGTTTTTCGATCAGGTAGTGTGCGTCCGCCATGGCCGCAATCTGTGCCAGATGGGTAATGCACAGTACCTGATGACGTTTCCCGAGAAGCGCCATCTTTTCGGACACTTTCTGCGCGGTTCTGCCGCTGATTCCGGTGTCAATCTCGTCGAAGATGAGGGTTTCCACCTCGTCTTTATCCGCCAGCACGGATTTGACCGCCAGCATGATCCGGGAGAGTTCTCCGCCCGACGCCACCATACCGAGTGGTTTTTCTTTTCTCCCGGATTCAGAGAAATCATAAATTCCGCCTCATCTCTTCCAGATTCGGTGTAATCCGGAACAGGGCGGATCACAGTATCAAATTCCACGTTGAGGAAATTGAGATCAAGAATTCCCTGCCTGATCTCTTCTGAGAGGCCTCCTGCATAGCTTTCGCGGATTTCGGTAAGCTTGTTTGTCCACCGGTCCAGCTCCTTTTGTGCCACATCCTTCTTCTCTCGTAAGGATGCCAGATATGCATCATAATCCTGAAGAACCGCCAACTTCTTTTCGGTCTCCTCTGCATAATGCAGAATTTCCCCGATGGAGTTCCCATATTTTGTTTTCAAATGGTTGATCGTATTGAGCCGATTTTCCGTTTCGTAGAATTCCTCCTCGGAAAAAGAAAAGTCATCCTGGCTATCGGACAATTCCCGGTTGAAATCTCCAAGAAGACTTTCGATCTCCAGTAGTTCTCCATAGAGCTCTTCCATCTTCGGATCGTAGGATGACACTTCGGACATGGCGTGGATGGCTCGGCCAAGGGATGAGGAAGCTGACGTCTCGGAAAGCCCCCTGTACACTCGTATGCCTCTTCCAGGCTTTCCATAATCTTCCTTGCGTTTCTCATCTTCTTATAACGGGATTCCAGTTCCTCATCCTCTCCCAAAATGAGGGCAGCCTCCCGGATTTCTTCTGCCTCAAAAGAGAGAAAATCTTCTTCTTTTTTTCCGCTCGGTCTCTCCTTTGTCCGCTTCCTCCAAGACTCGGACTGCTTCCCTGTAGATCTGGTACGCTTCCCGTACCTGCTTTTTACAGACTCTGCCTCGTCTTTTGCATAGGCGTCCAGGATTTCCAGATGCTTTTTCTTGTACAGTAAAGACTGGTGCTCGTGCTGTCCATGAATATCAATCAGAATCTCCGCTGCCTCTTTGAGCCGCCCGATTGGTACCATTTCTCCATTGATACGACTGATACTTCTGCCGTCCATGAGCTTCCGGCTCAGAGCTACAATTCCATCCTCCGGGACAATCTCAAGTCTCTCAAGCTTCTTCTGCTGCCGTGGATCACAAACGTAAAAGACCAGCTCCACCAGTCCATAGTCTGCTCCCTCCCGGAGCATAGCGGCACTGTATTTCCCTCCCAGGGCCAGGTGGACAGAACCAAGCAAAGGGATTTCCCCGCTCCGGTCTCCCCGGTAAGAATATTCAGTCCTTCCTTCCACTCGACCTCCGCCTCGTCAATCAGCGCCAGATTTTTCACATGCAGACTTTGTAACATGTCTCCTCCCTTTTCTTTTATCCGTTTCCTGCCAGAGACCGTCTTACATGACCATTCCACGCAGACGATCCATCACGTTCACCGTCTCTTCTTTGCTGCGGACGGCACACATGATCGTATCGTCCCCGGCAATACACCCGGCGATCTCGTGCCACTGTAAGGCGTCGATAGCGGCCGCCACCGCCATGGCCATCCCCGGCACGGTCTTGATAATAAGAATATTCTCCGCCATATCCATGGAGGCGAATCCATCCCGCAGAATCCGGATGTACTTCTCACTCATCTCCTTGCCGTCGTGACGCAAAAGGGCGTACTTTTGCCTGCCATTCTCCGCAGGTACCTTTGTCAGCTTCAGATCTCGGATATCCCTGGATACTGTCGCCTGTGTCACCTTGAATCCAGCCTCATTTAAGCGTTCCGCCAATTCTTCCTGTGTCTCGATGTCATATTTTCGGATCAGTTCCACAATCTTTGCGTGTCTGTTTACTTTCATTCGGCTAATTTCCTTTCATTTTTTCCCTCAGTGTCTCCACAAAACTCAACTTGCTCAGTTTAATCAATTTCGTCACTTCCTGTGCTTTCTGGATTACTACCCGTTCCCCTGTGCGAAGCCGCATGATATCGGTACCGTCAAAGGTAACAATCGCTTCCTCCTCTTCCTTGTTCCTTCTGGATCCGATCTCCACCTCCACCAGATCCGCGTCCGAAACCACGATGCTGCTGTTATTCAGGGAATGAGAACAGATCGGGGTAATCAGAATCAGGGATGCCGTCGGTTCCACGATCGGTCCGCCTGCCGACAGGTTGTAAGCTGTGGATCCCGTCGGCGTGGAAATGATAAGGCCGTCTGCCTGATACGACGTCAGATACACACCGTTGACATAGAGGTTGAGCCGTACGATATGAAGGTTTTCGCTTCTTGTCACTACAATATCATTGAGGGCCACATCCGTCCGAAAGTCCTTGACTGTCCCAGAGAGCATCATCCGGTTTTCTACGGTGTAGCTCCCTTCCAGGAGCTGGTCGAGAGCCGGAAAGAGATTTTGCACCTCTACTTCCGTCAGATATCCAAGCGTACCCATATTGACTCTAAAATCGGCACCTCCCGCTGCAGCAACTCCCGTGCCGCAAGGATGAGGGTCCCATCCCCTCCGATTACGACCGCACAGTCCACGTCCATTTCCTTTGTCTCCTCCCCGTCCAAAATACAATGGACGCCCCGGCTTTCCAGATAGGACGCCGCCTGTCTCGTAACTTTATGATGTTCGTCTTTTCCTTTATTTGTAATAATATAAACCTGTTTCATCTTTCTATTTTGCCAGTGTTCCAAAGGCCTCGGCCACGATGCCCTTCACCGCCTCCTCAGACGGCACGTCGCAGGCTTCCTCCCTCGCTTTCTTTAAATGGACGAGATATTCAATATTCCCCTCCGGTCCTTTGATCGGAGAAAAAGTCAGTTTCTTCACCGTAAATCCGATGGATGCGGCATAGTCCGTCACGGTATGGATCACTTCTTCGTGGGTGCTCTTCTCCCGTACAACGCCCTTTTTCCCGACCTTCTCCCTGCCTGCCTCAAACTGCGGTTTGATCAGCGCCACGATCTCTCCGCCCTCCGTCAGATACCGGTAAATCGGAAGGAGTACCTTGGTCAGAGAGATAAAAGACACGTCAATGGAGGAAAAATCGATCGGCTCTCCCAAATCCTCCGGGGTCACGTAGCGGATATTCGTCTTTTCCATACAGACGACCCTGTCATCCTGACGAAGCTTCCAGGCAAGCTGTCCTCTCCCCACATCAATGGCGAACACCTTTCTCGCCCCATTTTGCAGCATACAGTCCGTAAATCCCCCGGTAGAGGACCCCACATCCGTACAGACCTTATCCGCAAGCTCCACGTCAAACTCTTTCATGGCCTTTTCCAGTTTCAGTCCGCCTCTGCTGACGTACGGAAGGGCATGTCCTTTGACCTCGATGGACACATCCTCCGGAAATGTCGTCCCGGCCTTATCCTCCCGCTGTCCATCCACAAATACATTCCCGGACATAATCACCGCCTTGGCCTTCTCCCTGGACTCGGCCAGATTTCGCTTTACAAGCAATACATCCAGACGTTCTTTCATGTTCTATTGGTCTCCTTTATCTGATACTGTCTGATGCTGGATTCCTGCATAAACAGTAATAATCTTTTTGTAAATGGATTCTTCATCCAGCATCACTTCTTTTCTTAACATATCCACACTGCCGTGTTCAATATAATCGTCCGGGAGTGTAATCGTTACGACTTTGCAGGCAAGCTCCATCCGGCTCACATAATCCAGTACCCGCTCTCCAAATCCCCCGCTCTTTACATTTTCCTCAATCGTCACCAGAAGGATATGCTCCTTGGCAAGAGATGCGACGCACTCCTCGTCAAGCGGCTTTACAAACCGGGCATTCACAAGGCTTGCGTTTAAGCCGGCCTCTTTAGCCTTTCCCGAACGTTCGCCGCTGTCTCAAACATATGTCCGACGCTTATGATAGCGATATCTTCCTCATCAAAAATGATCTCCGCCTGTCCGTAACGAACCCTCTGCCGGAACATTTTATAACCGTCGTATGCCGTTCCTCTTGGATAGCGGATAGCCACCGGGCCACCCGTATATCCGATAGCAAAACGAAGCATATCCGCAAGCTCCCATTTATTCTTCGGAGCCATCACCGTCATATTCGGAATCATGGACAGGTAGGACAGATCGAAGATTCCCTGGTGGGTCTCCCCGTCGCTTCCAACCAGTCCGCCCCGGTCCACCGCAAAGACGACCGGAAGATTCTGGAGTGCAACATCATGGATGATCTGGTCAAAGGCCCGCTGTAAAAAGGACGAATAGACCGCAAATACTGGCTTCAGCCCGCCGGCAGCAAGTCCCGCCGCAAAGGTCACGGCGTGCCCCTCCGCGATCCCCACGTCAAAACAACGGTTCCGGTATTTCCTGTGAAACGGCGCCAGTCCGGTTCCGTCCTCCATGGCCGCCGTAATGGCAACCAAAGACGGCTCCTTTTCCCCCATGTCGTACATCACTTTGGCAAACACATCGGTATAACTGTCTTTTTCTTTCTTTTTTAATGGTTTTCCGCTACGGATGTCAAAAGGTTCGGTCCCATGGAAACGAGACGGTTCCTTCTCTGCCGGAAGATAGCCTTTCCCCTTCTTTGTCAGCACATGAAGCAGCACCGGCCCTTTTACTTTCTTCGCCTCCCGAAATGCGCGGATCAGCTCTTTTTAGGTTGTGGCCGTCCACCGGTCCTAAGTAAGTGATGCCCATGTCCTCAAAAACATCCCCGGCAAAAAAGCTGTTTGATACTGCTTTTTGTCTTTCGCAGATGGCTTAAAATCTGGTCTCCGCCGGACGGGATCTTCCGGATGGCCTTTTCCAGTCCTTTTTTCAGATTCGTGTAGGCATCCGCCGTCCGAATTCCATCCAGATACCGGGACATGCCCCCTACATTCTCCGATATGGACATTTTGTTGTCATTGAGGACAATGATAAAATTCTTCTCCAGATGGGATGCATTGTTGAGAGCCTCAAACGCCATTCCTCCGGTCAGAGCGCCATCACCGATCACTGAAATCACGTGGTAGTCTTCCCCCGGATATCCCGCGCCTCCACATAGCCAAGACCCGCAGAGATTGAAGTAGAGCTGTGTCCGGTGTTGAATGCGTCGCACTGACTCTCCTTACGTTTCGGAAATCCACTCATGCCTCCGTACTTTCGAAGCTCGTCAAAAAGCCTTCCCGGCGTCCGGTCAGAATCTTGTGGGTGTAGGACTGGTGCCCCACGTCCCAGATGATTTTATCCTCCGGCAGGTGGAAACAAAGGTGCATCGCCATCGTCAGCTCTACCACACCTAAGTTGGAGGCCAGATGTCCCCCGGTGCGGCTGATCTTTTCCACGAGAAACTCCCTGATCTCCTGTGCCAGTACGGGCAGATCTTCCTTTGCTATCTTTTGAATATCATTTTCTCTTTGTATCCTCTCAAGTACCACAGAAATCCCTCACTATTTCTTTCGATGTATCAATTCCCGGAGCAGTCTTGTCAGAAATGGATTCGCCACCGGAAGCCCCTCAAAAGTGTAAGAGCCTCCTCCGAGATGACTTCCACGTCCCGCTTCGCCTGCTCCAGTCCTCTCAGTGTCACATAGGTCGTCTTTTCATTCTTTTCATCACTGTGGACCGGCTTTCCGAGCTTATCCGTCGTACTTGTCACATCCAGAATATCGTCCTGAATCTGGAACGCAAGTCCCACCTTAGAGGCGAGCCTCTCTATCGTCCGGATCTCATCTTTCGATGCCCCCGCAAGAACAGCTCCGATCATCATGGAGCTTTCGATGAGTGCCCCGGTCTTGAGTGCGTAAATAAAATCCAGCTTTTCCCTCTCGATCTGCCGCCCTGAAGAAGATACATCTACCACCTGGCCGCCGATCATACCGTAGACCCCGGCTTTCCCTGCAAGAATCGCGATCGCCTTTCCTATGACCGGCGCCGACTCCGGCTCCATCTCAAAAGCCGTGGCAGCCGTCTCAAAGGCATAATTCAGCAAAGCGTCTCCCGCCAGGATTCCCATGTCCTCTCCATAGACCACATGAGACGTCCTGCGGCCTCTTCTATATTCATCGTTGTCCATCGCCGGAAGATCATCATGCACAAGGGAATATGTATGGATCATCTCCTGGGCAGCCGCAAAGGGCGAATGATATCCGACTTCCTCCGAACATCCGGTAAGTTTCCAGCATCAGCATGGGACGGAGACGCTTCCACCTGCCATCAGACTATACTCCATGGCCTCCAGGATCACCTTCTGGAATCCCTCCTGCTTTGGGAGATAGCTTTTTTTAATATCTCCTCGATCTCTGATACTTTTTCTTCCCGACTTGTTTCCCAATTATTCAAACTCATGCTTTTCTCCATTCTCATCCAGAATCCGCACCTTCTCTTCCACGGCGCCGATCTGCTCGTCACACTGTTTCAAAAGCTCCATCGCTTCCGCATAATACCGGAAAGAATCCTCCAGAGAGATTTCCTCTGACTGCATCTTTTCCTGGATATCATCCAGCTTTTCAAAGATTTCGTTAATCTCCATTGTCTTTTTTTCTCGTCCTTTCCACGACCGCATCGATCGTTCCATCTCTCACATAGAGAGTCAGATGCTCTCCCTGCCGAACCCCGCTGATGCTTCGCACCGCCTGTTGGTCTTCTCCTGTCACGAACGCATAGCCCTGATTGAGCTTTCCCATCGGGGAAAGTCCCGCAAACACTTCCATTTGCATTGCCAGTCTCTGACGGTTCCGTTGGATTTTCCACTCCATCTTTTCCCGGACCCGAAGCTCCAAATCCGCAAGCCGTCTCCGCTGTCCTGCAATCTGTACGCCCGGATGAAGTCTCCGGAAAATCTCCTGCTCCTTTGAAAGCTGCATCCGGATCGTCTGAATCCGCCTTTCCATCTCTCTTTGAAGCGTCAGCATGCGTTTCTCTTTCTCCTCTTTGACGGCGCATGCGTCAAACACTGCAAGCTCCGCCGCCGCGGAAGGTGTCGGTGCCCGCAGATCCGCCACATAATCCGATATCGTCGTATCCGTCTGATGTCCGACCGCCGAGATCACCGGTACCGGGCAGTGAAAGATGGCTCTTGCAACTTCTTCCTCATTGAAGGCCCAAAGATCCTCCATCGAGCCTCCGCCCCGACCGACAATGATAACGTCCACGTCCTCTTTCTCAAGTCGACGGATTGCCGCCGCAATGCTTGGCGCCGCCTCTTCCCCTGCACCAAAGCTGGGGAAAGCAAAAGCTTTACATAAGGATTGCGCCGTTTCGCAATGTGAATGATGTCACGGATAGCGGCTCCTGTCGGTGCAGTCACGATGCCGATCGTCTTTGCATAGGGTGGGATCGGCTGTTTATATTCCGGTGCAAACATCCCCATCTCTTCCAGCTCCTCTTTGAGCTCCTGAAATCTCTGTGTCAGAAGCCCCGCCCCGTCTAAGACAATCTCCCTGGCATATAGCTGATACGTGCCGTCACGTTCGTAAGTGGAAATGGATCCAAAGACTACCACCTGCTGGCCGTCCTGCATCCGAAACGGAAGCCCTTTTCGGTTCCCCGCAAAGAGGATGGCAGAGATCATCCCTGATTCATCCTTGAGGGAAAAGTAAACATGTCCCTTTGGATGATATTTGCAATTTGACACTTCCCCCGGACATGGATACGGTTTAACAGAAAGTCCTGGGTGAACATATTTTTAATGTACTGGTTGACCTGACTGACCGTATATACATTTCCCATCGTCTCTTACGCCGCGATCTTTGCCAGAACGCCATTGATGAAAGACGGTCCCTCGTCGCTACTGTACTTCTTCGCAAGCTCTACCGCCTCGTTAATCGCCACCTTGACCGGAATGTCCTCATCCCACTTCATCTCATAGACGGCAAGCCGTAAAATCGTCAGGTCTGCCTTATTCATACGTCCGGTCTTCCATCCGGTTGTCTGCTCATTGATCAGAGCGTCAATCTCCGGAATCAGTTCCTCGACCTTACGACACTTCTCCTGGATATACGCCTCATCCGTCTCACTGACTTCACGTTCCGTTTTTAAAAGCTCCATGTACAGTCGTCCCTGCTCTAAAAGCTCCTCCTGTGTATGAAACTCCCTCCCAAATAACATTCTGAAAATGTGTTCTCTGATTTCTGATCTTCCCATCTTCCTTCCTTTCTGTCTTCTCCCGGCGAAAGCTTTCGCCTTACCGGAACTCAAAAAAGGGGTATCATCCCGACACCCCTCATTATACTGTACTTTCTGCCTTCCGGCAATCTTTCGTGCATAAAAACACATAACATCGTATATTTATTCTTGACAATGTGCGGGGTTAATTTTCTGTATCGTCGTCAACTCCTGCGACTTTGATATTGACATCTGCAACGGAAAGACCTGTCATATTCTCAATGGCGGCCTTGACTTTCTCCTGTACCCTGGAAGATACCTCCATGATATTCTTCCCAAAACGCAAATTCAGTGACAAAGATACGGTCACCACTCCGTCGAGGACGTCCACCTTCACTCCCTTTGAGAGATTCTTCTTTCCAAGCTTGCTGATGAGATCTCTCGTAGATGTGCCTGCCATGGAGGACACCCCGTCCACTTCCATCGCCGCAAGACCGGCTATAATCGCCACGACTTCATCGGCAATCTGTACCTGTCCGATCTCTTCTTCCTGGATCGTATAGGTATTTTCTCTCTTCTTTCCCCATATCTGAAACCTCCTCATATCGGTGATACTGCATGTTTCCTGTACATAGAATACACAATTACTGTATCCATTATACCAAATTCCGTCGTTGCTTACAAGGCTCTTGTTCACGATTTTGGAGGTTCTCTGTAACAATTCCTATTGTCTTTTTGATTATGAGCGTCCAAACTCGGAAAGCCGTAAGCCCTCGTTTCGCTCCAGCGTCATCCGAATACTCCACTCGTGTACGAATAGAAGCAATGGGCGGCCTTTCAAATCCTTAATCTTCTTCATATCCGATGTTCCTGTGAGACGATCCATATCGATCTCCTCATTTTCAATCCACCGAATATACTCGTACGGCAGCGTCTCCAGAATAATCTCTACCCCGTACTCGTTTTTCAATCGGTATTTCAGAACGTCAAACTGCAGTACACCGACCACGCCGACGATGACCTCCTCCATTCCAATATTATATTCCTGGAAAATCTGGATCGCACCTTCCTGTGCGATTTCGTTGATTCCCTTGATGAACTGTTTACGCTTCATAGTGTCCACCTGACGGACTCTTGCAAAATGTTCCGGTGCAAAGGTCGGAATCCCCTCGTAAGCATAACGCTCCTGACTCGTCGTGATCGTATCCCCAATGGAGAAAATACCCGGATCAAAAATACCAATAATATCCCCGCCATAAGCTTTCTCGATCATCTTCCGCTCACTTGCCATCATCTGCTGCGGTTGGGAGAGACGAACTTTCTTCCCACCCTGGATGTGGAAAGCGTCCATCCCGGCGTCGAATTCCCCGGAACAGATCCTCATAAAAGCGATTCTGTCTCTGTGCGCTTTATTCATATTTGCCTGGATCTTAAATACAAAGGCAGAAAAGTCCTTCTCTGTCATCGGATCAATATCCCCTTTGTCCGAATGTCTCGGAAGCGGAGGAGTGGTCATCTTCAGAAAATGCTGTAAAAATGTTTCCACCCCGAAATTGGTGAGGGCTGATCCGAAGAATACCGGAGAAAGCTCCCCACGATCCACCATCTCCTGATCAAACGTTGCGCTTGCCCCGTCCAGAAGCTCGATCTCCTCCAGAAGCTGCTCCTTCTGCTCTGGGTCCAGGTACTGATCCACATCCGGATGATCCACACGAATCTTCTTCACTTCTCCGGTTGTCGTTCCTTTCTTCGTATCGAAGAAAAGTTCAATCTCCTCCTCGTTCCGGTCATAAACCCCCGGAACGCTTTTCCGGAACCGATCGGCCAGTTGATCGGGCAGGTCGCGATGCCAAGCTCCTTCTCAATGTCGTCCAGAAGTTCGAAGGTGTCGTTGGCCTCCCGGTCCATCTTGTTGATAAAGGTAAAAATCGGAATATGGCGCATGACACAGACCTTGAATAACTTTCTCGTCTGTGCCTCCACACCTTTAGACGCGTCGATCACCATCACCGCCGAATCCGCCGCCATCAGCGTACGGTAGGTGTCCTCCGAGAAATCCTGGTGTCCCGGAGTATCCAGAATGTTGATGCAGTAGCCGTCATAATGGAACTGCAGAACCGAGGAGGTAACGGAGATTCCTCTCTCCTTTTCAATTTCCATCCAGTCTGACACCGCATGTTTTGCGGTCGCCTTACCCTTTACGGAGCCCGCCTGGTTGATGGCTCCTCCATATAATAAGAACTTTTCCGTCAAGGTCGTCTTCCCGGCGTCCGGGTGGGAAATAATGGCGAAAGTTCTCCGCTTTTTTATTTCATCTGTAATCTTTGACATGATATTCTCCTGTATTTTTCTTATTCTTCCCGGAATCTTCCAAATGATTCCACGCAATTAATTATTGTAGCATATCCGCCTTAAAATCCGCAATAGCTTTCTTTACTGAGCTATCCCTGTATTTCTATTCCTGTTCTTCGGCTGTTTCTTTGCCGTCCTCGCTGTCTGTCGTTTTTCCCTCTGTCGACGTATTTTCATTCTGGGCAGTATTCTGATCCGCCTTCTTACTCATCGGTGTGATCACGATATTCTCCGGGGCAACCCCTGTCTTTCTTGTCACAATATCCTCAATCTGAGCCCGGTTTGCTTCCGTCATTTCCACGTTTCCAACAACCACGTCCGCCTGTTCGTCACTGACATTCACTACCGATTCGGTAAAGCCTTTCGATGCAAGCAGTGTCTCCGCAGCTGACTCCTGCTCTGCAACCTTTGTCAGCTCTATCATCTGATTGATAGCATCTTGTTTCTGTTCTTCTGTCACTGAAGTGCTGTCGATAATCCCCTGAAGGGTCTCCTTATTCTTCGCCCGCACCTGCTCTCTGGATACTTTTGCCTGCGCCACAGTATTTTTGACCTCTCCGTTTGTAAGTACTGCTTCTCCTGGTGTTCCTTCCACATCTCCGTCTGTTTCAGACGCGTCTTGATCCTGACTTTCAATATCTCCCGATCCAGTCTCGATGTCCTCCTCGGAAATATCGAGAAGTTCGCTGTTTGCCTGTTGTGCTGTTTTCGTGTCATCCTTATCCGAAAACAGCTTCCCCGAATAATTCAGATACCCTGCCGCCGCGATCATCAGGGCGAGTGCCGCCACAATCACCTGATTTTTCTTAATCAATCGTTTCACCGTCATTCCTCCTGCTTTTCCTATTTCATCTTTACTACCTTACTATTATGTGACTCCACAGAAAATAATGCCTCCACCGCTTCTGTAATCTCCTGTACGACAACCGGCTGATCTCCTCCCTCACAGAGAACTACCACTCCTTCCACAGTGGGGACAAGCTCCTTTTTGACATAAGGCGTCTGTCCCCCGTCATCTCTTCGTAGACGGTCGTCTCGTTTTTCGTTCTTTGTTTCTCATCCTCCGCCGTCTCCTCATCCTTTTCCACTACCTTCTCTGAGGAAGAGGAAACGGTCATCATCACCTTGACCTTTCCTGCCCCCTCCATCCGGGAGATCACCTTCTCCAGTTCAGATGCGGCTTTTTCGGCGTAATCTTCGTACTTTTCTTTTCCCCGGTATCGCTTTTGGTGAGTTCTTCTTTTGTCTCCTGATTCTTCTTGTCTGAGACAGGCATCGCAATCACTAAAAGCAAAAGCCCTGCAAGAAGCACCAGAAGCCATTTATTCTTCATTGGAAGTTTCCCGTTCTCCAGAAGCTTCTGAAGCCATGTCCTGTTCCCATTCAAGATATCCCTCCTCCGCAGATTCAAACACTTCCCTTGCCCGTTCCATCTCCCTCACATTCTGGTGGTACTCGATGCTGTGGTATATTCGGTCAAATTCCTCTTCCAGATGAAAGATTCCAAACACCGGTCTTGCCAGAAGGAGAATTAATACCAGACCCGTAAAAAAGCGAATATACTTTTTGTAGTCCGAATCCGGGATGATCTGCATCAGCATTGTCATCAAAATCAGATAAAAGACAAGATTTTTTATCCAGTCATATATATATGTAAACATGTCTCCTCCTATGACCGAATGGCCGCCACAATCACAATCGTAATCAAAAACAGCACCGCGCTTGTGTATACCGTCTTTAAAAGCAACACTGCCGCATCCCCTGCTCCCGCCACGCACCCGATAATACGTGAGTCCGAGACCGGCTCTAAAAGTGCTGCCAGCAGTTTATAAATCAGCGCCAGCACGGCAATCTGAATGACCGGAATCAGACAGATTCCCACACAGATAAGCGCCCCGGCTACTCCGATACCGTTCCGGATCAATGTCAGCGCCGACATGACAATCTCCGTCATTCCGCCCAGCGTATTGCCGATACCGGGAATGGACTCCAGCCCCTTTGCAGACCGCTTCTTCTCACCTCATCAATCACGGGGCTTAAGAGCCCCTGAATGAGATTCACCCCCATGACCCCTACAAGAATCGTTTTAAGATCCAACTGATGATGGTTTGTCCAAGCTCCGCAAACCGCCCCAAATAGGGTTCCGGCGAAAGTTCGTCCATCAACCGGATCATCAGATAAACATGAATCAAGGGCAGTACAAAGGAACAGACAACCGACTGCACAAGATATATCAAGAACAGCATCAGATTATAAAAACCAGTGAACTGCCGCTTCCCGTGACAACAGCCGCCGCCATCAGATAAACCGGGCAGAGCGCCTGCATAAAATCCGTCAAAAGAGTCAGACTTTTCGTCACGGAATCGATCATCACCTCAAAGGTCTGAAGCAGCAAGGTGATGAGAAGCAGATAGAGAATAAAAAGCCTGTATCCGCCGCCTGCCCTGCCGCAAACACCTGGCTGAAATTGGCAAAGACTGCCGCAATCAGTGCAATGACGAGGATGTGAAGCATGGCCGTCTTGTTTTCAGAAAGGACCGAAAAGACCGTCCCGCCAATTCCCCGTCCCGCCATCGCAAGAGCCCCGGTCACATCTCCGGAAAGCAGCGTTTCCACAAGCTCGGTAAATTCGATCTGTTCTTTCTGAAAGATCTCGTCCATCATCTTATCCACATCACGAAAATCCATCTCGTCTATCCATTCCCTTGCGGCCTCCGGGACTGTTTCCTCCTCCGGCTCTTCTGCTGCTTCTGCCCGGATGGATCCCCACACCAGGAGAACCCCTAAAAGCAGCAGCAAAAGAATCATCCCTTCTTTCTTCCTCACGATAAAAACACCTCGATGGTCCTAAGAAGCGTCAGAAGCACAGGCATCCCCAAAGCCAACACCGACAGTTTTCCAAAGAGCTGGATCTGGGATGCAATCGTCTGGTATCCGGAATCCTTACAGATATTGGAGGCAAACTCCGCCACATATGTGATGCCCAGCATCTTTAAGAGTACACCCAGATAAGATCCTTCGATCTGCAAGAAAGAGCCGATCTCCCTGACTGTCGCAAGTACCGTGTCGAGTTTCCCCAGAATTCCCGCCGCCAGCAAAAGCCCTGCGGCAATACTGACGTAAATTCCATATTCCGTTTTACCGCCTTTAAACTGAAGAGCAATGAGCGCCGCACAGACGCCTGCCGCCGCTGCTTTTGTATTTCGTCATGCTTTCCCTCCCTTCTCTTTACCTGCGACTTGTATCTGTACCATTTGTCACAAGGCAAACAGACGCCTCATTGTTTCAAACAGATCATAAATATACGGCACAATCCAGATCAGAACGAGGATCAAGCCTGCAAGGCTTGTTAAAAATGCCTGTTCCTCCCTTCCGCTGTGCTTTAGTACCTGGCTTAACACGGAAACCAAAATCCCGACCGCCGCGATTTTAAAGATCAGACTGACACTCATACGCACTTCCTTCCCTTCTTCTTTCTTACAGCAGCAGGATCGTCAAAAACACCCCGCCAAGCACTCCCAGACAGCTTCCGATCCTCCGCTTCGGTCCGATCTGGGATTCTGCCTCCCGGATCCACGTCTCCCACCGTTCCCCGGAAAGCTTAAGCGTCCCGATCTGCATGTCCAGATCCAGATACCCGGTCTGCCCGCCAAGGGAGAGAAACTGCTCCCACTCCTCGTCTGTCATCCCCGCTCTCTCCGGTAGGATTCCAAGGTCCCGGATGTGTAGGATCGGAACCATTGGGGAAACTGTAAGCTTCCCTGCTCTTCAAAGGCACGGTGTGCCTGTACAAACAGTGAAGCATACGGCTCTTTGATCCGCGAGGACACCTCCAGCATCACCTCCGGAAACGGCTCCTTCGTGTACTGGATTTCGCCCCGGATCATCCGGTACAACTCTCTTAAGAACCTCAATTCCTCAAGATGCAGATTTAATTTCCGTCCGTACCCGATCCCCAAAGCCGAGCACCCCGCAATCACAAAGGCGGCTCCAAACAGCTTCAGAAACATGGCTGTCCCCCTCCTGTCGTATATTCCATCAAGAAGACCGGGCCTGTCTCCCTGACGCAAAACAATGTACCTCTCAAACCGCTCCTCCTGGATGAGCTGCCCCAGCACCGGCTTTTGCCGGAGCTCTTCCACAGAGTTCCCGTGAGCTGTCACAATCATCCGACACCCACAGTGCATGGCATACTCGATTGCCTCCACATCCTCTTTCGTCCCAATCTCATCCGCGGCCACCACTTTTGGCGTCATAGAGCGGATCATCATCAGCATACCCTCTGCTTTCGGACAAGCATCAAGAACATCACTGCGAAGTCCGATATCATTTTGCGCTGCTCCCAGATAGCATCCCGCGATCTCCGAACGCTCGTCCACCACACCGACTGTACATCCTTTCACATAGTCGTTCCCATCGGAGACCTGTCGGATGATGTCCCGCAGAAGCGTCGTCTTACCGCATCCCGGCGGCGAAATAATCATGGTATGACATAATTCTTTCTGGTTGGCAATGTAAGGGAATACCTTGTTCGCGCAGCCTTTTTACCTCGTGTGCCGCCCGGATATGTACCGAGGAGACATATCTGAGATTCCGGACCCTGTCCTGCTCCGTAATCGCCTTACCTGCCATCCCTACTCGATGACCACCCTCAATGGTCAAAAATCCCTTTCTCATCTCTTCCTCAAACGCATAGGGTGAATACCTGCTCATGTAATTTACGATCTCCTTCAGTTCCTCCCTGCCAGCCGTATAGTTCACCCTGAACTTCCTTCCCTCAAGGTAGACACAGACAGGCTTTCCCACACGGATACAGATCTCCGTCACCTGTTCAAAGTCCAGATCTTCCTGCATCATCACCTGATCCACCATCCGCTTCAATCGCTCCGGAAGAATCCGAAAAATCTGCTCTTTCTTGTTGCTCACTACTTTTCCACCACCTTTTACAACACAATATATGTGGACAACCGGAAAATATGACTAACAAAACCGGAACATACTTCATCCCTAGGAACAACTCCTTTTTTCTATAAATATAAAATAGAAAAATGATCAAAAGGTGCAGAAAAAGGATGTTGTTTTTCTATTTCCCATGATACAATGATCATAAGTGTTCTTTCCCTGGTTTTACGTATTTACTATCGGGGCAAAAAAAGAAAAGGAGGAGAATTGACAGATGAATATAGAAGTTCGTACTTATAGACATGAAGATGTCCCTGCCATGACGGCCATCTGGAATCAGGTGGTGGAGGATGGCATCGCTTTCCCGCAAGAGACCCTCTTAGATGATGTAAGCGGGCCGGCTTTCTTTGCCGAGCAGACAGACTGTGCTGTGGCTGTGGATACGGGCACGGACGAAGTGTGTGGACTTTACATCCTTCATCCGAACAATATCGGACGATGCGGCCACCTTGCCAACGCCAGTTATGCAGTATCAAAGGGACAAACAGGGATTTCATATCGGCGAAAAGCTGGTTCTCCACTCCTTACAACTCGCAAGAGAATATGGTTTCCGTGTCATGCAATTTAATGCAGTAGTCGCTTCCAACATACACGCCCGTCACCTTTATGAACGATGCGGCTTTGTATCTCTCGGAGTGATCCCAGAGGATTCCGGATGAAAGACGGTCATTTCGAGGACATCTGTCCGTACTACCGCGTTCTGTAAATCTTAGTCCAAATAAAAAAAAGCATATCAGACAGGCTTTCCCCTTCTCTGATATGCTTCTTTTTTGTATTGTATACACTCCAAAGTCCGGGCTTAAATGGTACAAAACACCCTTGTTTCCTATTTACAGCAACCGTTTGTAATAAGATTCTGCCGTATAGAGCGCTGCCGCCGGGTTATGACCGAGTACCCGGTCTTTCGTCACTGCCGTGGTGACCGGTGCGTCCGAGTGCTTATAGAATAAACTGTCATGGCCGACACAGAGACCGACAACAACATTCAGATCTGTCTTCTCCTTGTTCAAATACTTCGCCTGCAAAACCGGATTGCACATATGGCATCCAATTTCCTGACATTCTTCTGGTATCCCAATTCTCGTCTTATCTACAGCCCCGATTTTACATGCGACTCCGATGACTTCCAGGTCATGGCCTCTCAATATTTTTGCAAGCGTTCTGCTCTCACGGATCAGTCCGACGCAGGTGGCGATTCCGATTTTCTTCGCCCGATTTTCCCGGAAAAGGCGATGATCTCCTCCACCCGCGTCAGTTTCAGGTAGCCTTCATACTCAACCTCTGCCGCAGCAATAGCAAGCTTCTGATCTTCCATATCTTCATAACAGGCAATCGCCTCCTGTAAAAGATCCGGGTTCAACGATGTTGTCAGGCAGAAATCCGGACGCTTGCCATCCTTTCTTTCGCAAGCTGTCAACGCACAGTCCACGCAGGATCTTCTGAGCATTTTTCTTCCATTTTGAGTTCCTCCTACTTCTCTTCTCATTTTCCTTCTACAGTGAAATACTCTTTTTTAAAAAAGCTCCCATGTCTTTTGCAGACACAGGAGCTTTGAAATCTATTGAATGACATTATCTGTTTTCCGGCGCAACGTCTTTGATACTGAAGCTGATTCTTCCCATCTTATCTTTTCCAAGACAGACTGCCTTGACCTTGTCACCAAGTGTAAGCACGTCTTCTACATGGTCGATGCGCTGTTTGCAGATCTTGGAAATATGAACCATTCCCTCTTTGCCAGGAGCAAATTCCAGAAACGCGCCAAAGTCTTTGATGCTGACTACTGTTCCTTCCAATACCTGCCCTGCCTCGAAGTCTGTCACAATAATCGTGATAAGACGCTTTGCCTCATCCATCATCTCTTGATCTGTACCGCAAATGGATATATTACCTTCATCAGAGATGTCGATCTTCACACCTGTACGCTCGATGATCGTGTTGATAGTCTTTCCTCTCTGTCCGACTACATCACCGATCTTCTGCGGGTCAATCTGGATCTGGATGATCTTCGAGCGTATTTTCCAACTTCCGGTCTCGGCTCTGCGATTGCTTTATTCATCACCTCATCGATGATATAGAATCTCGCCTCTTTTTGTGCGGGCAACAGCTTCTTCAATAATCGGTCTTGTCAGTCCGTGAATCTTAATATCCATCTGAATTGCTGTGATACCCTTATGTGTACCTGCAACCTTGAAATCCATATCACCGAAGAAGTCTTCCAATCCCTGGATATCCGTAAGTACGATATAATCATCATCTGTATCACCTGTCACCAATCCACAGGAAATACCTGCCACCGCGCTCTTGATCGGTACGCCCGCTGCCATGAGGGACATACTAGATGCACAGACACTCGCCTGAGATGTGGAGCCGTTGGACTCGAATGTCTCGGAAACCGTGCGGATTGCATACGGGAACTCTTCTTCTGATGGAAGTACCGGTACAAGGGCACGCTCTGCAAGCGCTCCATGTCCAATCTCACGGCGCCCCGGTCCTCTGGACGGCTTCGTCTCTCCTACGGAGTAGGACGGGAAATTGTAGTGGTGCATATAGCGTTTGGAAGTCTCGGACTCGTCAAGGCCATCCACCCTCTGCGCCTCGGAAAGCGGCGCAAGTGTAGTAATATTACAAATCTGTGTCTGCCCTCTTGTGAACATCGCGGATCCATGGACTCTCGGAATCAGATCGACTTCTGCCGCAAGCGGGCGGATCTCATTGATCGCTCTTCCGTCGGGACGCTTGTGGTCCTTTAAGAATCATCTTGCGGACGGTCTTTTTCTGGTACTGATAGAGCGCCTCGCCAACACGTGGAAGCCACTCTTCGTTCTCCGCAAAAATCTCCTCCAGACGGTTCTGGATAGTACGCACATTTGCCTCTCTCGTCTGCTTGTCATCTGTGAATACAGCTTCTTCCATCTCCTCTGCCGGAATAATCTTCTGGATCTCTTCCATCAGATCAGCCGGTACCGCAAAGCTTTCATACTCATGCTTCGGCTTACCACACTCTGTTACGATCTGGTCAATAAAAGCAATCACCTTCTGGTTCACTTCGTGAGCCGCAAAATCGCTTTGAGCATCACTTCTTCCGGCACCTCGTTCGCTCCGGCCTCAATCATAATGACCTTTTCTTTTTGTAGACGCGACAGTCAGCTGCATATCGGATACCGCTTTTTCTTCGGCCGTCGGATTAAAGACAAACTCTCCATTTACTAACCCTACCTGTGTGGAGGCTGTCGGCCCGTCAAACGGAATATCAGAAATCGATACCGCAATCGCAGAGCCAAGCATTGCAGTCAGCTCCGGGCTGCAGTCCTGATCCACAGAAAGTACCAGGTTCTCCAGCGTCACATCGTTTCTGTAGTCCTTCGGGAAAAGCGGGCGCATCGGTCTGTCGATGACACGGTCCGTCAGGATTGCGTTCTCGGACGCCTTCCCCTCTCTTTTATTAAATCCTCCAGGGATCTTTCCAACCGCATACATCTTTTCGTTATACTCTACATTCAGCGGAAAGAAATCAATCCCTTCCCTTGGTTTCTCGGAAGCTGTAGCTGTAGAGAGTACTGTCGTCTCTCCGTAATGCATCAGCGCGGCTCCATTTGCCTGCTTTGCCACTCTGCCGATATCAACACGCAGTGTGCGTCCGGCAAGTTCCATCTCAAATGTCTTATACATATGATCCTCCTCTAGTTTTGATAATTTTTCTGCGGAGAATCCCGAAACTACTGAAAAACAGGCCATAGGCTGGTATGCTTTTCAGTGGTCCCGGATCATTTCCCGCAACCGGTCTTTCTGACCATGACATGTTTCAGGCGCCGAAAAGCTCCGGTACGATAAACAGTATAAAAGGGAACGGAAATGATGTTCCGTCCCCTTTGAAGTGCCGACTATTTTCTGAGTCCTAATCTTTCAATCAAAGAACGGTATCTTTCGATGTCTGTTTTCTTAAGATAAGCAAGAAGGCCACGTCTCTGACCTACCATTTTCAGAAGACCTCTTCTGGAATGATGATCCTTTGGATTTGCTTTGAAATGTTCTGTTAACTCGTTGATTCTGGCTGTCAGGATAGCTACCTGAACTTCCGGAGATCCTGTGTCTCCTTCGCTTCTTCCATACTCAGCAATAATCGCTGCTTTCTTTTCTCTGTCGATCATGTCTTTATCCTCCTTTATTTTGAAACGCCGGATATCAGGCGGCGGTCGGAGTCCTCCGTCCACTGGATATCGGCTCACTCATACTTGTTGAGTATATCATGTCATCCTTGTGGATGTCAATTCTTTTTCTGCTTTTTTTTGTTTCGCTCTCCAGCAGTGTGCGCCTGCTCTCCATCGTGAGCAAAAATGCCTTTTCCCTCCCAGATATCCTCCTCAATCTGGCACTTTAATTCCTCCACGTCCTCAAACTTTTCTTCCGGTCTCAGATAGTGGTAAAGATGGAGGACAACCGCCTTACCGTTTGCTTCCTCTTTCTTTTCATAACAGAAAAGGTGCACGGAAAGAATCGTCTCTCCCCCTTGGATACAGTCGGTTTCTGTCCGATATTGCATACTCCCTGATACCACTCCTGATCTACATGAAGCTTGCAGACATAAGCTCCGTTTGAGGCAGTATCTTTTCCTGGCATGGATAAATGTCCATAGTCGGATAGCCGATTTCCCGTCCCATTCCGGCTCCTTTTTGTACGGTTCCCGCAATCGTATACGGATAACTCAACAGACGGTTGACAAGATCGATATTCCCTGTCTTCATTACCTCTTCACATAAGTGCTGCTTACAATCCGCTCCCCGTAGTATTCGTTCGGAATCACTTCCAGGCAATAACCGTACCGCTCCTGAAATTTCGCAAGCATCGCTACATCTCCCCGCCGGTCATGGCCAAATCGGAAATTTTCTCCTACCACAATATATCTGGCATGGAAAAGTCCAGAGAGAATCTTTTCAATGAAAGTCTCCGCCTCCATCTCTTTGACAGAAAGGAACGGGCATTCGATCAGATAATCCACCTTTCCTTCCAGGCGAATCGCCCGCTCTTCATTGAGCATCAGCCTCTTCTGATCAAGGTGACGCATCTTTTGAATTCCGTCATTTCGAAAAAACAAACAACACTTTTTAAATCCGGCTCCCGCTCCACGTGCTCCATAATCCGCTCCACCAGTTTTCGGTGTCCACGGTGCAGACCGTCAAATTTCCCAAGGGTCACGGCGGTCCCGGCGTCTTCTCTGTAATGTTCAAATCCTGTAATATATTGCATGTTCTTTCCTCTTTATCTTCATTCCGGGCTTCTGATTACTCTGGGTTGTAAAACATCTTTTCTACCGCATAGCTCTCCCGGCTTCTGCGGTAAATGTATAGCGCAAGGAACGTTCCGTCCGAACCGTAGACCCGGATCTGTTCTCCGTCTTCAGGACACAGATTTTCACCATCTTCAAGCTGCCCTTTACGAAGCGGATTACCATTATAAACGGACTTCTCATGACCTGCTTTTATCGTCACCCTTCTGATATCCGGGAACATGGCATCGATAGGAATGAGAATCTCCCCGATCCGTCCCGATTCCAGATACTCCCCGATCTCAGAGAGTGTATGGCTCGTCGCAAGGGTAAACGCTCCCGATTTTGTCCGAAGCAGATCCCCATGCATCCGCCGCATCCTAATTTTCTGCCAATATCATAGCAGAGTGTACGCACATAGGTCCCTTTGGAACAGACCACCTCAAAGCGTACTTCTGGAAGATGCGTATCGAGGACCCGCAGGGAACGAATCTCTACCCGACGGGCTTTCCGCTCCACTTCCCTGCCCTCTCTTGCTAATTCATAGAGTTTTTGCCTCCCACTTTCAGCGCGGAATACATCGGCGGAATCTGTTCATAACTCCCCAGGAAAGAAAGAATCGCCTCCTCCACCTCTGCTTTCGTCAGATGGTTTGTCTCCGTTTCGTTCAATATTTGACCACCCAGATCCTGCGTGTCCGTCTCCTTTCCAAGCACCAGAACCGCCTCATAGGCTTTCTCCTTGTCCGTCATCATCTCGCAGAGCCTGGTGGCCTTGCCAAGACAGACAGGAAGGACGCCTTCCGCATCCGGATCGAGGGTTCCGGTGTGCCCGATCTTTTTGCCTTGTCATTCCCCGAAGCTTCGCAACCACGTCGTGAGATGTGAACCCTTTTTCTTTTCTTACGTTTAAAATTCCGTGGATCATGCCCCATCCTCCAACTGGAGGGAAATCTGATTCATCAGGTTGTTGACCGCGTCATAAACGGTTCCACGAAAAGTAAGGCCCGCCGCTCTGACATGACCGCCCCCGCCAAAATACCGTGCCACCTTGCTGACGTCCACCTTTTCCTTGGAGCGGAGGCTGACTTTGAATTCCCCACTTTCCAGCTCATAGAGGAAAATAGCGACTTCCACGCCTGCCGTCACTGAAGCTGACTTACAATACCTTCCAGATCCTTCGCCTTCACCCCGAAAAAGCTCATGCTTTTCTTCGTGATATAGGAAAAGATGACCTTGCCGTCCATCAGGCGGATGCTTTCCAAAAGTGCCTTACCAAGCACCTGATTTTGTGCATAGGTCTTTTCAAAAAGGTTTTTTCGATAATCTTCGGTCCGTCGATTCCTTTTTTCGCAGAAGCTCGGCTCCCGCCTCCATGGTGGATGGCTTCGTGCTGGAATACTGGAATACTCCCGTATCATGCACGATTCCAAGATACAGCGCTTCCGCAACCTCTTTTGTAATCTTTTCTTTGTCCATCAGATTATAGATCAGTTCCGAAGTGGAGCTGGCATCCGAACAATCTGGTTCACATCCGCAAATGACTCATTGCTTACATGATGGTCAATGCAGACCGTCTTCTTAGCCTTTTCAAACAGAGTGCCCGCAAATCCAAGCCGCCCTACATCCCCACAGTCCAGAGCAAAAAGACATCATATACCATGTTTTCCGGCAAGCCATGGCAAATCTCATCCGCCCCTGTCAGCATGTGGAAGGAATTCGGGATCTCCTCTAAATACACATCCACTGCAACTTCTGGAAAATACAGCCCGATATACTGGTAGAGCGCCAGACAGGAGCCGGTACAGTCCCCGTCAGGACGTACATGACCCGCAATGCCGGCCCGTTTTGCTCCTTTTAGTACTTCATAAAGCTTTACCATATTATTCTTCCTCTTTCTCCTGCCTCTTCGTGATGTCATCTATCTTCTTGGACATCGCTACCCCGTACTCGATCGACTGATCCAGGACAAAACGAATCTCGGGGGTATTACGAAGATTCAACGAATGTGCGAGTTCTCTGCGAATATATCCCTCGGCACTCTGAAGTCCCCGAATTGTATCCGCCTGCGCTTTCTCATCACCAAGCACACTGATATATGCCTTGCAGGTTTTCAGATCCGGCGCCACCTCCACCGCTACAACAGAGGTAAACTCTGCTACGCGGGGATCTTTGATCCCCCCGCGCAGAATATTGGACAGCTCATGCATCACTTCTGTATTCACTCTTGTATTTTTTATACTATTTTTTCTCATAATTTCATCCTATCTTGGTTTTTCTACCATTTTGAATGCTTCTACCTGATCGCCCTCTTTAATATCATTATAATTTTCAAATACAAATCCACATTCATAACCGGCTTTCACTTCTTTGACATCGTCTTTGAAACGCTTCAGAGAAGCAAGTTTTCCTTCAAATACGACGATTCCGTCACGGATAATTCTTGCCGAACAGTCGCGCTCGAAAATACCATCCAGCACATACGCACCTGCGATCGTTCCGACTCCGGAAGCCTTGAATGTCTGACGTACTTCCGCATGACCGAGAACCTGTTCCTCGAATACCGGATCGAGCATCCCCTTCATAGCGGCTTCCACGTCTTCGATGGCATTGTAGATGACACGGTACAGACGGACGTCTACGTTCTCTCTCTCCGCAGTCTCCTTTGCCGCCGCGTCCGGACGCACGTTAAATCCGATGATAATGGCATTGATGCGGATGCCAGCGTGACATCGGACTCGTTAATAGCTCCGACGCCGCCATGAATGATCTTGACAACAACTTCGTCATTGGAAAGTTTCAAAAGGCTCTGTTTCATTGCCTCTACAGATCCCTGTACATCAGCCTTGACAACGATATCCAGCTCTTTTAAGCTTCCCTCTTTAATCTGATTAAACAGATCGTCAAGAGACATCTTGGACTTCGTCTCTTCCAACATCTTCATGCGGTTTTGGGAAATGAAGGTCTCCGCAAAACTTCTTGCTTCTTTTTCGTTCTTGCTTACAACAAAAACTTCTCCGGCATTTGGAACCTCGTTAAATCCGAGGATCTCCACCGGAGTAGACGGACCTGCCTCTTTCACACGTCTTCCTTTATCGTCCATCATGGCTCTGACTTTACCGAACGCAGATCCAGCGGCAATAGCATCTCCAACACGAAGCGTACCTTTCTGTACGAGAACAGTCGCAACCGGTCCTTTACCTTTATCAAGCTGAGCCTCAATAACAAGACCTCTTGCCCTTCGGTTCGGGTTTGCCTTTAATTCCAACATTTCCGCTGTGAGAAGAATCATCTCCAGAAGTTCCGAATTCCCTCTTTCGTGTGCGCGGATACCGGAACAAAGATGGTGCTTCCGCCCCAGTCCTCAGGAATCAGTTCATACTCGGAAAGCTCCTGTTTTACACGTTCTACATTTGCACTTGGTTTATCAATCTTATTGATGGCAACGATAATCTCCACACCTGCAGCTTTTGCATGGTTGATCGCCTCCACCGTCTGCGGCATAACACCGTCGTCCGCTGCTACGACAAGAACCGCAATATCTGTAGAGCAGGCTCCGCGCAGACGCATCGCTGTAAATGCCTCATGTCCCGGTGTATCGAGAAACGTAATGCTCTCGCCGTTGATATTCACTACAGAGGCACCGATGTGCTGTGTGATTCCGCCTGCCTCTCTGTCCGTCACGTTTGTATTACGGATGGCATCCAGCAGGGATGTCTTACCATGATCGACATGACCCATGACGCAGACAACCGGCGGACGTTTCTTCATCTTCTTTTCGTCTTCTTCGTCCTCTTTGAGGAGCTCTTCGATCACATCGACCTCTACTTCCTGCTCGCAGAGTACATCAAACTCCATCGCGATCTCTTCCGCAGTCTCGAAATCAATCTCCTGATTTACCGTCACGATCTTGCCCTGGAGGAACAGCTTCTTGACGATAACGGACGGCTGGATCTTCATCGCATCTGCAAGATCCTTAATTGTGAGCATCTTCGGAATCGTGATTTGTTTAATCTGCTCTTCCTTTTTCTCTTCCTTCGGCTGTGGTTTTTCCATTACAGGCTGCTGATTTTTCTTTCCCTTGCCTTGCTTCTGACTAAATTTGCCTTCCCGCTCCTCGTCACGATCATACTCTTTTTTCTTATACTTATCCTTCTGGGATCTCCTTTGCGGCTTCTGTTCTGCCACATTCGGGGCCGGAATGGATGGTCCGTTATTTCTTCCGTCTCTTCCTCCTCTGCCCTGGCGGTCACGCTCGCGTCCCTGACGGTCTCTGTCTCTGCCATCGCGGTCCCTTCCGTCTCTATTATCTCTGCCCTGACGGTCGCGATCACGGAAGTCTCTGCCCTGGCGGTCTTTGTACTTACCATCTCTTTGACTCCGGTTCTGACGATCTTTGTCTCTTCCGTCACGGTCGCGGAAATCACGTCCCTGGCGCTCTTTATCCTTGCTGTCGCGATCTCTTCCATCTCTTTTGTCTCTGCCGTCGCGACCCTGGCGGTCCCTGTCACGGAAATCTCTTGCCGGACGATTGCCATCCCGGTCTTTTGCCGGACGGTTATTGTCGCGCCCTCGCTCCTGAGCGGATACAGATCCTTCCCTTCTGTCGCGATTTGCGCCTGGTCTGCTGTCTGCTCCTGCCTGAGTCAGTCTCTGACCGCCTCTTCCCCCCTGGCGTCTCTGGCCTCCCTGGGTGTTCTGCGGACGGAATACCTGCACGATGGTCTTTTTTCTTCGGAGCATCTCCGGCTGGAGCGGCTTTTCCGAATTTCTTCTTTACAGCTTCCACCTGCTGATCTGTCAGGAAACTCATATGGCTTTTTAAATCTGCCCTGTTTCCATTCAGATATTCCATAATATCCTTACTTGTTTTATCTATCTCTTTTGCTAATTCATGTACTCGCACTTTCGACATCCAACTACCTCCTATATGCAATTTCTCTCTTCTTCTGTTTTCAGCTGTTTTTCAATCTCGTCTGCAAATCCCATCCATCCGTCACCGTGACGCTGACACGGAATTCCTTCCCTATTGCATGGCCAAGGGTATCCTGATCTGCGTAAAATCGGGCCGGGACCTCATAAAACTGCACATATTGCTTAGTTTTTTTCTTCGTATTCTCCGACGCGTCTCCCGCAATCAAGACGAGATAAGCCTTACCGGCCTTCACTGCCTGCTCCGTCAGGAAACTTCCGCTCTTTATTTTCCCTGCCCTCGTAGCCAGACCTAAAAGTGACAGAACTTTATTCCGTTTCAATCTGCTCCATCTCCTTTTCCAGCTGTTCATATACTTCATTTGGAATCGCCTGTTTAAAAAGAGCGCTCCAGGCCCTTATTCTTTACTGCTTTTAGAAAACATTCTCTGGAAAAGCAAAGGTAGGCTCCTCTTCCGTTCTTTCTTCCAGTAGCGTCCAGAAGGAATTCTCCTTCTTTTGTGTGAATGACGCGCAGCATCTCTTTTTATTCTTCATCTCTCCGCATCCGACACACTTACGCATCGGGATCTTCTTATTCATCACTTTCATCCCCGTAACTTTCTTCTTCGTAGACAGCGTCGTCCTCATAGTAATCGTCTTCGTAATCATCCTCATAGACGTCGGACTCGTATACGCCCTCTTCCATCGGCAAATCCATATAGTTTGCCGGAAGTTCTCCAGACTCAATTGCCTGGCTCTCGCTCTTAATATCTATCTTGTATCCGGTCAGTCTCGCTGCCAGTCTTGCATTCTGTCCCTCTTTACCGATGGCCAGTGAAAGCTGGTAATCCGGCACAATCACGCTTGCCGTCTTATCCTCCGGATCCGCCGCCACGGAGATCACCTTCGCCGGACTTAATGCATTCTCAATAAGTATTGCCGGATTGTCGCTCCAGTTGATGATATCAATCTTCTCTCCTCTTAACTCATTAACAATCGCATTGACTCTCTGTCCGTTCATCCCAACGCACGCTCCTACCGGATCAACGTCCGGATCGTTAGACCATACGGCAATCTTTGTACGGGATCCAGCCTCTCTTGCGATGCTCTTGATCTCCACGATGCCATCCTTTACCTCTGTCACCTCGGACTCAAAAAGACGCTTCACAAGTTCAGGATGTGTCCGGGATACGAGGATCTTCGGACCTTTCGTCGTATTCTTTACTTCCACCACATAAAGTTTGATCCGCTCAGTCGGCTTGAATACTTCACCTTTGACCTGCTCATTTTCTGTGAGCATTGCATCCGCCTTACCTAGGTCGATGCTGATATTACGTCCTACATAGCGCTGCACGATTCCGGTCACGATATCCTTTTCCTTCTCGAAGTACTGGTCGTAAACAACTTTGCGCTCTTCTTCCCTGATCTTCTGAAGAATCAGGTTCTTTGCGTTCTGCGTCGCGATCCGGCCAAAGGACTTGGAATCAATCGGCACCTGGACAATGTCGCCCAGCTCATACTTAGAGTCCATCATTTTTGCGTTCACAAGGCTAATCTGCTCTTCTGGATCGTCAACTTCCTCCACAACGGTCTTCTCCGCATAAACTGCGAAATCACAAGTCTCCCGGTTCATCACGATTTTAATATTGTCCGCTTTTTTAAAATGGTTCTTGCAGGCGTTCATCAGGGAATTCTCAATAGCATCCAGCATCGTTTCCTTGCTGATGTCTTTTTCCTGTTCCAGTATGGTAAGAGCCTCCATTAATTCTGTACTCATTTTTTCCTTTCCTCCTAAATAATACTAAAATCAAATGCCAGCCTGATCAGTGCAATCTCTTTTCTGTCAAAATTCTGTTTTGTTCCATCTTCATAAGAAACCGTTACAGATTCACTATCGTACTCTTCAAGCACTCCTGTAAACTCTTTGCGGCCTTCTACCATCCTATATGTCCGGATCTCCACTTCCGCACCGATACTTCTTGCAAAGTCCCGCTCCTTCTTTAACGGTCTTCCCAGCCCTGGTGAACTTACCTCCAGGATATAGCTGTCATCGATAAAATCTTTCTGATCCAGAAGATCGGAAAGCTCCCGGCTGACAACTTCGCAGTCGTTAATCGCAATCCCCCGGCTTGTCGATGTAAGCTCTTAAATACCAGGTTCCTGCCTCCTTCACATATTCTACGTCAACCAGTTCAAACTCATACTTTTCGAGGATCGGAATCAGCAATTCCTCTGTTCTTTGCTCAAAGTCTTCTCTTTTTGACAATCCTAACATCCTTTCTTTGTTTAATATAAGGAACAAAGTTCCCGGATTCCAATAAAAAACCGCCAAGCACTAAAGAAGAGTGAACATAACGTCCACTCTTCTGCCGATTTCTTATGTAACTATATGCACTATAGCACGTTTTTATGACAAAATCAAGGGTTTTGCCTTTTATTTCAGTAACTATTCAGGATATTTGGCTGAATAGGGACTTATTTTACGATATCAAGAAGTCCACGGATATCACGGATCACATAATCCGCTCCCGCTTCTTTGTAGATCTTCTCGGCTCTTTCGTACTGTTCCTCTGCTCTTTTTCTGTAAGAGCGTCAAACTCTCCTTTGGAAAGTCCAAGAACAGAGCTTCCCTCCACAATGCCGACAGTTTTCATGCCCGCATGAATGCCTTCCCGGATATCAGATACCGTGTCTCCCACCTTGATGACCGCCCTCACATCGGAAAGCCCAAGCGTCTCCATATTCTTAAAGATCATGTACGGATATGGACGCCCGTAGTTTCCCACCGCGTTCGGGCTGAACCAACAGTCCGGCTCATATCCGAGTTCTTTTGCTTTTGGCACAACAATGGACATCATCTCGTCTGTATAGCCTGTGGTGGAGCCAATTTTCATTCCCATTTCCCGAAGGCTTGCGACTGTCTCTGTCACGTATGGCTTCGGATCCGCAAAGTCCGAAAGGATCTCCAGAATCTTTTTTTTCGCTGAGTTCATAAACATCCTGAACGTCTTTTTCTGTCCAGTCTCTGCCATATTTATCCCGCCAGAGAGCGCTGATACGCTCTCCTTGAAGCATGGTACGGATGTGGTCGATTTTCAACATTCCCATCGGTCCTCTGACCTCCTCCATCGTCGGGTCGATCCCGTACTCATGGAAAGCGTCAAGAAAGGCCTGCACCGGTGCAAAGCACCCATAATCTACTGTTGTTCCTGCCCAGTCAAAAATCACTGCTTCGTATTTCATCTTAGTTTGTCTCCTTTAAAAATTCTGAAATAATTGCTGTCACCTTCACCATATCTTCCGGATAAATCTCCCCGATATTTCCGATACGGAATGTGTCTGCGTCTGTCACTTTCCCCGGATAGATGGCGTATCCTCTCTCCTTAATATACTCATACATCTCCTGGAAGGAGAAATGATGATTTTCCGGATAATAAAAAGTCGTAATAATTGGTCCCTGAACATCTGCTCCGACATACGGTTTGATGCCCAGTTTTGCCAGGTTTTCAATAAGGATCTTATGATTTTGGGTGTAACGCTCATTTCTCTTTTCGATTCCGCCCTCTTCTTTCAGCTCATCGAGCGCTTTTCGGAACGCCAGCACTACATGGGTCGGAGACGTGAATCTCCATTTTCCATCCTTTTCCATAGTCTCCCACTGATCATAAAGATCCAGAGAAAGGCTTCTTGCTTTACCCTTGCTTTCCATCAGCTTATCTCTTCTGCAAATAATGAAAGAAAATCCTGGTACTCCCTGAATACATTTATTGGCGCTGCTGACGATGAAGTCAATTCCCAGCTCTCCTACCTGAATGTCTACACCGCCAAAGCTGGACATTGCATCCACGATGAATGTCCTGCCTCTTTCTTTTACAACTTTTGCCACGGAAGAGATATCATTCAATATTCCGGACGTTGTCTCGCTATGTACCATCGCCACATGCGTGATGCGTCCGTCTCCGTCAAGAATCTCCGCAATCTTCCGGGCACAAGGTACTTTATCAAAATCTTCTTCATACAAAGTATAATCAATGCATGCGTGCTCTGCAATAGAAACCATCCGTTTGCCATACGCACCGTTCGCCGCAATCAAAAGCTTCTCTTCTTTTCCGATCACACTGGTCAAAACGGATTCCACACCGAATGTCCCGCTGCCCTGCATAAGAACAGCCGTGTATTCCTCTTCGGAAACATGAGCAAGATTCAGAAGTTCCCTGCGGATCTCCTGGGTGATCTGTTTGTAATCGTCATCCCATGTGCAATGGTCAAAAGCATCTCCTTTTTTACTGTTTCGGTTGTAGTGAGCGGTCCCGGTGTAAGTAATTTGTAGTTCTTCATGTATTTATTCCTTTCTTCCATATGATATATTCTGCGTCTAAGACGCAGGCAGAGACTGTCAGAAAGGCGCCTCTGACAGTCTGTCGTCTGAATATTACCTCCTGCAATATTTATTTGCAGGCTTCAGATAATTCCTGATGTTTTTCCAGTAAGTCCGCCGTAAGCTTCTCGGAGAATACTTTCGGGTAAGCGGATTTGTTGTCTGAATCCTTCTCGCCCTCGTAAATCGCAAGCGGGTAGGTTTTTGCAGTGCTTTCCTTCCCTTTTCAATAATGCACTGCGCCATCTCCATGGCTTTGTCTGCCTTGTCTCCGTTATCTTTATCCACGACTGCCACAGACTCTGTCAGAGAAAAGTTTCCTTCTTTCGGGTCTACGTAATCGATTGGAAGTCCGTCTTCCTTATCTGCCACTGCCTGGTGCCGCAGTCCAAATCCGACTGCCACCTCCCCGGCACGTACTTTCTTCAGTGGTGCGGAACCGGAATCTTCAATATTGTCTCCTGCGTTTGCGTAAATCCCTTTCAGAACATCCTTTGCCCCATCTTCTCCGTACTCGCTTACCAGCGCCTGGATCAGAAGCCATGCAGTAGAAGAGCTCTTAATATCCGTCACGGAAATCAGATCCTTATACTGCTCGTCTGCCAGATCTTTGATACTCTTCGGTGTATCCAGATGATTCTCTTTTAACAGTTCCGTATTGACGATGATAGCCCCTTCCTGTTTTGTGATCGGCATAGAAATCAGAAGCGTCATTCTCGCTGATCGTCGTATAATCAAAGGTCAGATCTTGAAACATCGTATTCTGTTCCTGGGCGCTGTCCAGATAAAACGAACTCATCGTAACCAGATCTGCCTCCAGGTTCTTGCCCTCTGCGATCAGCTTCCCGCCAAGCTCGGACGTTCCAAAGGTCTGGAACATATATTCTCCCTCGTATCCATTCGCGTCCAGCGTCTCCTTCATGGCGTCAACCGCCTCTTCATCCGCATTGGAGTAAATAATGACCTGATCGTCTGAAGATCCGGATGCTTTCGAGTCTCCTGCGGAGCATCCTCCAAGCATCAAAGAGCCTGCTACCAGACATACCAGCATCATTGCAGTTACCTGTCTCATTTTCATAATGTTTTTCTCCTTTTTCACTTTCGATTCGGATTTTTTCTATCTGAAAGGAGGAATAATACTCCCTTCATACAAAGGTTCGTCAGAAGGATCAGAATAGACAGCACAAAGATTTCATTGAATTTCATAAAGTACTGCAATTCTTTGATCTTCGTTGTGATAACCATGGTTCTTGCCCCGGCGATAAAAATGACCGCACTGACGGTGACCATGGCGTTTACAAAATAGTATCCGAAGACTTCCATCAGGGTGGAGGACATATTCGGTGTAATGATCCGAAGTAATGTCTTGCCCCAGGAATCTCCTAAAAGCTTCGCTGTCGCTTCCCAGGATGTATTTAACTTCAGCAGCGCGTTTTTGATCATCAGGTACGGCGTCGAAAAATAGTGGATCATGTTACAAATGATGATCAGGAAAAATGTATTCTGCAACGTTGTTCCAGAGAACACGAGCATATAAGCAATACCGATTACCATTCCCGGAATGGTGTTGGTAATGAGTGCCGTACTCTCTATCACCTGCTTTACAGAACCCCGCAGGCTGCTGCGTGCAGAAACCAGGGCACATCCGTAAGCCAGAATTGTTCCAAAATTGCGGTCAGAAACGCTACAAACAGGGAGTTTTTATATACTGCTGTCAGTGTATTATCCCGAAGCACATCCTGAAAATGCCCCAGAGTAAAGACAGCCCGGTACGGCCATTCCTGAATAAACGGCATAATAAAAATTACCGCAAAGATGGCGAATACACAGAGCAAAACTACAGCAGAACCAATGACGCACAATACGTCCCGCATCTTATTTTTTGCAAGTTCAATGGTGGAAATCTTGTTGTAACGGATATTGTACCGTTCCAGAAATTTCAACAGCAGGATGCTGACAATCGACGGAACGAGCATAATCACTGCCACAACCGCTCCATTATTGAAGTTTGGGATACTCCCAAGCATCTCATTGTAAAGAACCGTGGCAACAACCTCGTACTTCCCTCCTACCGATTCCGGAATTCCGTAATCCGTAAAGCAGAGAAAAAAGCACTGTACAAACGAGGTGGCAAAAGTGCCGAGCAGCGGCCGGATAATTGTCTGCAAAAAGGATTTTAGCGGGGTATCCCCATGATTCGGGAAACAACCATGAATTTCTTATCAATATAGCCCATCGTATTAGACAGAAGCATAAAGGATACCGGCAGGGTGTAAATCACATATCCAATCACCAGCCCTTTAAATCCGTAGATATCAAAAAGCTGTCTGCCGAACAGTCTCGTCAAAAGTCCCTGTTTTCCAAAGGAGTAAATAATAGCAAATCCATATGTGATGGTCGGCAGAAGCATCGGAAGCTGTGCTGCCAGCCGGATAAATTTCTTATAACCTCCCGGCGCGTTTGTGTAGTGGACGGTATAGGCAAGCAAAAACGCAAGCAATGTTGCCAAGATAGCACTGACAATGGAAACTTCCAGGCTGTGTCTTACCGCAAGCCCGAAGCCTTTCTGGGTAAGCATCGCTCCGTAATGAGCCAGGGAAAATCCTGTCTCCCCTTCCAAAGACTGCTGGAAGAGTACAACTACCGGTACAAACAAAAATGTCAGGAAGAGCAGGATCGCGATACCATAGATCCCTTTGATTTCTTTTTCTTTGATCTTCTTTCTCATTGTTACACCACCTGAAACCTTTTTGCCTCGGATTCGCTGAAAAGCATCATAATGTTGTTTCTCTTGATTTCGAGCTGCCTTAAGATAAATTTCTTTACAAAATCTTCTTCCGGCGCGTTGATGATGTCCTCTGGTCTTCCAAACTGAGCAATATTCCCCTGGTTCATAATGAGCACCTTGTCGGAGAGGGTAAGCGCCTCTTCTGGGTCGTGGGTAACGATGATCGTTGTCAAATGATACTCTCTTGCGATCTCTTTGATCTTATCCTTAATAGATTCTTTGATAACACCGTCCAGAGCGCTCAACGGTTCGTCAAGCAGAAGAATCTTGGGCTTCATTACCATGGTTCTTGCCAACGCTACTCTCTGCTTTTGCCCGCCGGAAAGCTGCTCGATCTTCTTGTCCAGATGCTCCTTTAATCCGAGAAGATTTATCAGTCCGTTTACCTCTTCCACTGTGGCGAGATTTTTATTGTTACGCAGTCCGTATGTAATATTCTGCTTCACATTCAAGTTCGGAAACAGTGCGTAATCCTGAAATACGATATTGAAACCTCTCTCTTCCATAGGTACGTGCAGGATATCTTTCTCCTGAAAGATCAGTTCCCCGCATCCGCCTCTGTCAGACCGAGAATGATATTTAACAGTGTTGTTTTTCCACATCCTGATGGACCGAGGATGGAAACGATCTCTCCGTCTTCGATCTCAAGATTGATGTTCTTTAATACCGGAACTCCGTCGAATGATTTCTTAATATGCTTTAACTCCAGCATAAAAAATGCCCCTTTCTTTGTTTCTCTCTTTCCGATTTTCTATTCATGTATCATCCTTTCATACTATACCCTGCTCCGCTTTTTCATTCTATCCAGGTCTCGTAAAGCTTATGTAAAACTCTTGTTATTGTTTATGGGGAAATGTTAAAAGAAATTAACAAACACAAAAAAAAAGAGGGGGAACCCCTCTTTTAACATTCCTGTTCGGAACGAGATGTGTTGATTATTTTTTTCTGCGAGTCTCTGCCGTACATCATTACCAGATCAATAAGAAACGATGACAAGGTTACAGTCACCACGGAAAAGACGATGTGAATAATCGGAATGTAGGAAATCGAAAGCCCCAATACTACTAAATCGGTGAACAGATAGCAACGGGAGAGCCGCCAATGCGTCACCTTGGAAATAGAGAGCGCCAATGCGTCATCTCCGCCGCTGGAACCGCCTTGCCGGACAATGAGTCCTACACCGATTCCTACGAATATACCGCCAAAGACTGCCGCCGCCAGCGGATAATCCGACAGATCCGGCAGAAGATACGGGAAAAGCTCCCAGAGATTATAAAAGGTGGAGACGCAGAACGTGGACAAGATGGACACCTTGATAAAACGGGTTCCCAAAAACCGTAATGCCAGAAGGTAACATGATACATCCAGCACCGGTGTAATCCAACCAGCCGGCAAACCAGACCAGTGATGGATGAACAACATCATCCCGATCACTCCACCCTCCGTGATTCCAGTCCGCTCGTGAATATTGTGGATTCCGAAAGTAGCGATCCCCGCCCCAATAGCAATCCAGAAAAGCATCTGGAGCGTGATTCCTTCTGTCAGTTTCTGAACTGTTCATTTCATTTTGTTCTTTAACATAAGAACACCTCCTCTATTTCTATCTTAAACTCTGGTATTATACCAGAGTCAAGAACTTTTTTAATAAAGAAGGTGTCTTTTCTTAATAAAATCTTTTCAGAAACTTTATCCTCGCTGTTTAATTCCCTGGGTATCCCGTTTTCCGGTCTTTAGACGATTCAGAGAGATCTCTTTCTCTTTATAGGAAACTTTCGTCTCGTTTTCCCTCCGCAAAGACATAGGCATTTTCCACGCAGTCCTGCTTTTTGCAGCCGGATTCCCCTGATTCCGAGTGCCACTTTTTCTTCTCAGAGACGTCACCCACCATAAATTTCAGGAAGTATCCGCTCTTTGTCTGAAGTACGATAAAATCCTGTCCGTTCATACGAAGTATCTGACGCACTTCATCCCCCTCCTGGAGCTTGGTAGCTACAGTGGTCCGCTTGGAGACGAGAAATTCCGATCCATCCACCCGTTTGATCAGTCCGTCCTTTGTCACAAAAATCAACATCTCACCTTCCAGATCCGTTTCGCTTATCACTGTGACGATATGCTCTGCGGTGCTGTCATAATTGCTGATGTTGTCCACCGGAAGCCCTTTGCTCCGGAAGTTTCCGTGAGGCAGCTCCAGTACCTTAATCTGGTGCATACGCCCTTCCGCCGTAAAAAGGCAGAGCTTTCCGGTATTCATACAGGTGATGATATAACGGCTTTCTAAATCCGCCGCCTCCTGGTTTCTCTCGTACACAGACGGGTCTACCGTCCTTGCATAGCCGAAGCGGTCGATCAGGCAAACCACTTCCTGCTCCTCAATCTTCTTCTCCTCGTATACTGCTTCTTCGGCATTTTCAAGTAGAGTCCGGCGCTTTACACCGTATTCCTTTTTCAGACGGTTCAGATCTTCGATGATAACAGCAGACATTTCATCATAATCGTTCAATATCTTCTCGTATCGCTCGATCTTACGGACGGTCTCTTTGTGTTCCTTTTGCAGAGCTTCGATCTCAAGCCCGATCAGCCGGTAGAGACGCATCTCCAAAATGGCGGTCGCCTGCCGCTCCGTAAAAGAGAGAAGCTTCGCCATCTTCTCCGAAGTTTTACTCCTGAACCGGATCTCATCGGTAATACCATACATCAAGCAGGCTTTGGCGTCTTTGACCGAACGGCTCCCCGAAGAATCTCGATAATCAGATCGATCACGTCGCAGGCTTTGATAAGCCCCTCCTGTACTTCCCGCTTCTCCTGTTCCTTGGAAAGAAGCGTTCTGTACTTTCTGGTGGTAATCTCAAACTGGAAATCCACATGGTATTCGATGATCTTCCTAAGTCCCATAGTCTCTGGTTTCCCGTCCGCCACCGCCAGCATATTCACTCCAAAAGTATCTTCAAGCTTCGTTTTCTTGTAAAGCATGTTGATGAGCTTGTCCACGTCAGCATCTTTTTTCAGGTCGATGACAATGCGGATGCCCTCCTTGGAAGACTGATTTGAGATATCCACAATATCCGACGTCTTCTTTGTCTCTACAAGGGAGCAGACGTCATTTAAAAACTTTCCGATTCCGGCTCCGATCATCGTATAAGGAATCTCGGTAATCACAAGGCGCTTGCGTCCGCCTTTTGATCTTCCACCTTTACTTTTCCCCGTATCTTAATCTTACCGTTTCCGGTCTCGTAGATCTCCGCCAGGTCGTCCTGGTTGACAACGATGCCTCCCGTCGGAAAATCAGGCCCTTTGACATACTTCATCAGTTGCTTTGTAGTGATGGCATTATTCTTCATATAGGCTTTCACCCCGTCGATGACCTCGCCTAAATTGTGGGTCGGGATACTTGTCGCCATACCAACCGCAATCCCTCGGCCCCATTGACAAGTAAATTCGGGAAACGCACCGGCAGTACTTCTGGCTCCTTCTCCGTCTCGTCAAAGTTCGGTACAAAGTTGACGATATCTTTATCAAGGTCTGCCAGGAATGCCTCCTGTGTCACTTTCGCAAGCCGTGCCTCGGTATAACGCATTGCCGCCGCTCCATCTCCTTCGATGGAACCGAAATTGCCGTGGCCGTCCACCATCACCATGCCTTTCTTGAAGTCCTGGGCCATGACTACAAGTGCATCATAGATCGAACTGTCTCCATGCGGATGGTATTTACCCATGGTATCTCCGACAATACGGGCACACTTCCGGTAAGGCTTATCATAACGGATCCCCAGCTCATACATATCGTACAGAGTCCTTCTCTGCACCGGCTTTAGTCCGTCCCGTACATCCGGCAGCGCTCTGGAAATAATGACGCTCATGGCATAATCAATATATGATTTTTTCATCACATCCGAATACTCGGTGCGAATGATCTGTTCCTTTTCCTTCTGACTCATGTCTCTTCCTCATTTCGTATGATCAGCATCTGCTAAATATCAAGCTCCGCCTCTCTGGCGTTCTCATAGATAAACATCCGTCTTGGGGGCACTTCGGTTCCCATCAGCATCTCTGTAACGCTGGATGCCATTCTCGCATCTTCGATCTCTACTTGCTTTAAGATCCGGGTCTTCGGATTTAAGGTCGTCTCCCAGAGCTGATTTGCGTCCATCTCACCGAGACCTTTGTATCTCTGGAGGGTAAATGGGCCTTTCTGTGTCTTGCGGTACTCATCCAGAGCCCGGTCATCGTAGAGATATTCCTCCTTGCCGTTTTTGGGCATTGCCTTATAAAGAGGAGGCATGGCAATATAGACATGTCCTTCATAAATCAGCTCCGGCATGAAACGGTACAATAATGTCAGAAGCAGGGTCGAGATATGGGCTCCGTCTACATCCGCATCTGCCATGATAATAATCTTGTCATACCTAAGCTTCGTAATATCAAAGTCATTTCCATATCCTTCGGAGAAGCCGCATCCAAACGCATTAATCATCGTCTTAATCTCCGCGTTCGCCAAAACCTTGTCGATACTTGCCTTCTCCACATTGAGAATCTTTCCCCGGATCGGCAGAATAGCCTGGTACATCCGTTCTCTTGCCGTCTTGGCAGAACCGCCCGCAGAATCTCCCTCAACAATGAAGATCTCACATTTCTTCGGATCCCGGCTCTCACAGTTGGCAAGTTTCCCATTGCTGTCAAAGGAATACTTCTGCTTGGTAAGAAGATTAGTCTTTGCTTTTTCTTCGGTCTTTCGGATCTTCGCCGCCTTCTCCGCACAGGAAAGCACTTTTTCAAAACGTCCAGATTCCGGTCAAAATAGCGTACAATCTCGTCGTTTGTCACCTTGCTGGCTGCTTTGGCCGCATCCTGATTGTCCAGCTTTGTCTTCGTCTGCCCTTCAAATCTTGGGTCCGGATGCTTGACAGAAATAATGGCGGTCATACCATTACGGATGTCGGCTCCGGTGAAATTCGCATCCTTTTCCTTCAGGATGCCGAGCTCCCTGGCGTACTGGTTCATCACCGTCGTAAACGTGGTCTTAAACCCGGTCAAATGTGTGCCGCCCTCCGCATTGTATATATTGTTACAGAAGCCAAGGATATTCTCATGGAATTCGTTGACGTACTGGAAAACTGCTTCTACTTCGATTCCTCGGCCTCGCCATTAAAATACACCGGGTCATGAATGGGCTCACTTTTGGAATTTAAGTCCTTAATGAATCCAATCAGTCCGTCCGGCTCGTGGTATGTGATCTCCTCCTGAGGGTCTTTCCGCTTGTCCGTAAAATAAATCGTCAGCTCCGGATTCAGATAGGCCGTCTCGTGAAGGCGGCTCTTGATTTCCTCCTCCCGGAATCTCGTCTTCTCAAAAATCTCGCCATCCGGAAGGAAATTGATCTTCGTTCCCGTTTTTTCGTCTTTCCAATGACCGGAAGAAGCCCCTTGTCCAGTTTCACCACCGGTACGCCCCGCTCATAGCGGTCGTGGTGGATCGCTCCGTCCCGGCTGATCTGCACATCCATATACTCGGAAAGGGCATTGACAACGGAGGAGCCCACCCCATGAAGCCCGCCGCTTGTCTTGTAAACGGAGTCGTCAAACTTCCCGCCCGCATGAAGCGTCGTGTAGACGATCCGCGCCGCTGACACGCCCTTCTGGTGCAGTCCTACCGGCACGCCGCGCCCGTCGTCGGCAACGGTCGCGGAGCCGTCCTTTTCCAGTGTCACTTCAATATTTTTACAAAATCCGGCCAAATGTTCATCTACCGAATTATCCACGATTTCGTATACGAGATGATTCAGTCCTTTCGTACTCACACTTCCGATATACATACCCGGACGCTTCCGGACCGCCTCCAGACCTTCCAGTACCGCAATACTGTCCGCATCGTATGTCGTATGTTTCGCCATCGTATTCTTCCTTTCTCCTTATGCTCTTCTGGTGTTCCTGCCAGTTCATTACTTTCAACAGTGTACCACAATCGAACATACGATTCAAGAAATTATATTTTTACCCGTTCAGAACCCGGTTCAATGATTCTGCCAGCGGCTCCATGGCATTTTTCATCTCCTGAACCGTATTCGTCTGAGCCCCGGCCTCTATCAGAAGCATCTTCGGTACAAGCTGCATATTGTAGCGGTAGCCCTTCAGATAAATATTTCTCGTAAATCCCGGATAATGCTCCTCCGCATCCAGTTTCATCTGCAGGGAGAACGCCAGATTATCCTGGATGTACGGATTGTTAAAATACTGAATATCCCTGTTCGCCCTCGTCCGGCACAGCCCGTTAAAATACATGATTTTTGCCGTCTGCTTTCCATTGACATCTGTCACCAGGTGGGTATTTTCGTTCACACCATCTCTATGTAAATCGATCACCACCTCAATCGAAGGATTTTCCGCCAGGATCTTTTCCGCCGCTGCCCCCGAAAGTTCGTATGCCTCACTCCGATCGAGTTTTCCGTTGATAATATCGTAGACGCCACGGTCATGGATCGTCTTGATATGATAGGTATTGTTCAGAAGATCCGTCAGATAGTCTCCGATCCCCACAATAGAAGTTTTATCATCTCCCGGTACCGAGTCCACAAATGTCTCCTGAGAATGGGTGTGGTAAATAAGAATCTTCGGCCCGTTGTCCTTTTTGTAAACTTCATATTTTTGGCAAGCAGTGTCTCCGCGTTCAGTTCTTCCGGGCTCGTCATCGTCGTACTGTCAATCGTATAGAAGTGACTCGTCAGATACTCGTAGTCTTTGAGTTTCTCCCTGTCTACAGTTCCTTTGACCTGAGATTCGTGGGGCACTTCCGTGGTACTTTCCTGATTCTTCTTAATGAGTTTCCCGTTCTCATCTACTTCGTTCTCATCCTCCGCTTCCTTTTTCAGAAGCATTTCGTAAGTCTCCGTGTCCTCGATCTGAGTCTCGCTGACCTCGTTCGCCTTTACGTAGTTTCAAGGGGTGTCATCTTCATCGCCTGCTTTGCCACCCACTCGCCCACTGTTCCCTCCGGCTCTTCCCCGAACCGGATAAGGGTCGGAAAGTACATTGCTTCCGCCCCTTTCTGGATCGTCTGTCCGATTTCTGCCCGTAGAAACTCTGCTGAACTTTCATAGCCTCCCAGAATAATATATCCGCCAAGCACACCCACCACTCCTCCGATCAGAAGATGATGGAGACGTATCTTTCCACTCAAATACCTCACTCTACTTTCTTAAAACCATGATCCAAATTTTCGTGTCTTAATACTATATGCCTGCTTTCTTCGGATTATGTGCCTGTCCTTTTGTTTCCTTTCCCTTCGCTTTTACTGAATCTTGTTCCTCTCCCTGTTTTGCCAAACTGTCTCCATTCGACTCTTTTGCTGAAAAAAAGCAGGTTCAGCCCTTCAGAAATGGTAAAGCTGATCCGCTTCACTGTCTCGTCCACATCCTTTGGAGTCACAAACATCCCGTTGAGATGAGGCGAAATCAACTGCCGTACAAGCTCATATTTTTCTGCCGCATGGTAACCTTGCAGTACAACCCCAACCCCTTTAAGGGTCTCTGAGTGTTCCATCTCTTTCATCAAATTCTCCATGGCGTCGTTGACAATAGTGGCAGCGTCCACGACAGTCGGCACTCCGATGGCAATCACCGGAACCCCTGACGCTTTCCTCTGTGATGGCATTGCGGTGGTTCCCCACGCCGGATCCTGGATTGATCCCTGTGTCTGTAATCTGGATCGTCCGGTTCAGACGCTTGAATTCCTCGCTGCCAGGGCATCTACCACGAGAATCACCTCCGGTTTTGTCTCCTCCACGACGCCCCTTACGATCTCCGCTGTCTCCATTCCGGTCTGAGCCATCACACCGGGAACAAGGGCGCTCACCAAAGTCACTTCATCCTCGCCCATAGCATACTTTCCGTATTCCCGGACGATGTGCCTTGTGATATTCAGATTGTCCGCCACTCTTGGCCCCAAAGCGTCCGGCGTCACTGCCCGGTTTCCAAGCCCCACCATCAGCACCGATACGTCCTCCCCTGTATCCCGCTTTTCCTGCCGTTTCCATTTATGGCGCAGAAGCCTTTCCACACATTCGGCAATCTTTACAGAGATTTCCCGGTGGTAAGCCTCATCCGGAACGGCAAGATTTGGCGCTTCCATTGTAATATATGTTCCCACAGGCTTTCCCATCGTCTTTGCTCCATTTTCTGTCTTAATAATGACCGTTGTCGTCCGAACTTCCCACTCTTCGTCGTACTCCTCCTCCAGGACAACGCCCTGGACCTCTACGTTCTCTTCTTCAAATCGCTCTTTCTCCTCCAAAGCCAGATCGGTCCGGATACTATACTTCTCAACCATGATAAAACCTCGCTTTTTTTTCATTTATTCCATAGTTTCTCAAAAAAAAGCCGAAATATGTATTGACATAAATTATTTATTGACATAAAATAAGTGAGTATGCTTCGTCAGATCGTTCCGTGTCCGGCTCTGACGAAGGGCAAGAAACGAAATTACCAAAGTTGGAGGTGTAGGTCATGGCTAATATTAAATCCGCAAAGAAAAGAATTTTAGTTGCTGAAACAAAGACTGCGAGAAATAAAGCGATCAAATCTAAAGTGAAAACTTGCGTGAAGAAAGTTGAGACAGCTGTTGCAAATAAAGACGCTGCTGCTGCTAAAGAAGCGCTGAGTGTAGCAATCGCTGAGATCAACAAGGCTGGAAGCAAAGGTGTTTACCACAAAAACACTTGCGCCAGAAAAGTATCCCGCCTTGCAAAAGCTGTAAATTCTATCGCTTAATTTATAGAAAAAGAAAAAAGACATCCTCACCGTCAGAGGGTGTCTTTTGTCATTGATGAACGCAAAGGAGGTTTTGTGATGAATATCAATATCGGTTTCTGGACATGCGGAGTTCTCGTAATCCCTTTTTTTTTTTATTGTAGGAGTATTCTTTGCGATATTGAAAGAAAAGGCTGTTAAATTTGTCTCCGGGTTTAACACTTTACCAAAACAGGAACAGGCATTATATGACAAACCCCGACTTGCCCGTGACATGAGAAACCAATGTTTTGTATGGTCCGCCATTATGTTAGGCGGGGCAGTATTATCTTATTTTTTACGCCATATATGGCAATTCCTGCATTTCTTATCTGGATAATTCTCTTTTTTTAAAGAAGTGCGTCTTGACCCTCATAAAGCATTTGAAAAATATCTGTTAAAATAGAATTCTATCTGTATGGAAATGACAATAAAAAATCTGACAGGGGAGTATGCCCCTGTCAGACCATACAGGAACTAGTTATTGATCAACTTATCATCCTCTGCCCAGCTATAGAGTTTTCTCAACTCTGCTCCGACTACTTCGGATTCATGCTGTGCACCTTTTGCTCTCATTGCGTGGAAGTGAGGTGCTCCGATCTTGTTCTCTAACAGCCAGTCTTTTGCGAATGTACCATCCTGGATATCGGAAAGAACTTTCTTCATTGCTTTCTTTGTATCCTCTGTGATGATCTTCGGTCCTGTAATGTAATCGCCATACTCAGCTGTATTGGAGATAGAATATCTCATACCTGCAAAACCAGACTGATAAATCAAATCTACGATCAGCTTCATCTCATGGATACATTCAAAGTATGCATTTTTCTGCCGGATATCCAGCCTCAACAAGAGTCTCAAATCCAGCCTGCATGAGTGCGGATACACCTCCGCAGAGAACTGCCTGCTCGCCAAAGAGATCTGTCTCTGTCTCGATCTGGAATGTACTTGTCAGAAGACCTGCTCTCGCACAGCCGATTGCAGCGCCGTATGCCAGAGCCAGATCCAGTGCTCTTCCAGATGCATCCTGCTCTACACAAACGAGCGCCGGTACACCCTGTCCGTCCACATATGTACTTCTTACAGTGTGTCCCGGGGCCTTCGGGCAATCATCGCTACATCTACACCTGCCGGTGCTTTGATCTGTCCGAAATGGATTGCAAAACCATGTGCGAACATCAGCATCTTGCCTTCGCTTAAGTTCGGCTCGATATCTTTCTTGTACATATCAGCCTGTAATTCATCGTTAATCAGAATCATGATGATGTCAGCCCATCTGGTTGCTTCCTGGTTTGTCATAACCTGTAATCCCTGAGCCTCTGCTTTTGCTCTGGATTTGCTGCCTTCGTAAAGTCCGACTACTACATTACATCCGGATTCTTTTAAATTAAGGGCATGTGCGTGTCCCTGGCTTCCATAGCCGATGATCGCAATCTTCTTGCCCTCCAGTAATGCTAAATTACAGTCTTCCTGATAATAAATTTTTGGTTTGTTCATTGTACTTTACCTCCTGTTTTTTACTATAGCTCGTCAAAAGGGAACTGCCTCTTCAGCTTCATTCTCTGTCGAACCCATCCTGCTCGGCTCTCTTCCTCAGGATTTCCTCCGCATCAGCGATATCCTGACTGCCTCTGGAAAGGCCCGTGATTCCGGTTCTTGCAAGCTCCAGAATCTCATAACCGTCCAGCAGATTTAAAACGCCTCCAGTTTTGACTGTGCGCCGGTAAGCTCTACGATCAGCGATTCCTTTTCCACATCGATAATCTTGGCCCGGAAAACGTCCGCAATCGCGATAATCCCTGGACGGAGTGCCGCGTCCGCTCTGATCTTGATCAGAATCAGCTCCCGGTAAACCGCCTCCTCATCACTGAGAAGCTTGATCTCCAGAACATCTTCCAACTTGCGTACCTGCTTTTCAATCTGGGAAAGAATCCTTTCGTCGCCGCTTGCCACAACCGTGATCCTGGTAAATCTGCTGTCCGCAGTCACCCCGGCAGTAATACTGTCGATACTGAATCCTCTCCGGCTAAACAGTCCCGCAATCCGGCTCAGTACGCCCGGTGTGTTATCTACCAATAAAGAATAAACCTGTTTCCTCATAAACCCTACCTCTACTTTCTTTTCTAAAAACAGAGTGCGTTCTGTTTTTTTATTGTAACAATGAATCCTTCTTTTGTCAAGTAAAGTACTAAATCTTTTTCGTTATTATGTAACAATTCAGCTTTGCACAAAATCACAAAAATCGGTCCAAATCTGTTTCAAAACGAAGATTTTTGTGCGCTTTATATATGGCGATCTGCTGTAAGCAAGGATTTCCCTTACCTTGCGTTTTGCGCCTCAATCCGCTCAGCCAGGTCGTTGAGATAGACCCAGCGCTCCATCTTTTCTTCCAGCGCTTGCTCGGTCTCCTCTTTCACTTTCGTCAGTTCGGTGAGCTTTATGGAATTAGTGGCAAACTTCACCATCTCCTGATCCAACATCTCCAGCTTTTCTTCCAACTCGGCAATCACTCCGTCGATCTCCTCATACTCTTTCTGCTCTTTGTAGGAGAATCTCAGCTTCGTATGCCGCGGTTTTTCGAACTGCTGTCCTCATTTTTACGGAAATTTTGTACGCCCTTTGTCAGCGCCTTTTCTTTTGAGCGTCTGACATTCAAATAGTCCGTGTATCCTCCCTCGTATTGACGAATCTCACCCTGACCGTCCATCTCGAAAATCCGGTCCGCTACATTGTCAAGGAAATACCGGTCATGGGATACGACAACCACAATTCCATCAAAGGAATTCAGATAGTCCTCCAGAATCGTCACGGTTGCGATATCCAGATCATTGGACGGCTCATCGAGAAGGAGGACGTTGCCCCCTGCATCAGCACACTCAATAGATAGAGCCTACGCTTCTCACCGCCGGAGAGCTTGGACACCGGAGCATACTGCATCTCCGGTGGAAAGAGGAAACGCTCCAACATCGCAGAGGCACTAAGCTTCCCCTCTTCCGTCTGCACATACTCCCCAAAATCCCGGATGTAATCGATGACCTTGGCATCCGTATCCATATCTGGTACCTCCTGGGCAAAATAGCCGATCCGGATCGTCTCCCCGATCTCAATCTCCCCGGCGTCTGGAGTAATCTGCCTCGCAATCATCTTTAACAAGGTCGACTTCCCACAGCCATTCGGACCTATGATCCCCAGTCTCTCATTCCGTAGTATAATATAATCCAGATCCCGGATGAGAGTCCGCTCACCGAATCCTTTGAAAATATGATGCAGTTCTATGGTCTTCCTTCCCATCCTGGTGCTGATTCTGGCAGTCTCCACAGTCTTTGCCGCCTCCGGCGCTTTTCCCGTTTTTCAACGTTTCCAGCCGTTCCAGTCTCGCCCGCTGTTTCGTGCTTCTCGCCCGACAGCCCCGTTTCGCCCACTCCAGCTCCATACGGAGAACACTCTTCCTCTTCCGTTCTGAAGCCAACTCCATTTCTTCTCTCTTGGCTTTCAGCTCCAGGAAACCGGAGTATCCAGCCTCATACCCGTAGAACTTTCCGTCGTCTACCTCCAGAATCCGGTTCGTAACCTGATCCAAAAAGTACCGGTCGTGGGTCACAATCAACACAACGCCCCGGTAAGCTCTCAGATAGTCCTCCAGCCAGAGAATCATCTCTTCATCCAGGTGGTTCGTCGGCTCATCCAGGAGAAGGATGTCCGCATCCTCTGCCAACACCTTGGCAAGTGCTACCTTTCTCTTCTGGCCGCCGGACAAAGTGTTAAGCTCTGCCATATAGTCAAAAATCCCAAGCTTCGTCAGATTACTCTGCACCTTCCATCCTCCGTCCGTATCCCCAGCAAATGCGTAATCTGAAATGGTAGTACAGCCCTCAAAACAGGGACTCTGAAGCAAGTATGCCGTCTTTTTGCCATTCTGGCGGACAATCTGACCCTCATCCGGCTCATCCTCCCCTGCAATCATCTGAAGAAGCGTCGACTTTCCGGTTCCATTGATTCCGACAATCCCGATCTTATCCCCCTCCTGCACCCCGAAAGAGGCGTCCTCAAACAGAAATTTATCTCCAAACCGCTTACTGATATGCTCAATATTGATAATATTCATGTCTATCGCTCCTGTCTTTTCTTTCCTTGTATCTCAAGTCTTACCAGATTATGATAAGGGATTTTGCTCTTTGCGTCAATGCAAGAAAAAGACTGCTGTGACCTGACAGCAGCCTTTTCTATCCGTCTTTAAAAACCAAGTTTGGGAAGTACGTTCTTCGGTTCGTCGTAGATCAGAAGATCCGCCTTCTCATCCATCAGTTTCTCCTTATTATGGATCAGTACAATCTTACTTCCCTCAAAACATTTGATGTAATTGCGGAACACATCGGAACTCAGTGATGTTCCAAGCAGCAAAAGTACGTCACTCTTTTCAATCTCTTCCAACGTCCTGGAAAGCTTCTCACTGTCCAGCATCTCTCCGAAGAAAGATACATCCGGCCGGATCACTCCACCGCACGCCTCACAGTATGGAACCTTCCTCGCCTGTCTGATGTAGTCAACGGAATACTTTTTGCCGCATTTCTGGCAATGGTTCTGATAAATACTTCCGTGAAGATTGATGACATTTTGGCAGCCGCTCCGCTCACTAAGCTCGTAAATATTACTTGAGATAATGCACTTGAGCTTCCCCGCCCGCTCCATGGCCGCCAAGGTATAGGTCGAAGCCGTAGGCTCCAGATCTACCAATAATTCATTCCTATAAAAGTCATAAAAGGTTTCGGTACGTGTATTAAAAAGGCATCCGTGTAGAGGTACTCCGGGGAGCGTCCATACCTCTCCTCGATCCGGTAGGCCCGGTCCTGGTCTTTCAGCGGATGGATTCCACACTCTTCCATCATGCCTGATCCGCAAAGAGCGACAATGTATTCTCCTTTGTCGATAATATCCCGCAATGTCTCCAGCTTATTTAACTCCTGCATGACAATCTTCTCCCTTCGGGCTGCGGCTTTCTGAGGGCCAAAGCCCTTTTTATTTATTATACTATACGGCTATTCCATGTACAAGAACCATCTATGAAATGTGAGCTGCTACATCTGCAAAATCCGGCGCGAATATAAAAAAGACAGAGAGGACTGACTCAATCAGTCAGTCTCTCTCCGCTCTTTTCTCTCTATACTTTAATTCGCTTTGCAATGTCCTCAGACAATGCAATCCGTCTCCCATTCTCCGGAGCAATAATCAAATGTCCTTTCGACCTGCTCACCACCTGAAGGCGGCTTCCCTGCCCGATCCCAAGACACCTCATATTCTCTTCGATATCTCTATCTGCAAAGAACCACTTAACCATACACTCACATCCTGGCTTTACGTCTGTCAAAGCAAGCATACCGATCCCTCCTTTTTCCGCCTGACAGACTTAGTATCTGCCGTCCGGTGTTCTTTTACTCATCATATAAAAAAGAAAGCCGGTTAGTCAATGGTAAATGAAAGGCCGGTCTCCCGGCCCCATTTTATGCCATATATTCTTTCAGAAGCGCCATGTCGATCGAGTCACTGTCATGGATGATCAGCTTCACAGTCTGGGACAAATCCATACTAAGGATTCCCAGAAAAGATTTCGCATCAATGGTAGCTCTTCCCTGCACCAGATCGAAATCTCCCTCCAGTTTTCTCAAAACTCCGTTGAGTCCTTTGGCCTTTTCCACAGAACCAATATTCACATATACCTCTCTCATCGTTCTTCTCCTGTCTTATGTGCATATTTTTCAGACAGTTTTTATTATACTCGTTTCCTGTGGATTTTGAAAGTCTTTTTACAAAAATTTTTGTTCCGCCAAAATACACTTCCATCAATTTCAATAACCTTCCCAAACTGGCGGTTTTTGAAAGACTACAGCCACAGTCTCTTTATATTGATGAACCGGATGTATCTTCTTCCCTTTTCAGGACTTATCCACCTTCTCCAGCACCGTATAAATCACAAAATTCAGAATGAATTGCACGACGGTCAGAACCGCAAGCACTACCAGATCTATCTCGTGTCTCATCAAAAGAAAACGATGCAGTACGAAAGAACAAATATAATTGTAAATAATATAGTCCGATACAGTGGTTTCACACAATCTCTTCCTTTTTTTTCCAGAATCTGCATGTTATTTGTTCCATCTACGTTTTATTGTAGCACAAACTTACATCAAGTAAAAGTTGAAAAAGCACCCGAAAACTATAAAATAGCTTCGGGTGCGGATTTCTTCTTTACTTGTCTATCCGTGTAACTTTCCATCTCCTCCCATAAGTGCTGTCATTTCTTCTATCCGCTCCAGTGGGAACGGCGGGGAACATAGTGGCTTCATGGCAATGGACATAAGTTTCATCGGATTATCGTCTGCCGCCACCCGATTGGAACTCAACGCTCCACACCTCCTGCAACGGTGGATGATCGCCCATTCTCCGTTTTTTCTGACCCAGACGGCAACCGGATCCATAATACTTCCGCAATCTGATTCCCGGTCTCCCGGTTCATGATCTACATGCATACTGCACAGGCAATTCGGGCAGTGATTTCGGTGATTGCTTCCTGCCCCCGCTGAAACAACGAGGCGGCCACAGTTTTTACAAATAAAACTTTCTGTGCATGGATGATTTTATAGTAACCTTTTTCGTATTTTCTTTTTTATTTTCCCGATTCATATTTCCTTTCCTCTTTTCTGCTGTTGTTCCCACTTTATCAGGACAATAAAAAAGATAACTCGTTCATGGAGAGCTATCCTGTCAGTGTCATTGCAGTCAAAAGTACCCCCGGTACTTTCACCATCATACGATTTTATATACGAAAAATAAACCATCTCGTAAAGAGGTAGCTGCCATCACCATACGCAAATGAACACGACAAAAAACAATCCATTTACATGAATATCAAAATTTATTGCCCTATTATTTACGCACAGCCGTCATCAAGCCACCTCCTAAATAACTTCTTTATTAAAAATAGCACAATCAGCTCGAGATGTAAATATGAAAAATAAAGAATATGCAAAACTGCTTCCTTACAGCATCTTCACCTTACTCCCAATCCCCCATTGCTTTTCATTTTGTCGAATTCATAATCTTACTCTTCCCTTTCTTGTAATATAATCAATTTTGCAACCGGAAGTTATACACCAAATCCGTTCGTTATTCCGGCAAAAAACAACAACTGCCGCAATTCGCATTGCTTTTTTGGGCTTTTACTTCTTCCAAATGTACCTTACTTTGAGGATAAACAGGGTTAATAAAGAAAAGAACACCTACAAACGCCCATGTAAAATTATAAAATATATCATTCTCGAAATATAGGGAAAATACAAAGCCTCCAATGACTATAATAGCAGCAATCATAAGCTGTGCTTTAAAACTTATTTTCAACATGAGTCCCACCACCTCATAAAGTTCAAATCTATTTGTTTCATTTAGTTTATCATATTCTGCATTTCTTTACATCATTTTATAGAAAAATGACGCAGATAATGTTTCATTATCCACGCCATTTACTCCATTTTCTTTCAACTTTTACTCCCAATTTACTCCATTTTAAAAATATGAGAGTTTCTTCTCCATTATTTCATAACAATATTAATAATTCTTCCCGGCACATAAATCTCTTTACGATGTTTCCGGTCAGTTTATCTTTGATCGCCTCTTTTCCGGCTGCGATGGCTTCCTCTTTTCCGGCTTCTGCAAAGATCGTCACAACCGCTCTTGTCTTACCATTGATCTGTACAGCCACTTCGATCTCATCGTCTTTCATCGCCTCTTCATCATAGGTCGGCCATCCTGCATGGAATACACTTCCCTCGTGTCCGAGTTCTTCCCAGAGTTCTTCGCCCATATGCGGCGCAAATGGAGCCAGGAGGACTGCGATCGTGGAAAGAGTCTCTTTATCGATACCTCCTTCTTTCTTTGCAAGATCGATGAACTTATTGTTGTACTCCATAAATCCGGAGATCACCGTATTTAGACTGAAACTTTCCAAACGGGTTGTGATGTCGTACACCATCTTATTGCGAAGCTTAAGCATCTCTTTGGACGCTTTGATGTCTTTCTCTTTGTTGTCCATCACAAGATTCCACCGCTTATTCAGGAAACGGTATACACCATCGATTCCTCTGTCATCCCATTCTGCATCCAGTTCCGGCGGTCCCACGAACAGTTCGTACATCCTCAGAGAGTCGCATCCGTAGTCTCTCACCAGATCGTCCGGGGACACGACATTTCCTTTCGACTTACTCATTTTGATTCCATTCTTTCCGGTGATCATCCCTGGTTAAAGAGCTTAATAAACGGCTCATCAAAATCGATTACGCCGATGTCGCTCAAAAATTTCGTGTAGAAACGGGAATACAGAAGATGCAGTACCGCATGTTCTACACCACCGATATACATATCGACCGGAAGCATGGCGTCTGCTTTTCTCTGGAAACAAGTTCCTCGTTATTGTGCGGATCTACATAACGAAGGAAATACCAGGAAGAACCCGCCCACTGCGGCATGGTGTTGGTCTCTCTTTTCGCCGGCTTTCCACATACCGGGCAGATCGTATTCACCCAGGAGTCAATCGCCGCAAGAGGGGACTCCCCGGTTCCCGTCGGCTCATAGGAATCCACATCCGGCAAGGTCAGCGGAAGCTGATCCTCAGGAACCGGCACGTTTCCGCACTTCGGACAGTGGATAATCGGAATCGGCTCGCCCCAGTATCTCTGGCGGGAGAATACCCAGTCGCGCAGCTTGTAGTTGACTGTCTTTCTTCCAATGCCTTTCTCTTCGATCATTATCGGGGCTTCTTTTTTCAGGACAGAAGACTCCATTCCGTTCCACTCGCCGGAATTGATCATGGTTCCGGAAGCCTCTGTGTAAGCTTCTGTCATATTCTGAATTTCTTTTCCATCTTTGGCGATCACCTGGATGATTGGAATATGGAACTTCGTTGCAAATGCAAAGTCACGGTCGTCGTGTGCCGGTACGCACATGATGGCACCGGTACCGTAGTCAGCAAGTACATAGTCGGACAGCCAGATCGGCACCTTTGCACCGTTTAACGGATTGACGGCATAGCTTCCTGTAAACACACCGGTCTTCTCTTTATCCTGAAGACGGTCTACATTGGATTTCATGGAAGCATCAAAGATATATTTCTCTACAGCCTCTCTTGTCTCGTCTGTTGCAAGCTCTTTTGCCAGAGCATGCTCCGGTGCAAGTACCATGAATGTTGCTCCATGAAGAGTATCCGGTCTTGTTGTATAGACCGTGATCTTCTCTTCTCTTCCCTCAACCGGGAAATCGACTTCCGCACCGTATGATTTTCCGATCCAGTCTGTCTGCATTTTCTTTACTTTCTCCGGCCAGTCAAGCTTATCCAGATCATTCAGAAGACGCTCTGCGTATTGGGTGATCTTGAGCATCCACTGACGGAGGTTCTTCTTCGTCACTTCCGTACCGCAGCGCTCACATTTTCCATTGACAACCTCTTCGTTCGCCAGCCCGGTTTTACAGGAGGGGCACCAGTTGATCGGGAACTCCTTTTTCGTAAGCGAGTCCTGCCTTAAACATCTTTACAAAGATCCACTGGGTCCATTTGTAAAAATTCGGATCCGTTGTGTTGACCTCTCTGTCCCAGTCATAAAGAGCCGCAATCTCATTAATCTGTCTCTTAATATTTTTTACATTTTCTGCTGTTGATTTCGCCGGGTGCACGCCCATCTTGATAGCGTAGTTCTCAGCCGGAAGACCGAAGGCATCCCATCCCATGGGATGAATGATATAGTAACCTTGGAGCAGTTTATAACGGCTCCAGACATCTGAAATCACATATTCTCTCCAGTGTCCTACGTGCAGACCGTTTCCAGACGGATATGGGAACATGTCGAGGCAGTAATACTTCTCATGCTTTCCTCTCTCGTCTTCCTGAACATTCACCGGATGCTCTTTCCAGCGTGTACGCCACTTTTTCTCGATTGCCTTGTGATTATATGGTGTCGGCATCTTCTCTTTCCTCCATATAAATTAGAATACTTTGAATTTTCAAATCTTTGCCTTCGCTCGCTTCTACATGAATACAATAAAAAGCCTTCGTCTCTGACATCTGCAAGAGACGAAAGCAAAAACTCACGCGGTACCACTCTTCTTCGCCGCTTCCATAAGAACCGACGCCCTCTCGTCTGTAACGGGACTAACCGCTCCCGGCTACTTTCTTCACCGGAAGAACTCCGAGGCGAGTTGGGAGCGTCTGTCCTGCCGCCTCACACCCCCCGGCGACTCTCTGAAAAAACATCAGCCCTTACTATTCCTCATCGATCGTTTTTCTCTACTTCTTTAAATACCAGTTCATTGTACCCACATCCGTTCTTTTTGTCAAGATTCCCTCATTCTTTTCGAGCTTGTTTTGTGGAATTTGACAAAAAGGATTGTTTAAAATCCCTCTTGGGTGTATAATAATCACAAGTCATTTCAGTAAGAAAAATATATAGCTAAAGGAGATAATGCATATGGTTAATTTATTGACAGGCCCAAAAGGAAGCGGAAAGACACAACAGATGATTGAACTTGCCAACAAAGCGGCAAAGGAGTCCGATGGACACGTATTCTTCATCAAGAAGAGCCACAGAGATACATACAGCTTATCTTTCAACATCAGAGCGATCTGCATGGATGACTATGAAGCAATCGATAACATCGATGCATATCTTGGGTTTATTTATGGTATGACAAGTGCAGATCACGATATTAAGGCGATCTTCATCGACGCCATTTTGAAACATGCACATATCTCTCTTGACGACATCCCGGAATTTCTGGAAAAGCTGAAAAAATTTCAAAAGAATGTGATCTGGATTTCTATGTGAGCATCAGTGCGGGAAAAGAAGAACTGAGGCTCGTTGACGCTGAGGGATGCGCTTATCTGAATTAATCACACCGGCTGGCGGGACTTCTGCCGAAAGAGTCCTTACCTTACCTGATCCGGCGTTGTCCCGTTTACAAAAGAAAGAGACGGAATGATTTTCCGTCTCTTTCTTTTTACATTCTTGAGAATCCTTTTATTTTTCTTCCGGGACTGCTGCCTCGTCGTTGCTGTCAGTCTCCTCGTCTTCCTCTTCTTTAATCGGATTTTTCTCCTCTCCATTGAGGGAAAGTACGACGTTCGTCTTTCCTCCTTCCTGATACTCCATCGTCACCTGCTGGCCGACGTCGTATTTGATGATATCTATGAAATTCACTACTGATACGTCGAAAATCTCATCGGAGCCTTCCACCATCACGTAGAAATGGGAATCCCCATCCACGACACCCTGCGCGACCTTGGTAATCGCCCCGGTAATCGTTTTCGTCTCCTTTGCGGCGCTGCTGTCGTCCGTCTCAATTCCATTTTCCTGCATGAGCTCTGTGTAGCTCTCTTCACATTTGCTGACCGTATCACCGATGGCAACTACCTGGTATTTCTGTACATTGACCATGGCGTACTTCTTCACCAGTCCCGCGTCATCCTTGAGTGCGATAAAGTATGTCGGTTCACCGGAAATATTCAGAAGCAACGGGAATGTCGCTTTATAATGCAGGTTCTGCACCTGGCCCTCTGCTGAGGACATGGCAGAATTCTCTGTCGCTCCCTCTACCTCGTAAAACTTCGTCTCCATCGTCCTCTGATTCATCAGAACGAAACCGACGTTGGACTGATCTTCGTTCACCGACGTAACTCCGGTATAAACCCAGACATCATCATCAATAGCCAGATAGTTGTAACCATCTGTTGTCTTGAGACAGTCTTTCTGGCTCAGGATACTGTTGAAAAATCCGTGTTTCAGTGTACCGTAATAATCGTAAAGCTGTACGAGCAGATCCGCATCGTATGCATGATCAATCCACTCCGGCACTTCATCGATCGCATAATCTTCTGTCTCCCCGGTGATGGCGTTGCAAAGAACAACACGTCCGACCGTCTCTCCTCCAAAGAGTCCGATATTAAACTTCTTCACCGGAGCTACCCAGTACGGAACTCCGTTGTCGTCAATCTCAAAACTCAGCTCTCCAAAGATGTAGGTCGGATACCGGAACCGCAAATGCCGGTGAATGTTCCGGTTGAAATATTCGCTTGTGGAGTATTTCATTCCTTCGTCCAGCATGACAAGCTCTGTAGACTGAGTCGTCATATCGATCCGGATATAGGCTGGAATTCCTTCCCCCTGATTCGTAAACCATTTAATCACATTGGCATAGCGAAGCGGGGATACCCGCACCGGCTTATCCTGGTAATTGATCTGACTGTAGAGCTCATCCACCTCAAACTGGGATACCATATCTGACATACTGCCCATCTTCCTGTTTCCAAGCAGGGTCGCAGAATCCCGGTCGAGAAGCGGGATCTGGTCAAAGGAAAGCTCCTTGATGTCCGTCTGAAAATCGCCATTCTCTACATTAAGAAGCTTCTGGTACTTCTTGGCATTGATAATCGGGGGAGGACAACAACGTCCCTGCCAGATATACCGCTACTACCAGAAGAAATAGCCCAATCAGCCCTTTTGCGATCCCGGAAGCCTTGATATCCTCTTTGCGGAATAGTCTCCGCCGTCCGATATAAAAGACAGCCACCGCCGCTATCACCACCAGAAGGAACATCCAGAAGCCATCCGCATGGATATTAATCGCCGGAAGCTTGACATAATAATAGATTCCCGCCAGTAAAATCAGAACAAGAACTGTCAAAATTTTCGTTTTGTCTTTTTCATAATGTCTCCTCTTCTTGTTGTTAAAATATCTGGTTATGAATAGCAATTATAGCACTCTTTTTCGGGGAAAACAAGGGTCCCGCACTACGTTCCTTTTCGTAGTACCGGACCCTTTCTTATGTACCTGATCTCAAAGTCTCTTTTTATTACTTTTCGTCTCGTCTGCACTCTTCAGCAGACTTTTATTCCTCTGCCGCTCTGTTTGCAATCTCTTTTTTCCTGAACGTCGTTCGGAGCTTGCTCATATCTTGCAAACTGGTATTCATAGATGCCGCGTCCTCCTGTCATGGAACGCAAAGTCGTGCAATAGCCATAAAGCTCCATCATCGGAACATCGGCTTCGATCACCTGTTTTCCTCCATTGACCGGAGTCATACCAAGTACCCGTCCACGACGTTTATTCAAATCTCCCATGACATCTCCCGTATAATCATCCGGCACTGTCACTTTCAGAGATACGATTGGCTCAAGCAGAACCGGTGAAGCCTCCATAAATCCTTTCTTAAATGCTTGGATCGTTGCAGTCTTAAATGCCATCTCCGAGGAATCTACCGGATGGTAGGATCCATCGTATAATGTCGCCTTAATGCCCACAACCGGATATCCAGCAAGAGGTCCTTTCAATACTGCTTCCTGAAGCCCCTTTTCTACTGCCGGGAAGTAATTCTTCGGAACCGCTCCTCCTACGACTTTCTCTTCAAATGTAAATGCCTCTTCCAGGTTACCGGACGGCTCGAATGTCATCTTGACATGTCCGTACTGTCCGTGTCCGCCGGACTGCTTCTTATACTTGGAGTCGATATCGGATTTCTTCCGGATCGTCTCACGGAATGCTACCTTTGGTTTCTCTAGGGTAATCGCAACTTTATATCTGGAGGCAAGCTTACTAGCGATAATTTCAAGATGCTGATCGCCCATACCGTAGAGAAGGATCTGTCTGTTTTCTGTATCATTGACAACCTTCATCGTCGTCCTCTGCCATCATTCTGAGAGTGCCTGGGATACCTTATCTTCATCTCCCTTAGAGTTTGTCGTATATTTCATATTATACGGCTGAGAGTATTCCGTCTTTGCGAATGTGATCTGAGTATTCTTTGTGGAGAGGGTGTCTCCGGTCTTTGTTGTTGTCAACTTCGCGATGTCTGATATCTCCCGCAAACAGTTCTGAGACTTCTACCGGCGATATTAGATCCCGGTTTGCCGGAACCGGAAAAAACGTACAACGATATCTCCGTCCATAACTTCGGAACGATGTACGCATTGCAGAGCGGATCTCTTCTACGGAAAATTCATCTCCATTAAAATAACGCTCCATAAAGTCATCACTTGTCTCGGCCACAGCCTCCATGTAATTTATCACGGTAGATCTCCAGATTTGGTTTACAATATTCCGGAATCTCACATTCTTCTCTCTGTCCTACGCCTGTATAACGTCTTGCTGCATTCTTAATGATATTGATATATCCGACCAGTTTTTCATTCTCACGGATCGGCATGGAAATGTGGTGCGATCTTCTTTCCGTACTTTTCTGTCAGATCCTTGCCACTACCTGACGGAAGCTCGCATCGTCTACATCCATCTCTGTTACATATATCATACGAGGAAGATTGTACTTATCACAGAGATCCCATGCCTTCTCAGTTCCGACTTCCACGCCTGCCTTGCCTGATACAACGATAACAGCTGCATCGGCAACACTTACAGCTTCTTCTACTTCTCCCACAAAATCGAAATATCCCGGTGTATCCAGAACATTAATCTTCGCTTTCTCCCATTCGATCGGAACCAAGCTTGTACTGATCGAAAATTCACGTTTTTGCTCTTCTTTATCAAAATCACTGATGGTATTTCCGTCGCCTACTTTTCCCATCCTGTTTACTGCGCCTGATACATAGGCCATTGCTTCTGCAAGACTCGTCTTTCCGCTTCCGCCATGACCTAACAAAACAACATTTCTGATTTCATCCGTCCTGTAAACTTTCATATAGTGCTGCCTCCTTCATTGTCTAGCTCGATTTTACTGCGTTTGTTTTTACAGTAACCATGTGTATATTGTACTAAATTTTTGTTATTTTACAACTCTTTTATTGAATATTCACAATGTTTTTGTAACAGTTCAACTATCATGGATGGACGGAATTGATTTATACTTGTATCAGGATCAGGCTACCCCATTCCTGAATTGGCGTTCTGTCCTTCCTTTTCTAATCATTTTGTACAGCAATTTGAGATGTATTTTGACAAAGACACAAAAATCTCTTAAAATATAAGGAAATAACCAGATCAGGAAAGGTGAGAACTCAATTATGAAAACAGGATTTATCGGGCTTGGACTGATCGGCGGATCAATCGCAAAAGCCATCCGCCAGTATTATCCGGACAGCGAAATTATCGCATTTGATAAAAACCGGGAAACTCTGGCACTTGCCACCGCAGAATCCGTCATCAACACGGCGGTCACTGTCATTGACGAAAATTTCAAAGGATGCGACTATCTTTTTCTGTGCGCGCCAGTCATCTATAATTCTGCCTATTTAAGCCAGGTAAAGCCATTTCTGTCAAAGCAGACGATCCTGACCGATGTAGGAAGCGTCAAAACACCAATCCATGAGGAAGTAGAAAAAATTGGTCTTTCTGATTTCTTTATCGGCGGTCACCCGATGGCTGGATCAGAAAAATCGGGCTACGCCAATTCTAAGTCGGTACTGATTGAGAATTCCTACTATATTCTCACGCCGTCCGAACCGGAGCAAAAAAAGAAAAGGTGCAGGCGTTTTCTGACTTTATCCAATCGCTCCGAGCCATTCCGGTTACACTGGACTGTAAGACCCACGACTATGTGACGGGCACCATCAGTCATCTCCCCATGTGATTGCATCCAGCCTCGTCAATTTCGTCCGGGACCACGACACGAAGGACGAACTGATGAAGCTTCTGGCTGCCGGCGGGTTTAAGGATATCACGAGAATCGCCTCCTCCTCCCCAACCATGTGGGAGCATATCCTGACGGCAAACAGGGAACACATCTCCCAGATTCTCGGAAACTACATCGAGTCGTTGAACATGGCAAAAGCCATGATCGATCAGGGTGATTCCCAGGGGATTTACAGCTTCTTTGATTCCTCCAGAAGCTATCGAAATTCCGTGCCGGATATCTCCGCCGGACCGATCAAGAAGCTCTTTGCCATCTACTGTGATATCATCGACGAGGCAGGCGGAATCGCGACAATTGCCACGATCCTGGCCTCCAATCTGATCAGCATCAAAAATATCGGGATCGTCCACAACCGCGAATTTGAAGAGGGCGTTCTGCGTATCGAGTTCTACGAGGCATCGGCACAGGAACAGGCAGCACAGGTATTAAGGCGGCATCGCTACACTGTCTATGAACGATCCTGATTAGAATCAAGGAAAAATATGATAAGGGAGACTACTTATGAAACAGATCAAAACTTCCTCCCCGCTCCATGGGGAGATTACAATACCGGGAGATAAATCTATTTCTCACCGAAGCATTATGTTTGGTGCCCTGGCGAAGGGTACCACTTCCGTCCACCACTTCCTGAACGGTGCAGACTGCCTCTCTACCATCGGTTGTTTCCGGCAGATGGGAATAGATATTCAGCAAGAAACCGACGGAAGGATTCTCGTCCAAGGGAAAGGGATTCACGGCCTTACTGCCCCGTCTGGCACTCTTAATGTGGGAAACAGCGGTACAACAACCCGGCTTATCTCCGGGATTTTAAGCGCACAGTCCTTCACCTCATTCCTTTCCGGTGATGACTCACTCAACTCCCGCCCGATGGGACGGATCATCCGCCCCCTTTCCATGATGGGAGCCCGGATCGAAAGTCTGTCCGGCAATGACTGTGCCCCTCTGATGATTCAGGGACAACCATGTCTTCACGGCATCCGCTATGAATCCCCGGTGGCGTCGGCTCAGGTAAAATCCGCCATACTGCTGGCAGGGCTTTATGCTGACAGTCCGACCACCATCCTGGAACCTTCTCTTTCCAGAAACCATACGGAGCTGATGCTCTCTCAGTTTGGCGCTGTTCTTCACACAACGCTTCTGGAAAGCGGCGAAGCCGAAAGCACCATCTCACCATGTGACGAGCTTTACGCCCAGGATATTTTCGTGCCGGGAGATATTTCTTCTGCTGCCTATTTTATCGGGGCGGCACTTCTGGTCCCAGGATCGGAGGTACTCATCCAGAATGTAGGAATCAACGACACCCGCGCCGGCATCCTCAAAGTCTGCAAGTCCATGGGCGCTGATATCACTTACATGAATCAAAAGATGGCGCCGGCGAACCGACCGCAGACCTTCTGGTGCGTCATTCCAGCCTTACCGGCACCTGTATTGAAGGCTCCATCATCCCAACGCTCATCGATGAGATTCCAATGATCGCTGTTCTGGCTGCCTTTGCTGACGGCACCACTATCATCCGGGATGCCGCTGAGCTGAAAGTCAAGGAGACTGACCGGATACAAACTGTAACTGAAAACTTACGGGCTATGGGTGCTGACATTACACCGACCGATGATGGCATGATCATACACGGTGGGAAACCATTAGCAGGTGCTACGATCCATCCTCATATGGATCACCGCATTGCAATGGCCTTTGCCGTAGCAGGCCTTGCTGCCCACGGAGAAACCCATATCCAGGAAGAGCAGTGTGTGGATGTCCTACCCGGGATTTTTTTGAGATGCTTAGCGGTCTGACCCGCTGATTTATCTTCCTGTAGTATCTTTTCAAAGAAAGGGGGTCCTATGATGACAGAAGAAGAATTATTTGCTTCTATCTATACCCATGACACAATCTATCTGCCGCCAAGCGAACAGAAAAGCGCCACTCTGGAGGTGGCTCTTGGGTGCAGCCACGCCAAATGCCGCTTCTGCGACTTTGCTAAAGATCCGTTCCATATTCATTCCCTGGAAAGAATCCGCCGTAACATGCAGATCCTGGGACAGTTCCGGCCTGATGCCTACCGGCTCTTCCTGCTCGGGGAAAATGCGTTTGTTCTGGACTATGAAAAGCTGAGCGTGATTTTTGACATGACAGACCAGTACATGCCAAATATCCACGAATTTGCCATGTATTCCCGGATAGACGATATTGCGCGGAAAACTGACGAGGAGCTTCGATTTCTTCACCAGATGGGACTTACAACACTCCATATCGGACTGGAAAGCGGCAGTGACTCTATCCTCCTGGAACAAAAAAAAGGCGTTACCTCTATGGATATGCTGACCCAGCTTCGCAGACTGGAAGACGTAGGAATTGAATACTATGTCACCATCATTCTAGGACTCGGGGACGGCACTTTTCCGTCCATCACGCCTTGTCCACCGCAAGACTGTTAAACCAGCTTCATCCTGCGGATATTTGGTGCCTGAAACTTAAGCTCTGGGAAGATACTCCCTTTATAAAGATGTAAAAAGGGACATTTTGATATGATGAACGATGCGGAAATGCTGTGGGAAGAGCGAATTCTCCTTGAAAATCTGGCTGTGACAGACTGTATGTTCCACGACACCACCGTCCTCAATACTTACACGATCCAAGGTCATCTTCCGGAGGAAAAAGCATTGCTTCTGGACGCCATCGATATGCTGCTGGCATCCTGCGGATAGGAATGACACTTTCCTCTGTACATCTTACAAAGAGAAGGGACAGCGGCTAAAAACGCTGTCCCTCCCACTCTCTCGATGAATCCTGATTTACACGCTAAAACTTTCTCCATGCTCTCGGATGGAATAACAGCAGAAGCGGGAAAAGCTCCAGTCTGCCGGCGAGCATATCAAAAATCATCACCAGAAGCGAGCGGTTGCTGAATTGGCTGAAATTGCCTGTCGGGCCGGCCAATTCCAGACCTGGACCAACATTGTTTAATGTTGCCGCCACTGCGGTAAAATTTGTCACCAGGTCAAAATTATCCATCGCCACAATAAGAACCGAACATGCAAAAATCAAAAGATAGACCATCATATAGACATGAGCCGACCTGAGCACCTCGTGGGAAATCAGACGCCCGTTCATCTGAAGTTTCTTAATACCAGTCGGATGTACGAGCTGATTAAGCTCCTTTTTTGATTGTCTTTCCAAGGATCAGGATTCTGGATACCTTGATACCGCCTCCGGTACTTCCTGCACAGGCACCGATGAACATCAGCATGACAAGGATCGTCCTCGGTACCTGTGCCCATAGATTAAAGTCTGTCGTGGCAAATCCCGTGGTGGTGATAATCGATCCCACCTGAAACGCAGAATGACGGAACGCCTCCTCCCCAGTTGGATAGATGGACCGGACATAAACAAAGATCACCAGAATCGATGCAGCAATAATGCCAAAATACCACCGAACCTCCTCGCTTTTTAAGGCTTCGATCGGCTTTTTCAAAAGCAGCAGAAAATAAAAGTTAAAGTTAACCCCAAATAAAATCATAAAGATTGTAACCACATACTGTAAGTATGGAGAATAACTTGCTATACTGTCATTTTTGATTCCGAATCCTCCGGTGCCCGCCGTGCCAAAGGAAATCGTAAGTGCATCAAAAAGCGGCATCTTCCCTATCAGAAGAAGAAGAATCTCTATCACGGTCATTACAAGATAAATCTGATAAAGAATCTTCGCCGTATTCTTGATGCGGGACGTCATCTTTGTGACAGACGGTCCCGGACTCTCTGCACGCATCAGATTAATATTTTTACCTCCGATCAAGGGCATGACCGCCATGATAAAGACAAGGACTCCCATTCCTCCGATCCAGTGCGTAAAGCTTCTCCAAAACAGTACGCAGCGGGGCACCACCTCCACATCTGTCAGGATACTGGAACCGGTCGTCGTAAACCCGGATACAGATTCAAACAGTGCCCTCACCATATTCGGAATAGATCCGCTTAGTACAAACGGAATTGCTCCGACAATACTCAGTACAATCCAACCAAGGGCTACACTTGTAAAGCCCTCCCTAGTATAAAACTCTCTGCTCTTCGGCTTCCGGATCGTCAGTGGAACCCCGACCACAAGCGCAACCACCATGGCAGCTACAAAGGCCAGACCGTTTCCTGATAGATGCAGGCTACCAGACAGGAAGGAAGCATAAAAGCGGCCTCAAAATTGAGAATCCACCCTACGACATACAATACCATAGAATAATTCATAGTCTTACTCCTTTTCCCCTCCGGCATTCAATATTTCAAAATATCCGTAATATCATTCAGCCCTTTATGGGTCGTGACAACAATAACCGAATCGCCTACTTTCAGCATATCCTGCCCACGGGCCATTTTCAATTTTCCAAATCGGCTGATATAACATACAAGCAGATTATCCTTGAGCGACAGCTCCCTCAGCGTGCGGTTCGTGACATGAGATTCCTCCCGGATAACGAACTCCAGCGCTTCAGCCGCTCCGTCCATGACTTTATAAAGAGTCTCCACATTACTTCCAAGAGAGTTCTGCATTGCTCTCGTATAACGCACAATGTGCTCTGCCGCCAGGTTTTTCGGATAAATAATACTATCGATATCCAGGTCGTCGATCACCTCCTCAAAATGGATGCGGTTGACCTTTGCTACCAGCTTGGCCTCAGAATATTTTCTTGCCAGCAGGGCCAGCATCAAATTCTCCTCATCCATATTGGTCAGAGCCACAAGAGACTCCGTATGTGCCAGCCCTTCCTCCAACAGAAACTCTTTATCCGTTCCGTCCCCCTGAAGGATCGTCGCGTCCGGGAGCTCCTCACTCAACATCTCGCAGCGCTCTTTATTCTGCTCGATGATCCGTACATCCACCCGCATTTCCAGAAGCTGCTTGGCGAGATAAAAGCGATCATTCCGCCGCCTACGATCAGTGTACTCTTCACCTGATGCGTCAGGATTCCCATTTTCTTGAAAAACTTCGCCGTCTCTCTCGGAACCGCCATCATAGAAACCAGATCACCATCCCGAAGGATGAAATCTCCGTTCGGGATCACAACCTTTCTCTCTTTCAGTCTCTCCACGCCACAGATCATAACGTCACACTTCATCTTGGAAAGAATGTCTGCCACTTTCAGTCCGTCCATATGTAATTCCGGATGCATCCGGAATTTCACCATCTCCACACGGCCTCTGGCAAAGGTATCAACTTTTTTAGCATATGGCAGCCTAAGAAGCTTTGAAATCTCCTGTGCTGCTGCCAGCTCCGGATTGATTACCACGGACAATCCCATCTGCCGTTTGATAAAATTGACCTCCTTACTGTAAATCGGGTTTCTGACTCTGGCTATGGTCTGACACTTTCCGGCCTTTTTCGCAATCAGACAGCAGAGCAGATTCAGTTCGTCCGCACCTGTCACCGCAATCAAAAGCTCCGCGTCCATAACGCCTGCCTCCATCTGAACTTGGTAACTGGCGCCGTTTCCCACAACACCCATGACGTCAAACTTCTCCTCCGCCTCTTCTACTTTCTTCTGATTCAGGTCAATAATTGTAATATTATGATTTTCAGAGCTTAACTGTTCTCAATCGTGATTCCAACTTTTCCGGCTCCTACAATGATGATATTCATGTTTCCTCCTGCGTAAACGAAAAATTAATGTAATCTTTATGAAATCTTTATCATTATACTCCTTATATATAAAAAGCAAGTGATTTTCCGGATAAAGTCTATCGTGTTTGTGTATGAAATTCTGTACCTTTTCTCATGCAAAAGACGCCCCTCAGGGCGCCTTTCTGCTATCATGGCTACACAATATAAAGTTATTTGTTCAGTCCCATTTCCTCACGTACTTCAATAAAACATTTTACGATGAAATCAATATCGTCTTTCGTATGGCTGGCACATACCTGTGTACGGATTCTCGCTTTTCCCTTCGGTACAACCGGGTAAGAGAATGCTACAACATATACACCTTTTTCCATCATTCTCTTTGCAAACTCAGCCGCTGTCTTCTCGTCGTAAATCATAACCGGCACACATGGATGTGTTCCAGAAATTACGTCAAATCCGTTCTCATCCAGTTTCTGACGATAGTAAGATGTCACTTCTTCCAAATGGTCACGAAGCTCCGTACTCTCACTTAACATATCAAACAGCTCCATGCTCGCGCCTACGATTGCCGGTGCAAGAGAGTTAGAGAACAGATACGGGCGGCTTCTCTGACGGAGAAGATCGATAATTTCTTTGCGTCCGGAAGTATATCCGCCGGATGCTCCTCCAAGTGCTTTTCCCAATGTTCCGGTAATGATATCCACACGGCCTTCCACACCACAGTATTCTGCGGTACCGCGGCCCTTTTGCCAACGAATCCAACCGCATGACTGTCGTCTACCATAACAAGTGCATTGTACTTGTCAGCCAGATCACAAATACCCTTTTAAGTTGGCAATGATACCATCCATGGAGAATACACCGTCTGTCGCAATCAGCTTAATTCTTGCTCCGGCTTCGTCTGCTTCTTTTAATTTTGCTTCCAGATCTTCCATGCTGTTGTTTTTGTAGCGGTATCTTTTGCTTTGCAAAGACGCACGCCGTCGATAATAGAAGCGTGGTTTAATTCGTCACTAATGACAGCGTCTTCTGCTTTTAAGATGGTCTCGAAGAGACCGCCGTTTGCGTCAAAGCAGGAAGAATAAAGAATCGTATCGTCTGTTCCAAGGAAATCAGAGATCTTTTTCTCAAGCTGTTTGTGGATATCCTGTGTTCCGCAAATAAAACGAACGGATGCGACACCAAACCCTCTCTCATCGTATGTACGCTTTGCAGCGTCGATCAGTCTCTGATTATTTCCAAGCCCCAGATAGTTGTTTGCACACATGTTGAGGTACTCTTTCCGTCCTCCAGCGTCACTTTTGCTCCCTGAGGAGAGCAGATCGGAGCCTCTCCCTTGAAAAGGCCTGCTTCTTTAATTTCTTCTACAGTTTTTGTATAAATGCTTAACAGATCATTTTTACGTGCCATTTTTTTCCATGCTTTTCTTCCTTTCTACTAATCGTTGATATGAGACCAGTCAAGTACGACTTTTCCTGAATTTCCAGAGATCATTGCCTCGAATCCCTTTTCATAATCTTTGATATCGAAACGATGTGTGATAATCGGGGAAATGTCAAGTCCTGCCTGAAGCATCGTAGACATCTTGTACCATGTATCCCATACTTTTCTTCCGTAAATACCGCGGATATTCAGACCATTGAAGATCACTGTCTCCAGATCCACTTTCGTCTCTGTTCCCTGAAGTCCGAGAAGAGCGATCTTTCCACCGTGCTTCATATTGTGGATCATGTCAGACAGACCAGCCGGACTTCCGGACATTTCAAGACCTACATCAAATCCTTCTGTCATTCCGATCTCTTTCATCACATCGGTCAGTTTCTCTTCTTTTAAGTTCACTGTTCTTGTCGCACCGAGCTTTGTCGCAAGATCCAGACGATACTGGTTGAGATCTGTCACTACAACATGTCATGCTCCTGAGAATTTCGCAATTGCTGCCGCCATGATACCGATCGGGCCCGCACCTGTGATCAGCACGTCTTCTCCAAGCATATCGTAAGAAAGCGCTGTATGTGTAGCATTTCCAAATGGATCAAAAATCGCATACATCTCTTCCGGAATGTTCGGATTACATGGCCATACGTTTGAAGACGGAATCACAAGGTACTCTGCAAATGCACCATTTCTGTTGACACCGACGCCCTTTGCGTCCTTGCAGTTTTCTTTGTGTCCTTCCAGGCAGTTCCGACATTTGCCGCATGTGATGTGTCCCTCGCCGGATACCAGATCTCCGATCTTAAATCCCTGTACGCCAGGACCTACCTCTACAATTTCACCAACATACTCATGTCCTGCCGTAAGTCCGATCGGGATTGTGTGCTGCGCCCATTCATTCCACTGGTAAATATGTACATCGGTACCACAGATTGCATTTTTATGGATCTTGATCTTTACGTCATTTGGTCCTACTTCCGGAATCTGTACTCTTTTCATCCATAATCCGGCTTCCGGTTTCTCCTTTACCAATGCCCACATCATGTTATCGCTCATTTTTGAATTCCTCCGTTCTTTTTACAAACTGCATAATTTCTATTTATATAATACTCCCTCCTTTGTAAAAATTCAAGTACTTTTTTCCGTCTCTGGCAAACATTTTGTGCGTCCATGTCTTTTTCTCACACACAAAGACAGTTGTCTTTGTGTAAAAAGTCAACTTCAAGTTTTTCTGTTTTTTCCCTTTTCTTTTCTCTGTTTTTTTGTTATAATATATAAGCTGAGTTTGTCAGCAAGTAAGGAGATGTACTCAAGTGGTCGTAAGAGGTCGCACTCGAAATGCGATAGGTCCGCAAGGGCGCGTGGGTTCGACTCCCACCATCTCCGGTAGTCATTACTGAGCTGAAAGCCTTGTTTTATTTGGGCTTTCAGTTTTTTTGCAACAAATTTATTACCTATTTGTATTTACAATCCTTTCAATTTGTAAAGCGAAGATAAATCCATTTTCATACTATCACCATAATCCCTTTCCATCTCCAAGAAGAATCACTTTTATATTTTCATCCATTTCAAAATCGCTTAATTTTTTGTTGAATAAGTGGTTGAATCACTTCTCTACTTTCCCTTGTGTGTGGAAGTTCTGATGCAAGCCTATTTGCTTTATCTTCCATCCCTACTTTTAGATATAAGAAGCATAATGTTGCTCGTATAGTTGCTTTTTGTTTCTCATTGATTGACAAAGGTAATCCTCTTTCCATTAGTTCAATGGCTTCATCAGTATTTCCTTTTAACGCCAATGTACCTGCTAATCCAAGAATCATACCAGGTTTATTCGGATATATCAGCAAAGCATCTCTGTATATTTTCTCGGCTGAATCATACTCTCCATCTTGCTGATATGCAACAGCTTTTTATGAATACTAAATCGCGTTTCTTCAGCTCGAATTGTATCCATGCCAAGAAGCAAATCGATGCTCGTTTCAAATACATTGGCTAATGCCGGCAAAAAAGTAATATCCGGATAGGATTCTCCTCTCTCCCATTTTGAAACACTTTGCGATGTAATTCCTAAATATCCAGCAACATCTTCTTGCGTTAAATTCTTCAATAATCGATACTTTTTTAGATTTTCTGGTAAGTAAAACATATTGCCCTCCTAATGATTTATTTTCTATCCAAATTATATCACGCCAATACTCTTGTTCAATGGCGTATTCGTTGTCCTTAATACAACTCCAGGACTGCCTCTGGATGATATTAGAAAAGACCGCTCAATACGGCCTTGAAAATATGATGATAACATATTATAAAATGGTATTTTGTCGGGCTTTCGATATTCCAATTTTACCGAGCAGGTCAACGCCCGTCCTTCTCCCTGCCATTCCTGTACAGCCAACTTGTCCCTTCCTGGAAATTTTGGATTACTCTTCTACTTTTTCTGCCAGATGTTCATCGATATATTTCAGATATTCCATCTTTTTGACGTCCTGCGGATGCTTTCTGTACCACTCATAGGAACTCTTTAGTCCTTCTGTCAATGGAATCGGCGCATCCAGCAGTTCTTTCTGCCTCCTTACATCCAGTATATATTGATAATTGTAAAAGCTAAAATACTCTCTTGGATTCACTGACTCTGGAACGGAAACATAGTGTGCTTCTTTTCCTGCCACACGGTAACATGCATCCACCCACTCGCGAATGGAAACAATCTGATCGTCTCCTACGTTAAATACATGATCCTCCGGGTGCAGCCTTACAATGCTGTCGATGCACTTACACAGATCATGAATATGGAAAAACTGAAGTTTCATACTGCCATCCTGTGGAAGATAAAAGATCCTGTCCTGCATGGCACAGTCAAATACAAAGGTTTCCCGGTATACATTATTCATCGGACCGTACAGATACGGCGGCCTCAGAATATAGGCTCCCGGAACCCGTTTGAGAAGTTCCTGCTCTGCCTCGATCTTGTCAGTTCCATAGTTTCCCAGTACCGATTCGATCCTACCTGCATCGTTTCCTCAAAGGGCTGCGGCAGATGCTCCGGATACACTGCGCTGGAGCTGATGAAAATATAATCTCCAAACTCTCCCAGACCATCAATCAAATCAGAGACATCCTGCCTGTCATATCCGTTGATGTCCAGAACCACATCAAAAAAATAATTCTTGAGTACCTCCCTAGATGATGCCGATCAGCCTCGATCAGATATGTTCCCTCCGGCTGTGGATGGTGATTCCGGTTTAAAACATGGACCTTATCACCTAAGGAAGTATAATATTTAGCAATATATTTGCTGACGAACACCGTTCCGCCCGTCACAAGTATGTTTTTCATCGTTGTTCTCCTTTCTCTGTCCGTCAAATTTCATCTCTCGAATTCTCCGTCTTTTTTGCTTGACGGTTTCCGGCGGAAATTGTAACATAGATTACAGTTGCAAACATTCTATTTTTCGGAGGTTTTGATATGAAGAAACATATTTTATCTTACATTCTGATTGTCCTGGGAGGCACGATGACAGCCGCCGCTTTCGGTCTCTTCATCCTCCCTCAGAACTTTGTGGCCGGTGGTGTGACAGGTCTTTCCGTCATTCTCCAGCATGGAATTCCCTTGCCGCTTTCCTGGATTGTGTTTGGAATCAATATCCTGCTGTTTGTCATTGGCTGGATTTTTTTGCCGGAAAAGAATTTATCTTGAAAACTTTGATTATGACCTTCCTTTTCCCAGTGCTTCTGGACGTGTTTTCCCAAATTGACTTATTCTTACCGCTTGCTAAAGACCCGTTTCTAAGCAGTCTTCTCTCCGGATGCCTTCTCGGAATCGGAAGCGGTATCATTTTACGGGCGAACGGTTCCAGCGGCGGGTTTGATATTCTGGGAGTCGTACTCAATAAGAAATGTAAGATTCCGGTTTCTGTTGTCATGTATGTATGCGACTGTACCGTCATCCTCTTACAGGCAGTGTCCAAACCGCTTTTACAGACGGTCTATGGGATCATCGTCATTCTCTGCACCAGTATTATGGTGAACAAGGTCATCACCTACGGACGTTCGGAAGTTCAGCTTCTGATCTTTTCCTCAGAGCACGAAAAGATCCGGCAGGAGCTTCTTGATACCTTTGATCTTGGCCTTACGTTCCTCCATGCAGAGGGTGGATATCACCTGGATCCGGCTAAGGTAATCCTCACCATTTTACCGTATCACAAGATCAATGATGTAAAAAAAGATGATTTATACCATCGATCCGACCGCTTTTACCGTGATCGACAATGTCAACTATGTAGGCGGACGCGGATTTACGATCTCCCGATAAAGTTTTCAATGGATAAAGAATTTTTTAAGAGTTTCTTTTGTATTTTTAGAATCCTTTTTATTCGGCGTACACAATCCTTTCATATTTTTCCAGTATAGTTAGTATTGTAATAGTTAAGGACATTAACTATGAATCCAAACATAAACCTTCCAACCCTCAAAAAGCTGAAACAGACCGCCACCGGTATCTGTTTCCGGTTTTTCTATTTTACAGCCATGCCTGTTTCAGAATCTCCACCGCCTCTTTGATCTGATCCTCCTCCATATTGGCATAGCCGAGCAGAACGGACGCCTCATGCCTGTGGCTGCCCTGGGTGTCGTAGGAGGACAAGGCGTACACTGCCACTTTCTGTTCTCTCGCAAGGCGGATCAACTCTTCTGCCGTCCGTCCATCCGTGAACGTCAAAAGCAGATGTACCCCGGCATGTTCTCCGGAAATCCTGCACTTCTTGGCAAACGGTTTCAGACAGTTCAGGAACGTATCGTGCCTCCCTTTGTAGAGCGCCCGCATCCGGTTCAAATGGCGTTCGTAATAGCCTTCCTCAATAAATTTCTGAAGGATCATCTGATCTACCCTTGAAACGGTCGGGTTGATGAAGCGGCAGTTCTCCTGGTACACACGAAGCAGACGCTCCGGCAGTACCATGTAGCTCATTCGGATGGCAGGTGCAATGGACTTGGAAAAGTACCGAGATAGATCACTTTCTCCGAGGCATCATATCCTTTCAGTGCCGGGATGGGTTTCCCTTTATACCGGAATTCACTGTCGTAATCGTCCTCGATCAAATAGCGCCCCTCTGCTTCATCCGCCCATGAGAGAAGCTCCATTCTCCGCCTGATTGGCATGACAATACCGAGCGGATACTGATGGGACGGCATCACGTAAGCGATGTCCGCATCCGTCTCCCGTAAAATCCTCGCCTCCATCCCATATTGATCCATGTCTACCGTGCACACTGGATATCCCAGTCTCTCAAAAGACGGTACGCCTGCCGGTAGGTTGGGTTTTCAAAGGCGATTTTGTGCTGCTGCCCCAAAATCACATGGAGCAGAAAGAGCATATAGTCATTCCCGGCACCGATCACGATCTGATCCGGTGTACAGTTTACCCCTCGTGCCTGGTACAGATAGGAAACTACCGCCCTGCGAAGCCCCCATTCGCCCTGGGGATCTCCCATCCGGAACAGCTCCGACTTATCCTCACTGAGCACATCCTTGGAAAGCTTTCTCCACACCTGGTAGGGAAAACGTTTCAGATCAACTCCATGGGGGAAAAATCGTAGAGAATCTCCTGTTTCTTTGCGGGCTTTGTCTGTGAGGCAATTTTGCGCGGCTTTAACCGATACAGCTCCTGGACGTCCAATGCGAAAGTCCCCTTATATGGGAGAGACTCGATGTAGCCCTCCGACTCCAGTTGTTCGTAAGCTAACTCCACCGTACTGCGGCTGACCTCCAGATATTTAGCCAAAGAACGGGTTGAAGGGAGTTTTTCCCCTGCGGAAATCCTCCCTTTTTGAATGTCACTTTTGATATATCGGTAAATCTGTTCATACAACGGAACCGCACTGTGCGGTTCCAAATTCATCGTCAATTCGTTCATCTTGATTCCTATTTCTTTGGAAGCCTGAAAAGAGCTCTTTAAGGAAACAATCCGGTTAAATACGAGAGCGTCCGGTGTGGAATCCTTTGCATCGGCACAGAAATATCCCTGCCGTACAAACTGGAAACTGTCATACGCTTTGACATTCTGGAAATTCGGCTCCACATAGCACTCCCGGACTTCCAGAGAGTTCGGATTCAGATTCAGAGAACCATCCTCCTTATTGTAAACGCCTTTTTCCTCGTCGATCAGATTCTCATAGAGACGCACCGTTGCTTTTACCGCATACGGAGCCGCAACCCAGTGGATGGTACCTTTTACCTTACGTCCGGTAAATCCGCTTCCACACTTTGTCTCCGGATCATAGGTACAATGTACAACGGTCACATTGCCGTCCTCGTCTTTCTCAAATCCGGTGCACTTTACGAAATAAGCGTTCATCAGGCGCACTTCGTTGCCCGGAAACATGCGGAAATACTTCTTGGGAGGCTCTTCCATGAAGTCCTCCCTCTCAATATAAAGCTCCCGGCTAAACGGCACGGTCCGTTTTCCGAGTGCCTCATTTTCCAGGTTGTTGTCCGCCTCAAGGTATTCAACTTCTCCTTCCGGATAATTGTCAATGATCAGCTTTACCGGATCAAGGACAGCCATCATTCTCGGACGTTTTAACTTCAGATCCTCACGGATACAGTACTCCAGCATCGCGTAGTCTACAGAGCTCTGTGCCTTTGATACCCCGCAGAGATCAACAAACATTTTGATGGACTCTGGTGTAAATCCTCTTCTTCTAAGTGCCGCGATGGAAACCAGGCGCGGATCGTCCCAGCCGTCCACGATCTTGTCCTCCACCAGCTTCTTGATGTAGCGCTTGCCCGTGACCACATTGGTCAGGTACAGCTTCGCAAATTCGATCTGACGTGGTCCGTGAACGAACTCGCACTCCCTGACTACCCAGTCATAGAGCGGACGGTGATCCTCGAACTCCAGCGTACAGATGGAGTGGGTGATATTCTCGATGGCATCCTCGATGGGATGGGCGAAGTCGTACATGGGGTAGATACACCACTTATCTCCTGTATTATGATGTGTCATATGTGCCACACGATAAAGAATCGGATCTCTCATATTGATGTTTCCGGCTGCCATGTCAATCTTAGCACGAAGCACTTTCTCCCCGTCCTTATAAACGCCGTTCTTCATATTCTCAAAAAGCTCCAAGTTCTCCTCCTCAGAGCGGTTCCGGTACGGGCTCTCCTTTCCAGGCTCTGTCAGCGTCCCACGATACTCACGGATCTCGTCCGGCGTCAGATCACAGACATAGGCTTTACCCTTGCGGATCAGCTTCAGCGCGCACTCGTACATCACATCAAAATAATCTGACGCAAAATACAGATGATCCTCCCAGTCCGCTCCCAACCACTTAATGTCCTCTTTGATGGAATCCACGAACTCCATCCGCTCCTTGGTCGGGTTTGTGTCGTCAAAACGCATGTGGAACTCTCCGTTATACTCCTTTGCCAGACCGTAATTCAGAAGAATGGATTTAGCATGACCGATGTGCAGATAACCGTTCGGCTCTGGCGGGAACCGGGTACACACATGATCATACACTCCCTCTCTTAAGTCTTTTTTCTATTTCCTGTTCAATAAAATTCTTGGATTCCGTTGATATTGTCTCCATAGCACCCTCCTCATAGGATTTCATTCATAATTTTTATGTTATCATAAAACCACCGTAACCACAAGCAAAAAGCGCTCTCCATTGTCTACGCACCGATCTTATCCAGCAGAATCTTGTAAATTCTGCTTGGTCTCCCTCTCTGACCGCTTTTTTTCTTCTGGGTAATCGTTGCATAGCCCCCTATCAGAAGTGCGTTTAAAAAGCGGTTGGCATTGGCAACTGTAACCTGTAAACCAGATGCCAGATCCTGTGCTGTCATCTCGTCTTTTTCCAGCCATCCTGCCACCGCACAGATCCTCTGAATGGTGCTGACAGAAAGCCCGGTCCGCACAGCCGCCTCCTGTACTAAAGCAGGAGCCTCTACCGCAAATCTCATCTTCTTGCCGCTACCAAGAGGACCTGTCAGCACTTCGTCCTCTTTCATCAGGAAACTTTTCTTTTCCTTCTGCGCTGCCTCAAAGGCCTCTGCCGCATGTTGGCGGGCCATCACAAGAGTCTTCCCGATGCCGTAACCGATCCACGCCTGAATACCGGATTTCTGGAAAATATATTCTCCAAGACCATCCTTTTCGTATTCGTCCGTGATCTTTCTGACTACCTTGCCTGCCGTATAGATCTCGTATCTCGAGCGTGTCTGATTAACAACAAAACCAGCCATTTGTTCCCGGTCAAATTCCAGGAGGCATTTCTGCAGGATCAGGTTATCCATGCTGATTCCAGACTCGACCCCATCCTCATTCTGCTCCGAGGCCAGAAACAAAACGGCCGGGTATTCTTCTTTGCGCCGTTTTTCCTCAATATCACGGAACAAGGCATCCAGAGCGCCAACTACGGTATCGCTGGTCGGATAGACAAATGCCGCTGGAATCCCTCCCTCTGTAATGCTGGAAATGCCGAGGAAAAGCGGCAGACCACCAGATCGATACTGCCCTCTTCCCACGCTTTCTTTGCTCCCGCCACGATGGCTCGTTCCGCCTGCTGAATCCGTTCCAGTGGAATATTCTCCACAACATCTTTTGGATATCCGCAAGACGCCTGTCCTCGTCTATAAATTCTGGAATATTGGACGGACCCCTTTCTTTCATCCAGTAATAGGAATCCAACGCGACTCGTCCGAGACTTAGATCTCGGTGCTCGTTGATGAGGAAGAAAAATTCCTTATAATACTCCGCCGACTTTGCGGAAATACTGCGGATCGGCTTTTTCTTGTCCGGACACTGCATCTGAATCACAAGCCTACTTGTGTTTCCAGTCACACAGAATCCGTCGTACTCGTCAAAAATCTGCTCATATACATCCGGAAGCCCGCTGATCTGGTCATACTCATAATAATGAAGAGTACAGTGCTCCTCTAAATTCAAATGATAATATGTGATCATCCATTTAATGTAATCACAAAAATGAGCTGAAGATATTATAGCTATTTTTGGTTTCATGCACTTCTCCCATTTCATAAAATCTTCTTTCTACTGTTAACCAGTATAATGTATTTTTCTCATTTTGTAAATCTGTCTCTTGTTTTTTCATAGTCATTCCTTTGTTCATTTTGCATATTTTTGTCAGTGTTTTTTTCACCATTTCATACATTTTTTCTTTTTCCTATTGACAAATCTTATGGATTTATTTATCTTATTTATTAAATAGTATATTAATTATTTAATAAATAGTATACAAAGAAAGAGAGGTCAGAGCTATGACAAACACATTTTTAGAACGGGCTATGGAGTTAAAAGAAGAGTTGACAGCCAACCGCAGATGGCTTCATCAGCATCCGGAGCTGGATCTGGAAACAAAGGAAACCACTGCTTTTGTAACAGAGAAACTTCGGGAAATGGGCTGCAATCCGGTACCTGTGAGTCCAAACGGAGTTCTCGTCACACTGGGGCCTTCCACCGGCAAGACATTTCTGCTTCGTGCTGATATGGACGCTCTCCCGATCCAGGAAGAAAGCGGACTTCCATTTGCGTCTTCCACCGATGGAAAAGCCCACTGCTGTGGACACGATCTTCACACGGCCATGCTTCTTGGCGCGGCAAAGCTTCTGAAAGAAAGAGAAAGTGAATTAACTGGAACCGTCAAGCTTCTCTTCCAACCGGGAGAAGAAAATATGAAAGGCGCTAAGGCAATGATCAGACAGGGTATTCTGGAAAGTCCACATGTGGACGCTGCCATGGCGATCCATGTGAATTCTGTCGTACCGACAGGAAAACTTCTTGTTTTCACTGGTCCGGCTTGTGCATCCTCCGATCTGTTTACGATTAAGATCAAAGGACGCGGCGGACATGGTTCCACACCGAACAAGACTATAGACCCTCTGAATGTGGCTGCCCACATCCTGATTTCCCTCCAGGAATTGCAGGCCAGGGAGTTGAAAGCCGGGGGAGACCGGGGTGCTGACCATCGGTTCTATCCAGGGCGGCGATACGTTCAATGTCATTCCGAGCGAGGCGGTAATGAAAGGAACGATCCGCACCTATTCTTCGGAAGTACAGGAATTGTTGATCCGGCGAATGAAAGAAATCTGCGATGCCACTGCCATGGCGTTCCGGGCGGAAGCAGAGGTCATTTTCGATCCAAACTACGCAATTCCGCTCCTCTCCGACGCTCAGGTCGCCGCTGACGCAAGATCGTATCTTGCCGATTTGTTCCCGCAGGATCAGATCAAGGACATAAGAAAATCCTTCCCTGGCTCCGAAGATTTTGCTTTTATCTCAGAAAAGGTGCCGTCTGTCTTTATTGTACTTGGCGCCAATGTCGTTCCGGGCACCCCATACGGTCAGCATCACCCGAAAGTTGTCTTCCATGAGGACTGTCTGCCAATCGGTGCCGCCGCTCATGCACAGATCGCCATGGAATGGCTAAAGCATCATCAATAAGCTATTGATAGGAATATCATTTTTAACACTTCATTAGGAAGGGAGAACAAAAGAATGGAAAAACAAACAAAGAAAATTCATTATGCGTGGTACATTCTGGCCTGCTGTTTTTAATCAATTTTATTGTACAGTCCATCGTCATGCAGCTCAGCAACCTCTACATCGTACCGATGTACAACGACCTCCAGGTGCCGAGGACTCTGCTTTCCCTACAAAGTATCTGCATCACCGTAGGTGCTGTCGTAACAGCTCCATACTGGGGTAAGCTCTATAAGACAAAAGACGCCAGAAAGCTACTTCCGATGGCAGTCTCTGTTGTTGCACTCTGTACGATAGCAAGATCGTTCTGTCCAAGCATCTGGTTCATTCTTCCGCTTGCTTTTATCAAAGGTGTGTTTTTCACCGGAAGTACGCTGCTTCCGATCTCCATCCTCCTTACAATGTGGTTTAAGGAGAGAAGAGGATTCGCAATCAGTTTTGCTTCCATCGGTACAAGCGCAGGCGGTGTGGTGTTAAGCCCAGTAGTCAGCTATCTGATTTCTGATTTCGGCTGGAGAAACTCTGACCGGATCGTCGGCATCGCCATGTTTATCATCGTAGTGCCTTGTCTGTTCCTTGTTGTCCGCAGCCGCCCGAAGGATATCGGACTTCAGGCTTATGGCGCAGAGACATCCCAGGCCGCAGGTATTGTCAAGGAGAAAGCAAAACAGGCTGCGGAGGCAGTCGGAATGACAGCCCGGGAAGCGAGACGCTCTCCGATCCTTTACTTCTTCCTCCTTGCTATTTTCAGTCTGACACTGGCAACTGGAGCAGCTCTGCAAATACCAACCTACTTACAGGACATTGGTTACTCTCCTGCTGTCGCTGCCAAAGCAGTATCCGCATACAGTGCGATTGGTATTTTGGGAAGACTGTTCCTTGGATGGTTTTCTGATAAGAAAGGTGTGAAGAACGCAACCATCTACATCTGCTCTGCAGGCGTCCTGGCGTTCCTCTTCTTCATCTTTGCGAAAAATCCGGCGATGATGGCAGCTATGATCGTCCTTTACGGTCTGGTATCCGGTATCACAAGCGTGATGCCGACTCTGCTGACAAGTACGATCTTCGGCAACAAGGATTATGGTCCGATCTACGGTATGGTCGTATCCGTCAACCGGTTCGGCGGCGGAATCGGAACCCTTCTGGTTTCCTTCCTCTTTGACCTGACTGGGGACTACTCCATCATCTGGCCGGCCTGTTTGATCTGTATGGCACTGACTTTCTTCCTGCTGCTCTTATGCATGAGCATGTCAAAGAAGAAACTGGCGGCGGCTCAGAACTAGAAGAAAGTCTGTTTGAACAAAGATTTCAAACCTCCATAAATTTTTCATCCTATATATGAACACGGGAATCGGTCGTCACATGGCGAACAGTTCCCTGTTTTCATTTTCCAATAATCAAATTCTCAAATCTTATTATCATCATTTCTTATTGAGGTGCTTTGCCCATTCCCTATATAACACAAACGAAGCATAAATTAGGGGATTACGGTTAAAAGAATACTTTTTCCTTTGAACCGTACAAAACATGAAAACTGCATACAAAAAACTCCTGATTTCTCAGGAGTTTTCCAAGCTGCCTAGCGGACTTGAACCGCCGACCTCCGCCTTACCAAGGCGACGCTCTACCGACTGAGCCAAGGCAGCACATCTTTAACGCCTATTTACTATATCGTAAATATTCAGAATTGTCAAGTGAAAATCAAAAAAATTTCTGTGGATTGCAACATGAGCCTTCCCTCGTCTTCACCCTTCTCTTCCCTGACTGCAATTCCGCCTCCAGGACCAGATACATTGTCCGGCCAGGGAGGCGGTCTTACATTCTTTTCTTCCAAGCAGCCGTTTTTCCCCTGTTCTTATTTTAGGAGAGCTCCAACTTCCCTGTATAGAGCTGATAGTAGGTGCCTTTCTGCTTGATCAGGTCTTCGTGATCTCCACGCTCGATAATCCGTCCATGCTCGAGAACCATGATCGCATCACTGTTTCGGATCGTAGACAGACGGTGGGCGATAACAAATACAGTACGGCCTTTCATCAGGTTATCCATACCTTTCTGTACAATACTCTCTGTACGGGTATCAATACTTGAAGTTGCTTCATCCAGAATCAGTACCGGCGGATTGGACACAGCGGCTCTTGCAATCGCAAGCAGCTGGCGCTGTCCCTGGGACAGTTCTTCACCATCACCGCTTAACATCGTCTGGTAGCCGTTTGGAAGCATATTGATGAACTGATCCGCATGGGCAAGCTTTGCTGCCTCATAGACATCTTCATCGGTTGCATCCGGTCTTCCGTAACGGATATTCTCTGCGATCGTTCCGGTAAACAAATGGGTATCTTGAAGCACAATTCCAAGGGACCGTCTCAGATCATACTTTTTGATCTTAGTGATATTGATACCATCATAACGGATCTTACCTTCCTGAATATCATAAAAACGGTTGATCAGATTTGTGATGGTGGTCTTTCCTGCTCCGGTCGAACCGACAAATGCGATCTTCTGTCCCGGCTTTGCGTAAAGTGTGAGATCGTGAAGTACCATTTTTTCATCTGTATAACCAAAAGTCATGTCAAAGAAGCGCACATCTCCTTTTAACTCCGTATAGGTTACAGTACCGTCTGCCTGATGCGGATGTTTCCATGCCCACATACCTGTTCTTTCCTTGCACTCAATAAAATTGCCATTCTGATCTTTACGGACGTTGACAAGGGTAACATATCCCTCATCTACTTCTGGCTCTTCATCCATCATGGCAAAGATTCTCTCCGCACCTGCAAGAGCCATGATGATTGAGTTAAACTGCTGGGCAATCTGCATAAATGGCTGAGTAAAGCTCTTGGTGAACTGTAAATAGGAAGCCATAACACCGAGGGTGATGCCGCCTACCCGATGACGGATAAAAATCCGCCCAGAACCGCAGTCAGTACGAACTGCAGGTTACCGATGTTACCGATAATCGGCCCCATCATATTGGCAAACGTATTGGCGTTTGCCGCACTGTCGTACAGTTTTTCGTTGAGTTCATCGAACTCTTCTTCAGACACACGCTCGTGATTGAAAATCTTGATAACACGCTGCCCGTTCATCCGCTCCTCCACAAATCCCGTGATATTCGCAATGGCTATCTGCTGTTTGAGGAAGTATTTTCCGCTGTTACCTCCAATCTTCTTTGCCACTGTGATGAGAATAACAATCATCACCACAGCCAGAATCGTAAGCAGCGGACTAAGCGCAAGCATTGAGATAAAGGTTACCACAATGGTAATCGAGGACATCAGTACCTGCGGGATAGACTGGTTAATCATCTGGCGAAGGGTATCCGTATCATTCGTGTAAAGACTCATAATAGAGCCGTTTGTATTCTGGTCGAAATAGCGGATCGGGAGTTCTGCATATGCTCGAACATATCATCCCGAACCTGTTTTTAAGACACCCTGACCGATCGTTACCATCAGTCTTGTATAGATGAAGGATGAAATCACACCGGAGAGAAAAATACACCCCAATACTCCAAGTGCCTGATAAAGCTCTGTAAAATTCGGAGATTTCTGTCCGATCAGCGGGATGATAAAGTCATCCAGCAGAAATTTCAGAGACAAAGATACAGAGATCGAAGCCACGGAACTGATAAAGATGCAGATAAATACGGCAAAAAACTGGACTTTATAACGGCTGGTCACATAACGAAGTAATCGCTTTGCTGTCTTTAACGTGCCTTTGGATACCCGTACCTTTTCATCGTTTTTATTCATCCTCCTCACCTCCTTTGACCTGTGATTCATATACTTCTCTGTAAATTGCGTTGGTCCTTAAAAGCTCTTCTGATGTACCGATTCCATTAATCTTTCCATCATCCATGACAATAATCATGTCCGCGTCCTCCACAGAGGAAACTCTCTGGGCAATGATAAACTTCGTGGTGTCCGGAATTTCCTCCCTGAAGGCCTTCCGAATGAGGGCGTCTGTCTTCGTGTCCACCGCGCTGGTGGAATCGTCAAGAATCAGGATTTTCGGCTTTTTCAGAAGCGCTCTGGCAATGCAGAGTCTCTGCTTCTGTCCGCCGGACACGTTGTTTCCTCCTGAACAATCATCGTATTATAGCCCGCCGGGAATTCCTGTACGAAGCCATCCGCCTGAGCGAGCTTACATACTCTCTGCACTTCCTCGTCGGACGCATTTTCATCTCCCCACCGGATGTTGTCATAGATCGTTCCGGTAAACAGGACGTTTTTCTGAAGCACCATGGATACCTGATCTCTGAGTGCTTCCAGATTGTAGTCACGCACATCGATACCGCCGACTTTGACAGATCCTTTCGTCACGTCGTAAAGTCTCGGAATCAGCTGTACCAGAGTAGACTTGGCACTTCCGGTTCCGCCGATGATACCTACTGTCTGACCGGATTTAATATGAAGGTTTACATCCTTCAGGGAAAGATTTCCTCCCTCTCCTGCATAGCTGAAATCCACACCTTCAAAATCAATAGCTCCGTTTGGCACGACCTTCACCGCGTCCGGCTTGTCGCTCATCTCCGGCACTTCATCCAATACTTCCGCAATACGGTCGCTGGACGCCTCGGCAATCATAATCATAACGAAGACAAAGGATACCATCATCAATGAAGACAGAATCTGAAGCGCATACACGATCACGCTGGTCAGCTCTCCGGTCTCCATCGTTTGGAATACGATATCCCGTCCACCGATCAGTACCATGCAAAGTACGACAGTGTATACAAAGAACTGCATCGTAGGGGAGTTCCACGCAACGATCTTCTCCGCTGTTGTAAAGAGATCAAATACCTTTTGGAAATCTTATGGAATTTTTGATCTCATAGTCTTCTCTTACGTATGCTTTTACGACACGCGCCGCATTGACATTTTCCTGCACGACATTGTTCAGAACGTCGTACTCATCAAACACAGCGATAAAATGTGGGTGCGCTTTCTTTGCGATAAAGATCAGCGTGCCGCCGAGAAGCGGAATGACAACGAGGAACAATAAAGCGATCTTGACATTGATCGTCAAAGTCATAATCCAGGAGAGCACAATCATAATCGGAGCTCTTGCAAGCAGACGGATACTCATCATGTAAGCCATCTGGATATTGGTAATATCGGTGGTCATACGGGTAACGAGTCCGGACGTGGAAAAATGGTCAATATTTTTAAAGGAAAACTCCTGAACCTTGTAAAATATGTCATGCCGCAGGTTCTTTGCGTATCCTGCGCCAGCTCTGGCCGCATAGGTTCCGGCTTTTACGCCGAACCAGAGCGCCAGCATTGCCATGATGACCAGAATGACCCCCATCTTGATAATGTAAGGAAGATTCCCGTCCTGGATCCCAATATCGATAATCTTTGCCATCTGAAGCGGAATCAGCACTTCCATGAAGACTTCCAGAATGACAAATAATGGTGCAAGAACGGATTCTTTTTGTATTCCCGGATTGATTTAAAAAGTTTTCTGTTCATCTCTACCTCCCATAATTTTTCATTTGATCTGTCCTTCTCCTGACAGATTAAGGAGCATGTGACGAAGAACCTTGAGACACACTTCCAGATCCGGCTTCGAAATCCCTCCGTCAGTCTCCGTTCCGTCTCTTTGATATTCATCAGAATATCCATCCGGAACTTCTCAGCCTTCTCAGTCGGGACAATCTGTTTGAGTCTGGCGTCTCTTGCAACGCTTTTGCGGTAGATGAAACCATTCTTCTCCATCAGCTTCAGGATCCCACTTGCGGTGGATCTGCGGATCCGAACTCCTCCTCGATATCCCGCTGATAAAGATCGCGTTCCATCGTCTCAAACAGAATAAAAGTAAGGATGTGCTTCTGCATCGGCGTCAGCCCGGTCTCCATCTCCGGCACCGCCCCTCGCCTCTTGAGCTGGTGAGACAGCATATGGATCATCCGGCCGACATGGTTCTCACGCTCCTCTTTGAATTCTTTGTCCATGATTTCCACCCCTGTTATTTTGTTCGTTTCCTAACAGTAGGATTATAAGCGTTTTTTTTCTTGAGCTGTCAATGTTTTTTTCACTGATATTTACAAAAAAACTGCCAAAACCTGTTCTTACTCAGAATGGTTTTTGGCAGTTTGTACTATTTTTAAATAGAAGTCAGCAGCTCTTCCGCTTTTGTTTTGATCCGTTGCAGCGCATTGTCCACAGCCTTCGGGCTCTTTCCTAAAAGTTTTGCGATCGTCCGATAATCCGTTCCAAGAAGGTGAAGATACAAAACCTTTCGCTCCAGTTCACTTAGATTCCCTTCCAGCTCATTCATAAAAGAGTCTTCGGACTCCTTGTGAATCACCAGATCCTCCGGATTATTGGTGGCGGCTACATTCTGTATCTGAATCAGCTCAGACTCTTTCTCCTCGGAAATCTCCTCATTATCATAGAGGGAAATGTAAGAATTCAAAGGAAGGTGTTTTTTCTCCTGGAAGCCCGGATAGCCGAATAGAGCTGCCTCGTCACGCAGATCTGGGCGAACGTACCAAAAGAAGCCTCCTGGGCCGAATCATAATCCCGCACCGCTTTAAACAAACCGATCATCCCTTCCTGGATCAGATCATCGCTGTCTCCTCCGAGCAAATACATGGCTTTTGCCTTTTCTTTACCATAGGCTTATATTTCTCCAGAAGATAATCCATGATCGCCGTATCCCCGCCTCGAAAGTCCATGATAAGTTCTTCATCTGTTTTTTTCTCATAATCCGTCATCACCTTACATCTCCTTTATCTGGTCCTCTGACGGACAATCTCGTATGCCAGCACACCCGCTGCCACCGATGCGTTGAGAGAATCGATCTCCCCTCTCATCGGGATTGAAGCGGTAAAATCACAAGTCTCCTGACCAGTCTGGAAACACCTTCTCCCTCGTTTCCGATCACAAGCCCGATCGGCCCTTTTAGGTTCACATCGTACATGGCATCACCGTCCATATCGGCGCAGACAAACCAGATTCCCTCTCCCTTTCAGCTCTTCCATCGTCTTTGCCAGATTGGTGACCTTAGCTACCGGTGTATAATTAAGAGCTCCGGCGGACGTCTTGGCAACCGTCGCTGTCAATCCCGCCGCGCGGCGCTTTGGAATGATGACTCCGTGGGCTCCTGCCAGATTTGCTGTTCTGATAATGGCGCCTAAATTGTGCGGGTCCTCAATATTATCCAGGAGGATCAAAAACGGATCTTCCCTTTCTTCTCGGCCAGCGCAAACATTTCCTCAATATCCGAATATTCGTAAGCCGCCATCATTGCAATGACGCCCTGGTGTTTTTTGTCTCGGAAAGCTGATCCAGGCGCTCTTTCGTCACAAAGTTCAAAATGGTATCACGCTTTTTTGCCTCCCGGACGATCGTACGCACAGGCCCGTCCTGACATCCGTCCAGAATGAAAAGTTTATCTACCGTCTTTCCGGAGCGGAACGCTTCCAATACAGCGTTTCTCCCTTCAATCATCGATTCGTTCCTGTTATTCTGCTCTTTCATCGTTTTCCTCCAGGCCCTTCAGGCCGATTTTTATCAGATCTACAATCCGTCTATATTCCTTTTGCAGATAGAGATACCCGATCAGCGCCTCAATCCTGTTGCCCTGCGGTAATCCGTGATGGACTGGTTTTTGCCGGGGAGACGGACTTTGTATTACGGCCTCTTCGGTAGACAGCGTGTTCCTCCTCCGTGAGATGCTCTTGCATAACACGCATCATAGAAGACTGGGCGGACGCCTGCACAAGTCGGCTCGTCTCTTTTTTGCATGGCGTTGACCGGACGGTTCCCCTTCCGGATAATCAGTGACTTGATCATCAGATCATACACACAGTCTCCGATAAACGCCAGAGACAGCGACGAATAACTTCTGATGTCATGGTCTTCACTTTGAAATACTTCACACAAATAGGCGTCCAGTTCCATCGTTATACTCGTTTCCATTGTACTCCTTCTCTCGTGTCCTTTAAGACAATTCCCTTTTCCAGAAGCTCATCCCGGATCTCATCAGCACGCTTGAAGTTCTTTTTTTCCTTTCTTGCCTGGGTCCGTTCCTCAATGAGCGCTTCGATATCCGCATCCAGCATCTCTTCCCTTTTTTTTCTACGATCAGTCCCAGAATATCACACAGACTCACAATCCGGTCAAGGAGTGCCTTTGTGTATACTTTGGAGCTCTCTCCATCGGCCGTTGTATTGGCAAATTTCACAAGCTCAAAGATGGCTGTGATGGCGTCCGCCGTGTTAAAATCATCCTCCATGGCTTTTTCAAAATCCGCCACAAACTCTTCGCTTTTCTTTTCCTGCTCTATTTCCGCTTCCGTCATTGTTTCTGTCTTTGTTGTGTCTATCAAATGTTTCAGATGGTCTACCGCATTGGTGATCCGCTCGAAGCTGTTCTTTGCCGCCTCCATCAGCTCGGCGCTGAAATTCAGCGGGCTTCTGTAATGGGCGCTCAACATGAAAAATCGGAATACCTGCAGGTCATACTGTTCACCGATTTCCCGGACAGTACGGAAATTACCAAGGGATTTGGACATCTTTTTATTGTCAATATTTAAAAATCCATTGTGCATCCAGTAATGTGCAAATTCTTTACCATTGCATGCTTCAGACTGAGCAATCTCATTTTCGTGATGCGGGAAAATCAGATCTTCCCCGCCGGCATGGATATCGATCTGCTCGCCCAGATATTTTCTGGACATCTCAGAACACTCAATGTGCCAGCCCGGGCGGCCCTTGCTCCATGGTGCGTCCCAGTACGGCTCTCCTTCTTTTTTCGGCTTCCACAGTACGAAATCCAGCGGATCCTCCTTTTCATCCTGGCCTGATACGAGAAGCTCCCTTCCACCGGACTTCAGGTCGTCCAGATTTTTGTGGGAGAGCTTTCCATAGTCCTTAAAACTCCTTGTTCGGAAATACACGGTTCCGTTTTTCTCATACGCATGACCCTTTTCGATCAGCTCCCCAATCATCTGGATCATGCCGCCTATCTCCTGCGTCGCCATCGGATTGGCAGTCGCCGGTTTTACATTAAAGGGATTCCATATCCTTTTTGCACTCCTCAATATAGCGTCCCGCAATCTCATCTGCCGTCACACCTTCTTCCAGTGCTTTCTTGATGATCTTATCGTCCACGTCTGTAAAGTTAGAGACAAATTTCACCTCATATCCTTTGTATTCAAAATAGCGGCGTACCGTATCGAAAACAATCATCGGTCTTGCGTTTCCGATGTGAATGAAATTGTAAACGGTCGGACCACACACATACATCTTTACCTTTCCCTCTTCCAGAGGCACGAACTCTTTTTTTTTCGTGTCATTGTGTTGTACAGTTTCATTTTCTTTCTCCTCCTTTTTTTATTGATAGATCCGTCAGTCCGAAGGACTTTCCAATGATATAAAAAACTTCGTCCCTGGCTTAGAGACGAAGTTGATCCGCGGTTCCACTCTATTAAAAAGGGCGTCCGCCCTTTTCACTCATGTATGCAGGTAACGACTGCTTACGTGGTCTGCTACTCTCTTTTCACAGATCCGGCTCCCGGGCGCACTTCACATATCCGTTCTTTCGGAGGGCTCTCAGCCGATGACCTTCCTTCTCTGTAAAGCATGCATATGCTACTCTTCCCGTTCTTCACCTTTTCCTATCCTTCTGTTTTTATAGTGTATGGGATAACAGCCTCTTTGTCAACTCCTATTCCACACATTTCTGTCAAACATGACAACGATTCCGTCATGCGGTTTGGATCCGCAGCTTGAACTTCCATCAGACTATCTCGTTCAGGAAGACTGGTGGAGCTGCAACTACACCATCTGCCAGGATCCGAAGATTCGTCCCTACACTCCTTCCGTCCTTTTCAGTGTCCTTCTCCTCGTTCTTATTCCTGCCCTTCTTGTCGTCATACCCAAACAGCGCGGTCACAAGGTCTCCCGGGGTGACTTTTCGTCTGTATCACCGGAAGTAGTCTCTTCCTGCTTTTCGGCTCTCAGAAACGCTCCGTTTTCTCCGTAAATCTCCCAGCATCCTGTATTTTCCGGGATCCGTTCATCCTCCACCTGAATTTTGACAGTAAAATCCGCCTTCGCCCGAAAACTTCGAGAAACTGTCCCAAATGCACAATCCGCGCCATAATCATCGGCACATCTTTTTGACCGGTTCGGCGAGACTCCTTTTCGATCCACGGCTCCAGCCGTGGGAGAATACCTGTGATATGGAGCGTGTCCACCGGCTCCTTTTCCAGAAAGACAGCCAGACTTTGCCAGTCCTTCTCCTGATAAACGAGCGGCTCCCGAAGCTCTGCTTTTCCTTCCCAGTATCCATAAAGGACAAATCCCCGGATCTGTCCTTTACACTCAGTGACAAGAATCCTGCCCCCTTCACTTTGCTGCTCTTTTACAAGCGTCCGGTAATACTCCTCCGTTCGGACCGCCCGGACCCATTCTGTCTCACTTAAGACCTCCTCCGCAAACCGGGCAAGGGCATGGCAGTCTGACAAGGTGGCCGGACGCACCGTTCCTTCTCCAACCAGACCGTCTTTCACCTTGCCATCTATCTGTCGTTGACGATAAACGAAACGGAATCCATGCGGATAGTAAATCGCCTCCGCCGCCGGCATAAGAAAAGTAAACGGCTCCCCGTCACGGTACATTTCGCTGGCCGATGTTTCCAGAAGCTCTCTCATATATCCCCGCCCCCGGTACTTCTCTCTTGTAGCTACCGCAACGATATAATGCAGCGTCCGGTCTTTCTTTCCGAAACGGACTGAATACGGATTGAGCTGTAGCATGGAGAGCGGATCGCCCGCATCGTCCTCGATGACGTAGATCGTATTCTCAGTTGCTTTCACTTCATAATAGTAGTCTAAAAACGCATCTTCATCTTCGGTAAAGACTTCCTCCCAGAGAATACGGGTGACTCCATGTTCCGCTTTCGTAAGCTTCCGGATCCTCCGCATCATATCACCTGTCCTTTGGATATGCCGCATCCCTGGCAGTTCCAGCATCCTGTCCCCTGCTCCGTCACATCATAGCTGAAATTCGTCATTTTCTCAATACAGCAAATTGCCTGGGAGGAAACGCCTTCCCCTTTTCCGGTAAATCCAAGCCCTTCTTCCGTCGTCGCCTTGATATTCACCTGATCCACATCGAGCGTCAGTGTTCTGGCAATATTTTCCCTCATCTCATCAATATACGGACGCATCTTCGGCCGCTCTGCAATGATCGTGGCGTCAATATTTTCAATCACATAAAGATGCTCGTCCAAAAGCTCCCCAACCCGCTTAAGAAGCTTTAAGCTGGAAACTCCCCGGTAGGCTTCATCGGTATCCGGAAAGTGCAGCCCGATATCACCGAGGGACGCAGCACCAAGCAGGGCGTCCATCACCGCATGGAGCAGCACATCCGCATCCGAATGACCAAGCAATCCTTTCTCATAAGGAATCTTTACCCCTCCCAAAATCAACTCTCTTCCTTCTGTCAGTTTATGGACATCATATCCCATCCCTATTCGCAATAAGAATCCTCCTCTCTGTCTTCTGATTTTTCTCTCTCCTGCCATCTTTGTAATCCTGTATCATGCCTCTGACATTCATAACAATAACCGTCGCTCCAAACACAAGAAAGAGCACGGCAAACGCCAGAAAGACCCATTTATTCTTTTCGGAACTTCCGATGACCGCTCTCGTAAGATCAAAGCCTGTGTAAGCCAGGTAAATACCGGCGGCCACCATCAAAATCCGCCTTATACGGTTGTTCTTCATCCTTTTCCTCCTCCTTGTCTCTGCTGACCCTATTTTATCACATTTCCCGCAAAAGGGCAGTTATTTTACACGAAACATTTTCGAGCAAACCGATATACCAGCATCAGCGCAACGATAATATAAGCAGTCGTCACAGCCAGCACACCCATCGTAAAGAAGACACCTCCTGTCTGGATCTCATAGCAAAAAAAGCAGACAGCATAAATTACCATGTTAAATGCCCAGAAAAACGGATTCTTCACATTCATTTCCTCCGAGTATGGCTGGAAGACATAATACAAAAAAAGAGATGGTGAACAGTGAAAATACGGAAAGCACCAAAACTGCTAAACAGAATAACGCCATGTTTCCATCAAATTCCCAGATACCGCACACCATCCGGAATGCGACGACTGCCGCACAGATGGCCGCGCCGATCATCACATTGTACTTTGCCACCTGGATCAGCCGGATCCGAAACATGGATAGCAGCGTCTTGGGATTGCGGTAGAATCCAAACCTCAGCATACTCTTATCACAGTTATAAAACATGACTTTACACGCCTTGTCCGCAACGGTCATCATGTACATGATAAACACAAGAAGCGGCAAAAATTCCGGAAGATTGATACCCGCGAGGTACGCCGCCTCCGGTGAAAAGATCCGAAGCGTCACACCGCCCAAAAAGCAGATCCCCACCACTGCCAGCCGGTAATACATTGGTCTCTTGATCTGCCGCTCATGTCTCAGGAAAAATAAGGCGTTAAAATAGGCATATCCATGAAGTTTCTTAATCCCGGCCATCCGGGATGTATTCACCTTAAGATCCCGCTCCCGCACCCCGACTTCTTTTTCTATTGATTCCTGCCCGGACTGCTTCATAATCGAAGACAGCATCCACTTCTCTTCCATAGTCCGGTGAAGCTTCTGCCGGTATCCCTGATACCCTGCCACCAAGTACCAGATGGAAACAATCCCCATACCACATATCAGAACCAGACAAATCGGATGAAACAACCATGCTGCCCTCACAAACGGATCTACTGCCCAGCAACTATAGGCACACACAAGGGAAAGACCGATGACGATCCAGACCCATCCATATCTTCTGGAAAATATAATACCCGTTCTGTCAAAATACCATACCTGGAACGCCTCGCCCGCTGCCCGGAACATCACAATCACAAGCCACAGACAAATGCCGTTCCCACACTCCCGCCCAAGAACCAGGAGCCTCCCACTACCGCAATGAGAAAATAAAGCGCAACCGGTATGTACCGGTAACATAAAACCGCTTTGACTGCTTTCTGAGCGTCCATCTTCATGTAGCGGATACAAGTAAACTTCTCTTTTGTCACCTGGAACACGACACTGTCCTGGAGCGGTCCCATCAAACACGACAGGAAAAATAAAATCTGAACCATGTAGTCAAACGCGTCCACATGTACTCTTTTCATCATCCACGTCGGCAGTACCACCATAACCAGTACATAAAGTACTTTGCCGGTCAGACTGACTACCTGTCCTACAATGGTAAACAGCACCGCAAGCACAATCTTGAAATCCGGATTACCGTACACACGGTCAGGAACCAGCTTTCCAATGAGCCACAGTCTTTTCAGATAATACAAAAAGGTATTTGTCATAATGGTGGCCCGCATCATAACAATCTGACGTAACGCTCTACTCATGCTTCTCCTCATCTTTCAACAATTCAATGATCTGTTCCTCAAAATCCTTGCTCTTTAACATCTCATGGTCGATCTGGCGAAGCCTGCCCTCACTTAATACGACAATCTCGTCACACAGATCTGTCGCAAGCTGTAAAATGTGGGTGGAGAAAATAATCACATGATTCTTCTGCATCCTGCGGAGAAGCTGCTTCATCTCCAGCGCCACAACCACGTCGAAGGAGGTCAGCGGCTCATCCAGCAAAATGACCGGAGGCCGCGAGATCATAAAACAGATCATCTGTAACTTATTTTTCATTCCATGAGAATACCCCTTGATCAACTTTCTCCGGTCCTCCGGGTCAATCTGTACGAGGTCGAAATATGTCTCCGCGCTCGCTCCCGTCTCGATTCGATCCCGGTTAATATCCATGAAAACCGGACGAACTCTTCTCCGGTCAGAAAATCCGGAAGTACCGGAACCGAAAACACATATCCGATCTCATCCGGCAGCAGCACATGCTCCCCCCTCATCATCACAGATCAGAGCATTTCCCATGTCTGGCTGGATCTCATCACTCAGACAATTAAATAACGTCGTCTTTCCCGCGCCGTTCCGCCCAAGAAGCCCGTAGATTTTCCCCTGCTGAAACACAAATGAGCAGTCATCTAAAACCGTTTTATCCCCAAACGATTTTTTCACGTGATTCAGTCGTAATTCCATATCTTTCCCCTTTTCTTACGATTTTCCAATATTATATCTGAAAGCTCCGGTAATTACAATCGTTTTTGGAAACCGCTCATACCAAAAGAGACGTCGCACATTTGCGACGCCTCTATCTCTTCCCATGGTATAGTAGCGGGAACTGGATTCGAACCAGCGACAGTACGGGTATGAACCGTGTGCTCTAGCCAACTGAGCTATCTCGCCATATTCTTTTGTAACATGGGACCTATAGGGCTCGAACCTATGACCCTCTGCTTGTAAGGCAGATGCTCTCCCAGCTGAGCTAAGATCCCATGTAAGTAGCGGGAATAGGATTTGAACCTACGACACCACGGGTATGAACCGTGTGCTCTAGCCAACTGAGCTATCCCGCCGTATGTTTCGTAATTTCTTACGAAATGGGACCTATAGGGCTCGAACCTATGACCCTCTGCTTGTAAGGCAGATGCTCTCCCAGCTGAGCTAAGATCCCATATCCTGCGGGTCGCTTTCGCAACCCGCTTGATTATTATACTATTATCATCCAGGAAATGTCAACACTTTTTTATCTTTTTTCTATCTTGCGAAAAAGCAGCGCAACTGGCGAATCTGAGCGGTATGGCTGCATAGTTACTATCTTAGACGATTCCTGTGCTTCCATAGCCGTCGCTACTTTTTCAAAGCCTGCGATGTTTGCCCCGGCTACGTAGTTTCCCTCACATCCATATCTTTTTGCCGCATCCGCCGCATTGTGGCAGATGTTTACCATGATCGTCTTCAGCTTCTCATCTACTTCTTCAAAGGACCAGCTCAGACGCTCGCTGTTCTGTGACATCTCCAAAGCAGATGTCGCAACACCGCCAGCGTTGGATGCTTTTCCAGGAGCGAAGAGAACGTCGTTTGCCTGTAAATATTCTGTCGCCTCCATCGTTGTCGGCATATTGGCTCCCTCAGCTACCGCGATACATCCGTTTGCCACAAGCTGCTTCGCGTCCTCAAGATGAAGCTCGTTCTGAGTTGCACAAGGAAGCGCCACGTCACATTTGACAGACCAAACGCCGACGCCGTCGTGGTACTCGGAGTTCGGACGGTATTCCTTGTACTCGGTAAGTCTTGCACGTTTGACCTCTTTGATCTCTTTGACAGCGTCCAGATCAATGCCTTCCGGATCATAGATCCACCCGGTAGAATCACTCATTGTCACAACCTTTGCTCCCATCTGCATTGCCTTTTCTGCAGCGTAGATAGCAACATTTCCCGCTCCTGAGATAGCGACCACCTTACCCTTCATATCCTTGCCGGCAAGTTTCAACATCTCTTCTGTGAAATATAATAATCCGTATCCGGTCGCCTCTGTCCGGACGAGGGATCCTCCGAAAGTCAGTCCCTTTCCCGTGAGAACGCCTTCAAACACGCCGCGGATTCTCTTATACTGACCGAACATATAACCGATCTCTCTTGCGCCGGTACCGATATCACCAGCAGGAACATCGGTATCTGCTCCGATATATTTGTAAAGTTCTGTGATGAAGCTCTGGCAGAAAGCCATGATCTCTCTGTCGGATTTTCCTTTCGGGTCAAAGTCAGATCCGCCTTTGCCGCCTCCGATCGGAAGTCCGGTCAGGGAGTTTTTGAAAATCTGCTCAAATCCGAGGAACTTAATAATACTCAAGTTGACGGATGGATGAAGTCTGAGACCTCCCTTGTATGGTCCAATCGCACTGTTGAACTGTACGCGGTATGCCTTGTTGACGTGTACCTGCCCATTGTCGTCCACCCACGGTACACGGAAGAGAATCTGTCGTTCCGGCTCCGTCAGTCTTTCAAGCAATGCTTCTTTTCTGTATTTTTCTTCGTTTGCCTCAATCACAACCCTAAGTGATTCCAGAACTTCTTTTACAGCCTGGTGAAACTCAGGTTCATGCGGATTCTTCTTCACTACAAGGTCAATCACTTCATCTACATATGACATAATATCGTCCTCCTATTCTCTCCTAAAAAGCCTGCATTTTCGTGCTCCGCTTTTCTTCTTTAACACTTTAAAGCATTTTTTTCGTATTGTCAAGAATTTTTATCGCATCTTTTCGGTGCGTTTTCCTCGCTTTCCGTTCCTCCGGCTTTTTGATAGGCGGCCTTTGCCATGATCCGAAGCTGTTCTGAAAATGGCTCCGGATCGATTGCACACTCCTCAAGCAGCTCTCCCCACCACTCCATCAGCTTATTCTTTAACTCCCGGTACAGCCTCTGCCCGCTATCAGAAAGAGAAATCTCATAAGTCTTCGCATTGCCCGGACGCTTTTCCCGGATAATATATCCGCACTGCTCCAGCCTTCTCATCTCCCTTGTGGCCATGGCCTGATCCATCGCCATAGAATCGCACATCTCTCTTTGGCTGCATTTCGGATTGGACCCAATGTACATCACAAAATAGTAACTGGAATATCCGATTCCGTACTGCTCCACCAGATGATGAAGATACTTCTGAGACTGGCGGTTTAAAATTGAAATATATTTTCCGATTCTGCTGGACGGCATATTGCTTCCCCTTCATTGCATCAACAGGCAAATTTACGTTTTTATTATACTCACCGCCTTAACTCCTGTCAAATCGGTGCCCTACAGAATGGGCTTCTTGCTTTAACACTTCTTCTCGTAATAAAAAGCTAAGATAAAAGAAGAAATAAACCAGATACACAATAGAAGAAGCAATGGCAGTAACGCGATAACTATGTTTATATTTCTTGTTACTCCATACGCCAGCATACCTGCGACAACAGATATGTAGATTACCACAATCAATATTTTATAACGCATATTGTTAATGCGCAGGCTGATAAGTCTATTTCTCTCGTCATTTTCTTCTATAATATCTTCTGCCGTATCTGATTTTGAAAGACTTCTCGAAATATTCACAATACCAAGAGTAAAAACGATCACATTGACTACAATAAATTTTATATCTATTGTTCGGGTTATAAACATGGTTACAAATGCAACAATAGATAATATAAATTCTCCAATTCAATAAAAATTTCCTTTTATTATAGATTCTCATAATTCTTATCCTCTATCTCCTTATTTTCTTTTAAGCAGCATAAATCTTCAACAGTTGTATGAAATACCTGTGCCATACGGTAAGCAAGCATTAGCGATGGGCTGTACTGTCCTTTTTCAATTGATATAATTGTCCGGCTTGAAACATGAACGAAATCCGCTAACTGCTGTTGCGTAATTCCCATTGCATTTCGTAATTCTCTTATCCGTGTTTTCATATCCCACATCCCTTCTTACATGAAGTAAACTTCACATGAAGTTTATTTCATGTTATATGATAAACAGCAGAATGTCAAGTGCCCTTCCAAATATTAAGACTTCTCACATAAAAAAGAATCCTGTTTGACAGGATTCTACGCCTGCGGCGGCCGCTTCAGCGGCAGCTCCCACTCCACCGCAGTGCGATCCACGCGGAGCATTTCTTATTTCATAGGAACGCAGTTTCCTATGAAATAAGAAAAACGGTTCGTCTCTGAAGACCAACCGTTTAAACTGTGAATATGAAATTGCAATGTCCGCATCTCCTCCCTTACATAGACTGCATCAGCACTTTCCTGACATCCTCTTTGGAAAGTACTTTATAGCCGCCCTCCATAATCAGTGTACCATTGACAATATCATCGATCATTTCCATTGTCACTCCTATTTCAGAAAGTTTCATAGCAAGACCAAGCTCTTTCATCCACGCTTCCATAGCAGACAAACCTTCCTTGGCAAGTTCTTCCTCATTTTTCCCGTCAGGAGAAATATCCCAGACATTCACGGCAAAACGGGCAAATTTCCGTACGCCGTATGGCATAATCATTTTATAATATGGCAAAGAAACCGCTGATAATGTCATACCGTGTGTAGCGTTACTGCACGCCCCCACCGACTGTCCAATCATATGCACCATCCAATCGGTGCTTTTCCTCTTGACACCAACGTGTTCAACGCCCAGGTAGCCGACCACATAAGATTACTTCTCGCTTCATAATCATTCTTGTCTTTGATTGCAATACGGCTGGAATGAATCACGCTTTTCATTAAGCCTTCACTGATATAATCACTCGTATTGTCGTCCTCACCGGAAAAATACTGCTCGCAAATATGATTAAATATATCATAAATGCCTGCAATCATCTGATTTTTCGGAAGACTCATAGTGTATCTGGGATTTAAAATGGAAAATTTCGGCATAATCCTTTCATCCGTAAACACATGACCGATTTTTAGTTTCTTTTCGGGATATGTGATCACTGCGCCTGTATTCATTTCCGATCCCGTGCCAACCATAGTAAGCACAACGCCCACAGGAACTATTTCACAGACCGGCTCTTCAAATCGGGCATAATATTTCTCCCACGGATCTTCTTCACAGTGAATGGAGACAGACAGGGCTTTTGCATAGTCCACTACAGAGCCCCCACCCACGGCAAGGATAAAGTCGACCTTATGTGTTCTTGCAATTTCAACTCCTTCGTAAAGCTTGTGAACAGGTGGATTCGGCATAACACCTGCTATCTCTGACACCGTTTTACCCGCGGATTTTAGAATATCCATGATTTCATCATAAATTCCGTTTTTTTAATTGAGCCGCTTCCGTAAACAAGAGCGACATTATTTCCGTATTTGGCCAGTTCAACAATTAAATTCTCAAGAGCGTCCTCGCCAAAATATAGTTTTGTAGGGTTACAGTACGAAAAATTTCCTAACATAAATATCCTCCTTGACTTTTGATTGATTTCAGCATAACATTAAACTTGAGTTTAAAGTCAATGTTTTTTGAGAAATTTTTCAAAATTTAAGGAGCAAGATCATATGGGAAAAAACAAATACACCATAAAGGACGCAGCCCGGATCATGGGCGTCCTGACAAGTACTATCCGCTATTACGACAAAGAGGGTTTACTGCCATTTGTAGAACGACTGGCATCAGGATATCGGATTTTTACCGAAAAAGATATTGCTACGCTTCGTATCATAGATTGTCTGAAAAAAACCGGTATGTCTATCAAAGAGATTCGTCAGTTCAGCAGTTGGCTGGAACAAGGAGACTCCTCCTTACAGCAGAGATATGACATGTTTTTGGAACGCAGACGAGTTGTAAAACAGCAGATGGCAGAATTACAGAAAATTTTAGATACTGTCAACTATAAATGCTGGTATTACGAAACGGCAATCGCCGCCGGAACAGAAAAAATCCACCAATCCAAAGACCAGCCGAATTTCGATCATTCCTGTTTAGGAAAAAGCAAATGAAAGAACCGATGATACGCTCTCTTCTCTAAATAAAGGAGACAGATCCTGTTTTTGGAATCTGTCTCCTTTTTATTCAATCACTTATTTATTCGAAGTAAGCAACGCCGGATTCAAAAATTTTCAGATCCTGTTCTCCGTAAATATTGATCGCTACGCCGTCGCTTCTACGCTCGGAGTGTGCCATCTTTCCGAATACGCGTCCGTCAGGACTTGTGATTCCTTCGATTGCACAGTAGGAACCGTTGACGTTCCACTCTTCGTCCATTGTCACGTTGCCGTTCAGGTCACAGTACTGTGTCGCCACCTGTCCGTTTGCGAAAAGTTTTGTAAGCCACTCTTCATTTGCCACAAAGCGTCCTTCTCCGTGAGAAGCCGGGTTTGTGTAAACACCGCCAAGCTCTGCCAGTTGAAGCCATGGGGACTTGTTCGACACTACTTTTGTGTAGACCATCTTGGAAATATGACGTCCGATCGTATTATACGTCAATGTCGGGGCATCCTTTGTCTGTCCCACGATATTTCCGTGCGGAACCAATCCAAGCTTGATCAGTGTCTGGAATCCGTTACAGATACCAAGCGCCAGTCCGTCCCTCTCTTCCAGAAGCTTTTCTACCGCCTCTTTCATCTTTGCGTTCTGGAAAGCCGTCGCAAAGAATTTCGCGGAACCGTCCGGCTCGTCTCCCGCTGAAAATCCGCCCGGGAACATAATAATCTGCGACTGCCCAATGGCCTTTTCAAACTCTGCAACCGAGTCGCGAATATCCGCTGCATCCAGATTACGAAATACTTTTGTGATGACCTTTGCCCCCGCACGCTCAAATGCTCTGGCGCTGTCGTACTCACAGTTCGTACCCGGAAATACCGGAATGAATACAGTCGGCTGGGCAATCTTGTGCCCGCAGATATACACATTTTTCGTGTTATAGCATCCGTCTTCTGTAATGACCGCATCTTCATCTTCCGGTGCAATTCCGGTAAGAACCGGAGCCGTCTCCTCACCTGATATGGTCGCAAATACATTTTCCAGCGGCGCTTTCCATACTGACTCGGCTTCTTTGAGTGTCACCTTTGTATTTCCATAAGAGAAGATACCATCGTCTGTTACTTCGCCAATCACGGTATACGTAACGGCAAGTTTTCCTACTTTGTCCGCCGGTACTTCCGCAATCAGATCTCCGAATCCAGGCGCAAAAAACTCTCTTGGATCGAGATTGTGCTCGATCTTCACACCCATGCCATTCCACAAAAGCCATCTTGCTGACTGCCGCCGCCATTCCATGGCGATCCAAAGCGTAGGCGGAAACAATATTGCCATTCTGAATGTCCTCGTGGAACTTTCCATACTGATCCATCACCTGAGCATATACCGGCAGACTGTAGGAGTCCTTCTCAATCCGAAGCCATACAAGCTTATTACCCGCTGTTTTCAGTTCCGGTGTAATCATATCCCCGGTTTTCGCAATATCAACTGCAAAAGAAACAAGGGTCGGCGGTACATCGATATCCTGGAACGTACCGGACATACTGTCCTTTCCTCCGATAGATGGTAAGCCATATCCGATCTGCGCGCTGTAAGCGCCAAGCAGAGCCGCAAACGGCTGACTCCATCTCTTCGGATCTTCCGTCATTCTGCGGAAGTATTCCTGGAATGTGAAGCGAATCTTCTGATAGTCTCCGCCGGCCGCCACGATCTTTGCGATGGACTCTGTCACTGCATAGATTGCTCCGTGATATGGACTCCAACTGGAAAGATAAGGATCAAACCCAAAGCTCATCATGGAAACCGTATCGCATTTGCCTGTCAATACCGGAAGTTTCGCCACCATTGCCTGCGTCTCTGTCATCTGATATTTTCCACCATGCGGCATAAATACAGATCCCGCTCCAATAGAGCCGTCGAACATTTCCACCAGACCTTTCTGGGAACATACATTCAGATCTTTTAAAGTTGCAAGCCATGCCGCCCTGACGTCCGGCACATCCTTTCTCTCTGTGAGGATATTGCCCTCCTCAGACGGAATCTCTACGAAAACTTCTGTTTCCTGATGGGCTCCATTCGTGTCCAGGAACGCACGGGAAATATTGACAATCTCTTTTCCTCTCCAGGAAAGCACCAGACGCGGCTCCTCGGTTACAACAGCTACTTCTACTGCCTCCAGGTTTTCCTCTTTTGCATAATCCAAAAACTGTTTTACGTCCTTCGGATCTACGACAACTGCCATACGCTCCTGAGACTCGGAGATAGCGATCTCTGTTCCGTCAAGTCCGGCATATTTCTTCGGTACTTTGTCAAGATCCACTCTCAGACCATCCGCAAGCTCTCCGATCGCTACGGAAACACCGCCCGCTCCGAAGTCATTACATTTCTTAATGAGCCGGCTGACTTCTTCTCTGCGGAACATTCTCTGGATCTTACGCTCAGTCGGAGCATTTCCTTTCTGCACCTCTGCGCCGCACGTCTCGATGGACTCTTCGGTGTGTACCTTAGAGGAACCGGTCGCTCCGCCGCATCCGTCCCTTCCGGTCCGTCCGCCAAGCAAGATAATGATATCACCCGGATCGGACGTCTCACGGATGACTGCACGTCTCGGAGCGGCGCCTAAGACAGCCCCGATCTCCATACGCTTTGCCACATAGTCGGGATGATAGATTTCCTTTACCATTCCCGTAGCAAGTCCGATCTGGTTGCCATAGGAACTGTATCCGTGTGCGGCCTCTCTAACAAGCTTCTTCTGAGGAAGCTTTCCTTTCAGTGTATCTTTCACCGACACGGTCGGATCCGCGGCACCTGTCACACGCATAGCCTGGTATACATACGTACGTCCGGAGAGCGGATCACGGATGGCCCCGCCAAGGCAGGTTGCCGCACCACCGAACGGCTCTATTTCCGTCGGATGGTTGTGTGTCTCATTCTTAAAGTTTACAAGCCACTCCTCCTCTTTTCCGTCTACCTCGATCGGAACAACGATACTACATGCGTTGATCTCGTCAGACTCTTCCTGATCCGCAAGCTTTCCTTCCTTTTTCAGTTTCCGCATTGCCATCAGCGCCAGATCCATCAGGCAGACGAACTTATCCTCACGCCCTTTGAAAATCTCGCTGTGTGTCTGTAAATATTCCCGGTACGTCTTTTCGATAGGTTCTCTGTACATACCCTCGCCAAACGTAATCTTCGTAAGCTCGGTGGAGAATGTCGTATGACGGCAGTGGTCAGACCAGTAAGTATCCAGCACTCGGATCTCTGTCATAGACGGATCCCGTTTCTCCTCCCCTTGAAAGTACTTCTGAATATGAAGGAAATCCTTGAATGTCATGGCAAGTCCCAGCGAATTGTAGAGCTCTTTTAAGCGTCCCTCTTCCATATACTGGAAACCGTCAAAAATCCGAACGTCCTTTGGCTCATCAAACTGTGTCACCAGTGTCTCCGGCTTGTCCATGCCTGTTTCTCTTGAATCTACCGGATTAATACAGTGGGCTTTCACCGCCTCAAATTCCTCATCGGTCATCTCTCCCTCAATCACATATGTGGTTGCTGTCCGAATAACCGGCTCTTCGTCCTCCCGGATGAACTGCACACACTGTACAGCGGAGTCTGCTCTCTGGTCGAACTGCCCTGGCAAATACTCTACCGAGAACGCCCGCTCATTCTCCTTCATCGGAAACATCTCTTTATATAAGGTGTCTACCGGAGGCTCCGCAAACACACCATTACACGCCCGTTCAAACGTCTCGTCTGACAGATTTTCAATATCATAGCGGATCAGCACACGGACATTCGTTATCCCGCGAATTCCCAGGTAGCTCTTGATCTCGTGCTGTAATGCTTTTGCCTGTACGGCAAACGCCTGTTTTTTTTCCGCGTATACACGTTTTACACCACTCATTTAGTTCCTCCCTTCTTCTTTCAAAAAAGATTATTCGATTCTGTATCTAGTGTACCATACTTTTCTTGATAAGTATAATTAATATAGTTAAATTTATTTATAAGCTGTTCTAATTCCCTTTCTTTTTTCTCCAAATCCTTATTCCCAGACAAAGGATCTCGAAGAAAAGAAGAAACGCCACGAAGAATCCTCCGATCCGCAGTGTGATGTCGAAAAAGAATCTTTCTGTCAACATTCGGATCATATAGTCTGAAGCCGGGTCAAACATCCATAAATCATTGTCAAAAAGAGCTCGTGAAAGATCACGAAACACCTGTCAAAATTCACCGCAATAGCAATCCCAAACACCGCCACCAGCCCGAGAAAAACGCAGACTGTAATCTCATACGCTTTCGGCAGAATCCGCTTCCAATCCGCTTTCAAAAAAAATAAAATCGCCACCGATATGACCAGAACAACAACGGCAATTTTCCTAAGGGCAAATCCTGCCAGGAACAGATCCCGAACCTCTCCCATATGAAAGCGGTCCTGTTCATTAAAGAAGTCCTGACGCTCTCCACCAATGATGGTCATCACAGAAAGCTCCTCCCGGTCTCCCTTTAAGTACGCCATCATCTTCTTTGTGACATCTATAATATCATCCATCTCCATGGGAAGAGTATTCTGAATCTCATACTTTTCATACTCTTTCTCATAAAAGCCAAAGTCCCCATACGCTGCCATCTCAAATGCGCTCAAAAGCAGAATCAAGATCAATGACACTGCTGCTGCCGCTGCCAGGAAACCGTGGAATATTCTCGTTTTTTCATCATTACCGCCTGTCCTTTCCGTCTGTCTTCCTTTTCTATTATACGTTCTCCTGGCTCCTCGTTCCAGTAAAACTTTTTCACCTTGTTTTTTCTCTTTCTTTCCTTATAATAAAGATAGAATTTATAAGGAGGACTTATGATGGATATTAACTATGAATTATATAAAGTCTTTTACTATGTGGCTTCGAGCTTAAGTTTCTCCGAGGCTTCCAAACAGCTTTATATTTCCCAGTCTGCCGTCAGCCAGTCCATCAAGGCACTGGAGAAAAAACTGGATCAGGTTCTTTTTATCCGCAGCACGAAGAAAGTCCAACTCACTCCTGAGGGCGAGATTTTACTGCGCCATGTGGAACCTGCCATGAATCTGATTAAACGTGGGGAGAATCAGCTCTTAGAGTCCAACTCCATCGGCGGTCAAATACGGATCGGAGCCAGTGATACCATCTGCCGTTACTTCCTTGTGCCTTATCTGGAACGCTTTCACAGGAGTTTTCCGGCCTCTCACATTAAGGTCACGAACCAGACATCCATCAAGTGCGTGGATCTGCTGGAAAACGGTCAGGTGGATTTGATCTTCACCAATTATCCAAACAACTACATCAACCAGCTTTCTACTGTGAAGAAGATCAAGACGTTCCAGGATGTCTTTGTGGCCAACGATTCTTTCTCTCATCTGAAAGGACAAAAGCTCTCTTACCAAGAGCTTTTGAAACAACCGATTCTTATGCTGGACCGTAAAAGCACAACGAGTGAATTCCTCCATACTCTCTTTCAGCAGCACCAACTCGATCTGGTTCCGGAAATCGAGCTGAGCAGCAATGACCTTCTGATCGATCTGGCTAAAATCGGCCTTGGCATCGCGTTCATCCCGGATTACTGCCTAAGCAGAGATTCCGAAGGCCTTTTCATTGTGGAGACAAAAGAAGAGCTGCCAAAGCGACAGCTCCTGATCGCCTATAATGACCGGATCCCCATGTCCCGTTCCGTTCAGGCATTTCTGGACTACTTTTGATCCTCTCCGGATGCCATTCTCACTGATGAAAACACACCTGGATATTAGTCTGATACGGGTGGCTGCGTTCTGGTTCCCTCCCAGAATGCAGCCACTTCTTTTCGCTGTCTGAGAAAGCCGGATCCTCCTCACCTGGCTCCACTCCCTTGGGAACACTGCCCGGTACTGGCTCATCTGAAAACGGTCGTCCAGCAAAAGATCATCCCCTGATCCGTATCGGTCCGGATCACCCGGCCGGCTGCCTGGAGCACCTTATTCATCCCCGGATACAGATAGGCATAATCGAACCCGCTCATTCCCTTTTCATCGAAATACTGCTTTAACAGCTCCCGTTCCAGACAAACCTGTGGAAGTCCCGTTCCTATAATCCATGCACCGATCAGTTTTTCGTCAGTCAAATCAATCCCTTCCGAGAAAATCCCTCCCATCACACAAAATCCGAGCAGGGTCCCCTCCCGCTCTTCCTCGAAATAGTTGAGAAACTCTTCCCGCTCTTCTTCTGTCATCCCCGGATCCTGGACGAGACAGAAGAGATCCTCTTCCGGCTTTCTCATTTCCTGAAATGCATCGTAGACGTCGTTTAAGAAACGATAGGATGGAAAAAACGCCAGATAATTCCCCGGCTTTTCCCGTACCGTCTCCAGCAGATACCCGGCGTATTTCCGGTACATCTCATCACTCCGCCTCGTATAACGGGTCGTCACGTCCGTCCCAATCATTACCCGCCGGTTTTCCTCTGGAAATGGTGTGTGGGCGTAGACAGCATAATCATCCGTCTGAGTGCTCAGAAGCTTCTTATAATACTGTATGGGCAGGAGTGTCGCCGAAAAAAAGACAGTGCATACCCCATAATTCAGATATTCGCTGAGATTGACCGCCGGATTGACACAGAACAGCCGGACATAAAACCCCCATCCTCTGTAAGCTCCGTGTAGATCATATAATTCTCATCCAACTTTTCATGGATGGATAGAAAATCCCGGATCTCAAAATACAAATCCAACACCTGCTCCCTGATTTCTTCCTTCCGGCACTCCTCCAAAAACCGCTCCACCTCACTCATCACATTCATTAGCCGGATCACCAGATGGGAAACGCTCGAATAGAGCGCATGCCCCGGACACTCCCGCTTCAGTATCAAAAGCTGCTCATTACAACCCGATAATGCTTTTGTCAGTTTCGCATCCTCTGTTTTGACAATCTTGCGGACTTCCAGGATATGCTCCTTACAAAGAGACGCACTGTACATGGAACGTCCTCTCTCCACAAGATTGTGGGCTTCATCAATCAGAAACAGATATTCCTTCTTTGCCCCCTCCCCGAAAAACCGCTTCAGATGGGCGTTAGGATCGAAGACGTAGTTATAATCGCAGATCACCGCATCCATCCAAACCGAGAGATCCAGCGCCATCTCAAAAGGACAGACCGTATGCTTTCTGGCATATGCCTCGATCTGATCCCGGCTCATATCATCAACATGGGTGAGCATGTCAAAGACCGCATCGTTGATCCGGTCAAAATGTCCCTTGGCGTAGATGCAGGCATCCGGATTACACTCGGTCTTCTCACAGAAACAGATCTTTTCCTTCGCTGTCAGAGTGATGACCTTGTAGGAGAGCCCTTGCTCTTTCAAGGTAAGAAAAGCCTTCTCCGCCACTGTCCTTGTAATTGTCTTTGCAGTCAGGTAGAAGATCTGATTGGCAAGTCCCTCCCCGACAGCTTTCACCGCGGGAAATACAGAAGCAATGGTCTTCCCTACTCCTGTCGGCGCCTGGATAAAGAGCTTTTTCTTTCTCAAAATGGAACGGTAAACTGACACCACCAGATCTTTCTGCCCTTCCCGATAAGGAAATGGAAACTCCACCCGGCGAATGGAGGCGTTTCGCTTCTTCCTCCATTCGATCTGGAACAGCGCCCACTTCTCATACTGATGAACAAGGTTCAAGAACCATTTCTCCAGCTCTGTACAGCCACGTCTGGTAAAACCGCTTCACTTCCTCTGTCTCCATCTGACAGTAAGTCATCTGTACCCCTGATCTCATCAAGATTCCTTTTCTTTGCATAAATACATGCATAACACTTGGCCTGAGCCAAATGTACCATCTTAGGTTCTTTGACCATTTCCAGATCCATCAGGACGCCCTTGATCTCATCGATCGCAATCCTGTCTTTCTCCTCGATAATCCCGTCAGCCCGCCCCTCCACGACAATCTTCAATTTCTCACAGGGCACCACCATCTGCAAAGGCACTTCCGCATGATATCCGCTTCCCATCTGCCTTTGAATCTTTCGGTGAATCCGCCCGCCAAGCAGCATAGCCTCCCGATCCGCGGTTCCACCCTGGCGGTTGTCCAGATCCCCTCTCTTAATATAAACTCTACAAGGTTTCGGACCGAAATCCGGACAACTTCTTCCTGTATTTCTTGTACTTCTTTTTTTCTTCCATTACCGGCTCCGCCTTTTTTCTTATCTTTTCTATTTTATCATGGCTCGTCAACTCTCATTATACCATCTCAACTGCGGTTCGATGGAGTTACTCGTCAATTGCGGTTTTGTGCAAGCACAACCCGCACTTTCCTCGTTATTATACCATCTTTCAGAAAAAAGAAGCCCCTTCTCTCCGTCCAGCGAAGAGAAAGAGCCTCTCTTTTCGTATACCCTACTGCCCGATCGCCTAAGCGACGCAGAATTTATTCAATGTTGCTTCAAAATGCGGGTCGATTCCTGCATACTGCACAGTCAGAGTTCTGTTCAGATCAAGACTGAATACTCCTAAAATCGATTTGGCGTCCACGGTGAATCGATTGTAAAACACATCGATATCAAAATCGCATTTCTCTGCGGATGTAACAAACTCGTGGACATCGGCAGGGGTTAATCTGATTTTACGCTTATGCTCCATTGATTTCACTCCCTTCTGTGTTCTCAAGTATTATGCCATCATCCTTTTTGAAAATCAATCTGTAAAAATACCGATATTTTCCTTCATTTTCCACTTTCTTTGTCGAAAACGCTCAAGATTCTCTCCTCTTTTTCATTGCTCCTATGGCTCTTTTCTTCTTAATGAAACTCCGGCATATCTCCCCGGTAACGCAACGGCAGATGTGTCTGCTGGAGCTTGAGATTCTTCCGCTCCTCGATCGTCACGCGCTTTTTAAATCTCTTCCATAGTGTCTGCCATTCTTCCTCTTCACCGGAATACGCCTTTGGTATTTCCCACTTTCTTTCCTCGTCCTTAACAATCAGCCACTGCTTCTGTCTCGGATGAATGAGAACCGAAGAATGGGGCTCATCGTAAACAACGTAATCCTCCAACGGAAACCGATCCGCAAAATGGCCTGCAATTCCGGGCAGTACAAAGTTCTTCGGGGGGTAATGCGGGCATAGAGAATTCCACCCTCCAGTTCCCGGAAACGCAGGAACTCTTTCCATGCATGGATTTCCCGGCCCACCGCCCCTGCTAAGCTCAAACACTGTCCGCACTGCCGGATGGGAGAGATGTCCCATGATCCTGTATCCATCAGGAAGCGACCGTGCCTCCATCATCATGCCAAGAATAGCAGTCCCTTTCCCCGGATCTCCAGAGAGGAGGGCGTATCCGATGTCCAGATACGCCTCCTCACCCAGATGTCCCCGGATCAGCTTTCTGACAGCTCTTGCTTTCTCTTCACTCTCTTTCACCTCGCAGTACTCGCAGAACATCTCCTGCTGCATGTTCCCCAAAATACGATCCCTGCCTCCTGATCGCTTCTGTCATATTTCCAGGCATCATAAATGGCGGAAAGAATCCCTGTCGTCGTATCGGTACAAATATATCTACGCTTCATCGGATCATCCATTCCTCCTTCCCATCGTCGAAAAAAGACATCTGCCTGTAACTGATCTCCTTCATCCCCCTTGGCAGATTCTCTCTGGGGTCCAGCAGATTTCTCAGGATATAATCCTCCTCCATGCGCGTCGGATACATCATCTTCCCCTTGCATGTCACAAAGTAAAAGAGCACGCTTTAATACGACTCCCATCTTTTTTCAGATCCGGGAAATCCAGAGATCCCATCTTTCTCGCCCGTACCATGCGTCTGGCCGAAGTATATCCGATCCCAGGCACCCTGAGCAGTGTCCGGTAGTCTGCCCGGTTTACTTCCACCGGAAAATACTCCAGATGCCCCAGCGCCCAATCGCACTTCGGATCCAGAACAAGATTGAAATTCGGCCGCTTTTCCGACAAAAGCTCAGAAGCCGAGAAGTGATAATAACGCAAAAGCCAGTCCGCCTGGTACAGACGGTGTTCCCGGAGAAGCGGTGGTCCTGCATCTGTCCTGGATGGGAGGGCGGAGTCCTCATTGACATGGACGAATGCCGAGTAGAAGACTCTCTTCAACTCAAACTTCTGATACAGCGACTCCGCCACCCGCATGATCTGATAATCACTTTCCGGCGTCGCCCCAATAATCATCTGGGTGCTCTGCCCCGCCGGGACAAATCTTGGAGCATGGCGATAGAGCGCGAGCTCCTGGCTGTTCTCTTCTCTCTTCTTCTGGACATAACGCATGGGAGCCAGAATATTCTTTCGGCTCTTGTGCGGCGCCAGCCGATGAAGACTCTCTGCTGTAGGAAGTTCCACATTGACACTCATCCTGTCTGCCAGAAATCCAGTCATTCGGATCAGATCCTGGGAGGCTCCAGGAATCGCCTTCACATGAATATATCCCTGAAACCGATATTCCCTCCGAAGCCGCAGCAGCGTCTCATAAATCAGGCGCATCGTGTAATCCGGGCTCTTCCAGACACCGGAACTTAAGAACACCCCTCGATATAATTCCTCCGGTAGAACTCGATCACCAGACGGCAGATCTCATCCGGAGTAAAGGACGTCCTCTCCACATCATTGGACGCACGGTTGATACAGTACTTGCAGTCAAAAATACACTCGTTGGTAAAGAGAATCTTCAACAAGGAAACGCACCTGCCGTCAGGAGTGAAACTGTGGCAGATCCCGGCCTGCTCGCAGTTGCCGATCCCTGTCCCGTCTCCGCTTCGCTTTATGCCGCTGGACGTACAGGCTACATCATACTTGGCCGCGTCGGAAAGAATACTCAGCTTCTCATATAATGTCTTTTCTTTCTGAATCGAAAGGTCTCCATCTCTTCTCCTCTTTTCTTTCAGAACATATGTTCTTTTTTCTTATCATAGCACACATGTTCGATTTGTGCAAAAAAAAAACTCTGTGCAGAGGATCTTTCCCTCCACACAGAGTTATATTATTTCCATATACAGTTTCTCTCCAGCACTTTGACAATTTCGCGTAATCCATCCTCATCCTCCTAAGAAAACCTTCCCGTCAGAGGACTGTCGATATCCAAAACAGCAATGACACTTCCATCGCTGTGAACCGGAAGCACAATTTCTGACCTGGAGGCACTGTCACATGCGATGTGCCCTTCAAATTCGTGTACGTCATATACTCTGAGTATCTGATCTTTCTGCGCTGCGTTTCCGCACACCCCTGACCCAAAGGGATCCGGATACAGGCCGGTTTTCCCTGGAACGGGCCAAGATAGAGGGTATCTCTTTCCATCAGATAAAATCCGGCCCAGTTAATATCACCAAGCATCTGCCAGATCAGAGCGGATGCATTCGCCAGATTTGGAATCGGGCGGCTCTGCGTCCCGGTCAGCGCATCCATCTGTTCTTTCAAAAGTGAATAATCCATCATACTTCCAATACCTTTGCCGCATCGTCCAGGTATACATTCTTCACCTGGTCAAACGCCTCGCCGTCTACCGCTTCAGTCAGCTTCGGGTCGATCGGGATCCGCCCAAGCACCGGAATATCCAGCTCCTTTGCGATCTCCCCGATGCGACTCTTTCCAAAGACTTCGATCTTTCTGCCACAGTCCGGACACTTAAGGTAACTGAAATTCTCCACGATACCAAGCACCGGGATATCCATATCTTTCGCCATATGGTAGGCTTTCTTTACAATCATGCTGACAAGATCCTGCGGGGACGTCACGATCACAACACCGTCCACCGGAAGAGACTGAAATACCGTAAGCGGAACATCTCCTGTCCCAGGAGGCATGTCCACAAAAAGATAATCTACATCGCCCCACATAACATCAGTCCAAAACTGTGTCACTACACCGGCAATAATCGGCCCGCGCCATATGACCGGAGGATCCTCCTTTCCAGGAGCAGATTCACGGACATAATCTTCGTACCGTCTTTTGCGACACATGGGAGCATCCCTCTTCATTACCAAGGGCCTGCTCGTGGATGCCGTACATTTTCGGGATGGACGGTCCTGTAATATCCGCATCCAGGATTCCTGCTGTATATCCTTTCTCAATCATCATTCTTGCAAGAGACGCCGTCACCATGGATTTGCCTACGCCGCCTTTGCCACTGATCACTCCAATGACTTTTCTGACCGCCGAATACGGATTCGCCGGCTTTCTGAAATCCTTCATCTGGCTGGTACATGTGGATGCATGGGAGCATCCGGCACAGCCCTCGGAAGGACATCCTTCCTGTTTCTTTTCTTCTGCCATTTTTGTTGCTCCTATTCCTCTACTGCCGCGATCACTTCGATCTCGCAGAGTACGTTCTTTGGAAGCGCCTTCACTGCCACGCAGCTTCTCGCCGGTTTAGATGTGAAGTATTTTGCGTACACTTCGTTAAACGCGGCAAAATCTCCCATATCACTTAAGAAGCAGGTCGTCTTTACTACATTGTCAAAATCTGTCCCTGCTGCCTTTAATACTTCCCCGACATTCTTACATGCCTGTTCTGCCTGACCCTCGATGGTATCAGCCTCTACCGCATCCGTTGCCGGATTTACCGGAATCTGTCCGCAGAGTAAAATACGCCTCCGGAAACATATCCCTGAGAATATGGTCCTAATGCTTTTGGTGCCTTTTCTGTTGCTACTACTTTCATGTTTGTCACTCCTCTTATCGATATTTACAGTTATTGACTGCATCTTGTTTTAGTATACCACCTTTGCGCCCGGTTTGGCAATTCCTAGTAATTTGCTTTGCGGAAAATTTCCAGCACGTCTTCCGCAGAGAGTGGGCGGATGAGCGAAAGACGGACGGTATCATTCATGGTAGCGTCAAGAGCCAGTTCTTTCAGTGTCTCATCCTCCAAAACACCGATACCAAGCCCCGAAATGGAAGTCGGCATTCCAATCTCCTCAAAGTAAGCGATCGTACGCTCGATCCCTTCTTTTGCCGCTGATATCTCATCTCTTTCGATGCCCCATACCTGTTTTGCGTAATGCGCGAAACGGGCAATGTCCCGTTCCCAGACATACCATGCCCAGGCTCCCCAGACGGATGCAAGGGTAGCGCCATGGGCGCAATCAAACCGGGCGCTCAGGGCATGTCCCAGCTTGTGAACAGAGAAATCCTTCTCCCGACCCAATCCAGTCAGATTATTATGGGAAAGGCTTCCGCACCACATCAATTCACTCATGGCATCGTAATCATCCGAGCGCTTCATTGCCATCCTTCCGCTGTCAATAACCGTCCGAAGCAGTCCTTCCGCAATTTCGTCTGTCATTCTGTTTTTCTGATCCGGAATGAAATACCGCTCCAGAGTGTGCATCATAATGTCCGCTATCCCACATCCAATCTGGTATTTCGGGAGCGTATAGGTAAGCTCCGGATTCATGATTGCAAAAACAGGTCGGTTCAGCTCTGTCCCCAGACCAAGCTTCTTTCCTGTTGCCTCATTGTTCAAAACGGCAGAGTCGCTCGTCTCGCTTCCTGCTGCCGAGATGGTCAATACGGCGCCAACCTTTAATGTTTTGGTAAGAGATTCTTTCTTCGTCCAGATATCCCAAAGCGAAACACCCGGATTCGCAGTCCCGTGAGCGATGGCTTTCGCCGCATCGATAGTGCTTCCGCCGCCCACGGCCAGAATAAAATCTACACCCTCTTCGATCCCTTTCTTTACTCCCATCTCAGCAAAGAAAGTCTCGGATTGGGTGTCACGCCTCCACACTCTACATAGGAAATCCCCTCCTCCTCAAGGGAGTGTTCCACCCGCTCCAGAAGCCCGGAATGCCTGACGCTGCCTCCTCCATAGACAATCAGCACCTTCTTTCCCCATGCCGTTTCACCATTTTCCCACATTCCCTCTCGGTATCTTTTCCAAAAATAATCTCTGTCGGCACACAATAGGTAAATTTCTGCATGAATATGTCCTCCTTTATTGTCTCTTTTCCCACTATTGTATCATATTTCCTCTGCCTTTTCTCCTCTCGTTCTCCAGAAGTGTTTGAACTATCACTACAAATATGTTATCCTTGTCTTTAAGGACACTATATATGGAAGGAGACATTCTGATGAAAATACAGGAATCCGCTGAAAACTATCTGGAAACCATCCTGATGCTCGGAAAAGCAAAGGGAAATGTCCGCTCTATCGACATTGCAACCGCACTTTCTTTTTCCAAGCCAAGCGTCAGCGTCGCCATGAAGAATCTTCGAGAGAACGGATATATTTTGATGGATAAAGATGGCTTTATCGCACTGACGGAAAAGGGACATGAGATCGCCGAGACGATTTACGAGCGTCACACTTTGCTTTCCAGCTTTCTCATGTATCTTGGCGTTTCTAAGGAGACTGCCACTCAGGATGCCTGCCGGATCGAGCATGTCATCAGCCCGGAAAGCTTCGAAGCATTAAAGCAGCATGTATACAGTCATAAGGAGATTATGGATATCAAGGACGTCAAAATCTGATCTTCAGATCAAATGAAACTATGCAGTTTTTGAAATGGGGGATTTCTTTTCCTCTTTGGGGATGAGACATCCCCCAAACTTTATGAAATGTTCCAGTTACCTGAGAATCCTGCTTCTATTTTAATTCAGGAAGTTTTCAATAATGACTCCCTCCGCCTCTTCCTCATTCAGCCCGAAGGTTTCAAGTTTCAAAAGCTGTTCACTGTTGATCCTTCCAATGGCCGCCTCGTGAATGATCTGAGCGTCCACATTTCTGGCGTCAATCTCAGGAATGGAACGCACCTGTGCATCATTCATAATGATAGAATCACACTGGATGTGCGCGTGGCAGGCTGTCTTTCCGATCGCCCGTGGGTGGAAAGTCTGGATAGACTCGCCCTTTGCCACAGACCGGGAAATGATCTGCGCCGAGCTTCCATCGCCATCCATGATCACTTTCATATTGGAAACTGCCTCCTGACGGTCATGGGTCATCAGCTTTTCTGTCACTGTGAGACGGCTTCCTGCCTCCATGGTAATGTCGGTCTCACGCTTCGTGGAATCTACACCTTCGATCTGCACCGTATCCATAGTAAACACCGAATTCTCCCCTACATAAATATCTGTTACCGGATTCAGAATCCTGGCTCCCGTACCTTCTCCTTCCCCGTAATGTTTCTCCTCATAATGGACAATGGCATCCTTGCCAATATGAAATGTGTGAATCCTGTCGTGCCTTGCATCGTTGCATCCCGAATTATGGATACCGCATCCGGCAATGATATTCACATTCGCCCCATCTTCAATATAAAAATCATTGTAGACAACGTCGGTCATTCCGGAGGCGGAGACAACCACCGGAATGTGTACCGTCTCCCCATTTGTATTCTTGTCAATATAAATGTCAATTCCCTGCTTGTCTTCTTTTTACGGATCTTGACATGCTCACTGTCCCCGTGGCAGACGGCGATTCCGTTTTCCCGGAGATTGAAAGCTCCCTCCTGTTTAAATCCTTCTCCGTCGATCATATGAAGTACTTTTTCTGTAATTTTATCCAGTATCATTTCTCGCACCTTCTTCCTTCTTATAACGCAGCGTCCCGATGACTCAGACACTGTGGATAGCTGATTGCCTCTCCGGTCAGATATGGCAGAATCTCCTCTGTCGGTCCGCATTTTGTCACCTGCCCGCCTTCGATAATCATGACACGATCCGCCATACGGATAATACGCTCCTGATGAGAAATCAAAAGCAGGCTTTCCTTTTTCTCCGTGTGAAGCTTTTTGAACTCCTCCACTAACATAGCAAAACTCCAGAGATCGATTCCTGCCTCCGGTTCGTCAAAGATGCAAAGCTTATGTTTCTTCACAAGCACCGTGGCAATCTCAATCCTTTTCATCTCCCCTCCGGAAAGGGTAGCGTCTACTTCCCGATCCAAATATTCCTCTGCACAGAGTCCTACCTGGCTCAAAAGTCCGCAGCAGATGTGCTTCGGAAGCTCGGTTCCTGCCGCCAGGGACAGAAGCCTTCGTATTGTCATCCCTTTAAACCGCGGTGGCTGCTGAAAAGCAAAGCCGATTCCTGCCTTTGCCCGATCATAAATGGTACACTTGGTGATATCCTCCCCGTCCAGGAAAATCTTCCCTTCTGTTGCGTGATAAAGTCCCATCATCAGCTTGGCAATGGTAGATTTGCCTCCTCCGTTTGGTCCGGTCACGACAAGCATCTCCCCATCCGCCACATCAAAGCTGACGTCTTTTAATATTTCCTGTTTCTTCCCATCTTCTTCTATTTCATAAGAAAGGTGTTCTACTTTCAGCATATTGCCCCATCTCCTTTTTGACTGCTCTCCAGAACATATGAACAACCATTCATATATCTGTTTTTACTATACCTGTATTTCTTGCCCCTGTCAACAGGGCAAAATAAAAAAGAGGAACATCTCCTTTGTGATCGAATCTGTTCCCTTTTGCTTCTTTATTCGTCCCTTTCTTCAAAGGTCTCTTTTAATTTGTCCATAAAGCCTTTTTTTCTTCGGCTTTTCCTTCTCCGGTTCCGGCTGATTCAGGGAATTTCCAGCGAGTGCGTCGAAACGTTTGAGTGCTTCTTTCGCCTCCTGGCTTAATTTCTCCGGTGTCTGGATAACGAGCGTAACGTACTGATCCCCACGTACTCTCGGATTCCGAACAGACGGTACGCCTTTACCACGGAGTCTTACTTTCGTGTCAGTCTTTGTGCCCGGTTTTACCGTATAGACGACTTCCCCATCCACCGTCTTGATACGGACATCACCACCAAGGGCTGCCTGCGCAAAAGAAATCGGCGCTGTCGAGAAGATATTCATATCCTGTCTCTGGAAAATCGGATGTCTGGACACGGTTACTTCCACGAGGAGGTCGCCCCTTGGGCCGCCGTTCGTTCCCGGCTCTCCTTTATCCCGTATTCTCACGCTCTGGCCATTGTCAATTCCGGCCGGAATGGATACCTGAATTGTCTTCTTATTGGAAACATATCCGGTTCCTGCACAGTCCGGACATTTGTCTTTGATGATCGTTCCGGAGCCATGGCAGTCCGGACAGGTCTGTACGTTTTGTACCGTTCCAAAGAAGGACTGGGATGTGTAAACCACCTGTCCCTTACCTCCGCATCTCGGACAGGTCTCCGGGCTGGTTCCCGGTTTTGCCCCTGTTCCATGACACTTTTCACATGGATCTTTTAAGATAATATCAATCTCTTTCTCACAGCCGAATACCGCCTCCTCAAAGGTGATCCGGATTCCTTTCCGGATATTCATACCTTCATAGGGCCATTATTCGTTCTGCCTCCTCTTCTTCCTCCACCGAAAAAGTCGCCGAAAATATCGCCAAAGATATCGCTGAAATCTGCTCCGCTGAAATCAAAGCCGCCGAATCCGCCTGCGCCGCCTGCTCCGCCGCCTTCAAATGCTGCATGGCCGAATTGGTCATACTGACGGCGTTTTTCCGGATCACTTAATATAGCATACGCCTCAGAAGCCTCCTTGAATTTTCTCTCTGCTTCCGCATCTCCTGGATTCATATCCGGATGATATTTTTTCGCAAGCTGACGGTATGCTTTTTTTTCAGTGTTGCGTCATCGGCATCTCTGGATACTCCCAGGACTTCATAGTAGTCTCTCTTTGCCTCTGCCATAATCGTTACCTTCCCTTTCTATACAGTAGACGCTGCCGCGTGTTCTGTCTGCCGGTGTCAGATTCAATATCCAACCGGGAATCTACACGCACAGAGATTGCGCCGCGCGCAATCTCTGCTTTTCTTATTTTACCGTACCGGATTATACTTCTTTGTAGTCTCCATCTACGACGTCGTCATATCCTTCCGGCGCCGGTCCGGACTGAGCACTGTCCTGCGGACCTGCTCCCCTGTGGGCCGCCCTGTGGATTGGCCTGCTCATACATCTTCGTGAAGAGCTGCTGAGAACTTGCCATCAATTTCTCTCTTGCCGCCTTGATCTCAGCGATCTGAGCGTCTGTCATCTCTTCCGCGTTCGGATATTTTGCAAGGATGTCTTTGAGTGCCTGAATATCAGCTTCTACCGCGGATTTTCCGGCTGCGTCGATCTTATCCCCGACATCCTTTAATGCCTTTTCTGTCTGGAAAACGATCGCATCTGCTTCGTTTTTTGTATCAACTGCTTCTTTTCTCTTCTTATCTGCTGCTTCAAACTCTGCCGCTTCTTTCACTGCTCTGTCGATATCGTCATAATAGAAGCACCGATTGCAACACACTCATCCGGGTTGATACCCTTGAACGGATCTTTGCCTGTCAGCTTCTTAACCATATCCTGAACAGCGATGATACGTGTAGAACCACCGACCAGAAGTACCTTATCAAGCTCTGCTGCTGTCAGATCTGCATCCTTCAATGCTGTCTGTACAGGAACTCTTGTCTTATCTACCAGATGTGCTGTCAGTTCATCAAATTTGGCTCTGGACAGATCCATATCAAAGTGCTTTGGACCATCTGGGTAGCTGTGATGAAAGGAAGGTTGATGTTTGTTGTTGTAGAGGAAGAAAGCTCTTTCTTAGCTTTTTCAGCAGCTTCTTTAAGTCTCTGCATTGCCATCTTATCTGTAGACAGGTCTACGCCCTCAGCCTTCTTGAACTCTTCGAGCATATACTGTGTGATTACGTTATCAAAATCATCTCCACCAAGTCTGTTGTTACCAGCAGTAGCAAGAACCTCGATGACACCGTCGCCAATCTCAATGATAGATACATCAAATGTACCACCACCAAGGTCGTATACCATGATCTTCTGTTCTTCTTCGTTATCCAGACCATAAGAAAGAGCTGCTGCTGTAGGCTCGTTGATGATACGCTTTACATCAAGACCTGCAATCTTACCTGCATCCTTTGTTGCCTGTCTCTGTGCATCTGTGAAGTATGCAGGAACTGTGATAACTGCTTCTGTAACCGGCTCACCGATATAGCTCTCGGCATCTCTCTTCAACTTGGAAAGGATCATAGCTGAAATCTCCTGTGGAGAATACTTCTTACCATCGATGTCTACCTTGTAATCGCTACCCATATGTCTCTTGATAGAAGCGATTGTCTTATCTGCGTTTGTAACTGCCTGACGCTTTGCTGCATCACCAACGACACGCTCGCCGGTCTTTGTAAATGCAACAACAGAAGGAGTTGTTCTTGAACCCTCAGCGTTTGTGATAACGACTGGCTTACCACCTTCCATAACAGCTACACATGAATTTGTTGTACCTAAGTCAATACCAATAATCTTACCCATAATATTTTTCCTCCTAATTATTATCCTTTAAAATATACTAAATGATTTATTGTAAAAGGTTAATTTGCAACCTTTACCATGCTGTATCGCAATACCTGATCCTTATACATATAGCCTTTCTGCATCTCTTCGGCTACGACATTCTCTCCGAAATTTTCATCCTCCACATGTGTTACCGCATTGTGGTAATCCGGATCAAATGGCTTACCCTCTGCATCCATCGGCTTTACGCCAAGTCCCTCAAGTGATACCATGAGCTGCCGGTAGATTTTATCGACACCCTGTTCAAATGCCCGGTCCATATCCTCTTCCGGAATACTGGAAAGTGCACGTTCCAAGTTGTCAACAACCGGAAGCAGTTTCTCTAACACTTCCTTGGCTCCGATATCATACATCTTCTTGGATTCCTTCTCATTACGCTGGCGCATATTCTCAAACTCTGCCAGCAGACGCTTATACTTTTCTTCGTTTCCGGCTGCCAGTTCCTTCGCTTTCTCAAGTTCCAGCTGAAGGGCCTTGCTGCCTCTGCGGTTTCCCTTGGATACCGGCTTCGGCTTTGCAGCTTCCACTTCTTCTTTCTTGTCTGCCGGAACAGTTTCTTCCTCGTTCACCTTCACGTCGGTTCCTTCTGTTACCGGAGCATCATCCACAGCCTTTACTTCCTCGACTGTCTCCGCTTCTTTATTTGCATTTACATTTGTCTTATTGGCCATTCTCATTCACCCCTTCGCCTTTCTTGAATATCTCATCGAGTTCAATTGTCAGATTCTTCAGTGTGCTGACAACCTTCTTATAATCCATTCTCTTCGGTCCCAATATTCCAATCGTTCCCTTTGCG